>Ga0310345_10000072_pt1 | contig 224113 bp, 212 predicted proteins | sample HC15DNA20500_MG_FD_204667 | JGI IMG/M metagenome (GOLD analysis project Ga0310345, IMG submission 204667) | Marine microbial communities from station ALOHA, North Pacific Subtropical Gyre - HC15-DNA-20-500_MG | ecosystem: Environmental > Aquatic > Marine > Oceanic | place: Pacific Ocean... | reverse complement strand
TTTTTCTCTAAAAATCTTCCCTTTGTGTTTTTGGGTGGGGGTGTTTTTGTTCTTCTGGCGGCGGGGCCCGCGGTTGGCCCGCCGCGGCGGCGGCCCCGCGACCGGGGGCTCTGCCCCCGGACCCCCGGAGTATTTCAGGAAAGATGAAGAGGCGGCGGGTCTCAGCCCGTGACCTCGTTCACCACCGGGCCGCCGTCCAGCACCGTGGTGAGGTTGGCGATCGCGGCCCGGCGCAGCGCCTGTCCTGCGGTTTCCGCGAGCCCGGCGTAGTGCGGGGCCAGCAGGACGTTCGGCACGTCCTTCCAGCGTTCCGGCGGCGTCGGCTCGGTTTCGAAGACGTCGAGGGCCGCGCCGCCGAGCGAGCCGTCCTTCAGCGCGGCGATCATCGCATCCTCGTCGATCACCGCCCCGCGGGAGATGTTGCAGATCAACCCCTCGGGCCCGAGAGCCTTCAGCGCCGCCGCGTCCACCAGGCCCTTCGCATCGCCGCGGGCGGCGACGATCAGGACGGTCGACCATTCGGCCAGCGCCTCGACGCTCTCCTTCCGGGGCCAGGGCACGTCCTTCTGCGACGGGCTCCACCAGGCGATCTCGCAGCCGAAGGGCGCCATCCGCTTCGCGATTTCCTTCCCGATGTTGCCGAGACCCAGGATGCCGACCCGCTGCGCCGTCATGCCCCTGCGGCGGGGCGGCACGCCGTTCGTCTTCCAGCCGCCGCTCAGGACGGTGTCGTGCAGTTCGGGGATGCGGTGCAGGAAGCCCAGCACCATCGCCACCGCATGATCCGCCACATCGCCGCTGTGCGCGTCGCCCGCGTTGGCGACCGTGATCCCGCGCGCGCGCGCCTCGGCCACCGGGACCGCGTCGAAGCCCGCGCCGGGGACGGCGATCAGCCTGAGGTTCGGCAGCCGGTCCAGCAGGTCGGCCTTCATCGCGAAGGACAGCACCGCCACGACGTCGCCGCCGCGGTCCGCCAGAAGGGCATCCGGGTCCTCCGCCTCGTGCAGGCGGAGGATGTCGAAGCGGTCGGTCAGGGCATCGCCCAGCAGGCGCTCGCCGAAGACGTTGAGCAGGAGCAGAGCCGGTTTCGCGTTCGTCCCGCCGCTCATTTCGGGGCCGTCTCGACCATGGCGGGGCGCTGCGAGAAGCTGTCGTACCAGGCCGCCAGCGCGTCGTTGCCGCGGCGCCAGCCGCGGTCGTCCATGCGGAAGTCCAGATAGCCCAGGGTGCAGGCCACCGCTATCTGGCCCATGTCGACGGGGCCGGCCAGATGGCTCATCCAGCGGTCGTTCAGAACCTTCGCGGCGCGTGCGACCTTTTCCCAGTGCTTGTCCATCCACTCGTCCATCTGCTTCTCGGCCGGACGCAGGCGCTTTTCGTAGGCGATGCCGGTGACGGCGCTGTCGAGCATGCCGTCCGCCGTCGCCTCCAGCGTCAGCACGTCCCAGAGCCGCGCCTCCGGATAGAAGGCGGTGTCGGACAGGCTGTCGAGGTAGCGGCAGATCACCCGGCTGTCGTAGAGCGCGGGGCCGTCGGGCCGTTCGAGCGCCGGGATCCGGGCAAGCGGGTTGGTGGCGGCAAGGCCCGCGTCGCTTTCCATCAGGTTGGTCGAGACGACATGCTCCTCGATCCGGTCGGTCAGGTCGGCCTCGCGGATCAGGACGCGGACCTTGCGGACGTAGGGCGAGAGGGGAGAGGACAGGAGTTTCATGGGGTGCGCCTTCGGTTTGCGATCGGACGCGACGTTAGGCGGGGGCGGCGGGAGTGTAAATCAACCCTGCGGCGGATCGCGCATCAGTGCGGCGAGAGCCGCGTCGCCGTCCGCCTGCGCCAGCCCCTCGGCCGCCGCGAGGCGCACCGCCTCCGGCTTGTTCTGCGACAGCTTCCAGGTGCCGTCGATCCCGGTGATCGTCAGGCGGCAGGGCAGGATGGCGCGCATCATCCGCTCCATCACCCCGTCGGTCATCTTCCCGGAGGTCCAGGCCGGCTTGGGCGCCAGGCGGGATTCGAAGGTGTCGGAGAGGCGGTCCAGCATCGGGTGGAGCGTGTCTGCGTCGAGCAGCGCCAGCGTGCCGGTCAGGTGAACGGCGACGTAGTTCCAGGTGGGGACCTGATCGGTGGCGCCGTACCAGTCGGGCGAGATGTAGTCGTGCGGCCCCTGGATGACGAGGCGGGCGGGGCGCGGGGTTTCCAGCGCCTTCACGATGGGGTTGGGGCGGGCGAGGTGCATTTCGGCCTCGGTGCCCGCTTCGTTCAGGCGGAAGGGGATGTGGCTGACGAGCGGCGGTTCGTCGGCGGAGGTGGAGACGGTGAGGATGCCGAACCCCTGCTGCCGCGCGAAGGCGAGGTTGCGGGCGTCGCCCACGTCGCGGAAGGCGCGGTTCGGGTGCATCAGGCGGTCAGCCCGCGATGCGTCCAGCCGGTGATCCGGGCGGGGACGATATGGCCCTCGGGCTGGTCGGTGTCGAAATGCACCTCGGCGAATTGCGCGGTGCGGCCCATGCGGGGGCTTTCCATCAGGACCTGATGATCGCGGCCGACCTGGCCCGACAGGTGGGATTCGACCCTGTTCCGCCCCGATTCACGCAGCCGCGCGGCGCGGGCCTTGATGGCGTTGCCGTCGACCTGGGGCATCCGCGCGGCGGGGGTGCCGGGGCGGGGCGAGTAGGGGAAGACGTGCAGCCAGGTCAGGCCGCATTCCTCGACCAGGCGCAGCGAGTTCTCGAACATCGCCTCCGTCTCGGTCGGGAAACCGGCGATGATGTCGGCGCCGTAGGTCATGTCGGGCCGCAGCGCGCGCGCTTCCTCGCAGAAGCGGATGGCGTCGTCGCGCAGGTGGCGGCGCTTCATCCGTTTCAGGATCATGTCATCGCCGGCCTGGAGCGAAAGGTGCAGATGCGGCATCAGCCGCGGTTCGGTCGCGATGGCCTGCATCAGGCTCTCGTCCGCCTCGATCGAATCGATGGAGCTGATCCGCAGGCGCGGCAGGTCGGGCACCAGCCGCAGGATCCGCAGCACCAGATCGCCGAGGCGCGGCGTCGCGGGCAGGTCGGCGCCCCAGGAGGTGAGGTCGACCCCCGTCAGCACCACCTCGTTGTAGCCGCGATCCACAAGGCGCTTGATCTGGTCGACCACGACGCCGGCGGGGACGGACCGCGAATTGCCCCGGCCGTAGGGGATGATGCAGAAGGTGCAGCGGTGATCGCAGCCGTTCTGCACCTGGACATAGGCGCGCGACCGGGTGCCGAAGCCGTCGATCAGGTGCCCGGCGGTTTCGGTGACGGACATGATGTCGTCGACCTGCACGCGCTCCGTCTCGCCGATCAGGTCGGGTATGCGCTGCCAGGCCTCGGGCTGCATCTTCTCGGTATTGCCGAGGACGAGGTCCACCTCCTCCATCGCCGCGAAGGTCTCGGGCTCGGTCTGGGCGGCGCAGCCGGTGACGATCAGGCGGGCGGTCGGGTTCTCGCGGCGCAGGCGGCGGATCTCCTGACGGGCCTTGCGGACGGCCTCGGACGTCACGGCGCAGGTATTCACGACCACCGCGTCGCCGACACCGGCGCGGGCGGCGAGGTCCTTCATCGCCTCGGTCTCGTAGGCGTTCAGACGGCAGCCGAGGGTGGCGAAGATCGGCGCTTTCCGGTCCATCAGACAGTTTCCAGAAAGGCGGGCGGCAGCGTCGCGTGGAACACCAGCGCCACCGGCCCGGTCATCCAGATGCCGTCGTCGCGCCAGTCGAGCTCCAGCCAGCCGCCGTCGAGTTCCATCTTCACGCGGCGGCCCGTCAGCCCGCGCAGATGCGCGGCGGCCAGCGTGGCGCAGGCGCCGGAGCCGCAGGCGAGGGTGACGCCGGTGCCGCGTTCCCATACCCGCATCCGGATCTCCTCGCGGCTGCGGATCTCGGCAAATTCGACATTGGTGCGCTCGGGGAAGAGCGGGTTCGTCTCGATCGCCGGACCGCGCTCGGCCGGATCGGTCGCGCCCGCATCGCCCACGAAGAAGACGCAATGCGGGTTGCCCATCCCGACGGCCACCGGATCGCCGGGCAGCGGCAGGTGCAGGGGGTCCATCTCGCGTGCCAGCGGTATCTCGTCCCACGCGCGCTGCGGCTCGCCCAGGTTCACCCAGGGCGCGCCGTTCTCCATCCGGCCCGCCAGCGTCCCGCGGGCGGTGCGGATCGACAGATCGGTCGCGCCGGTCTGGCCCATCACATGCGCGGCCACGCAGCGGGTCGCGTTGCCGCAGGCCCCGGCGCGGCTGCCGTCGCTGTTCCAGAAATCGAGGCCGATGTCGGCGCCGTCCGCATCCAGGATTTCGGCCAGCTGGTCGAAGCCGACGCCCCGGTGCCGGTCGCCGAGGGCGCGGGCCAGATCCGGCGTGGTCACGGCATCCCGGCCCCGTGAATCGATGATCACGAAGTCATTGCCTGCGCCGTGCATCTTCATGAACGGCAGGCCCTCGGGGTGCCGGGCGTCGCGCATGGCGCGGCATATACGCCTTCGCCTCATGTTTTGAAAGGGATGTGGCTGCGCGCCCCGCCGCCCGGAACGCAGCGGCAGACTGCCGGTTTTCCGCTTGACCTGCCCCGGGGCTTTCCCTAGACGGACCCCTCGAGTGGGCCGTTAGCTCAGTTGGTAGAGCAACTGACTTTTAATCAGTGGGTCACAGGTTCGAATCCTGTACGGCTCACCACTGAACCTCCTGAAATCGAACGGTTTCCAGCGTCCTTTGGATGGAGAGGTTCCGGCTCGGCCGGTGCCCGGAGTATCGCGGCCTTCCACACGCGTCGCATCATCCTGCGGATCGCGCCTCCGTCGCCATTCGATATCGCGGCCCGTCCGATGACCCCGCAGGTAATCGACCGGCCTTCGCCACGATCCTACCGTGGCCGCGGAAGGAGACCTGCCATGCCCGCACCCGATCCCGCCAACGAGGCCCGCGCCCGCGCGGTCGTCGCGGCCCCTGCCGCCGCACGACTCGGTCTGCGAATGGACAGCGCGTCGACCGGGACGGTCCGCCTCTCGATGCCCCACGATCCGGCGCATTGCACGCTCGGCGATATCGTCCACGGCGGGGTGATCGCGACCCTTGCGGACGTGACCGGCGTCGCCACTGCCATCTGCGGCGCGAAGGGGCTGCCGCAGGCGGGCGGCACGTCGGGCCTGACCATCGCCTACCTCGCCCCCGCCGTGGCCTGCGATCTGACGGCGGAGGGCACGCTGCTGAAGGGCGGGCGGCGGCATTGCGTCGCCCGCGTCGCGATCCGCGATCCGCAGGGCGTGCTGGTGGCGGAGGCGCAGGTCACCGTCGCCTTCGCCTGACCCTCAGGGCACCAGCACCAGCTTGCCCCGGACGTGTCCCGCCTCGCTGAGCTCGTGCGCGCGGCGCGCCTCGGCCAGCGGAATCGTCTCGATCTCGGGCACGCGGAAGACGCCGGCCTCGATGTGTCGCGCCACCCGGGTCATCAGCGCGCGCGAGCGGTTCACGGCGGGACGCAGCGACACCAGATCGTCACGCGGCGATTCGGGGGCCTGTGCGCCCGAGCCGATGAAGGCGGCGCGGCCGCCGGGTCGCAGCGCGGCGAAGGTGGTGGCCACCGTCGCGCCGCCAACGCAATCCAGCGCGGCGTCGCAATCGCCCAGCAGGGCGGCGACATCCTCGGTCGTGTAGTCGATCACCTCGTGCGCGCCATGGCCTTCGACATAGGCCCGGTTCCGGCCCGAGGCCGTCGCCACGACGACACAGCCGAGGTGCCGGGCCAGCTGCACGGCCATCCCGCCGACGCCGCCCGCGCCGCCCTGGATCAGCACCTTCTCGCCCCGCTGCACCTTCAGCGTGTCCTCCAGCGCGATCATCGAGGTCAGGCCGGTCAGCGCCATCGCGGCTGCCTCCACATGGCTCAGTCCCGCGGGCTTCGCCGCCAGCAGGTCGGCGGCGATGACGATCTTCGTCGCATAGGCGGATTCGGTGGCGGTCGAGCAGACGGCGAAGACCTCGTCGCCCACGGCCAGATCGGCGCCTTCGCCCACCACGGACACGACGCCCGAGAAATCGCGCCCGGGGACATGCGGCAGCGACACCCCGTTCAACGACTTGCCGCGGCGCACCTTCCAGTCGGCGGCGTTGACGCTGGCGGCGCGGATGTCCACGACCACCTCGCCCGGGCCGGGGGCGGGATCGGGGCGGTCCACCAGGGTCAGGACCTCGGGGCCACCGAAGGCGGCGATTTCCACGGCTTTCATCTTCTTCCTTTCGTTCCGGTCACAGGCTGAGCAGCTCCCCGACGCGGCGCAGCAGCTGCTCGGGGTCGATGGGTTTGGCGATCAGCGGCACCGCCTCGCTGTCGCAGAGCCGGCCGAGATCGGGCTGCCGGTCGGCGCTGACGATGCAGGCCGGAACGGGGCCGTGAACCGCGCGCAGGCGGGCGATGGCGTCGGTGCCGCGTTCGTCGCCGTCCAGCCGGTAGTCGGCCAGGATCACGTCGGGCACAAGGCCCACCTCGGCCATCAGCGAAAGCGCCTCGGCGCCGCTGGCGGTGGCGATCACGTCCACGCCGTGCTTTTCCAGCAGGATCGTCAGCGCCTGGCGGAACTCGCCGTCGTTCTCGATCACCAGGGCCAGCCGTCCGGCCAGGGCCGCATGCCCGCCCCGCGCCGCGCCGGTCTGCGCGACGGCGAGGCCCAGCGGCATGCGGGCCAGCGGCAGGTCGATCAGGAAGCCCGAACCGCGCCCGACCTCGGACACCAGCGTCAGCCGGTGGCCCAGCAGGGCGCAGGCGCGCTCCACGATGGCAAGGCCGAGGCCCATGCCGTCCGACGGGCTGGCGGCGGCGTCCAGCCGGGTGAATTCGCCGAAGATCGCCTGCCGCTTGTCGGGGGGAATGCCCGGGCCGGTGTCCCAGACCTCGGCCCGCAGCCCCCCGCCGCGCCGGCGCACGCCGACCACCACGCGGCCGCGGGCGGTGTAGCGGATGGCGTTGGCGATCAGGTTCTGCAGCACCCGGCGCAGGTAGGTCGGGTCGCTTTCGGCCACGGCGCGGCAGGGCAGGATGCGCAGTTCGATCCCCTTGCGGCGGGCCATCGGGGCCATCTCCTCCTCCAGCCGGCGCAGCAGCAGGTCCAGCGCGACGGGGCCGACCTGCACCTCCGCCCGGCCGGAATCGAGCCGGGAAATGTCCAGCAGCGCGTCGAGGATCTGCTCCACGCTCTGCAGCGCGCGGCCGGTCTTCGACAGGATCTCGGTCGTGGCCGGGTCGCCGCTTTCGACCGACGACAGGTAGAGCTTGGCCGCCGACAGCGGTTGCAGCAGGTCGTGACTGGCCGCCGCCACGAAGCGCGACTTGGACGCATTGGCCCGTTCGGCGGTCTCCAGCGCGGCTTCCAGCTCCAGCGTGCGCTCGGCCACGCGGGCCTCCAGCGTCTCGTTGGCGGTGCGGATCGCGCGGACGGCCGCGCGTTCCGCCGAGACGTCGGTGACCGAGACGACGAAGCCGCCGTCCGGCATCTCCTGCCCCGAGATCGCGTGGGTCTGGTCGCCGCGCACCAGATCGAATGCCAGGGGCGGGCGGCCGGGCCCGCCGTCGATCCAGGCGGCGAGGCCCTCGACGCTGGCGTCGACGAAGCCGTAGCGCTCGGCGACCCAGTCCAGCAGGCGGGCGGCCTCCAGCCCCAGTTGCAGGGTGCGGACAGGCAGGTGCAGCAGGTCGCTCAGGCGCTGGTTCCAGCCGGCCAGCCGGCGCTGCGCGTCGAAGATGCAGACGCCCTGGTCCAGGTGGTCCAGCGTGGCGCGGATCAGGCGGGCCTGATCGTCCAGCATCCGCTCCCTCTCCTGCCGCTCGATGCGCATGATGTCGGTCACGTCGGTCTGCAGGATGACCGTGCCGCCGTCGCCGGTGCGGTGCTCGCTGACCTGCACCCAGCGGTTTCCGTTCAGGCGGACGTTGAAGTTCACATGGTCGTCGCGGTGCCTCTGCATCCGGCGGCGCCGCCATGCCTCGGGCGTTTCGCCCTCGGGCAGGGCCAGATGGCGGCTGGCGCTGACGTGGCGGACGTAGTCGGCGAAAGCGAGGCCGGGCACCAGGCGGTCGCGGATGTCTGGCATGTGCGCCCCGAAGCGGGCGTTGCACAGCACCAGCCGCTCCTCCGCGTCGAAGAGGGCGAAGCCTTCCTGCACCGTCTCGATCGCGTTGGCGAGGTTCGACCGCGCCGTCTCGGCCTCGCGCGTGGCCGCGGCCAGCATGGCGTTGGAGGTGTTGAGCAGCTCCATCGCCCGTTCCAGATCGCGGGTGCGGCCGCGCACCTCCTCCTCGAGGATCGCGGCGCGCTGGAAGGTGGCCCAGGCGGCGCCCGAGCTTTCGGTGCCGGCTTCCACCCGCAGCATCAGCGCCTCGGCGATCTTCAGCAGGCGGCGATTCTGCTGTTCCAGCGGTTCGGCCGGATCGACGAGCCAGGAGCTGGGCATCAGCCGTCGTCCTCCGGCGGGTAGATCGCGACGCCGGTCAGGGTCTGGTTCACGTGCATCGCGCCGACCTGCTCGCCGTAGGTGGAAAAGCCCGTCACGCGGTGCCGCGCCAGGATCTCGGACAGGCCGGTCAGGGCCTGCTTCTGCTGCGCCTCGACCTTGCGCAGCACGCAATCGCAGGCCAGCACCGCCAGCGGCGTGCGTTCGGCGGCCAGCGCGCCCAGCTCCTGCTCCAGGTGGCCGATCATGTCGCGGGCGTCGGCCAGCGACAGCACGATCCCCTCGTCGATGGCCGAGAAGAAGACCAGATCGCCGTTCTCCTTCACCTGCTGGATCGACCGGACGTGATGCTGCGCGCCGAGCCGCAGCACCACCGGATGCGCGGCGAAGGTGAAGGTCGACAGCTGCGCGGGGTCGAGCCCCAGGATCCGGGCGTATTCCGGCCCGGCGGGGGCGGCGTTGATCTGATGGACGGTGCGCGTGTCGGGATCGGCGCGGGTGACGACCATGCGCCGGTCCGAGGGCATCAGATGGTCGGTCTTGAACACCCGCACCGGGCAGCGGGTGCGCACCAGCAGCACCACGGCGGCATCCGTCAGCGCCCGCCCCGCGTGAAAGACCTCGGTGCGGGTGAACGTCTCTCCGTCCCCGGCCGAGCCCCCGAACAGCGGCACCGGCCCGAGGCTGGCGGCGAGTTCCGAGGCCAGCTGATCCTCGCGCAGCGACAGGCCGTCGATCATCAGGAAGGCGAATTCGTGGACCCAGGATGCCGCCTCGTCGCGCAGGCGGTTGCGGGCGGCCTGGACCCGCGCCGTCAGGTCGGGTACGGGCGATCGGGTCAGATCGTCGAACAGCACGGCCTCTGCCCGGAAGGCGTGATCGGGCAGGCCGATGGCGACGACATGCCCGTCGATGTAGCCACCCTCGGCGATTTCGCCCGCCGTGGTGCAGCCGACGAGCGTCGCCGCGCCGAAGCGGCCGCGCGCGGCGGCCAGAAGCGCCGTGCGGTCGGTGTCGGGGCTGGCGAAGAGGATGACGGCCGAAAAGGCGACATCGGTGCCGAGCGCCTCCGCCAGCCGCTGCGCCAGCTGCGGCGTGTCCGCCGGCAGCGCGGCACGGCGCAGCAGGTCTGGGCGGCCGTCCATGCCTCGGTCGTCAATGCCCTGTTGGGGCCCGTCCGTCCCGGTCCCGTTCGATCCGGCCCGGGCGGGGCCGGCGGCGATGCTGTCGAAGGCCGTCACCGGCGATGTTCCTCCCGGCCCCGTCGCTGCGGCCTGGGCGATGGCTGCGGGGCACGGACGAAGGGTGGCAGGTCAGGCGCCGCCAGGCAAGACACCCGACAGGCTGGCCTCGCGCGCGAGCAGCGCCGCCTGGGTGCGGCTCTGCACGCCCAGCTTGCGCATGATGGCGGTCACGTGGGCCTTCACCGTGGTCTCGGCGATGTCGAGCTCCCACGCGATCTGCTTGTTCAGCTTGCCCTCGCAGATCAGGTCGAGGATGCGGGCCTGCTGGCCGGTCAGGCTGGCGATCCGCTCCAGCGCCTCGGCGCTGCCGGCGCGGGCCTGGTCGGCCCCCGTCTCGGCCGGGATGTAGCCGTCCGGTGTCCAGCTGCGCCCGGCCCGCACGGCGTCGAAGGCGGCGCGGAAGGCGTCGCGCTGGCTGTGCTTTGGCACGAAGGCGTCGGCCCCGGCACCGAGCGCGGCGGCGATGATCCGGTTCTCGGCCATCGACGACACGACGATCAGCGGCACCCGCACCGCGCGGCGCATCCGCAGCAGTCCGTCGAGGCCCTTCACGTCCGGCAGGTTCAGGTCCAGCACCACCACATCCGGCACCGGCGCCGCGCCGACGCGGACCAGCGCCGCCTCCAGCGTGGGCGCGGTGGACACCTCCTCCACCCCCGCGACATGGCGCAGGGTCATCGCCAGCGCGTCGCAGAACAGCGGGTGGTCGTCCACGATCAGCGCGGAGCGCAGCGGCAGCGGGAAGGTCGCATCGGTCATCGGAGCGGCTCGGTCATCACGGGTCCTTTCCCGTCCGGCGACGTCTTCCTGCGCCGGGCGCGGGTGGCCGACCATAGGCCGACGGCCGCTTTCGCACCAGCCCGCCCGCTCTACGCCCTTGGTCGAATATGCGGGGCGCAACGGGCCGGACTAGCCTTTCGGCAACCGGCGCCGCGCCGTGCGCACATCAGCTACCAGGGAGGAAGCCAATGAAGGTCTCGATGAAGGTCAACGGCCGGCAGGTGTCGGGCGAGGTCGAGGGCCGCACGCTGTTGTCGGCCTTCCTGCGCGAGGGTCAGGGCCTGACCGGCACCCATATCGGCTGCGACACGTCGCAATGCGGGGCCTGCACGGTGCATGTGGACGGGCGGCAGGTGAAGAGTTGTTCGATCTTCGCGGCGGAATGCGACGGCGTCGAGGTCACGACGATCGAGGGGATGGCGAACGCCGACGGCTCGCTTTCGGCGATCCAGCAGGCGTTCCAGGACCACCACGGGCTGCAATGCGGCTTCTGCACGCCGGGCATGGTGATGGCGGCGGCGGCGCTGCTGAAGGAGAACCCGAAGCCCACGCCGGCCGAGGTGCGCGATCACCTGCACGGCAACCTCTGCCGGTGCACGGGATACCACAACATCGTCAAGGCGATCATGGCGGCCTCCGGACAGGACGTGCCGGCGATGGCGGCGGAATAGGGCCGGACACCAACGTAGGGTGGGGTTCCACCCCACCATCCCCAGGGAGGACATCACATGCCCAAGGACGGCATCGGCGCCAGCCTCGCGCGGCGCGAGGACAAGCGGTTCCTGACCGGAACCGGCCGCTACACCGACGACATCAACCTGCACCGCCAGACGCATGCGTATTTCCTGCGCTCGGACGTGGCGCACGGGACGCTGAACGGCGTGGACACTTCCGCCGCCGAAGGCATGGAGGGCGTGCTTCGCATCTTCACCGCGAAGGATTTCGCCGCCGCCGGGGGGCTGCCCTGCGGCTGGCAGGTGACCGACCTGCACGGCAAGCCGATGCAGGAGCCGAAGCACCCGATCCTGGCCGAGGGCAAGGTGCGCCACGTCGGCGACCCGATCGCCGTGGTGGTGGCCGAGACGCTGGACCAGGCCCGCGACGCGGCCGAGGCCATCGTGGTCGACATCGCCGAACTGCCGGCAGTCGTCGACATGAAGGCCGCCGTGGCGGATGGCGCGCCGAAGGTGCATGACGATCTGACCTCGAACCTCTGCTACGAATGGGGCTTCGTGGAGGAGAACCGCGAGGCCGTCGACAAGGCGATCCGCGAGGCCGCCCATGTCACGACGCTGGAGCTCGTGAACAACCGCCTCGTCGCCAACCCGATGGAGCCGCGCGTCGCCGTCGGCAACTACGACCGGGCGGATGACGAATACACGCTCTACACCACGTCGCAGAACCCGCACGTGATCCGGCTGCTGATGGGCGCCTTCGTGCTGTCGATCCCCGAGCACAAGCTGCGTGTCGTCGCGCCCGACGTGGGCGGAGGCTTCGGGTCGAAGATCTTCCACTATGCCGAGGAAGCCTTCGTCACCTGGGCCTCGAAGGAGATCGGGCGGCCGGTCAAGTGGACGTCGTCGCGCGCCGAGGCCTTCATCACCGACGCGCACGGCCGCGATCACGTGACGAAGATCGAGCTGGCGCTTGATGCGGATCACAGGTTCACCGCGATCCGGACCGACACCTACGCCAACATGGGCGCGTATCTGTCGACCTTCGCGCCGTCGGTGCCGACTTGGCTGCACGGCGTGCTGATGGCGGGCAACTACACGACGCCGCTGATCTACTGCAACGTGAAGGCGGTCTTCACCAACACCGTGCCGGTCGACGCCTATCGCGGCGCGGGCCGGCCCGAAGCGACCTACCAGCTGGAGCGCGTGGTGGACAAGGCCGCGCGGGAGCTGGGCGTGGACCCGGCGGAGCTGCGGCGGAAGAACTTCATCAAGCCCGAACAATTTCCCTACGCCACTCCGGTCGCGGTGGAATACGACACCGGCAATTACCACGCGACGCTCGACAAGGCGCTGGAGATGTCCCGCTACGCCGATTTCGAGACCCGCGCGGCGGAGTCGAAATCCCGCGGCAAGCTTCGCGGCATCGGGCTGGCGCACTACATCGAGGCCTGCGGGATCGCGCCGTCGAACCTGGTGGGGCAGCTCGGCGCCCGCGCCGGGCTTTACGAAAGCGCGACGGTGCGGGTGAACGCGACGGGTTCGATCTCGGTCCTGACCGGGTCGCACAGTCACGGGCAGGGGCACGAGACGACTTTCGCCCAGGTGATGGCCGACATGATCGGCATCGACCCGAACCAGGTGCACATCGTTCACGGCGACACGTCGAAGACACCGATGGGGATGGGCACCTACGGCTCCCGTTCGCTGGCGGTCGGAGGGTCGGCCATCGTGAAGGCGGCCGAGAAGGTCATCGCCAAGGCGAAGAAGATCGCGGCGCATCTGATGGAGGCCTCGGAAGGCGATATCGAACTGAAGGACGGGCAGTTCACCGTCGCGGGCACCGACAAGTCGGTGGCCTGGGGCGACGTGACGCTGGCGGCCTACGTTCCCCACAACTACCCGCTGGAAGAGATCGAGCCGGGGCTGGAGGAGACGGCCTTCTACGACCCGGCCAACTTCACCTACCCCTCGGGCGCCTATGTCTGCGAGGTCGAGGTGGACGAGGGCACCGGCAAGGTCGAGATCCTGTCCTTCACCGCCGCCGACGATTTCGGCAATGTCATCAACCCCATGATCGTGGAAGGCCAGGTGCACGGCGGGATTGCACAGGGCATCGGCCAGGCGATGCTGGAAAACTGCGTCTATGACGAGAACGGCCAGCTTCTGTCGGGGACCTACATGGATTACGCCATGCCGCGCGCCATGGACCTGCCGGATTTCGCGGTGGATCATTCCTGCATCACGCCCTGCACCCACAACCCCCTGGGCGTGAAGGGCTGCGGCGAGGCGGGGGCGATCGGCTCTCCCCCCGCGGTCGTGAACGCGGTGCTCGACGCGCTGAACCGGGGCGGCTACGCGGTGGCCCATATTGACATGCCCGTCTCGCCCGCCAGGGTGTGGCAGGCCATGCACCACGCCAAGTGACCCCCGGGGAGGACATCAGATGTACAATTTCGATTTCGTGAAACCCACGACCCTGGACGAGGCACTGGCCGCGCTGAAGGAGGACGAGGCGCAGCCGCTGTCGGGCGGGCAGACCCTGCTGCCGACGATGAAGCAGCGGCTGGCGGCGCCGTCGAAGCTGGTCAGCCTGCTGGGGATCGACGCGCTGAAGGGCGTGTCGGTGGACGGTGGCGTGATGACGATCGGCGGGGCGACCAACCATTACACCGTGATGAAGGAGGCGAAGGACACCTTCCCCGGCCTGTCGTATCTGGCCGGCAAGATCGGCGACCCGGCGGTGCGCAACCGCGGCACCATCGGCGGGTCCATCGCGAACAACGACCCCTCGGCCTGCTACCCCTCGGCCGCCATGGCCTGCCGCGCGACCATCGTGACCAACAGCCGCGAGATCCCGGCGGAGGAGTTCTTCCAGGGCCTCTTCACCACGGCGCTGGAGGAGGGAGAGATCGTCACGGCGGTGAAGTTCCCGATCCCCGAGGCGTCGAACTACCAGAAGTTCGAACAGCCGGCCTCCCGCTTCCCGATGTGCGGTGTGTTCGTGGCGAAATACGCCGACCGCGTGGGTGTGGGCGTGACCGGTGCGTCGGAAGACGGGGTCTTCGCCTGGGCGGAGGCGGAGCAGGCGCTGGCCGGGACCTTCTCGGCCGACGCGGTGTCGGGGCTGACGGTGCCGGCGGACGGGATGATCACCGACATCCACGGCTCGGGCGCCTATCGCGCCCATCTGGTGAAGGTGCTGACCGGGCGCGGCGTTACCGCGGCGGCCTGACCGCCGGGTCCTTCGCAAGCCGTGCCGCCACCGAACGGAGCGCCCCCCGCCGGGGGGCGCACACGATGCCTGCGGCGCACATCCGCGCACCGCGCTGGCGCTCTTCCGGCCGTCGGGCCTCGCGATGCGGGGGTCGGTGCGGCCGGGGCGGCCCGGGTCGAGGTCAGGCCACCTCGTCCAGCCAGCCGTCGGCATGGGCGACGCTGGCCAGCCCGGCGAAGCGCGCCATGCGCGCCAGCTCCTGATCGAGCCGCTGCATCCGGCCCTTGCTGAAGCGCACCCCATCCTCCAGCCACAGCTTCGCGACCCGCAGGATCCCCGCGTCGCGCTCGGCCCGCATGTCGATGCGGCCGATCAGCCGGTCGCCCTCCAGCATCGGAAAGACGTAATACCCGTAGCGGCGCCGCGATTCCGGCACGAAGATCTCGATCCGGTAATGGAAGCCGAACAGCAGTTCTGTCCGGTTGCGGTCGCGGATCAGCGGGTCGAAGGGGCTGAGGATCCGCAGGCGGTTCGGCGGCGGCGCAAGCTCGGTCACCTCGTCGAAGATGCCGGGCGGCGCGAGGAAGGGTCGGGGCATCCCGCGGGCGTTTTCCACCCTGATGTCGATCAGCTCTCCGGCGGCCACCTGATCGCGGCACCATTGGGCGGTTTCGGCGGGGGACAGGTGGGCCCAGAAGGCCGCGACATGGCCGGAGGTGGCGAAGCCCAGCCGTTCCATCGCGCCCCAGTTCAGGAAGTCGACCGTTTCGGCCAGTGGCGGGCGCGGCCGGGCGGCGGCCTCGGGCAGGACGCGCTCCGTCAGATCGTAGATCTTCTGGAAGCCCTCGCGCCGCGCCACCGCCAGCCGACCGGTGCGCCAGTTGTATTCCAGCGCGGTCTTCGACGGGTGCCAGTTCCACCAGCCGCCCGAGGGGCCGCCGCGCCCCTCTTCCCCCAGCAGGTCGCTGGAGAGGCAGGGGCCGTTGGCGCGGATATGCTCGATCACGCGTTCGAGCTCGTCCACGTAGTCGGTGCCCTGCCACTCGCTCCAGCGGGCGTGCAGCCGGCGGTCGTCGCGGTCGAAGCGCAGGCGCCAGTGCGGGAAGAACTCCGTCGGGATGACGGCGGCGTCGTGGGTCCAGTGCTCGAAGAGGCTCCGGTCGCGTTCCAGCAGCGGCTTCAGGTAGGCCGGTCGGTAGGCGGGGCGGCGCGCGAAGAGGATCATGTGATGCGCGCGTTCGACGGTGTTGACGCTGTCGACCTGGACGAAGCCGAGGGCCCGGATCAGGTTCAGCAGGTCGTCGCCGCGGCCCGGCCCCTGTGGCGCCTCGCCCAGCAGGTGGCGATGCAGGAACAGCTTGCGTGCGTCGGCATTCGACAGGACGGGGCGGTGCGGCACCGGAGATCAGCCCCGCTTCAGCGTGTCGCCGGGATCGATCGTCGGGGTCAGTTCGATCCGCGTGCCGGCGGTGTCGCCGCCGGCCAGGCGGTCGACGATGATGCGCGCGGCGCGGATGCCGATCTCTTCCCGGCAGCTGTCCATGGTGGCGAGCTGCCGGGGCAGGCCCTTCAGCAGGCGGACCCCGTTGAAGCCGGCCATGCCGATGGTGCCGGGGACGTCGTAGCCCTTCTCGATCATCCACAGCAGGCCGCCGGCGCCGATCAGGTCGTTGGAATAGTACAGAAAATCGAGGTCCGGAGAGCGCGTCATCATCGCCGCCGTCATCTCCCGCCCCTTGGCGAGAGCCGACCCGCCGGAATAGAACTCCTGATCCGACACCTCGATGCCGCCCTTGGCCAGCGCCTCGGTGAAGCCTTCGAACCGTTTGCGGGCGCGGTGGTCGAGGCCCAGTCCGGTGCCGAGGAAGCCGACGCGGCGATAGCCGGCGGCGACCAGCGCGCGGCCCATCTCGCGGCCGGCGCGGCGGTGCGAGATGCCGACCATGGAATCGATCGGCGTGCCGTCGGTATCCATGATCTCGACGATCGGGATGCCGGCGCCGCGCAGCATGGCGCGGGCGGCGTCGGAATGTTCCAGCCCCGCGACGATGACGCCGGAGGGGCGCCAGGACAGCATTTCGTAGAGGACCTTCTCCTCCTTCTCGGGGAGGTAGTCGGTCAGGCCGACCACCGCCTGAAGGCCGGTTTCCTCCAGCGCTCGGTTGATGCCGGTCATCACCTCGGGGAAGACGAGGTTCGACATCGAGGGGATGACCACGGCAACGAGGTTGACGCGCTGGCTGGCGAGGGCGCCGGCGATCTTGTTGGGCACGTAGCCGAGGCGCCTGGCCGCATCCAGAACCCGTTCGCGGGTGGCGGGCGAGACGTCGCCGCGGTTGCGGAGCACCCGGCTCACGGTCATCTCGGACACGCCCGAGGCTTCGGACACGTCACGAAGGGTGAGGGGGCGGTTGTCCTGTCTTGTCAATTCCGGTTCCCGGGGGCGCGACCGTCCTGGAGGCTCGCCCATCTAGCAACGAGCCAACGCCGGGATCAAGTCGCAGCCGCCATCGGGCCGGGGACGGGTGGGTGCCGGATGCCCGGATGGCGGGGCCGGATGTGGGGACGGGGAAGGGGCGGTGCCGGATGCGCGGAGCCGAATGTCGCAACGAGGAAGGGTAGGTGCCGGATGCGTGGAGCCGAGGTCGGATGCCGGGACGGGGAAGGGGCGGTGCCGGATGCGCAGAGCCGAATGTCGCAACGAGGAAGGGTAGGTGCCGGATGCCCGGATGCCGGGGCCGGATGCCGGGGGACGGGGAAGGGGCGGTGCCGGATGCGCGGAGCCGAATGTCGCAACGAAGAAGGGTAGGTGCCGGATGCGTGGAGCCGGGGTCGGATGCCGGGGGGGAAGGGGCGGTGCCGGATGCCCGGATGCCGGGCCGTGTGCACCCGCTGCCCGTCGCAGCCACCCGGAGTTACAGACGGTTTTGCTGCCGGGGCGGCGACGGATGGGGGTCGCTCACGTGCCGAGCCGATTCTGGCCGGGGGAGCCAGGGCTGCGGCCGGCGCCGCCCGGAGCAGATGGCCCGTGCGGCGCCGGCGCCGGCGCCTGCGGTGGCCGCGGCGCCGGGGTTGGGGGGTGCCGCGTGGCGGCGGTCAGAACTCGTCCCAGACCTCGTTCGAGATGTCCGCGTGTCCGGCCATGGGTGTGCGGGCGTTGACCGCCACCGGCATGGCCACGTGTGCGGGCACTGGCGTGGTTGCCGGCGCCGGCGCCGGATCCGAGGCAACGGATGCGGCGGCCGCGGCATCGACCCGGAAACGTGTCGAGGACTGATTGAGGCGGGCCGCCTCGTTCACCATGAGCTTGCCGGTGGAGTGCACCTGCGTGGCGAGCGCGGCATTCTTCTGCGTCACGCCGTCCAGCTGATCGACGGCGGCGTTGATTTCTTCCAGCCCCATCGACTGCTCGCGGGCTGCCGCCGCGATGGAGGAGACGGAGGCCGACACCTTCTCGAAATCCACGATGAGGTTCTCGAACGACTTGCCGGCCTTTTCGACCAGATCGACGCCGCTGACCACGTTGGAGGCGCTCTCCTGGATCAGCGCGTTGATCTCTTTCGCTGCCTCGGAGGATCGCTGCGCGAGGGCGCGGACCTCGGAGGCGACGACGGCGAAGCCGCGTCCCGCCTCGCCGGCGCGGGCCGCCTCTACCCCGGCGTTGAGCGCCAGCAGGTTGGTCTGGAAGGCCAGATCCTCGATCACCGAGGTCACCTGAGTGATCTTCTGGGAGGAGGAGGAGATGCGGTCCATCGCCGTCATCGCCTGTTTCACCTCGTTCCCGCTGGCGGTGGCGTCGGTGCGGGCGCGGTTCATCACCGTGTCCGCGTCGCTGGCGGCCTCGGCGGTGGATTTCACCGATGCCGAAAGCTCGGTGATCGCCGCAGCCGTCTGTTCCAGGTTGGCGGCCTGTTCGATCGCCTTCTGGCTGAGGTCGTTCGATGCGTTCTCCACATCGCGGGCGTTGCCGTCGATTTCCCTGCCGGCGGTGATCAGCGCGGCGATCGTCGTGTTCAGCTGGACGATCGCGCCGTTCCACGCCTTGCGCAGGGCCTCGTAATCGCCGGCGAAGGTTTCGGTGATGCGCGCGGTCAGATCGCCCTGCGACAGACGTTCGATGCTGGCGGAGAGCGTGTCGACGACATGCCGCTGCTCGGCCGTGCGGCGTTGCTGGTCCTCGCGTTCGTGCTCTGCCTGCAGCAGCTTCTCGCGCAGGTTCTCGAGGTTGCGGCCCAGATCGCCCGCGTCGTCGCGGCGGGTCCGGTGCGGGATGTCGGAGGTCAGATCGCCCCCCGCGATGCCCGACAGCGCCCGTCCGATATGGCCGAACGGACGGGATATGGCAGCACCGACGAGCCAGCCGAGGAAGATCACCAGCAGGGACAGTCCCGCCCCCTGCATGCCCAGCATCTGTGCCAGTTCGGTGATCGGCTGCCGCAGTTCGGCTTCGTCCGCCTCCACGTTCACGGTCCAGACCGCGTCGTGGAAATCCAGCGGAAGGGAGGTCCGCCGCACCGGGTTGCCCATCAGCCCGGTCGCGGGTTCGAACCGGCGGGTCTCGGCGCCGGCGGCGCCTTCCACCGGGGTGCCGGCCGTCGCCGCGCCCTCGAAGCGCAGGTCGTTGCGCAGGCGCCCGTCGTCGCCCACTAGGAAGGCGTGTCCGGTATCGCCCAGCCCCTCGCTGACCTGCATCAGCGCGTTCAGCCGGTCGGTCGGCATCTGGAAGGCCAGCACGCCCGTCCGCGTGCCGGTGCGGTCGAACATCGGCGCGGCGACGAAGGCGGCGTCGGCCCCCCCGGCGGGCGCATAGGCGGCGAAGTCCACGAACCGGATCTCTCCGGGAGCGGCCTGCATCGCCATCTTCCACACGGCGGCGAGGTCGGTCCCCTGCCACCGTCCGTCGGCCAGACCGGTCGCGAAATCGGGCTTCTTGAGGGCCGAATAGACCACGTTGCCGGATGTATCGATCAGGAAGATGTCGTCGTAGCCGCCACTGGCGAGGACGGAGCGGAAGTAGCCGTGATACCGCGTGTGGACGAGGTCGTAGCGGGTGTTGTTGCCGGCCGCGACGAGGTTGTCCTTCGCCCCCTCCGGATGGGGATTGTCGGTGATGTAGGTCGCCTGGAGAGCGCGGGTGCGGTCGCCCTCCATCGCCGTCCAGGACGACACGAAGCCGGACAGCGCGGCCTGAACGGTCGGATTGGCGGCCTCCGTTTCCAGATCGCGGTCGATGGAGTCGAGGAAGTTCTCGACCGCCTGGTATCTGCCACGCGCGACGGAATCGAACTGCCGCCCGATCTGTTCGTCGAGGATGAGGCGGGCATCCACGAAGGCCGTCACCCCGAGGGTGATACCGACCAGAAGCGCGAGGCCGGCCATCAGGACCGGTACCTTCGCGACCAGCTTCATGTCGGATATGACGCCCCAGGGCGTCCAGCGGCGAGGCGCCGCGTTGGCGGAATCGTGTCCGGCCGTCATGTTCATCCATCCTTATCCAGCGGTCGGAGGCGGCAGATGCCGGACCTGCGCCCCGATTGCCGGGCCTCGCGACGGTCGGGCAGGACCATGGGGGCCGGGGATTTAATGGCGGCTTAAGTCGCGGAAAGCTTTTCCGGCGCTGTCCGGAAAATTGTAGGCATCCGACCGCGCCTGCGGCCGCGGTGGTGACAGGGCCCGCGGTCCAGGCTAAGGGAAACCGGCGTGACCTCGTGGCTCAACTGGATAGAGCAGCCCCCTCCTAAGGGGCAGGTTGCAGGTTCGAATCCTGCCGGGGTCACCATTCCCGCGCCGTCGGCGCCGCGATCAGAGCACCCGTATCACGTCCTTCCCGACGGCCAGCATGTAGCCGCGCCGGGCAATGTTCTTCACCAGCAGTTCGGACACGATCTGATTGCCGAGGGTGTCGCGCAGGCGCTTGATCCGCGTGGCGCCGGCGGCCTCGTCGCAATCGGCCTCGGGCCGGCCCGAGATCATCGATTCGATCTGGATGCCGGACAGGACGTCGTCGTCCATCCGCGCCTCGGCCAGCACCGACAGCGTCTCCATCGCCGCGTCGGTCAGCTTGAACCCGAGGTTGTTCAGATAGACGGTGTTCTCCTCGCGCGAGATCAGGAGGGAATTCACCTCGATCCCCGCCCGCTCGATCTGCGCCATCCGGCGGTTCAGCGTCACCAGCAGCACCAGGAACACCAGCGACGCGACCAGCAGCGCGGTCGAGAAGACCAGCAGCACGAAGATCAGACTGCGGTAGCCGGACAGCGTTTCGGAGAAGGCGGTGCCGGACTGGGCCAGAATCTCCAGCAGCTTGACCTCGGCCTGGGTCTGCAGGTCGTCGTTCTCGGCGAACAGCCGCGCCACCCGGTCGTTGAAGGCGTTGGCGTCTGGCAGGTTCGCGAACAGCAGGACACCCGCCAGGACCAGCAGCAGGACGATGACGCCCAGCCCCAGCCCGACGGCCCGCGTGCCGGTGCGCCGCGCGTCAGAAGCGAAGGTAGAATTGTCCTGCATTGGCCTTTCGCGCCTCCAGCCCGGATTCGTCGAACACGCTCAGCACATTGAGCAGCGTCCAGCCGTTGGCCGCAAGCCGCGACGCGACCTCGCCCTGCGCCGCGCCCCGGTCGCAGGAACCGACCTGCATGACCCCGTAGTGCAGCTTCAGCGGGTTGTCGCGCCGGGCCTTGTAATCGGCGTAGCAGGCCGCCTGCGCGGCGCCGGCAAGGCCGGTCAGCAGGGCGGACAGAAGGAGGGGGCGAAGCATTTTCATCATGCCGCCAGTTCTGCACGCGAACGCCCGGATATTCAATAACACAAGGGGTTTGGGGGCGTTGTTATCGGATAGCGGGGGGCTGTTATTGCCTGATTCCGGCGGCCGGGGCGAGGGTCGTGACACACCACCCGGGCCGCATCGTCCGGGCCCCGGCATCAAGACCCGCACGAGAGGACACATCACATGGCACGCAGGTTCATCGCCACCATCCTGGCCGCAGCGCTGGCCGTCACCACACTGGGCGCCCCGGCGCAGGCCGCATCGAACGAGGATCTGGTCAAGCTGCTGGCCGGCGCGACGGCGCTCGTCATCATCGGCAAGGCGATCAAGGACAGCAAGGACCGCCGGCGCGAGACCGTCACCCGCCACGATCCCCGATGGGACCGCGACCGGCACGGCGGCCGGTGGGAGCGCGACCGCCATGGCCGGCACGGTCGGCACGACCGTCATGGGCGGCGCGACGATCGGCATGACCGCGGGTACCACCGGGGCCACGGCTGGGTGATGCCGTCGCAATGCCGCGTCACTGTGGCGACCGACGCCGGCAACCTGTCGGGCTACGACTACCGCTGCGTCCAGAGCAACGCGCGCTTCGCCGCGTCGCTGCCCGGCGAGTGCGTGACCGCCGCCCGGACGCGCCGCGGGCCGCAGTTCATCTACACCAGCCACTGCCTGCAGCGCTCGGGCATCCGGGCGTTCTGAGCCGGCGGCGGGACACCGACATTCTCATTCCGCCCGTTGCCCTTCGGGCGGAAGACCTCCCGGCGGGTGAGCAGCGTCGGGACCGGAAGGAGGGGGAGGACATGGCCCCCTCCTTCCAACCGTTTCACCTTCCGTCCATGACCTGGCGGAAGGTCCGCCGCGACGGCCGCGTCTCTTGCCCGGAGGCGCGGCTTCGTGTTGAAACGGGGCATGGAGATCCTGCCCGACTACGCCTTCGAGACCGCCGCCATGGCGCGCGGATGCCTGCGCGTCGCCGGGGTGGACGAGGTGGGGCGCGGGCCGCTGGCCGGGCCGGTGACGGCGGCGGCGGTGATCCTCGACATCCGCTGCGTCCCCGAGGGCCTGCGCGATTCCAAGGTGCTGACCGCCGAACGCCGCGCCGCCCTTTCGATCGAGATCCACGCGGTGGCCGAGGTGTCCATCGCCCATGCCTCGGTGGAGGAGATCGACGAGCTGAACATCCTGCGCGCCAGCCACCTGGCGATGATCCGCGCCGCGGCCGGCCTCTCCACCCCGGCCGGGCATCTGCTGATCGACGGGAACATGCTGCCGCGCGACCTGACCTGCACGGCCGAGGCCATCGTGAAGGGCGACGCGCGGTGCCTGTCGATCGCCGCGGCCTCGATCGTGGCGAAGGTCGCGCGCGACGCGCTCATGCGAGAGCTTGCGCAACACCATCCCGGCTACGGCTGGGAGACGAACGCCGGGTATGGATCGAAAAGCCACATGCAGGCGCTCCTGGATATGGGGCCGACCCCTCACCATAGACGGTCGTTTGCGCCGATCCGCAATATCTTGTGTAAAGAGCTTTCCTCAACCTCTTGATTCGAAAAAGAAATTGACCGCGATTCGGCTTTGACTCATCTTCATGCCATCAAGCGACGAGCGCAGCGAACTGCGCCGCGGAACGAGGCAGACGATGACGAAAACCGGCGCGAAGAAGGCGGCAGCACTGCCGCTGAACAGCATCATTGCGGGCGATTGCGTGGAGGCGATGAATGCGCTTCCCGAGAATTCCATCGACCTGATCTTCGCCGATCCGCCCTACAACCTTCAGCTGAGGGGCGAGCTGCACCGCCCCGACAATTCCCGCGTCGACGCCGTGGACGACGCCTGGGACAGCTTTTCCAGCTTCGAGGTCTACGACCGCTTCACCCGTGACTGGCTGCGCGCCGCGCGCCGGATCCTCAAGCCGAACGGGGCGATGTGGGTGATCGGGTCCTATCACAACATCTTTCGTGTCGGCGCGGCGTTGCAGGATGCCGGTTACTGGATCCTGAACGACGTGGTCTGGCGCAAGTCGAACCCGATGCCGAACTTCCGCGGCAAGCGCTTCACCAATGCGCACGAGACGATGATCTGGGCGTCGAAGTCGGAGGGCGCGAAATACACCTTCAACTACGAGGCGCTGAAGGCTCTGAACGAGGGCATCCAGATGCGGTCGGACTGGGTTCTGCCGATCTGCAACGGCGGCGAGCGGCTGAAGGACGCGAACGGCGAGAAGGCCCATCCGACGCAGAAGCCCGAGGCGCTGCTGCACCGGGTTCTGGTCGGGTCGACCAATCCCGGCGACGTGGTGCTGGATCCGTTCTTCGGCACCGGCACGACCGGCGCGGTGGCCAAGATGCTGGGCCGCGACTTCATCGGGATCGAGCGCGAGGCCGCCTATCGCGAGGTCGCGGAGGCGCGGATCGCCAACGTCCGCCGCTACGACCGTTCCGCGCTGGAGGTTTCCACCGGGAAGCGGCAGGAGCCGCGCGTGCCCTTCGGCCAGCTCGTCGAGCGGGGGATGCTGCGGCCCGGCGAGATGCTGACCTCGATCAGCGGGAAAAGCGCCAAGGTCCGCGCCGACGGGACGCTGATCGCCGACGACGTCAAGGGCTCCATCCATCAGGTCGGGGCCGCGCTGGAAGGTGCGCCGTCCTGCAACGGCTGGACCTACTGGTGCTTCCGCCGCGACGGCAAGACCGTTCCGATCGACCTTCTCCGCCAGCAGATCCGCTCGGAACTGGGCTGAGCCTCACCCGCAGACACCGACACCGCCAGTGTCGCGCCCTCGTGGCGTGGCACGCCGACTGCGCCTCGCCCTCGGGCGGGGCGTTTTTTTGCGCGGCAGGGCGGAAACCGCAGGGGCGGGTTCGGTGTTTGGCCCGGACAGGCGACGGGGGCGGGCGTTCCCGCCGCACCCCTCGACAGGTCCCGGACAGGAGGATCGTCATGGATGACACGAGACCGCGGCTGGTGGGCCTCAACCATATCGCGCTGGAGGTGGGCGACGTGCAGGCGGCGCTGGATTTCTACGGGGCGATCTTCGATTTCGAGCTGCGCGGCGAGAACCGCGACGACGACGGCACCCTGTCCATGGCCTTCATCGACATGGGAGACCAGTTCATCGCCCTGGCGCGCGGTCGCCGGCAGGGGCCGGACGCGCATCGCCACTTCGGCCTGGTGGTGGACGACCGCGCCCCGGTCGAAGCGCTGGCGCGTGCCGCCGGGGCCGAGATGGTGGAGGGGCCGTTCCTCGATTTCCGCGACCCCTGGGGCAACCGGATCGAGGTGGTCGAATACCGGGACGTGCAGTTCACCAAGAGCACCGCCATGCTCGACATCCTGGGCGTGTCCGGCGTGAAGTCGGACGAGGCCGTCCGGCAGCTGCGCGAGAAGGAACCGAGGGAGGCGCGCCGTCAGTCGGCGTGACGGCCGGTCTTGTAGGGGCCCCAGTCGTTGATGTCGGGGTAGTACATCGCCCGCCATTTCCGCACCTTCGGGTTCATCACCCGCCGCCACAGCGGCGGCACCATCGCCACGCTCGCCATCAGCGGATAGCCGAACGGCAGCTGCGGGGCCTCGTCCTGACCGTAGGTCTGAAGCAACGGGAAACGGCGGTCGGGCTTGTAGTGGTGATCCGAATGCCGTTGCAGGTTGATCAGCAGCCAGTTCGACGCCTTGTGCGCCGCGTTCCAGGAATGATGCGGGCGGACGTGTTCGTATTTCCCGGCGCCCAGATAGCGGCGGGTCAGGCCGTAGTGTTCGATGTAGTTGGTCAGCTCCAGCTGCCAGATCGCGGCCAGCGCCTGCCACAGGAACAGCGCCAGACCGAGCCAGCCGCCGACCGCCACCGCCAGCGCGATCATCAGCGCCTGCAGCGCGGCGTAGCGCCAGAACGGGTTGCGGCGGCTCCAGACGCTGTCGCCGCGCCGGGCCAGCAGCGCCTTCTCCGCCCGCCAGGCCGACGGCGGGCACTGCCGCAGGACGCGGGCGAAGTAGCGGTGGAAGCCCTCGTTGTAGAAGGCCGTCACGGCGTCCCGGGGGGTGGCGACGTCGCGGTGGTGGACCAGCAGATGCTCCGACCGGAAGTGGGAATAGAGCACGCTCGCCAGCAGCAGATCGCCCAGCCAGCGTTCGAGGTTGTTGCGCTGGTGCAGCAGCTCGTGCGCGTAGACGATGCCGATGGTGCCGGTCATCACGCCGACGCCGAAGAACAGCACCGTCATCTCCCAGAAGCCCAGATGGTCGGTGCGGGCGACATAGCCGATCAGCGCGAACAGCGTGACGAACTGCACCGGGAACCAGATGATGACGATCAGGCGATACCAGAAGAGCCGGGCCTCCGGCGTGTCCGGGTCCGGATTGTCGAGGTTCAGCCCCGTGAGGGCATCCAGCAGGGTGAACAGCGCCCAGCCATAGAGCGGCAGAAGCGCCACCGTCCAGCCGCCCTGCGTGGCGCCGATCCATGCCAGAGGCACCGTCAGCAGCGACAGGGCGAAGGGCGCCGCGGCGGCGAGGGTCGGCGCGGGGGCGGAGGTCGTGTCGGAAGGCATCGGCGTCTCGGGCGGTTCAGGAGTTTCCGGCGGCAGCTTGGCCGTCATTGAACGCCGCGCCCTGCGCGAGGTCAAACGCCTTCCGCATCAGCGTCGGCAGGTCCGAGGGGCGGAAGGCGTGGCGCGGGACGAAGGCCGCGGCGCCGGGGGCGAGGTCGGTGGCGGCCGGCACGGTCCGTCCGGACGAGCCCGAGACGATGCCGACCCGGATCGCCAGCCGCAGGTGGAAATGGGTGAAGGTGTGCAGCGCCTCGGCCGGCAGCAGGGCGAATTCCCCGGGAACGGGCGGTGCGGGGTCCGGGCGCGGGCCCGCCACGTCCACCCAGTCGGAGCCGGGAAAGCCGAGGGTGCCGCCCAGCAGACCCCGCTCCGGCCGGCGCTCCAGCAGGATGGCGCCGTCGGCGCGGATGATGACGAAGCAGGTGCCGTGGCGGACGGGCTTTGCCTTCTTCGGGCTGCGGCGCGGCAGCTCCGGCGCGGTGCCTGCGGCGCGGGCGCGGCAGGGCTCGCGCAGGGGGCAGATGCCGCAGGCCGGGCTGCGGGGCGTGCAGATCGTCGCGCCGAGATCCATCAGGGCCTGGGCGTGATCGCCGGGCCGGTGTGCCGGCGTCAGCCGCGCGGCCAGCGCCGTCAGCTCGGGCTTGGCGGCGGGCAGGGGCGTTTCAACCTCGAAGAGGCGGGACATGACACGTTCGATATTGCCGTCGACCACCGTCTCGGGCCGGTCGAAGGCGATCGAGGCGACGGCGGCGGCGGTGTAGGGGCCGATGCCCGGCAGGGCCCGCAGCGCCTCGGCCGTGTCCGGGAAGGTGCCGCCATGGTCCGCCGCGACGGCCCGGGCGCATTTCAGCAGGTTGCGGGCGCGGGCGTAGTAGCCGAGGCCCGCCCATTCCGCCATCACCTGCCCGTCGGGCGCGGCGGCCAGGTCCTCGACCCGCGGCCAGAGAGCGGTGAACCGGGCGAAATAGTCCCTGACCGCCGCGACGGTGGTCTGCTGCAGCATCACCTCGGACAGCCAGACGCGGTAGGGGTCGGGCATCACCCCCGCCTGCCGCGCGGCCGGCGGGACGCGCCAGGGCAGATCGCGGGCGTGCCGGTCGTACCAGGCCAACAGGGCCTGCTGCACGTCCTCCACTCGCGCTCCGTCACGCAAAATTCAGCTTCCTTTCACGGCTTCCGGCTGGCAGCCCGGGGTCGGGTCACTAGAATAGGTCACTGACACGGACCGCAAGGGCAGGAGCATCGCCGCATCGCATGGCGAAGGGCGCGAAACCATATCAACGCAGCTTCACGCGCGGATTTTCACGCGCGTCCAAGCTGCTGGAGACGCGCATCCGCAAGGCCGGCGAAAGCCGCGGCTTCGCCGTCACCCGGCTGCTGACCCACTGGGACGAGATCGCGGGGCCGGACATGGCCGCCCTCGCCCGGCCGGTGGACGTGAAATACGGCCGACAGGGGTTCGGCGCGACGCTGACGCTGCTGACCGACGGGGCGCGGGCCCCTATGGTCGAGATGCAGAAGGAGGCGCTGCGCGAGCGGGTGAATGCCGTCTACGGCTACAACGCCATCTCGCGCATTCGGGTGACCCAGACCGCCGCCACCGGCTTCGCCGAGGGGCAGGTGCAGTTCACCCCGAAGCCCGCCGCAGCGACGGAACCGGCGCCGGAAACCGTTCAGGCGGCACGCGAACGCGCCGAGGGCGTGGCCGACGCGGGCCTGCGGGCCGCGCTTGAAGCCCTCGGGCGGAATGTTCTAGGCAGGCGCAAGGACCCCGGACGCTCGTCCGACGGGTAGATCAGGAAAGGACCCGAAGCACATGGATCGCAGGATCTTCATCGCCGGCGGCGCGGGCGCCCTGGCCGTCGCGGCCGGCACCGGCTGGTATCTGAGCCGCACCGGGCCCGTCGTGGCCGAAACCACCTTCACCCCGGTCGCCGCCGACGGCGAGACGGCGGACACATCGGGCATCGTCGAGATGACGCTCGGGGACGAGAACGCGCCGGTGACGCTGACGGAATACGCCTCCTTCACCTGCCCGCATTGCGCGGCGTTCCACGCCTCGCAGTTCCAGAACCTGAAGAGCGAATACATCGACACCGGCAAGGTGCGCTTCGTCTACCGCGACGTCTATTTCGACCGCTTCGGCCTCTGGGCCGCGATGGTGGCGCGCTGCGATCCGAACCGGTTCTTCGGCATCTCCGACATGCTCTACGAGCAGCAGCGCGAATGGCTGAAGCCCGACGACGTGGCCGGCACGGCCGAGAACCTGCGCCGCATCGGCCGGCTGGCGGGGCTGGACAACGAGCGGGTGGAGGCCTGCATCTCGGATCAGGAGCACGCGAAGGCCCTGGTCGCCTGGTTCCAGGAGAACGCGACGGAGGACGACATCACCTCGACCCCGACCATCCTGATCGACGGCACGAAGCACTCCAACATGGGGTGGGACGAGCTGAAGGAGAAACTCGACGCGGCGCTGGAGAGCTGATGGAGCATCCTCTCTCCGGCCTGAAGGTCGTCGAACTCGCCCGTATCCTGGCCGGTCCCTGGGCCGGCCAGACCCTGTCGGACCTCGGCGCCGAGGTTGTGAAGGTCGAGGCGCCGGAGGGCGACGACACCCGCACCTGGGGCCCGCCCTTCGTGGAGCGGGACGGCGATCGCGCGGCGTCCTACTTCCATTCCTGCAACCGCGGGAAGAAGGGCGTCACCTGCGATTTCCGCACCGAAGAGGGCCAGGCCTTCGTCCGCGAGCTGGTCCGGGACGCGGACATCCTGATCGAGAACTTCAAGGTCGGCGGGCTGAAGAAATACGGTCTGGACTACGAGAGCCTCGCCGAGATCAATCCGCGCCTGATCTACTGTTCGATCACCGGCTTCGGGCAGACCGGGCCCTATTCGCACCGGGCGGGATACGACTACATCATCCAGGGCATGTCCGGCTTCATGTCGATCACCGGCGAGCCGGACGGACAACCCCTGCGGGCGGGCGTGGCGATCACCGACATCTTCACCGGCGTCTATTCGGCCACGGCGATCCTGGCCGCCGTCCAGCAGCGCCACCGGACGGGGCGTGGGCAGCATATCGACATGGCCCTGCTCGATTGCGCCGTGTCGGTGATGGCGAACCAGGCGCTGAACTACCTGACCACCGGCACGCCGCCTGTCCGGACCGGCAACACCCATCCGAACGTGGTGCCGTATCAGGTCTATGCCGTGTCGGACGGGCACATCATCGTCGCCACCGGCAACGACGGGCAGTACCGGCGGCTGTGCGACATCCTCGGCCTGAGCCAGCTGAAGGACGACCCGCGCTATCTGAAGAACAGCGACCGGATCACCAACCGCGACTCGCTGATCCCGCAGTTCGAGGAGGCGATCCGCCGCTTCACCCGTGCCGACCTGCTGGCGGCCTGCGAGGCGCAGGGCGTGCCGGCGGGGCCGATCAACGACATGGGCGACGTGTTCAACGACCCGCATGTGCAGGCGCGGGGGATGCAGATCGACCTGGGCGGGATTCCCAGCGTGCGGTCGCCCTTCGTGTTCTCGGACGCCGAGCTGAAGCTGGATGCGGCGTCGCCGAAGCTGGGGCAGGACAACGGTTGATCGGTGGGGGTGGGGTGGAACCCCACCCTACGCGGTTTCGCCGGCTGACCTGCAATGAGCGAACCCTCCCCCGCACGGAATCGAGTCGTGGGCGCCGTGCAGCGATCGTTCATTGATCGCCATTGGTTCAAGAACAATGGGCGATGCCGTCCCCCGGGCTGGCGCCTTGTCGAAGCCTGGCCAGGCCTCGGGCCGGGGAACGTGCCGTCACGGTATAGCGCACCCGCATAGTCGGTGCGAGCGCCATCCCGCGGGCCGGCGCTACACGGCTTGCGCCGCGGCCTGTGGGCCGGTTTGGCGACGTCAGGTGCGGCCTCGGGCGCTACTCCCCCAGCTTCGCGTGAACCTCGTCCAGGTCGATCTCGCCCGTGGGCATCTTGTTCGACGGATCCTCGAAGTCGTACTTGAACAGCTCGAAATCGCGCTTGTAGATCTCGTAGACCAGATGCTTCGACAGGTCGTCGAAGTAATCCTCCACCGGATGCGCGCGTTTCGGGCCGTGGCCCTCGCTCTCGTTGAACCGGGGGATTCCGTTCAGGTCGATCGGATGCGCCGTCTCGATGTTGTCCAGGACCTTCTGCATCCCCTCGTTGAAGGACTCGGTCCAGAAGATGTTGTCGTAGCGCCCGCCGTTCACGATGAAGGTCGAGATGTGCCCCGACATGGCCGACCAGTGGATGTCAGGCTCCATCGGGCGGCGCCAGCGGATGGTGTCCCGGGCGAACAGCAGGAAGCGGCGGAAGCTGCGGATCTGGTCGAACTCTTCCTTGCCGTCGTCGCCGCCGACCTCGATCCCGTATTTCTGGATGAGCAGCGGCACCAGGTTCCCGCGATAGCGGTTGCCGTTGCGCTGGATGCCGCAGATCTTGTCGAAGAAGGACGACAGGATGCGGGTGTAGGGGTTGCGGACGCAGGTGAAGGCGTAGGACCTGTGCCCCTTCACGTTGTCCTCGATCAGCTTCTGGCTGTCCTCGATGGCCCACTTGTGCATCCCGTGCATCGCGTCGTGGATGTCGCCGTCGAAGAACTCGCCGTGATCCGAATAGAACATGATCTGACCGATGGTCGAGCAGGCGCACTTCGGCACCACGCGGTAGACCACGCTCTCGCTCTCGGTCATCCAGGTGCCTGGAAAGCCCATTCCTGCCCAGCCTCCGCTCGATCGGCCATTTTCTGGCCTTCTCTGTCCGTTGCGTTGGAAAAAAGCAAATCAATCCGGTTTAATCAATCCGAGTTGTCGCCTATGACCAGGACGGTCTGAACCCGTTGCCGGAGCCGCACGCCCGAGATGGCCAGCATCGCCTTCATACTCCTGTGCCACAAGGACCCGGAGTCGATCATCCAGCAGGCCGAGCGGCTGACGGCTGTCGGCGACTACATGTCGATCCATTTCGACGCCCGCGCGAAGCCCGAACATTACCAGAGGATCCGCGACGCGCTGGACGACAATCCGCGCGTGACCTTCGCGAAGAAGCGGATCAAGTGCGGCTGGGGCGAGTGGTCGCTGGTCCAGGCGACGCTTCACGCGATCGAGGCGGCGGTCGACGCCTTCCCGCGGGCCACGCATTTCTACATGCTGTCCGGCGACTGCATGGCGATCAAGACGGCCGAGTTCGCGCACGATTTCCTCGACCGGGACGATTGCGACTACATCGAGAGCTTCGATTACTTCGAAAGCGACTGGATCAAGACCGGGATGAAGGAAGAGCGGCTGATCTACCGCCATTTCTTCAACGAGCGCACGCACAAGTGGCTGTTCTACAAGACGTTCGAGACGCAGAAGCGGCTCGGCCTGACGCGCGCCATCCCCGAGGACCTGCAGATCCAGATCGGCAGCCAGTGGTGGTGCCTGCGCCGCCGGACGATCGAGAAGGTGCTGGATTTCACCCGCGAGCGGCGCGACGTCATGCGTTTCTTCCGGACGACCTGGATCCCGGACGAGACGTTCTTCCAGACCCTCGTGCGGCACCTGATCCCGGGGCCGGAGATCCGGTCGCGGACGCTGACCTTCCTGATGTTCACCGACTACGGGATGCCGGTGACCTTCTACAACGACCATTACGACCTGCTGCTCAGCCAGGATTTCCTGTTCGCCCGCAAGGTCAGCGCCGAGGCGTTGCAGCTGAAGCGCCGTCTGGGGCAGCTCTATGCCGCGCGGGGGGTGCGGTTCGACGTGTCGAACGAGGGTCGGAGCCTCTACAAGTTCCTTACCGGCCGGGGCCGGATCGGCCGGCGCTTCGCCACCCGGTTCTGGGAGACGGAAAGCTCCCTCGGCCGCGAGCGCGAGCTGCTGATCGTGATCTGCAAGAAGTGGCACGTCGCCAAGCGCCTGCTGGAGCGGGTGCGCCAGGTCACCAACGTGCCGGCGATCGAGTACCTCTTCCACGAGGAGGCGACGCCGCTGCCCGATCTGGGCGGCATCCAGTCCACGCTCGGCAAGCGGACGCGCCACCGGCGGGCGCTGATGCGGATGCTGTTCGACTATTACAACACCGACCGGCTGATCGTCTGCCTGGACCCGAACGGGCTGGACCTGCTGGAGGATTTCTGCGGCGACCGGGCGGTGACCAAGCTGCTGGAGGTGGAGTGCGTGTTTTCGGAGGATTACCTCGTCGGTCACGCCAAGCGCGTCGGTCTGGCGGGCGAGAGCACCCCGCGCGAGACGCTGGAGCGGCTGCTGCCCACCATCCGCAACGACATCACCTTCGAGGTCGACCGCATCCGCGACCGGGAGTTCGAGAACCACTTCCGCATCCGCGAGGCCGACAGCCCGGACCGCAATGCCGGACCGCTGTCGCAGTTCCTGAACATCCCGCGCGAGACCGCGCGCGACATCGCAGCCACGGGCCATCTGTTCGTGGACTGACACCAGCCAGACACCAGACACAGACCTGAAACACGGGGACCGGAATGGCCTACGCCTACGACGATCAGAACATCTTCGCCAAGATCCTGCGGGGCGAGATCCCGAACCGCACGGTGCTGGAGACCGATCACACCCTGGCGTTCGAGGACATCAACCCGCAGGCCCCGGTCCACGTCCTGGTGATCCCGAAAGGCGCCTACGTCACCTACGACCATTTCGCGGCCGAGGCCTCGGACGCCGAGATCGTGGATTTCCACCGCGCCGTCGCCCGCATCTGCGCCGAGCAGGGGCTTGCCGCCGACGGCTGCCGTTTCATCTCGAACGCCGGCACCCACGGCGTGCAGGACGTGCCGCATTTCCATCTGCACATACTTGGCGGGCGTCCCCTGGGGCGCATGCTGTCGGCAGGATAGGATCCTCCCCCGGCCGCGTCGTCAGCGCGACGGCAGCCTGTCGTGCAGCGGGACGCCGCCCGCGATGCAGTGGAACGGCTGCGCGTCGACCAAGAAGATCGCCGCCTCCGGCCCCGGATAGAGCGCCGGTTCGTCCATCGTGCCGACCTTGACCACCAGCGTCTTCCCGCCCGGCTGGCGGGTCACCAGATGCGTGCCGCAGGTCGGGCAGAAGTCGCGCGTGCGCGGCGCGGCCAGGTCGCTGCGGCTGTACTGCGCGGGTTCGCCGGCGGTGTAGCGGAGTTCCTCCGGCCGAAACATGATGAAGAAGTTGGGCCCGCCGCCGGTGATGTACTGGCACTCGCGGCAGTGGCACTCCGCGCTGAAGATCGGATCGCCCCGCACCTCGTAGCGGATCGCGCCGCAGTAGCAGCCGCCCTCGAATTCCATGACGCTCCTCCCGATTCCTGCCTGCGAGGCTAGCGCCGGCGGCGCGCCGCGGCCAGCCCGGCGCTTGCGCAGCTTCCGGGTCGCCGGCGTGCGCGCCGGGACGCATCTTGACGCCGCAAGCGACAGGAGAGACAGCGCATGTCCATCACCATCCACCCGATGCCGACCGCCACCGCCCGGGCCTTCCGCGCCGGTGCCCCCGACGCCAACGGCCAGCCGCCCGAGCGCAGCGTCTCGGACGGCGGCGGGAACCCGTGCCGGCATTGCCTGGGGATGATCCCCGACGGCGCCGGGATGCTGATCCTCGCCCGGCGGCCCTTCTCCGCGCCGCAGCCCTACGCCGAGGTCGGGCCGGTCTTCCTCTGCGCCGACGACTGCCCGGCATGGGACGGCGAGGGGATGCCGCCGGCGCTCGCCTCACCCGATTATCTGGTGAAGGGCTACAACGCCGACGAGCGCATCGTCTACGGCACCGGCGCCATCGTCCCGACGCCCGACATCGCCGCCCGGGCCGAGGCGCTGCTGGCGGACGCGGCGATCGCCTTCGTCGACATCCGCTCGGCCCGGAACAACTGCTTCCAGGCCCGGATCACCCGGGGCGGAGAGCGGCCTCCGTTGCCCTGAACGGGGCCGGCCGGTCTTGCCCACGGACCGGGGATCGCCCATAGTCCCGGCGATCCCGAAGGTATCGCACAAGGACCGCCGCCCATGCCCATCGACCCGCCCGAGACGAAGATCGTGGAGACGCACAAGGTCGCCTGCGACGGGGGCGAAGGGGCGCTTGGCCATCCGCGCGTCTGGCTGCACATCCCCGAGGAAACCGGGTTCATCGAATGCGGCTATTGCGATGCGAAATACGTGCTGAAGGGCCACGAGAGCCTGGCGGCGCGGACGGAGAATCCGGGGCTGAAGGCCTGACCGGCCGCCCGGCGGCAGAGGCCGCGTCCCGAGTATTTGTGGAAAGATGAAGCGGTAGAGCCGCGAGAGGAGGGGCCATGGCGTTCGGCAAGGGGTGCCACCTGCATCTGATCGACGGCTCGGCCTTCATATTCCGCGCCTACCACGCGCTGCCGCCGCTGACGCGGAAGTCCGACGGGCTGCCGATCGGCGCCGTCTCGGGCTTCTGCAACATGCTGCACCGTTATGTGGAGGGGAACAGCGGCCCCGACGCGCCGACCCATGTGGCGGTGATCTTCGACAAGGGCAGCCACACCTTCCGCAACGAGATGTACGCGGATTACAAGGCCAACCGGGACGAGATGCCCGAGGACCTGCGCCCGCAGATCCCCCTGACCCGCCGCGCGACCGAAGCCTTCAACATCGCCTGCAAGGAGGTCGAGGGCTACGAGGCCGACGACATCATCGCGACGCTCAGCTGCCAGGCGCGGGACGCCGGCGGGCGGGTGACGATCATCTCGTCCGACAAGGACCTGATGCAGCTGGTCGGCGACGGGGTCGAGATGCTGGACGCGATGAAGAACCTGCGCATCGACCGCGAGGGCGTGTTCGAGAAGTTCGGCGTCTATCCCGAGCGGGTGGTGGATGTGCAGGCGCTGGCGGGCGACTCTGTCGACAACGTGCCGGGCGCGCCGGGGATCGGGATCAAGACTGCCGCCCTGCTGATCAACGAGTTCGGCGATCTCGAGACTCTGCTGGACCGCGCGGAGGAGATCAGGCAGCCGAAGCGCCGCCAGACCCTGATCGAGAAGCGCGAGCAGATCGAGATGTCGAAGCGGCTGGTCATGCTGGATTGCGACACGCCGCTGGATTTCGGGCTCGACGATCTGGAGGTGCGGGAGCCCGATGCCGAACGGCTGATGGGCTTTCTGACCGAGATGGAGTTCCGCACCCTCACCCGCCGCATCGCCGAGAAGCTTGGGGTGGAGGCGCCCGCGATCTCCGAAGCGCCCGCGGCGACGCATGAGGACCTGCCGCCGCCGCCCGAGGCGCCGCCCTTCGATCATGCGACCTACGAGAAGGTCACGGACGGGGAGGCTCTGGCCCGCTGGATCGCGCGGATCGTGGAGGTGGGGCATGTCTCGGTCGATACCGAGACGACGAGCCTGGACGAGATGCGCGCCGAACTGGTCGGCATCTCGCTGTCGGTCGATCCGGGAGCGGGCTGCTACATCCCGTTGCAGCACCGCCCCGACGGGACGGACGATCTGTTCGGATCGACGGAGCTGGCGGAGGGGCAGATGCCGCTGGACGCCTGCCTCGCGGCGCTGAAGCCGGTGCTCGAGGATCCCTCGATCCTGAAGATCGCGCACAACATGAAATACGACCTGAAGGTGCTGCAGCGCTACGGGATCGACATGGCGCCGGTCGAGGACACGATGCTGCTGAGCTACGCGCTTTATGCCGGTGAGCACAATCACGGCATGGACGAGCTGTCGGAGCGCTACCTGGGCCACGTGCCGATCGCGATCAAGACGCTGATAGGCACCGGCAAGGCGCAGCGGACCTTCGACCGGGTGCCGATCAACGAGGCGGTGAAATACGCGGCCGAGGATGCCGACATCACCCTGCGCCTCTGGCGGACCTTCCGCCCGCGCCTGCACCGCCGGAAGGTCACCACCGCCTATGAGACGATGGAGCGCCCGCTGATCCCGGTTCTCGCCCGGATGGAACGCTCGGGGATCAAGGTGGACCGCGACACACTTTCCCGCATGTCCTCGGCCTTCGCGCAGCAGATGGCGGGGCTGGAGGAGGAGTTGCACCAGCTGGCGGGGCGGCCGTTCAACGTGGGCTCTCCGAAACAGCTGGGCGAGATCCTCTTCGGCGAGATGGGCCTGACCCTGCCCGACGGGAAGGTGCCGCGCACCGGCAAGTCGGGCGCCTATGCCACCGGCGCCGACGTGCTGGAGGACATGGCGACGATCCACGACCTGCCGCGCCGCATCCTCGACTGGCGGCAGGTCAGCAAGCTGAAATCGACCTATACCGACGCGCTGCAGGATCACATCAACGGCGAGACGGGGCGGGTGCATACGTCGTATTCCATCGCAGGGGCGAACACGGGGCGGCTGGCCTCGACCGATCCGAACCTGCAGAACATCCCGATCCGGACGGAGGAAGGTCGCCGCATTCGCGAGGCCTTCGTGGCCGAGCCGGGCAAGGTGCTGGTGTCGCTCGACTACAGCCAGATCGAGCTGCGCATCCTGGCCCATATCGCCGGGATCGACGCGCTGAAGGAGGCGTTCCGCGAGGGGCAGGACATCCATGCCGCCACGGCGTCGGAGATGTTCAACGTGCCGATGGCGGAGATGACGCCCGAGATCCGCCGTCAGGCGAAGGCGATCAACTTCGGGGTGATCTACGGCATTTCGGGCTTCGGCCTCGCGCGCAACCTGCGCATCCCCCGGGCCGAGGCGCAGGGGTTCATCGACCGCTATTTCGAACGCTTCCCCGGCATCCGCGAATACATGGACGACACCATCGCCTTCGCACGGGAGCAAATGTTCGTCGAGACGCTCTTCGGCCGGCGGATCAACACGCCGGAGATCAATGCGAAGGGCCCGACGGCGGGCTTCGCGCGGCGCGCTGCGATCAACGCACCGATCCAGGGGACCGCGGCCGACGTGATCCGGCGGGCGATGATCCGCATGGACGATGCGATCGCCGGGCTGCCGGCGCGGATGCTGCTGCAGGTCCACGACGAGCTTGTGTTCGAGGTGGACGAGGGGTCCGAGGACGCACTGATCGACCGGGCGCGGGAGGTCATGGAAAGCGCGGCCGATCCGGCGGTGAAGCTGGCGGTGCCGCTGGTGGTCGACGCGGGCAAGGGCGCGAACTGGGCTCAGGCGCATTGAGCCGGGTGGACGCGCGGCGGTAAGTCGGGCGTAGCGTGTGCGGCGGGGGTCAGCCGGGCCGGAAGCCCGGCCTACGCCTGGCGAGGAGGGATTGCGGCGGGGGGCAGCCGGGCTGAAGGCCCGGCCTGCGGGCCGGCGGTACGGGCGCAGGCCGGGCTTCCGGCCCGGCTCATCGCCACGGCGCCCGCCCTACCTCACCCACACCTCCACGCGGCGGTTCACCTGCCGGCCCCAGGCGCTGTCGTCGCAGGCCATGGGCAGCGCCTCGCCGAAGGCTTCGGTCTGCAGGGTCAGACGCTCGAAACCGGCGGTCTCGGCCGAGGCGACCACCGCGCGCAGCACCGATTCCGCCCGGCGCAAGGCGATGTCCCGGTTCGCCTCGGCCGGCCCGTCGCCGTCGGAAAAGCCGACGAAGGCCAGCCGCCTGCCGTCGAACGCGCCCGTCTCCAGGCTTTCGGCCAGCTGCGCGATGTTCGACCGCGACTGTGCGTCCAGCGTGGCGGAGCCGGCCTCGAACCGGAAGGTCAGCGACAGGCGCTGCATCGGGCGCAGGAATGCCACCATCCGCTTCAGTTCGGCCAGATCCGTCTCGCCCACGGCGCGGGCGATGGCGTTGGCGAAGCGGTCGCCCTGCACGGCGATCGGGATCTCCTCGGGCGCCTGATCGGTGAAGCCGGCGCGGCGGATGACCAGCTGCGCGGCCGAGCTGCGGGTCCAGGCGAGGAAATCGCGCGCGACCCGCGGCAGACGGCGCGCGGGCAAGTAGAGGAAGATGGGCGCGGTCAGCGGGTAATCCTCGGTCTTGGCGTTCAGCCGCCCGGCCCCGACGGCGAAGCCGCACTGGCCGGACAGGCCCAGCGGGACGGCATTGCCGGTCTCGGACCCGCTGGCGATGCCGATGGCGAAGGGATCGGCCAGCACCGCCTCGACCAGCGCGCGGTCGGTGTGGTGGCGGATCACCGTCTCGGCCGGTTCGGCGCCCAGAGGATCGAGCAGCCGCTGTTCGGTGGCCTGGCCGAGCCCGGAGGCGCGGTCGCGCAGGTGCAGGGCGATCGGCGCATCGGGGCCGCCGAGCGCCCGCCAGTTGTCCACCCGCCCCGCGAAGACCCGCGCCAGATCGGGCAGCGTGATCTCGCGCAGCGGGTTGTCCGGCGCCACCACCGGGACAAGAGCGTCCAGCGCGATGACCCGCATCCGCCCTCGGGCGCGCATGTCGCCGAGTCCGGCGGCGCGGGCATTGTCGGCCTCGTCCGGCCGGATCTCGCGCAGGGCCATGACGATGTCGGCCTCGTTGGCCAGCAGGTCGGCGAAGCCCTCGTCGGTGTTGGTCGAATGGATGGTGAAGCGCGCGATCTCGCGCCGCGCCTCGTCGGGGCCGTCGGACAGGGTGTAGCGGACGAACCCGGGGCCCACGTCCGCCCGCTCCAGCGCCAGGTTCTCGCGGCGGGCGAAGCCTTCGACCAGCGCGGGCAGCAGGACCTGGCCGGTCGTGGTGGCGCCGGATATGCGCAGTTCGGCGACGTAGTGTTCCAGATCCGGGCAGCCCGGCCCGTCGCAGGACACGCCGGATCCGTCGACCGTCAGCTCGCCGTAGGCGGTGTCGATGCGGTAGTATTCGCCGTCGAAGCCCAGCAGCGTGCCGGTCACCTCGACCGTGCCGTCAAGCGAGACGAGAGTCGCGTCCTGCGCCCTGGCGGCCCGGTCCGCCCCGGGCAGCGCGGTGCAGAAGGCGCAGAGTGCGGCGACCTGCGCCGCACGCCGGAATGGCATGTCCTGACCCCGATGCTCGCCTCAGTTGGAGGCGATCTTCAGGTCATTCATCATGGTTTTCAACACCAGAAAGTCGCCGAGCGCGCTGCAGTCCGGGATCCTCAGGTTGAAGTCGCGGTGCGTCAGCTGGCCGTCGCGGCCCAGTTGCAGGGTCGCGGCCTCGACCCGGAGGTCGCAGTTGACCCGGCTCACCTGCGCCTCGACCGTCAGGCCGATGTCGCCGGTGCCGCGCGACGCGCCGGACGGATAGGTGTAGACCTGCGCCCGCATCGATTCCGCCTGGCCCGGATCGCCGAGCGAGACGAGGAAGCCGCCGCTGCCGTCCGCCGCCACGGCGGGCTCGCGCGGGTTCAGCGCGTGGACGTGGCCGTCGGTGTTCCAGTCGGCGCCGAACTCGTAGGCGTTCAGCGTCAGGCCCAGCTTTCCCGTCCATTGCAGGACGGCGCGGTCGTAGCGGTCGAGGTCGTCGATCTGCGTCCGCGCGACGGTGGCGTCGCCGTTTTCCAGCATGGCGGTCAGCCGGACGTCGGGCGCCAGCGCGGGCACCATCAGCCGGACATGGCCGTCGCCGTTCAGGAGTTCGGTGAAGCGCATGCCCTCGTGTCCGATCGTGACCCGCGCCCAGGGTTGGCAGGCGGCGTCGATCGTGACCGCCACCATCGCGGCGGGGGCCGGTTCGGCGGTCATCCGGACCGGGCATTCCCGGTGGGTCGCGCCGATCTGCGGCAGGCTGTCGGGGCCCGCCGTGGGGTGCGAGATCAGCTTCGGCGCCTCGGTCGGCGCGCCGATCGGGCGGGGGCGCTCGGTGGCGGTGGCGCCCTGCGCGGAGGTGAGCGTCAGGCCCGTCAGGGGCAGGGCGGCGGTATCGGCGCGTGTCGGGATCTCGCGGCTGTCCACCGGTTCGGCTGCGCGCAGCGGCTGCGTGGCACCGGGCCGGCCGCTCTGCATGAACGTGCCGGCGGCAGCGGCCGTCGCCACCGCGGCCAGCGCGATGACGAAGATCTTCCTGTTGGTCATGTCACCCTCACGACTCTCCACGATCCGGGACCCTGCCCGCACAATCGGGCCATTCCGTGTCACGGAGCGGGAGTCATTCCGGCAGCCGCAAGGCAACCGGAGGGCGAACGGCCCGACGCGGATCGCCTCAGGCGATCGCGCCGTGGCAGTGCTTGAACTTCTTGCCGGACCCGCAGGGGCAGGCTTCGTTGCGGCCGGGGTTGCCCCAGGTCGAGGGATCGGCCTCGTCGAAGCCTTCACGCGCCGCGCCTTCGGCCATCGCCGGATCGGGGGCACGAACGGCGTCGGCCTCCTGCACGGCATCGGTCCGGGCCTTCACCTGCGCCTGCATCAGCGCGAGCTGCTCGCGCTGTTCCTCCTCGGTCAGGGGACGGACGCGGCCAAGCGAGCGGGTCACGTCCTCGCGCAGGCTGTCGAGCATCGATTCGAACAGCTGGAACGCCTCGTTCTTGTACTCGTTCAGCGGGTCGCGCTGCGCATAGCCGCGGAAGCCCACGACCGAGCGGAGGTGCTCCAGCGTCAGCAGGTGTTCGCGCCACTTGCCGTCGATGGTCTGCAGCAGGATCTGCTTCTCGATCATGCGCATGTTCTCGGGGCCGAAGGCGGCGGCCTTCTGGGCCATCGCCTTGTCGGTCGCCTCTTCCAGACGCTCCGCGATCTCCTCGTCGCCGACGCCTTCCTCCTTCGCCCAGTCGATCACCGGAACGTCGACGCCCAGCGTCTCGATGCAGGCGGCGTAGAGCCCTTCGGTGTCCCACTGGTCGGCGTAGGTCTTCGGCGGCATGTACCGGTCGACCAGATCGTCGATCACCTGATGACGCATGTCGCGGACGATGTCGGAGAGGTCCTTCGCCTCCATGATCTCCATCCGCTGCTTGAAGATCAGCTTGCGCTGCTCGTTCATCACGTCGTCGTACTTGAGGATGTTCTTCCTGGCGTCGAAGTTGCGGCCCTCGACCTTGGCCTGGGCGCGTTCCAGCGACTTGTTCACCCAGGGGTGGATGATCGCCTCGCCCTCCTTCATGCCGAGCGTCGACAGCACCTTGTCCAGACGTTCGGAGCCGAAGATCCGCATCAGGTCGTCTTCCAGCGACAGGAAGAAGCTGGACCGCCCCGGGTCGCCCTGACGGCCCGACCGGCCGCGCAGCTGGTTGTCGATCCGCCGGCTCTCGTGCCGCTCGGTGGCGAGGACGAAGAGACCGCCGGCCTGCTTCACCTTTTCCTCTTCCTCGGCATGTTCCGCCTCGATCCGCTTGCGGATGTCCTCGGGATCGGCCTCGGGGTTGGCGGCGATGGCCTCCATCACCTTGAATTCGACGTTGCCGCCCAGCTTGATGTCGGTGCCGCGGCCGGCCATGTTCGTGGCGATGGTCACGGCGCCGGGCTTGCCGGCCTCGGCCACGATCATCGCCTCCTGCTCGTGGTGCCGTGCGTTCAGCACGTTGTGCGGCAGGTCTTCCTTCTTCAGCAGGTCGGACAGTACTTCCGACTTCTCGATCGAGGTGGTCCCGACGAGGATCGGCTGGCCCCGGCCGTGCGCCTCGCGGATCGCCTCCACGATGGCGGCGAATTTCTCCTGCGCGGTGCGGTAGACGGCGTCGTCCTCGTCCTCGCGGGCGATCGGGCGGTTGGTCGGGACCTCCACGACGCCGAGGCCGTAGATCTCCTTGAATTCCTCCGCCTCGGTCGAGGCGGTGCCGGTCATGCCGGCCAGCTTCGAGTAGAGGCGGAAGTAGTTCTGGAAGGTCACCTGCGCCAGCGTCACGTTCTCGGGCTGGATCTTCACGCCTTCCTTCGCCTCGATGGCCTGGTGAAGGCCTTCGGACAGGCGGCGGCCGGGCATCATCCGCCCGGTGAATTCGTCGATCAGCACCACCTCGTTGTTGCGGACGATGTAGTCCTTGTCGCGGGTGAACATCTTGTGGGCGCGCAGCGCCTGGTTGACGTGGTGCACGATGGTGGTGGATTCCGGATCGTAGAGCGAATGCTCCTCCGGCAGGATGCCGCGGCGGTGCAGCTCCTGTTCGAGGTATTCGTTGCCTTCGTCGGTGAAGGTGACCTGGCGCATCTTCTCGTCGAGCTTGAACATCTCGGGCGTCAGCGACGGCGCGAGTTCGTTGATCGAGAGGTAGAGCTCCGAGCGGTCCTGCGCGGCACCCGAGATGATGAGCGGCGTGCGCGCCTCGTCGATCAGGATGCTGTCCACCTCGTCCACGATGGCGAAGTTGTGACCGCGCTGGAACATCTCCGACAGCTCGGATTTCATGTTGTCGCGCAGGTAGTCGAAGCCCAGCTCGTTGTTGGTGGCGTAGGTGATGTCGCACCGGTAGGCGCGCATCTTCTCGTCCTGCGGCTGGAACGGGTAGACGACGCCGGTGGTCAGCCCGAGCGCGGCGTAGACCTTGCCCATCCATTCCGCATCGCGCTTCGCCAGGTAGTCGTTGACCGTGACGATGTGCACGCCCTTGCCGGACAGGGCGTTCAGATAGGCCGGGAAGGTGGCGACGAGGGTCTTGCCCTCGCCGGTCTTCATCTCGGCGATATTGCCCTGATGCATGAAGATGCCGCCCATGAGCTGCACGTCGAAGGCCCGCAGGCCGAGCGCGCGCTTGGCGGCCTCGCGGCAGTTGGCGAAGGCCTCGGGCAGGAGATCGTCAAGACTCTCGCCCGCCATGGCGCGTTTCGCCAGCGCCTCGGTCCGCTCCTTCAGCGCCTCGTCGCTCATCGCCTCGAACTCGGGCTCCAGCGCGTTGATCTTCTCGACAATCGGGCGTGTCGCCTTGATTTTCCGGTCGTTCGGCGTTCCGAAGACCTTTCTGGCGAGCGTTCCCATTCCAAGCATGTTCGATCCGATCCGGCCGTTGACGGTTTCGTGCGAAGGCTTCGGGTTGTGTCGCTGATTGGGCGCCCATAGAAACAGCCGCGACGGCTGCAAGAGCCCCGTTCCGAGCCTTTGATCCAAGGCGATGTAAGGGGGTGGCCGATAAGTGTCAACGCCGCGCCACGGGACCTTCCGACGCGGCAGATGGAAGGAAATGCAATGCCCTCGACGAAAGAGCTTCGCGCCGTTCTGGCCGCGTTCGCGGTGACCCTGCCGCTGGCGATGCCGGTCCCCTCCGTGGCCCAGGACAGCGGCAGCACGGCCGCAACCGGATCCGACGCCGCGGGGTCGGGCGCCGCTGCGGGCACAACCGCCGAAAGCGGGGCCGCCTCGTCGGTGGACACGGCCCCGTCGCCGGCCGATGCCGAAACCGTCGTCGCCACGGTGAACGGCGTGGACATCACCCTGGGCCACATGATCCTGATCCGCAGCGCCCTGCCGCAGCAGTACGACCAGCTGCCGCCGGAAGTGCTGTTCCAGGGCATCCTCGACCAGCTCGTCCAGCAGGTCGTGCTGAGCCAGAGCCACGAGGGCGACGTGCCGAAGCGGGTCGACATGGCGCTGCAGAACGAGCGCAACGCGCTGATGGCGAACGTGGCGATCGACCAGTTCCTGGAGACGGCGATGCCGGAGGACCAGATCCAGGCCGCCTACGAGGAGAAATACGGCAACGCCGAGCCCGAGAAGGAATACAAGGCCCGCCACATCCTGGTGGAGACCGAGGACGAGGCGAAGGCGGTGATCGAGGAGCTGAAGGGCGGCGCCGAATTCGCCGTGCTGGCGCAGGAGCAGTCCACCGGCCCCTCCGGCCCCAACGGCGGCGATCTCGGCTGGTTCGGCGCCGGCATGATGGTGCCCGAGTTCGAGGAGGCCACGATGGCGCTGGAGCCGGGCAGCTTCACCGAAACCCCGGTGCAGACCCAGTTCGGCTGGCACGTCATCCTGCTGGAGGAGGTCCGCGATCAGGCCGCCCCCACGCTCGACGAGGTGCGCGAGGAGCTGACGATGGAGCTTCAGCGCGAGGCCGTCGAAGGCCATGTTGACGCGCTGACCGAAAAAGCGGACATCGATCGCAGCGGGGCCGAAGGCGTCGACCCGACCCTGCTGACGAATTCGGATCTGCTTCAGTAGGAACATTCATGGCCGGCAAGTATCCCGTCTCTCCGCTCGCTCCCGCGTCGTTTCCGGACCTGCCGGTGATCCGCGGGGCCTCCTTCGCCTCCATCGCCGCGGGGGTGCGATATGCGGGACGGACGGACCTGATGCTCTGCCGGCTGGTGCCGGGCACGGTGATGGCCGGGGTCTTCACCCGGTCGTCCACCCGCTCGGCCCCGGTTCTGGACTGCCAGGAGAAGATCGGCGGCGACAGCGAGGCCGGCGCCGCCATCGTCGTCAATTCGGGCAACTCCAACGCCTTCACCGGCCGCAACGGGATCGAGGCGACACGCGCGGTCACAGCGAAGGCGGCCGAGGTGCTGGGCCTGCCGGTGGAACGGATCTTCACCTCCTCCACCGGCGTGATCGGAGAGAAGCTGCCCCATGACCGGATCACCGCAAAGCTGGAAGAGCTGACGGGCATGCTGGACGAGGGCAAGCTGGAAGAGGCTGCCCGCGCCATCATGACGACAGACACCTACCCCAAGGGCGCGTCGGCCGAGGTAAAGGTGGGCGGTCAGACCGTGAAGATCGCGGGCATCGCCAAGGGGTCCGGCATGATCGAGCCCGACATGGGCACGATGCTGGTCTACATCTTCACCGACGCCGCCGTGACGCGGCCGGTGCTGCAGGACATGGTCTCCACGATCTCGGACCTGACGTTCAACTGCATCACGGTGGACAGCGACACCTCCACCTCGGACACGCTGCTGATGGCCGCCACCGGCGCCTCGGGCGTGCGGGTCGAGGCGGGCGATACCGGCTTCATCGCCGCGCTTCAGAACGTGATGATGGACCTGGCGCATCAGGTGGTGAAGGACGGCGAGGGCGCGACGAAATTCGTCGAGGTGCATGTCTCCGGCGCCCATTCCGACGTCGAGGCGCGGGTCCATGCAAAGTCCATCGCCAACTCTCCGCTGGTCAAGACGGCCATCGCGGGCGAGGATCCGAACTGGGGCCGCATCGTCATGGCCATCGGCAAGTCCGGCGCACAGGCGGACCGGGACCTGATTTCGATCCGCTTCGGCGACGTGCTGGTGGCCGAAAAGGGCTGGGTCGCCGAAAGCTACCGCGAGGCGGACGGCGCGGCGCACATGAAGGGGCAGAGCCTGAAGATCTCTGTCGATCTGGGACTCGGCGGGGGCGTGGCCACCGTCTGGACCTGCGACCTGACGCATGGATACATCGACATCAACGCCGACTACCGGTCCTGAACCGGTGAAGGTCGTTCTGGTCGCCGCGGTCGCGCTGATCGACCCCGACGGGCGGGTGCTTCTGGCGCAGCGGCCCGAGGGGCGTTCGATGGCGGGGCTGTGGGAATTTCCCGGCGGCAAGGTCGAACCCGGCGAGACGCCCGAGGCCGCGCTGATCCGCGAGCTGAAGGAGGAGCTGGGCATCGACACCTGGACAAGCTGTCTGGCCCCGCTGACCTTCGCCTCGCACGGATACGACGATTTCCACCTGCTGATGCCGCTGTACGCCTGCCGCAGGTGGGAGGGCACGGTGCAAGGGCGCGAGGGGCAGAGCCTCGCCTGGGTGCGCGCCAACCGGCTGCGCGACTACCCTATGCCGCCCGCCGACATTCCGCTGATTCCGATTCTGCGCGACTGGCTGTAGTCGCGGCAGACCGCAACCGGATTCGCGTGCGGAAACACGGTGTCGTGTCTTCTGCCACACATTTATGCTACATTTTGGTGAAGATCCCACAAAATGGGCATCAATCCGCAATTTTGGCAGTGAATTGTTAGCGGTTTCGCGCTAAAAGGGTCGGGCAATTCTTGGGGAGGAATTGGCATGAACAGAACGATCACGATGGGCAGCTACATCTCCGTGCAGGGGATCTATGTGCGGGATCTGCCCGATGGCCGGATCGAGGTGAGGGTCGGCGAAAAGGTTTTCGCCGGTCATCCGGTGTCTCATTCGGCTGCGGCCTGACGTTCCGTGATCCGGCCAAACGGCCGGCGCGGCGCAGGGCGACGCATCACATGAATCGGCGGGACGGTCTGGGCCGTCCCGCCATTCACGCTTCCACCGACGATCTGCGCGACGCAACACCGTGACCTGCATCGCGGTATCTGGCCCTTGCCACGTGGCTGGGGCAGGGTGCCGCCGTGGACATACCGCAGCCCGGACCCCGGAATGGAATTCGCGCATGTGGCGGCCTCTCTCGCCGCTGCGTTCTTCTTCGCCCTCGGCATCGTGCTGACGCAGTTCGGACTGCGCCATGCGCCGCCCCTGGCCGGCGCGTCGATCAGCGTGCCGACATCGTGCCTGCTGTTCCTGCTGGTGTCGCCCTGGGCCATCGACTGGGGCGGGTTCGACGCGCACGCCCTCACGCTCTTCGCGCTGGCGGGCTGCGTCTATCCGGCGGCGGTGACGCTGCTCAACTTCATCTCGAACCAGCGGCTGGGGCCGAACCTTGCCGGGGCGCTCGGCAATACCACGCCGCTGTTCGCCGTGGGCATCGCCGCCGTGATCCTCGGCGACCGGCCGCACGCATGGCAGTGGCTGGGCATCGTCGCGGTGGTCGGCGGGCTGATCCTGATCGCCGCCGAGCGCGTGCGCTCGCATCCCGGCCGGGCACTGTGGTTCCTGGCGCTGCCGATCCTGGCCGCCGCCTTTCGGGGCGCGGCGCAGCCGACGGTGAAGGCGGGGCTGGAGATCTGGCCCGACGCCGTCGCCGCCTCCACCGCCGCCTATGTGGTGTCGACCGTGCTCCTGCGCGGCACCCGGCTGGCCATCGGGCCGCGCCGCCTGCCGTGGAACCGGGGGCTGCTGTGGTATTCGGCCATCGGGGTGGCGAACGGGCTGGCGCTGCTGACGCTCTACACCGCGCTGACCTTCGGCCCGGTGAGCACCGTGGCGCCGCTGGTCGCGACCTATCCGCTGATCGTGCTCGCGCTGAACCGCGCGATCCACGGCGACCGGACGCTGACCGGGATCACATTCGGCGGCATCGCCCTGTCGGTGGCCGGGGTGGCGCTGGTGCTGGCGGTCTAGGCCCTCACTCCGGGTCCGTCAGCGTCAGTTCGACCGGCGACAGGCCCTCGATCGCGCCTTCCAGCACTGCGCCCGCCTGGACCGCGCCGACGCCCGCAGGGGTGCCGGTGTAGATCAGATCGCCCGGCCCGAGGTGGTAGTAGCCCGACAGGTGCGCGATGATGTTCGGCACCGGATGGATCAGCTCGGCCAGGGTCGCGTCCTGCTTCATCACCCCGTCGACCTTCAGCGTGATCGACTGGTTCGCGATCGGACCGAATGCCGCCGCCTTCGTGATCGCGCCGATGACCGCCGCGCCCTCGACATCCTTGCCGAGGCTCCAGGGCCGCTTCTTGTCCTTCGCCTGGCCCTGCAGGTCGCGCCGGGTCATGTCGAGCCCGCAGGCATAGCCATAGACCGCCTGCATCGCCTCGTCCGGAGAGCCGCGGAAGACCGGCGCGCCGAGGGCCACGACGAATTCCATCTCGTGGTGGTAGTCCATGGTGCCCGGCGGGTAGGGCAGCCGGACGCCCGACAGGACCAGGTGGGCGGGCGACTTGGTGAAGTAGAAGGGCGCTTCGCGGTCGACCTCGTTGCCCATCTCGGCCGCATGGGCCGCGTAGTTGCGCCCGACGCAGAAGATGCGGCGGACGGGATAGCCCTCGGTCTCGCCGTTGACGGGGACGTCGGGAATGGGGGGCAGGGCGAAGAGGCTCATCGGGGCTGTCCTTGCGGGTCATGGCGGCGGGGCCAGTGGTAGGCCGTCACGGCGCGGCCGGCAAGGCGGTCGCAGGTGGAAGGCGGATGTCAGGCTCCGACAGCGGCCACCACAAACACCCAGATCGTCACAGCCACGCCGCAGAGCGCGGTGTAGACCCCGTTCCACCGCAGCCCCACATGCCTTGCCGACACGCCCGCGAAGTTCCCCAGCAGCAGCGTCGTCGCGGTGTAGGGCGAGAACGATCCCGACAGCGCCCAGCCCGAGGTCACCGCCATGAAGATGGCGGTTGGTGTCAGGCCCAGCTCCGCCGGCAGCGGCAGCAGCGGCAGCACCAGCGTCGCCGTCATGATCGGGTTCATCCCGACCATCCCCGAGATCGGCATCATCCAGATCAGCACCGCCAGCAGCAGGTATCGCGGCACGGCGGTGAAATCGAACCCGGCCGCCGCGACCCAGGGGCCGATGACCGTCGCCCCCAGCGACCCGATGAAGGCGGCCAGCGACAGGATCAGCGCCTCGTCCCGATAGCCGGGGATCACCCGCAGGACATAGTGCGCCGACCGGGAGGCCGTCTCCTGAATCCGGCCGCCCGCCGGGGCCTGGATCGCGTACCAGGCCATCGCGATGAACGGCACGATCAGCAGCACGACGGAGGTGACCGACCGCCCCGACGCCTCGTGCAGAAGGATCGTGGCGGTCATCAGCCCGACCAGCAGGCCGACCAGCGGCAGCACGGCGTGCCAGGTCCCGTGCGCGGTGAATGTCGCGGGCGGGCCCGGTATGCGGGGCTTGAAGATCGTGTCCAGCGCCCAGCCGATGATCACCAGGATCACGCTCGTCACCAGCGCGAAGGGCAGGACGGTGCCCCATTTCACCCCCGGCACCAGCGTGATGCAGAGCGCCACGGCGAAGGCCAGCGGAGACCACGGCAGCATCGAGCAGAACCCCCGCTGCACCGCCAGCAGCATCCGGCGGATGCGGTGGCGGCGGCGCTCGGGATCGGGCTCGGACGCCGCCGAGGCGGTGGCGAGCGAGCCCAGCAGCGCGACCGAGCCGTAGTTCAGCAGCAGCGCGAAGGCCTGGCCGCCGAAGGACAGCGCGATGTAGCGGCGTCCCGGCGGCTGATGCGCCAGGTATTCGCCGCAGGCCCGGATGGCCGGAGAGGTGTCGGCGGCGCTGCGCAGCGTGGCGAGGGTGGCGAAATAGGCGGCGACGAAAGCGCCTCGTTCAAGGGCGATCAGCGTCTCCTCGCGCCAGGTCTCGTGGGTGGCCGCGGCGATGGCGAAAAGGACCAGCGAGACGGCGACGAAGCCGAGCCGCCCGCGCCGGACGCGCGGCGTGAAAAGCGCGATCAGCGGGATCAGAAGCAGCCCGGCGGCCGGGCCGGTCCACCACGGCCCGGACCAGAGCGACCAGATCAGGCAGACGATCAGCGCCAGGTAGACCGGGCCGGTGAGGCGGATGTCGAGGGGCTGGCGCGGCGCGGGCGCCACCGCCTCGGTCATCCGGCCAGCAGCGTCGCCATGCGGCGCAGGGCGAGGGTGTAGCCTTCGGTGCCGAAACCCGCGATCACGCCCTCGGCCCGGGCGGACACGAAGCTGAGGTGCCGGAAGGGCTCGCGCTTGTGGATGTTGGAGATGTGGACCTCCAGCACCGGCGCCTCGTAGGTGTTGAGCGCGTCCAGCACCGCGACGGAGGTATGGCTCCAGGCCGCCGGGTTGATGATGATGCCGGCGGTGGTCTCGCGGGCGGCGTGGATCCAGTCGATCAACTCGCCCTCGTGGTTGGTCTGGCGCAGCTCCGTCTCCAGCCCCAGGTCGGAAGCGAGGGCGGCGCAGGCCGCGGCGATGTCGTCCAGCGTCTCGGTGCCGTAGATATCCACCTGGCGCCGACCCAGCAGGTTCAGGTTGGGACCGTTGAGAATCAGGACCTTGGCGGGCATGGGGCAGGCATCGCAGGCGGTTTCCGGGTTGGCGCGGACGCTGCCACGCAGGCCGGAGGAGCGCAAGGCGATCTGGACACCGCCCGGCGATTGCGGTTCCGTTGGCGCGAGGAAGAGACACGTCGCGCCCGTATCGCGGGCGGATCGGAGGCCCGATGAGCGCTGCATCCCTGTCCGACCTGATCGCCGCCGGACGCGGCGACCGCCCCGCCGATCTGGTGCTGCGCGGCGGCCGGGTGCTGGACGTGGTCACCGGCGGTCTGATCGAGGGCGACGTGGCCGTCGTCGCCGACACGATCTGCGGGATCGGCGCGGCCTACGAGGGCGCGGAGGTCGTCGACGTGTCGGGCCGGATCCTGGTGCCGGGCTTCATCGACACGCATCTGCACATCGAAAGCTCGCTGGTCACGCCGCACGAATTCGACCGCTGCGTCTGCCCGCGCGGGGTGACGACGGCCATCTGCGACCCGCACGAGATCGCCAACGTCATCGGCGTGGACGGCATCCGCTATTTCCTGGCCGCCGCGAAGCGGACGGTGATGGACATCCGGGTGAACCTGTCCTCCTGCGTGCCGTCTTCGCACATGGAGACGGCGGGGGCGGAGATCCCGGCCGCCGACCTGATCCCGCTGATGGACGATCCGCAGGTGATCGGGCTGGCGGAGTTCATGAACTACCCCGGCGTGATCCACCGCGAGCCCGGCTGCATGGAGAAGCTGGAGACGTTCCGGGGCCGTCACATCGACGGGCATTGCCCGCTGCTTCTGGGCAAGGACCTGAACGCCTATGTCGCTGCCGGCATCCGGACGGAGCACGAGGCGACGACGGCCGAGGAGGCGCGCGAGAAGCTGACGAAGGGGATGCGGGTGTTGATCCGCGAGGGGTCGGTGTCGAAGGACCTGGTGGCGTTGCAGCCGCTGCTGACCGACATCACCAGCGCCTACATGTGCCTGTGCACCGACGACCGGAACCCGCTGGACATCGGCGAGCACGGGCATCTCGACTTCATGATCCGCGAGTTGATCCGCCTGGGCTGCCCGCCGCTGGCCGTCTACCGCGCGGCCTCGCTCTCTGCGGCGGAGGCGTTCGGGCTGAAGGATCGCGGCCAGATCGCACCGGGGAAGCGGGCGGATATCGTGGCGGTGGAGTCTCTGGAGGAGTGCCGCGCCACGCTGGTGCTGGCGGGGGGCGTGGTCGTGGACGACGCGGCCTTCGCGGCGCGCGAGACGGTGGAGCCGGTAGGACGCCGGTCGGTAAAGGCGCCGCTTGTGGAGCCCGACGCCTTCCGCGTCACCGGCAACCGGGAAGAGACGGACGTCATCGGCATCGTCGAGGGGAAGATCATCACCGAGCATCTGCGCGAGACGATCCCGATCGTCGACGGCGACAAGGCGCCGGATGCGGAGCGAGACCTGGTACGGATCGCGGTGGTCGAGCGGCACGGGCGGAACGGCAACATCTCGGGCGGGTTCGTGAAGGGGTTCGGGCTGAAGCGGGGGGCCATCGCCTCCACCGTCTGTCACGACCACCACAACATCGCCGTGGTGGGCGCCGATTACGAGGACATGGCGCTTGCCGCGAACCGGCTGGGGCAGATCGAGGGCGGCTTCGTCGTGGTCGAGGGCGGCCGGGTGGTGGCCGAACTGCCGCTGCCGGTGGCGGGGCTGATGAGCCTCGCGCCGTTCGAGGCGGTGCACGAGGACCTGGTGGCGCTGAGGGCGGCGGCGAAGGGGCTCGGCGTGACGCTGCAGGAGCCGTTCCTGCAACTGGCCTTCCTCGCCCTGCCGGTGATCCCGGCGCTGAAGATCACCGACCGAGGGATGGTCGATGTGACGAAGTTCGAGATCATTCCCTAGGGGTGGCGCGACCCGCCGCCTCCCCGGGAGAAGGGCAGAGCTTCGAAAGTCGGGGTGGCGTGTCATGACAACGCGAGGACGGGGGCTCTGCCCCCGCCGCTCCTGCGGAGCGACTCCCCCGAGGTATTTCCGACCGGATGAAGCAGGGGAAGTTTTGCTTGCCATGCGGTGGTGCGGCGGGTCTTGTCGCGGCGGGTATCGCAAGGGGGGGCGAGCATGGACGACGGGACGTCGGCACGCAGGCGCATCTGGGGGTGGTTCTTCTTCGACTGGGCCAGTCAGCCCTACAACACGCTGCTGCTGACCTTCGTCTTCGCGCCCTACGTGAACGAGGTGATCGGGGACGGGGCGAAGGCGCAGTCCGCCTGGGGCTTCGGCATCGCGGCGGCCGGTTTCCTGATCGCCGTGCTGGCGCCGGTGCTGGGGGCGGTGTCGGACATCTCGGGGCGGCGGGTGGCCTGGATCTGGCTCTTCTCGGCCATGTACGTCGCCGGGTCCTGGGGCCTGTGGTACGCCGAGCCCGACGATTTCGACCTGATCCGCACGCTGATCTTCTTCGCCATCGGCCTGATCGGGATGGAGTTCGCGACGATCTTCACCAACGCGATGCTGCCGGACCTCGGCAGCCGCGAGGAGATCGGGCGCATCTCGGGCAACGGCTGGGCCTTCGGCTATGTCGGCGGGCTGATCGCGCTGGTCCTGATGCTGACGCTGCTGGCCGAGAACGCCGCCACCGGAAAGACGCTGATCGGGATCGACCCGATCCTGGGGCTGGACGCGTCGGAGCGGGAAGGCACACGTGCCGTCGGGCCGTTGACGGCGATCTGGTACGTGCTTTTCATGGTGCCCTTCTTCCTGTGGGTGCGCGACCCGCGGCCGTCCTCCGGCCTCACGGGCGCGGCGCTCGGGGCGGCTCTGCGGCAACTGGGCGGGACGCTGCGCAGCCTGCCGTCCCGGCCCTCGCTCTTCGCCTGGCTGGGGGCGTCGATGTTCTACCGCGACGCGCTGAACGGGATGTACGTCTTCGGCGGCATCTACGCCTCGGGCGTGCTGGGCTGGTCGGTCGTCGAGATCGGCGTCTTCGGCATCATCGCGATCATCGCCGGCGCGCTTTTCGCGTGGCTGGGCGGGAAGGCGGACAGCCGGTTCGGGCCGAAGCCGGTGATCGCCGTGTCGATCCTGGTGCTGACCTTCGTCGCCGTGTCCATCGTGCTGATCTCGCGCCGGTCGGTCTACGGCATCCCGCTGGCCGAGGGGTCGAACCTGCCGGACATCCTCTTCTTCGTCATCGGCGCGCTGATCGGCGCGGCCGGGGGCACGTTGCAGGCCGCCAGCCGGACGATGATGGTCCGCCAGGCCGACCCCGGGAAGATGACCGAGGCCTTCGGGCTCTATGCGCTGGCGGGCAAGGCGACGTCGTTCCTGGCGCCGGCGTTGATCGGCGTGGCGACGGCGGCGACGAACAGCCAACAGCTTGGCGTCTCGCCCCTGATCCTGCTTTTCCTTCTGGGCCTCTTGCTGCTACGCTGGGTGCGTGCCGAGGGCACCGACGCTCCGCCCCCGGCCTGAGCCGCCCCATCCAGAGGGCGGTCCGAGGAGGCAGAGCATGTTCACCACGACCCTACGCCCCGTTGCCGCGATCCTCGCGGTCGCGCTGACCCTGGCCGGCTGCGGAGGGGGCGGAAGCTCCGGCAGCGACGGCGAGGATTCCGAGGTGATGCTGGCGACCCAGGCCAGCATCCCCGCCGACATGCAGGGCGTGGCCGCCAAGCGCCTGTTCGGCGCCGAGGCCGGCCCGGCGGCGATGCGGGCGGCGTCCTACGGCTTCTATTCCAAGGGCTGCCTCGCCGGCGGTGCGCAGCTGGCCGAGACCGGACCGACCTGGCAGGCGATGCGGCTGAGCCGCAACCGCAACTGGGGCCATCCCGAGGTCATCGACTATCTGCAGACGCTCAGCCGCAAGGCGGCGGCGCTGCCGGGATGGTCGGGGCTCTACATCGGGGACATCTCTCAACCGCGCGGCGGGCCGATGCTGACCGGACACGCCTCGCACCAGATGGGTCTGGACGCCGATATCTGGCTGCTGCCGGCGACGCGCATGAACCTCAGCCGGGCGGAGCGGGAAAGCATCTCGTCGATCTCGCTGCGCCGGTCGAACGGGGCCTATGTGAACGACAGCTGGACGCCGCAGCACCACGAGCTGCTGAAGGCGGCCGCCAGCGACCCGCGCGTGGCGCGAATCTTCATCTTCCCCGGCGCCAAGGTGCAGATGTGCAACGACGAGAAGGGCGACCGGTCGTATCTGCGCAAGATCCGGCCCTGGTACGGGCACCACTACCACTTTCACGTCCGGCTGAACTGCCCGCGCGGCATGTCAGGCTGCCGCGATCAGGATCCGCCGCCCGCCGGCGACGGCTGCGAGGATGCGCGGCAATGGCAGCGCAATATCCTGAACCCGCCGCCGCCCGATCCGAACGCGCCGAAGCCCGCGCCCAAGCGCGAGCTGACGATGGCGGATCTGCCGGGCCAGTGCGTCCAGGTGCTGCAGTCGCGCTGAGCGCGGCTGCACGGACGGCCATCGCAGTGCCTGTCGCATCGGCCTGCCGGGCGTTCGCCTGCACGCTCGCCTGCTCTGTCCTGCTGACGGTCGGGGGCGCTGCCGGCGCGCAGGAGGTCAGCGCCGCCCTGTCGTGGCTGGTTCCCCTGCAGGCCGAGCCGCCGGTCGGTGGATTGTCCGGCATCGAGGTGGCCGAAGGCGGCGAGACCTTCACCGCGATCTCCGACCGTGGCCTGCTGGTGACCGGCACGCTGTCGTGGACCGGGGACGGGCCCCGCGGCCATCTGGCCGCCGCCAGGGCCCTGACGCGGAACCCGCTGGAGCGGCCGCAGGGCGTCGGAGAGATCGATTCCGAAGGCCTGGCGATCGAGGCGGACGGCACCATGCATGTCTCGTTCGAGGGCGACGACGGCGTCTGGACCTACGAAAGCGACGGCTCCATCACCCGACTCGACCCTCCGCCGGGGACCGAGGCGCTGCACCTGAACGCCCGCTACGAGGCGCTGGCCGTCGACGCCGAGGGCCGGCTGCTGACCCTGCCCGAACGCTCCGGCGGGACGGATCGCGCCTTCCCGCTCTGGCGGCTTGAGAACGGCGAATGGCGCAAGCTGCGCGAGATCCGGCGGGAGGGCGGCTGGCTGCCGGTCGGCGCCGATATCGGCCCTGACGGCGCCCTGTACCTGCTGGACCGCCGCACCCGGTTCGGCTTTCGCGCCAGGGTCCGGCGGTTCGACCTGTCGCAGCCCGAGGATCCCGGCAGCGTCGTCTTCGAATCCCCCGGGGACGGGCCGGACAATTTCGAGGGCATCTCGGTCTTCGAACGGGATGGCGCGCCCTGGCTGATCCTGGTGGCCGACAACAACCTGATCCCCTTCCTGCCGACCCGCCTCATGTCGCTGCCCCTTGCGCCCGCGGAGCGGAACGACTAGACCCCGCCCGTCCCGGCGGCCGCCTCCGGCCTGCGGGACACAAGTCGCCGCTACCTTGTCTAAAAAACGGGCTTTCGACGTGACCAGATATCTTCCAGGCATCCTTGCCATGGCCGCGATCGTCGTGGCCTCGAACATCCTCGTCCAGTTCCTGTACGGCGACTGGCTGACCCTGGGGGCCTTCACCTACCCCCTCGCCTTCCTCGTGACGGACGTGATGAACCGGGTCTACGGGGCCGCTGCTGCCCGCCGCGTGGTGCTGGCGGGCTTCGCCACGGGCGTCGTCTGTTCGCTGATCGGGACGCAGATCGCGGGGGAGTTCGGGCCGCTTGTGACATGGCGGATCGCGCTCGGGTCGGGCCTCGCCTTCCTTGTCGCGCAGCTGACGGACGTGTTTGTTTTCAACCGCTTCCGGGGCGGGGCCTGGTGGCGGGCGCCGCTGGTGTCGACGCTGGTGGGGTCGTCGCTGGACACCGCCATTTTCTTCACGCTGGCCTTTTCCGCAGCCTTCGCCTTCATCGAGCCGGGCAACGATGTCGCCTGGGCCGGGGAGGGGGTGCCGCTGCTGGGGGTGGGGCCGGTGTTGCCTCTGTGGGTGTCGCTCGCCGTGGCGGACTGGCTGGTGAAGCTGTCGCTCGCGATTGTGGCACTGATACCATTCCGTGTGGTCGTCGCGAAACTCGGCCCAGGACCTGCGCGATTTTCTCTTTGACTTGAGCGCAATCCGTGCCACGATTCCCCTATCGGAAACATGCAGAAAGGAGGTGCTTCAGTGTCTATTGGGACTTTGGAGAGAGGTGTCGGAACAGTTCGGAAGGATGGTGTCTGAGGCAGCCCTCGGGCGTCTGAAATCCGGATTGGTGGGTACCTAACCGACCCGCCTCCTTATCTCGAGAGGGGCCGTTCCGAAGTTCGGGGCGGCCCTTTCCATGTGCCGTTTTCGGCGTCGGTATCACGTCGGTATCGCGTCGGTATTCTGTCGGTGGATCGCACCGACACGCGGAGAGCCGTCATGTTGCGCATCACCGACCGGATCGAGGTTCAGGACTGGGAGCTGACGGAGCAGTTCGTCCGCGCCTCGGGGCCGGGCGGGCAGAACGTCAACAAGGTGTCCTCGGCCGTCGAGCTGCGCTTCGAGGCGGAGCGCTCGCCCTCGCTGCCCGACCCGGTGAAGCGGCGCCTGCGCCAGCTGGCCGGGCGGCGCTGGACGAAGGACGGGGCGGTGGTGATCCAGGTCTCGGAGGAGCGGTCCCAGGCCCGCAACCGCGAGATCGCGCGGGAGCGTCTGGCCGAGCTGATCCGCCGCGCGCTGGTCGCCCCCAAGCGCCGGGTGCCGACGAAGGTGTCGGCCAATCAGAAGCGCAAGCGGGTGGAGGCGAAGAAGGCCCGGTCCGAGGTCAAGAGCGGGCGGGGGTGGGAGAGGTAGGCCGGGCATCTGCCCGGCGTCGGCGCGCGCGGAGCCCGGCCTGCGGCAACGCGGCGGCGGAACGTCCGGCGGCATGACGTCGTTGTCCTGCGAGATCGATGCAGGAGGATCCCCCGATGGACGACAGACCGGAACCGAAGCGCGGGATGCCCCGCTCCCTGATCTACGCGATGATCCCGATCGGCTTCGTGCTGATCGTGCTGTTCATGGTGCTGGGCGGCGAGGCCGTGCAGGAAGACGTCATTCCGGCGCCGAACGAGGAGACTGCGCCGGGGGATTGATGGTTAGGTTGTCGGGGTTATTAGTAGCCCTACCAGAATGCTCTCGATTGATACAGAAATCAGTCTGAATAGCTCGATGTCTTCTGCCAATTTCCCGCTGGCGGCAGAGCTATTCAGATCGAGAGCGTGAGCAATTTCGTTGCGTCTCTCGAAGAAGTCCTCCAAGTAGCTGACGAGCTTGCCATCACATTTTTCGGCGGTATCCTCGCCGAAATATTCCAGAACACACTGGCTCGACGCGATATGTAGGCAAATACGATCGACTGAGAGGTTCTTGAATATACCGTTAATCTCGCCAGGTCGCATGTTGTTCTCGTTGTGAACCACGTGTTCAAATATATCGCGACGGAAATCTCCCTTCGAAAAGCCAACTAGATCCATCATGATCGTCTCGGCTTGCGCCACGTATGCGGCGACATTTTTCCGATCTCGTGACGCCTCGGATATTTTCTGAACGCTTATTTCCGCGGAGCGGCGCCAAGCCGTCTGAAGAAACTTCGGCGGCAATTGGTCAACTGAACTCAATTTTAAGAAATGCGCCTTGGCAAATGCTCTCGCACTCTGCCTAACAAACTCTTCGAAGCGGGATGCTAAAAGCAGCGTCGCAGAATGCGAGCCGATCACTCTGACTTTCGCAGGTAGTGAAGCGCTGCGCGAGGCATCGACAAGCACACTGAGGCTAGATAAATCCTCACGGAATTCCTCGGCAATAAGCCGAACCTCGTCATGGCTCATCTGGCATAAAGACGTGGCGCATAATGACTATCCGTGCTCTGATGGCGTCAGCAGTATTCCCGCGGCCCACCAAATGTTCCAAGTCGTCCTCTCGATTGAAAGCGTCCTCAAGCCTTTGGAAAACGTTGTCTCTGTCATTCAATATTGTATCTTTGAACTCCCAAAGTTGATCTATCGCAACCATAGAGGCATCGTAAAGAGCGGCAGAAACTCGTCGCTTGCCCCGACTGTCCTCTGGGAGTAGAAAGATATCATCCCCGAACAAGGTCGTAAGCAGGTTCAATCGGGAAACAAATCTCTCCGCGTTGGGACCAACCTCATCCTCATCGATTCCGCGGTCCATGGTCCTATCCAGCATCGCCTTCATGGCGCCGCGAATGTTGTCTGGCTCTCGCAAGGCAAAGAACCTGAGGACCAGTTCGCAGTCTCGCATTGTCGCGTAAAGTGTGTTTTTTTGGCGAACCGGATTTTCGTAGTAATCGCTTGGATCGGCTTCGGTATAAGGCGGAATTCCGAAGGCGTTAGTGAATGCGGGATACCGACTTAGCTGTACAAGTAATTCATTAAGTGGCCCGGGGTATATGGCGTTTCTTATCTCTTGGGCATTTAGGCGGCGGCCGCCAGTATTTAGCCTGTCAAAGACAAAACGGCGAATGTCCTTTACGCTACTTGTGCCGTGATTGCTATCTGTCTCGCTCTCCAGTAGAAGAACAATGGCTGATAAGGTCGCTCGGTCCAAAGCTCTTTTGATCCTGGGCGGGCATCTGGTGTAGCGAAGTCCATTTAACGGCTCCAAGGCAGTCAAACCACTAAGAGCGAAGTCCCCGGAGAAAAACTCTTGGATTGCATTTAGGCGTTGCTGCCCATCCATGACCTCGTATCTTGCTGCGGCATTTTCATAAAAGAATACTGGTGGCACGGGTACATTTAGCAGAAGCGATTCGATCAGTCTGCTCTTTTGCTGCCTGCTCCACCTCAATCTTCTCTGGTACTCGGGTCGGATGTTAATCGCGTCACCCTTGGCTATCATATCTCGTACTTGAGGAAGGAAGAAATTGTTGGTCTGGTATACCACTCGAAACGCGCTGCGCGCGAAAAACGCGTCTGGATCCTCATTATCATATTTTTCTTGGACGAACTCATCGATTTCGTCCTCAGAGATGATTAGGTCGTCGTCTTGAGCTTCGATCATGGAGGTATCCTTTTCGTTCTTTATGTTGAGTTACCGCCTAAACCACAACCTCCATCGCCACCTGCTCCCCCACCCCGAACACCCGCTTGTAGCGCGCCACCTCCGCCTCCGGGCCCATGGCCTTTTCCGGGTTGTCCGACAGCTTCACCGTGGGCCGTCCGTCCGCCGCGACCGCCTTGCAGACCAGCGAAAACGGGGCCAGCGCGTCCTCGGGGACCAGGCCGCGGAAGTCGTTCGTCAGCAGCGTGCCCCAGCCGAAGGACACCCGCACGCGGCCGATGAACTGGCGGTGCAGCTCCTCGATCTTCTCCACGTCCAGACCGTCGGAGAAGATGACGAGCTTGGTGGACGGGTCCTCGCCGCGGGATTTCCACCAGGCGATGGCGGTCTCGGCGCCCTGCGCGGGGTCTCCGCTGTCGATGCGGATGCCGGTCCAGCCGGCCAGCCAGTCCGGCGCACGCTCCAGGAACCCCGCCGTGCCGTAGGTGTCGGGCAGGATGATGCGGAGGTTGCCGTCATGCTCCTCGTGCCAGTCGGCGAGGACGTCGTAGGGGGCCTGCGCCAGGGCCGCGTCGTCGTCGGCCAGCGCCGAATAGACCATCGGCAGCTCGTGGGCGTTGGTGCCGACCGCCTCCAGGTCGCGGCGCTGGGCGATGAGGCAGTTGGAGGTGCCGGTGAACTTCGGGCCCAGGCCCTCGGTCATGGCCTGGACGCACCAGTCCTGCCAGAGGTAGCTGTGCCGCCGCCTTGTGCCGAAATCGGCGATGCGGAGGCCGTCGAGGGCGCGGAGGCGTTCGATCTTTTCCCAGATGCGGGTCATGGCGCGGGCGTAGAGGACCTGAAGCTCGAACCGGCCGAGGGTGTTGAGGACGGCGCGGCCGCGCAGCTCCATCAGGATGGCGAGGGCCGGGATCTCCCACAGCATGACCTCGGGCCAGGCGCCTTCGAAGGTCAGCTCGTACTGATCGCCGACGCGTTCGAGGTGATAGGGCGGCAGGCGCAGGTTCTCGAACCATTCCATGAAGTCGGGGCGGAACATCTGGCGCTTGCCGTAGAAGGTGTTGCCGCGCAGCCAGGTGCCCTCCCCGCGCGAGAGCGAGAGGGAGCGGACGTGGTCCAGCTGTTCGCGCAGCTCGCCCTCGTCGATCAGCCGGGCGAGGGGGACGTGCTTCGACCGGTTGATGAGCGAGAAGGTGACGGTCGTGTCGCGCCGGTTGCGGAAGACCGACTGGCACATCAGCAGCTTGTAGAAATCGGTGTCGATGAGGGAGCGGACGATCGGGTCGATCTTCCAGCGGTGGTTCCAGACGCGCGTCGCGATGTCGGCCATGGGGTGTCCCCTCCTGCGGCCCTCCTCCGGGCTTCGGGGGAGGTTAAAGCAAGGGCGAGAGGGGCTGTCCAGCGGCGGGCTGTATGCAGCCGGATGCCGAATGCCGGGGGATTGTCCTGCCGCCGCCGCAAAACGGCCCAGATCGGCCGGCCATTCTGCCGGTCGAGCGCGACGGCATCACGGTGACAGGCATGGGCCCGACCTACGATTTCGACATCCATCCGGTGATCCCCGCCGAACTGGTGGCGAAGATGCGCGCCCTCGGCGTGAAGGGGCCGGACAGCCCGCGGCGGGTGGCCCTGTTCCGCGACCCCCGGGCGGTGGCGGCGCTGATGGCGGCCGATCAGGAGGTGCGCGACATCTTCCTGGCGGCGGGCTTCGGCTTCGACGTGCGCGAGACGGGCAGGGCCCCGGACGAGTTTCCCGCCGCCCAGACGGAGGCGCGGGTGGCGGTGATGCGCCGGCTGGGCGAGGTACTGGAGGCACGGCGCGAGGTGATCGGCGGCAGCGACTGGGGCGGGTTCGACCTGTCCGGTCTCGTCGAGCATGTGGCGCAGGCGCGGCCGGTCGGCGCGGACGGGCCGGAGGACGAGGATACCGCGGCGGAGACCGTGCCGGGCTGGATCGCGGGTTCCGCGCTCTGGCGCGGGATGCCGCTGCGGATGACGAAGGTACTGTTCTGGGCGTTGTTCGGACTGACCCTTGGACAGTATGGCGGGTTCGTCTTCTGAGGAAGACGGGCGTTGGGTGCTCTCTGCACACTTCGGGGTCGTGTGGGGGGGTAGAAGGCTCGCGTGGCCTCGGAACACAGGCGGGTTCCGGGGTCATCCGCATCCCTGCGTCCGGCGTCCGCCGGGCCGCGGGATCGTCCCGGAACGGCCCGGGGCCCGACGCCGCACCGTCATGCGACAGGCACATTCCGTGCCCAGGATCGGAAAGGTGTAACGAGGGGCCGTCTTTTCGGCCGGAGGGGCTGACCGCGATGATCCACTACGATTTCGACATGCTGACGGTGGTGCCGCGCGCGGGGCCGCCGGGGTCCGGCGCGGGGCGCGAGGCGATGGCGCAGTTCCGCGATCCGCGGGTGGTCGAGATGCTGCGCCGCGCGGACGAGGCCGTGCGCGACATCTTCACCGAGGCGGGGTTCGGGCTGAACGTCTATCGCAGCGGGGCCCCGGCGGGCCGCTATCCCGCCGCCGACGCCGCCGCGCGGGACGCCGCGCTGCGCCGGTTCGGCGAGGTGCTGGAGCAATGGCACGACGCGCGGCCCGAGGTGATGCGCGGGCTCGACTGGGGCGGCTTCCGGGTGGGCGATTTCGTCGCCGCGGCCGAAGCGGCGCGGCCGATCCAGCCGGCCGAGCTTGCGGCCTGGCGGGCCGAGCAGAGCGCCCGGTTCCGCCGCCGCCGCGAGGCCGCCCGCCGGGGCACGGGCGCGCGGATGCTGGCCCGCCGCGCCCTGCGGCTGGGCGGCGGCGTGACGGCCGTGATGCTGATGACGGTGGCGCTGGGCGCCTCGCCCTTCTGACGGACGTCCGACGGACGGGCGCGGCGGCGGGCGTCGGTCAGCCCATGGTCACACCATGGTCACACCGGCCTCCAGCATGCCCTGCATGGAGGCGGCGAGCGATCCGTTCAGGTCGATGCCCCGGCAGAGGTCCTGCCGCAGGGTCACGGCAAAGCCCAGCCCGGCCGCGTCGAGGGCCGAGAAGTTGACGCAGAAGTCGGTGGCCAGCCCCGCGAGCGTCAGGTCCGTCAGCCCCCGGGTCCGCAGGTAGCCCTCCAGCCCGGTGGGGGTGCGGCGGTCGTTCTCGAAGAAGGCGGAATAGCTGTCGATGGCCGGGTCGAACCCCTTGCGCACGATCATGTCGGCCCGGTCGGTCGCGAGATCGGGGTGGAACGCCGCCCCCGCGCTGCCCCGGATGCAGTGATCGGGCCAGAGCACCTGGGTGCCGTAGGGCATCTCGATCGTGTCGTGTGGCGCCTTGCCGGCATGGGACGAGGCGAAGGAGGAATGTCCGGCGGGGTGCCAGTCCTGGGTCAGGATCACCGCGTCGAAATCGTCCATGATGGCGTTGATCCCCGGCACCACGGCATCGCCGCCCGGCACGGCGAGCGCGCCGCCGGGGCAGAAATCCAGCTGGACGTCGATGATGATGAGGGCGCGTGGCATGGGCGTCTCCGGTGGCCTGTGCCGCGAGGGTGGCGGACGGGCGCGGGCGCGTCAATGCGGCGGAGCTTCCCGCGTGGGTCGCGCCGCCCGCTGCGGCACCGCAGGGAAAGTCTCCCCTGCCCCTTCATCTTTCCGGAAAATACTCCGGGGGGCGAGGGGGCGGAGCCCCCCGGTTCCCACCTCCGGTTCGGCGCCGCGGCCCGGCCCGGAGCGCCGGGTCCGCCGTCGCCGGTTCCCCCGGGCCACGCGGCCCGGTGCGGCGCCGCCCCGCGCGGTGCGGCGGCGCACAGCGTGCCGCGCAGGGGCGCGGGTTGGACCGGCGCGTCCGCCGGACCATCCTTGTGGCGATACGCGAAAGGACACGCCATGAACGAAGTGAAGATTGCCGGGCTGGTCGGATCCCTGCGGCGGGGGTCGTTCTCGAAGGCCGTGATGGACACGCTGCCGGGGCTCCTGCCCGAGGGGGCGGTGCTGGAGGATGTGCCGATCGGGGCGCTGCCGCTCTACAACGAGGATCTGAAGGGCGCGGACGGCGCGCCTGCCGAGGTGCGGGATTTTGCCCGGCGGCTGCGCGAGGCGCAGGCGCTGGTGATCGTGACGCCGGAGTACAACCGCTCGTTTTCGGGCGTGCTGAAGAACGCCATCGACTGGGCCTCGAAGGAGCCGGAGCAGCCGTTCCGCGACAAGCCGGTGGCGGTGATCTCGCAATCGCCGGGCGCTCTGGGCGGGATCCTCGCCAACCATCACCTGCGGCAGGTGCTGGCGGTGCTGGGCGCGGTGCCGCTGGCGGGCGGCGAGATCGCGATCCGGGCGGCGAAGGACAAGGTGGACGGCGGCGTCGTGACCGACGCGGAGACGGTGAAGATGCTGGGGCGCGACATGGAGCGGCTGGTGCGGGACGTGCGGATGCGCGCGGCGCTGGCCGCCTGAGGGGCGGCGCGGCGGGGCGCTGCCGCCGGGTGCGGCGCGGCGGCAGCGCTGCCGCCGGGTGCGGCGCGGGCTCTTCGATGAGGCTGCCGCGCCACGAGCCTGCACCACGGCCGTTCACCTTTCGCGCGACGGCGCAGGGAGGCGCTTGCATCGGCAGGGGCGGAGGCCCTATCTCCGCCCGCATGTTCACCGTCGCCGCGCTCTACCATTTCACCCGGCTGGAGGATCCCGCCGCCCTGCGGGGGCCGCTGCTGGATCTCTGCCGCGGGCAGGGCGTGACCGGGACGCTGCTGCTGGCCGCGGAGGGGGTGAACGGCACCATCGCCGGGCCGCGCACGGGGATCGACGCGGTGCTGGCGCATCTGCGGGCGCTGCCGGGGTGCGCCGGTCTCGACTGGAAGGAAAGCACCGCCGCGGCGCAGCCTTTCGGCCGGATGAAGGTGCGGCTGAAGCGCGAGATCGTGACGATGGGGCAGCCCGACGTCGATCCGCGCGCCCGGGTCGGGCACTACGTCGAACCGGCCGACTGGAACGCTCTGATCTCGGCCCCCGACGTGGCGGTGATCGACACCCGCAACGATTACGAGACGGCCATCGGCAGCTTCGCGGGCGCGGTCGATCCGCAGACCGCCAGCTTCCGCGATTTCCCCGCCTGGTGGGCGGCGAACCGTGCGCGGTTCGAGGGCAAGCGCATCGCGATGTTCTGCACCGGCGGCATCCGCTGCGAGAAATCGACGAACTGGCTGCTGGGGCAGGGGGTGGAGGAGGTCTACCACCTGAAGGGCGGCATCCTGAAGTATCTGGAGGAGGTGCCGGAGGCCGACAGCCTCTGGCGCGGCGAATGCTTCGTCTTCGACGGCCGCGTCTCGGTCGGGCACGGGCTGCGCGAGGGCCCGCACGAACTGTGCCACGCCTGCCGCCGCCCGATCCTGCCCGAGGACCGCGCCCGCCCCGGTTACGAGCACGGCGTGGCCTGCCATCACTGCGTGGACGAGACGAGCGAGGCCGACAAGGCCCGGTTCCGCGAACGCCAGCGCCAGATCGCCCTGGCCGCCGCGCGGGGCGAACGGCACCTGGGGGGCTGATACCGGCCTCCGGTCGAGGTGTCTTCGACCAGTCGACGCGGGGCGGCCCGCCCCCCCGTTTCACCCGGTTCGAAATACCTCGGGGGAGCGCCGCAGGCGCGGGGGCGGAGCCCCCGGCCGGGCGGATCAGGCCGTGGCCAGCCGGGGGCGGGAGCGGGTCAGGATCAGCAGGATTATCCCGATGTTCAACACGTTGAAGGCGATGCCGTTCAGGAACGCGGCCGTGTAGCTGCCGGTCACGTCGTGGATCCAGCCCGACATCCAGCCGCCGATCGCCATGCCGACGATCGTGCCCATGATGACGAAGCCGGTCCGCGCCCCGGCCTCGCGCGCGGGCATGTATTCGCGGACGATCACCGCGTAGGAGGGCACGATCCCGCCCTGGCTGAGCCCGAAGACCGCCGACACCAGATAGAGCGAGGTCAGCCCGTCCGAGCCGAGGTAGAGCACCAGCGCCAGGGTCTGCAGGACCGACCCGATCAGCAGCGTCCGCACACCGCCCAGCCGGTCGGCCAGCGCGCCGGACACCAGCCGCGACACCACGCCGCCGGCCAGCATCAGCGACAGCATCTGCGACCCGACCGCCGGCCCGTAGCCGAGGTCGGCGCAGAGCGCGACGATGTGGACCTGGGGCATCGACATGGCGACGCAGCAGCCGATCCCGGCCAGCGCCAGCAGCCACATCAGCAGGTTCGGCGGAAAGCCCGCGGTCCGGGACCGCGCGGCCGAGGCGGCATCGGACAGCGCCGCGGCCTCGGCCGGCAGGCGGCGGCGCAGCATCAGCGCCAGCGGCACCATCAGGACCACCGTGGCGACCGCCAGCAGCCAGTAGGCCCCGCGCCAGCCCTCGGCCGCCAGCGGCGCGGCCAGCACCACGGGCCAGACGACGCCGGCCAGGTAGTTGCCCGAGGCCGCGATGCCCACGGCGATGCCGCGCCGCCTGAGGAACCACAGCGAGGCGTCGGCCACCAGCGGCCCGAAGCAGGCGGCGGTGGAAAAGCCGATGGCAAGCTGCAGGGCGCAGATCAGCCAGAACTGCTGGCTCAGGGCCGCCAGCGCGAAGCCCGCGCCGTTCAGCAGCGCCGCGCCGATCAGCGCCGGCGTCGCCCCCAGCCGGTCGATGATCCGGCCGATCAGCAGATTGCCGGCGGCGTAGCCGATCATCGTGAAGGTGTAGGGCAGCGAGGCGTCGGCCCGGTCGAGGCCGAAGTCGGACTGCATCCACGGCAGGACGAGGATCGCCGCCCACATGCCCGCGTTGCCGACCACCGCGATTACCAGCGACACGATCAGGCGGCGCCAGGAATAGGCGCTGTCGAAGATCGAGCCGGGATCGGATGCGGGCGACATGGCGCGGACGCTAAGCCGGAGCCGCGGCGCGGTCCAGAGGGGTATCGGCTGCTCCGACATTCCGCTTCGCTCGTGTCGGCCGGAGAGGGTAGCTCGGATCCGCTTGCTCATCCCGACCGAGGGGGCGGGGCCCGGGCCGATCCCGTGGCGCCCGGGGCGCCGGCCCCCGTCGCCGTTCTGCCGGGCGGATGGGCCGGGCGCGTCGTGCGCGCGCGCGGGGCGTCTTGTCGCGTGCGTGTCGGAGGAAGTCGGCGAGGCGGTGCAGCGACTGGCTGGGCAGCGACGGGGTGCGCAGAGACGGGGCGCGCACCGACGAGGGTGCATCTGCGGGCGTGCATGACAGTGGACGCATCGACTGAACGCGCAGCGACGGGCGTGCACGAGAGGGAACGAACCGATCGAATGCGCAGTGACGGGCCCGTGCATCGGTGCAGTGACGGCCGACACCTTGCATCGACGGGCGTGCATGGGGGACACCTGCCGACCAGGCACCCGCCGACCGGACACCTGCCGACCAGACACCCGCCGACCGCGCACCTGCCGACCAGAAACCCGCCGACCGGCCACCTGCCGACCGGGCACCCGCCGACCGGGCACCCGCCGACCGGGCACCTGCCGACCGGACACCGGCCGACCGGGCTCCTGCCGACCGGGCCCCCCTACCGGGGCCCCCCGCCGACCGGGCGTGCTTCGGCGGGGGTGCATTGACGGCGGCGCGGTGCGGCGGCACCTTCGGCGCGGCGAGGAGGAGACCCCATGAAGCTGATCGATCTGGCCCGGCCGCTGGAGAACACCACCTGGGCGGACCCGCCCGGCCTGCATCCGACGATCACCTACCTGACCCACGAGCAGACGGCCGAGCAGTTGCTGGCCTTCTTCCCGGGCGTCGGCCGCGACCAGTTGCCGGGCGGCGAGGGCTGGGCGGTGGAGCAGGTGCAGCTGTCGACCCACAACGGCACCCATCTGGACGCGCCGTATCACTACCATTCCACCATGGACGGCGGGCAGCGGGCGATCACCATCGACGAGGTGCCTCTGGACTGGTGCATCGGGCGCGGGGTGAAGCTGGATTTCCGCGAATGTCCCGACGGCCATGTGGTCGGCGCGGCCGAGATGGAGGCCGAGTTCGCGCGGATCGGCCACGATCTGGCGCCGGGCGACATCGTTCTGATCAACACCGCCGCCGGGGCGGCCTGGGGCACGCCCGGCTACGTGGCCACCGGCTGCGGCATCGGGATGGAGGCGACGAACTGGCTGACCGAGCGCGGGATGCGGGTCTGCGGCACCGACGCATGGTCCTGGGACGCGCCCTTCGTCCACACGGCGCGGAAGGTGGCCGAGACGGGTGACGCGGGGCTGATCTGGGAGGGCCACCGCGCCGGGATGGTCCGCGGCTATTGCCACATGGAGAAGCTGGCGAACCTGGACACCCTGCCCTCGACCGGATTCGATGTGCAGTGCTTTCCGGTGAAGATCAAGGGCGCCAGCGCCGGCTGGTGCCGACCGGTGGCGATCCTGCGGGACTAGATACGGGAGCGTAGGGTGCGGCCCTGTGCGGCGTCCGTTCGGTGCCGTATTATAGACGTGTGCGGCTGGCGGTTTGGAGTTTGCTGACGATGGCCGCCGGATCGGCGGACGCAAGCGCGGGGCGGCAGGCAGCACATTGGCGGCGGAACTCGATGCGGCCCGTGGCCTGGTCGTCGGACGCGGTGGATGTTCACGCGGCGGCCGCGCCGGGCTCCACGCCGGCCCGGTGTTCCGCGCTCACTCGATCCGGATGGCGGCGCGGGCGGCGCGGCCGCCGGAATCGATCACCGTCAGGTCGATGAAGCCCCGGCCGAGGTCCGGCAGCAGCACCTCGCGCCGGCGGGTGCCGGTCAGCACGGGCCGGCCGTTGGCCAACCAGGTGAAAGGCGGCCGCCCCTCGTTCACCCGGGCGGGGATCGCGTCGCCGGGCGCGGCGAGGGTCGCGCCGTCGGGCGGGAAGGCGAGGACCGGCGCCTCGGGCCCGGTCAGGAAGACGGAGCCGCGGGGGCGGACGCGCTTCAGCGGCTCGGGCAGTTGCGAGGCACCGATCAGCAGCGTCTCGGGCGGGGGCGGGGGCAGCGGGTCGAGCCGCGGTTTCAGCCGCTGGAACGCCTCGAACAGCACCGGGGCGGCGGTGTCGGCCCCGAAGGCGCCGGGCACCGGCGTGCCGTCGGCCCGGCCGATCCAGACGCCGATCGCGTGCCGCCCGTCGAAGCCCACGGCCCAGGCGTCGCGGTGGCCATAGCTGGTGCCGGTCTTCCAGGCCAGCCGGTTGCGCGGCGCGCCGGGCGGGGGCGTCAGATCCGACAGGACATGCGCGACCTGCCAGGCGGCGGCGCGGCTGACGATGCGGGCGCCGGGAGCGGTGCCCTCGGTCAGGCGGTGGTGCAGGGGCCGGGCGGTGCCGCCCTGCGCGAGGCCGGCGTAGAGCGTCACCAGATCCTCGAGCGTCAGGCCGACGCCGCCGAGGGCGAGCGCCAGACCCGCGCGGCCGCCGGGGATCTCGGGCGCGGTGCCGGCGCGGCGCAGCGCGGCCAGCAGGTTTTCCGGGCCGAGCGCGTCGGTCAGCAGCACCACCGGGATGTTGAGCGATTGCCGCAGCGCCTCCGCCACGCGGATCTCGCCCCGGAAGGCGCCGTCGAAGTTCTGCGGACGATAGCTGCCGAAAGCGACGGGGCGGTCGTCGATCAGGCTTTCGGGATGCGCGAGGCCTGCGTCGAAGGCCATGGCGTAGACCAGCGGCTTGAGGGTCGAGCCGGGAGAGCGCAGGGCGGCGGTCATGTCGACGAAGCCCTGCCGCCGGCCGGTCTCGTACCCGCCGGAGCCGACGGAGGCGAGGATCTCGCCCGTGCGGTGGTCGGCCACGAGGATCGCGGCGGACAGGCGCGGCGGCTTGCCGCGCAGGGTGATGCGGGCGAGGGTTTCGAGCCGCGCCTGGAGGTCCGCGTCGACGGTCAGGTCGTGGCGCGGGCTGTCCGGCGCCTCGGCCAGCGCGCGGTCGGCGAGGTGCGGCGCGAGGGCGGGGAACGCGCGGCGCCGCGTCGGGACGGGGTCTCGGCGGGCGGCCTCGGCGGCCTCGGGCGAGAGGATGCCGAGCGTTTCCATGCGGGTGAGAATGCGGTCGCGCGCGGCCTTCGCCGCGGCGGGGTCGCGGTCGGGGCGGCGGGCCTCGGGCGATTGCGGCAGGGCGACGAGCAGCGCGGCCTCGGCCGGGGTCAGGCGGCGGGGTTCCTTGCCGAAATACGCCAGCGTCGCTGCGCGGATGCCTTCGAGGTTGCCGCCGAAGGGGGCGTGCAGGAGGTAGAGGCCGAGGATCTCGTCCTTCGTCAGCCGCCGTTCCAGCGCCAGCGCCACGCGCATCTGGCGCAGCTTGCCGGACCAGCGGCCGGTGCCGGTCTCCTCCAGCAGGCGGGCGGTCTGCATGGAGAGGGTCGAGCCGCCGGAGACGATCCCGCCGTTCAGCGCGGCCTGGGTGGCGGCGCGGAGCAGCGCGCGGGCATCGACGCCGGCGTGATCGCGGAAGCGGCGGTCTTCCCACGCCATGAGGATGGTCAGGTAGAGCGGGTCGACGTCCGGCAGGGCGACGGGCAGGCGCCAGCGGCCGTCGGCGACGGTATAGGCGCGCAGCAGGCTGCCGTCGCGGGCCCGGACCTCGGGCGAGGTGGCGGAGACGAGGGGCGGCAGGTGGGTGGCGTCGATCGCGCGGTCGGCGGCGTCGCGCAGGGCGGCGGCGGTGCCGAGCAGCGCGGTGCAGAGGGTGAGGGTCAGGGCGAGGCGCCTAGCCATGGCGCTCTCGCTGGATGCGGTGGCGTGCAGAGCGGAGCGATCCGGCCTCCCGGGTGCCCGACGGGGGGCGTGGCGTCGGCCCGGCCGCGGCATGTCCCGTACCCCGTTCAATCATCGACCCAGCCGTCCCAGAGGCCCGGGTATGTGGTCACGAAGCCGGAGGGATGCACCGTCAGGTCGGCGGCGTAGTCGACGCTCGGCGCGGCGTAGGCGACGGTGCGGTCGTCGATGCGGGCGTAGAGCTGCGGCAGGGTCTCCAGCCGGTCCATACCCGGCACCAGCCAGGCGGCGCCGGCGGGCCGGTTGTCGCCGGGCACGAGGTCGAGCCGGCGCAGCGGCAGGAGGTTCGTGGCGGGGGTGAAACCGAGGTCGATGTCGGCATGGGCCTGTGCCTCGGGTTGGGCGCGGCCGTTGAGGGACCAGCCCTGCGCCGTCCGCTCGATCCGCAGGCCAAGCGGGCGGCCCGCGAAGGTGCCCGTCACGTCGGCCGAGAGGCTTTCCCAGCCGGGCGTGCAGCGGACGAGGTAGACGAGATCCGAGTCCCCCGCCGCGTCGCGCCAGATCGCCTGACCGTGCAGCAGCCAGCCGTGTTCCGCCCGGATCAGGCGGCAGCGGTCGGTGCCTTCGCAATCCAGCCGCCGCCAGTGGGCCGCGGCTTCGCACGCCTGCGCCATCCGGTCAGTCCGCGACCGTCACGCGGCCGTCCGCGGTCCGGGCGCGGTAGCGGGGGCGGTACATGTCCTCGACCACCGCGGCCGGGTGGTGGTAGCTGCCGGGCGAGATGGCGCGGACGATGTAGGCCAGGTCGAACCCGTTGGCCGAGCGCCAGTCCAGCGCCGCGATGAAGCGGTCGGCGCGGAATTCGGTCGTTTCGGTCTCTGCCGTGTTCAGCCAGTCCAGCGCGCCGATGTCGCCGGAGCGCAGCAGGTTCGGGTTGTCGATCTCGAACCCCGCCGGCAGCGGGTCGTCGACGATCAGACGGGCGCCGGTTTCCTCGAACGGCTGGATCGAGAGCACCACGACGAAGCGGTCGCCGGAGGTCACGACCTCGGGCGAAATCTCCTCGCCCCCCATCGTGTAGTAGCGCCGATCGATGGCATAGCCGTAGCCGTCCGCCTCGACCGGGTCGGCGGGCTTGCCGATGGTGGTCAGGGTGATGTCGGTCGGCGCCGCGCTCTCGTTCCGGATCGCCATGCCGATGGCGGCCTCGGGTTCCAGCACGCGGGCGAAGGGGCCTTCGACCGGTGCGCCGTTCACGGTGATGCCGGCGACGGTGGGGTCGTCGATCAGCGCCTTCGCCGCCAGCAGCGTCCAGGCGCTTTCCTGGGTCGACAGCGGCCCTTCGGCCGCGCCGACGCGCGAGGCGAGGGTGGCCCGGTCGACGGCGTTCGATCCCGCCTCCACCGCCAGGGTCAGCAGCCCCGCCGCGTCGCGCAGGCGGGTGCCGTAATCGGCGCGGTAGAGCTGCGGCTCGTCCTGCGCCTCGGTCTCGACCATGCGTTGCCCGGCGATGCGGAACATCGCGTCGGCGCGGGTCTGATCGCCGTAGGAGGCCAGCGCCGCGCCGACCTGGGCGGCCGCGAGGGGGGTGGCGAAATCCTCGCCCTTCACGTCGGCGTAGTAGCGCAGATCGCCCATGGAGGCCGCGCCCTCGCGGGCGAGGACCATCAGCGCATAGGCCACGTCCTCGCCGCCGCCGTTGATCTCTCGCCCGAAGTCGGGGGCGTAGTTCACGCGGTTGCGCAGGTTGTCGAGCGCGTTGCGGAAGGCGAGGTCGGGCACGTCATGCCCCTGCGCCTTCGCGCGGCTGAGGAAATCGGTGACGTAGGCGTCGAGCCAGAAGTCCCCCGACGACGCCCGCCAGAGGCCGAAGGCCCCGTTGGAGGCCTGGTGCGTCAGGATGCGGGTGATGGACTGGCCGATGCGCTCGTCCACCTGCGGCTGCGTCGCGATCCCCATGCTTTCCGCCACCGAGGACAGGTAGAGCAACGGCATGGCCTTCGACGTCACCTGTTCGGTGCAGCCGTACGGGTAGCGGTCGAGCGTCGCGATCAGTTCGGGCGCGTCCAGCCGGGCGAGGGGGCCGGCCGAGACGATGGCCTGCCCGGTGCCCGGTTTCAGCCCCGCGAAGACGTCCGCGTCGAGCGTGAAGGTCGCGCCGGCCGCCAGCGGCAGGCGGCGGGTGGTCGAGATCTCGGGGTTGTTGTCGCGCACCGGCAGGGTCAGCGATTTCGTCAGCTGCCTGCCGTCCGGCGTGGTCAGGGCCACGCGGATCGTGTGGTCGCCCACCTCGCCCGCCGAGACGGGGATGCGGAGGGTGGCCTTTCCCTGCTCGGTCAGGTCGAGGCCGGAGGGCGGGTTGCCCCCGATCGACACGCCGGTCGCCGAGACGTCGAGGCCCGCGCGGCCGGTGGGGCCGGAGGCGTGGACGATTTCCAGCAGCAGGGTGGAGCTGTCGCCGGGCGCGAGGAAGCGGGGCAGGGTGGCCGTCACGACCACCGGGTCGCGGACCAGCACGTCCTGTTCGGCCGAGCCGACGCCGGTCTTCGACCAGGCGAGCGCGGCGAGGCGGACGGTGCCGTTGAACTCGGGGATGTCGAAGGACACCTGCGCGGTGCCGTCCGGGCCGATTTCCAGCGGGCCGGAGAAGTAGGCCACCAGCTCCTCGGTCGGGGGCGGGCTGTCCATGTTCATCCGCGCGCCGCCGTCGCCGCCGGAGCGGACCCGGCCCATGTCGCCGTTCAGCCCGTCGATGAGCCGGCCGTAGAGGTCGCGGATGTCCATGCCCAGCCGGCGCTGGCCGAAGTAGTGGTCCTGCGGGTCGGGGGTTTCGAACCCGGTCAGGTTCAGGATGCCCACGTCGGTGGCGGCGACGGTGACCCAGGCGGTTTCGCCCGGGGTCACGCCCGCGACCTTCACCACGGCCTCGAGCGGGCCGCGCGGGTCCGATTCCACCGGCGCGTCGAAGGTCACGGTCAGGGCCTTGTCGCCCGGTTCGACCGTCGCCCAGGCGATGCCGAGCGCGCGGGCCGGGTTGCGGCCGGCGGGCACGTCCATCGGGCGGATGACGGAGGCGGCGACATAGGTGCCCGCGCCCCAGTCGGCGGTGACGGGCAGGTCGATGAGGTTCTCGCCCTCGGTGACCTCGACCGCCTTCATGTCGATCAGGCGGTTGGTGACCACGGTGACGAGCGCCGTGCCGGCGTAGCGGGGGACCAGCCGGACCTGTGCCGTGTCGCCGATGGCGTAGCCGGGGCGGTCGAGCGACAGCTCCAGCGTGTCGGGGGTGGTGGAGGTGTCGGCGGGCGCGTACCAGCCGGCCCAGAAATCGGTGGAGGCGGCGGCCTCGCCGTCGGCCTGTTCCACGACGACCTCGTAGTTGCCCCAGTCGACGCGGGCCTCGATCCGGGCGGGATCGGTGCCCAGGGTGGCGGTGCCGGAGGCGATCTCGGTCCGGGTGGTGAAGGGCTCCCACTCCCAGTTGCCGTATTGCTGATACCACTGGTAGCGGGTTTCCACGCGGTTGACCGTCCAGCGGGCGTTCATCGGGACGGGGGTCATGTCAGCGCCGATCGCCAGCAGCTCGAACCCGGCATTCGCGCCTTCGGGCGCCACGTCGTCGAAGAGCGGCCGGATGCCGATGACCGGGGCCGCGGGGGCCAGCAGGCGGGTCAGGCGGCGTTCCACCGGCCGGCCGGAGCCTTCCAGAACGCGGACGTCGATGCGCGCCTCCAGCGGCTTGTCGAGCTGTTCGACCTGCGGGAAGGCGATGGCGACGGTGGCGGTGCCGTCGTCGCCGGTGGTCGCGCCGCCGAAGCCTTCCGTGGCGGGGTAGAGCGTTTCGTCGTGCCGGCCGAAGCGGTAGCCGGGGAAGTCGGGCAGTTCGGTACGGGCGATCAGCGTGACCTCGCCCTCGATGCCGAGGTTTCCGGCAGGGGCACCGAAGAGATACGCCGCCGCGATGTCCAGCGAGGGGGAATCGTCCAGCGTGATCGGCCCGTCCGGCAGGGTCATCTCGAAGTCGATGCGTTCGGGCAGGAAATCCTCCACCAGCACCTCGGCCGAGGCGAGGGCGGGCTCCGCAGGATCGGCCTTGATGTCGAGCCGCCAGGTTCCGCGCGGGGCGGAGGCGGCGACGGGCAGGTGCCAGACATGGCCGCCCGCGCCGGCGTCCTGCGCCGTCTCGCGGCTGTATTCCACGCCGTCGGGGCGGGTGAGGATGGCGGTCAGCGGCATCCCGTCGATCCCTGCCGCCACGCCGTCGCGGGCCAGCGCGGTCGCGTGGATCGTCTCGCCCGCGCGGTAGGCGCCGCGGTCGGTGGCGAGGAAGACGTCGATGGGGCCCGCCGGTTCGCGCCCCTCGACGCCGCGGTCGGACAGGTCGAAGGCGGGGTCGGTCAGCGGCAGGAAGGCGAGGTCGCCCTCGCCTTCGCGCACCGTCACCAGCGCGGGCGAGGCGCCGTCGCGGCCGTTGGTCAGCCCGTCGGCGAAATGCGCGTAGCCTTCGGCATCCGTCGTGGCGGTGCCGAGCACGCGGTTGGACCGGCTGAGCAGTTCGACCGCCAGCCCCGGCCTGGCCGCCGCATCGCCGAGGCCCCGGACGAAGACGTGCAGCCCGTCGGCGCCGGACATGGTGGTCATGCCCAGATCGGTCAGGATGAACCACTGGGTCGCGGGTTCCAGATACTCCTCGTCGCCCTGGTCGGGGATCGTGGCGGTCAGGGCGTAGGCGCCGGGCTCCAGCCCCGCCAGCACGTCGCCGAGGGGCAGGCGCGTCGTCACCTCCCGGTTCAGCTCGCGCGATACCTCGCCGGTGCCGGTCCAGACCTCCTCGGCCACGTTGCGGGCGAAGTCGTCGTCCTCGTACTGGTAGATCTGCCGGGCGAAATAGCTGTTCTGGATGGCCCTGAGGACGTTGCGGTCGATGACGCGGCGCAGCTTCAGCTCCACCCTGTCGGCGTTGACCGTGACGATGGGCAGCGCGGCCTCTCCGCTGGCGGGCAGGACGTAGGCGCGGCCGGGGAAGAATGCCGTGGGAGAGCGGTCGCGGATGTAGAACCGGATCTCCGTGTCCTTCGCCAGCGTGTCGCCTTCGCGCGACGGCATCCCCTCGCGGAAGGTGACGGTGTAGCGTTCGCCGTGGGTGCCGCCGGTGACGCAGACCTGGTTGCCGTCGGCCTCCACCGCCATCGACTGGTCGGGCAGGCGGAGGAAGGTGGCGTAATCCACCCCGTCCTCGGCCAGCGGTTCGGAGAATTCGGCGCAGATGCGCGGGGTCTCGCGGTCGTTCTCGACCCGGTGGTCGGTGATGCGGAAGCCGTATTTCCCGATCGCGTCGTCCAGCTTCGCCGTCACGTCCTCGCGCGGCTGAAGCCGTTCGGCGAGGCGCAGGGCCGGGATCATGTCGCGACCACGGTCGTTCAGCTCCAGCGCGTCGGCGAGGACCACCAGCGCGTTGACCCGCACCGGCACGCCGTCGGCGCGCAGCCAGGCGTTGGCGGCGGCGTGGATCGCCCGGCGGCGGTAGCGTTCGCGGTCGGACGAGCCGGCGCTTTCCACCTCGATCAGCAGGCGGGCGAATTCGGCCCAGTCCGAGGCACTGTCGCTCTGCGCGACCGCGCCGCCCATCCAGCGCATCGCGTTCAGCCGGTCGCCCGAGGCGCGGGCGGAGCGGGCGCTGTCCAGCATCGACTGGACGGAATACTGGCCCGAGGGGTGCAGCCAGCCGACCTGTTCGGCAAGGCTCCGCGCCTCGTCCAGGGTGTCGCGGCCGAGGAAGGCGATGTCGCGCACCCGGTCGGCGGCCAGCGCCTGCGCGGCGGCGGGCAGCGGCGTCATGCGGGCGGAATGGGCCCCGTCGAACGGGACCGGCGCCCCGGCGCCGGCCTTGGGAAAGCACGACCCGTTCTTCGCGTTGAAGGTGAAGGCGGTGCACTGGTCCAGCGTCTCGCAGGCCATGCGGCAGGCCTCGAACGTGGTGTCGAAGAGGCTCTGCAGGTCGTTGCCGGGCAGGTCCGTGTTCATCGTCACGACCATGCGCTTGGCGGGCAGCGGATCGTCCGGCACGGTCTGCGCGGCGGCGGTGAAGGCCAGCGGAATGGCGGCCAGGGCGGTGAAAATCGCTTTGGTGATGCGGGACATCGAGACACTCCTCCCAAATGCCGCGAGGATCGCAGGCGGCGTCGGCCCGTGCAACGATTCCCTCCGCCGCCGCGCCCGGATGAACGCTTTGTTCACCATGTTCCCGCAGGGTCGCGGCGCGGGAACGGGACACGGACAAGCAGGGGATCCGACGGGCATGAGTCTGGCCACCAGATTGGCGGAGGAACGGCGCGCGCGCCTCGCGGCCGAGCGGATGCTGGAGCTGAAGCAGGCCGAGTTGCACGCCGCGAACCGCAAGCTGAACCGCCACGCCCGTGCCCTGTCGGAAGAGGTGCAGGAAACACGGGAGGAGGTGCGCAGCGTCCGCAGCGAATACCAGCGGGTGCAGAGCGAGCTGGGCGCCGCGCACCAGAAGGTCGCCATCGCCGAACGCCGGCTGTGGCTGTCGATCTCGTCGATCCAGGACGGCTTCGCCTTCTTCGACGACAGCGGCCGGCTGATCGCCGCGAATCCCGCCTGGACGGCAGTGTTCGACGGGCTGGAGGAGCTGACCGCCGGCGTGTCCTGGGTCCGGCTGCTGCAGCTGGCCTGCGAGGAGGGGATCGTCAACACCGAGGGCGAGGACCCGGACGTCTGGCGGGCCGGGATGATCGCGCATCTGCAATCGCGCGAGCCCGAGCCGGTGGTCGTGCGGCTTTGGAACGACCGCTATGTCCGGGTGGTCAACCGGCGCGGCCATGGCGGCGACGTGGTCAGCCTGGCGATCGACATCACCGCCACCGTCCGCTATCAGCGCCGCCTGAAGCGCGCCCGCCACCGGGCGGAGGCCGCGAACCGCGCGAAATCGGCCTTCCTCGCCAGCATGAGCCACGAGATCCGGACTCCGATGAACGGCGTGGTCGGCATGGCCGATCTGCTGGACGGCACCGCCCTGAGCGACGAGCAGCGGGTCTATGTCGACACCATCCGATCCTCCGCCGAGGCGCTGCTGGTCATCATCAACGACGTGCTGGACTATTCGAAGATCGAGGCCGACAAGCTGAAGCTGGCCGCCGCGCCCTTCGATCTGGAGCGCTGCATCCACGAGGTGGTGACGCTGCTGCAGCCGGCCGCGCGCGACAAGGGGCTGGCACTGGTGGTGGATTACGACCTTTTCCTGCCGACCGGGTTCGTCGGCGACGCGGGGCGGGTGCGGCAGGTGCTGATGAACCTCGTCGGCAACGCGGTGAAGTTCACGGCGCGGGGTCATGTGACGATCCGCGTCGTCGGCCTGCCCGAGGCGGAGGGCGCGCGGCACCGCATCCACCTGTCGGTGGAGGACACCGGCATCGGCATCCCCGCCGACAAGCTGGGCGCGATCTTCGACGATTTCAGCCAGGTCGAGGATGCGGCGAACCGGCGGTTCGAGGGCACGGGCCTCGGGCTGGCCATCTCGCGCCGGCTGGTCGGGCTGATGGAGGGCGAGATGTGGGTCGACAGCGAGGAGGGGCGCGGCTCGGTCTTCGGGGTGCGGCTGAGCCTGCCGCCCGCCGACCTGCCGGCGCAGCCCGCGCCGCCCGCGATGCCGCGCGCGCCGGGCCGGGTGCTGCTGGTGGACGACACGCCCGCGAACCTCGTCATCCTCGCCCGGCAGATGGAGGTTCTGGGGGCGGAGCCGGTCTGCTGCGCCTCGGGGGCGGAGGCGCTGGCGCGGCTGGACGACGGGGTGCAGCTGATCCTGACCGATCACAACATGCCGGGGATGGACGGGCTGGAGCTGGCGGAGGCGGTGCGCGCCACCGGATCGCAGGTGCCGGTGGTGATGCTCAGCTCCTCCACCGGGTTCGCCGAATCGGACCCGGCGCGCGGCTACCTCGCGGCGCTGCTGCAACGGCCGGTGCCGCGGGGCGATCTTTTCCGGGCTCTGGCGCAGGTCCTGCCGCAGGAGGAGGCCGGCACGCCGCCGTCCGCGCCCCCGGCCTTCGCCAGCCGCCGGCATGCGGCGGGGCGGGGGACGGGGGCGGCGGCGTCTGCGTGCGATGGCGGGGCGGCGGGCGGCGGTGCCGGACCCGTGGCCGGGCCGATTTCGGGCGGCCGGGCCGACGGGCCTGCCTTCGATGCCGCTGCGGACCGGAGTCGGCCCTTGGCGCGCGGGCCATCGGGGCCGGAGGCGTCGGCCCGGTGTGGCTCTGTCGGCGCGTCGGGCGCGGTGCCTGCCGATGTCCCGCCGCGCCGGATGCGGGTGCTGGCGGCGGAGGACAACCGCACCAACCGCATGGTCTTCGAGCGGATGCTGGCCCGGGCGGAGATCGATTTGCGCTTTGCCGGGACCGGGGAGGAGGCGGTGGATATCTGGCGCGGCTTCGCGCCCGATCTGGTCTTCATGGACATCTCGATGCCGGGGATGGACGGACGTCAGGCCACCGCCCTGATCCGCGCCGATGAGGCCCGGTCGGGGCGGCCCCGGGTGCCGGTTGTCGCGATGACGGCCCATGCGCTGGACGGCGACGAGGCGGAGGGCCTGGCGGCGGGTCTGGACCTCTACCTGACCAAGCCGCTGCGCCGCGCCGCCCTGGAAGACGCCCTGCGCCGCCACCGCCCGCCGGGGGTGGCGGATCCGCTGCCGGGTGCCGGCGCGGCACAATCCCGCGCGGGGTGAGGGGCCGGGCGGGGACCGGGTGCGGCTGAAGGAAGAGGCTCGGGCGGGGCGAGCGGTTGCGGAACCCGGGATGTGGCGCGTCCGATCCTGCAATGCGACGGCAACGCGCTTCCCCGCACGGAATCAAGCCGAAGGCGCCGTGCGAGCGCCGGCCCGTCCGGGCGGGCTGGCGCTGCGTCGACGCTGGCCCGGCCTCGGAGGGAAGACGAGAACTCGGCCATGAAGCGCACCCGCTCGGGTGTTGCGAGCGCCATCCCACGGGCTGGCGCTGTCACGGCTTGCGTTGTGCGGTTGGCGAGGGAGGCAGCGCGGTGATGGGAACACCGCCCGGATCGCATGTCCGGACCACTCCCCCCACGGAATCGGGCCCAAGGCACCGTTCGAGCGCCGGCCCGTCCGGGCGGGCTGGCGCTGCGTCGACGCTGGCCCGGCCTCGGAGGGAAGACGAGAACTCGGCCATGAAGCGCACCCGCTCGGGTGTTGCGGGCGCCATCCCACGTGCGGGCGCTCCCACGGCTTGCGGTGCGCATGGTCGCGGGATGCTGCGCCTGGACGTTCCGGTCCGGCGTCCGTCAGCCCGCTTCGCGGATGGCGTCGAGGAAGGCCGCGCCGAAGCGTTCGGCGCGTTTCTCGCCCAGGATGCGGGTGAGGCCGGCGGCGTCCTCGGGCCGCTGCTCGGCCACGCGGGCGATCAGCGAGGCGGTGCAGGACAGCGGCTTGTCCTGCCCGTCCGCCCCGCGGGCGAGGCCCTGCTGCACGTCCATCAGCCGATCGTAGAGATCGCCCCCCTCGCGCCCCGCCAGGCGGCGGCGGGCGGGGTGCAGGACGGGGCTGTCGGCGCCGGTCACGACGGACAGGAAGAGCGCGCCGTAACGTTCGAGCTTCTTCGCCCCGATGCCGCCGATCCGGGCCATGTCGTCCAGCGTCTGCGGCCGGGTCTCGGCCATCTCGATCAGCGTGCGGTCGGGGAAGATGACGTAGGCCGGCACCCGCGCCTCCTCGGCCAGGGCGCGGCGCTTCGCCTTGAGGGCCGAGAGCAGCGGCTCGTCCTCCTCGGCCACCAGGGTCTTCACCGCGGGGCGGCGGTCCTTCGCGGCGGCGATGGTGTCGTGGCGCAGGGCGATCGTCTCCTCGCCGCGCAGGATGGGGCGGGCGGCTTCGGTCATCGTCAGCGCGCCGTGGCGGTCGGGGTTCGGGCGGATCAGGTCGTGGCCCATCATCTGCCGGAAGACCGCCTGCCACTGCCGGCGGTTCAGGTCGCGCCCGACGCCGAAGGTGGGCAGCTCGTCATGCCGCCGGGCGCGGATGCGGTCGGTCATGGTGCCGGTCAGGATGTCGGTCAGGTGGCCGGCGCCGAACCATTCCTCGGTCCGCAGGATGGCGGAGAGCGCCTTGCGCACCGCCTCCGTCCCGTCGAAGACCTGCGGAGGGCTGTCGCAGATGTCGCAATGGCCGCAGGGCTCGGCCGTCTCGCCGAAATAGCGCAGCAGGCGGGCGCGGCGGCAGTCCAGCGCCTCCGCGAGGCCCAGCAGGGCGTTGAGGCGGGCGTGATCCGCCGCGCGGCGTTCGGGGGGCGCGAGGCCTTCGTCGATCTGGGCGCGGCGCAGGCGGATGTCCTCGGGGCCGAAGAGCGTCAGCGTCTCCGACGGCGCCCCGTCGCGGCCGGCGCGGCCGATCTCCTGGTAATAGGCCTCGATGGATTTGGGCAGGTCGGCGTGGGCGACCCAGCGGATGTCGGGCTTGTCGATGCCCATGCCGAAGGCGACGGTGGCGCAGACGATCAGCCCGTCCTCGCGCTGGAACTGCGCTTCGGCCTCGCGGCGGTCGTCGGCCTCCATCCCGCCGTGGTAGTGGATCGCGGCATGGCCGGAGTCCCGCATCGCGCGGGCGAGCGTCTCGGTCTTCGCGCGGGTGCCGCAGTAGACGATGCCGGACTGCCCCTTGCGGGCGGCGGCAAAGGCGAGGATCTGTTCGCGCGGGCGTTCCTTGGCGGCAAAGGCCAGGTGGATGTTCGGCCGGTCGAAGCCGCGCAGGAAGATCTCGGGCGCGGGGCCGGGGAAGAGCCGCTCGACGATCTCGGCCCGGGTTTCCGCATCCGCGGTGGCGGTGAAGGCAGCGACCGGCACGCCGAGGGTCTGCCGCAGGGCGCCGATGCGCAGGTAGTCGGGGCGGAAGTCGTGGCCCCACTGGCTGACGCAATGCGCCTCGTCCACCGCGATGCGGCTGACGCCGATGCGGCGCATGGCGCGGACGGTGCCCTCCGACGCCAGCCGTTCGGGCGCGACGTAGAGCAGGCGGAGGCGGCGGTCCTCGGCGGCCTGCCAGACCTCGTCCGTCTCTTCGGGCGTGTTGCCGGAGGTGAGCGCGCCGGCCTCCACCCCCGCCTCGCGCAGGGCGCGGACCTGGTCGCGCATCAGCGCGATGAGCGGAGAGATCACCAGCGTGACGCCCTCGCCCATCAGGGCCGGAAGCTGGTAGCAGAGCGACTTCCCGCCGCCGGTGGGCATGATCGCCAGCACGTCGCGGCCCGCGGCGACGGCGCGTACGATCTCTTCCTGGCCGGGCCGGAAGCTGTCGAATCCGAAGGTCTGCCGAAGCAGCGCGCGCGCCTCGTCCATGCTGGGGGCCATGGCCTGAATGTCCCGATTTCGATCTGCTCTTATCGGGACTTTTTCATACCAGGATTCCGTTAACAACCGGCCGGGGCTGCCGGCGCCGCGGCGTCAGACGAAATAGCCGACGTTGTTCGCGAGAATGATCCGCAGGGCGTAGATCCCGATCAGCGCCACCAGCGGGGCGAGGTCGATGCCCGACATCGGCGGCAGGATGCGGCGGATCGGGCTGTACATCGGTTCGAGGATGCGGTTCAGCCCGTACCAGATCTGCGCCACCAGCTGCTGGCGTGTGTTCAGGACCTGGAAGTTGATCAGCCAGGACATGATCACGTGGGCGATGATGAAGAACCAGATCACGTCGAGGATCAGCATCAGGATCTGGAACAGCGAATACACGGGGGCGTCTCCTTCGTCGGTTCGGACCTACGTAGGCAAGCCGTCCGTTTCAGGCAAGGGCGGGGTTGCGGGGCGTTCCGGGAGGGGCGGGCGACGCAGGGTCGCGGTTGACGCGCGCGTCAGGCGTCCCGAGGGTGCGGGCGGAATGTCGGGGAGCGGTCGGTATGTATCCATTCGTGCGGATCACGGCGCAGGTGCTGAAGTGGCGGCATGTGCCGCTGGACCCCTGGGGGGTGCATGTGTCGCGGCATCTGGTGATGCCCTGGGACATCGACATGATGGGCGAACTGAACAACGGGCTGACGCTGACGATCTACGACATTGGGCGGATCCCCTTCGCCTATCGGACCGGAGCGATGGGGGTCTTCGCCCGGAACGGGCTTAACCTGACGATCGCCGGGTCGTGCATCCGCTACCGCCGGCGGGTGACGACGTGGCAGCGGCTGGAGCAGCGCACCCGCGTCTGCGGCTGGGATGCGCGGTTCGTCTACTTCGATCAGTCGCTGTGGCGGTCGGACGGGGATTGTGTCGGGCAGGGGATCTTCCGCGCCGCCGTGGTGCGGAAGGGGCGGATGGTGCCGGTGGAGGAGGAGGTGATCCCGCTGCTCGACGCGGTGTCGATCCACGCCAACCGCCCGGTACTTCCCGCCTGGGTCGCCGCCTGGGCGGAGGCCGAGGCGATGCGTCCATGGCCGCCGTCCGCGGGGGCGTGACCGGCGCGAGGAGGTGGGTGGACCGCAGCGTGCCGCCGGGCGTGGATCGATGCGCTTCGTGGCCACCCCACGCGGTTCGACCTGACGGCGCGAGCGGAGCGCCCCACCCGGGGTCTTCGCGAAGGGAGGTGACCGGCCATGGACGGGCGCGACACACCGACTGCACGTGTGCGCTTCATGGCGACGCCACATCGAACGGCTGCTCGGCGTGGGCGGTGAACATGCGCCCGGCCGTCACGCCGAAGGCGTGCCGATTCATGCTGGCGCTCCTCCGGTGCGACGGGAGGGCCGGGCGCGGCCCGGGGCTGGTCGCCCCGAGCAGGCATATGTGCGGTACGGGACAAATTCCTCGGAGTCCCGGCGTTCCGTCGCGGGCGGCTCCCGTCGCGTGCCGTCATCCTCGGGCTCGACCCGAGGATCTGCCGGAGACCCCCCGCACCGCCGGAAACGCGCAACGCCCCGCGTCGCAGTCCGGCGGGCCGCGCATCGCCGCTTGCCACCCCGGGCCCGGCGATTGTAGCTGAACGGGTGGCGAGACAGGCGAGATCATCCTCCGGCAGACCGACGGGCAAGGCCCCGGCGAAGCGGCGCGTCCGGCCCGTGCGCTGGCTGCTGAAATGGACCCTCCGCGCGATCCTCGCCCTCGTCCTGCTGATCCTCGTCATCGTCCTCGCGCATCGCACGATCAACCCGACCGTCGGCTACTACATGTGGTCCGAGCAGCAGCGCCTCGGCCGGATCGACCGGCAGTGGGTGCCGATCGACGACGTCGCCCCGGTGATGGCGCGGTCGGTCGTCGCCGCCGAGGACGCGAACTTCTGCAACCACTGGGGCTTCGACATGGATGCCATCCGCGCGGCGCTGGAGGCGGGGGGGAACCGTGGCGCCTCGACCATCAGCCAGCAGGTGGTCAAGAACGTCTATCTCTGGCACGGGCGGTCGTGGCCGAGAAAGGCGCTGGAGGCCGGGCTGACTCCGCTGGTCGAGGCGCTGTGGCCCAAGCGCCGGATCGTCGAGGTCTATCTGAACATCGCGGAATTCGACGAGGGCGTCTTCGGCATCGAGGCGGCCGCGCGGCACTATTTCGGGGTCGGCCCCGACCAGCTGAGCGATCTGCAGGCCGCCCGGCTGGCCGCGATCCTGCCGGCCCCGCAGAGCTGGTCCGCCTCGCAGCCCACCGACTATGTCCGCCGCCGGACGAAATCCATCATGGACGGCGCGGCCACCATCCGCGCGGACGGCCGCGCCGCCTGTTTCGAGGATTGAATTCCGTCGAGGATTGAATTTCCGGGCTCCAGCCGTCATTGATCGCAGACACCCGGAAAAAGACCAGACATGGCGAAGCTTTACCACGTTCCCCTCTCTCCGTTCTGCCGCAAGGTCCGCCTGAGCCTCGGCGAGAAGCGCATCGAATGCGACCTGGTGGAGGAGCGATACTGGGAACAGGATCCCGACTTCCTGCGCCGCAATCCGGCGGCCAAGGTGCCGGTTCTGCGCATCGACGGCCGCACGCTGGCCGAAAGCGCGGCGATCTGCGAATGGCTGGAGGAGGTCTATCCCGAGCCCTCGCTGATGCCGTCCGAGCCCGACGAACGCTACGAGGTGCGCCGTCTGGTGGGCTGGTTCGACGACAAGTTCCACAACGAGGTGACGTCGAAGCTGCTCTACGAGCGGGTGAACAAGAAGGTGATGAAGGCCGGCTATCCCGACAGCCGCAACGTCAAGCAGGGGTCGCAGCGGATCAAGTTCCACCTGGACTACATGGCCTGGCTGCTGGATCACCGGCGCTGGCTGGCGGGCGACCGGATGACGCTGGCGGATTTCGCCGCCGCGGCGCATCTGAGCTGCCTCGACTACATCTCGGACGTGGACTGGACGCGGCGCGAGGTGGTGAAGGACTGGTACGCCAAGATCAAGTCGCGCCCTGCCTTCCGGTCGATCCTCGCCGATCAGGTGCCGGGCTTCCCGCCGCCCGATCACTATTCCGATCTCGACTTCTGAGCGCATTCCGGCCGGGCCCGGAATCGGCTAGGCAGGCGGCATGACAGCCGACCTGAAGCTCAGGCTCTCCGCGCAGGCCGCGGCGGAGGGGTTCGACGCCTGCCGCATCTGCCGCCCGGACGCGATTCCGCAGGTGCCGGGCCGGCTGGCCGAGTTCCTGTCGCGGGGCCGGCACGGGCAGATGGCGTGGCTGGCCGACCGCAGCCACTGGCGCGGCGATCCCGCGACGCTTTGGCCCGAGGCGCGGTCGGTCGTCATGCTGGCGCAGAGCTATGCGCCCGAGACCGACCCGATGGAGGGGCTGGCCCATCCCGAAAGCGGCGTGATCTCGGTCTACGCGCGGGGGGCGGATTACCACGATCTGATCAAGAAGCGGCTGAAGCGGCTGGCCCGCTGGCTGCTGGCCGAGGCGGGCGAGGGCGAGCAGGTGAAGGTCTTCGTCGACACCGCCCCGGTGGCCGAGAAGCCGCTGGCCGAGGCTGCCGGCCTGGGCTGGCAGGGCAAGCACACCAACCTGCTGAGCCGGGATCTGGGCAACTGGTTCTTCCTCGGCGCGATCTTCACCACCGTCGCGCTGGAGCCCGACGCGGCGGAGGCGGAGCATTGCGGCAGCTGCACCCGCTGTCTCGACATATGCCCGACGCAGGCATTCCCCGCGCCGTTCCAGCTGGATGCGCGGCGCTGCATCTCCTACCTGACGATCGAGCATCGCGGGCCGGTGGACGAGGCGCTGCGCGAGGGGCTGGGCAACCGGATCTACGGCTGCGACGATTGTCTGGCCGTCTGCCCGTGGAACAAGTTCGCGAAGGAGGCGCGGGAGCTGCGGTACGCCCCCCGCCCCGGCACCGAGGGCCCGGCGCTGGAGGAGCTGGCGACGCTGGACGACGCGGGTTTCCGCGCCCGCTTCGCCGGGTCGCCGATCAAGCGGATCGGGCGCGACCGGATGGTGCGCAACGTGCTCTACGCGATCGGAAATTCGGGGCTGGCGCGGTTGAAGCCGGTGGCGCAGGGGCTGGCCGAGGATCCCGATCCGGCGGTGGCGGATGCGGCCCGGTGGGCGGCGGCGCGGCTCTGACCTAGGCCTGCGACGGGGTGTCGGGCCCCTCGGGCGCATCGTCGTCCATCATCGTGCAGACCACCAGGATCCGCGCCTGCGCGTCGTCCATCGCCGAGGCGTAGAGATGGCCGCGGCCGCTGTCGAAGTAGATGCTGTCGCCGACGTTCAGCACCTCGTCGTCGCGGCCGTCGAACTGCACCATGACCCGGCCGTCGAGGACCATCAGGAATTCCTCGCCCGGGTGGCTGACCATGCGGTCGAAGCGCATCCGCTCCAGCGGCTTCAGCGTCCCCATCATCGGGGTCATCGTCTTGCCGCGCAGCTGCGGGAACAGCATCTCGTAGGTGTAGTTCTCGGTCTCGTGGTAGCCGAATTCGCCCGCCCGCGCGACCGCGCAGCCGCCGGGTTCGAAGCTTTCGCCCTCTTCCACGAAAAGCTCGGCCACGTCGACGCCCAGCCCCCGCGCCAGCCGGGTGAAGCGGTCGTAGGTCGGGGCCATCAGGTTGCGTTCGATCTTCGAGATGGTCGAGATCGCCAGCCCGCCGCGTTCGGCGACGGCCTGAATCGTCAGCCCCTTCGCCTCGCGCAGACGGCGGAGGCGTTCGGCCATGCGTGCCCTGTTTCTGGCGTCTTCGTCGGCTGGATCGGACATGTACACAGAAGATACCGAAACGATTCCAGTCACAAGCAGGTTTGTCCACAGGCAAACTTTCCTATCGGAAACGTGTGTGCTAGCGTTCCCGGATGAGGGTCGGAACGGATGGAACGGTGCAGGCGAGGCAGACAGCGGATTTCGCGGTGATCGGCGGCGGTATCGCCGGTGTGTCGGCGGCGGCTGAACTGGCGTCCCATGGGTCGGTCGTGCTGATCGAGGCGGAATCGCAGCCCGGCTATCACGCCACCGGCCGCTCGGCGGCGATCCTGGCGCAGACCTACGGCTCGGCCGTGATCCGGGCGCTGACCCGCGCCTCCGCCCCCTTCTTCGCCGCGCCGCCGGAGGGGTTCTCAGACACCCCCCTGCTGGCGCCGCGCGGGCTGGTGCTGGTCGCGCGGCCCGATCAGGTCGAGGGGCTGAGGGCGATGTTCGACGAGGTCCGCGGCACGGCCAGGGTCGACTGGGTGGAAGGCCCGGCGCTGGAGGCGATGGTGCCGCTGCTGCGCCCCGGCCATGCCGCGGGCGGCTTCGTGAACGCCGACGCGCAGGACATCGACGTCCACGCCCTGCTGGGCGGATATCTGCGGCTGTTCCGGCAGCGCGGCGGCACGGTCCTGACCGGCGCGCCGGTGGCAGCGATGCGGCAGGACGGCGGCTGGACGCTGACCGCCGGGGAGAGCCGGATCGAGGCCGGGATCGTCGTCAACGCCGCCGGGGCCTGGGCCGACCGGATCGCCGCGCTGGCCGGCGCGGCGCCCGCGGGTCTGACCCCGAGGCGCCGCAGCGCCATCACCTTCCGTCCGCCCGGGGGGGTGGACGTTGGCGCCATGCCGATGGTCGTGGACGCGGACGAACAATTCTACCTCAAGCCCGAGGCGGGGCGGCTGATGGCCTCTCCCGCCGACGAGACCCCGAGCGCGCCCTGCGATTCCCGCCCCGAGGAGATCGACATCGCGATCTGCGTGGACCGCATCACCGCGGCCTTCGATCTGGAGGTGCGGCGGATCGAGAGCTCCTGGTCCGGTCTGCGCACCTTCGCGGTCGACCGGGCGCCGCTCTGCGGGTTCGACCCGGAGGTGAAGGGTCTGTTCTGGCTGGCCGCGCAGGGCGGTTACGGCGTGCAGACGGCCCCGGCGCTGGCGCGGCTGACCGCGGCGCTGGCGACAGGATCGGCGCCGGATGCGGAGATCGCGGCCGCGGGGCTGGACCTCGGAGACATCTCGCCGGGGCGGCTGTCGCTGGCGGCATGACGAAGGACACGACACCAACAGGGAGAACGACGATGACATTCCGGAACGTGCTGGCGGCGGTGGCCGCCCTGGGTCTGAGCGCGGGCGCCGCGCTGGCGGAGTGGTCGCCTTCGGGCCCGATAAAGCTGTGGATCGGCTTCGGCGCGGGCGGCGAGACGGACACGCTCGGCCGCCTGATCGCGAAGGAGATGGGCGAGGCGACCGGCTGGGACGTGGTGGTCGAGAACAAGCCCGGCGGCGGCGGCATCGCGATGTTCACCCAGCTGGCAACGGTGCCGGCGGACGGCATGACCCTGGGCATGGGCGTGACCATGCCGGTGCTGGTCAACCTGACCATCCGCCCGGACGAGATCCCGTTCACGCTGGACAGTTTCGACTACCTCAACACCGTGGCGCTGGCGCAGCTGGCGATCATCGCGCCGGCGGATGCGCCCTATGACGATCTGGCCGGCCTGATCGAGTTCTCGAAGCAGAAGGGCGGCGCGCTGGTGGCCTTCGACGCCAAGCCGCAGGAGCTGCTGATGAATTTCGTCAACGGCCAGAGCGATGCGGGGCTGAAGCCGGTGTCCACCAAATCCTCGGCCGAGGCGCTGCAGCAGGTGCTGGGCGGGCATGTGGATGCCGCCTTCAACGCCGGAACGTACATCCCCTATCTGGAGACGGGCGAGGTGAAGATGCTGGCCTCGGCCAACGCCTCCCGTCACCCCTATGCCGAGGATGTGGCGACCGTCCAGGAGCAGGGGTTCGAGATCTACGTCGATCCGTGGTTCTACATCGCCGCCCCGGCGGGCCTGCCGGAAGAGGCGAAAACGGCGCTGAGCGAGGCGATCTCGGGCGCGCTGTCGGCGGATGCGACGAAGGAGGCGATCATGAACGCCATGCACACCGAGCCCTCGATGGCCGGGCCGGAGGAGACCCGGAAGATGCTGGACGAGGGTCTGACGAACGTGGGCACGCTGTTCGGAAAGTGAGACCGGGCGGAGGAGGAGGCCGGACCTGGGCGGTTCGGCCTTCTTTCCATCGAGGAGGGACGGTGTGAGCGAGCGTCTGGCGAACCGGATGGCAGGGCTGGCGGTGGCGGGGTTCGGGACGGCGCTGCTGGTCTGGCTGATCCCGGCGCATACCGAGGCGGTCGGCTACGGCTGGATGCGCCCGCAGACCCTGCCGCAGATCTGCGGGGCGTTGCTTGTGCCGCTGGGGCTGTGGCTGGCGCTGCGGCCCGGCGGGGCGGTGGCGCTGGACGCGGGCGAGGCGGCGATCTGCGCGCTGGTGGCGGCGCTGTCGGCGGCGGCGATCTGGGCGATGGGGCGGTTCGGGTTCCTGGTGACGGCGCCGGTCTTCGCGGCGCTGCTGGTGGCGGTGATCGGCGAGCGGCGCTGGGTCTGGATCGCGGCCGGGGTGCTGGTCGCGCCGGCGGTGATCTGGCTGGTGGTGCCGGTGTTGCTGGGCAGGCCGCTGCCGTGAGGTGGCGCGGGGGTGCCGGGCTGAAGCCCGGCCTACGGGGAGGGGTCAGGTGGGGAACAGTGGGTTCCGGGCCGAAGACCTGCCTGCGGATTGCGGCGGATCGAGGCCGCCCTGGGTCGCGCGGGACGTGCCATGCCTGAGCTTTCGGTGATCCTTGCCGGGCTGGCGGATGCCTTCACGCTGGTCAACCTCGCCTTCGTGCTGATCGGCGTGGCGGCCGGGCAGATGGTGGGGGCGATCCCCGGCATCGGGCCGATCATGGCCATGGCGATCGCCATCCCGTTCACCTTCGCGCTGGATCCGCTGGTGGCGATCTCGTTCCTGGTGGGCATCAACAAGGGCGGGCTGTTCGGCGGGGCGATTCCGGCGATCCTCATCAACACCCCCGGCACGCCCGATGCGGCGGCGACGACGCTGGACGGGCATCCGCTGGCGCGGCAGGGCAAGCCGCTGAAGGCGACGAAGATGGCGCTCTACGCCTCGGTCACCGGCGACACGTTTTCCGACATCGTGCTGATCACCCTGGCCGCGCCGCTGGCGGGACTGGCCCTGCGGATGGGGCCGGTGGAGATCTGCGCGCTGATGATCTTCGCCTTCTCGATCATCGCGGGGCTGATCGGCCCGTCGCTGGTGAAGGGCATGATCGCCGCCGTTCTGGGCCTGCTGCTGGCGACCGTGGGGCTGGATCCGGAGCACGGAACGCCGCGCTTCTGGTTCGGGTATTTCGAGCTCTACGACGGCGCGAACCTGGTGGCCGTCGCGGTCGGCATGCTGGCGGTGGCCGAGATCTTCCGCCGCATCGCCGGCGCGCGGCGGGCGGGGCCGCAGCCGACGATGGACCTCGGCCCGCCGGGCGAGGGGCGGCGGGTGTCGTGGCGCGAATACGCGGCCTGCCGGGCGGTGATGGCGCGGGGGGCGGTGATCGGCACGGTGCTGGGGGCGATCCCGGGGATCGGATCGACGGCGGCGGCCTTCATGTCCTACGCCTCGGCGAAGCGGGGGGACGACGGCGGGGTGCCGTTCGGGCAGGGCAACCTGAAGGGCATCGCCGCGACGGAAAGCGCGAATTCCGCCGTCATGGGGGCCAACCTCATCCCGCTGCTGGGGATCGGCATTCCGGGCAGCATCGGCGCGGCGCTGCTGATCTCGGCCTTCAAGATCCACGGCATCCAGCCGGGGCCGCTGCTGTTCCGCACCCAGGCCGAGCTGATCTACGGCCTCTTCGGCGCGATGCTGATGGCGAACGTGTCGAACCTTCTGGTGGGGCTCGTGTCGCTGCGGTTCTGGGCCTTCGTGATCCGCGCGCCGGAGAGCGTGATCTTCCCGGTGGCGCTGCTCTTCTGCTTCGTCGGGGTCTATCTGTCGACGGGCGGGATGTTCGGCGTGGGGCTGATGCTGGTCGCGGCGGTGGTGTCGTATGTGATGGGCGCGTTCGGCTTCCCGGTGGTGGTCTTCATCATCGCGTTCTTCCTGGGGGAAGGGTTCGAGCGGTCGCTGTCGCAGACGCTGGTGTTCCTCGACGGGGATCCGCTGGCGCTGGTGAACCATCCGGTGGCCCTGGCGCTGCTGGCGCTGGCGGGGGTGACGGCTTGGTGGCTGGGGCGCGGGGGGCGGGAGAGGTTGTCGTGAGGGACGGTCTACGCACCCGCACGGAATCAAGCCGAAGGCGCCGTGCAGCGCCGGCCCGTCCGGGCGGGCTGGCGCTTTGTCGACGCCAGGCCAGGCCTCCGAGCGGGGAATGTGACGTCACCATAAAGCGCACCCGCTCGGGCGTCGGGAGCGCCATCCCACGGGCCGGCGCTGCACGGCTTGCGTGGAGTCAGCGGCGAATGTGGTGGGTCTGCTTGCGTCCCTCACCGCCGCAGGGGCAGGATGCGCCAACTCGGGAGGTCAGCCTTGAACATTCTTTTCATCATGTATGACCAGCTGAGGTTCGATTACCTCTCCTGCGCGGGCCACCCGACCTTGCAGACCCCGAATTTCGACCGCGTGGCGAAGATGGGCATGCGGTTCACCAACGCCTATGTCCAGTCGCCGGTCTGCGGCTCGTCCCGGATGAGCTTCTACACCGGGCGCTACCCCTCGTCCCACGGGGCGCAGTGGAACGGCTTCCCGCTCCGGGTCGGGGAGCAGACGCTGGGGGATCACCTGCGGAAACTCGGCATGGCCTGTCACCTGATCGGCAAGACCCACATGATCGCGGATGCCGAGGGGATGGAGCGGCTCGGCCTCGCCCCCGACACGCTGATCGGCGCGCGGCAGGCGGAATGCGGGTTCGACGCGGTGATCCGCGACGACGGGCTGTGGGGCGAGGGGCCGGACGGGTTCTACGACCGCAAGCGCTCGCCCTACAACGAATACCTCAAGGCGAAGGGCTACGAGGCCGCGAACCCATGGCACGACAACGCCAACGCGGGGGTGGACGGGGGCGAGATCGCCTCCGGCTGGTTCTTCCGCAACGCCGACCAGCCCGCGAACATCCGGGAGGAGGACAGCGAGACGCCCTGGCTGACCGATCGGACGCTGGAGTATCTGGAGACGGCGGAAGGCCCCTGGTGCGCCCATGTCAGCTACATCAAGCCGCACTGGCCCTACATCGTGCCCGCGCCGTATCACGACATGTTCGGGCCGGACGACGTGCCCCCGCCGGTGCGGTCGGAGGCGGAGCGGGCAGACCCGCACCCCGTCTACGGCGCGTACATGGAGAACGCCATCGCCAGCGCCTTCCAGCGCGAGGAGGTGCGGCGGAAGGTGATCCCGGCCTACATGGGGCTGATCCGGCAGTGCGACGATCAGCTTGGCCGCATCCTCGACCGGCTGGAGGAGACGGGGGCGATCGGGGACACGATGATCGTGCTGACCTCGGACCACGGGGATTACTTGGGAGATCACTGGCTGGGCGAGAAGGACATGTTCCACGAGGCCGCCGTCAAGATCCCGCTGATCGTCCACGACCCCCGCGCCGAGGCGGACGCCACGCGCGGCACGACCTGCGACGCGCTGGTCGAGGCGATCGACCTGGCGGCGACCTTCATCGAGGCGGCGGGCGGCGAGGTGCCGTCGCATATCGTGGAGGGGCGGTCTCTGGCGCCCTGGCTGCGGGGTGAGGCTCCGGCTGCGTGGCGCGACGTGGCGATCAGCGAATACGATTACTCGGTCACGCCGATGCGGGCGAAGCTGGGGATCTCGTCCGACGACGCGCGGATTTTCATGGTCTTCGACGGGCGCTGGAAGCTGATCCACTTCGAGGGCGGCTTCCGGCCGATGCTGTTCGATCTGGAGACAGATCCGGAGGAGTTCCACGACCTGGGCGCGGACGAGGGCGCGCGGGAGGAGATCGCGCGGCTCTACCGCCACCTGCACGCCTGGTCGCTGCGGAACGCGCAGCGGGTGACGCGGTCGGAGGCCGATCTGCAGAAGATGCGCGGGCGGGCGCTGCGGGTCGGGATCATGCCGTTCCTGTGGGACGGGTCGGAGGTGCCGGAGGAGCTGACGGCAAGGTTCCGCGGCAGGGCGGGGACGGATTACACGGGCGGCTGAGGGAGGGGGGCTCTGCCCCCGTCGCTGCGCGACTCCCCCGAGGTATTTTCGACCGGGTGAAGCAGGGGTGGCGTGTCAGCCGCCGTAGAGTTTCGCCTGGAGGCGGGCCATGCCGGTGATCCAGCGGTCGGTGTCCGCCGTCTTGCGGGCCATGTAGTCGCGCACCTGCGGATGGGGGAGGATGAGGAATCGCTCCTCCGCCAGGCCGTCGAGGGCGGCGGCGGCGACTTCGGCGGGCGAGAGGAGGCCGTCTCCGGCCTGGGGGCCGGATCGGCCCGCGTCGCGGCCGCTTTGCCGGGTTGCAGTGTCGCCGTTCATGCCGTCGAGCATCGGGGTGTCGACGCCCTGCGGGCAGAGGATCGAGACGCGGATGCCCTGGTGGTGGTGCGAGATGGCGAGGTTCTCGGCGAAACCGACGGCGGCGTGCTTGGTCGTCGAGTAGGACGCCGAGGCGATCTGGCTGAGCAGGCCCGCCGCGCTGATCGTGTGCAGGAACCGCCCGCCGCCGCGGGCGATCATGCCGGGCAGCAGCAGGGCGGCAGCGTGGATGTGGGCCATCACGTTGACCTCCCACGCGGCCTGCCAGTCGGCGGGGTCGGCGCCGGCGGCGTTGGTGAAGGAGGTGTCGACGCCGTTGGCGATGCCGGCGTTGGAGCACATGAGGGTGACGGGGCCGTTCCGCGCCTCGGCCGCCTCGATGAGGGCGGCGATCTGGCTGCGGTCGCGGACGTCGCAGCGCAGGGCGAGGCCGCCGGTCTCGGCCGCGACCGCCCGGGCGCCGTCGAGGTTCAGATCGCCCAGCACCACCTTCGCGCCCTCCGCCGCCAGCGCGCGGGCAAGCGCCGCGCCGATGCCCGAGGCGGCGCCGGTGACGATTGCGGATGTTCCTTCGAAGCGCATGGCATTCCCCCCTTCCGGTGCTGCCCGAGGATCGGGCATGGGCGCGGGATTGGCCAGAGGCGGCGGCGATCGCGGCACATCCATCTGATTTCCGCGCTGCGGCGATGGACAGGGCCGGGGCGGGCGCCTAGACCGGTGCCGCCCTGGACCGGAGCCCTGCATGACCGAAACCGCCACCATCCCCGCCCTGCCCGCCTGGATCGGCGACCTGGCCGCGCGCGCCCGGCGCTGCGAGACGCGGGTCGATGGCGTGCGGCTGCAATGGCATGTCTGGGGCGACGGGCCGGCTCTTTATCTGTTCCACGGCGGGCACGGGTCCTGGCGGCACTGGGTGCGCAATATCGAACCTCTGGCGCGGCATTACCGGGTGATGGCGGTCGATCTGCCGGGATTCGGTGAATCGGACGTGATGGAGACGCAGGACCTGCAGCAATATGCCGGGCTGATGGCGCGGAGCGTGGCGCAGATGGCGCCGGGCGAGGTGCTGCGGGGGGCGGGATTCTCGTTCGGGAGCGTCATCGGAATGCTGACGCAGAAGTATCTGGAAAGCCCGAGCCACGCCTGGATCATGGTCGGCTCGCCGGTTCTGGGGCGGGTGCATCCGGTGACGGAGCAGTTGCACAAGTGGCGCGGCCGGTCCGAAGCCGAGCGGGCGGCGGCGCATCGCAACAACGTCGGCGCGCTGATGCTGACCGGCCAGGCGGCGGTGACGGACGAGGCGGCGGCGCTGCAGATGAGCCATGCGGAGGCGCAGCGCGGGCTCTATCGCGGGCTGTTCCGCACGCTGGACATCAAGGCGGAGCTGGCCAGCGTGACGGCGCGCTACACGGCGATCTACGGCGAGAACGACGCGCTGACGGGGCGGCACCTGGAGGAGCGGCGGTCACTGGTCGAACGGGTGCAGCCCGAGGGCCAGTTCCACGTCATCCCGAACGCCGGGCACTGGGTGCAGTACGAGCAGGCGGACAAGGTGAACGCCATCCTGGTGGAGCGGTTGGCCTGAGGGACGGGCCGGCGCGGCGGGGTGGTGACGGGGATCGTCCTTGCCGCCCCTCTGAATTGATCCAAGGCAGAGCGGGACAGCTGTGGCGACGTGCCGGAAGGACCGGCGCCTGGGGGCAGCACGCCTGATCCCGGACGGCTGTGTCCCGGCCTTGCGCCGGGACCTCTTCGTCACGAGTGACAAACGCGCACAAGCGGCCCGAAAGCCTTTGGACGGGGTGCGAAGGTCTGGCGTGGTTCTCCGGAACGGCGGGGTCCCGGCGCAAGGCCGGGACGCGGGGCGCTTCGCACTCCGGGAGCGTCCGCCTAGCGCCGCCCCTCGCGCAGCCAGGCGCCGATGATCAGCGCCGAGGCCAGCAGCAGGACCAGCCAGGGCGGCAGCAGCGCGGTCAGGGTCACGTCCTGCGTGACATAGGCATCGCGCGGGGTCAGGCCGATCCAGGACCGGCCCGCCGCCGGGCGGCCGGGGCGGACGTCGCGGATGGTCGGCACGCCGTCCGACAGGGCCAGAACGCCGCCGCGCGTCGGTTCGATCACCGGGGCGGCGACCTCTCCGGTGGCGATGGTCTGCTCGAATTCGCGGGGGGCGGAGGGGCCGAGGCCGATCACCGATTCCTGTTCGCCGTTCTCCAGACGGTAGAGCCCGATCTCCGGCCCGCGCCACAGCGCCTCGAACCGGCCGGGGCTGACCTCCTGCAACTCGATCGCGACGGTTTCGCCCGAGGGGGTGGTGATCGTCACCGGCGGGACGGTTTCGTCGAGCGTCCGGCGGATGATGCGCATGGTCTGGCCGGTGGGTTCGGCCCAGAGCGCCTCTTCCTCCAGTTCCGGCTCCTTCATCATCCAGTGGGCCAGGCGGCGCAGCAGTTCCAGCTGCGGGCCGCCGCCCTCGTAGCCGCGATTCCACAGCCAGGCGTGGTCCGAGGCCATCAGCGCCACCCGGCCCTCGCCGACGCGATCGAGGATCAGGAGGGGGCGGTCCTCGACCCCCGACATGACGATCTGGCCGCGATCCGCCTCGGGGATGACGTCGATCTGGCGCATCCAGCGACCCCAGTCGCCGTCCCATTCCGACGCGAGGCCGGCGGTGACGGGATGGCGGTTGCCGAGTTCGGTCACCGTGGGCCGGTAGCCCCGTTCGATCACCCGGGCCGAGGGGGCGGCGGGGAGGATCTGCGACAGCGGCGAGCGGTAGAGGGAATCGGCGGACGCGAAGTCCGGACCGGCGGCGATCAGCAGGGCGCCGCCGTTCTCGACATACTGGCGGACGTTGTCGAGGTAGAGCGACGGCAGGATGCCCCGCCGCTTGTAGCGGTCGAAGATGATCAGGTCGAAATCCTCGATCTTCTCCAGGAACAGCTCGCGCGTCGGGAAGGCGATCAGCGACAGTTCCGACACCGGCACGCCGTCCTGCTTGGCGGGCGGGCGGAGGATGGTGAAGTGGACCAGATCGACCGAGCTGTCGGATTTCAGCAGGTTGCGCCAGGTGCGGCCGCCGGGGTGCGGTTCGCCCGAGACCAGCAGCACGCGCAGACGGTCGCGGACGCCGTTCATCTGGACGATGGCGGCGTTGTTCCGGGGGGTCAGTTCGCTCTCGACCTCCGGCACCGAGAACTGGATCACGTTGCGCCCGCCATGCGGCAGGGTGATCGGCAGGTCGATGTCCTGGCCGATGCGGATGTTGAAGCGCTGCGGCTCTCCCCCGTCGACCGAGATGTCGAGCGGGGCTTCGGTCGCGCCCTCGGGGGCGGCGCCCATGTCCTCGATCCTGAGGGTCAGGGTCACGGGCTCTCCGAGGATCGCGAAGGCGGGGGCGTTGCGGACGATCAGGCGGCGGTCCCAGTCCTCGGGTTCGCCGGTGGTCAGCAGGTGCAGGGGCGCGGGCAGATCGGGGGCGCGGTCGATGTCGTGGATGCGGCCGTCCGAGACGAGGATGGTGCCGGCGATCCGGGCGCGGGGTTCCTCGGCCATGGCGGCCGAGATGGCGGACATGGCGAGCGTGCCGCTGTCGCCTTCGCCGTCGCGGATGGTGACGCGGCGGACCTCGGTGTTCTCGCGTGCGGCGAGGCGGGCCTCCAGCGCGTCGACGGCCCGGTCGGTCTGCGCGGGGCGGTCCTTGAGCGCGTTCGAGGCGGTGCGGTCGTCGACCAGCAGCACGATGTCGGTCAGCGGCGCGCGGTCCTCCTGCCGGAAGGAGGGGCCGGCCAGCGCCCCGATCACCACCAGCGCGGCGAGGGCCCGCAACGCCCAGCCGGTCAGCCCGCGCCAGGCGGCGAGGATGACGCCGAGCGCGGCGAGCCCGGCGAGGCAGGCCACCAGAACCCAGGGCAGCAGCGGGTCGAAGACGATGGATCCGGTCATCGGAACTCCCTCAGGCCCGGGCTATTGCCCCAGGCGGTCGAGCAGGGCGGGCACGTGCACCTGGTCGGATTTGTAGTTGCCGGTCAGCACGTGCATGATCAGGTTCACACCGAAGCGGTAGGCGATTTCCCTCTGCCGCTCGCCCGAGAAGCCGCGCCCGATGGGCACCATGGGGCTGCCGTTGCGGTCGACTGCCCAGGCGGCGGCCCAGTCGGCGCCGCCGATCACCACCGGGGTGACGTTGTCGTTGAGGTTGCGGAAGGGCATCCCCTCGATCAGTTCGGCGTCGGGCGGCGCGGCCTCCACCCAGACCTCGCTGCGGGGATGGCGGCCGGGGAAGTCCTGAAGCAGGTAGAAGGTGCGGGTGAGGACGTGATCCTCGGGCACCGGCTCCAGCGCGGGGATGTCCAGCGGGCGGGCGATCTCCTGCAGCTTGCGGCCGTTGGGGGAGGCGGCGCCGAAGCTGGCGACGTCGGCGTCGCGGGTGTCGAAGACGATCATCCCGCCGGTGCGCAGGTAGGTGTTCAGCTTCGCGTAGGCCTCGGCGGAGGGCGTGGGCTGATCCGGCGTGATCGGCCAGTAGAGGATCGGGAAGAAGGCCAGTTCGTCGCGTTCCAGGTCGACGCCCATCGGTTCGGCCGGTTCGACCGAGGTGCGGTAGAAGAGCGTGTTGCCGAGGCCGCGCAGCCCGGCCTGCGCCACCTCGTCCACCCGGGCGTTGCCGGTGAGGACATGGGCCAGCACGACCTCGGAGGTGGCGGCGATGGCCTCGGCATCCGCCGCGGAGACGGCGGCGCCGTCCTCGGGCGTGGCGCCGGTCGCGTTGCCCGCGCCCTGGGCGCGCAGGTCGCCGGGGTTCATCGAGAGCGCAAGGGCCGCCACGGCGAAGGCGGCCGCCGCGCCCCGAGCGCGCGGGCCGGTCAGGCGGCCCGAGAGCGCCAGCGAGGCCAGCACATCGGCCACCAGCAGCAGCAGCGCCGCGGCCAGAAGCCAGCCGCCGAGCGGCGTTTCCTCGGAGCGTTCCAGCCCCACGACGGGGATGCGCGAGGGCCAGGCGGCGGGGTCCAGCGTGGCGTCGGCGGTCAGCACGTTGCGGGCGATGCGGCGATCCTCCCCTTCGTAGAGGCCCGGCTGCAGGTCCGGCCCCAGCGGTTCCGAGAAGAGCGCGGCCCCGTCGACGCCCGGCAGCGTGCCGGCCTTGTCGAGCGTGCCGAAGGCGTCCAGCACCTGGACGGGCTGCCAGGTGGTGCCCTCCAGCTCACCGGGATCGGGGGCCGAGACGGCGGAGGAGACGGCGAGCCGTTCGAGCATCTGCACGAAGAGGCCCGACAGCGGCAGGGTCGACCATTCGGCATTGGCCGAGACGTGGAAGAGCACGATCTGCCCCTGGCCCACGCGCTTGCGGGTGACGAGCGGGGTGCCGTCGGACAGCCGCGCGATCACGCGGTCGGCCAGCGTCGGGTCGGGCTGCGCCATGACCTGGCTCGACACCGTCACATCGGCGGGGATCGGCAGGCCGGCGAAGGGGCTTTCCGCGTCGAAGGGGGCCAGCGTCCGGGGTTCGCCCCAGGACATCGCGCCGCCGACGTTGCGGCCACCGCCGCGCAGGCGGACGGGCATCAGCGGGTCTTCCTGATCGCGGCTGACGTCGCTGGCGGCGAGGCGCGGACCGGCGAAGCGCAGCAGCATGCCGCCGTTCTCGATCCATTCCAGCACCTCGTCGGTCTCGGCGATCGACAGGGTGGCGACATCGGCCAGTGCGATGACGTCCGGGTTCGCGGGCAGGATGTCCAGCAGGCTGCCGTGCAGCAGGTCGGCGGAGGGGTCCAGCGCCTTCTGCAGGTAGTGCAGCGGCGACAGCAGCTCCAGCCCCTCGCGGTCCTCGCGGCCGGCGAGCAGCGCGACCTCGCGGCGGCGCAGGCTGTCGTCGGTCAGCGCCACGGCCCCGGCCGAGCGGGTGCCGGCGAGTTCGAAATGGGTCACGCGGGCGCGCAGTTCGGCGGGCAGGGACAGGGCGCCGGTGGCCTCCGTTCCGCCATCGGGGAAGGTCAGGTTCAGCGTGTCGAGCACCCGCATCGTGCCCGAGGGGTCGCGGCCGTGGGCGGCGACGGTGATCTCGCGCTCGGCCCCCGGCGCGGCGCGCAGGGCGGTCAGCTGCACGGCGCCGTCCTCGAAGGACACGGGGCGCAGGGCCACGACGGGGGCGCCGCCCTGGTAGACCTTGACCGGGCCGCGGTCTTCCAGCGCGGCCAGCAGGTCGCCGCGGCCGGTGCGGGCGAGGCCGTCCGAGAACCACCACGTCTCGAAGCTGCCGTCGCCCAGGTCCTCGGCGAAGCCGGTCATCGCCGCCTCGGTCGGGGCCCAGGCCAGCGGCGCGAGGCCCGGCAGGCGCGACCGCCAGGTGTCGGGCGACAGGAACTGCGGCGGCTGCGCGTCGGTCAGGCGGACCACTGCGGCGGTCCGGCCCTCGCGCGCGGCCTCGGCCAGCAGGCCGTCGATGGTTTCCTCCTGCGCCTGCCAGTCGCGGGCCGAGGCCCAGGACCCGTCGGTCAGGATCAGCAGCGGGCCTGTGCCGGCCTCCTGCTCGGCCTCGGGGTTCAGGACCGGGCCGGCGAGGCCGACGATCACGGCGGCCACCGCCAGCATCCGCAGCAGCAGAAGCCACCAGGGGGTGCGGTCGGTGACGCTCTCGTCGTCCTTCAGCCCCAGCAGCAGCGCGACGCCGGGAAAGCGGCGGCGGATCGGCGCGGGCGGCACGGCGCGCAGCAGCACCCACAGGACCGGCAGCGCGGCCAGCGCGATCAGCAGCCAGGGGGCGGCGAAGCCGATGGGACCCAGGATCATTGCCCGGCCCCCCCGTCCAGCGCCCGCCAGATCCACAGCAGCGCCGATTGCGCCGAGGCGTCGGTGTGGTGCGTGTGGAACCGCCAGCCGGCGGTGTGGCAGAGATCGGACAATTCGGCCTTCCGTTCGGCCAGCCGGTCGATGTAGCGGGCGCGCAGGTCGTTGGCCTTCAGCGTTTCATGCGCCAGCGACCCGCCCATGCTTTCGAAGATGGTGCGGCCATGGAAGGGGAAGGCTTCCTCGGTCGGGTCGAGGACCTGGAACAGGATGCCGCGCATCCCCCTGTCTGCGGCCTTCGACAGGGCCAGCCGGACCTCGGACACGTCGGCCAGGAAATCCGACACGAAGAGGGCGCGGGCATGCGGGATCATCGCGCGGTGTTCGGGCACGCCGTAGTCGCTGTCGTCGTCGCGGCTGAAGAATTCGGCCAGTCGCAGGATCTGGTCGTTGCCCCGGCGCGGCGGCAGCAGCGTGCCGGTCAGGCCCACCCGTTCGCCGCCCCGCACCAGCAGGATGGCCGTGGCCAGCGCCACCAGCCGGGCGCGTTCGCCCTTGGTCGCGATCTTCGGGTCCGAGGAGAACCGCATCGAGGCGGATTGATCGACCCAGAGCATCACGCTCTGCGCGATCTGCCATTCGCGTTCGCGCACGAAGCGGTCGTCGCTGCGGCCGGACCGGCGCCAGTCGATCCAGCGGGCCGGATCGCCCTGCTGAGCCGGGCGGTACTGCCAGAAATCGTCGCCGAGGCCCGAGCGTCGCCGTCCGTGATCGCCCAGCAGGACCGTGCCGGCCAGATGCTCGGCCCGGGCCAGCAGGGGCGGGAGGCGCGCGGCCTCCGTCTCGGCGTGCTGCCGAAGGACGGCGGGGTCTGTCACGCCGCGGCCTCGATCCGGGTGATCCCCTCGGCGGTCTCGTCGATCAGGCGGGCGAGGCTGTCGCCCCGGGCGCGGGCGGCGAAGTTCAGCGCCATGCGGTGCTGCAGGACGGGCCGGGCCATGGCCGCCACGTCCTCGGTCGACGGGGCGAGCCGGCCCTGCAGCAGGGCCCGGGCGCGGACGGTCATCATCAGCGCCTGCGCGGCGCGCGGGCCGGGACCCCATGCGACGGTGTCGCGCACCCGCTGGCTGGAGGACGCATCGCCGGGACGGCAGGCGCGGACGATGTCGAGGATCTGCTCCACCACCGTCTCTCCGACCGGCATCCGGCGCAGCAGGATCTGGGCCTTCAGCAGCTCTTCGGCGGTGAAGACGGCGTGGGCCTCGTCCTCTTCGACACCGGTGGTGGCGGTGAGGATGTCGCGTTCCGTGTCACGGTCGGGATAGACCACGTCGATCTGGACGAGGAAGCGGTCCAGCTGCGCCTCGGGCAGGGGGTAGGTGCCTTCCTGCTCGATCGGGTTCTGGGTGGCGAGGACGTGGAAGGGCCGGCCCAGGGGGCGATCCTCGCCCGCGACGGTGACCTGGCGTTCCTGCATCGCCTGAAGCAGCGCCGACTGCGTCCGGGGCGAGGCGCGGTTGATCTCGTCCGCCATCAGAAGCTGGCAGAAGATCGGGCCCTGCAGGAAGCGGAAGGCGCGGGTGCCGTCGGCGGCGGTTTCCAGCACCTCGGAGCCGAGGATGTCCGCCGGCATCAGGTCGGGCGTGAACTGGATGCGGTTGCCGTGCAGCCCCATCACGGTGCTGAGCGTTTCCACCAGCCGGGTCTTGCCCAGCCCCGGCAGGCCGATCAGCAGTCCGTGACCGCCACACAGAAGCGACGAGAGGGTCAGGTCGACGACCTTCTCCTGACCGATGAAACGGCGAGTGATGGAAGCGCGGGCCTCTGCCAGTTTCCCCCCGAGCGTCTCGATCTCGGCGACCAGGTCTTCGTTTTCGGGGGTGGCGGACATGGCAGGATTCCCTGTGGCGCTATATGCTTTCGGGGGAGTGTATGCTGTTCCCCTGCGCAGACAAAACCGAACGATGGACAAATTGACGTGAAACCGACCGCCGACTCCATCGCTGCCTCCATCAAGGCAGCCGAAGGCCGCGGCCTTCCGCCGATCCACAAGTGGGATCCGAAGGCCGTGCACGACATCGACATGCGGATCGCCCGCGACGGAACCTGGTATCACGAGGGCACGCCGATCAACCGGCCGGAGCTGGTGCGCCTGTTCTCGACCATCCTCCGGAAGGAGGGCGACCGCTACTACCTGATCACCCCGGTCGAGAAGGCGGGAATCGAGGTCGAGGACGCGCCTTTCGTCGCCGTGGACGTGGAGGCGGAGGGCGAGGGCGACGCGCAGCGGCTCACCTTCCTCACCAATGTCGGCGACCGCGCGACGGCGGGTCCGGACAACCCGATCCGGATGGAACGCGATCCCGAGACGGGCGAGCCCGCGCCCTATGTGCTGATCCGCGACGCGCTGGAGGCGCTGATCGACCGGAAAAGCTTCTACCGGCTGATCGACATGGGCGAGACGCGGAACCATGAGGGCGAGGACTGGTTCGGCCTGATGTCGGGCGGCAGCTTCTTCCCCGTATTACCTGCGCGGGAACTGCCGCAGGCGTAGCAGCCGGTCAGGATTGTATTTACCTCAAACGGGGTATGGCGTGCTTGGCAGACCGGGCATCAGCCACTACGGCTTGGGCCACGGGTCACGCATGCCAAGATTTGCCGCGAATATATCTTTTCTCTTCAGGGAGCTGCCCCTGATCGAGCGGGTCGCCGCCGCCGCCGACGCGGGCTTCGGCGCGGTCGAGATCCTGTTCCCCTACGACGATCCGGTGCCGGAGCTGCGCCAGGCGCTGTCGCTCGCCGGCCTGCCGCTGATCCTGATCAACGCGCCGCCGCCGAACTACACCGGCGGGGAGCGGGGCTACGCCGCCACCCCGGGCGGGGAGGAGCGGTTCCGCCACGATTTCCGCCGCGCCCTACGCTATGCCGAGGCGCTGCGGGTGCCGACCCTGCACGTCATGTCCGGTCCGGGCGATCCGGGCGACCGCGCGGCGCGGAAGACCCTGGCCGGCAACCTGTCCTGGGCGGCGGCGGAGGCGCGGGGGCGGGTTCTGACGATCGAGCCGATCAACCGGACGGACATGGAGGGCTATTTCCTCTGCGATTTCGATCTGGCGGCCGGGATCATCGCCGAGGTCGGCGCGCCGAACGTCTGCCTCCAGTTCGACGCCTACCACGCGCAGAAGATCACCGGCGACGCGATGGGGGTCTGGGCGGCGCACGGCCATCTGGCGCGGCACGTCCAGATCGCCGGCCTGCCCGACCGGCACGAACCCGAGGCCGGCGCGGTCGATTATCCGGCCTTCTTCGAACGGCTGGACGTCGACGGATACGACGGCTGGGTCAGCGCGGAATATCACCCGGCGGACGGCACCGCCGCCGGGCTGGGCTGGCTGGACCGGGCGCAGGGGCGCAGGGGCCGGGGCTGACCGGCGCGGCGCGTGCGGGCCCGATTGCCGGATCGCGTCGGATGCTGACAGGATGCTGTCAGCAGGGCTGTGCGAGACATGTCGCATCAACCTCAGCGAAGGAGACGAGACATGGCCGGACAAGCTCTTGTGGAATGGGTGGAAATTCCCGTCACGGACCTGCCGAAGGCGATGGAGTTCTACAGTTCGGTGTTCGGGTGGTCCCTGACACTGGACGAATCGGGCCCGAACCCGATGGCGATGTTCGTGGACGAGGGGCCGAACCAGACGGGCGGCCACCTCTATCCCGGCACCCCGGCGCGTGGCGGCGTCGGGCCGACGGTGCATCTGGTGGTGAAGGACGGCTGCGCCGCCGCCTCGGACCGGGTGAAGCTGGCGGGCGGCAAGGTCGTCAGCCCGCCGATCGAGATTCCCGTGGGTCGCTTCGTCTACTGCGAGGATCCGGACGGCAACTCCATCGGCCTGTTCGAACAGAAGGCCGGGTGATGGCGGGCATCTGCACATGAGGCGGGCCGACCGCCTGTTCCAGATCGTGCAGCACCTGCGCGGCGGGCGCCTTGTCACCGCCGCGCAGCTGGCCGAGCGGCTGGAGGTCTCGCAGCGCACCATCTACCGCGACGTGGCCGACCTGATCGGGTCCGGCGTGCCGGTGGAGGGCGAGGCGGGCGTCGGCTACGTCATGCGCGACGGCTACGACCTGCCGCCGCTGATGTTCACCAACGAGGAGATCGTGGCGCTGGTCGCCGGGGCGCGGCTGGTCCGCGCCTGGGGCGGCGCCGCGATGGCCCGGGCGGCGGAGGAGGCGCTGGTCAAGATCGGCGCCGTCCTGCCCGATCCGGCGCGCGCGCGGGCCGAGACGGTGCAGATCCACGCCCTGCAGTTCTTCTCCATGACGCCCGAACAGCGCGAGCGGCTGGACCGGATCGAACGCGCCTGCACCGCGCACCGGCGGCTGGCGATCACCTATGCCGACGAGAGCGGCGCGCCGTCCACGCGGCTGGTGCGGCCGCTGGGGCTCTATTTCTGGGGCAAGGTCTGGACGGTGCTGGCCTGGTGCGAACTGCGCGACGATTTCCGCGTCTTCCGCATCGACCGGATCGAGACGATGGAGGACGGCCCACCCTTCCGGCCGGAGCGCGACAAGTCCATCGCCGCCTACCGGGCCCGCGAGGTGGAGCGGGGCCAGATCCCGCATTCGCTGGGCGAGATGGGCGGCTAGTGCCCGATGGCCTGCGTCTCGTCGCAGGCGCCGGCCCGGGTCTCCATCTCCAGTGTGGTGTGGGTGATGCGGAACCTTTCGGCCAGCAGCGCCTTCAGCCGGTGGCGCAGGGCCTGGGCGTCGGTGCCGTCGTCCGTCATGACAACATGCGCCTCCAGCGCGGTCTCGTTCTCCTGCATCCGCCACAGATGCAGGTGGTGGACGTCGTGGACCCCCGCCTCGGCGCGCAGCCGGTCCAGCACGTCGTCGGCGGCGGGGCTGTCGGGGCTGCCCAGCATCAGGATGCGGATCACCGGGCCGATCTCGACGAAGGCGTGCCACAGGATGTACGCCGAGATGCCCAGCGTCACGATCGGGTCGATCAGCCGCCAGTCCCACAGCAGGATCGCCACCCCCGCGACGATCACCGCGACGGAGCCGAGCGCGTCGGCTAGGTTGTGCAGGAAGGCGGCGCGGATGTTCACGCTGTCCTTCGCCATGCGCAGCATCAGCAGCGCCGTGATCGTGTCGATCACCAGCGCCACGGCGGCCACGATCACGACGGTCCAGCCTTCGACCTGCACCGGATCGAAGAGGCGCTGCACGCCTTCCGCCGCGAGGTAGAGCGCCACGACGATCAGCGTGGTGTAGTTGATCAGCGCCGCCACCACCTCGGCCCGGCCGTAGCCGAAGGTCATGTCGGCATCGGCGGGCCGGCGGGCGATGCGGCGGGCGAGGAAGGCGACGACCAGCGACAGCGCGTCGCTCAGGTTGTGGATCGCATCGGCCACCAGCGCCAGCGAGCCCGAGACGATCCCGGCCACGATCTGCACGACGGTCAGCAGGATGTTGACCCCGATGGCCGCCCACATCCGCAGATCGCCCGACGACGGGTCGAGATGGGCGTGCCCGTGGTGGTGCCCGTGGCGGTGCCCGTGGTGGTGGCCATGGTGGTGGCCGTTTCCCGGGCCGTGACTGCTGGAATGATCGTGCGGCATCCCGCCTCCGGTCTGTCCTGACGCCGAATCTCGCACGTGCGGGCGGGGAGCGCCAGACGTCCCTCCGGCGCCCCGGCTCCGCGCCGCCCGGCGCTGGCGCAGCGGCGCGAGCGTCCCGTGCCGGGCGGGACGGCCGGCGCCCCGGGATTTGCGTGGGGCCACGGAACGCGCCCCAACCGGCGGCGTTGGTGCGCAGGGGAGAGTTGTCCGGCAAGGGAGTCCGGCACATGCAACAGGAACAAGGCGCGCTTACCGACGTCGTCGATCAGCTGGAGTCGGCGTCGGAGGGGAAGGACACCGTCGAGGTCGGCCATCTGGTCGACGCTCTCGACCAGCGCGGCTACGGGCCGGTGCTGGCCGTGCTGCCCCTGATCGAGCTCACGCCGCTGGGCGGTATCCCCGGCGTGCCGACGCTGCTGGCGATTGCGCTGGCCGCGATCACGCTTCGGCTGCTGCTCGGGTACGAACATCTCTGGGTGCCGGACTGGCTGCGCCGGCGCAGGCTGGGGGCGGACCGGGTGATCCGGTCGGTGAAATGGCTGAAGCCGCTTTCCAGGCGGATCGATTCGCATCTGCACGAGCGCCTGTCGCGCCTCGCCGGTCCGACCGGGCGGCGGGTGGCCTGCATCGTGATCCTCGGCCTGCTTCTCATCGTGCCGCCGCTGGAGCTTATCCCCTTCGCCACCTCGGGGCCGATGATCGCCATCGCCGTCTTCGGGCTCGGCCTGCTCTACCGCGACGGTCTGCTGATGCTGGTGGGGTTCGTCGGCGCGGCGCTCGCGGCGGGTTTCGGGCTGTGGAGTTTCCTCGCCCCGGGCGGCGGCGCGGGCTGACGTCCGGCGGCGGCCGTCCGGCCGCCGGCCGATCCTCAGAACAGCCCTTCGGAGCGGAACGAGACCTCGCGCGAGCGTCCCACGACGATGTGGTCGTGCAGCGTGATGCCGATCGCCTCGGCCGCGTCGGCGATGCGGCGGGTCATGTCGATGTCGGCCTGGCTTGGCGTCGGATCGCCCGAAGGGTGGTTGTGGACGAGGATCAGCGCCGAGGCGTTGTGCGCCAGCGCCCGCTTCACCACCTCGCGCGGATAGACGGGGACATGGTCGACCGTGCCTTCCGCCATCGCCTCGTCAGCAATCAGCGTGTTCTTGCGGTCGAGGTAGAGGACGCGGAATCCCTCCGTCTCGCGATGCGCGAGGGTGGTGTGGCAATAGTCCAGCAGCGCGTCCCAGGACGACAGAACGTGCCGCCCGATCACCCGCGCCCGCGACAGGCGCTGCGCGGCGGCTTCCACCAGCTTCAGCTCCACCACCACGGCGGGGCCGACGCCCTGTATCCCGCGCAGCTTGTCCGCCGGGGCCGAGATCACGCCGTTGAAGTCGCCGAAGGCGTCCAGCAGGCGGCGCACGAGGGGCTTCATGTCCTGCCGCGCGTTGGCCCGGAACAGGACCATTTCCAGCAGCTCGTAATCGGGCATCGCCGCCGCGCCGCCGTCCATGAACCGCGCCCGCAGGCGTTCGCGGTGGTCGCGGATGTAGGACGGCAGTCGCGCCCCACGCGGCGGCGATGCGTCCGCCTCTGCCGCGAAGAGCGGCTGCGAGATTTCCCGGAACTCGTCGGAGGCAGACATGCCGGTGAGCATCCGGAAAGATGGTTTACGGGCGGTTAACAGCGGGCGGGCATAAATTATCATTTACGTTAAATAACGAATCTGATAATCAGTCGGCATGAACGATCTGCTGCAAACCTTCTCCGCCCTTTCGGATCCCACGCGCCTGCGCCTCGTGGAGCATATGATGCGCCATGGCGAACAGCCGGCGGGGGCGCTGGCGGGTCTGGCCGACATCTCGGCCCCCGCGATCTCGCGCCATCTGAAGGTGCTGCGCGAGGCGGGGGTGATCCGCCAGCGGGTGGCGGGGACGCATCGCTACTACGCCGTGCGGCCGGAGGCGGTTGCGGCGATCTCGGACTGGATACTGGACCACCGCGCGTTCTGGGAGGGCAGCCTCGACCGGCTGGACGCCCTGCTGGCGCTGGACCCCGAGGGAGACGGGACATGAAGGATCAGGAGACCCACGATCTGGAATTCGTGCGCGATTACAACGTCGCGCTGGCGCGGCTGTGGTTCGCGGTGACCGATCCGGGGCAGGTGGTGCAGTGGATGGGGCCGGAGGGCGTCCGTCTGGTGGATTGCGCGATGGATCTCACCCGCGTCGGCCCCTGGCACTGCGTGATGGAGGGGAAGGAAAGCGGCGATCGCTGGCGGGTGTCGGGGGTCGTGACCTCGGTGCGGCCCCCGAAGGACGGGCGCGGCTCGGTCGCCTTCACCTGGGCCTGGGATGGCGACGACGACGACGACGCGCTGCGGGGCGAGAGCCACGTGACGTTCACGGTGGAAGAGACCGGCGACGGCGCGCGGCTGACGCTGACGCATCGCGGTCACCTCACGCGCGACGGGGCGCAGGCGCACACGGCCGGGTGGCTGTCGACGCTGCGCTGCCTCGATGTGTTTCTGGACAACTGAAGGGAGGGGCCGATGCCCGATTTCATGTTCATCTATCACGGCGGCGGAAAGCCGGAGGGCGCGGCGGAGATCGACCGCGCGATGAAGGCCTGGGGGCAGTGGATGGGCACGCACGGCCCGTCCTTCACGGACCCGGGCAATCCCGTGGGTATGTCGAAGACGGTGACGCTGTCCGGGGTGGAGGATCACGGCGGGGCGAACCCGACGACCGGCTACACCATCGTGAAGGCCGACAGCATCGAGGCGGCCTGCGAGATCGCGCGGTCGAACCCGATCGTGATGGACGGCGGCTCGGTCGAGGTCGCGGAGATCCTGCCGATCGAGATGTGAGGCTGGCCCCGGGCCGCGCCCGGCCCTTCCCACGGCCGGGCGCATGGTCGACGTCCCGCGCCGGGCAGTCGTGCGATGTGGCGTCACCATGAAGCGCACCCGGCGGTCTTGGCGAAGCGCCCGTCCAGGGCCGGTCGCGTGCCTCTGCACGAGACGTCATGCCAGGGCCCGACCCGCGGGCCTGCGGCCGCCCGGCGGCGCGCGTCGGGCGGGGAGATTCTCGTGTCGGGCCCGAGGATGACGGCGTGAGGGATGACGGGCCACCTCAGGCGCCCCAGGGGATCCAGACCGTCTTGACCTCGGTCGACTGCTCCAGGAACTCCCGCTCGTCCACCTTCGTCCAGTCGGTGGCGCGGGCGTTGTTGACCCAGGTGCGCTTCAGGTTGCCGACGCTCTTGCGTTCGATCACCGCCGAAACGTCCGTCGACGAGAAGCTCCAGACCGCGTCCACGTCCATGTGCGTCGCCATCACCGGCGCCAGATCGCCATGCGCGCCGGTCAGGATGTTGACCACGCCGCCCGGCACGTCCGAGGTCTCCAGCAGCTGGTAGAAATCCGTCGCCGCCAGTGGCGCGGCCTCGGAGGCGACCAGAACCACGCGGTTGCCCATGGCGACGGCCGGCGCCATGACCGAAACCAGCCCCAGCAGCGGCGCCTCGTCGGGGCAGAGGGCGGCGATCACGCCGACCGGCTCCCGCATCGCCAGCGCCGTGCCGCGGATCGGCACCGCCCGCACGTCTCCGGCGAACTTGTCGGCAAGGGCGGCACAGGTGAACAGCCGCCGGACCGCGCCCGTCACCTCCTGCCGGCCGTCCGTGCCGGTCATCGCCTCGATCCGGGCCGCAAATTCCGGGCCCCGCGCCTCCAGGTTCTCGGCCAGGTAGTAGAGCACCTGCGCGCGGGCGTGGCCCGACATGCCGGACCAGCCGACGGCGCCGCGCGCCGCCTCCACCGCGTTGCGCAGGTCCTTGCGGTTCGCGATGCCGACATGACCCAGCATGTTGCCGCTCGGCCCGAAGACGCCCTGCGAATAGCCGCCGTCGGGCCGGGCCTGCTTTCCGCCGATGTAGAGCTTCGCCGTCCGGTCCATGCCGGCGGGCTTGCCGGATTCGCCGTAATGCGGCTCGATCCGCTTCAGCGCCAAGGCCTCGCCCGCGGGTTTGGTGTAGGCGCGCAGCCCCTCCGGCCCGCCCTCGCGGCCGAAGCCCGATTCGCGGACCCCGCCGAAGCCGGCGGCCGCGTCGAGCATGTTGGTGCCGTTGATCCAGACCACGCCCGCCGCCAGCTTCGGCGCGATGTCGAGCGCGAGGTTGAGGTTCTCGCTCCAGATGGTCGCGGCCAGGCCGTAGCGGGTGTCGTTCGCCAGTTGCACCGCCTCGGCGGGCGTGCGGAAGGTGGTGGAGACGAGGACCGGGCCGAAGATCTCCTCCTGCATCAGCCGGTCGGAGGGGTCGAGCCCGGTGATCAGGGTCGGCGGGTAGAAGCAGCCGCCCTCGGGCAGGGGGCAGTCGGTCTGGTGGACGGTCCCGGCGGTGTTGCCGTCGACCAGATCACGGATGCGGGCCAGCTGCGCGGCGTCCACGATGGCGCCGACGTCGATGCTCTTGTCCAGCGGATCGCCGATGCGCAGCCTGTCCATGCGGGTGACGAGGCGTCGGTGGAAATCCTCGGCCACGGTTTCCTGCACCAGCAGGCGGGATCCGGCGCAGCAGACCTGGCCCTGGTTGAACCAGATCGCGTCCACCAGACCCTCGACCGCCGAGTCGAGATCGGCGTCGTCGAAGACGATGCAGGGGGATTTTCCGCCCAGTTCCAGCGTCAGCGCCTTGCCCTTGCCGCCGGTGGCCTTGCGGATCGCGCGGCCGACCTCGGTCGAGCCGGTGAAGGCCACCTTGTCGATGCCCGGATGCCGCACGATCATCTCGCCGACCGCGCCGTCGCCGGTGACGATGTTGACGACACCCGGCGGCACGCCCGCCTCGATGCAGACATTCGCGAACAGCAGCGCGGTGAGCGAGGTGTACTCGGCCGGCTTCAGCACCACCGTGTTCCCGGCGGCGAGCGCCGGCGCGACCTTCCAGGCCAGCATCAGCAGCGGGAAGTTCCAGGGGATGATCTGACCGCAGACGCCGTGAGGCACACGGCCCGCCATCTCGGTCTCGGCCAGTTGCGCCATCCCGGCGTGATAGTAGAAATGCCGCGCCACCAGCGGCACGTCGATGTCGCGGCTCTCGCGGATCGGCTTGCCGTTGTCGAGGCTTTCCAGCACCGCGAAGAGCCGCGCGTGTTTCTGCACCAGCCGCGCCAGCGCGTAGAGCACCCGCGCCCGCCCGTGCCCGTCCGTGGCCGCCCAAGCCGGCTGCGCCGCGCGGGCGGCCGCGACGGCGGCGTCCACATCGGCCTCGGTCGCCTGGCTGATGCTCGCCAGCACCTCGCCCGTCGCGGGGTTGCGGCTGTCGAAGACCTCGCCGGGTTCGGTGAAGGCCCCGTCGATGAAGTGCCCGAAGCGGGAACCCTGATCGACCAGCCAGGTCAGCGCCTCGGCGGCGCTTTCCGGCGCGGGGCCGTACTCCATCGTGTCGAAGATCGCCTTGACGTTCATTCTTCTGCCCTCACCCCGCCGCGTGGCGCCAGGAGGCCGAATAGGCCCCGGTGACATGGTGTTCCAGTTGCCGCTCGATATCGCCCAGAAGCGACGACGCGCCGAAGCGGAAGAGGTCGGGGCGCAGCCAGCGGTCGCCCAGTTCCTCCTTCACCATCGAGAGGTAGACGAGCGAATCCTTCGCCTTCGAGATCCCGCCCGCGGGCTTGTAGCCGACGCGGTAGCCGGTCCGCTGGTGGTAGTCGCGGATCGCCCGCATCATCACGAGGCTGACGGGCAGGGTGGCGTTGACGCTTTCCTTGCCGGTGGAGGTCTTGATGAAATCGGCCCCCGCCATCATGCAGACGAGGCTGGCCCGCGCGACGTTGAGCAGGGATCCCAGCTCCCCCGTCGCCAGGATCGCCTTCACATGCGCGTCCCCGCAGGCCGCGCGGAATTCGCGCATCTCGTCGTGGAGCGCCTGCCAGTCGCCGGTCAGCACGTGGCGGCGCGAGATGACGATGTCGATCTCGTCGGCCCCGGCCTGCACGCTTTCGCCGATCTCGGCGATCCGCAGGCGCAGGGGGGTCAGACCTGCGGGAAAGCCTGTGGAAACGGCGGCGACGGGGATGCCGGTGCCCTCCAGCGCCTCCACCGCGGGCGCGACCATCTCGTGATAGACGCAGACGGCGCCGACGGTCAGACCCTCCATCCCGAGCGCCTCGAGGATGTCGTGCCGTACCGGCTGCTTCGCCTTGGCGCAGAGCCGGCGGACGCGGCCCGGCGTATCGTCGCCGGACAGCGTCGTCAGGTCTATGCAGGAGATCGCACGGCAGAGCCAGGCGGCCTGGAAATCCTTCTTCACGCTGCGGCGGGCGGGCAGCGTCGCGGCCCGCCGTTCGATGGCCGAGGTGTTCGCCTGCGCGGCGCGCACCCAGTCCATGTCCAGATCCATCCCGGGATTGCGGGGCTCCACAACCTGCGCCTGATGATCCGAAAGCCGGTTTCCGACCTCGTTCATGACCACTCCTCACGGTGGCGCCCCCGCGGTGATGAAGCACACGGCAAAGGCGTCTTTCAATCCTACCCTGCCACATTTCCAGGCAGTGTGTCGCTCGTTTGCACGTGCGCGCCTTCAACTCGGCGCGAGACCGGGGGTCTCACCGGCGCTTTTCTGCGAACGGTTCTCATCTGGCGTTGACTTTCCTGCGAACCGTTCTCATCTTCAATCGTGACGCAACCTTCCGGATCCCGGACACGCAGATCGATGACCATGCTTTCCCGCCGCCGTTTCCTCGGCTCCGCCGCCGCCCTGCCGCTTGCCGCCGCGCTGCCCGCGCGGGCGGCGACCGCCATCGACGTGGTTGCCACCACCGGCATGATCGCCGACGCCGCCCGCGCCATCGGAGGAGAGGCGGTGGCCGTGAAGGCGCTGATGGGGCCGGGGGTGGATCCGCATTCCTACCGCCAGACCCGCACCGACATCGTCGCCATGACGCGGGCCGATCTGGTGCTGTGGCACGGGCTCTATCTGGAGGCGCAGATGGAGCAGTTCATGGGCGAGCTGTCCGCGCGCCGGCAGGTCGTGCCGGTGGCGGAGGCGCTGCCGCGCGAGCGTCTGCTGGCGCACGACACCTACGAGAACAAGGTCGATCCGCACGTCTGGATGGACCCGGCACTGTGGGCGACTCCGATCTCTGCCATCCACGACGCCCTGTCGCGCACCATCGGCGGCGGCCCGGCGCTGCTGGAGGAGAACGCCGCCGCCTATCTGGCCACCGCCGCGCGGCTGGACACCTACGCGCGCAAGGTGCTGGCGACGGTGCCGGAACCCGCGCGGGTGCTGGTCACGGCCCATGACGCCTTCAGCTATTTCGGCCGCGCCTACGGGTTCGAGGTTCTGGGCATCCAGGGCATCTCGACAGAAAGCGAGGCCGGGCTGGCCCGCATCGGCGATCTGGTCGACACGCTGGTCGAGCGGAAGATCGGCGCGGTCTTCGTGGAAAGCTCGGTCCCCGACCGCAACATGCGCGCGCTGATCGAGGGCGCGGCGTCGCGCGGGCACGAGGTGCGCATCGGCGGAGAGCTCTATTCCGACGCGATGGGCGTGCCCGGCACCTACGAGGGCACCTGGCCCGGCATGATCGACCACAACGTCACGACCATCGCCGCCGCGCTGGGCGGGCAGGTGCCGCCGCGCGGGATGGATGGCAGACTGACGGCGGGGTTCTGACATGGCATCGGCGCGACGCAGCGAAACGCACGGCGCCCCGCGGCGGTGGACTGGTGCCCCGCGGCGGGCCGGTGACGGAGGTGCGGCATGGCTCTGACGCTGGCCGGGACGGACGACGCCGCGACGGCGGGCGACGCGCCGCTGTCGGTGCGGGGGCTGACGGTCGGCTACGGCGGGTCGCCGGTGGTCTTCTCGATCGACATGGACGTGACGCCCGGCGCGATGACCGCGATCATCGGGCCCAACGGCGCGGGCAAGTCGACGCTGCTGAAGGCGGCGCTGGGGATCGTGCCGCGCCTCAGCGGGCAGGTCGCGGTCTTCGGCCGGCCGCTGGCCCGGGCGCGCGACCGGATCGCCTATGTCCCGCAGCGGGCGAGCGTCGACTGGGATTTCCCGACCACCGTGATCGACGTGGTCCTGATGGGCCTCTACAGCCGGCTGGGCCTGCTGCGGCGGGTGAAGGCCCGACACCGTGCGCAGGCGATGGAGTGCCTGAGCCGCGTCGGCATGGAGGCCTTCGCCGACCGCCAGATCGGGCGGCTGTCGGGCGGCCAGCAGCAGCGGGTCTTCCTCGCGCGGGCGCTGGCGCAGGACGCCGATCTCTACCTGCTGGACGAACCCTTCGCCGGCGTCGACGCGGCGACGGAGGCGGCGATCATCCGCGTGCTGAAGGCGCTGAAGGACGAGGGGCGGACAGTGGTCTGCGTGCATCACGACCTGTCGACCGTCACGGAATACTTCGATCATGTCTTCCTGCTGAACCGCACCCGGATCGCGGCGGGCCCGGTCGCCACCGCCTTCACCGCCGAGACGCTGCAACAGGCCTACGGCGGGCGGCTGGCCGAGGCGCAGCTGGACCAGCTGGCGCTGGCGTGAGGCGCGATGTTCGATCTGGGGTATAACGCCTCTCTCGTCGCCCTGGGCGCGGCGTTGCTGGGGATCGCCTGCGGGATCACCGGGACGTTTCTCTTCCTGCGGAAACGCGCGCTGGTGTCCGACGCGATCAGCCACGCGACCCTGCCGGGGGTGGCGCTGGCCTTCATCGTCATGGTGGCGCTCGGCGGCGAGGGGCGGAACCTCTTCGGACTGATGGCGGGGTCCGCCGTGACGGCCTGGGCCGGGCTGCTGGCGGTGACGTGGCTGACCACGCGCACCAGGCTGGCCGAGGATGCGGCCATCGGCGCAGTGCTGTCGGTGTTCTTCGGCGCCGGGATCGTCCTGCTGACCGTCATCCAGACCATGAGCGCCGGCAAACAGGCGGGGCTGGAGGGGTTCCTGCTGGGCTCCACCGCCGGGATGTTGCGCGCCGACGCGATCATCATCGCGGCGGGCGGGGCCGTGGTGCTGGCGCTGGTGGCGCTGCTGCACCGGCCGATGACGCTGGCGGCCTTCGATCCGGATTACGCCGTGGCGACGGGGATGAACCTGCGCCGCATCGACCTGGCCACGATGGGGCTGGTGATGGCGGTGGTGGTGATCGGGCTGAAGATCGTCGGCCTGATCCTGATCGTCGCCATGCTGATCATCCCGCCCGTCACCGCCCGGTTCTGGACCGAGCGCAGCCATCGCGTCGCCCTGATCGCGGGCGCGCTCGGCGGGCTGGCCGGGGGGCTGGGCGCGGTGATCTCGGCCTCCGCCCCGGCGCTGCCGACCGGGCCGATCATCGTGCTGACGTCGTTCGCCTTCTTCGCCGCCTCGTTGATCCTCGCCCCGGGGCGGGGGATGATCGCGGCGGCGGCGCAGCATCTCGACTACCGCCGCCGGGTGCATCTGCGCCAGGGGCTGCTGGCGCTGGCGCAGGCGCATCCGGTGCGCGAGGCGCTGACCCTGCGCATCCTGCGCCGCGAGGGGCTGATCCGCGCCGACGGCGTCGCGACCGAGGCCGGCCGGGCCCGGGCCGCGCGGGCGCTGGTGGACGAACGGCGCTGGCAGCTTCTGCGCGCCGATCCCTCGACCGGGGACCTGGCCGACCGCTACGACGGCCTCACCCCGATCGAGACGGTGCTGACCCCCGACCAGATCGCCACGCTCGACCGCCGCCTCGGCCCGGTGCCCGTATCGGGGGGCGTGACATGAGCGGCGCGGAATTCGTCCCCCTCTCGCTGCCGCCGATCCTGATCGGCACGCTGGCGGCCATCGCCTGCGCTCTGCCCGGCAATTTCCTGGTGCTCCGTCGGCAGGCGCTGATCGGCGACGCCATCAGCCATGTCGCGCTGCCGGGGATCGTCGTCGCCTTCCTGCTGACCGGGGTGGTCTCGACCTGGCCGATGATGATCGGCGCGGCGGGCGCGGCGCTGGTGGCGGTGGCGATGATCGAGGGCATCCGCCGCCTCGGCGGGATCGAGCCCGGCGCGGCCATGGGCGTCGTCTTCACCACGCTCTTCGCGGGCGGCGTGCTGCTGCTGGAGCAGAGCGACACCTCGAACGTCCATCTGGACGTTCAGCATGCGCTCTATGGCAACCTCGAAAGCCTGATCTGGCTGGATGCCTTCGGCTGGGAAAGCCTGCTGGACCCCGTGGCGCTGGACGGACTGCCGCCCGAGCTGATCCGCATGGCGGTGGTCTGCCTGGGCGTCTGCGCCTTCCTGTGGCTCTTCTGGCGGCCGCTGAAGATCTCCACCTTCGACGAGGGCTTCGCGCGGACCATCGGGATGCGCACCGGCCCGCTGGGCCTGGCGCTGGTGGTGGTGGCCGCCATCGCGGCGGTGGCGGCCTTCGATGCGGTCGGTTCGATCATCGTGATTGCCATGTTCATCTGCCCGCCCGCGAGCGCCCGGCTGATGACCGACAGCCTGGAGCGGCAGATCGCGTGGTCGGTCCTCTTCGCCACGGTGTCGGCGGTGCTGGGCTACGTGCTGGCGGGCTACGGGCCGCTCTGGCTGGGGGCCGAGGACGCGGTCAGCGCGGCGGGGATGATCGCGACTGTGTCGGGCGTGATCCTGGCTCTCACGGCGCTGTTCGGTCCGCGCCGGGGCCGGGCGGGGCAACCTCAGGGCGCGTGACGCGCCGCGCCGAACGTCGCGCCCAGCACCTCGAAACCTCGCTGGCAGGCGGCGTCGTCCGACACGAGCGTCACCATGACCCCCTGCGCCTCCAGCGCCTGACGCATCGCCGCCACCGGCGCGCCGGAGCCGATGACGGCGACCTCCTGTCCCAGCCACATCGGCTTCATCGCGGCCAGGTCCGCGCCCAGAAGCGCGCCGGTCACGGCCGCCCCGTCCCCGGCCAGCGTGGCGGAGCGCAGCGCCACCGCCAGCCGTTCCGGCCGCGACAGCGTGGCCGCCAGCGCCTCGGCGGAGACATCGGCCCCGCCGCCCAGCCCCTGCGCCATGGCCAGCGAGACGGAGCCCTGAAGATAGACGGTCTCTCCGGCGCTGACCCCGATCCAGTGCGTCACTCCGCCCGGCAGGCAGAGCGAGCCGTCCCAGCGGGGGTTCATCGCCTGGAACCCGATGGCCGCCAGCCGGGCGCGGGGTTCTGCCGCATGGCGCGGGTCGGCCTGGGTCAGGCCCGGCAGGTCGCGCACCGGGCCGTCGCCGCTCAGCGCCTCGGGGATCAGCGCGACGGGCAGCGGCTCCACCGCCACCGGGGCGCCGGCGCGGATGGCGGGCCCGGTGGCCAGCGCCGCCCGGCAGGCGGCCTCGTCCAGCGGCTCGGCCTTGCCGCCGCCGAAGCGCCAGCCGCGAAGGCGTTCGCCCTCCTCGATGATCCCCGCGAAGGTCAGACCAGCCCTTCCTTCGCGAAGAGCGCCTTCACATCCGCCTCGGGCCGCGCACCGTAGTGCGAGATCACCTCCGCCGCCGCGATGCAGCCCATCCGGCCGGAGGTGGCGAGATCCCTGCCGGTGGCCAGCCCGTAGAGGAACCCGGCCGCGAACTGGTCGCCCGCGCCGGTGGCGTCGACCGGGGTGATGGGGGTCACCGGCGCCGTCGCCTCCTCGTCGCCGCGCACCATGACCACGTCGTGGCCCGACCGGGTGCAGACCACCAGCCGGCATTCCGCGGCGGCAGTCTCCAGCGCCGCGCCCAGATCGTCGGTCTGGTAGAGCGCCTTCCACTCGTGCTCGTTCCCGATCACGTAGTCGAGCTGGGTCACCAGCCGCCGGAAATCGTTGCGATGGCGGTCCACGCAGAACGGGTCCGACAGCGAGATGCCGGCCATGCCGCCGGCGTCCCGCACCGCCTTCGACGCCGCCTCGAACGCCGCCTTGCCCTTGTCCTTGTCGTAGAGATAGCCCTCCAGGAACAGGATCCGGGCCGCAGCGGCGGCGTCCGCCGGCACGTCCTCGGGCCCCAGATCGGCCGAGATGCCGAGATAGGTGTTCATCGACCGCTCCCCGTCCGGCGAGACGAAGATCATCGAGCGCGAGGTCGGCAGGCTGGCCGCCGCCACGGGCGGGTTCACGAATTCCGTGCCCTCCGATTCCATCCCCTCGGCGTAGAACCGGCCGAGCGCGTCGTCCCGCACCCGCCCGATGAAGGCGGTCTTCAGCCCCAGCGACCCGATGCCGGCGATGGTGTTGGCCACCGACCCGCCGGGCGCCTGGTTCCGTTCCTTCATCGAGGCATAGAGCATCTCGCCGCGCTGCTGTTCGACCAGCTGCATGATGCCCTTCTCGATCCCCATGAGGTCGAGAAAGCTGTCGTCCGCGCGGGCGATGACATCCACGATGGCATTGCCGATTCCGATCACGTCATGGGTCTTCAAACGGTCTTCTCCTCGAAGGGGCAGAGGTCGTTGATGAGGCACGCCGGGCATTTCGGCCTGCGCGCCACGCAGATGTAGCGGCCGTGCAGGATCAGCCAGTGATGGGCGTGCAGCTGGAAATCGGCCGGCACGTTGTCCTCGATCGCACGCTCGACGGCGACCACGTCGCGGCCCGGCGCGATGCCGGTGCGGTTGCCGACGCGGAAGATGTGGGTGTCCACGGCCTGCGCCGGATAGCGCCACCACATGTTCAGCACCACGTTGGCGGTCTTGCGGCCCACGCCCGGCAGCGATTGCAGCGCGGCGCGGGAATTGGGAACCTCGCCGCCGTACTCGTCGACGAGGATGCGGCTCAGCTTCATCACGTTCTTCGCCTTCTGGCGGAAGAGGCCGATGGTCTTGATGTGCCGGGTCAGCCCCTCCTCGCCGAGAGCCAGCATCTTCGCGGGCGTGTCGGCCACGGCGAAAAGCGCGCGCGTCGCCTTGTTCACCCCGGCGTCCGTGGCCTGGGCCGACAGGGCGACGGCGACGACCAGGGTGAAGGCGTTCACATGCTCCAGCTCGCCCTTCGGCTCGGGCTCGGCCGCGTGGAAGCGGGTGAAGATCTCGCGCAGGGTCGCGTAGGGAAGCTGTTTCGCCATGGCGGCCTTGATGCCCGTTCGCGCCCCGGGCGGCAAGCCGCGAGAGGCGGGATGCGGCCGCGCCGCCCGGTCGGCACGGGATTTAACCGCCTTGCAACCTTCCCGCGCCATGGTGCGCCGGTCGGAGACGCGAGGGCGATGCTGGACGGCAGATTTCCCATACCGGGCCTGGGCCCGGGCACGATGATGCTGGCCGCCGAGGGCGAGATCCCGGTGGAATGGCTGGCCCCCGGCGACCGGCTGATCACCCGCGATCACGGGGCGCAGCCGGTGCGCCACATCGTCCGCCTGCGCAGCCTGTCGGGCGGCGGTGCGCTGCCGCGTCCGATCGTCTTCTTTCCGGGCGAATACGGCCCCGGCGGCCGCCTGACGGAAAAGCTGCGCGTCGCGCCCGGCCTGCGCGGCCTGATCCGCCGGCCGGAGGCGGAGGTGGATTTCGGCACCGACGAGGTGCTGGCCCGCTTCGGCGACCTGACCCGCCGGGACGAGCCGCGGATCGACCCGACGATGGGGCCGCTCAGCTACCACCTGATCGTGATGGCGAGGCACGAGATCGTCAGCGCCGGATCGCTGTGGGTGGAGACGCTGGATGCCGAAACGGCCGGGCTGCTGGACCTGCCGCCGGCGGTGCGGCGGGGGGCGAACCTGTCGGCGGCGGATCCGGCGCGCCGCTGTCTCAGCCGCGACGAGGCGGCGCTGCTGCGGCGCCGGGTGCCGGGAGAGGTGTCGCTGCTGGGCATGATGGCGGCCTGAGGGGCGGCCGGATGCCCGGCGCGAAGAGGTGACAGCCGGCAGGCCGCGCCGACGGCGCCCGCCGGGCCGGACCAGCCGCCGATCCTGCGTGCGATGCCGGCCGTTGCCCGGCCACGCTCCACCCGTTCCCTCCTTCCTCTGGCCCGAAATATCCCCGCCGGAGGCACTTCGCCGGTCGGGGGCTCGATGCCCCCGTCCGGCGACCCCCGTGTAACGGCGCCCGCCCGCGCGAGGTTGCCAGACCGCCCCCGAACCGGCATCCTGGCCCGGCCCCGCACGATCTGCTCCGGACCCGATGACCGACCTCAACTGCCCGAACTGCGGCGACCGGATCGACCCCATGATCGCGGGGCGGCGGCATGTCGTCTGCCCTTCCTGCGGCACCAGCCTGCTGATCGAGGACGAGGCGGTGCGCGAGGCCGGGCAGGCGGGGGTCATGCACGACGTTCCCACGCTCTTCCGTCTCGGCGACACTGCGATCGTCGCTGGCGACAGGTTCCGCATCCTCGGCCATGCCCGGTTCTCCTACGGCCGCGGCTGGTGGGACGAATTCCAGGCGGTGGATGCCGAAGGCCTGTCGGGCTGGATCTCCGTCGACGAGGGCGACGTCGCGATCCAGGCGCCGATCCCGCTGGACCACGCGCCGCGCGGCACCGTGCCGCCGGCGCTCGGGGCGCAGTTCAACGTCGGCGGCGAGCGGTATCACGTGAACGAGGCGGACGAGGCGACCTGCATGGCCCTGCGCGGCGGCTTCGACGAGGATCTGGCGGTCGGGGAGACCTACCGCTTCGTCAACGCCGTCTCCGCCACCGGCCGGCTGCTGTCGGGCGAGTTCTGGCCGGGCGGCCGGGCGTGGTTCGTCGGCCGCTGGGTCGACCCCTTCGACGTGACGGTGGAGCGCGGCGCATGACCCGCGCGCCGGAGCTTCGCGCGATAAACTGCACCGCCTGCGGCGCCGGCCTCGACGTTCGCGGCGGCGGCCGGGTGCTGGCCCATATCTGCCCGTATTGCGGGACCGAGCTGGCCGCCAACGACAATTACCGCGCCCTGTCGAAGTGGCAGAACCTGAAGCGCCCCACCTCGCCGCTGAAGATCGGCATGACCGGCCCGGTCCGGGGCGTGACCTTCACCGTGATCGGCACGTTGGAGATGGAGGAACGCTGGGGCTCGCAGGTCTGGACATGGGTCGACCACCAGATCTACTCGCCGACCCACGGATACGCGTGGCTGACCTGGGAAGACGGGCACCTCGTCCTGACCCGCAAGTATCGCGGCGGGACGGAGCCGGGCTGGATCTCCTCCGACACGGTCGAACGGGCCGATCACCGCCCCTCGGTGCGGGCGGACGGGCGGCGCTTCCGCTACTACGAGACGTCGACCGCCCGCATCACCTTCGCCGAGGGCGAATTCAACTGGCGGCCCCGGATGGGCGACCGGTTCACCACCGTGTCGCTGCTGGGCGAGGAGGCGATGCTGGGCTTCACCGACAGCCCGACGGAGCGGGAGGTCGAGATCACCACCTGGCCCCCGCAGGCCGAGACGCTGGCCGCCTGGGGCGCGGAGCCGCAGCCGAAATCGCCCGTCCGGCACCCGATCCGGCCGGCCTGGCGGCTGCGGGAGCAGGGCTTCATGCTGACCGCCGGCGGCATCGCGGCGGTGATCTGCCTGGTGATGGGGATGGTCTTCTCTCTCGACAACGGGCGCGTGGTGCTGGACGAGCGCAGCCTCGCAATCGGCGCCCTGCCGGCCGAGATCGGGTTCGAGCTGACGGATACGGAACGGCTGGCGATCATCTTCCTCGGCGGCGACGTCAGCAATTCCTGGGCCTTCATCGAGGCGGCGCTGACCGGGCCGGAGGGCGAGACGATCTTCGAGGTCGGGCGCGAGGTCGGCTACTACCACGGCCGCGACAGCGACGGGACCTGGACCGAGGGCTCGCGCGATGCGACGCTGCGGTTCCACCCGCCGCAGCCCGGGGCCTACACGCTGGAGATCGACGTGTCGGAGGCCGGTGTCTGGAACCGCTCGGGCAGCCCGCTGTCGACCGTCACCGTCTCGGCCCGCGAATCCGCGTCGTCGGGCTTCTGGTTCTTCGCCGCCGCCGGGCTGATGCTGCTCCCCGGGATGCTGGCCGCCATCGGCCACGCCATCTCCAGCTCCCGCCGCTGGAGCGGCAGCGACTGGGTCGACGAGGACGACGACTGAGATGAACCTCTTCCGCATCGTCTTCCTGCTGTGCCTCGCACTCGCCATCGGCGGGGCGGGGTATCTGTCGCATTACGGTGTCTGGCGGGACAGCACCGACATCACGCGTTCGATCCGAACGGGAACCTACGGACCCTCCGGCGTCGGGGGACGGGTAAAATAGGAGTCGCAAGAATGGGAATAGGGCCATGAGCTTGTTCGCCGCCATCCAGCTGGCCGAGATCGTCAGCACCATCGTCTACACCTTCATCGGCGTCGGCCTGCTGTGGGTGGTGTGGAAGCTGATCGACATCGCCACCCCCTTTCCGGTGGTGAAGGAGATCGAGGAAGACAACAACATCGCGCTGGCCGTGCTGATCGGCGCGGTCTTCATCGCCATCGCGATCATCATCGCCGCGGTCATCCTGTCCTGACGGGGCCGGACGGCGTGGCGGGACGAACATGACGCACGGGACCGGGCGCGCGGGCCCGCAGGTGGCCCCGCGCGAGGCGTGGCTGCTGGTGGCGACCTTCCTCGTCGCCGTCGCCGGCCTGATCTACGAGCTGATCGCGGCGACGGTGTCGTCCTACCTGCTGGGCGACAGCGTCCGGCAGTTCAGCTTCGTGCTGGGGGTGTTCCTGTCGTCCATGGGGGCGGGCGCCTGGGCCTCGCGCTTCGTGGGCGACGCGCTACCGGGCTTCGTCTGGGCGCAGATCGCGCTCGGGGTGGTCGGCGGGTTCCTGGCGCCCGTGCTCTTCACGGCATACGCCTTCATGGGCGCGGTGGAGCTGCCGCTCTTCGCGATGCTGGTGGCCGTCGGCGTGCTGTCGGGGATGGAGATCCCGCTGATCGCTCGCGCGCTGAAGGACATCGGCGCGCCGGAGTTCCGGTTCGAGAACGTGCTGACGGTGGATTACCTGGGCGCGCTGGCCGCCGCCATCGCCTTTCCGGTGCTGGTGATCCCGCACCTGGGGCTGATGTCGGCCTCGCTGGCCTTCGGGTGCCTGAACCTGATGGTCGCTGGACTGTCGCTGTGGTTGTTCCGGGCGCGGATGCGGGCGCTGCACTGGGTGGTCTGGGCGCTGGCGCTGGCGCTGTCGGTGGTCGCCCTGGCGCGGGCCGAGCGTCTGGTCTCGGTCGTCGATGCGCAGTTGTTCGAGGACGACGTGATCTTCTCCGAGGCGACTCCGTTCCAGCAGATCACCGTCACCCGCTTCCGCGACCGGGTGCGGCTGTTCCTCGACCATTCCATCCAGTTCGACAGCCACGACGAGTACCGCTACCACGAGGCGCTGGTGCATCCCGCCATGTCGCTGGCCGCCCGGGCGGAGCGTGTGCTGATCCTCGGCGGCGGCGACGGGATGGCCCTGCGCGAGGTGCTGAAGCATCCGGTCGCGGCGGTGACGCTGGTCGATCTGGACCCCCGCGTGACCGAGATCTTCGCGCAGCAGCCGGACCTTGCCGCGCTGAACGGCCATGCCTTCGACGATCCGCGCGTGACGGTCGTGAACGCCGACGCCTGGCGCTTTGCCGAGGAGACGGGGGAGAGCTTCGACGTCATCATCGCCGACCTGCCCGACCCGAAGAACATCGCGCTGTCGAAGCTCTACAGCCGCGAGTTCTACGCGATCCTCGTCGACCGCCTGACCGCGGGCGGGGTGATCGTGACCCAGGCCGGATCGCCGCTTTTCGCACGGCAGGCCTTCTGGTCGGTGGAGCGGACGCTGGCGCAGACCCGCAACCCGCTGGCCCCGGGGGAGGGGCTCTGGACGCTCGCCTGGCATGTCCACGTGCCGTCCTTCGGGGAATGGGGCTTCGTCGCCGCCGCGCCGGAGGCGCCGGCCGAACGGCCGCTGGACCTGCCCGAGGGGCTGCGGTTCCTGTCACCCGAGGTCTGGCGGGCCGCGCAGGTCTTCGCGCCGGACACCGCGCGGATCGAGGTCGAGCCGAACTCGATCCAGGGCCATCCGCTCGTCGGCTATTACAACGACGGCTGGGATGCCTGGTTTCGCTGAAGTTCCGTCACCGTTTCGCTGACCGGCGCAAGGCGCGCGCGCAGCACCTCGGCCGCGCGATGCGCGTCGGCCGCGCCGCACATGAAGATGTCGATGGCGGCGAAGCCCAGTTCGGGCCAGGTGTGGATCGAGATGTGGCTTTCCGCCAGCAGCACGACGCCGGTCACGCCCGCGCCTTCGCCGAAGCCGTGGAAATGCGCGCCGAGGATCGTCGCGCCGGCCGCGCTGGCGGCGTCCTTCAGCACCGCCTCCAGCCGCGCCGGATCGTCGAGGAACCTGCCGCCGGTCTGGTCCAGCAGGATATGCGTGCCGGGGGCGTGATCCCCGTCGGTATCCGTCGTCATGTCCATCCGGTTACACCCCTCCGCGCCCGCCGTCACGCCCCGCCAACTCCGCCCACCGTCATCCCCGGGCCCGCCACGAGGATATCCACCCGTCCCGCGCGGACCGTCACTGCGGCACCAGCGGCACATGCACGTCCGTGATCAGCGCATCCGGCGCCGTGTCCTCGGGCGTGTTGTGGTAAAGCTCGTAGGGCACGCCCCCGACCTGCCGGCCAGACGCGGGCAGCCACTCGTGGGTCAGCGCGTCCCAGGCCTCCGGCAGCGTCTCGTAGGAGCCGTGATGGGCCAGCACCGCCGCCGGACCTGCGGGAAGGCGGCGTTCCTCCAGCCCGTCCGGCAACCGCGCGGTCTCGTCCACCTCGACGGCGGCGAAGCTGCGCAGGTCGGCCTCCGTCGTGCTGCGCGGGTCGCTGTCGTAGATGGCGATCAGGCTGCCTTCCTGCAGCGCCTCCTGCCCGCCCTCCAGCGCGTCGTGCAGCCGGGAAAACGCCTCGGCGATCATCCGGTAGCTGCCCCTGTGCACCACCCCGAACAGCCGCCGCGCGGGCAGCTCCCTTATCTCGATACGGTCCTGCATGGCGACATGTCCCTCCGTCGGCTTCCGCGCGGCAGAGTTGCATCCACCGCGCCCCCGCTTCATATAGCACGCAAGCGACCGACCCGGAGGGCAGGATGACCAACTACCTCGATTTCGAGCGGCCCCTGGCCGAGATCGAAGGCAAGGCCGAGGAACTGCGGGCGATGGCCCGGCAGAACCCCGAGACGGACGTGGAATCCGAAGCCGCGGCGCTGGACAAGAAGGCGTCGGACATGCTGACGAAGCTCTACAAGGAGCTGACGCCCTGGCGGAAATGCCAGGTCGCCCGTCACCCCGACCGCCCGCATTGCCGCGACTACATCCAGGCGCTGTTCGCCGATTACACCCCGCTGGCGGGCGATCGGAACTTCGCCGACGACCAGGCGGTGATGGGGGGGCTGGCCCGCATCCAGGACCGGCCCGTGGTGGTGATCGGGCACGAGAAGGGCCACGACACCCGCACGCGGATCGAGCACAACTTCGGCATGGCCCGCCCCGAGGGCTATCGCAAGGCGATCCGTCTGATGGAGCTTGCCGACCGCTTCGGTCTGCCGGTCGTGACGCTGGTCGACACGCCGGGCGCCTATCCCGGCAAGGGCGCGGAAGAGCGCGGCCAGTCCGAGGCGATCGCCCGCTCGACCGAGAAGTGCCTGCAGATCGGCGTGCCGCTGGTCAGCGTGGTGATCGGCGAGGGCGGATCGGGCGGGGCCGTGGCCTTCGCCACCGCCAATCGTGTCGCGATGCTGGAACATTCGGTCTATTCGGTGATCTCGCCCGAGGGCTGCGCCTCGATCCTGTGGAAGGACAGCGAGAAGATGCGCGAGGCGGCCGAGGCGCTTCGGCTGACGGCGCAGGACCTGCACAACCTGGGCGTCATCGACCGGATCGTCGGAGAGCCTCTGGGCGGCGCGCATCGGGACAAGGTGGCGACGATCCAGGCGGTCGGCCGGGCCATCGGCGAGATGCTGAAGGACCTGACGAAGAAGGACGCGAAGGCGCTGGTCGCCGAGCGGCGGAAGAAGTTCCTCGACATGGGAACCAAGGGCCTCGCGGCCTGATCCGACCGGACGCCGCGCCGAGGGCCCCTGCGGCCGGGCAGGCCCGGGCCGCGGACGCGGTGCGATTCCCCGGGATGGTCAGCCGGCTGCCGGGGACGGCAGGCCGGGATCGAAACGGGTCAGGCTGTCGCGGCTGCGGATCCGTTCCCACCACGCCTGCAGCGCTGGGTGCCGGGCCAGGGCCTGCGCGCCCTCCGGCGCGCCGGCGAAGGCCGCGATCATCGGCGCCAGGTGGATGTCCGCCAGGGTGATCTGCCCCGGCGCCAGCGCCAGCCCCTCCGCCGCGATGGCGTCGAGCATCGCCAGCACCGGACGCGCGGCCTCCAGCCCCGCGGTGATCCGCGCCGCATCGCGCGGGGCGCCGGTGGCGGGGGCGAAGACCGCGGCCTCGTAGACCTCGCGGACAAGCGGCACGTAGGCGTAGCTGTCGGCGATCCCCTGCACCTGCGCCACCCGCGCGGCGGCGCGCGGGTCGGCGGGCACCAGCGGCGGGCCGGGGAAGGCGCGGTCGACGTAGGCGAGGATCGCCCGCGTCTCGTAGAGCCGGAAGCCGCCGTGATCCAGCACCGGGATCCGGTTCATCGGATGCGGGTTCGGCGGCTCGGCGGCGGCCTCGAACGGGTTCACCTCGATCAGGTCGTGCGCCACCCCGCGTTCGGCCAGCGCCATCCGCGCGATGCGGACGTAGACCGACCAGCGGAAGCCGTGCAGCGTCACCGCCGGGTCATGCGGCGCGGCGGTCACGACACCAGCATCCTCAGCCCCTGGGTCACGTCTGTCCGCACCGCCAGCCGCAGGCCCGGTTCGTCCCCGGCGCGCAGGGCGGCGATGATGTGGCGGTGATACTGCGGCGGCTCCTTCCGGCGCATCCGGCCGTAGAGCTTGGCCATCGTCGGGCCGAGCTGCAGCCAGACCGTTTCGGCCATCGCCAGCATCGCCGGCGCCTGGGCGCGCAGATAGAGCGTGCGGTGGAATTCGAGGTTCGTGCGGATGTAGCCGACGGCGTCGTGCCGGTCGACCATGTCGGCGATGGTGGCGTTGATGGTCTGAAGCCGGTCGATCAGCGCCAGATGCGCGCGGGGCAGGGCGCGGCTGGCCAGCTCGACCTCCAGCAGGGCGCGCAGGGCGGCCAGCTCCTCGATCCGCTCGTTCGACAGGTCGGGCGTGGCGACGCGGCCCGAGGCCGACAGCGTCAGCGCACCCTCGGCCACCAGCCGGCGGATCGCCTCCCGCGCGGGGGTCATCGACACGCCCCATTCCCGGCCGATGCCGCGCAGGGTCAGCGCCTGGCCGGGCGGGATCTCGCCATGCATGATCCGCGTGCGCAGGCCGCGGTAGACCCGGTCATGGGCGGACGGCGAGGGATCGGGGCGGGGGTTCATCAGCATGGGCTGCATGTGATCACACCCTGCATCGGGGTCAAGATGCCCCTGCTTCCTCCGGTCCGGAATACCTCCGGGCTCGCAGGGGCAGGCGCGGGCAGGGCCGCGGCCCGCGATCCTCTCAGAACCGGTAGCGGTGCAGCGTGTTGCCGTCCGTCCGCAGCCAGTCGCGCTGCGCCTTCCACGGGCCGTGGATGCGGTCCACCACCGACCAGAAGTCCGGCGAATGGTTCATCTCGGCCAGGTGCGCGACCTCGTGCGCCGCGACGTAGTCCAGCGCCTCGGGCGGGGCGAGGATCAGCCGCCACGAGAACATCAGCGCCCCGTCCTCCGTGCACGACCCCCAGCGGGACCGGGTGTCGCGCAGCGTCAGCCGGGTGTAGGGCCGCCCCAGCCGGGCGGCATAGCGGTCCGAGGCGGCGGCCAGCCGGTCCCGCGCCCGGGCCTTCAGGAAGCCCAGCACCCGGCGCGGCACGTCGGCCTCTGCCCCGGGGACCAGCAGCGCGTCGTCCTCCAGCCGCACCGACCGGCCCGTGCCGGGGCGAATCGCCCGCGCGATCCCCTCCACCGGCAGCGCGGCGCCGAGGCCAACCGCGACGTGATCGGCCCGCCGGCCCAGATGCCCGCGCAGCCATTCCGCCTTTTCCCCGGCGAAGGCCATCGCCTCGCGTTCGCTGACGCCCCGCGGCAGGGTCAGCGTCACCCTCCCGTCGATCGACGAGACCCGCAGCGTCATCCGCCGCGCCCGGGCGGACCGCTTCAGATGAACCTCGACCGGCGGGTTGCCGGGAAGTCGATTGAACCCCATATCTCGCCTGCTCCTGTCGCCCTGCGGCCCCTGCCGCGGTGGCGGGAGATAACCCGGTCCGCGGGCTTCGGCCCTGCTCTCGAAAGGCTTTGACACCCCCATTCGCTTATGGCAGGTGGCGCGGATCATCGACAAGAGATGTCCTGAAGAAAGGGAATTCCCATGCCCAAGGAAGAATGGGGCACGAAACGGGTCTGCCCGACGACGGGCAAGCGGTTCTACGATCTGAACGCCAACCCGATCGTCAGCCCGTACACCGGTGAAGTGGTCGAACTCGACACCGCCCGCGGCCGCATGATCGCCGCGGATGCCGAGGATTCGCAGTCCCGCAAGGCGCGCAGCAGCAAGGACGAGGACGAGGACGAGGTGATCGAGGACGACGACGTCGACGTCGATCTGGGCGACGACGTCCTGGAAGAGGACGACGACGACGACAACGTCTCGCTGGACGACATCGCCGACGTCTCGGGCGACGACGAGGACTGACCCGCGCGGAAGGGCGGCCGGGGGCAGGTTTTTCGCTTGATCCCCGCCCTGTCCTTCACTAGACAGCGGCGACCATACCAACGACGCGGGCCAGGCGGCCCGCCCGGATGGGGCCTTAGCTCAGTTGGGAGAGCGCTTGCATGGCATGCAAGAGGTCAGGGGTTCGACTCCCCTAGGCTCCACCAGACCTTCTCACAGCAAGATGCCTTTCGTGCCGAACGCCCGTAGCGGGTCGGTCCGCGCCGTGACTTCCCCATCCCGCCGTGACAGCGCCCTCCAGCAGGAACGTCGCTGAACGCGGGCAGCGTGGATTCGCTTCCCCGCCGCGGCGGTCATCATCATTCAGCCTGCCGGTTTCGACGACCGGCACGAACGCTCCCGCGAATCGTCCCGGGGGCGGCATGAGGCGCCCCGCCACGGCTTTCGACCGTCGGACCTGCGTCCGTTCGGATACCCTGTCCCCAGGCCGCCGACGCGGCGTGCGACCTGCCTGCCAACGAAGAAGGCCGCCGGGATGCGGCGGCCTTCGGAATTCTTGCGCGTCCCGGCTTATGCCAGAGCGAGGTTCACCGCGGATTCGCGGTTGTCCCGGCCGGCTTCGATGTCGAAGTTGACGGCCTGGCCGTCTGCGAGGCCGGTGAGGCCCGAACGCTCGACAGCCGAGATGTGGACGAACACGTCGTTCTTCCGGCCTTCGACTTCAATGAAGCCGTAGCCTTTGGTTGCATTGAACCATTTCACCTTGCCAGTGGCCATGGTGGGGATCCTTTCCCGATTTCTGTCGTCCGCGACATGCGACGACCCGGCAGCTCAACGTCGAAAGCTGGCCGTGTGCAGCAGAATTTCGAGAAGCAGGTTGCACGGCTCAAATGGTCCGTCTGCGGCGCGAAATCAAGGGCAAACTTCTTCATTCGCGGGAATGCGCCGGTCCGGCCGGCGGCCGCAGGCCCGGAAACCGCACCCGCCGGGCCCGCGCAGACGGCGACCCCGGGGGTCAGTCCGCATCGATCGTGACGCCGAGCGCGGCGTTCACCAGCCCGCCGTCGACCGTCAGCGTGTGGCCCACCACGTAATCCCCCGACCGCGCGGCGAGGTAGAGCGCTGCGGCCGCGATATCCTCCGGATTGCCGATGCGGCGCGAGGGGATGCGCTTCGCCACGTCGTCGCCGTGATCCCGTGCGGCGCGGTTCATGTCCGACGCGAAGGCACCGGGCGCGATGGCCGAGACGACGATGTTGTCCTTGATCAGCTCGGCCGCCACCCGGCGGGTCAGGTAGATCAGCCCGGATTTCGAGGCGTGATAGGCATAGGTGTCCCAGGGGTTCAGCCGCTGCCCGTCGATGGAGCAGATGTTGATGACCTTCGCGGGCCGCTCGGCGCTGGCCGCGGCCTTCAGGGCGCCGTGCAGCTTCTGGGTCAGGAAGAAGGGCGACTTGAGGTTCAGATCGACCGTCTTGTCCCAGCCCGCCTCGCTGTAGCTGTCGAAGGGCTCGGCCCAGGCGGTGCCGGCGTTGTTGATCAGGATGTCGAGCGATTGCTCCTTCTCCGCATAGTCGCGGGCCAGCCCCTCGATACCCTCCAGCGAGGACACGTCTGCGGGCAGGGCGGTGCAGTTCGGCCCCAGCTCCTCCGCCGTCTCGAAACAGGCCTGCGCCTTGCGGGACGAGATGTAGACCTTCGCGCCGGCCGCGATGAAGGCCTTGGCGAAATGCCGGCCGAGCCCGCGCGAGCCGCCGGTGATCAGCGCCGTGCGGCCGGTCAGCGAGAAGAGCGTCGAGATGTCCATCATGTCCTCCGTCGGATTGCGGGCGATGCAGGCGGGGTCCTCCACCCCGGGGGTCCGGCGGACCATGGCAGGTCGGCCGCCGGGAGGGAAGCGCCGAAGCGGCAGGCTGCGGGCCGCGGGCGGCGGGGCGGGCGGTACGGGGCGAGTTGACTCCCCCCCACACGAGGCTCATCAATTCCGGGTCCGATATATCACCGACCAGGAGCGAGAGATGGCCGAACTTCCGAACTCGATCGAGGCGCGGGACGCACGCGCCCATCTGCACCCCTACACCAACGCCCGCACCGTCCAGGAACAGGGCCCCATCGTGATGGAGCGCGGCAAGGGCATCCACGTCTGGGACACCTCGGGCAAGGAATACATCGAGGCGATGGCCGGGCTGTGGTCCGTCGGCGTCGGCTTTTCCGAGGAACGGCTGGTGAAGGCCGCGCTGGAGCAGATGCAGAAGCTGCCCTACTACCACACCTTCGCCATGCGCTCTCACGGCCCGGCGGTGGAACTGGCCGAGATGCTGGTGAGCATCGCGCCGGTGCCGATGTCGAAGGCGTTCTTCACCAACTCCGGCTCCGAGGCAAACGACACCGTGGTCAAGATGGTCTGGTATCGCGCCAACGCCATGGGCACGCCGCAGAAGAAGAAGATCATCAGCCGGATCAAGGGGTATCACGGGGTTACGGTGGCCTCGGCCTCGATGACCGGGCTGCCCTACAACCACATGAGCTTCGATCTGCCGATCGCGGGCATCCTGCACACCGGCTCGCCGCACTACTGGCGCGAGGCGGCAGAGGGCGAGTCGGAAGAGGATTTCTCGGCCCGCCGCGCGGCGGAGCTGGAAGAGATGATCCTGGCCGAGGGGCCCGACACCGTGGCCGCCTTCATCGGCGAGCCGGTGATGGGCGCGGGCGGCGTGATCGTGCCGCCGAAGGGCTACTGGGCCGCGATCCAGGCGGTGCTGAAGAAATACGACATCCTTTTGATCGCGGACGAGGTGATCTGCGGGCTGGGCCGGACGGGCAACCTGTGGGGGTCGCAGACCTACGACATGCAGCCGGACATCCTGACCACGTCGAAGCAGCTGTCTTCGTCCTACATGCCGATCTCGGCCGTGCTGGTGAACGAGAAGGTATTCGAGCCGCTGGCCGACGAATCGAACCGGATCGGGACGTTCGGGCACGGCTTCACGGCAGGTGGCCATCCGGTGGCGGCGGCGGTGGCCGTCGAGAACCTGAAGATCATCGAGGAGCGCGATCTGGTCGGCAATGTCCGCGCCGTCGGCCCGAAGTTCCAGGCGCGGCTGGAGGCCTTCCTGGATCACCCGATCGTCGGCGAGAAGCGCGGCGTCGGCCTGATCGGCGCGCTGGAGCTGGTGCTGGACAAGGACGCGAAGACCGCGATGGAAAAGCCCGGCCAGCTGGGCGGCATCGCGGCGAAGCACATGCTGGAAGAGGGCGTCATCTCCCGCAACATGGGCGACGCGGTGGCCTTCTGCCCGCCGATGATCATCAACGAGGGCCAGGTCGACGACCTGATGGACCGGGTCGAGCGGGTGCTGGACAAGACGGCGGCGGAAGCGGGCGTCTGACCCCTTCTTCCCGTCCGGAACAGGAAAGGCCCCGGTGGATGCCGGGGCCTTTCGCGTTGCGGGGATGTCGGTCGCATCGAGGTCGCCGCAGAGGGCCGCGCCCGGCCGCCCGAAGGGCCGGGCGCGGCCCTGGGCGGGTCGCTCCGGGCCGGCAAATGTGAGGCGTGTGATCCACCCGCTTCGGCAGGGGGACTACCGCCGGCGGACGCCCCCATTCACGCCGCCGCCGTCGGTGCCCGCATCCTGCGGAAGACGAAGACGCCGATGGCCGCCGCCACGCCGATCAGGTCGGTCATCGGCTCGGGATAGAGGCTCATCAGCGCCGCCACGATCAGGATCGCCCGTTCGACCACCCCCAGCCGCCCCGCGAAGTATAGCCAGCCCGAGATCCCCGCGCTCAGCAGCATCACCGAGAAGCCCGCCGTCACGATCGCCTGCGTCACCGCGGCAGCGCTGCCGTGGCCGATCAGCGCCGGCTCCAGCACGAAGAACACCGGCAGGATGAAGAGGATCGACCCCAGCCGCATCGCCTCGAACCCGGTCTTCATCGCGTCCGCCTTGCCGATCGACGCCGCCGTGATCGCCGCCAGCGCCACCGGCGGGGTGATGTAGGACAGCATCCCCCAGTAGAGGATGTAGAGGTGGCTCGCCATCGGGTTCAGCCCCGACTGCACCAGCGCCGGCGCCAGGATGATCGCGAGGAACACGTAGCAGGCCGAGACGGTCATCCCCATCCCCAGCACGAAGGAGGTCAGCGCGCCGTAGAGGAGCAGCAGGTAGACATTGCCGCCGGCGTATTGGATCAACTCGCGCGCGAAGGCGCTTCCGACGCCGGTGATCGACAGCGACCCGACCACCAGGCCGACGCCCGCCAGGATCCCGATCAGCTGCGCCAGCGCCGAGCCGGATTCGTAGATGAAATGCCCGACCCGCATGATCTTCGGCCGGAAGATCGGGTCGATCAGCGCCCCGACGATCAGCAGGAAGGTGGCGTACCAGGGTGCGTATGTCTCCAGCCGGAGCACCAGCAGGACATAGACCAGCAGGGCCAGCGCCGACACGAAGAGCCAGCCCTGACGCGCGACCTCGCGGCCCGAGGGGATCTCGTCCTCCGACGCGCCCTCCAGCCCCTTGCGGGCGGCGTAGCAGTCGGTCTGCAGCAGAAGCGCGCCGTAGAACAGCACCGACGGGATGATCGCCGCCGCGATGACATCGCCGTAGGGCACGCCCAGGAAGGTGGCCATCAGGAAGGCGGCCGCCCCCATGATCGGCGGCATCAGCGTGCCACCGGTCGAGGCGCAGGCCTCCACCGCGCTGGAATAGGAGGCCGAATAGCCGGCTTTCTTCATCGACGGGATGGTGAAGGTGCCGGTGGTGATGATGTTCGACACGACCGAGCCGGACAGCGAGCCGAACATGCCGGAGGCGACGATCGCCACCTTGGCCGGCCCGCCGCGCGACTTGCCGAGGATCTTCAGCGCGAGGTTCATGAAGAACTCGCCCCCGCCCAGCACGGCGAGCGCGACGCCGAAGACGATGTAGCCGATCAGCAGGTCGGTCACGACACGGAACGGGATGCCGATGATCGACTCGATCCCGAGGGCATGGGCCGCCACCAGCCCGCCCCAGGTGAACTGGTTGCCCCAGAGCACGCCCGGCATGGAATCCGCCACCAGCGGGTAGAGCCCGAAGACCAGGCAGACGATGGCCAGGATCAGCCCGCCGCAGCGGCGCACCGCCTCGACCGCCAGAAAGACGATGATGCTGGACCCGACCGTCGGCCAGAACGGCGCCGAATAGGCCCAGCCCGCGGTCAGCGCCTTGCGCGACAGGAAGGCGAACCAGATGCCCACCACGAGGGCCGTCAGGGCCAGCACCCAGTCCAGCGCGTTGAGGTATTTCGACCGGTTCTGCCGGTCGCCCGGATAGGTCAGATAGGCGACGGCCAGGAAGATCCCCAGCAGCGCGTAATAGACCGCCGAGGTCAGCGGCCGCATCCCCGGCGGGATGATCGGCAGGGTCTGGAAGATCGACATCACGATGCCGACCGTCGACAGAAGGATCACGACGAAACGGGTGATCCGCCCCATGGCGGGTTCGTCCGACGGTTCGATATGGGTCATGTAGCGCCCTCGGGAGTGCTGAGGCGGCCCGGCGCGCCTGTCACGTCACGCCGGGCCGGAACCATGTGATCGGCCTGTGCGACGGGCCCGCGCAACGGGGGCCCGTCCATCGGCCGTGCGTCCGGGGCCGGGCTGCCGGGCGGCGCGCAGCGCCGCCGCCCGGCGGGCCCGGCGGGGCTCAGAGACCGTCGACCGTGGACTGGCGCACCTCGTCCCAGGCGGCGGCGAATTCCTCGGCGCTCTTGCTCTCGTTCGCCGGCTTGAACTCGCCCCATGCGGCGATCAGCGCCTCGACTTCCTTGACCGACCTGTCCTGCCAGGCCTGATGCTTCTCGGTCCACATGCCCTTCTCTTCCAGGTAGCGGATCGCGCCCTCGTGCAGCGGGGCGTCGAAGGGCGGCTTGCCGGATTGCTCCAGCGCCCAGCGTTCCATGATCGGCGCCGCGTCCTTGAAGCCCGGGAAGCTTTCGTCGAAGGCCTTGATGAAGGCGTAGGTCTCGTCCGGGTTGGCGTCGGCCATCACGGTGACCATCGGGTACTTGTAGGCCGCGACGTCGACCGGGTTCTCCTCGGAAATCCCGACGCCGATCGACTCCTTGTAGGGCGAGAACAGCGGCGCGACGTCGTTCATCGTCTCCCACAGCTGTTCGTCGTTCGGGTCCATCTCGAGCCACTTGATGCCCTTGGGGCTGGCTTCCAGTTCGGTCAGCGCGGCCGAGGTCAGCGCCGACCCCGTCGCATCGGCCAGTCCCTGCGCGAGGCTGCGCAGCGTGTCGCCGTAGGAGGGGAATTCCACCACCTGCACGTCGTCGCGCGTCAGACCGGCCGAAGCGAGCAGCGTGTCGATCTTGACCGAGACAGAGGGGTTGGCCGCGGCATAGGCCACCCGCTTGCCGCGCAGATCGTCGAACGTCTGGATGCCGGATTCCTGCGTCACGCAGATGCTGAAGGTCGCCGGACGGCCGAACAGCGTGCGGAAGTTCTGCGGGCCCCAGTCGGGCACCGCGAAATCATAGGTGCCGCGGGTCGCGAAATAGAGCTCGTTCGCCAGCCATGCGGACTGCGCCTGCCCCTGCTTCATCGGCAGGATGCGGCCCACGCCGGAGCCCGACGGCAGCAGGCGGATGCGCGAGCCGTAGTTCTTGATCATCGCGTCCGCAATGGCGGTGGCCTCGACATAGCCGGTGGAGCCGACGTCGTAGGTGCTCCAGATCATCGTGCCGGGCAGGTTGTCCGGCGCGGTCTGCGCGAGGGCCAGGCGCGGCGTGGCCAGCGCGGCCCCGCCCATCATCACCATCGTCTGACGGCGCGTGAAACGCGTCTTCATGAAGTACTCCTCCTTGTTGTCCGTCTTGGGGGCGATCCCCGGTCCGGCTGGCTGCGGCCCGTTCTTGTCGTGGGCCTGCCCGGACATAATGGAGGGCAATTGACCATGCGGCAAGAAAGTTCGCGTGCCGACGCGGATGCATGAAGCCGCGATGCTGCGATGGCGGATCACCCACTCGACATTACGCGCCGGTTGGTCTGCCATCTGCGATGCGCGACTCGGGAGGAGGGGCGCGACAGGGAACGACCGCCGCGGCCACGGTCCGGCGGCGACGAAGGGAGGACTTCCATGCAGGACGACACCGGGCCGGGCGGCCTCGACGCGTTCTTTTCGCCGCGCTCCATCGCGATCGTCGGCGCCTCCGGCGATCCGAACCGGATCGGCGGGCGGCCGGTGCACTACTGCCTCAAGACGGGTTTCGCCGGTCCGATCTATCCGGTGAACCCGACCCGGGACGAGGTGCAGGGGCTGAAAAGCTATCCCGACCTCGACGCGATCCCCGGCGACATCGACCTGGCGGTGCTGGCCGTGCCCTCGGAGCGCGCTCTGGCGACGCTGGAGGCCTGCGGCCGGCGCGGCGTGCGGGCCGCGGCGGTGTTCTCGGCCGGTTTCTCGGAAGTGGGCGGCGAAGGCGCGGCGATGCAGGATGCGCTGATCGAGACGGCGGCGCGGCACGGGATCCGCCTGCTGGGGCCGAACTGCCTCGGCTACTACTTCGCCAGCTCGGGCGCCTGCGTGACCTTCTCGTCGTCCTTCGACGAGGCGCTGCCGGCGAAGGGCGGGATCGGGCTGATCACCCAGTCGGGCGCCTACGGGTCGCACCTGCTGTCGATGGCCATGGCGCGGCGGCTCGGCGTCGCCGCCTGGGTGTCGACCGGCAACGAGGCGGACGTGACCGTCGCCGAGTGCCTGGCGCACATGGTCGAGGATCCGGACGTGACGGCCATCGGCATGTACATGGAAGGCATCAACCGCCCCGACCTGCTGATCGCGGCGCTGAAACGCGCGGCCGCGCTGCGCAAGCCGGTGACGATCATGAAGGTCGGTTCCTCCGAGGTCGGCGCGAAGGCGGCGCAGTCGCACACCGCCTCTCTGGCCGGATCGGACGCCAGCGTCGGCGCGGTGATCGAGCAGTTCGGCGCGATCCGCGCCGCCACCACGGACGAGATGTTCGATATCCTCTATGCCGCCACCGTCGCGCCGCCGGCGCGGGGCGACCGGCTGGGCATCCTGACGATCTCGGGCGGGGCCGGCGTGCTGATCGCCGACGCGGCCGAACGCGAGAACCTGCGCGTGCCGCCGATGCCCGAGGCCTCGGTGACGAAGCTGCTGGAGCGGAACCCGTTCTCGTCCCCGCGCAACCCGGTGGACGTGACGGCGCATGCGCTGAACGATTTCGACCTGATCGCCGAGAACCTGAGCGAGATGGTGCAGGCAGGGGATTACGACCTGCTGCTGGCCTTCTTCACCACCTGGGTGAATTCGAAGAAGCTGGGGCCGCGCCTGCGGGACGCGCTGCTGGAAACCACGCGCGGCGTCGGCCGTCCCTTCGCCGTCGTGGGCCTGCTGAACGACGAGGTGTCGAAGGCCTACGAGGCGGAGGGCGTGCTGACGTTCGAGGATCCTTCGCGCGCGGTCGCGGCGCTGGGGGCGCTGGCGCGGTATGCCCGCGCCTTCGACCGGGCGGCGGGGCTCGAAGGCACCATGCCCGAGATCGCGGACAAAGGGCTGCCGTCACGGTCCATGGGCGAGGCGGAGGCGAAGGCGCTGCTGGCCGCCGCCGGCGTGCCGGTGCTGCCGGAGGTCGTCGCCGGCACGGCGGAAGAGGCCGTCACGGCGGCCGAGGGCATGGGCTATCCGGTGGCGATGAAGATCGTGTCGCCCGACATCCTGCACAAGACCGAGGTGGGGGGCGTCGCGCTGAACCTCGGGGATGCGCAGGTGGTCGGCTCGACCGCCGGGCGGATGCTGTCGGAGATCCCGGCGCAGGTGCCGGGGGCGCGGATCGAGGGGGTTCTGGTGACGCCGATGGCCGGCGCGGGGGTCGAGTTGATCGTCGGCACGCAGCGGGACGCGGTGCTGGGGCCGATGGTGATGGTGGGGCTCGGCGGGGTGCTGGCGGAGGTCATGAAGGACGTGAAGCTGGCGCTTGCGCCGGTGAGCGTCGAGACGGCCGAGGAGATGCTGCGCGGCCTGCGCGGCGCGGCGATGCTGGATGGCGTAAGGGGCGCGCCGCCGGTGGACGTGCGCGCGGCGGCCGAGGTGGTGAGCCGGCTTTCGATCCTGGCAGCGGCGAACGCGGACGGGGTGGAGAGCATCGAGATCAACCCGCTGCTGGTGCGAGAGGACGGGGCGGTTGCGCTGGATGCACTGATCGTGCCGCGAGAGTGAACCGCTGGCGCGCGGGGCCGGGTCGGGGCAAAACTTTTCGCGAAAAGTTTTGAGAAGACTTTTCGCGAAAAGTCTTCGCGTGCCCCGACGAGCAGGGCGGTAACGTCAAAAGCGCCAGGCTTGACCGCCCGGCGCTTCGCTTTCGCTTCGCGCGTGAAAGCCTGGAAACTCTCCACCGGAGAGTTTCCTGACGGCTTTCACCCCTTCATCGAATCCCAGAAGCTCTTCACGCTGGAAAAGAAGCTCTTGCTTTCGGGGTTGTTGTCCTCGCTCAGAGCGTCGAACTCCCGCAGCAGCTCCTTCTGGCGCGTCGTCAGGTTCACCGGGGTCTCGACCGCCAGCTCGATGAACATGTCGCCGGGCGCGCCGCCGCGCAGGGCCGGCATCCCCTTCGACCGCAGCCGCATCTGCCGCCCGTTCTGCGAGCCCTCGGGGATTTTCACCCGGCTGCGGCCGCCGTCGATCGTCGGCACCTCGATGTCGCCGCCAAGCGCGGCATCCGTCATCGACACCGGCACGCGGCAGTAGAGGTTAACCCCCTCGCGCTGGAAGATCTTGTGCGGCGTCACCTCGATGAAGATGTAGAGATCGCCCGGAGGCCCGCCGCGCATCCCGGCCTCGCCTTCTCCGCCCAGGCGGATGCGGGTGCCGGTCTCGACCCCCGCCGGGATGTTCACCGACAGCGACCGGTCGCGGTCCACGCGGCCCTGACCGCCGCAGGCCTTGCAGGGGTTCTGGATGATCTGGCCCAGCCCCGAACAGGTCGGGCAGGTCCGCTCCACCGTGAAGAAGCCCTGCTGCGCCCGCACCTTGCCCATGCCGGAACAGGTCGGGCAGGTCGTCGGCTCCGCCCCGCCGGCGGCGCCGGTGCCGTCGCAGACGGTGCACTGGACCGAGGTCGGGACCTGGATCGTCTTCTGCAGACCCGACCAGGCCTCTTCCAGCGTGACCCGCAGGTTGTAGCGCAGGTCCGACCCCCGCGCCGCGCGCTGCCGGCCGCCGGCGCCGCGCTGGCCCATGAAGTCGCCGAAGAGGTCGTCGAACACGTCCGAGAAGGCGCTGGCGAAATCGCCCTGCTGCCCGCCACCGGGGCGCGGGCCGCGCGGACCGCCGCCCATGCCGCCGTCGAAGGCCGCGTGGCCGAACCGGTCGTAGGCCGCCTTCTTGTCGGCATCCTTCAGCACGTCGTAGGCCTCGTTCACGTCCTTGAACCGGGCCTCGGCGCTGGCATCGTCCTTGTTGCGGTCGGGGTGAAGCTCTTTCGCCTTGGTGCGATAGGCCTTCTTTATCTCCTCCGCCGTGGCGCCCTTCTTGACGCCCAGCGTCTCGTAATAATCACGCTTTGCCACTGGGGTTCCCCCTCGTCAGGAACAGGTAGGGCCGGCCCGTTCCGCACGGACCGGCCCCAGAGGTTCCCGCATGCCGATCAGGCACGCTTGTTGTCGTCCAGATCCTCGAAATCGGCATCGACGATGTCGTCATCGTCGGACGCCCCGGAATCCGCGGCCTTCGGCTCGTCGTCGCCGTCATCGGCCTGCGACTTGTAGATCGCCTCGCCCAGCTTCATGGCGGCTTCGGTGACGTTCTGGATGCCGGACCGGATCTTGTCCGCGTTGTCCTTCTCCAGCTCGTCCTTCAGCGCGGCGATGGCCAGCTCGATCGCCTCGATGGTCGAGGGGTCGACCTTGTCGGCGTGCTCTTCCATCGACTTCTCGGTCGAATGGATGAGGCTTTCGGCCTGGTTCTTCGCCTCGACCAGATCGCGGCGCTTCTTGTCGCTTTCCGCGTTCTCCTCGGCGTCCTTGACCATCTTCTCGATGTCCTCGTCGGACAGACCGCCCGAGGCCTGGATCGTGATCTTCTGCTCCTTGTTGGTGCCCTTGTCCTTGGCGCCGACGGACACGATGCCGTTGGCGTCGATGTCGAAGGTCACCTCGATCTGGGGCAGGCCACGGGGAGCAGGCGGGATGTCCTCGAGGTTGAACTGGCCGAGCATCTTGTTGTCGGCCGCCATCTCGCGTTCACCCTGGAAGACCCGGATGGTCACGGCGTTCTGGTTGTCCTCGGCGGTCGAGAAGACCTGGGACTTCTTGGTCGGGATCGTGGTGTTGCGGTCGATCAGGCGGGTGAACACGCCACCCAGCGTCTCGATCCCCAGCGAAAGCGGCGTCACGTCCAGCAGCACCACGTCCTTGACGTCGCCCTGCAGCACGCCGGCCTGGATCGCGGCACCAAGCGCCACCACCTCGTCGGGGTTCACGCCCTTGTGCGGCTCTTTCCCGAAGAACTTCGTCACTTCCTCGACGACCTTCGGCATCCGCGTCTGACCGCCGACCAGAACCACCTCGTCGATGTCCGAGGTCGAGAGACCGGCATCCTTCAGCGCGGCCTGGCAGGGCTTCAGCGAGGCCTTGATCAGGTCGCCCACGAGGCTTTCCAGCTTGGCGCGGGTCAGCTTCATGACCATGTGCAGCGGCTGGCCGGTCTTGCCGTCCATGCTGATGAACGGCTGGTTGATCTCGGTCTGGCTGGACGAGGACAGTTCGATCTTCGCCTTCTCCGCCGCCTCTTTCAGGCGCTGGAGGGCCATCTTGTCCTTCGTCAGGTCCACGCCGTGTTCCTTGCGGAACTCGTCGGCGAGGTAGTTGACGATCCGCATGTCGAAATCCTCACCGCCGAGGAACGTGTCCCCGTTGGTGGACTTCACCTCGAAGAGGCCGTCGTCGATTTCCAGGATCGTCACGTCGAACGTGCCGCCGCCGAGGTCGTAGACGGCGATGGTCTGCGAGTTCTGCTTGTCGAGGCCATAGGCCAGCGCCGCGGCGGTCGGTTCGTTGATGATCCGCAGCACTTCAAGACCGGCGATCTTGCCCGCGTCCTTCGTGGCCTGACGCTGGGCATCGTTGAAGTAGGCGGGCACGGTGATGACGGCCTGCGTGACCTCCTCGCCCAGATAGGACTCGGCCGTTTCCTTCATCTTGCCGAGGATGAAGGCCGAGATCTGCGAGGGGCTGTATTTCTCGCCCCGCGATTCGACCCAGGCGTCGCCGTTGCCGCCGTCGATCACGTTGTAGGGGACGTTCTTCTTGTCCTTCGCCAGGTCGGCGTCGTCGAACCGGCGGCCGATCAGGCGCTTGACGCCGAAGATCGTGTTGGTGGGGTTGGTGACGGCCTGGCGCTTGGCGCTCTGGCCGACAAGGCGTTCATCGTCGGTGAACGCGACGATCGAGGGCGTGGTGCGTGCCCCTTCGGAATTCTCGATGACCTTCGGCTGCGACCCATCCATGATGGCAACGCAGGAGTTGGTGGTCCCGAGGTCGATACCGATCACTTTCGACATTGTTTTCGATCCCTTTCACTTCAGGCGATTGGCGGGGGCGGACCCGTTACGGCATCCGCCTGCCCGATGCTCTGCAGCGGCAGGAGGAAGCCCCACGTGGGGCCCGGACCCCTGTCCGCCACGCTTCCGGGCGTATATAAGGAGGGGGTCATGGGGCTGCAAGCGGGCCCGGGAACGCAAATGCCGTGATTTGCTGCAATTCGGCCGCGGCGGGAAGGACGTGCCGGAAGGATGACCGAAACGCCGGCGCCACTGAACGTCCGGGGGGTCGGGATACGGCCCGGCCACCTGTCCCGCGCGGCGCAGGAGGGCATGGTCGCGGACCTGCGCGAGGTCGCGCGGGCGGCGCCCTTCTTCTCGCCCGAGACGAGGTTCGGCAGGAAGATGTCCGTGCGGATGACCTCGGCCGGGAAATACGGCTGGTACTCCGACCGGCGCGGTTACCGCTACGAGCCGCGCCATCCGTCCGGCGTGCCCTGGCCGCCGATCCCCGACAGCGTTCTGGCGGTCTGGCACGAGGCGACGGGGCTGGGCCGCGCGCCCGATTGCTGTCTGGTGAACTTCTACCGCGACAGCGCCCGGATGGGCCTGCACCAGGATCGGGACGAGGCCGATTTCGCCTGGCCGGTGCTGTCGATCTCGCTGGGGGACGACGGCCTCTTCCGGATCGGCAACATCGAACGCGGAGGAAAGACCGAAAGCGTCTGGCTCCGCTCCGGCGACGTCCTCACCCTCGCCGGCGAGGCGCGCCTGATCCACCACGGCATCGACCGCATCCGCCCCGGCACCTCGACCCTGCTGCCCGAGGGCGGCCGGATCAACCTGACGCTCAGGGTCGTGGACTGACCCCGCCCCTTCATCTTTCCGGAAAATACGCCCGCCGGAGTCGAAAACGCAGCCGGCGGAGCCGGCTGCAATCGACCGAATGCGCCGCAGGCGCTCAATTCGACGGCAGCCGCCCGCGCTACCGGCCCCCTGCACTACCAGCCAGTCCGCAGGGCCTCCACCGCGCGGACCTCGCCCGCGACGATCCCGCGCCGGTTCACCAGCGGCATCGCGGCGTATCCGGCGGCCGGATGGCACGCATCCAGAACCCCCAGCCCGACGAGGATCGCCGTGACCGCCGCCTCGGCCGCCCGCGTCGCGCCGTCCTCGATCTTCAGCGCAACGCCCAGACCGCGCTCGGGCAGGATGGCGACGAAGACCGCCTCGGCCCCGGTCTTCACCGCCGCCCGGCCCGACATGGCGCGCATCAGCGCGGTGCAGGCGCGGCCCTCGCCGGCCACCAGCTCGGGGTGGGCCATCATCGCCTCGCGCAGGCGCACCATCGCCCGGGCCCGGACCCCGCCGTCCTCGCGCGCGGCGGCGAAGGCGGCCATCGCGCGGGCCAGCCCTTCCAGCGAGCAGGCGAAGTTCGGGGCGGAGCAACCGTCGATGCCCCAGCCGGGGCTGTCCTCGGCCGTCACCTCCTCGAAGGCCTGACGCACGGTGCGCTGCACCACGTGGTCGACCTCGTGATAATCCGGCCCGCCGCCCAGATGGCGGTTGAGCGTCAGGAAACCGGAATGCTTGCCGGAACAGTTGTTGTGGACCTGGCAGGGCGCCGTGCCCGTGCGGATCAGCGCGTCGCGCTCGGGCAGGTCGCCCGGCTCCTGCGGGCCGCAGCGCAGGTCGTCGTCGCCGAGGCCCAGACCCGCCAGCCATTCCCGCACCGGCCCGACATGGATCGCGGCGCCGTTGTGCGAGGCGCAGGACAGCGCCAGGTGCCGCGGGTCCAGCCCGGCCGCCTCTGCCGCGCCGCTTTCGACCAGCGGCAGGGCCTGGATCATCTTGCAGGACGAGCGCGGAAAGATCACCGCGTCCGGATCGCCCCAGGCCCGGACGATGCCGCCGCCCGCGTCCACCACAACGGCGTGCCCGCGGTGCAGGCTTTCCAGCCGCCCGCCCCGGGACACCTCGACCATCGGCACCGCACCGCTCATCCCGTCTCTCCGCTCACATTCCACTGGCACCGGCCTCAAATTCCGGCGATTTCGCGCCGTCCGGCCTTTCGCATCGCGCAGATTTCACGCTAGTGTAGCGCTGTCGAGAAGGAAATGGCGCGGGTTGCCGAAGAGGGCGGAGCAACCGCCGGACCCCGCCGTGAACAGAGGCTACGGACAGCTTGGAGGCTGCAAAGATGAATTCACCTCTTGCGTGGGCCGCGGCGGGCATCATGGCGCTTTCCGCGGGGATGGCCGCAGGAACGGCCGGTGCACAGCAGGCCAGCGAGAACCAGGTCGCGGCAAAGACCGACTGGAGCGTCTTCGAAGAGGCGCAACCGAAGGAGTGCTGGGCCGTGTCGGCCCCGAAGGAAACGGTGAACACCAAGGACGGCCGCGTCGTCTCGGTCCGCCGGTCCGACATCCTGCTGATGGCGTTCTACCGGCCCGGCAGCAACGTGCAGGGGCAGATCACCTTCACCGGCGGCTACCCGTTCGCAAGCGGCTCGACCGTCAACCTGAACGTCGACGGGACGGAGTTCGAGCTGTTCACCGAGGGCGAATGGGCGTGGCCCGCCTCGCCCGGCGAGGACACCAACATCCTGGCGGCGATGAAGCGCGGATCCTCGGCCGTCCTGACGGCCATGTCGGGCCGCGGGACGATGACGCGGGACACCTTCTCGCTGCTGGGCTTCACCGCCGCGGTGGAAGAGGCCGCGAAGCGCTGCCAGTAGGCGGCGCTTCGGCGTGCGGGTCGATCGCTCGATCCGCCGCCCGCCCCCACCGCCGCCCGGCCCGTCACCCGGGCAGCCACCCGGCCGCGATCACGCCGATCTGACGAGCCATCCCGTGCCGCAGGGCCACGGGCGGCTGGCATTCCGGCCGCGAATGCGCTATGCGGCGGGCTTCCGAGACAGCCCGAACCGCCGAGTCCGCCGATGACCTCAGACGCGCCGATCACCCAGGACGTGCACACGATCCCCCGCAAGCTGCCCGCCGGCGACGGGCGGGTGAACCTCGTCGGCCTGACCCGCGACGCCCTGCGCGCCGCGCTGGAGGGCGTGGGCGTGCCCGAGAAGCAACTGAAGATGCGGGTGAACCAGCTCTGGCAATGGGTCTATCACTGGGGGGTCCGCGATTTCGACGCGATGACCAACCTGTCGAAGGATTTCCGCGCCACGCTCGCCGCGCATTTCACCATCGACCTGCCGGAAGTCGTCTCGCGCCAGGTCTCGGCCGACGGCACGCGCAAGTATCTGGTGCGCATCGCCGGCGGGCACGAGGTGGAAACCGTCTACATCCCCGAGGCCGATCGCGGCACGCTGTGCATCTCGTCCCAGGTCGGCTGCACGCTGACCTGTTCGTTCTGCCACACCGGCACGCAGAAGCTGGTCCGCAACCTCACGGCCGGAGAGATCGTCGGTCAGGTCATGCTGGCCCGCGACGATCTGGGCGAATGGCCGAAACCCGGAGAGCCGAAGCGGGAAGAGCGGCTGCTGTCGAACATCGTGCTGATGGGCATGGGCGAACCGCTCTACAATTTCGAGGCCGTCCGCGACGCGATGAAGATCGCGATGGACGGCGAGGGGATCGCCCTGTCGCGCCGCCGGATCACCCTGTCGACCAGCGGTGTGGTGCCCGAGATCGCCCGCGCGGCGGAAGAGATCGGCTGCCTGCTGGCCGTGTCGTTCCACGCCACCACCGACGAGGTGCGCGACCGCCTGGTGCCGATCAACAGGCGCTGGAACATCGAGACGCTGCTGACTGCCCTGCGCGAGTATCCCCGCCTGTCGAATTCCGAGCGCATCACCTTCGAATACGTGATGCTGCGGGACGTGAACGACAGCGACGCCGACGCCCGGCGGCTGGTGAAGCTGATCTCGGGCATTCCGGCCAAGATCAACCTGATCCCGTTCAACGAATGGCCCGGCGCGCCCTACCAGCGGTCCGACTGGGACCGGATCCAGAGCTTCGCCGACATCGTCCACAAGGCCGGCTACGCCAGCCCGATCCGCACGCCGCGGGGCGAGGACATCATGGCCGCCTGCGGTCAGCTGAAGTCCGCGACCGAACGGGCGCGGAAGTCCCGCGCCGCCATCGCCGCCGAGGCCGGGCTGAACGGCTGACGCGGCCGCGGCCGGCGGTCCGTGGCCCGCCGGGGGCCGGAACCCCCGGCCGCCTCTCGCGTTCGTGACAGGACGCAAGAGGTCTTCCCATGACTCATCCCTTCCCGCCGCTCGCGGTGGACACCGCGCCGGACGGCACGCCGCGCCGCACCGGGGTCGAGATCGAATTCGCCGGCCTGTCGGTGGAGCAGGCGGCGAAGGTCGTCGCCCGCAGCGCGGGCGGCACCGCCCGCAACACCGGGCCCCATGCCTGGTGCGTCGACGGCACCTCGATCGGTGATGTACAGGTCTATCTCGACACCGCGCTGCGCCATGCCGGCCACCGCGCCCTGCGCGAGGCGGGTCTGTCGCTGGGACGCGACCTGATCCCGGTCGAGATCGTCACCGAACCGCTGACCCGCGACGGTCTCTCGCTGCTCGACCGGATCCGCGAGGATCTGGCGGCGGCCGGGGCCGAGGGCAGCCGCAGCGGGCTGTTCTACGGTTTCGGCGTGCACCTGAACGTCGGGATCGCCTCCGAGGACGCCCGCGGGATCACCCGCCCCCTGCTGGCCTGGGGGCTGATCGAGGACTGGATGCGCCAGGCCCTGCCAATCGACAACCTGCGGCGGATCCTGCCGTTCACCGATCCCTGGCCCACCGATCTTGTCCACGACCTCTGCAAGGCCGGGGTCGATGCCGCGCCCGAGACGGTGATGGAGATCTACCTGCGCCAGGCGCCGAACCGGAACTACGGTCTCGACGCGCTGCCGCTGCTGGCGCATCTGGACGCGGACGCGGTGCGCGCCGCCATCGGCGGCGGCAAGGCGCTGAAGGCGCGGCCGGCCTTCCATTTCCGCCTGCCGGACAGCCGCATCGACCAGCCGGAATGGTCGCTGACCACCGAATGGCGCCGCTGGCAACTGGTGGAGGAGGTCGCCGCCCGGCGATCCCTGCTGAACCGGCTCTGCGCCGCCTGGCTGGCCGACCACGGGCCGATCACTCTGATCCGGCGGAACTGGGCGCGGCGGGCCTCGGACATCCTGGGCGATGCGGGGATCATCCCCGCGGACGAGGCGGCATGAGAAAACCGCTGATCGGCGTCACCACCTCCGCCCGCTCCGGCTGGCGCATCTTCCCGCTGGTGCGGCTGAACCTCGCGCTGGCCGGCGCGGATGCCGTCCGCTGGGGCACCGGCCGGGCGGCGGACGTGCAGAAGGTGGACGGCGTCATCATCGGCGGCGGCGACGACATCTCTCCGGGGCTCTACGGCGGGCAGCTGACGGCGAAGGCGCGGCTGGACCCCGCCCGCGACCGGCTGGAGCGGCGGCTGGTCGAGGAGGCGCTGGCGGCGGGTCGCCCGGTGCTCGGCATCTGCCGCGGGGCGCAGATGCTGAACGTGGCGCTTGGCGGGACGCTGGATCAGGACGCCTACGCCACCTGGGCGAACAGCCGCGAGTTCCGCACCGTGCTGCCGCGCAAGACGGTGCGGGTGAAGCCGGGCACCCGCCTTGCCGGCCTGTCGGGCGTCGCCGACATGAAGGTGAACGCCCTGCATTCCCAGGCCGTCGACCGGCTGGGCAACAACCTGCGGGTCGCGGCCCGCGATCAGGGCGGGATGATCCAGGCGGTGGAGCGCATCCGCGACCCCTTCGCCATCGGCGTGCAGTGGCACCCCGAACACCTGTTCTATGCCCGCCGCCAGCGCGCGATCTTCCGCGGCCTCGTCGCCGCCGCCCGCGCCGGCATGCGCGATCAGGGCCAGATCCGCGCGGTGAAGGAGGAAGAGGCGGCGCTGGCCGACCTCGTCTGACCAGGGCCGGCCTGCGTGGCGCGACCGTGACCGAGGAAGGCCCCAGCGACCGGGCGGTCGCCACGACGGGGCGGGGCAGGCGCTCTCCGTCCCTTCCGGCCGCCTCCCGGCGCGTTGCCCTTGCTGCCGGACCCCCTTCACGACAGGGCGATGCGCATGAAACAATGCTTCCCGACTCGTCCTTCCGACCCACATGAGCCCCGACAGAGGGAGACACCCATGAACAAGTACGCCAGGACCGACGCGGCCATCGCGGCGCTCACGCCCGAGCAGTATCGCGTCACTCAGGAAAGCGGCACCGAACGCCCCGGCTCCGGCCCGCTTCTGGGCAACAAGGAGCCCGGGATCTACGTCGACATCGTCTCGGGCGAGCCGCTCTTCGCCTCGGCCGCGAAATACGAGAGCCACTGCGGCTGGCCCAGCTTCGTGAAGCCGATCGAACCCGACAACGTGGTGGAGATCGAGGACCGCACGCACGGCATGATCCGCACCGAGGTCCGCTCGAAACACGGCGACAGCCACCTGGGCCATGTCTTCCCGGACGGGCCGCGGGATCGTGGCGGGCTGCGCTACTGCATCAACTCCGCCTCGCTCCGCTTCGTTCACCGCGACGACATGGAGGCCGAGGGCTACGGAGAGTACATCGACCAGGTGGAGGACGTGCAATGACAGACGGAACCGAAAGACGCGCCGTGCTGGCCGGCGGCTGCTTCTGGGGCATGCAGGACCTGATCCGCAAGCTGCCGGGGGTGAAGGCGACCCGTGTGGGCTATACCGGCGGGGACGTGAAGAACGCGACCTACCGTAATCATGGCACCCATGCCGAGGGGATCGAGATCATCTACGATCCCGAGACCATCAGCTATCGCCGTCTGCTGGAGTTCTTCTTCCAGATCCACGACCCGACCACCCTGAACCGGCAGGGGAACGATCGGGGCCTCAGCTACCGCTCGGCGATCTACTGGGTGGACGAGGATCAGCGGCAGACCGCGCTGGACACCATCGCGGATGTCGAGGCCTCGGGGCTCTGGCCCGGCAAGGTGGTGACCGAGGTGGAACCCGTCGGCGACTTCTGGGAGGCCGAGCCCGAGCACCAGGATTATCTGGAGCGGATTCCCAACGGCTATACCTGCCACTTCCCGCGCCCGAACTGGGTGCTGCCGAAACGGCAGGCCGCCGAGTAGCGGCCCGATGGGACAAGGGCCCGGGCGTCAGCGCCCGGCCCGGCGCGCCGCGTCGCGGCGCAGGTCCACCAGCGCCTTCAGGATCCTCTCCGGCCGCCGGTAGAGGATCAGCTGGCCGCCCCCGTCCAGCACCGTCAGATGCGCCCGGCCCGGCCGCGCCTGCCAGAAGTCGCGGGTCGTGTCGATGTTCATCCAGGGATCGCGGTCGCCGTGGACGACGTGCAGCGGCACGTCGGTGGCGTCGACCCTGTGGGACCAGTCGCTGACCATGTGCAGGCTGTCGATCTCGAACGCCCGGTGGCCCTGCCGGACCGAAAAGCGATGCCCCGAAGCGATGCGTTCGAAGATATCGGGATCGTTGACGGCGGCCATGTCGTCCGCCGTTCCTTCGTATTGCGACAGCATGAACCGCCGGTGGCCGCCGTTCAGCATCTGGTTGATCCCGGCCCGCAGCACGAAGGGCAGCAGGTGCGGCGTGTAGCGCGCCGTGTAGGCCACCAGCCGCTGCCGCGTCGACATCACCGCGAAATCCCGGACCGAGGTGAAGGGCACCGCCCCCGCGACGGCCAGGATGCCGCGCACCCGATCGGGGAAGTGCTGCGCCAGGGCATAGGCGTAGAGAGCGCCCCCCATGTGGCCCAGCGTCAGGGCCGAGGGGATGTGCAGCTCGTCCATCAGCGCCGCCACCTGCGCGGCGAAATGGTCGGGATACTCGGGCACCGGCCAGTCGCCGGGCTCGGCGGTGCCGTACCAGGGGCGGACCGGGCAGATCAGCCGGAAGCCCGCATCTGCCAGCGATTTCTCCAGCCCCGGCGGCAGGTTGATCCCGTCCAGCATCCCGTGGAAGAAGATCACCGGATCGCCGTGCGGGTCGCCCAGATATTCGGCCGTGATGGTGCGCCCGCCGGGCAGTTCGAGCCGGATCCCCTCGTGCCCGCCGCCGCCCATGCCGGCGCGGGGGTGGCGTTCGACCATCCGCATCAGCGAGAACAGCAGCCGCACCAGATCGACCTGCGAATGAGAGCCGGTCTTGGCCATGATCTTCTTGAGCTGCGTGCGCACCGTCGCCACCGCGCTGCCCCTCAGCGCCGCGATCTGTTCGGGCGGATTGCCGTCGGCGACAAGCTCGCAGATCGCGGCCTCGGAGGGGGAGAGCCCGAAATCCTCGGCCAGGATGCGGCTGACGCCCTCGGGCCAGTCGGGGGTGATGCGGCTGATCAGGATCAGGTCGCGCTCGTCCCGCTCGGGCAGCATCCGGGCCTGAAGGAACTGGGACCGGCCGTCGAGGGGCGAGGTGATCTTCATCAGCAACGGGCGGGGCTGCATCGTCGGATCGCCGACCCGCAGCCGCTGGCACAGCTGGCGCAGGGAACGCCGGTGCGCCGCGTCGGTCGGCAGGTCGTCGATGCAGCCGCCCTTGCCGACACCGAACTCCCGCTCGGCCGCGGTGTTGCCCCAGACGATCCGCCCTTCGGCATCGGCCAGCAGCTGCGGCGCCGCGCCGGCGCTTTCGCCGCGTGCGGCCGGCGGGTCCGCCCGGTCGGCCATCTGCGCGAGGATCCGGCCGGCGATCTCGAAGTGGCGGGTGATCTCGGGGTCTTCCTCGCTTTCCGCCAGAACCGTGTGGCCCGCCTCGACCAGCCGCTGAAGGTAATCGACCCGCTGATTGATGTAGGCAGCCCATTCGGCCATGAAGCTGTCGTAGGTCTGGGGCTCCAGCGCGATCCGGTAGATCGACTCGATCAACGCCGCGCGTCTGGAACTGCCGTCCGACACCGTTTTCCCCCGAACTTCCACCTCTTCGCCGTGCCTTTGAAGGGCCCGGTCCTTACGCGAGGTAATACCCCATCTGGTGTATCCGGAAAAGGAAGTTGCGGATTCCGGCGGAATTGTGGCGGCAGCGCGTTTTTACCATTTGGTAAGAATTGACAGCGCACCGCGGACGCGGTTCTGTCGCCTTGTTCATGAAGACATTCCCAAATTCCTTGGACTGACCAGAACCTTTATCCCCAAGCAGACCGGTCCGCGCCCCACGCGGGCCGGTCTTTGGTTCCGACCATGTGCCAACTCTGGCGTGATCCCCGCCGCGGTCAAGCCCCGGCGGCGAAAAGCTGCCCGTAGCTGTCGCGCAGCGCCTTCTTCTGCACCTTGCCCATGGTGTTGCGGGGCAGCTCGTCCACGATCTCGATCCGCTTGGGCTGCTTGAACTTCGCCAGCTTCGGCGCGATGGCGGCGGCGATGTCCTCGGGCGTGGCGGTGCCCACGACGACGGCCACCACCGCTTCGCCGAAATCGGGGTGCGGGACGCCGATGACGGCGCTTTCCACCACGCCGGGCAGGTCGTCGATCGTCTCTTCCACCTCCTTGGGGTAGACGTTGAACCCGCCCGATATGATCAGGTCCTTCGCCCGCCCGACGATGGTGACGTAGCCGTCCGCGTCGCGGGTGCCCAGATCGCCGGTGATGAACCAGCCGTCGGGGCGCAGCTCTTCCGCCGTCTTCTCGGGCATCTGCCAGTAGCCCTTGAAGACGTTCGGCCCGCGCACCTCGATCGTGCCGGTTTCCCCGTCCGGCACCTCGGCCCCGCCGTCCATGATGCGCAGCTCGACGCCGGGCAGGGGGAAGCCCACGGTGCCGGCGCGGCGCTCGCCCTCGTAGGGGTTCGAGGTGTTCATGTTGGTCTCGGTCATGCCGTAGCGTTCGAGAATGCGGTGGCCGGTCCGGGCCTCCCATTGCTGGTGCGTGTCGACCAGCAGGGGCGCGGAGCCCGAGATGAAGAGCCGCATGTTCCCCGCGTGCTCGGGGGTCAGTCGCTCGCTCTGCAGCAGGCGGGTGTAGAAGGTGGGCACGCCCATCATCGCGGTCGCCTGCGGCATCGCGTCGAGGATCGCCTCGGGGTCGAACTTCGGCAGGAAGACGACCGAGGCGCCCGAGAAGAGCGCGACGTTCGTCGCCACGAAGAGGCCGTGGGTGTGGAAGATCGGCAGCGCGTGGATCAGCACGTCGTCGCGGGTGAAGCGCCAGTAGTCGCGCAGCATCTCGGAGTTGGAGGCGAGATTGGCGTGGCTCAGCATCGCGCCCTTCGACCGGCCCGTGGTGCCCGAGGTGTAGAGGATCGCCGCCAGATCGTCCTCGCCCCGCGGCACCGCCCGCGCCTCGGCCGTGGCCGGCAGCGCCTCCGTCAGCGTGCCGCGCCCGTCGGGACCCAGGTCGAACAGCCGCGCGGCGCCGACCAGCGGCTCGACCTCCGCCCGGCGGGCGGGGTCGCAGACCACGACACGCGGCGTGGCGTCGCCGAGGAAATAGGACAGCTCGGCCGCCGTATAGGCGGTGTTCAGCGGCAGGAAGACGCCGCCCGCGATGACGGTCCCGAGGTAGAGCTGCACCGCCTCCAGCGACTTCTCGACCTGCACCGCGACGCGGTCGCCGGGTTCCAGCCCGGCGTCGATCAGCGCCGCGGCGATGCGCGTGGCGCCGTCGAAGAGCGCGGCATAGCTGGTGTCGGGCAGGCCCGGCCGCATCGCGAAGACCTTGTCCGGGGTCAGCGCGGCATGGCGGGCAAGGCGGCTGGCCAGGTGGTTCTGTTCGTACATGGGCGTCATCCTCGGGCGTTCTCTCGCCTCCGGGGTATGAGCCGACACCGCCCAAATGCAAGTCCCGGTGTTGCAGTTGACCTTTACCTGTCGCGCGGCCAGGGTCGCCGGGCCTCATCCGCCACAGGATTTCCGATGCAACCGCTGCGCGGCATCATACTCAAGCTGATCGCCGTCTTCGTCTTCATCGTCATGTCCTCTCTCATCAAGGCCGTGTCGGACACGATTCCGATCGGCGAGACGGTCTTCTTCCGCTCCTTCTTCGCGATCCCGGTGCTGGTCGGATGGCTCGCCATGCGGCACGAGCTGCATACGGGTTTCCGGGTGAAATCCCCGACGATGCACGTGCTGCGCGGCTGCCTCGGCTGCATGGCCATGGGCTGCTCCTTCGGGGCGCTCGGCTTCCTGCCGCTGCCCGAGGCGACGGCGCTCGGCTACGCCATGCCGCTGCTGGTGGTGGTGTTCGCGGCGATGTTCCTGAACGAGAAGGTCGGCATCTACCGCTTCGGCGCCGTCGGCGTCGGCCTGATCGGGGTGCTGGTGGTGATGGCCCCGCGCCTGACCATCGGCGCGGGCGACGCGATGGAGACGGCGCAGGTGATCGGCGTAACGCTGGCGCTCTTCGGGGCGACCTGCGGGGCGCTCAGCCAGATCCACATCCGCAACATGATCCGCACCGAACAGACCTCGGCCATCGTGTTCTGGTTCTTCATCACCTCGACCGTGCTGTCGATGATGACGATTCCCTTCGGCTGGGTGATGCCGCGCGGCTGGGACTGGGTGTGGCTGATCTCGATCGGGCTGCTGGGCGGGGTGGGGCAGATCTGCGTGACCTCCTCCTACCGCCACGCCGACGCCTCGCTGATCGCGCCGTTCGACTATGCCTCGATGCTCTTCGCGGTCTTCATCGGCTATTTCTTCTTCGCCGAGGTGCCGACGGTGCAGACCATCGCGGGGGCGGGTATCGTGATCTCGGCCGGCGTCTTCATCATCCTGCGCGAACGTCGCCTCGGCCTGCAGCGCGGCGAGGCGCGCCGGGCCAAGACGCCGCACGGCTGACACGGCGCAACACCCGCCTGCTTCCTCTGGCCGAAAATATCCTCGGGGGGGCGCTCCGCAGGAGCGCGGGGGGCAGACAGCCCCCCTCCGCCCTCTCCAACCGTCAGGCGGGCAGGGGCGGCGGCGACGATTTCCGGCCGAGCGCGACCCAGACCTGGATGATCCCGGCCACCAGCCCCAGCCCCACGCCGAACTGCACCGCGTGGTCGTAGTTGCCGAAGAGGTCGAAGACGATCCCGCCGCCGAGCGCGCCGAGGAAGCTGCCGAACTGGTGGAAGGTGAAGGTCACCCCCTGCAGCATCGCCTGCCAGCGCAGGCCGAAGCGTTCGGCCACCGAGCCGGAGACCAGCGGCGCGACCCCGAGGTAGAGAAAGCCGATGATCGCCGCGAACATCACCGTCGTCTCGGGCGTCGGCCAGCGGGTGAAATACCACGCCAGCGTCAGCGAGCGCAGGATGTAGATCATCCCCAGCAGCGCCTGTTTCGAGAACCGCCCGCCGGCCCAGCCGAAGAACAGAGAGCCCATGACGTTGAACCCGCCGATGGTGCCGAGCGCGGTGGCGGCCAGCATCGGATCCGCGCCGCAGAGCTGCAGGTAGGCGGGCAGGTGGGTGGTCAGGAACACCAGCTGCATGCCGCAGACGAAATAGGCCAGCGACATGACGACGAAGGGCAGGTCCGACCCCGCCGTCCGCAGCGTGTCGCGGATGCCGAGGCTGTCGGCCGAGAACGGCGCCGGCGGCGGCGCGGGGCGGCGGTCGACCCGCCCGGCCATCAGCGCGGCGGGGATCATCAGCAGCGACATGGCGAAGAACACCGTCACCGCCATGCGCCAGTCGAAGGCCGCCATCACGCCCTGGCCGATCGGGGCCGCGATCAGCGCCCCGAGCGAGCCGACCGCGCCGACGATGCCCAGCATCAGCGACCGCATGGAGGCCGGCACGACGCGGGAGGTGACGGCCATCGCCATGGCGGTGGAGGAACAGGCCAGCGCGAAGCCGATCAGCACGCCGGGTCCCAGCACGATCTGCCACAGCCCCTGCGCCCCGGCCAGCAGGCCCAGCCCCGCCACATAGGCGACGGCGCCGGCCGCCATCAGGGCCCGGAAGCCGAAGCGCGGCACCAGCGAGCCCACGAGCGGCTGGAAGAAGCCCCAGCAGAGGTTCTGCACCGCGATGGCGACGGTGAACTGCGTGACCGTCACCGGCAGGTCGGTGGTGAGGGCAGGCATGAAGAGCCCGAGGCTCTGCCGCAGCCCCATGGCGAGGGTCAACATCACCGATGCGCCGAGCAGGATCGCCCAGGAGGGCTTCAGTACGGCGAGGAAGGAGGGCTGGTCGGGATCGCGCATCGAGGGCTCCGGCACGGCCCGGGCGGGCCGGTCAACTTGCTGACCGGAAGGTAGGCTTGCGCCGGGGGCGGGTGCAATCGACTTTTCCGGGCCCGCGTTGACGCGCGCTCAACGCGGGCATGTTGTCGGTGCATGGCCTGCGGATGGAGTGAGGCGGCGCACACGTGTTTCTGGATAGGGCACGGCGGCCGAGACGCGTCGCCGGATCGGCCTGCGCCGGGCTTTGCGATGAGGGGTGCGGTCGGAGGACAGCGCGGGGAGACGCGACCGGACGATTAGGCGGCTCGGGGAGACGCAACCGGACGATAGGGCGGGGCAGGGCGGCCGTGGCCCGGGCGGGAGGCCCGGCACGTGCCGCCGTCGCCCGCCGTTCAGTCCGGGGCCAGCATGTAGCCCGCGCCGCGCACGGTCTGGAGGTAGCGGGGCTGTTTCGGGTCGCGCTCGATCTTGCGGCGCAGGCGGGTGATCTGCACGTCGACCGCCCGGTCCTGCGCCTGACTGCCGCCGCGGCCGTTCGACCGGCCCAGATCCTCGACCAGCTGCACGCGGGTCAGCGCCTCGCCGGGATGGGCGGCGAAGATGCGCATCAGCTGCGCCTCGGTCGCGGTCAGGCGGACGAGGGTCTCGCCGCTCCACATCTCGCCCCGGTCGACGTCGTAGCGGACCTCGCCCAGATGCAGCACCTTGGGCGCGGAATCGGTGGCCGGGGGCTCGGGCATCCGGCGCAGGATGGCGTTGATCCGCAGCAGCAGCTCGCGCGGTTCGAAGGGTTTCGACAGGTAGTCGTCGGCCCCGGCCTCCAGCCCCGCGATGCGGTCCTCGGTCTCGCCCCGTGCGGTCAGCAGCAGCACCGGGGTCATGGCGATGTCGCGGATGTGGCGGGTCAGGCTGACGCCGTCCTCGCCGGGCATCATCACGTCCAGCACGATCATGTCGAATTCCAGCCCTGCCAGCAGCCGGCGGGCATGGGCCGCGTCGCGGGCGGTGGTCACGAGGAACCCGCCGCGCTTGAGGAATTTCGCCAGCAGCCCGCGGATGCGTTCGTCGTCGTCCACGATCAGCAGGTGCGGCGCGGGATCGGCCCGCGCGGTCATCCGCCGCCCTCTCGCAGGGAGGCGCAGGTGGCGCGCATCGCGGGATCCATCAGCGCGTCCAGCACCTGACGGAAGCCGGCGACCGCCTCGGGGCCGGCCATCCGGTAGGCGGCGCGCATCCGGTTGCGCTGCGCCTCGGACAGCCGGATCTCCAGCGCCCGGCCCTTGTCCGTCAGGTAGAGGTGGCGTTCGCGCTTGTCGGCCGTGCCGATGCGGCTGTCGACCATCTCGTCCTCGATCAGCGTGCGCAGGACGCGGTTCAGCGACTGTTTCGTCACGCCCAGGATTTCCAGCAGGCGCTTGACGTTCATACCCGGCACGCGGGCGATGAAGTGCAGCGCCCGGTGGTGGGCCCGGCCGTAGTCGAGCCCCTCCATGATCTGGTCCGGCGCCGAGGTGAAGCCGCGGTAGGCGAAGAACATCGCCTCGATGCCCTGGCGCAGTTGTTCGTCCGTCAGGAACAGCAGGCTGTCGCCGGTGCTGACCTCGGGCAGTCTGGATCTGGTATTCTGTGTGCTCATCCCGCGGCCGATGTTACGTCAGCCTTGTTGACATTCCAAGACCCATTTGTTAGCGAATCGACGGATATGCGCAACTTTATGTCCGATGCGGGCCTATAAGGCGCAACAAACGGAAAGGAAATGGCGGTGGACGGCGCTTATGACGATCGCGACGGCAAGATCTGGATGGATGGCAAGCTGGTGGAGTGGCGTCAGGCGAACGTGCACCTTCTGACCCACGCGCTGCACTACGCCTCCTCGGTGTTCGAGGGCGAGCGGTGCTACAACGGCAGGATCTTCGAGGGCGTCAAGCACTCCGAGCGGCTGCGGAAGAGCGCGCAGATGCTGGATTTCGAGATCCCGTATACGGTGGAGGAGATCGAGGCGGCGAAATACGCCATGCTGGAGGCCAACGGCTGGACCGACGCCTATGTCCGCGCGGTGGCCTGGCGCGGGTCGGGCAACGACATGGGCGTCTCGGCCAAGCGCAACCCGGTCCGGCTGGCCATCGCCGGCTGGGAATGGGGCAATTACTACGGCGACGCGAAGATGAAGGGCGCGAAACTCGACATCGCGAAGTGGAAGCGCCCCTCGCCCGAGACGATCCCGGTGCACGCCAAGGCGGCCGGGCTCTACATGATCTGCACCATGTCCAAGCACGCGGCCGAGGCGAAGGGCTGCTCGGACGCGCTGTTCATGGATTACCGCGGTCTGGTGGCCGAGGCGACGGGCGCGAACATCTTCTTCGTGAAGGACGGCGAGGTCCACACGCCGAAGCCCGACTGCTTCCTGAACGGCATCACCCGGCAGACCGTGATCGGGATGCTGGAGGCGAAGCAGATCAAGGTCCACGAGCGGCACATCGAGCCGGGCGAGATGGAAGGTTTCCAGCAGTGCTGGCTGACCGGCACCGCCGCGGAGGTGACGCCGGTCGGGCAGATCGGCGACTACAACTTCGAGGTCGGCGCGCTGACGAAGGACATCGCCGAAAGCTACGAGACGCTGGTGCGCAGTTGACCGGCCGGGGCGCTCGACCTGGGGCGCCCCAACTCTCGAAAGACCGGGCGTCGGCGGCGCTCCGGCCCGGATATGTCCACAACCGCCCGCCCCCGCGTCACCGAAACTTCGCACCGCCATCAGCGCGGTGTCACATTCCCGACGGCATCCCTTGGCGCATCTCTCACTCAGCGATGGATGCCAACGATGCCCAAGCTCCTCCACCCGCACATGACCCGCCGCGCCGTCCTGGCCGGCTCCGCCGCCGCGCTCGGCACGCTCGCGATGCCCCGGATCGGCCGCGCCGCGTCGCGCCCCGTCTTCACCCACGGGGTGCAGTCCGGCGATGTCGACATGACCTCCGGCATGATCTGGACCCGCACCGACCGCCCCGCGCGGGTGATGATGGAGGTGGCGACCACCGAAAGCTTCGCCGACGCCCGCCGCCTGCCGCCGATGGACGCGCTGCCGGAAAGCGACTTCGCCGTTAAGCGCCTGCTGGAGGCGCTGCCGGCGGATCAGGAGATCTTCTTCCGCTTCACCGCCGCCGACCTGATGGACGTCAACGCCGTGTCCGAGCCGCTGACCGGCCGGTTCCGCACCGCGCCCGCCTCGCGCCGCAGCGTGAAGTTCGCCTGGTCGGGCGACACCGCCGGCCAGGGCTGGGGGATCGACGACGAGGGCATGCGCACCTATGCCACGATGGCGGGGCACGATCTGGATTTCTTCATCCATTCCGGCGACACGATCTATGCCGACGGCCCGATGGAGGACGAGGTGGCGCTGCCGGATGGCGGCGTGTGGAAGAACACCACGCTTATCGACGAGAAGCGCAAGGTGGCGGAAACGCTGGACGAATTCCGCGCCCAGTGGAAATACAACCTGATGGACGAGCATGTGCGCGCGATGAACGCGCAGGTGCCGACCTTCTTCCAGTGGGACGACCACGAGGTGACCAACAACTGGTCCGCCGCCAAGATATTCGACGACCGCTACACGGTGAAGAACGTCGATCTGCTGGCCGCCCGCGCGGGCCGCGCCTTCCACGAGATGACGCCGATCCGCTACACGCCGGCCGAGCCGGGCCGCGTCTACCGGACCATCAACTACGGTCCGATGCTGGATATCTTCTTCCTCGACATGCGGTCCTACCGTGCCGCGAACACCGACGGAATGCAGGAGCAGCCGGGGCCGGAGACCGAATTCCTGGGCCGTCAGCAGATCGAATGGCTGAAGCGCGAGCTGGCGAAGTCGACCGCCACATGGAAGGTCATCGCCTCGGACATGCCCGTGGGCCTGGTGGTGCCGGACGGCGAGAGGATCGAGGCCATCGCCCAGGGTGACAACGGCGCGCCGAAGGGCCGCGAGTTCGAGATCGCGGAGCTGCTGCGCTTCATCTCCTCCAGCCGGATCGCCAACACGGTGTGGCTGACGGCGGATGTGCATTACACCGCCGCGCATCACTACAGCCCCGACCGGGCGCAGTTTCAGGACTTCACGCCGTTCTGGGAATTCGTCTCGGGCCCGCTGCACGCCGGGACGTTCGGGCCGAACGCGCTGGACGGGACCTTCGGGCCGGAGGTGCGCTTCGTGAAGGCGCCGGCGGAGGGTCAGGCGAACCTGCCGCCGTCGGCCGGGCTTCAGTTCTTCGGCCTGTGCGAGATCGACGGCGACACGCGGCAGATGACGGTGCGCCTGATGGACCGCGCGGATACCGAGCTTTGGTCGATCACGCTCGATCCCGAGGGCGACACGATCTGACCCGGCGCAGGGGAAGGGGAGGGGCGGCCTTCGGGCCGCCCCCTGCCGTTTCCGGCGATTGACCGGCCGGGCGCGACGGGGCAGGAAGCGCCATGCTGTCCTACCAACACGCCTTCCACGCCGGGAACCTCGCGGACGTCCACAAGCACGCGCTGCTGGCGGTGGCGCTGGAGTATCTGACGCGCAAGCCGAAGCCGCTGTCGTTCCTGGAGACGCATTCAGGCCGGGCGCTCTACGACCTCGGGTCGGCCGAGGCGCTGAAGACCGGCGAAGCGGCGCAGGGCATCGCGCGCGTCTCCGGCTGGTTCGGCGCGGATCACCCCTACGCGCAGGCGATCGCGGCGGCGCGCGCGGCCGGCGGGCCGCAGGCGTATCCGGGCTCGCCCTTCATCGCACGGCATCTGCTGCGCGACGACGACCGGATCACGCTGGCCGAGCTGCATCCGCAGGAGGTCGCGGCGCTGCGCGCGGCCCTGCCGGGCGTCGACGTACGTCAGGTCGACGGGCCGGATCTCGCGCTGTCGATGGCCCCGCCCGATCCGCGGCGGGGGCTGTGCCTGATCGACCCGTCCTGGGAGGTGAAGACCGACTGGCAGACGATGCCGAAACTGATCGGTCAGCTGCACCGGAAGTGGGGCGTGGGGGTGCTGATGCTGTGGTATCCGGTGCTGGCCAAAGGGCTGCACCGGCCGATGGTCCGGGCGCTGGACGCGCTCGGGATCGAGGGGGCGCTGCGGCACGAGGTGCGCTTCGCCCCCGCGCGGGAGGGGCACGGGATGATCGGTTCGGGGGTGTTCGTGGTGAACCCGCCCTGGGGGCTGGAGAACGCCGCCGCCGATCTGGGGGCGCGGTTCGCGGGGCTTGACCGGGTGCCGGGCTGAAGCCAGGCCTGCGAAGGCCGGACAACGACCCTGGAGCGTAGGCCGGGCTTCAGCCCGGCTCCGCCCCGAACCCGCCTCAGCCCGGCGACATTCCACGCAGCCGTTCGGACCGGCGGCGCAGCAGCTCCACCGTGGTCAGCAGGCAGATCGAGATCGCCACCAGCATCGTCGCCACGGCGAGGATCGTCGGCGAGATCTGCTCGCGCAGGCCGATGAACATCTGCCACGGCAGCGTCTTCTGCCCGGCGGAGCCGACGAAGAGCACCACGACCACCTCGTCGAACGAGGTGATGAAGGCGAAGAGCCCGCCCGAGATCACGCCCGGCAGGATCAGCGGCATCTGCACCCGGAAGAAGGTCGTTACCGGATCCGCGCCCATGTTGGCCGCCGCGCGGGTCAGGGAGCGGTCGAAGCCGACCAGCGTCGCCGTCACCGTGATGATGACGAAGGGAATGCCGAGCGCCGCATGCGCCAGAACCACGCCGAAATACGTCCCCTGAAGCCCGATGCGCGAGTAGAAGAAGTACATCCCCGCCGCCGAGATGATCAGCGGCACGATCATCGGCGAGATCAGGACGGCCATGATCGCCCGCCGGAACGGCACGTGTTCGGAGGACAGTCCGATCGCGGCCAGCGTGCCGAAGCCCACCGACAGCAGCGTCGCCACCGGCGCGATCTTCAGCGAGTTCCACATCGCCTGCTGCCAGTCGGAGGACTGGAAGAAGTCCTCGTAGTGCTTCAGCGAATAGCCCTCGGGGTCGAGCGACAGCATCTCGGGCGTGAAGGTGAAGAAGTTCTCGGCGTTGAACGACAGCGGGATGATCACCACGATCGGCGCGATCAGGAAGAAGAAGATCAGCCCGCAGATCACGCGGAAGGCGTAATACCAGATGCGCTGGCCGGTGGTGGCGTATGTCGGAAGGCTCATGTCGTCACCCCAGCTTCACGTTGTCGATGCCGACGATCTTGTCGTAGGCCCAGTAGAGGATCAGCACCGCAGCCAGCAGGATCGAGCCGAGCGCGGCCGCGAGCCCCCAGTTGAGCGAGCTGGAGATGTGATAGGCGATCCGGTTCGAAATGAACGTCCCGGTCGTGCCGCCCACGATCTCGGGCGTGATGTAATAGCCGATGGCCAGGATGAAGACGAGGATCGACCCCGCCCCGATGCCCGGCACCGACTGCGGGAAATAGACCCGCCAGAAGGCCGTCCAGTTGGTCGCGCCGAGCGACTTGGCCGCGCGCAGGTAGCTGGGCGGGATCGTCTGCATCACCGAATAGAGCGGCAGGATCATGAACGGCAGAAGGATGTGGGTCATCGCCACGATGGTGCCGAACTGGTTGTTGATCATGATCAGCCGGTTGCCGTCGCCGACGATGCCGATCCAGACGAGGATGTCGTTGATGACGCCCTGCTGCTGCAGCATCACCTTCCAGGCCGAGGTCCGCACCAGAAGCGAGGTCCAGAACGGCAGCAGCACCAGGATCATCAGCAGGTTCGCCGTGCGCATCGGCAGGTTGGCCAGGATCCAGGCCACCGGATAGCCCAGCAGGATGCAGGACAGGGTGATGGTCAGCGACATGAAGATCGTGCGCTGGAACAGGATGCCGTAGATCTGTTCGGTCTCGGGCCGCTGTTCGATCCCGTCCGGGGTCAGCTGCCGGTCGACCGCGTTCAGGAAGTAGCCGGGCGTGTAGGCGGGCGAGTAGGTCTTGATCGTCGCCCAGACCTCGCGATCGGCCCAGTCCTCGTCCTCGTCGATGAAGGCCTGGCTGAGGCGCTGCGTCTCGAAGCCCTGCGCCGCCTCCCGCGCCTCGGCGATCAGCTCCGCCTGCGGACCGGAATAGGCGAAATCCTCGCGCATCAGGTCGAAGTAGAGCGCGGTGTAGAGCAGCGTCCAGGGGTTTTCGGTGTAGGGGTTGTCCTCGTCCTCGTTCTGGGTGAACTCGGCGAATTCCTCGTACATCTCGGCCGTGGTGGGCAGCGAATTGCCCGCGTTGTCGCGCATGGCGAAGTCGGGGCCGGGATCGTCGGCCTCCGCCGCCTCGGCGATCCAGTCGGGATCGGCGAAGAGAGCGGCCCAGGTCGCGGGTTCCTCCCACGCCGGGTTCAGATCGTTGAACTGGTCCTCGTAGAGCTCGCCGAAATCGTCGACCGAACGGCCGGTCTGCCGGAAGAGCGAGGACACCCCCGTCAGCTCGTAGTTCAGGCGGGTGCCGAGGCGGGTGTGCTCCTTCCGCTCGGCCGCGATGAACATGTCGTAGTAGAGCGCCTGATAGACGCCCTCGGGCGGCAGGTCGCTCGTCTCGTCGTCCCATGTCTCCAGCGCCGAGACGGTGCGCGGCAGGGTCTGGGCGACGATCTGGTTCTGGACCGAGCGGAACAGCATGTCCGCGATCGGCGCGATGAAGGTCACCAGCACGAAGATCAGCAGTGGCGCGATCAGCGCCAGCGCCCGCAGCTTCTGCCGGCGCAGGGCGCGGGCCAGCGACCGCTTGAGCGGCGTGCCGTCGGCGGCGAGCATCGCGCCGGGCTTCTCCTCGGCCCGGTCCGCGTTGCGGATGGCGTTGTCGGGCGTGGCGCCGGTGAACTGGTCGGGTCCGGTGGTGCGGTCGGTCATGACAGAGTTCCGATCATCTCAGGCGCCCTCCACGACGAGGATGGTGCTGGTGGCAGAGGCGCGCCGGATCTCGGCGACCTTCTGGTATTCGGGGTCCTTCGCGGCCGCCAGGGCGGATTCGTAGGATGGGAATTCGATGACGACGTGGCGCTGTTCGGTCTGCCCTTCCAGGGTTTCCGACGTGCCGCCGCGGACGATGAAGGTGCCGCCGAGCGCCGTCAGGATGGGCGTGTCGAGGCGGATGTATTCGGCATAGGCCTCGGGGTCGTTCACCGTGATGTGGCCGATGATGTAGCCCTTGGGCATGCGTGTCGTCCCTCATGTCGGTTCCGGACGTTGCCGGAGGCGTAGGGTGGGGTTGAACCCCACCCTACAGGAGAGCGTCGGACGCTCTTACTGCGCGAGCCAGGCCTGGAACTTCGCGTCGATGTCGTCGCGATAGTCCGCCCAGAACTCGTAGTTGTAGAGGAACGTGTTCCCGGCATTGGCCGGATCCGTCGGCATGTGCTGCTTCATGTCCTCCGGAACCATCGGCGCCGAGGAGGCGCGGGCCGGACCGTAGGAGATGTAGTTCGCCTGATCGGCCAGCCGCTGGGTGTCGGTGGCGAACTTCACGAAGTCCATCACGCGCGCCAGACGGTCTTCCGGCAGGCCGGTCGGGATGATCCAGCCGTCGAGGTCGTAGACCTGCGCGTCCCACATCATGGCGACCGGCTGGTCCTGCTCCTCGATCACCGAGTAGAGGCGGCCGTTGTAGGTGGAGCCCATGAAGACCTCGCCGTCCGCCAGCAGCTGCGGCGTGTCGGCGCCCGCGGACCACCAGATCACGTCGTCCTTGATGGTCGCCAGCTTGTCCAGCGCCTGCTGCTGACCTTCCTCGGTCGCCAGCACGTCATAGACCTCGTCCTTCGCGACGCCGTCGCAGAGCAGGGCCCATTCCATGTTGTTGATCGGCCGCTTCTCCAGCGCGCGCTTGCCCGGATAGGTCTCCAGGTCGAACACGTCGCAGATCTCGTCCGGCGCATCCACGCCTTCCGGGACCATGTCGGTGCGGTAGCCGAAGGTGGTCGAATAGACGATCTGCGGGATGTAGCAGTCGCTCACCAGCATCTCGCCGAAATCGTCCTCGGCCGACGAGCCGTCGTCGCCTTCCGCCAGCACCTCGTTGAAGTCGATCTCCATCGCCAGGCCCTCGTCGCACAGGCGGATGGCGTCGGCCGCCACCACGTCGACCAGATCCCAGGTGATGTTCCCGGCCTCGTTCATGGCGCGCAGCTTGGCCACGGCCTCGTTCGAGGATTCGTCCCAGGTGACCGAGACATCGGGATTGTTCTCCAGATAGGGCTCGACATAGGCCTTCTGCTGGCTGTTCTGGTAGGCGCCGCCCCACGACACGAGTGTCATGGAGTTGGCCATGTCCTGCGCATGCGCCAGCCCTGCGCCGCCGACCAGAGCGGCCGATGCGAGGAGGGTTGTTGTCAGTTTCATGCTGTTCTCCCTGGTTTTCCCGTTTGGGTTCGGTCGGCCCCGCGTCACGGGTGGAACGTGCGGGCCGTCACGCGTTCGCGCACCAGAGCGGCGTGCGAAGCAACTCTCCGGTCAGGCGTCCAGAGCGTGGCAGTCGGACGGCAGCCAGCCGATCTCGATCTGTTCGCCGCGCTTCAGGCGTCTCTGATCCGGGGCATTCCGGGTCTTGATGACGAAATCGTCGCTGCCCGCCACACGCAGGCGGGTGCGGAAGATGTCGCCCATGTAGACGAATTCCAGCACCTCGGCCTTCAGCGTGTGAACGCCCTCGGCCATCCGGTCGCTGTTGTATTCCACGCGTTCCGGGCGGATCGACACCTGCGTCCGGTCGCCCGCCTTCGACACGTTCACCGCCTTCGCGTCGATCACGTCGCCGCTGTCGAGCTTCACGGTGCAGTATTCGCCCTTCATCTCGGCCACGACGCCCTGCAGCGTGTTGTTCTCGCCGATGAACTGGGCGACGAAGCTGTTCTGCGGGCTCTCGTAGAGCTCGTCCGGCGGCGCCAGCTGCTGGATGCGGCCGTCGTCGAAGACCGCCACGCGGTCCGACATGGTCAGCGCCTCGGTCTGGTCGTGGGTCACGTAGACGGTGGTGATCCCGAGGCTGTGCGCCAGATTGGTGATCTCGAACTGCATGTGCTCGCGCAGCTGCTTGTCCAGCGCGCCCAGCGGTTCGTCCATCAGCACCAGCTCGGGCTCGAACACCAGCGCGCGGGCCAGCGCGATCCGCTGCTGCTGGCCGCCCGACAGCTGCGCGGGGCGGCGGCCGCCGAAGCTGCCCATCTGCACCATGTCCAGCGCGCGCTTCACCTTCTCTTCCCGTTCGGACTTGCCGATCTTGCGGACCTCCAGCGGGAAGGCGAGGTTCTCGGCCACGGTCATGTGCGGGAACAGGGCGTAGTTCTGGAAGACCATCCCGATGCCGCGCTTGTGGGGCGGGATGTTGTTGATCGGCTTGCCGTCCAGCAGGATCTCGCCGTGCGTCGCCGTCTCGAACCCCGCCAGCATCATCAGGCAGGTGGTCTTCCCCGAACCCGACGGGCCGAGCATCGTCAGAAACTCACCCCTGGGCATGGAGAGGTTCAGATCCTTCACGACGAGCGTCTCGCCGTCATAGCTTTTCTGAACGCGATCGAAGGCGACGAATGCGTCGCTGGACTGTGTCTCAGCCAAAAGAGGCTCCCCGTTTGTCTTACCCCGGCGGCATTTTTCCGCCTTGTTTTCACCAACTAAAACCGTTGAGCGCCCGTGTTGCAACCGAAAGGCGTCGTTTTCGGGCCAAATGCGACGCTCGCGGGCCATTCCGCCCCGTCAACCGGGGCGGAGCGGTGAAATGTCCCGCAACATCCTTTCGCCCGCGGCGTCAGCCCAGCACGGAACGGGCCGCGATGGCGGTCTTCGACGCAACTTCGTCGGCTTCCGATTCCGACAGGCAGAAGGGCGGTGCGAAGCCGAGTATATCGCCCTGCGGCATGGCGCGGGCGATCACGCCCTGTTCCAGCAGCGCCGCGGCGATTCGCGGTCCGACCTTTTCGGAGGCGTCGAAGAATTCGCCCGTTTCCGGGTTCTTCTGGAATTCGACCGCCGCGATCATTCCCTCGCCGCGCACTTCGCCGACATGGGCATGGCCGCCGACGGCGTCGCGCAGGGCGGCGTTCAGGTAGGCGCCGTTCCTGCCCGCCGCCTCCACCAGGTTCAGGCTGTCGATGAGCTTCAGGTTCGCGATGCCCGCCGCCGCCCCGATGGGATGGGCGGAGTAGGTCCAGCCGTGGCCGATCGGGCCGGTCTCGTCGGTGCCCTGTTCCAGCACCTTCCACATCTTCTCGCTGACGATGGAGCCCGACAGCGGCGCATAGGCCGAGGTCAGGCCCTTCGCGATGGTGATGAGGTCGGGCGTCATCCCGTAGTGATCGGACCCGAACATCGACCCGAGCCGCCCGAACCCGGTGACCACCTCGTCCGCGACCAGCAGGATGTCGTGGCGGTCGAGCACCTTCTGGATCGCCGGCCAGTATCCGGCGGGCGGCGGGACGATCCCGCCGGTGCCCATCAGCGGCTCGCCGATGAAGGCGGCGATGGTGTCGGCGCCCTCGCGTTCGATCAGCGCCTCCAGCTCGGCGACGAGGTGGGCGGTGAAGGCCGCCTCGCTCATGTCGCGGTCGGGGCGGCGCAGGTAGTAGGGCGCCTCGGTGTGGATGACCTGGGCGAGTGGCAGGTCGAACTTCCTGTGGAACAGCTCCAGCCCCGTCAGCGAGCCGGTCATCAGGCCCGACCCGTGATAGCCGCGCCAGCGCGAAATGATCTTCTTCTTCTCGGGCCGGCCGAGGATGTTGTTGTAGTACCAGATCAGCTTGACGTTGGTCTCGTTCGCGTCGGACCCGCCGAGGCCGAAGTAGACCTTGCTCATGTGCTCGGGCGCGCGGTCCAGCACCATCTTCGCCAGGGTGATCGAGGCCTCGGTGCCGTGGCCGACATAGGCGTGGTAATAGGCCAGCTCCTTCGCCTGTTCGGCGATGGCCTCCGCGATCTCCTGCCGCCCGTATCCGACGTTCACGCAGTAGAGGCCGGCGAAAGCGTCCAGCAGCCGCGTGCCGTCGCGATCCTCGATATGACAGCCGCTGGCGGTGCGGATCACCCGGTTCGGCGCTTCGCCCCGGGCGAACTGACCGAGGTGCGTGGAGGGATGGAAGAAGTTGTCGCGGTCCCACTGGTCCAGCTGATCGTTGCGCAGCATGTCGTCTCCTTTTCGCCGGGCGTCCGTCGCCCTCGTTCTGTGGCCCTGTCCTGTGGGCCCTGTTCGGTCGGCCCTGTCCTTTCGGCCTGTTCTTCCGGCCCTGTTCTTCCGGCCCTGTTCTTCCGGCCCTGTTCTTCCGGCCCTGTTCTTCCGGCGCGTGCCCGAGCGCGATGCCCGGCCCCGTTCCCGGCCGGCTTCAGGCGGTGATGACGGTTCCGGCCCCGCTGCCGGCCAGCAGCTTTGCGACATGGGTTGCTATCGCCGTGTCCTGCGCGCCGGTGCCGGTCAGGTCGCAGATGGTGATATCGTCGTCGTGCCGCCGTCCGGGGGTCACGCCGCTGACGATGTGCCCGAGCTCGGTCACCGGACCGGGCAGCAGCTTCATAGCTCGGGCATGGGCCAGCTCGCCCGCCAGGGCGCATTGCGCCTCGCGGTCGGCGACGTAGAGCGTGGCGGCGGCCAGCGCCTTGGGGTCGATCTCCGTCTTGCCGGCCTGATCCGCGCCCATGGCGGTTATGTGCAGCCCCGGGTGCAGCCAGTCGGCATGGATGACGGGCGTCCGCGCCGGCGTCGTCGTGACGACAAGCTGCGACCGGGCGACCAGATCGGCGGGGTCGGAGGTGACCTCGACCGGGATGCCCAGCGACATCTCCAGATCGCCCGCGCAGATGTCGGCCTTGTCGCCGTCGCGGCCCCACACGATCAGCCGCTTGAAGGAGCGTTCCAGATGCGCCGCCTGCATCTGCAACCGCGCCTGGACGCCGGTGCCGATTACGCCCGCCGTATCGACCTCCTTCGGCGCGAGGTGTCGCGCGGCGACGGCCCCGGCGGCGGCGGTGCGCAGGTCGGTCAGGTAGCCGTTGTCGAGAAACAGCGCCTCGACCAGCCCGGTCTTCGCCGAGAAGAGCATCATCAGCCCGTTGAGCGAGGGCAGCCCCAGCTTCGGGTTGTCGAAGAAGCCGGGCGAGACCTTGATGGCGAAGCCGTCGAAGCCGGGCAGATACGCGGTCTTCACGTCCACCTCGCCGTTCGCCTGGTGCAGGTCCATCGACAGGATCGGGGGCATCACCACGCCGTCGCCCGCGAGCGCGGCGAAGGCCCGTTCGATCACGTCGACCAGTGGACGGTCGAGCGTCAGCATCTGCCGCAGCTCGGCCTCGGTCAGGATGCGGACGTCATGCGGCATGGGTCTGTCCCTTCACGGTCAGATGGCCCAGAGTGACGTCCTTGCCTGTGACGATCCGGGCGAAGACGTCCATGTCCATGTTGCGCCCGGTCAGGATCGTGGCCACCGGCCCCTCGGCCCGCACCTTGCCCGCCATCAGCGCAGCCAGCCCGACGGCCGACGCACCCTCCGCCGCCAGCCGGTCGGTGTGGAAGAGGGCCTGCATGGCGACGTAGATCTCGGCCTCCGTCACCAGCACGACGTCGTCCAGCAGGTCGCGGCACATGGGGAAGCTCAGCCGGTTCTCCAGACCGATCCCGCCGCCGAGGCTGTCGGCGAGGCTCGCCACCTCTTCCACCGCGACGGGACGGCCGGCGGCCAGCGAGGCGTGCATGGCCGCGCCCCGGTCCATGCTGATGCCGATCACCCGCACGCGCGGGTCGGCCTGTTTCGCGGCGAAGGCCACGCCCGCCGCCAGCCCGCCGCCGGACAGCGGGACGAGGATGGCGCGGGTGTCGGGCTTCGCGGCCATGATCTCGGCCCCGATGGTGGCCTGGCCGGCGATGACCAGCGGGTCGTCGAACGGAGAGACCTCGGCGAAGCCGTCCTCGCGGACGAGGCGCAGAACCTCCTCCTGCGCGTCGTCCTGGCTGCGCCCGACGATGCGCACCTCCGCGCCGAGCGCGCGGATGCCGTCGACCTTCGCCTGCGGCACCAGGGACGACATGCAGATCACGGCCCGTCTCCCTGCCGCACGCGCCGCCCACGCGACGCCGCGCCCGTGGTTGCCGGTGGAGCAGCAGACGAAGGCCTCGGCCTCGCTGCCCGCCACGGCATTGAGCGCGCCGCGCAGCTTGAAGGCGCCGATGGGCTGGCAGATCTCCAGCTTCAGCCACAGATCCGCGCCGGGCCAGAGCGAGGGGACCAGCGGCGTCGCGTCGGCCCGCCCCGCGATCCGCGCGGCGGCGGCGTCCACGTCGGCCATCGTGATCCCGGAGAAGTCGGTGTCCCGCATGGCGGACATGCACCACGCGGAAGGGGGGTGCGTCAACCCGAGCGCGCCGCCGGAGCCGGGAGGGTTGCCCTCCGCAGGCGCGGGCGGAGCCACAGGGGACCGGGGCTGGTCAGAGCGGTTCTCTGGCGGCGACCCCGGCGATCGACAGCAGCGGCAAGCCGGCTGCCGAAGCCGGCGCGCGATGTCGCAAACCGACGGATCGCGCCGCCTTCGGCGCTGAAGATCGCGCCGTTCTGCCTCAGAAACGGGCATGCACACCCGGCCTGCCCCCCGCGGGGAGGGGCACGAGAGGCCCGGGGTTCAAGACATTCGAAGCCGACTCGGGCCATCTGGGACAATGGCCCCGCGTGCGAGCGCGGGGCGTTTCCCGGGCGAGCCTGCAGGGAGAGACGAAAGGGCCGGCGATGAACGAGACGACGAAGGTCACGGGCGAGGCGACGGGTGTCGAGACCGGCTATACCGAGCGGCGCGAACTGCCGATCCTGCGGTCGGACGGCACGGCGGGGGCCGGGATGGTGCGCAAGGACGTGCCCTTCTCTCCGGCCGAATACGAGCGGCGGCTGACCAAGACCCGGCACGCGATGGAGCGGGCGGGGATCGAGGTACTCTGCGTCACCGACCCGGCCAACATCGCCTGGCTGACCGGCTACGACGGGTGGAGCTTCTATGTCCATCAGGGCGTCGTGATCTTCCTCGACCAGCATCCCTGGTGGTGGGGGCGGCGGCAGGACGTTAACGGCGCGCTGCGCACCGTCTGGATGGAGGACAGCCGCGTCCACGGCTACGCCGACAATTTCGTGCAGTCGACCATCCGCCACCCGATGCAGGACCTCGCCGTCAACCTGATCGCCATGGGCGTCGGGACGAAGCGGATCGGCGTGGAGATGGAGAACTATTACTACTCCGCGAAGGCCCATGCGGTGCTGGAGGCCGCGCTGCCCGATGCGCAACTGGTCGACGCCACCGCGCTGGTGAACTGGTGCCGCGCGATCAAGTCGGACGAGGAACTGGTCTTCATGCGCAAGGCCGCGAGGATCTCGGAAAAGATCGTCGACGGGCTGCTGGAGCGGGTGGAGCCGGGCATTCCGAAGAACCTGATCGTGGCAGAGATCCTGCGCGACGCGGTGGTGGGCGTGGACGATATCTGGGGCGATTACGCCTCCATCGTGCCGTTGCTGCCGTCGGGCTCGGACGCCGCCGCGCCGCATCTGACCTGGGACGGGCGGCCCTTCGCGACCGGCGAGGCGACGTTCTTCGAGATCGCGGGCTGCTACCGCCGCTATCACACGCCGTTCTGCCGGACGATATTCCTGGGAGAGCCGTCCGACATCCTGAAACGCGCCGAGGAGGCGCTGGTCGAAGGCCTGGAGGCCGGGCTGGAGGCCGCCCGCGCGGGCAACCGGGCCTGCGACGTGGCAAACGCCCTGGCCGAGCCGCTGGAGCGGGCGCAGATCGACCGGGCCGCGCGCTGTGGCTATCCCATCGGGCTCAGCTATCCGCCGGACTGGGGCGAGCGGACGATATCACTCAGGTCCGAGGACACGACGGTGCTGGAGCCGGGGATGACCTTCCACTTCATGCCCGGCCTCTGGATGTCGGACTGGGGGCTGGAGATCACCGAATCGATCCTGATCCGCGAGGACGGCGCGGCGGAGTGCCTGTGCAATCGGCCTCGGAAGATGTTCGTGAAGTCATGAGCGATCTGACCGGGACCGTCGACCTGCTGGGCGAGCTGGTGAGCTATCCGTCGGTATCGTCCGACAGCAACCTGGCGCTGATCGAGGCGATGGCGGGCCGGCTGGAGGATGCCGGCGCGCGGGTCGAGGTCATGGCCGACCGGGCGGCGGGCAAGGCGAACCTTTTCGCCACCATCGGGCCGGAGGTGCCGGGGGGTGTCATGCTGTCCGGCCACTCCGACGTGGTGCCGGTGGAGGATCAGCCGTGGTCGTCGGACCCCTTCGCCCTGCGGATCGACGACGGGCGCCTTTTCGGGCGCGGGACCTGCGACATGAAGGGCTTCATCGCGGCCTGCATCGCGATGGCGCCGGAGTTCGCGGTGCGGCAGCTGACGCGGCCGGTGCATTTCGCCTTCACCCATGACGAGGAGATCGGCTGCCTGGGCGCGCAGACCCTGGCCGAGGTGCTGAAGGACCGCACGGTGCGGCCCGGGGTCGCGATCGTGGGCGAGCCCACGTCGATGCGGATCATCGAGGGGCACAAGGGCTGCTGCGAATATCACGTGACCTTCACGGGGCGGGAGGGGCATGGCTCGCGCCCCGAGCTGGGCGTGAACGCCGCCGAATACGCGGCCCGATATGTCGCGCAACTGATGGAGCTGCGCGAGGCGCTGAAGCATCGCGCGCCGGAGGGCGGGCGGTTCGAGCCGCCATGGACGACGATCAACCTCGGCCGGCTGTCGGGCGGGCATGTGCCGAACGTGATCCCCGGCCAGGCGGAGGTGCTGTGGGAGATGCGGCCGGTCCAGGCGGGCGATGCGGAGTTCGTGAAGCGCGCGCTGGCGGGCTTCGTGGACGACGTGCTGCGGCCCGAGATGCGGGCGGGCTGGCCGGCGGCGAATATCGTGACCGAGGTGCTGGGCGAGGTCGCGGGGCTGGAGCCGATGGCGGAGAACGCCGCGCGGGCGTTGGTGGCGGAGCTGACGGGCGCGAACGGGGTGGATCTGGTGGCCTTCGGGACGGAGGCGGGGCTCTACCAGCAGGCCGGGATGGATGTGGTGGTCTGCGGGCCGGGGTCGATCGATCAGGCGCACAAGCCGGACGAGTTCATCGAGGTTGCGCAGTTGCAGGCGTGCCTGGGGATGCTGGGGCGGCTGGCGGAGCGGATGGCGGCGTGAGGTGGAGGTGGGGTCGAACCCCACCCTACGGGGGACGGAACGGGGGGCCGGGCTGAAGCCCGGTCTGCGGCGGGATAGGCACGGCCTCGTAGGCCGGGCTTCAGCCCGGCACCGCCCGGCCCCGGATCACGCGTCGAATATCGCCACGATCGCAGCGGCCGCATAGGCGGCGAGCACCGGCAGGGTCACGCTGGTCGCGAGCCTGAGCGCCACGAAGCGCCAGCCCATGATCGGCGCCTCCCAGGACAGGATGCGGTGCATGGCGAAGATCGACCAGCCGCAGATCAGCGCCACCATCTGTGGCAGGCCCGCGCCGGATTGCTGGAAGACGATGGCGATCGGGAACGACGTCATCGGCCCGCCGGGCAGGATGCCGCCCAGAAGCGAGGCGAGAACGATGCCGCCGAAACCGCTCTGCGGGCCGATCAGCTTCGACATCGTCTCGACCGGGACGATCTGGACGAGGAAGGAGGCGGCCAGCAGGGCCAGCGGCAGGCGGATCATCAGCGTCTTGCCGATGCCGAGCGCGTTCTGGCCGGCGGCCTTCAGGCCGGGTCGACCCTCGCGCCGGAAGACGAAGAAGGCGAGGATCGCGACGGAGACCCAGACGATGGCCAGCGGCCAGTTGAGGACTGTCATCGCGTCGTCTCGGGCGCGGGAGCCACGGCGTCGGGATCGGCGATGCGGAAGACCGGCCAGCGGACCAGCCCGCGGGCGAGGTAGCCGGCGAGGATCGGCAGCGGCAGGCATGCGACGTAGCGGATCAGCGTGAAATGCGCGCCGAGCAGCGGGATTTCCCAGACGATCAGCCGGTTGAAGCCCAGCAGCGACCACGCGCTGATGAAGGCGATGAGAGCGCCCGCGTCGGCCCCCGCGACCCAGAGCGCATAGACCATCGGGAACGAGGTGAACGGCCCGCCCGGCGTCAGCGTGCCGGCGAGGGTGGCGAGCAGCAGCCCCTTGATGCCCGATCCGCTGCCGAGCCAGGCCGCGACCTTCTCGCGGCTGACGAGCCGGGTGACGAGGCCGCCGATCAGCAGGCCGGCGGCCAGTTGCGGCAGGATCTCGACCAGCAGGATGGCGGCGGATTCGACGCTGTCGATCACCGTCGGGCCGCCGAAGCGGACATAGCAGATCGTGCCGGAAACGGCGGCGAGGGTGGCGAAGACGATGTCGGTGGTGGCGAGCTTCATCCGGAGTCGGGCTGGTCCTTCGTGGCGGTGAAGGGCAACCTGGCGCAGGGCCGGGGGGGATTCAATGCTGATGGCATGTATTTCGACCGGCTGTTCCGAAAAGGAGCGCCTGCGGCGCACGCCATGTCTCGCGACAGCCCCTGCGGGGCCATCGCGATGTTGCCTCCGGCGGGAGTATTTCCGGAAAGATGAAGGTCAGGCGGCCTGCCAGAGGCCTTCGGATTTCACCTGCGCCATCGCCTCGTCCAGCGAGCGGCGGGCGCGATCGATCAGGAGGTCGATCTCGTCGTGCGTGATGACGAGCGGCGGGGAGACGATCATGCGGTCGTAGACGTGGCGCATGATCAGGTTGTTGGCGAAGCAGCGTTCGCGGGTGATGTAGCCGATTGTCCCGGCCTCGGCACGGAAGGGCGCGCGGCTGTCCTTGTGGGGGGTCAGGGCGATGGAGCCCATCATCCCGACGATCTTCGCCTCGCCGACCATCGGGTGGTCGGTCAGGGCCTCGAACCTTTCCTTCAGGTAGGGGCCGGTGTCGGTGGCGATCCTTTCCACGATGCGTTCCTCTTCGAGGATCCGCAGGTTTTCCAGCGCCACGGCGGCGGCGACCGGGTGGCCGGAATAGGTGTAGCCGTGGTTGAATTCGGTGTTTCCCACCACCTCGGCAACCTCGTCGCAGACGATGGAACCGCCGATCGGCTGGTAGCCGGACGAGAGGCCCTTGGCGATGGTCATGATGTGCGGCCGGATGCCCACGGTCTGCGAGCCGAACCATCTGCCGGTGCGCCCGAAGCCGCAGATCACCTCGTCCGCGATCAGCAGGATGCCGTACTTGTCGACGATGCGCTGCACCTCGGGCCAGTAGCTGCCCGGCGCGACGATCACGCCGCCGGCGCCCTGCACCGGCTCGGCGATGAAGGCGCCGACGTTTTCGGGGCCGAGTTCCTCGATCATCGTCTCCAGCTCGCGCGCGCGGGCGAGGCCGAATTCCTCGGGCGACATGGAGCCGCCCTCGGCCCACCAGTTCGGCTGGCCGATATGGTGGATGTCGGGGATCGGCAGACCGCCCTGGGAGTGGATGCCGACCATCCCGCCCAGCGAGCCGGAGCCCATGGACGAGCCGTGATAGCCGTTCCACCGCGCGATGATCTTCCGGCGCTGCGGCTGCCCCTTCTCGGCCCAGTAGGTGCGCACGAGGCGGATGTTGGTGTCGTTCGCCTCGGACCCGGAGCCGGCGAAGAAGACGTGGTTCAGATCGCCCGGCGCCAGTTCGGCCAGCTTCGCCGACAGGGCGATGGCGGGGATGTGGGTCGTCATGAAGAAGGTGTTGTAATAGGGCAGCTCGCGCATCTGGCGCGTCGCGGCCTCCACCAGCTCTTCCCGCCCGTAGCCGACGTTGACGCACCACAGGCCCGCCATGGCGTCGAGGATCTCGATGCCCTCGCTGTCCTTCAGGAAGACGCCCTTCGCGCTGGTGATGACGCGGGCGCCGCGGGTGGCGAAGCCTTTCTGGGTCGAGAAGGGATGCATGTGATGCGCGGCGTCCAGCGCCTGAAGCTCGGCCGTGGGAAGGTGGTTGGTGATCAATGTCATGGCAGGCCCCGCATTCTCGGTTTCGCGGCGGACGCTACCCCCGCCATGGCGGAAAGACCATATTGCGTTGCAGCGAATTTGTTGGTTGAGTCGAAGACCATGGACGCCAGGCGAAGCGATCCACAGGGAGAATCACATATGCTGAAGACCATCCTCACGCTCACCGCCACTCTGGCCATCGGGACCGCCGCCTCCGCCCAGGAGGTGCGCGTCTACAACTGGTCCGACTACATCGACGAGGAGCTGCTGGCGAAATTCGAGGAAGAGACCGGGATCGACCTGATCTACGACGTCTTCGATTCCAACGAACTGCTGGAGACCAAGATGCTGGCCGGCGGGTCGGGCTACGACGTCGTGGTGCCCACGGGCACCTTCCTGCAGCGCCAGATCGCGGCCGGGGCCTTCCAGAAGCTGGATCCGAGCCAGCTGCCGAACCGCGAGAACATGTGGGACGTCATCAGCGAACGGACCGACAAGTACGATCCCGGCGGGGAATATTCGATCAACTACATGTGGGGCACCACCGGCATCGGCGCGAACGTCGCGAAGGTGACCGAGGCGCTGGGCGAGGACGCGCCGCTGGACAGCCTGGCGCTGGTCTTCGATCCGGCGAACATGGAGAAGCTCGCCTCCTGCGGGGTGCATTTCCTCGACGCGCCGACCGAGATGATCCCGGCCGCGCTGCAGTACCTGGGGAAGGACCCCGACAGCAAGGACACCGCCGAGATCGAGGAAGCCGCCGCCGTGCTGGAAGCGGTGAAGCCCTACGTGCAGAAGTTCCACTCGTCCGAATACATCAACGCGCTGGCCAACGGTGACATCTGCGTCGCCTTCGGCTGGTCGGGCGACATCCTGCAGGCCCGCGATCGCGCGGCCGAGGCCGACAACGGGGTCGAGATCGTCTACAACCCGCCGAAGGAAGGCGCGCTGATGTGGTTCGACCAGATGGCGATCCCCGCCGATGCGCCGAACCCCGAAGGGGCGCACACGTTCCTGAACTTCATCATGGACCCCGAGAACATGGCGGCGGCGTCGAACTACGTCTACTACGCCAACGGCAACATGGCGTCGCAGGAGTTCCTGAACGAGGACGTGATCGGCGATCCGGCGATCTATCCGGGCGCGGAGACGCTGGAGAACCTCTACACCGTCACCCCCTACGATCCGAAGGTGCAGCGGACGGTCACGCGGATCTGGACCCGGGTCAAGTCCGGCACCTGATCGCGCGCATCCGGCCCGCGCGACACCCGCGCGGGCCGTTCCTCATGCGGGAGGCTTCATGCCGCAGAAAGTCTTCGCCCCCTGGGACGATCCGGACGAGAAACCGCTGATCCGGTTCCAGGGTGTCACCAAGCGCTTCGGCAGCTTCACGGCCATCGACAGCATCGACCTCGACATCTACGCACGCGAATTCTTCGCGCTGCTGGGGCCTTCGGGCTGCGGCAAGACCACGCTGATGCGGATGCTCGCCGGGTTCGAGGCGCCGAGCGAGGGGACGATCCTGCTGGCGGGCCAGGACATCGGCCCGGTGCCGCCCAACAAGCGCGCCGTGAACATGATGTTCCAGAGCTACGCGCTGTTCCCCCACCTGACGGTGTGGGACAACATCGCCTTCGGGCTGAAGCGCGAGGGCAAGGACAAGGGCACCATCGAGACCCGTGTGGCCGAGATGCTCAAGCTCACCCGGCTGGAGAAGTTCGCGCAGCGCAAGCCGCACCAGATCTCGGGCGGCCAGCGGCAGCGCGTGGCGCTGGCCCGCTCGCTGGCGAAGGCGCCGAAGCTGCTGTTGCTCGACGAACCGCTGGGCGCGCTGGACCGCAAGCTGCGCGAAGAGACCCAGTTCGAGCTGATGGACATCCAGGAGAAGACCGGCACGACCTTCGTGATCGTCACCCACGACCAGGAAGAGGCGATGACCGTCGCCTCCCGCGTGGCGGTGATGGACGAGGGCCGGCTGATCCAGGTCGCCACGCCCGACCGCATCTACGAAAGCCCGAATTCGGTCTATGTGGCCGATTTCATCGGCGACGTGAACCTGATCGAGGGCCGGGCCCATCAGACCGGCGACAAGGTGCAGCTGATCTGGGCAGAGGGCCATCCGCCGTTCATGGCCACGACGCAGAAGAACTTCGGGCTGGACCAGAAATGCACCCTGGCGATCCGGCCCGAGAAGGTCTCGATCTCGGTCGAGCGGCCCCAGGCGGGCAACTCGGTGAAGGGCAGGGTGCTGGACATCGCCTATCTCGGCAACATCTCGACCTATCACGTGGAACTGCCGTCCGGCCACGTCATCAAGGCGCAGGAGGCCAACACCCGCCGCATCGCCCGCCGCTCCATCACCTGGGAGGACGAGGTGTGGCTGTCCTGGACGGAAACCGCCGGGGTGTTGCTGGACCGATGACCGCGCCTGCCATCCCTCGCGGAGTTCCCTGCTTCCTCTGGCCCGAAATACCCCGGGGGGGCCGCGCCCCGGCGCGGCGGGGGCAGCGCCCCCGTTCACGGCAGGAGGCCCCATGCGCCGCCTGATCCTGATCCTCGTGCCCTATCTGTGGCTGCTGGCGCTCTTCCTCGTTCCCTTCGTGATCGTGCTGAAGATCTCGCTGTCGGACATCGCGCTGTCGATCCCGCCCTACACGCCGCAGCTGGACCTCTCGGGCGGCTGGCAGGCGGTGAAGGATTTCTTCGCCGGGCTGGATTTCGAGAACTTCGCCTTCCTCACCACCGACGATCTCTACTGGAAGGCCTATCTGTCGTCGCTGGTCATCGCCTCGGTCTCGACCCTGCTGTGCCTGCTGGTGGGCTTCCCGATCGCCTATGCGATGGCGCGGGCCGCCGATGAATGGCGGCCGACGCTGCTGATGCTGGTGATCCTGCCGTTCTGGACCTCGTTCCTGATCCGGGTCTATTCCTGGATGGGGATCCTGTCGAACGAGGGCGTGCTGAACCAGTTCCTGCTCTGGCTCGGCGTCATCGACAGCCCGCTGCAGATCCTCAACACCAACACGGCCGTCTACATCGGCATCGTCTACACCTACCTGCCGTTCATGATCCTGCCGATCTACTCGGCGCTGGAACGACTGGACGGGTCGTTGCTGGAGGCGGCCGAGGATCTTGGCTGCTCGCGCACCTCGGCCTTCTGGCTGGTCACGCTGCCGCTGTCGCGCAACGGCGTGATCGCCGGGTGTTTCCTGGTCTTCATCCCGGCGCTCGGCGAGTTCGTGATCCCCTCGCTGCTGGGCGGATCCGGGACGCTGATGATCGGCAAGGTCCTGTGGGAGGAGTTCTTCTCCAACCGCGACTGGCCCGTCGCCTCGGCGGTGGCGGTGATCCTGCTGCTGATCCTCGTCATCCCCATCGTGCTCTTCCAGCGGAACGAGCAGAAGCAGAGGGAGGCCGAGGGATGAGACCCCCACCCCTCGAATTTTCGACGAAAATTCGCGCCCGGCCGGAGGTGCGCGCGGCATGAGACGCTTCTCCTGGTTCAACGCGACCTCGCTGACCTTCGGCTTCGCCTTCCTCTACCTGCCGATGCTGATCCTCGTGATCTACAGCTTCAACGCGTCGAAGCTGGTCACCGTCTGGGCCGGCTTCTCCACCCGCTGGTACGGCGAACTCGCCCGGAACGAGGCCTTCCTGGATGCCGCCTGGGTGACGATCCGGGTGGCCTTCTTCTCGTCCACCCTCGCGACGATCCTCGGCACCATGGCGGCCTACGTGCTGATCCGCGCCGGACGTTTCGCCGGGCGGACGCTCTTCTCCGGCATGATCTACGCGCCGCTCGTCATGCCCGACGTCATCACCGGCCTCTCGCTCCTGCTGCTCTTCATCGGCATAGGACTGGACCGGGGGATCCTGACCATCGTGCTGGCGCACACGACATTCGCGATGTGCTACGTCTCGGTCGTCGTCTCCTCGCGGCTCGTCACCTTCGACCGCTCGCTGGAGGAGGCCGCGCTGGATCTCGGCTGTACGCCGTTCGAGGCGTTCCGCCTCGTCACCCTGCCGATCATCGCGCCCGCCGTCATCTCCGGCTGGCTGCTGGCCTTCACGCTGTCGCTGGACGATCTGGTGATCGCGTCCTTCACCGCCGGCCCCTCGGCCACGACGCTGCCGATCAAGATATTCTCGGCCGTGCGCCTCGGGGTCTCGCCCGAGATCAACGCGCTGTCGACCATCATGATCGGGATCGTGACGGTGGGGGTGATCTCGGCCTCGCTGATCTCCAAGCAGCAGGCCGTCCGGCGGATGCAGGAGGAACGCGCGGCGGATCGCGCGTGAGCCCCTTTATGCGATCTGCATGATTTCCGGATGAGCCCCGCATGAAGCGTCCCTTCCCGGCCCATGCCTATTCCATGGGTCCTCTCCGCCGCTGCTTCTGGGCCGAGGCCGTGCCGGGCGAGGACCTGCACGCGCCGCTGGCGACCGGCGAGTCGAGCGCCGATTTCGCGGTGATCGGCGGCGGCTACACCGGGCTGAACGCCGCGCTGGCGCTGGCCGAGGCGGGCGAGGACGTGATCCTGCTGGAGGCCGAGCATCCGGGCTTCGGCGCCTCGGGCCGCAACGGCGGGTTCTGCTGTCTCGGCGGCTCGCGCGCCTCGGACCGGCAGCTGGAGCGGCGCGGCGGGGCGGCGCCGGTGCGGCGGGCCGAGATGGCCGCCATCGACCACGTCGCCGCGCTGATCGACAGCCACGGCTGGGACGTCGACCGCCATTCCTCGGGCGAGGTGATCGTCGCGCACACCCCGGCCAAGCTGGAGGCGCTGCGCCGCGACCGGCGCGGGATCGAGGCGGATTACGGTATCGAGACGGTTCTGGTCGAAGCGCCCGACATGGCCGCGCACGGCATGTCGAGCCCGCGCTTCCACGGCGCGCTGAAGGTGCCCGAGGGCTTCGCCCTGCATCCCCGGAAATACGCCCGGGCCCTTGCCGCCGCCGCCTCCGCCGCCGGGGCCCGGCTGCACGGGCAGAGCCCGGTCACCGCCATCGAGGCCGAGGCGGGCGGATTTCGCCTGACGACGCCGCAGGCCCGCATCCGCGCCCGCCGGCTGATCGTGGCCACGAACGGCTATTCCTCCGAGGACGTGCCGCCCTGGATGCGCGCCCGGTTCCTGCCCGCCCAGAGTTCGGTCATCGCGACCCGCCCGATGAGCGAGGACGAGCTGGCCGCCCAGGGCTGGACCACCCGCAACATGGCCTACGAGGAACGGGGCCTGCTGCACTACTTTCACCTCACGCCCGAGGGGCAGATGGTCTTCGGCCAGCGCGACGGGCTGATCTCCTCGCCCGCGAACGAGGAGCGTCTGGCCCGCAAGGTCCGGGCCGATTTCAACGCCACCTTCCCGGCGTGGGAGGGGGTGGAGGCGCCGCATTACTGGTCGGGGATGGTCTGCCTGACGGCCTCGCTGACGCCGTTCTGCGGGGCGATCCCCGAGATGCCGGGGGCCTTCGCCGCCTTCGGCTACCACGGGAACGGGGTCGCCATGGGCTCGCTCTGCGGGGCGTTGGTGGCGGATCTCGCGCGCGGGGCCGAGCCGCGCCACCCGATCCCCCCCGCCTTCGCCGCGGCGCCGGGGCGCTTCCCGCTGGGCCCGCTGCGCCGCGGCTACCTCGCCGCGAACTACGCCTGGGCGGTGCTGACGGACCGTTAGGGTCGGGACGCGGGCATCCGACGTTCCCTCGGCTCCGCTCCCCCGGCACGGAATCAAGCCGCAGGCGCCGTGCCAGCGCCGGCCCGTCCGGGCGGGGGATGTGACTTCTCGATCAAGCGCACCCGCTCGGGCGGCGGGATGCGCCATCCCACGGGCCGGCGCCGGCACGGCTTGTGTTGCGCCGGGTGGTGAAAGATCAGGTGGCGCGACATCCGGCTGTCTGTCGTCACTCTAGCGGCCGGACTCCGTTCCTCCCGGAGGCAGGGAGGCGCTGCCGCAACCGACAACTTGACGCCGCCCCCGCCGCGCCGCACCTTCCGCGGCATGACCACCGCGCTCATCACCCATCCCGAATGCCTGCAGCACGTCACCCCCGAGGGCCACCCCGAACGGGTCGCGCGGCTGGAGGCGCTGCTGCCCGCGCTCGACGGCAAGGACCTCCTGCGGGTCGAGGCGCCGCTGGCCGAGGATGCCGATCTCCGCCTCGCCCATCCTGCCGACTACGTCACCGCCATCCGGGACGCCGCGCCGAAGCACCAGACGGTGCAGCTCGACCCCGACACCTTCATGTCGCCGGGCTCCCTCACCGCCGCGCTGCGTGCCGCCGGGGGGGCGGTGAAGGCCGTCGACATGGTGCTGGGCGGAGAGGCCGACAACGCCTTCGTCGCCTGCCGCCCGCCCGGCCATCACGCCGAGACCACGCGGCCGATGGGCTTCTGCCTCTTCGGCAACGTCGCCATCGCCGCGAAGCACGCGCTGGAGCGGCACGGCCTGTCGCGCGTCGCCATCGTCGATTTCGACGTGCACCACGGCAACGGGACGGAGGATCTGGTGAAGGGCGACGAGCGCATCCTCTTCGTCTCGACCCACCAGATGCCGCTCTACCCCGGCACCGGCCTGCCGCAGGAGACGGGGCCGCACGGGACGGTGATGAACATCGCGCTGTCGGACGGGACGGACGGGGGGCTCTACCGCAAGATCCTGGAGGGCCGGATCATCCCGCGGCTGACGGAGTTCGCGCCGGAGCTGCTGATCCTTTCGGCCGGGTTCGACGCCCATGCCGACGACCCGCTGGCGGGGATCGAGCTGGAGGACGACGATTACGCCTTCATCACCGAACGGCTCTGCGCGGCGGCGGCAGAAATCTGCGGCGGCAGGGTCGTGTCCTGCCTCGAAGGCGGCTACGACCTGGGCGCTCTGACGCGCAGCGGCGGGCTGCATGTGGATGCGCTGATCGCCGCGGGGGAAGGCGTTTCCTGAAAACCCTGTCCGGGACCTTTCGGAAAGGTCCCGGCACCCGACGCGCCGGGCGCGCGGATTGAACACCCGCCTGCACGGCCTTATGGTGCGCACTGACGCCACCGGAGGGCCCGCGATGACCGACACACCCGTCGAAGACCTCACCTTCGAGGCCGCGATGAAGGAGCTCGAATCCGTCGTTGCCCGGCTCGAACGCGGCGACGTGCCGCTGGACGAGTCCATCGCGCTCTACGAACGCGGCGCAGCCCTGCGCAAGCGTTGCGAGGAGCGGCTGAAGGCGGCCGAGGAGAAGGTCGCGCAGATCACGCTCGACGCCGGCGGAGAGCCGAAGGGCCTGACGCCCGTCGATCCGCAGTGACCCCTGCCCGGTGACGTTCCCGTGAGTTTCGAGACGGCGCTCGCCTCCGCCGCCCACCTGACCGAGGCCCATCTGGGCCGCATCCTCGCGCCGCTGGACAGCGATGTCGGCGCGGCCATGCGGCACGGCGCGACCGGCGGCAAGCGCCTGCGCGCCTTCCTCGTGCTGGAAGGCGCGCGGCTGCACGGCATCCCCGAGCATCGGGCGATCTGGCCGGCCGCCGCCATCGAGGCGATGCATGCCTATTCGCTGATCCACGACGACCTGCCGGCGATGGACGACGACGACCTGCGCCGGGGCCGGCCCACCGTCCACGTCGCCTGGGACGAGGCGGTCGCGATCCTCGCCGGGGACGCGCTGCAGGCGCTGGCGTTCGAACTGGCCGCCGCGCCCGAGGCCGGGACCGGCGAGGCGCGCGCCACCCTTGCCCTGACACTTGCGCAGGCGGCGGGGGCGCGGGGCATGGTGCTGGGGCAGGCAATGGACATCGCGGCCGAGACGGCGCCGGAACCGCTGACGCTGGACCGGATCACCGCGCTTCAGGCCGGCAAGACCGGCGCGCTGTTCGAATGGGCGGCGATGGCCGGGCCGCGGATGGCCGCCGCCGATCCGACCCCCCTGCGCGATTATGCGCGGGCCTTCGGCCTTGCTTTCCAGATCGCCGACGACATCTTGGACATCGAGGGCGACGAGGCCCGCACCGGCAAGCGCGTCGGCAAGGACAGCGCGGCGGGCAAGGCGACCTTCGTGTCGCTCCTCGGGCTCGAGACCGCGCGTGCGCGGGCCGGGGATCTCGTGCAGGCCGCCGTCGCGGCGCTGGACGTTTACGGGCCCGATGCCGACCCCTTGCGGGATGCCGCCCGCTTCGCTATCGCGCGGCGCAGCTAGGCCGCGCCCGGACACGCGCGCAGGACGCCGCGGAAGGACATGCCATGACCGACACCCCGTCGGACCAGCCGGCGCCGAAGCGCCCCGCCACGCCGATCCTCGACCGGGTGAGCTCTCCCGCCGACATGAAGGCCCTGTCGGACGCCGACCTGCGCCGTCTGGCCGACGAGTTGCGCGCCGAGACGATCAGCGCGGTCAGCGAGACGGGCGGCCACCTGGGCGCGGGGCTGGGCGTGGTGGAACTGACCGTCGCCCTGCACGCCGTCTTCGACACACCTCGCGACCGGCTGATCTGGGACGTGTCGCACCAGTCCTATCCGCACAAGATCCTGACCGGCCGCCGCGACCGCATCCGCACCATCCGGCAGGAGGGCGGGCTCAGCGGCTTCACCAAGCGGTCCGAGTCGCCCTACGACCCGTTCGGCGCGGCGCATTCCTCGACCTCGATCTCGGCCGCCCTGGGCTTCGCCGTGGCGCGGGATCTGGGCGGCGTGACGCCCGAGGGGATCGGCGATTCCATCGCGGTGATCGGCGACGGGGCGCTTTCCGCTGGCATGGCCTACGAGGCGATGAACAACGCCGGCGCGCTGAAGAAGCGGCTGATCGTGATCCTCAACGACAACGAGATGTCGATCGCCCCGCCCGTGGGCGCGATGTCCTCCTACCTCAGCCGGCTCTACGCCGGGGCGCCGTTCCAGGAGTTCAAGGCGGCCGCCAAGGGCGCCGTCTCCCTGCTGCCGCCGCCGTTCCAGGAAGGCGCCAAGCGGGCGAAGGAGCTGCTGAAGTCGATCACCGTGGGCGGCACGCTCTTCGAGGAGCTGGGCTTTTCCTACGTCGGCCCCATCGACGGCCACGACATGGAACAGCTGCTGCCGATCCTGCGGACGGTGAAGGCGCGGGCCTCCGGCCCCATGCTGATCCACGTCATCACGAAGAAGGGCAAGGGCTATCCCCCCGCCGAACGCGCCGCCGACGGCGGGCACGCGACGGGCAAGTTCGACCCGGTCACCGGCAAGCAGCAGAAATCGAAATCCAACGCGCCGGCCTACACGAAGGTCTTCGCGGATGCGCTCCTGCAGCACGCCGCCGACGATCCGCGCGTCTGCGCCGTCACGGCGGCGATGCCGGACGGGACGGGCCTGAACCTCTTCGCCGAGCGCTATCCCTCGCGTCTCTTCGACGTGGGCATCGCCGAGCAGCACGCCGTCACCTTCTCGGCCGGGCTGGCGGCGGGCGGGATGCGGCCGTTCTGCGCGATCTATTCGACCTTCCTGCAGCGCGGCTACGACCAGGTGGTGCATGACGTGGCGATCCAGCGCCTGCCGGTGCGCTTCGCCATCGACCGGGCGGGGCTGGTCGGCGCCGACGGGGCGACCCATGCGGGCAGCTACGACGTGGCCTTCCTGGCGAACCTGCCCGGCTTCACCGTCATGGCCGCGGCCGACGAGGCGGAGCTGAAGCACATGGTCGCCACGGCGGCCGCGCATGACGAGGGTCCGATCGCCTTCCGCTATCCGCGTGGAGAGGGCGAGGGCGTGACCATGCCCGAGCGCGGCGAGGTGCTGGAGATCGGCAGGGGCCGCGTGATGAAGGAGGGCACGCGCGTCGCGCTGCTGTCCTACGGCACCCGGCTGGGCGAGACTCTGAAGGCGGCCGAGGCGCTGGAGGCACGGGGCATCTCCTGCACCGTGGCCGACGCGCGGTTCGTCAAGCCGCTGGACGGCGATCTGGTGCTGCGGCTCGCTCGCGCGCACGAGGCGCTGGTGACGGTGGAGGAAGGCGCGGTCGGCGGGTTCGGCAGCCATGTCGCGCAATGCCTCGCCGAGGCGGGGGCCTTCGATCGGGGGCTGCGGTTCCGATCCATGGTCCTGCCCGACATCTTCATCGACCAGGCCAGCCCCCGCGCGATGTACGACGTGGCGAAGCTGAACGCCGGCGATATCGAGGCGAAGGTGATCGAGGCGCTCGGCATCGCGCAGATCGGGCTGAAGAAGGCCTGAGGCGGGGGCGTCGCCGCCGCGGCCCGTGTTCCGCCCGGTCGCGTTCCTGCCTAGCCCGGGATCAGCCAGGCGATCCCCGACACCGCCGCCGCGATCCAGATCCAGGCGAGGACGGTGAAGAGCCCGTCCCGGGCCATCAGCCCGATGGCGAAGAAGGCGATCGCCGTCGCGAACAGCGAGGTGACCATCGGCAGCACTTCGAGGAACGGGATGAGCAGGCAGATCGCGGCGATGGCCAGCAGCGTCACGACATTCGACGCCCGGGTCACCAGCCATGTCATCCGCCGATGCGTGCGGTCGTCGATCCAGACCGCGGGGCGGCGCAGCCACGATACCGTCCTCGACAGCCGGTGCGCGGGGATGCAGCGCCGTTTCAGCCAGTCGGGCAGCCAGATGTGAGGCCGCCCCGCCAGCTTCTGCAGGGTGAAGAGCAGCATGACCGCCGCCCCGATGCTGGGCAGGCCGGGGATCCCGGACAGGGGCGACACGAGGATCATCGCCGGCACCAGGATCAGCGGCGCGAAGGAGCGGATGCCGATCTCGTCCATCATCGCGCCGACCGAGACGTCGCCTCGCGCCGCGGCGCTGTCGAGCGCGTCGAGGATGTCGCTCAGCCCGCGCAGCTGGCGGCCGCCGATGGTGGAGCGCACGGCGCGGCTGTCTGCGATCGGCGGCGGGGGCATGTCGGCAAGGCTCATCGGGAAGCAACGCGCGACCATCGCGCCGGTAGCATCAGGTAGTCGCTTCCTCACCGGAGTCCAGCAGCGCCCGCAGCCCTCGGCGGAAATCCGGATGGATCAGGGTGACGCCCAGCTCGTCCTTGATCCGGTCGTTCCTCACGCGCTTCGATTCCGCGTAGAAGCTGCGCGCCATCGGGGTCATCTCGGCCGTGGCGAAATCCTCCTCCGGCGGCAGCGGCAGGCCCAGAAGTCGCGCCGCCTCGGCGATGACCGCCTCGGGCGGGGCCGGGTCGTCGTCGCAGAGGTTGTAGACCGCGCCCGGGTTCGGCCGTGCGATGGAGGCCGCGAGGACCTGCGCGATGTCGTCGACATGGATGCGCGAGAAGACCTGGCCCGGTTTCACGATCCGCCGCGCCGTTCCCTTGCGGACCTTGGCGAAGGGCCCGCGCCCCGGCCCGTAGATGCCCGCCAGCCGGAAGACGTGCAGCGGCAGGCCGGGGATCGACCGCCATTCCGCCTCGGCCGCGACGCGCAGCCTGCCGCGCCGGGTGGAGGGGGTGAGCGGCGTCGTCTCGTCCACCCATGCTCCGCCATGATCGCCGTAGACGCCGGTGGTGGACAGGTAGCCGACCCAGGCGAAGGTGCCGGCGCGTTCGGCGATGGCGTTGCGGACCTCGCGCAGGGTGGGGTCGCCGTCGGCGTCGGGCCCGGCCGAGATCAGCAGATGCGTGGCCGCGGCGATCTGCGGGGTCAGGTCGCTGCCGGGAAAGACATGGGGGACGATACCCTCGGCCCGCAGCGCCTCGGCCTTGTCGGGAGAGCGGGTGGTGCCGTGGATCGTCCAGCCCTGCGGCAGCAGCAGGCGCGAGAGGGCGCGGGCGGAATAGCCGTGGCCGAAGGACAGAAGCGTACCGGTCATGCCCCTCCAGATGCCTCTCGCGCAGGTCCGTGGCAAGGGGTGGCGGTGGTGTTGCGGGTGGTCGACGGGTTGGCGCTGTCTCCTGCCGACATCCCGCGCCGCAGATGGGCCAGCCCGGGGCGGCCAGCCCGGGCCGCGCCCGGCCCTCCCCCGGGCCGGGCGCATGTTCACCGCCCGCGCCGAACAGTCGTGCGATGTGGCGTTGCCATGAAGCGCACCAGTGCAGTCGTCGCGCAGCGCCCGTCCAGAACCGGACGCGGCCCTCCGCGGCGACCTCGGGCGGGGCGGCGCGACGGAGAGGCCCGGCAACTCTGCCACCGCCACAATCCTCCCGCTCTTGCGGCAGGGCGCATTTCCAGGCAATGAGGCCGAAAGCAGGGGTATCCCATGGGACCGGACTTCAGATCGCCCGACGCGCCCGAGCCGGAGGCGTTCACCGACGCCGCCGCCGCGGTCGAGCGGCTGACCCTGCTCTACGAACAGGCCACCGGCTTCCTGCGCGACGCCTTCGGCCGGGCGATCCGCGACGGCCGTCCCTCGGGCCGGATCCGCGCCTACTACCCCGAGATCCGCATCACCACCGACAGCCACGCGCATATCGACAGCCGGCTCAGCTTCGGCCACGTCCCCGCGCCCGGTACCTATGCGGCCACCGTCACGCGGCCGCGGCTCTTCGCCAACTACCTGCGCCAGCAGATCGGCCTGCTGATCGAGAACCACGGCCTGCCCGTCCGCATCGGCACCAGCGACACGCCGATGCCGCTGCACTTCGCCGTCGCCTCGGACCCCGATGTCTCGGTCCCGCAGGAAGGCGCGGCCGACTTTCCCCTGCGCGACGTCTTCGACGTGCCGGACCTGTCGACGACCAACGACGACATCGTCAACGGCACCTGGCATCCCGGCCCGGACGAGGCGATCCCGCTCGCCCCGTTCACCGCGCAGCGCATAGATTACTCGCTGGCGCGGCTGGCGCACTACACCGCGACGGACCCGGAGCACTTCCAGAATCACGTGCTCTTCACGAACTACCAGTTCTACGTTTCGGAATTCGAAGCCTACGCCCGGCGGATGCTGGCCGATCCGGACAGCGGCTACACCAGCTTCGTCTCGACCGGGAATGCCGAGATCACCGGGCCTCTGGGCGACCTGCCCGTCAGTGCCCGGATGCCGCAGATGCCGGCCTTCCATCTGAAGCGTCCGAACGCCGCCGGGATCACCCTGGTGAACATCGGCGTCGGGCCCTCGAACGCCAAGACGGCCACCGACCACATCGCCGTCCTGCGCCCCCACGCCTGGGTGATGGTGGGGCATTGCGCGGGGCTCAGGAACTCACAGAGCCTCGGGGATTTCGTCCTTGCCCATGCCTATCTGCGCGAGGACAAGGTGCTGGACGACGACCTGCCCGTCTGGGTGCCGATCCCCGCCCTGGCCGAGATCCAGGTCGCGCTGGAGGAGGCGGTGGCGACCGAGACGGAGCTGCAAGGCTATGATCTGAAACGGATCATGCGGACGGGCACCGTCGCCAGCCTCGACAACCGGAACTGGGAACTGCGTGATCAGAAGGGGCCGGTGCAGCGGCTCAGCCAGTCTCGCGCGGTGGCGCTCGACATGGAAAGCGCGACGATCGCGGCGAACGGGTTCCGCTTCCGCGTGCCCTACGGAACGCTGCTCTGCGTCAGCGACAAGCCCCTGCACGGCGAGCTGAAGCTGCCGGGCATGGCGAGCGATTTCTACAAGACGCAGGTGGCGCGGCATCTGATGATCGGCATCCGCGCGATGGAGACGCTGCGCGACATGCCGCTGGAGCGTATCCACAGCCGCAAGTTGCGCAGCTTCGACGAGACGGCGTTTCTGTAGCGCGACCCTGGATGTAGTGTTGCCCCGGCGTCACGCGGCGCTGCGGCGCCAGTTTTCCCTTGTTTTGCGGCTTATTTTGTTGTGTCTGGACGCTACATCCGGTTAACTCGCCGGAATGAGGCCCTAGACATCGGGCAGTTGAAGGAGACCAGCAATGGCTAAACCGATGACCAAGACCCAACTGGTGGCTGCTCTGGCCGACGAGATGGGCGCAGACAAGAAGACCGCTTCCGCCGCTCTGGACGCGGTGACCAGCATCATCACCAAGGAAGTCGCCGGCGGCGGCGCCGTGACCCTGCCGGGCGTCGGCAAGATCTACTGCCGCGAGCGCCCCGAGCGCATGGTTCGCAACCCCGCGACCGGCGAGCAGTTCAAGAAAGAGGCCGACAAGGTGGTCAAGGTGACCGTCGCGAAGGCTCTGAAGGACAGCGTGAACGGCTGATCGCCGCGGATCGGAACCTGTGGAAGGGTCGGCGCTGCGCCGGCCCTTTTCATTTGCGCGCCGCGCGGGGTGAGGCGCGGCCCTCGGGCGGGTCAGCGGAGCCGGAGGACCGGGCACGATCATCGCGATCCCTCTGGTTCCGGCCCGCCCGATCCGGCCCGATCGTTCGCACCGGATCGGGCGCTTTGTCCCCCTCAGGCCGTGATCTTGCGCCGTCGGGCGAGATGCACCGCCAGTTCCATGGCGGCCAGCACCAGCATCGACAGCCCGACCAGCGGGAAGAAGAGGCCCGCCGCGATGGCCATCGCCAGCAGGGTGCGCGGGATGCGCCAGTCCGCCGGCACCTCGGGCACGCCGAGCGCTCCGGAGGGGCGGCGTTTCCACCACATCACGGCGGCCGAGACGCAGAGCATCACCATCGCCAGGCAGGCCAGCAGCAGGACGATCTGGTTCGCCAGCCCGAATTCCTGCCCCATGTGGACCGAGATGCCCCATTCGGCCCAGCGGCCGAGCGTGCCCAGATCGGCGAGGCCGGCGTCGAACAGGATCTCTCCGCTGTAGCGGTCGAGGTGGATCACCCTCTCGTGCGTGATGTCGTCGGGATAGACCGAGGCGGTGAATACCCCGCGCGGCCCACGCGGCATCGAGATGGCGTAGCCGGGGACGATCCCCGCCGCCTCGACCCTCGCGACCACGGCGTCGAGCGGCAGGGGGATGCCGTCCGAGTCCGCCAGCAGAGGACTGTCGCCGGCGTCCGCCGATGAGCCAACATCGTCGGCCTCCGCCGACTGGGGATTATCGTCGGCCTCCGCCGACTGGGGATTATCGTCAGCGTCCGCCGACTGGGCACTATCGTCGGCGTCCGCCGACTGGGGCAGGGGCTGCTTCTCCATGATCCAGGGGGCGTGATCCACCACCTCTCCGGTCGTCACCGTCGAGGCGGGTGCGCCGGACCAGTAGCCGTCCGGCATTCCGAGGCCCAGCGCGTAGGACCAGTCGTGGAACTTCCCGCCCCAGACCGACGACCACAGCAGCCCGGTCATCGCCAGAAAGACGATGAAGACGCCGGTGTGGATCCCCGTCACGGCATGCAGGTCGCGCCACCACGGGCGGCCGCGTATGGCCCTGATCCGCGTGGTGCCGAGGCCCCGGCCGCGCGGCCACCAGAGGTAGATGCCGCTGCCGACCAGCAGCACCATCCAGCCCGCCGCCGCCTCGATCATCCGGTTGCCGAACCAGCCGACCTGGTCCAGCGAGTGCAGCTTCCGCACCAGATGCATCGCCGGGCTGCCCGCCGGGCCGGTTTCGTGCAGCGTGCCCAGCACCTCGGCCGTCCACGGATCGACGTAGATTGTGTTCTTCAGTCCGTCGTCGCCGCGGATGTCCACCTCGGCGCTGCGGTCCGGCGCGGCGGCGGGCGTGTAGGCCGCCAGTTCGCCCGGATACGCCTGCAGCGCCGCCCCGGCGATGGTCGAGGCCGGCTGCGCGACGCTGCCGGGTTCGACGAACCGCAGGCGGGGGTGGGCGAGGTCGTTGATCTCGTCCTTGAAGAGGTAGATGCCGCCGGTGACGGCCAGCAGCAGCACGAAGGGCAGGACGACGAGCCCCGCGATGAAATGCCAGCGCCAGACGGCGCGATAGAGCGCGGCCCCCGCCGCGCGGTTGGTCTGTTCGGTCATGGATCCATTCCGGTGGTGCCGCCGTCCGGGCGGCAGATGTTCGAGCGCCCCGGCCCGTCGGACGTGCGACTGGCGCGCGGCTTGCGGCGTTCCGGCCTCGGTGGCCGTCAGGCCGCGCGGGGCGGCGCTCTGGGGGAATGGGCGGCGTTGCGTGCGGTGGCAGCACGGTTCAGATCCCGTCCCTGCCGCCACGCGACGGACAGCGCGGCCGGGGCGGGCAGACCGGCGGCTCCGGCCTCCGGCGCCTCGGGCAGGCCGTGGCACAGGTGGCAGCGATGTTCCGGACCGGCGCCGCCGCAGAGTTGGCCCTGCGCGATCCCGTGCGCCAGTTCGAACCGCTCCAGCGCGGCGGCCTGGCGGTCCGGCGCCATCAGCCCGGCCGACACGAGGCCCGTCACCGCGACGATCGCGGCAAGGGCAAGGGCCAGAAGACAGGCGGGCGGTTTCCACATGCCATGTCCGTTGCCACGAAACCCGGTGCGGGAAAAGGCGCTTCAACATCCTCGGGGTGGCGCCGCGCGCCCATGCCGCGCGCCTCGTGCCGGGCGCATCTTGCCGGGCGCATCTAGCCGAGCGCTTCATGCCGCGCGTGTCCTCGCCGCGCGCCTCATGCAGAACCCCATCGCGCACCATACCGCGTCGACACGGCCCGGCCCCATACCGCCCTCCATCCTCGCCCCGGATACCGCCGGCGCCCATGCCGCGCGCCCTGTCCGCCCGACGCCGCAGCGCCCGGCTGCGCGCGGCGATCCGGCGGGCATGGCATCTTCGCCTGCCACGGCGTAGACAGGCGCGGCAGACAGGAAGGGCGGGTCGGATGCAGGCGAAGGCGGTGATACTGGGGCTGTTCTTCGCGTTCTTCTGGTCCTCGGCCTTCACCTCGGCGCGGGTGATCGTGGCGCATGCCCCGCCGCTCGGATCGCTGGCGCTGCGCTTCCTGATCTCGGGCATCCTCGGCATCGCCATCGCGAAGGCGCTCGGCCAGACCTGGCGGCTGACGCGACCGCAGTGGCGGGCGACGGCGATCTTCGGGGTCTGCCAGAACGCGCTCTACCTCGGGTTCTTCTTCATGGCGATGCAGTGGATCGAGGCCGGGCTGGCTGCGATCCTCGCCTCGGCCATGCCGCTGCTGGTGGCGCTGGCGAACCGGGTCGTCTTCGGCGAGAGGCTGGGCGCGATGGCGGGGCTGGGCCTTACCATGGGGATCGGCGGGGTGCTGATCATCATGGGCGCCCGGCTGAGCGGCGGTGCCGACGTGACCGGCGTGCTGTTCTGCCTGATCGGCGTGCTGGCGCTGACGGTGGCGACGCTGTCGGTGCGGGGCGCGTCCTCGGGCGGGAACGTCCTGATGATCGTGGGGCTGCAGATGCTGGTCGGCGCGGCGGTGCTGGCCGTCGCCTCCCTGGCGCTGGAGACATGGCAGGTGACGTGGTCGACGGGGCTGGTCGTCGCCTTCTGCTACACCGTGCTGGTGCCCGGGCTGCTGGCCACCTGGATCTGGTTCACCCTGGTGAACGAGATCGGCGCCGTCCGGGCCAGCGTCTTCCACTTCCTCAACCCCTTCTTCGGGGTGGCCATCGCGGCGGTGATCCTGGGCGAGCCCTTCGGCCTGCGCGACATGATCGGCGTGGCGGTGGTAACGGCGGGCATCCTGCTGGTGCAGCTGTCGAAGGCCCGCCGCGCGGCGTAGGGGGGACGATGCCGCCCACCCCGCCGGTCAGGCGGCCAGGGCCCGGGCGTCGCGCTCGTTCGCCCAGAGCATCGCGGGCCGCGACCGGCAGCGGTCGATCCAGTTCCGGACCTTCGGATCCGCCGGGGCGCTGTCGGGAAAGAAGGCGTAGGGCGAATGCACGATCAGGTCCGCCGCCGAGAACCGCGCGCCCAGAAGCCAGGGCCGGCCGTCCGCAAGGCAGTCCGAAAGTCGCGCCTCGACCTCCGGCACGCCACGGATCGCTGCCGTCATCCACGGATGCTCCGCCCCCGCGTGGTGCAGGATGAGGGCCGGCTCCATCACCGCGCCGTACCAGGCGAGCCAGGACAGGTAGGTCCCCCGCTCCGGCGTGCCGACGGCCGCGCCCAGCCCGGCCTCGGGAAAGAGGTCGGTGAGGTGCAGCGCGATGGCCGTCGTCTCCCGCACCATCGTCTCGCCGTCCATCAGCAGCGGCACCTTGCCCTCGGGATGCGGGTTCGCCGGGTCGCGCTGCCCGGTGCCGTCGACGCGCGGGATCGTCACCTCGCGGATCTCGACGCGGTCCAGCAGGTCCATCTCGCGCAGCAGCGCCAGGATGCGGGTCGAGCGGGTGAGGGGCGAGTGGTAGAAGGTGAGCATCGGAAGTCTCCTTGTCCGGGTTGTCGGCTTCGGTATGCTCCACCCGTCCTGTCAGAAACCGTCAGGAGGGCCGAAATGCCCCGCACCGACCGGATGTTCCGCCTGCTGCATCTGCTGCGCAGCCTGCCCGCGCCGGTGACGGCCACGCGGCTGGCCGCGGAGACGGGGGTGTCCGAGCGCACGCTCTACCGCGACATCGACGCCCTGCGCAGCGCGGGGGCGGTGATCGACGGGGCGGCGGGCTACGGCTACACGCTGACCGAGGATCCGGCGCTGCCGCCGCAGATGTTCGACCGGCTGGAGGTGGAGGCGATCGTGCTGGGCCTCGCGGAGGTGCGGCAGATCGCCGACCCGGCGCTGGCGGCGGCAGCGGAAAGCGCGCTTGCCCGGTTGACCGCGACGCTGCCCGAACGGGTCCAGCGTCAGGCGGCCCATGCGGTCACCATGGCCTACCGGTTGGACGATCCGGCCCCGGCGCCCTTCGCGGGGCTGCTGCGGCAGGCCGCGTGGGACGAGCGGGCGGTGGATCTCTGCTACGTCGACGCAGAGGGGCGACGGACCGAGCGGCGGATCTGGCCGCTGGCAGTGGTCTTCACCGACCGGATGCCCGCCCTTCTGGCCTGGTGCTGCCTGCGCGGGGATTTCCGCAACTTCCTGCTCCCGCGGATCGAGGATGCCGTCCTTGCCGCCGAGCACTTCCGCCCCCGCCGCGCCGCCCTGCTGCGCCAGATGATGGAGCGGCTGAAGTCCGGCGCCTGAGCGGAGGCGGGCTCCGTCGAGTCGAGCCTTCCTGGCACCTTTGGTGTTCCGGAACCTGCCCTGCCACCGCCCGGACGGGACGAGGCGCGGCAGCCCTTCAAGGGCTCTTCCAATCTGACGGACGTTCGCTCCGACTCGCCAGCATCTCTCCGCACCGTCATCCTCGGGCCCGCCCCGAGGATCTCCTGACATCCGTGCCCCGTCATCCATGGGTCGGCCTCGGGATCTCCCCTGCCATCCGCAATCCGTCATCCTCGGACCCGACCCGAGGATCTCCCGCCCCCACGCACCGCCCGCCATCCCCACCCATCACCGGGAACACCGCTCACGCGGTTGTTATCTCGATCCGGCGCCCCGGCCGTAACCCATTGCCGCTCCGGCACGTAGGGTCTTCACATGGAACTGCCGTTCGCCTTCCTCGCCGGGCTTCTGACGCTGATAAACCCGTGCGTTCTGCCGGTGCTGCCGATCGTGCTGGCCTCGTCGCTGCAGGCGGGGCGGGCCGGGCCGCTGGTGCTGGCGGGCGGGATGGCATTGTCCTTCGTCGTCCTCGGCACGCTGGTCTGGGGCTTCGGCCGGGCGACCGGCCTGTCGGAAGAGGCCGTCGGCCGCACCGGCGCGGTGCTGATGATCGGCTTCGGCCTCGTGCTGCTGATGCCGCGCCTGCAGACCCGCTTCGCCGCCGCCACGGCGGGCCTTGCCGCCGGGGCGGATGCCCGGATCGGGGCGGGGCCGACCGGCGCGGAAAGCGGTGTGGCCGACCTCTGGCGGCAGGCCGCCGGCGGCGCGCTGCTCGGCGCGGTCTGGAGCCCCTGCGTCGGCCCCACGCTCGGTGGCGCCATCGCGCTGGCCAGCCGTGGCGAGAGCCTGCCCTGGGCGGTGACCATCATGTCCGCCTTCGCGGCCGGTGTGGCCACGGTGATCGTCGCCGCGGGCTACACCCTGCGCGGCCTCTTCCAGCGGCACCGCGCGCGTCTGAACGCGCTGGCCGGCCGCAGTCACGCGATCATGGGCGTCGCCTTCGTGGCCGTCGGCGCCGCGATCCTGCTGCGCCTGCACCACATCGCCGAAGCCTGGGCGCTGGACGCCCTTCCCGCCTGGCTGACCGACCTGTCGGTCGCCTTCTGACACGCCCCTTCCGCAGGAGAGACACCATGCAACGACGCGCCTTCATCGCCACCGGAACCGCCGCCGCGGCCGCCCTGCTGCTGCCCCGCGCGACCGCTGCCGCGCCGCTGGACTACAGCCCCGGCCTCGTCCGGGATCGGCTGGCGGCGGGCGAGACGCTGTTCCTCGACTTCAAGGCCAGCTGGTGCACCACCTGCAAGGCGCAGGAGCGGGTGCTGACGCGGCTCAAGGCCGAGAACCCGGATTACGAGCAGCACATCACCTTCGTGAACGTCGACTGGGACACCTACCGCAAGGCCACCTTCACCGCGCGGCTGGACATCCCGCGCCGCTCGACCCTCGTGGTGCTGAAGGGTTCGGAGGAGGTCGGTCGCCTCGTGGCCGAGACCCGGGAGGATCCGATCCGGGAGCTTCTGGACGCCGCGCTCGCCGCTGCGACGGCCTGACGCCGCAGCGCGCCGCCTTCGGCGGCATGGGGCCTGGCGGACCGGTCACGGCGAGGGCGCGGCGGAACGCGCGGCCCGCATCGCGCGTTTTCCCCCCGCACCGTGTGGGAGAGGAGGATCATCCCATGACACAGCACGCTACCGGCACCCCGCTCCACGAGCCCGTGGACAACAACGAATCCGGGCACCTGATCGATTCCCGGCGGGTCGAGGGCACCCGGGTCTACGGACCCGACGGCAGCCATGTCGGCGACATCGACCATCTGATGATCGACAAGCAGAGCGGCAAGGTCGCCTACGCGATCATGTCCTTCGGCGGCTTCCTCGGGATCGGCGACAGCCACTACCCCGTTCCCTGGCCGAAGCTGAAATACAGCGTCGAGCAGGGCGGATACGTCACCGACATCACCGAAGAGACGCTGGAGAACGCGCCGGAATGGCACGACCGCTGGCACGCCGATCGTCGCTGGCAGGAGGAGACCTACCGCTACTACCAGGCGCCGTGGATCTTCTGATCGGCCGCAGCGGCCCAGAGGAATATCGCACCGCCGGGTCGCTCCGGCGGTGCTTTCGCATGTGCGCGGCGCCCTACGGGGTCGGCGCCTCGCGGAACAGCATCCGGTGGCCGGAGCCGCTGAGGATCAGGCTGTCGGACGTGTCGATATCCACGTGATCCACGCCATCGAGAATCGCCAGGAAGGCGACCTCCGCCTCCAGCGCCGGGCAGGCGCGCCGGGTGGTGGCGATCGGGCCGAGCGTCAGCTGGTGCCGGTTCAGGCTCCACGTGCCGGTCAGCCGGTTGCACGGCGCCTCGCCCGTCAACTCGCCCTCGGGCCCGAAGGTCAGCGTCGCGGTGGCCGGGAAGGGCCGGTCGTCGACCGACACGAGCTCCCAGATCCGGCCGGGGTCGGCGAGGTCCGGCTCGTGCGCGCACCCCGCCACCATGGTGCAGGCGATCAGCGCGGCCAGCCGTCTCATCGCAGGGCCAGAACCAGATCGACCAGCGTCTGCAGCGCGGCGCGGTTCTTCCTGTCCTTGCCCTTGGCGATCTGCATCGCCCCGATCCGGGCGGCATAGAGTGCGCGGGCGATGTCGGGATTGGTGATGCCGACCTTGTCCAGCAGCGCCTTCAGCCGCTCCAGCCGGGCAGCGTCGATCTTCTGGAGCGCGGCATAGGCGGCATCGTCGGTGCGCGCCCAGGCCCGCATCGCGGCCTCGGCGTTCTCGTCCTCTCCGAACCCGTCCTGGATCAGCGACTGCAGTTCGGCGACCGCTTCCTTCTTCTTTGCCGGAAGCTCCGCCTGACCGGCGGTCTGGTCGGCCCAGTAATCCAGAAGCCTCTGCTGGAAGGTCGGGACGTCCTGAAAGTGCCAGTAGAACGAACCCTTCGTCGTCTCCAGCGCCCGCGCCAGCGATTCCGCCTTCAACCCGTCCGGCCCCAGGCGCGACATGGCGTCCAGTCCGGCCCTGAGCCAGTCGTCGGGGGTAAGGCGGGGTCGCGTCGTCATGGCACCATGCTAGCCCGAATCGGCGAAGTTTTCATGTTGTAATTCTGCGGCGCAGCGATCCGCGCCGGCATGTCAGCCGGAAAGTCCTTCCTCGTCAAGCAGATGCCGGCCCTGCCGGTCCTCCACCTCGATCACCCACAGGTCCGGGTCCATGCGGCGCTGCCGGGCGATGGCCTCGTCCACCTGCGCCTCCGGCCCCTCGGCCAGGGCGATCCAGGTGCGGTCCCCGGTCATGATGTCGAAGGACCGGGTGAATGCGGCGGCCCGACCGTCCAGCGTGTTCAGCTTGACCAGCACCGCGCCGCCGGTGTCGTCGCCATGCGCGGTGACGAAGGCGGGAATGGCGACGAGACGCAGGCGGGTCAGGTAGGCGTCCACCCACAGCCGTGCGGTCAGGCGCATGGCGCACCTGCCGGGCGCGAGGGCTCAGTTGCCGTCACGGAAATCCAGTCCCATCTCGGAATAGCGCGCCGGTTCGTCCTGCCAGTTCTCGCGCACCTTCACCTGCAGGAAGAGATGCACCGGCCGGCCGAGGAACTTCGAGATCTCCTCGCGCGCGGCGGTGGACACCGCCTTGATCGTCTCGCCCTTCTTCCCCAGCACGATGCCCTTGTGGCCGTCGCGGCTGACGTAGATCACCTGGTCGATGCGGGCGGAGCCGTCCTTGCGCTCCTCCCAGCCCTCGGATTCCACGGTCAGCTGATAGGGCAGTTCCTGATGCAGGCGCAGGGTCAGCTTCTCGCGCGTCATCTCGGCGGCGATCATCCGCATCGGCAGGTCGGCGATCTGATCCTCGGGGTAGAGCCAGGGCCCCTCGGGCAGCTCGGCGGCCAGCCAGGCGGCGAGGTCCTCGCAGCCGTAGCCGCGTTCGGCCGAGATCATGAAGGTCCGCTCGAAGGGGAAACGGGCGTTCATCTCTTCCGTCAGGGCCAGCAGGACCGGCGCCTCCACCCGGTCGATCTTGTTGATCGCCAGCGCCACGCGGCGGCCCTGCATCGTGTCGGGCAGGGCGTCCAGGATGCGGGCGACGCCCTCGGTGATGCCGCGATGCGCCTCGATCAGCAGGATCGTGATGTCCGCGTCGGCCGCCCCGCCCCAGGCGGCGGCGACCATGGCGCGGTCGAGGCGGCGCCGCGGCGTGAAGAGGCCCGGCGTGTCGACGAAGACGATCTGGGCCGCGCCCTCGATCGCCACGCCGCGGATGCGGGCGCGGGTGGTCTGGACCTTGTGGGTCACGATCGACACATGCGCGCCGACCATGCGGTTCAGCAGGGTGGACTTGCCGGCATTGGGCTCGCCGATCAGGGCGACGAACCCGGCGCGGGTCGGGCCGTCCGCGGAAGGGCCGGTCGTGTCGGTGTCGGTCGTGTCGGTCATGGCGGCGGACTGTCCCGATGCGAGAGGTGGAGGCGGGCGCGCAGGCCCCCATTGCCCCCGCGCTGTAGCGGATCGGACACAGTCGCGCCAGTGCGGATGGGGGCTGCCGCAGGAAGGGGCTGGCGCCGGCCCGGGCGGCGCGGCAGATGCAGCGTCCTTCCGGCCGGCGGCGCGTCTCCCGCGCGCCGGGCGGGAGGGCGGCGATCCGCGCATGACCTTTGGTCACGCGGGCGTCGCCGGAACTTCATGAAAGGTTAACCGGTTCGGGCGAGAACGCGGTCGAGGATGGTGCGGGGCGCGGGCCCCGGGGGTGACGGAATGAATGCGATGACGCGGACGGATTCCTGTGCGGATCTGGCATGCAGCGACCTGGACCGGAGCGCGGATTTCTTCGCGGACATCTTCGGCCGCGGCCCCGATTCTCGGCCCGCCCCGGGAGAGGCGGTCTGGATCTTCGGCGAAGCCGCCGGCTTCCGGCTGGTCGTCGACGGCACCCGCGCCGGCCAGGGCGTGCTGACGCTGAGCCTGTCCGGCATCGCGACCGACCGCGAACGGGTGGAACTCGGCGCCGTGGGCCCTTCCTCGATGCGTCTGCGCGACCCGGACGGGAACGAGGTGCTGCTGACGGCGGCGTGACGGCCGCTGTCCGCACCCGGCCCCCTTCATCTGGTCGAAAATGCGCCCGCCGGAGGCAACGCGCTTTCCGGAGGAAAGCGCAGATGAAGGTGTGCGGCGCGCAGCGACGCTCCTTCAGGCGGGTCCTGCGCCCCGACCCTCCAGCCGGTCCAGCAGCGCCCTTGCGGCGAACTGCTCGGCCTGGCGCTTGGAGGGGGCGGTGGCGCTGGCCTCCTCGCCCGTTTCCAGCCGCGCTGCGATGGTGAAGACCGGGGCGTGGTCGGGGCCGGTGCGGGCGGTCTCGACATAGGCGGGCGGCGGCATGCCGCGGCCCTGCGCCCATTCCTGCAGCGCCGTCTTGGCGTCGCGGGCGTCGGCCTCGACCGAGGCGATCCGCCCTGCCCACAGCCGCAGGATGACGCCGCGCACAGCCTCGAACCCGCCGTCGAGGTAGATCGCGGCCAGCACCGCCTCCATCCCGTCGCCCAGCAGCGCCTGCTTGCGCCGCCCCCCGGTCAGCATCTCGGACCGGCCGAGGCGCAGCACGTCGCCCAGCCCGATCTCGCGCGCGATGTCGGCGCAGGTTTCCTTGCGGACGAGGGCGTTGAAGCGCGGGGCGAGCTGGCCCTCGCTGGCGGCGCGGTCCTCCGCCAGCAGCGCCTCGGCCATCACGAGGCCCAGCACGCGGTCGCCCAGGAATTCCAGCCGCTGATTGTCGGATCGGTTGGGCGAGGCGACCGAGGAATGGGTCAGCGCGCGCTGCAGCAGCTCGGGCCGGGCGAAATTGTGGCCGAGCCGCTTCGCGAAGGCGCTCTGGTCGGCGGACAGCTTCATGCGCCGCCGCGGCCTAGTCGACGCTCTTGAAGAAGCGGTCGCCGCGCCATGTCCAGAAGAACAGCATCGACCGGCCGGCGGAGGAGAACATGATCCGGTCCGCCCGGCCGATCAGGTTCTCGTAGGGCACGAAGCCGACGCCGTCCGCCGTCACCGCGAAGCGGCTGTCGAGCGAGTTGTCGCGGTTGTCGCCCATCAGGAAGTAGTGCTTCTCGGGCACGGTGAAGACGCCCGTGTCATCCGCGCCGCGATAGTCGCCGATGTTCAGGATAGAGTGGCTGGTGCCGCCCGGCAGCGTCTCGATCTGGCGCGACTTGATGCATTCGGCGCCCTGGCCGACCGCGCCGTTCTCGCAGCGCGGGGGGCGGCCTTCGGGGCCCTGACGCTCCCACGTCTCGACGAAGGTGCCGGCGTCTTCCAGCTGCACCGGCTCGCCGTTGATGTGCAGCACGCCGCGGACCATCTGGATCGTGTCGCCGGGCATGCCGACCAGCCGCTTGATGTAGTCCTGCCCCGTCGCGGGGTGGCGGAAGACCACCACGTCGCCGCGGTCCGGCTCTTCGCCCCAGATCCGGGTGTTGTCGCCGTCGAGGAAGCCGCAGATGTCCTTTGCGTCGATGTCGATGTCGATGCCGAAGCGGGCCAGCCGGATCGACGGGCAGGAGGCGTAGGACCAGCCGTATTTCATCTTGTTGACGAAGAGGAAGTCGCCGATCAGCAGCGTGTCCTTCATCGAGCCGGAGGGAATCCAGAACGGCTGATAGAACACCGTGCGGAAGAGGCCGGCGATGAGCAGCGCCCAGAAGATCGTCTTGACCGTTTCCCAGACCGCGCCAAGGAAACCGCCGCCGGTGTCGTCTTTCGCCATGTGGGATGCCTCGATCTCGCCTCACGGGCTACATGCGGGGGGCGGGGAGCGGTGTCAAGGTCGCGCCCCGCCGCGGGCCGGGGGCGCATGGGCCGGAAGGTCGGGTGCGGGACGCCGTCGCGCCGCGAGGATGTCGGGTCTGTCCGGCGGCCGGCGATCCGCCCGCGGGATCACGGGCCGCCCGGTCCCAGGCGTCGTGCCTCGATCACCACGAAGGCCTGCGCCCAGGGGTGGTCGTCGGTCAGCGTGACGTGGATGATCGCCTCGTGCCCCGGCGGGGTCATCGCGGCCAGCCGCTCCGCCGCCCAGCCGGTGACGTGCATCACCGGCTGCCCGGTGCGCAGATTCGACACCGCCATGTCCTTCCAGGCGATCCCCATCCGCAGCCCGGTGCCGAGCGCCTTGGAACACGCCTCCTTCGCCGCCCATCTCTTGGCATAGGTGCCCGCCGTGTCGCGGCGGCGTTCGGCCTTGCGCTGTTCGATGTCGGTGAAGACGCGGTTGCGGAAACGATCGCCGAACCGCTCCAGCGTGCGCTCGATGCGTTCGATGTTGGCGAGGTCGGTGCCGATCCCGAGGATCATGCGGGCAGGTCGGGGGTCATGGGCTTACCCGGGGTGGCTGGCGGTAACCTCTCCTGTAGCCTGGTTGATCGTCACTGTCAGCGGTCGCAGCGGCGGTGCGCCGGTGTCGCCCGGCCCGGTCACCGCGGCCGGGATCGTCAGGGTCAGGCCGGTGGCGGGATCGTAAGCGGCTTCGGTGCCCTTCATGTCGAGGGACCAGAAGCCGATGCCGTTCTGCGCCCCGACGAAGCGGCACTGGCGGTCGCCGATCTCGTTCCGCGGCGGCGACAGGACCAGCAGGTAGAAGGCGCCGCCCGCCGGTTCGATCATGTCGATCACGGCGACCCGGATGGCGCCGTCGGCGAAGGTCATGGTGTTGGCGTCCCATGGCTCCGCCAGATTGCGGGCCGAGGCGCGAAGGTCGCACGCCGCAACCTCCTGCGCGAGCGACGCCGCCGGCAGGCAGGCGAGGGTGGCGACGAAGGTTGCGAAACGCCCGATCGAGAGCGGTATGGTCGGGAGGGGCATGGTCGGGCCTTTCCGTGAGCCTGGGCCCGGCAGGGACGGGCGCAGACCCGTCAGATAGCGGCCGCGCGCGTCCTGTCGACCCGCAGCGGCGCCGCACCGCCGACCGGGGCCGCGCGGGCCTGCCCCGGCGGGCACGGCGGCGGGGCGAGCGGCAGATCGGCCAGATCGCGCGCCGACATGGCCGCGATCTCGGGCACGCCGAAGGGATCCGAGGGATGCGGCACCGGCGCTGCGGCGAAGAGACGGGCGAACCAGTTGATCATGGTCTTCTCCTTTTCTTTCGGTTTCAGATGATGTGGAGTATGGGGAAGCTCGACCGCATCGGAAACTGCACGTGATCTGCCGCAGGGTTCAGGAAAACTGAAATGGACAGGCTCGCCGGCGCCCCGCTGAACGGTCTGCGCGCGGTGGAGGCCGTGGGCCGGCTCGGCTCGCTTTCGGCCGCCGCGGCGGAGCTCGGCGTCACGCCGGGCGCGGTCAGCCAGCAGATCACGCGGTGCGAGGCGGCGCTCGGCCGGCAGTTGCTGGAGCGGCGGCCCGGCGGCATGATCCCCGTGGAGGGCACCGACGACATCTTCCGCCGCCTGCGCGACGGCTTCGCGGCGCTCGGCGCGGCGGTGGAGATGACGCGCCGCGACCGGGCGCATGTCCTGACGGTGTCGGTCGCGCCGATATTCGCCGCACGGTGGCTGATCTGGCGGCTGCCCGATTTCACCCGCGCGCATCCCGACATCCGGGTTCGGATCGATTCCAGCGTCGGTCTGGTCGATCCGAACGCCGGCGACGTGGATTTCGCCATCCGCATCGGCCGCGGCGGCTATCCGGGGGTGGAGGTGGAGCCGCTTCTGGATCAGCTGGTCACGCCGGTCTGCCATGCCGACTGGGCGGCGCGCATCGCCACCCCCGCCGATCTGGCCCGCGTGCCGATCATCCGCGAACCGCGGCCGATGTTCGGCTGGGACGTGTGGCTGCGGCCCGAGGGGCTGGACGCGTCGATCCTGGGTGACGGGCCGGAGTTCAACGAGGCATCGCTCTGCCTCGACGCCGCGATGGCGGGCGAGGGCGTCTTTCTGGCGTTCGAGACCATGGCGCGCGATTCGCTCGACCGGGGCCAGATCGTCGCCCCGATCCCGCGCTTCCATCCCACCGGGCTGAGCTACTGGCTGGTCTCGGCGCGCGACCGGTCGCTGTCGGTGCCGCAACGCCGGTTCCGTGCATGGCTGAAGGAGGTGCTGGCGGCATCCCGGCTGGAAGGACGACTGGAAGGGCGGGGGGCCTGACAGCGCCCTCGCGGCGATGCAGAGGCAGGGCCAGGGCGGCGTTAACCGGACCTGCGCCATCCTCGCGTCATGGTCCGGTCCCCGCTCTGCCTGCTCGCGGCCCTCGCGCTTGGTGCCTGCGACACCCCGTCCCCCTATTTCGCCGGGCGCCCCGCCCTGCGCGTGACCGTGGAGGGATCCACCTTCGATGTCCGTCGGCGCGGCCGCCTGGCCGAGGCGCTGCGCCTCGATCCCGCACTGGCGCCGCGGCTCGGCCCTATCGGCCCCCGCGCCGCCCACGCCATGGCGCAGGCGACCGGCTGCCGGGTGGTGCGGATCGCGGGCGACGCCGCGATGATCGTGGGCCAGCTGGATTGCGGTGCCGGCCCGCCGCCCGCGGTGGCGATGCCCGCGGCGCTGGATTGCGTCCTACACGCCCGGCAGCGCGGCTTCGACGGCACCACAACGGCGCTGGAGCTCGACTGCCTGCCGGAGTGACCGATGCGCCGCGATCAGGCACGGCGGTCACAATCCGCGCCGAACCCGCGCGTGCCCGGCTTGGCGGCACCGCGGCACCTGTGCCAGTCTCCGCGGCGGCGGGCCCGCGGCGCGCCGCGGCGCAACCGGCAACAGGACGTGAGGACATGCAGGTCGAGGCGGTCATTTTCGACATCGGCAACGTGCTGATCGAGTGGAACCCCGAACGGTTCTACGACGCCGAGATCGGCCGCTCCGCCCGCGAGCGTCTGTTCGCCGAGGTCGATCTTCACGCCATGAACGAGCTTGTCGATCTGGGCCACGACTTCCGCGACACGATCTACACCACGGCCGACCGCTATCCCCACCATGCCGACCACATCCGCCTGTGGCACGACCGCTGGATCGAACTGGCCAGCCCCGAGATCCCGCATTCCGTCCGCCTGCTGCGCCGCCTGCGCGGCAAGGGCGTGGCGGTCCATGCGCTGACGAACTTCGGCATCGGCAGCTTCGAACACGCGCGCGGCTTCTATCCGTTCCTCGACGAATTCGACCGGCGCTGGATCTCGGGCCACATGGGGCTGGCCAAACCCGACCCGGCGATCTTCGCGGCGGTGGAGGCGGAATCGGGCCTTGCGCCCGGCGCGCTGCTCTTCGCCGACGACCGGGCGGACAACATCGCCGCCGCCCGCGCGCGGGGCTGGCAGACGCACCACTTCCAGGGGCCGGAGGGCTGGGCCGGCGCGCTCGTCTCCGCCGGCCTTCTCACCCCGGAGGAGGCGGCATGAGCGTCCCCGTCATCGGTTTCGAGGAAGGCGAGGCGGCGCTGGACTGGCTGGCGCTGACCGATGCGCTGGCGGCGGGACACGACCTGCCGCGGGCGGAGATCGGCGACACCTTCCTCTATCGCGGATCCGACACGCTGCTGTCGCGTTCGGCCTGGATCGACGGCCTCGGGATCGCGGTGAAGTCGGCCACGATCTTCCCCGGCAATCGCGACGCGGGGCTGCCGGCGGTGAACGGCGGCGTGGCGCTCTATGCCGACGACACCGGGATGCTGGAGGCAATCGTCGACTTCCATCTGGTGACCAAGTGGAAGACCGCCGGCGACAGCCTGCTGGCCGCCCGTCGCCTGGCCCGCCCCGACAGCCGCCGGATCCTGCTGATCGGCGCCGGCACGGTCGCCCGGTCGATGCGCCTCGCCTATGCCGCCGCCTTCCCGGAGGCGCGGTTCGAGGTCTGGAACCGCAGCCCCGAAGGCGCGGAGGAACTGGCGCGCGATTTTCCCGGAACGGAGGCCGTGACCGACCTGCCCGCCGCCGTCGCCCGGGCGGACATCGTCGCCACCGCCACCATGTCGACCCGTCCGGTGCTGAAGGGCGAATGGCTGTCCCCCGGCACCCATGTCGACCTGATCGGCGCCTACCGCCCCGACATGCGTGAGGCCGACGATACGGCCCTCACCCGCGCCCGCCTGTTCGTGGACAGCCGCGCCACCACCATCGGCCATATCGGCGAGATCGAGATCCCGCTCGCCGCCGGCACCATAACAGAGGCCGACATCCTTGCCGATTTCCACGATCTCGCGGCCTTCCGCCGGGGGGCGGAGGACGAGATCACGGTGTGCAAGAATGGCGGCGGCGCACATCTGGACCTGATGACCGCGCGGCACATCCTCGCGGCCTGGCGGGCGGCGGGATGACCTGGGCGGCCGTGCTCTTCGGTCTCGCCGCGGCCGTCGTCCTGATGCCCTTCATCGCCGAAGTTCGCCGCGCCCGGATGGGCCCGGCCGCGCGGACCGAGGCGGCGCCGGGGCAGATGGCGAAGTCGCTGCGCGGCGACATCCACTACCGCTGGCATCTGCCGGACCGTGGGGCGGAGGAGGCGCCGGTCGCGGTCTGCATCCACGGTCTGACCACACCGTCCTTCGTCTGGGATGCCTTCGCCCGGGAACTGGCGCTGCGCGGCTGGCGGGTGCTGACCTACGACCTCTACGGCCGCGGCTTCTCGGACCGGCCGGCGGGGGCGCAGAACCGCCGCTTCTTCCTGCGCCAGCTGGACGCGCTGCTGGAGCACGAGGGCGTGACGGGGCCCTTCACCCTCGTCGGCTATTCCATGGGCGGCGCCATCGCGACCTGCTGGGCGGCCGAGCATCCGGAGCGTCTGGACCGCCTCGTCCTCGTCGCGCCGGCGGGGATGGGCCATTTCCCGACCGGCCTGCTGCTGGCCGCGCGGGATCTGCCGTTGGTCGGCGACTGGATGATGCGGGCGTTCTTCCCGCCCATGCATCGCCGCGCTGCCCGCGCCCTGGTCGAGAACGAAGGGGCCGACCCGTCCGTCGGCGCCGCGCAGGCCGCGCAGCTGGACTGGCGCGGCTTCGTGCCGGCGGTGCTGGCGTCGCTGCGCGGCATCCTCGCCGACACGCAGGAGGCCGAACACCGCCGCATCGCGCGCCAGGGGCCGCCGGTGCTGGCCATCTGGGGCGCGCGCGACACGGCCATTCCGCTGGATTGCATGGGGGTGCTCGCCCGCTGGAACCGCACCGCGACCCACGTCCAGATCGACGATGCGACCCACTGGCTGCCGATCACCCACCCCGAGGAGCTGGCCGACGCCTTCCACGACGCAGTGGGTTGATCCCCTTCATCTGGTCCGGAATACGCCGGGGGAGGCCCGGCCGCAGGCCGGGACGGGGGCAGAGCCCCCCTGGCTCGCGCCTCCGGCGCGAGCGCATGTCGTGCGCCGCAGGCGCTCCGCAGGATCGGCCCGCCACCTCAGGCCGGCAGAGGCGTCCGCTTCTCGCGCACCGGCAGGTGGACGATGGCGGAAAATGCCCCCACGCCCACGCCGATCCACCATACCAGGGTGTAGTCGCCGTAGAGATCGTACATCCGCCCGCCCAGCCAGACGCCCAGGAACCCGCCCAGCTGGTGGCTGAGGAAGACGATCCCGTAGAGCGTTCCCATGTAGCGCAGCCCCCAGATATGCGCGACCAGCCCCGAGGTCAGCGGCACCGTCGCCAGCCACAGCCCGCCCATCAGCACCGAGAAGACGATCACCGTGCCCGGCGTGATCGGCGTCAGGATGAACACCGCCGCCACGATGGTGCGCAGCGTGTAGATCCCGGCCAGCAGGTACTTCTTCGTGTAGCGCTTGCCCAGCCAGCCGGCGAGGAGCGTCCCGCAGATGTTCGCCAGCCCGATCAGCGAGATCGAGACCGCGCCGAGCGCCGAGGTCGTGGTGATCCCGATGTTGTGCAGCACGCCGCCCGCGATGATCGGCCCGCACATCTCGGTCACCATGGCCGGGAAATGCGCGGTGATGAAGGCCAGCTGATACCCGCAGGAGAAGAAGCCCAGGAAGATGAGCGAGAAGGACGGATCCTTCGCCGCCCGAACGAGGATGCCGCCCAGGGTTTCCTCCAGCTCCGCCTTCGTGGCGGGGCGGGCGGGGGAGCGCATGAAGGGCAGCGCCAGAAGCACGGCGAGGATCATCGCCGCGAAGACCAGGAAGACCTGCTGCCAGGGCATCTGCGTCAGCAGCCATTCCGCCAGCGGCGCGCCGAAGACCTGCCCGGCGGAGCCCGCCGCCGTGGCGATGGCCAGCGACATCGACCGGTTCTCGTCCGACGAGGCGCGGCCCACTACCGCCAGGATCACCCCGAATCCCGTGCCGGCGATGCCGAGGCCCACCAGGATCTCCAGCATCTGATGCGCTTCGGGCGTCACCGCGACGGACGACAGCACCAGCCCCGCCGCGTAGATCACCGCGCCCAGCACGATGGCCAGCCGGTCGCCCATCTTCTCGGCGAAGGCGCCGAAGATCGGCTGGCCGATACCCCAGAAGAGGTTCTGCAGCGCGATGGCCAGCGAGAATTCGGCGCGCGGCCAGTTGAATTCCTCGGCAATCGGGATCTGGAACACGCCGAAGCTGGCGCGGATGGCGAAGCTGACCACGATGATCAGGCAGCCGACGATCAGGACGGGGGTGAAGAGGCGGGCGCTCTGCGGCATGGCGATGCTCCGGACGGATGGCGCGGGCACTCTCGCGCCGCGCCGCGGCGGGGTCAATTCAGCTTTCGGAACGGGCTTGATCACCGGCCGTGACGTCCCGCCCGGCCTTTCCAACCCCGCCGCGCCGCGCTATCCCCGTCGCCGATGAGCAGGATGAGCGATCTCTACCAGGCCGGCGTCAGGGACGGCCGGATCGACCCGGACCCGGCGCAGGAGGCCGTCCTGCCGGAGCTCGATCGCATCCGGGACGAGCTGGCCAGGCCGGTGAAGAAATCGTTCTTCGGCCGGCCCAGGCCCGAGCCGGTGAAGGGGCTCTACCTCTGGGGCGGGGTCGGGCGGGGCAAGTCCATGCTGATGGACATGTTCGCCGAAAGCCTCGACGTGCCGACCCGCCGGGTGCATTTCCACGCCTTCATGCAGGAGGTGCACGACGCGATGCACCGCGCCCGCCAGGACAGGGTGGACGACGCGCTGAAGCCCTTCGTCGATAAGGTCGCGGGCGATCTGCGCGTGCTGGCGTTCGACGAGATGCAGATCACCGACATCGCCGACGCGATGATCGTGGGGCGGCTCTTCGAGGGGCTGATGGAGCGCGGGGTGGTCGTGGTGACGACCTCGAACCGGCATCCGGACGACCTTTACAAGCACGGCCTGCAACGCGAGCGCTTCCTGCCCTTCATCGCCCTCCTGAAGGAGCGGATGAAGGTCCACGAACTGGTGGCCGAACGCGATTACCGGCAGGACCGGTTGTCCGGGGGCGAGGTGTGGTTCACCCCCGCCGACCGCGAGGCGCGCAAGGCGATCGACGCGATCTGGCGCGACCTGACCGGGGGCGAGGGGGGCGAGCCGCTGCTGCTGAAGGTGAAGGGCCGCGAGGTGCCGATTCCCGCCTTCCGCAACGGGGTGGCGCGGGCGTCGTTCCACGATCTCTGCGCCCGGATGCTGGGCGCGGCGGATTACCTGGAACTGGCCGAGGCCGCCCGGGTGCTGATCCTGGAGGAGATCCCCTGCCTCGGCCGGTCGAACTACAACGAGGCGAAGCGCTTCGTCACGCTGGTCGACGCGCTCTACGAGGCGAAGGTCAGGTTGATCGCGAGCGCGGCCGACTGGCCCGAATCGCTCTACGTCGAGGGCGAGGGTGTGTTCGAGTTCGAGCGCACGGCGAGTCGTCTGCGCGAGATGATGTCCGAAGGATGGGGCGGCAGCGGCAGCTGAGAAAAACGGGTTACAGGGGCTGAATGCGGTTCAGGAAAAAGGGGGCCGTTGGCTCGGCCCCCCATATATTGTGCCCGCAAACGTCTTGCCCGCCACCTGTAACCCGAAAGTCGACTGAGAAATCTGGCGTTCCGAAGGTGATTGGATTGCCTGTGCTGCTGAGGTCACACTACGCGAATCACCGCGAATCGGTCAATAGAAAGTGATTCGCAGCACCGATTTATTTCCCCTTTTTCGGAATTGGGTGCGATCGGCCGTCCAATTCACCATGAAATTCGGCAAAAGCGCCGTCTTCTCGCGAGGCCGCCCGGCCCTTGACGCCCACCTGTTTGCTATTAGTTGACAGTTATCATCTGATAACAAGGTGAGCGTCTTGCACGGATCCGGTGCCGCAGAGCTTTTCGAACTGGCCGATCTGGTCCACGCGGTAGCGCGGCTGCTGCCTGCGCCGCCCGACCTCGAACCGGGGCCGTGCACCGCGATCGAAATCAATGTCGTACGCTGCGTCGCGCGCAATCCCGGGTTGTCCGCCCGGGCCGTGGCCGATGCCTGCGGGCTGCCGACCAGCAATTTCAGCCGGGTGCTGAAGACCCTGGTCGCGAGGGGCCTGGTGGAGCGGCGGACCGACCCGCGGGACGCGCGCATCGCGCATCTGCACCCGACCGAGCTTGCCATGCGGAACAACCTCCGCCTGCGCGAGGCCTGGGGCGAAAAACTGGCCGGGGCCGCAGTGGACCCCGACGCCATCGCGGCGGCGACGCGGGCGCTTCGCCGGATCGAGGCCCATCTCGCGGGCGGGACGGCGACGGACAGTGCCAGGCGGGCCGAACGACCCGTCCGGCCCGAGCAATGAAGGGAGAACGACCGATGCTGGATGATCTGCGGTACGACGACAATTCCACGGGACTTCGATCCACGATCCGCGGCGTCTTCGGAACGCCGACCGCGCCGCTGCCCTTTCTGAACGGCGTCGTGGTCCGCGCCTTCGTGCTGGAGCGGCCGCAGGGCAACGTGATCGTCTACAACGCGCCGGGGATCGGCGAGGCCGCGGCCGAGATCCGGGACATGGGCCTGCCCGAGCGCCTGCTGATGAACCACCATCACGAGGCGATGTATGGCCCGCCGGGACTCGATGTGCCCGTCTGGGTTCATGAGGCGGATCGGTCGAAGGTCGGTCTGCCGGTAGCCGGGACATTCTCCGGCCGCGGGATGATCGGCGACGATCTGGAGGTCATCCCGACGCCCGGCCATACGGCCGGAACGACGAGCTTCCTGTGGGACAACGGAGAGCATCGCCTGCTCTTTCCGGGGGACAGTCTCTGGGTGCAGGGGGGCGAGTGGAAGGCCGTGGTGCTGGGCGACAGCGACAGGGCGGCCTATCTCGACAGTCTCGCGCTGCTGAAGGAGGTCGAGTTCGACATCCTTGTCCCGTGGGGCGTGGAGACCGGCGAGCCCTGGGGATATGCGGTGACGCGCGAGGAGGCCAGGGCGAACCTGGACAGGATCATCGCGCGGCTGGAGGCCGGGGACTCCGCCTGAGGCGCGGCGGAACGGCTTCCGGGCGGCCTGGTCGGTCGGGGGGCGGTGTCGCCGGTTTCACGCAGGGCCCGCCTTGCGGCCAGCGGGGCCGGTGGCGCGTCGCGATGGCCGGGCGGAGCCGGCAGGTCAGCCGTTCTCGCGCAGGACGTGCCCGGCGAGGTAGAGCGATCCGCAGATCAGCACCCGTGACGCCGGGTGGTCGGCGCCGATCCGGCTCAGCGCTTCGGTCAGCGAGGGCGCGGTGACGGCGACATGGCCTGCGTCGGTCGCCGCCGCGCAGGTTTCATCGGCGGTCAGGGTTGCCGTCTCCCCCGGGATGGTCAGGGCCGTCAGGCTGTCGGCGACGCCCGCCAGCGGGCGGAGGAAGCCGCCGATGTCCTTGGTGTTGAGCATGCCGCAGATCAGATGCGTCGGCCGTGCGGGCAGCGATGCCAGGTGCCGGGCCAGCGCCTCGCCGGCCGCCGGGTTGTGGCCGCCGTCGAGCCACAGCTCGCCCTGCGGCAGCAACGCGGGCAGGGGGCCGTCGGTCAGGCGCTGCATCCGGGCGGGCCAGTATGCCTGCGTCACCGCCGCCTCCATCGCCGCCTCGGGCAGGCCGAGCTGCCGCAGCGCGGCCAGCGCGGTGCCGGCGTTGTCGAACTGGTGCGCGCCGGGCAGGTTCGGCGGCGGCAGGTCCAGCAGGCCGGTTTCGTCCTGATAGACGAGACGGCCGTGTTCGCGGGTCACGTGCCAGTGCTGCCCGTGGGCCAGAAGCGGGGCGTGGATGCGCTCGGCGTGGGCCTCGACCACCTCCATCGCCGCATCCTCCTGCGGGGCGACGATGCAGGGCACCTGACGTTTCAGGATGCCTGCCTTCTCGAACGCGATCTGGCCGAGGCTTTCGCCCAGGTACTGCTGATGATCCAGCGAGACGGGGGTGATGACGGTCAGTCGGGGCTGCGCCACCACGTTGGTCGCGTCGAGCCGGCCGCCGAGGCCGACCTCCAGCAGGGTGTAATCGGCCGGCGTGCGCGAGAAGGCCAGCAGGGCGGCGCAGGTGGTGATCTCGAAATAGGTGATCTGCTCGCCGCCGTTCGCCTGCCAGCATTCGTCCAGCACGGCGGTCAGGTCCGGCTCGGATATCAGCGTGCCGGCGACGCGGATGCGTTCGTGGAAGCGGGCGAGATGCGGCGAGGTGTAGGCGTGGGCGGTCATGCCCGCGCCCTCGATCCCCGCGCGGATCATGGCGAGTGTCGATCCCTTGCCGTTGGTCCCGGCGACATGGATGACCGGCGGCAGCTTCCGCTCCGGATGGTCCAGCCGCTCCAGCAGCCGCCACATCCGGTCGAGCGTCAGGTCGATGATCTTCGGATGCAGCGCCAGCATCCGGGCCAGGATGGCGTCCGATCCGGCGCCCGACCCGGCGCCCGCCTGCGCGGTCACTTCTTCGGCTTCTCGGCGGGCTTCGCCGCCGCCTTGCCGCCGGCCGCCTTCGCGGCAGTCTCCGGCGCCTTCGGATCCGCTACCGGCGCATCGGTGGCGGCGGGTTCGGGCTGCTCCGGCGCGGGGACGGGGGCGGGCAGGTCGCCCTTCACCTCGGGCGGCAGGTTCAGCAGCATCCGGATGATCAGGATCAGCTCGTCCCGCATCCGTCCGCGCGGCGTCACGCGGTCCAGCATCCCGTGGTCCAGCAGGTATTCGGCCCGCTGGAACCCTTCGGGCAGCTTCTCTCGGATGGTCTGTTCGATGACGCGCGGCCCGGCGAAGCAGATCAGCGCGTTCGGCTCGGCGATGTGGACGTCGCCCAGCATGGCGTAGGAGGCGGTCACCCCGCCGGTCGTCGGGTGCGTGAGCACGACGATGTAGGGCAGGCCCGCCTCCTTCAGCATCTGGATGGCGACGGTGGTGCGGGGCATCTGCATCAGCGACAGGATGCCTTCCTGCATCCGCGCGCCGCCGGCGGCGGAAAAGAGGATCAGCGGGCGCTTCGTCTTCACCGCACGCTGGGCGGCGGCGATGATGGCGTTGCCGACATACATCCCCATCGACCCGCCCATGAAGGTGAAGTCCTGACCCGCCGCGACGACCGGCGTGCGGCCGATCTCGCCCTCGGCGACCAGCATCGCCTCCTTCTCGCCGGTGTCGCGCTGCGCGGCCTTCATCCGGTCGGGATAGCGTTTCTGGTCGCGGAAATGCAGCGGATCGGGGATCGGTTCGGGGATGTCGATCTCGCCGAAGATGCCGCCGTCGAAAAGCGCCTCGAACCGGGCGCGGGGCGTGATCGGCATGTGGTGCCCGCAGGAGGTGCAGACGTTCAGGTTCTCGGCCAGCTCGCGGTGGAAGAGCATCGTTCCGCATTCGTCGCATTTCGACCAGAGGTTCTCGGGCACCTCGCGGCGCGAGAAGATCGAGTTGATGCGCGGGCGGACGTAGTTGGTGATCCAGTTCATGCGGGCTCGGTTCCCCTTCGTGCGGTCCCCCGTGCGATCCCCCGTGCTGTCCTCGGGTCGTCGCTGTCGGGCCGGTTGCGGGAGGAGATAGTCGGGGGAGGTGCGGAATGCAATCGGCGCGGGATCGGCGGCGCCCTTCGCCCCGCGGGTCCGGCCATCCGCCCCGCCGGGCGGCCTAGCGCCGGATGGCGATGCGCGCGGCCAGCCAGGACAGGCCGACGATGGCCACTTCCACTATCAGCGACAGCGTCAGCACCGGGCCCGATGTCGGCACCGGTCCGGGCATCACCGTGTCGGGCGGGAAGAGGAACAGCGACAGGCCGCTGTCGGGTCCCGCGACCTCGCCGAACAGGAGGAAGGCGTAGGCGTTGTTGGCAAGGTGGAACCCGACCGCCGCGCCGATGTTGCCGGTCCGCGCCGTCAGGTCCGACGCGGCGAGGCCGAAGCAGAAGGCCCAGATCACGTACTGCCCGCTTTCGGTGGGGGTCGCGCCGTTGTCCCAGTGGGCGGCGGCGAACAGCAGGTTGGGGACCACCATCCAGACCCATGTGGCGCGGAAGCGGGCCGCCAGCTGCTGCTGGACGTAGCCGCGGTAGAAGATCTCCTCGGCGCCGGTCTGGATCAGCAGTGCGATCAGCGCGAAGGGCACCGTCAGCGCCCAGAGCAGGAGGTTGCGCCGCTCCACCGCCTCGCTCAGCGACCACCAGGGCGGGAAGACCTCGATCGCGAGGAACAGCAGCGCGACCGCCAGCGCGGCGGCCAGCATGTTGCGGAAGGCGGGTTCCAGCGGGCCGATCGCCGACAGGAAGCTGCGGCCGTGCTGCTTGACCAGGATGATGTTGACCGACACCGCCAGCAGCGCGAAGGCGCAGAGCTGCATCAGCAGGCCGAGCGGGCTGTCGCCGTGGAAGAAGTTGCGCGCCAGCCGGGGCGCGATCTGTTCCAGCGCCAGCCCGGTGAGCGTCAGTCCGATGGCGAAGAGGAACTCGATCGCGATGATGCCGACGATCAGCTTCGGCACCTGATTGGACGGCAGGGCGGGGGCGACGAATCCCGCGTGGGGGGCGTAGGCGGCGGGGCTCATCGTCTCAGGATCAGGCGGACGGACAGCCACAGGATGAACAGCATCAGGAATTGCGGGGGAAGCTGCGCCAGCAACTCGGGATCCGACAGTTCCACCGGCATCCGGTAGAGCGCGAGGCCGGACATGAATTCTCCCTGAGAGACCAGCAGGATGCCGGCGGTGTTGTTCAGGAAGTGCAGCGCCACGGCGGCGCCGAGGTTGCCGGTGCGGGCGGTCAGGTCGGCGGCCAGCAGGCCGAAGCAGGTCGGCACGAGGATCAGCCAGAACGTGTTCGGCCCCGGCAGCAGCGGGTTGTAGTGCATCGCGCCGAACAGCAGGACCGGCAGCACCATCCACACCAGCGGAGAGCGGAAGCGGGCGGCAAGCTGGCTCTGCAGGTAGCCGCGGAACAGCACCTCTTCCGCCGTCACCTGGACCGCGACCGCCAGCAGCGCCGGGATCAGCCATCCGAGCCAGCGGCCGAAGGGCAGGTTCGGTTGCGGCTCGGGCATGTCGGGGCCGGGCAGGACGATGGCCACCGCATAGACCGCAAGGCCCGCCAGCGAAGCCCGTCCCGCATCGCGCCAGAAGTCGCGGCGCGGGCCGAAGAGGCCGGCGAACGACCGGCGGTGGATCAGCCGCACGGCGATGAAGACGCCGGGATAGACGGCAAGGAAGCCGAAGAGCAGCAGGATCAGCGACACGGGCGTGCGCCCCTGCGCGTCCGAGATCGGCACGTTCAGCAGCGAGGCTCCGATCACCCAGCCGATCGAGATCGACAGATAGATCGCCACGATCAGCGTCAGCCCGAGCGCCAGTCGCCAGAGTTGCGCACGTCCGACGGCCGGTGCGATCAGTGTCCGATGGGGGCCATATCTCATGCGCGGCAACCTACGGCGGGGGGATTCGGCCCGCAATCGCACTTGTGCGGCGGGGGGGTGTCATTTAACCACCGTGTTGCAATTGCTTCAGGGCGCGAAGCGCCTGCACCATGTCAGGGGGAGGCCCGCACCCATGCCCGATTCCAAGCAGCGTTTCGACAAGTCCCGGTTGCCCAGCCGTCATGTCACCGAGGGCCCCGAACGGGCGCCCCACCGGTCCTATCTCTACGCCATGGGCATCTCGGAGGAGGAGATCCACCAGCCGCTGGTCGGTGTCGCCACCTGCTGGAACGAGGCCGCGCCGTGCAACATCGCGCTGAACCGGCAGGCCCAGGCGGTGAAGCTGGGGGTGAAGGCGCGGGCGGGCACGCCGCGGGAATTCACCACCATCACCGTGACCGACGGCATCGCCATGGGGCACGAGGGCATGCGCTCCTCCCTCGCCTCGCGCGAGGCGATCGCCGACACGGTCGAACTGACGATGCGCGGCCACTGCTACGACGCGATCGTGGGCCTCGCCGGCTGCGACAAGAGCTTGCCGGGAATGATGATGGCGATGGTGCGGCTGAACGTGCCGTCGGTCTTCATCTACGGCGGGTCGATCCTGCCGGGCAAGGCGCCGCAGATCGACGAGATCCCCGAGGATTTCCGCACCCGCGACCTGACCGTGCAGGACATGTTCGAAGCCGTGGGCCGGCACCAGAACAACGAGCTGTCGGACGCCGCGCTGGATATCCTGGAACGCGTCGCCTGCCCGTCGTCGGGCGCCTGCGGCGGCCAGTTCACCGCGAACACAATGGCCTGCGTGTCGGAGGCGATCGGGCTGGCGCTGCTGAACTCCTCCGGCATGCCGGCGCCCTATGAATCGCGCGATCAGTATGCCGAGGCCTCGGGCCGCGCCGTGATGAACCTGATCGAGAAGAACATCCGCGCCCGCGACGTCGTCACCCGCAAGTCGTTGGAAAACGCCGCGCGGGTCGTGGCCTGCACCGGCGGGTCGACCAATGCGGGCCTTCACCTGCCGGCCATCGCGCACGAGGCGGGGATCGACTTCAGCCTGCACGACGTCTGCGACATCTTCCGTGACACGCCCTATTTCGTGAACCTCAAGCCCGGCGGCGATCACGTGGCGAAGGATCTCTTCGACGTGGGCGGCATCCCGGTGGTGATGAAGGAGCTGCGCAAGGCCGGTCTGATCCACGAGGATTGCATGACCGCCAGCGGCAAGACCATCGGCGAGGAGATCGACACCGTCACGCGCGAGGCGGACGGCAAGGTCATCCACCCGATCTCGACCCCGATCACGAAGACCGGCGGCGTCGTGGGGCTGAAGGGCAACCTGGCCCCCGAAGGCGCCATCGTGAAGGTCGCGGGCATAGAGCCGCAGCACCAGCGCTTCACCGGCCCGGCGCGCGTGTTCGAGTGTGAAGAGGACGCCTTCGCGGCCGTGCAGAAGCGCGGCTACAAGGAGGGCGAGGTCATCGTCATCCGCAACGAGGGCCCCGCGGGCGGCCCCGGCATGCGCGAGATGCTGGCGACGACGGCGGCTCTGTCCGGTCAGGGCATGGGCAAGAAGGTCGCGCTGATCACCGACGGCCGCTTCTCGGGCGCGACGCGCGGGTTCTGCGTGGGTCACGTCGGGCCGGAGGCCGCGCACGGCGGGCCGATCGCGCTGCTGAAGGACGGCGACGTCATCACCATCGACGCGGTCGAGGGGACTATCTCGGTCGATCTGACGGACGAGGAGCTGGCGCAGCGCAGGACCGAATGGAAGGGCCCGCGCGACACGATCTACGCCTCCGGCGCGCTGTGGAAATACGCGCAGCAGGTCGGCGCCACCTGGCTGGGCGCGGTGACGCATCCGGGCGGGAAGGCGGAAAAGCACGTCTATGCGGATCTCTGAGCGCGTATCGCGCTCTGCGCGCCAGCGGGCGGCGGTCTTCGTGGCCGCCTTCCTGGCGCTCGGCGGCTGTCTGTCGGTGGGCAACGACGGCGGCCTGGTGATCGACGCGCCGAAGGGCGATGCGCCCTTCGCGATGCTGTCGACGGTGTCGCGCCCCCTGGGCGATGCCCTGCCGCAGGCGCCGATCGCCGGCGGTGCCATCGTGGTGAAGGGACCGGCAGGCTATTGCGTGGAAGGCAAGGCGCTGCGCAACCGCGCCTCGGGCGGGTTCGCGATGCTGGCCTCGTGCCAGGTCATCACCGGCGGTCAGGACGGATATGCCGTCGACCTGGCGGTGATGACGGTTTCGGCCGTGCGCGGCGAGGAGCGGCCGTCGCCGCAGGCGCTGTCCGCGCTCTTCGCGGCGCCGGCGCTGCGGTCGCGGGTGGACGACGACGTCAGCCTGGTGCGGCTGGCCTCGGGCGGCGAGACCCAGGTGCCGGGATCGGACCCGAGGCACTGGCGCGGGGCGATGACGCTCAACGGTTACGTGCTGGCGCTGGCCGCCTACGGGCCGGTGGACAGCCATGCCTCGGGCGAGGGCGGACGGCTTCTGCTGCTGGAGATGGCGAAGGCGATCCGCGCGGCCTCTCCGCGGATGGAGAAGCGGTCGCGCACCACCGTCGCGAAAAGCGGCAACAGCGGCACGGCAAAATCCGCGAACGGCGGGTAGGGCGGTTTCATTTCCGGCCGCTTTCGGCAAGTCTTTCTGCAGACGCGCGGTGCAGGAAGCGGGGCGCAGGGTTGCGGCCCGGGTGTGTGAACGGGACAGGACGAATGGCGAGAACGGGCGGTTCCCTCTTCGACGGGCTGATCTGGCGGCGCGAGCTGCGCCGCTGGGGCCAGATGGCCGAGACCGCCGCCCGGACCGATCTGCAGGAACTGCGGGCCCAGCGATCCCGCGCCCGCCAGCTGCGCGCCCATATCGACCGGCTGATCTATCAGGCCGACAGCCGGCTGGCCCTGCCGATGATCGGATCGACCGCGATCCAGGTGCCGCAGGGCACCGACTGGTCCTGGCGGCCGGAGCTGTGGCGCGGGCCGCTGCCGGTGCCCGGCATGTCCTCGGTCCGGTCCAAGGCGATGCTGGGCGGCGAGGCGACGCTGTTCCACGATTGCGAACGCTCGGAACTGTCGCTGCGCCAGCTGCGCAATCGGCGGGAGGAGGATCTGGCGCCCTTCGGTCTGCGGATGGACGTCTTCGCCTTCGACGGCTCGTTCCTGTCGCTGGTCGTGGATTTCCCGCCCGAGGCGGTGCAGGGCCTCAAGCGGCGGCATCTGATCCGGCTGGAAACCATCGTCGAGATGGAAAAGCCGCTGGAGATCTTCGCCCGGCTGAACATCAAGCACGGGCCGAACACCGAACAGATCGTGCGCGAGCTGCCGCTGCACGAGAAGGACCTGATGGTCGAATTCGACCTCGCCTATTCCAACCTGAACGAGAAGCGGGTCGAGCGGATCTGGCTGGACCTGATCTTCGAGGGGCCCGAGATGAATCAGGTCGTGATCCGCGACCTGACCTTCAGCCGCCGCCCGCGCGCCGAGCTCTGAGGAGTGCCGATGTCCGAGATCACCGTCACCAAGACCCGTTTCGTCGAAGGCATGTGGGAGGGCCGCGTCACCGCCCCGTCCGGCATCGCGCCGAAGCTGGAGGTCATGCATCGGGAACGGGCGCTGGAGGGGGTCGAGGTCGCGCCGCTGCCGGAGGCCGGGCACCATGCGCTGAAGGTTCCGGTGCCGCCCTCGGCCATCGGCGACGGCATCCACACCTTCATCGTGCGGGACGCCACCACCGGCGCGGAGCTGGCGCATTTCTCGGTCTTGGCGGGCGAGGCGCTGGCCGACACCCTGCGGGCCGAGGTCGATCTGCTGCGGGAGGAGCTGGACCTTCTGAAGCGCGCCTTCCGCCGGCATTGCGTCGAAACCGCCTGACGGGCGCGGCAACCTGACGCTGCCGCTGCGTCATCTTCGAGCATCGGCTTGAACGGCTTCGTATACGGAACAGTTCGCCCCACCGGGTCAGACTGTATTCGCATCATCATAGCCGGACTCTGCCCATGTTTCCCTGCCATCAACGATCCCGGAAGAAACCCCGACATTGTCAGCCCCGCGCCGCGTTCCCGCCTGATTTCGCCGCGATAACCATCGCCAACGAAAGCAGTGTGCAACGGCAATACAGGTGACAGTGACATGGATCGGTTGACCGAAATGGAAGCCTTCGCCACGGTCGTGGACCAGGGCGGCTTCACCGATGCCGCCAAGAAGATGGGGATCTCGAAATCCGCCGTCTCGAAGCACGTCTCGTCGCTGGAGGCGCGGCTCGGCGCCCGCCTTCTGAACCGCACCACCCGCCGGGTCAGCCCGACGGAGATCGGGCTCGCCTATTACGACCGCGCCCGCCGCGTCCTGAACGACGCCGGAGAGGCCGACGCGCTGGTCACCTCGATGCAGTCCGACCCTTCGGGCCTGCTGCGAATCTCGGTCGCGACGGATTTCGGGGTGAACCACCTCAGCCCGGTGCTGGGGCAGTTCCTGGCAGAATATCCCGACATCACCGTCAACATGGTGCTGAACAACCGCTACGTGGAGCTGATCAGCGAAGGCTTCGACATGGCCATCCGCATCGGCGAACTGGAAGACAGCACGCTGCGGGCCCGCAAGCTGACGGAAACGGCGAAGCGCATGATCGCGGCGCCGGGCTATTTCGAGAAATACGGCCGGCCTCAGCGGATCGACGATCTGAACGAGCACAAGCTGCTGCACTATTCGTCGAACGCCAGCGGCAACGTCTGGAAGATCACCGCGCCGTCGGGCGAGAAGCGGCAGGTCCGCACCGCCGGCTGGCTGTCGGTCAACGACGGGCAGAGCCTGCTGAACGCCGCCATCGCGGGCCTCGGCATCGCCTATCTGCCCAGCTTCCTCTACGCCGATGCGATGGCGAAGGGTCAGGTCGTGGACGCGATCCCCGATCTGCCGGTGGAGCTTCAGGGCATCTACGCGGTCTATCCGCCGGGCCGCTTCACCCAGCCGAAGGTCCGCGCCTTCATCGATTTCCTGGTCGGCGCCTTCGCCGAGAAGGGCCCCACCGACTGGTAGACGTCCGACAAGCTCAGGATTTCTTCATCGAGACTTCCCCGTGCCTGCCAAGGCGAACTGCCCCGGCTCCGAAAGGAACCGGGGCTTCTTTTTCACCGCGCGAGCATCGCCCGCAGCGCCAGTTCGGGCGTGGCGAGGACCGGGCAGGGCAGGTTTGCCAGCAGCGTAGCCGCGCCGGCCATCGAGGCCTGGGCCAGGATCACCGCGCCCGCTGCGGTGCGCGACAGGTCCCGGCGGATCGAGCTGGCGATGGCGGCATGGAAGCCGCCCGCATCGCCGGCCTCGAACAGCGGCCAGTGCGCGGTCAGATCCAGCAGGCGCGGTTCCGCCCCGGGCTGTTCGGCCAGCAGCGCCAGCGACGCCGCGCGGGTGCTGTCCAGCGTGAAAGCGAGCAGATGAGGGCCGGGATGGCGGGCGGCGGCCTCCATCGCGGGGCGGTCGATCCGGGTGGCGCCGTGGCGTTCGGCCGCCGGGCCGAGGGTGGTGCAGGTGCAGAGCACCGGGCCGGGGGCCGATGCGATCAGCGCCGCGACACGGGCGGCGAGGGCCGGGGTGACGCCGCCGGCCCTCGCCTCGTCCAGCCAGGCCGGGCGCACCTCGTGCCGCAGCGCGGTCCCCGGCGCGATCCGGTCGCGCAGAGTGTCGAAGGTGGCGACATGGACGTCGGCGGTGTGCAGGAGGGTGAGGCTCATGCGGTCAGGAGCGGATGTGCGGCGCCACGACGGGCCAGAGCGAGGCCACCAGCAGAAGGGCCATGGCGATGTTGAAGGCGCGCAGGCGGGCGGGATTGGTCAGGATCTTCCGCATCTGCTGGCCGAGCGCCGTCCAGAGTGTGATCGCGGGCATCCCCGCGAATTCGAACAGCAGGGCGACGACGACGATGGATTGCAGCGTCCGGTCCGGCGCGTAGATCGCTATGGCCGACAGCGCCATCGTCCAGGCCTTGGGGTTCACCCACTGGAAGGCCGCCGCCTGCAGAAAGGTCATGGGTTTCGCGCGGGCCTGCGCCTCGGCGGAGGGCGGCGCGGCGTTGGCGATCTTCCAGGCGAGCCAGAGGAGGTAGGCGACCGACACGATCTCCAGCACCGTCTTCGACCAGGGGACGGCCTGGAAGATGCCCATCAGGCCGATCCCGACCAGCACGATCATCACCACGAAGCCGATGGCGATGCCCAGCATGTGCGGGATCGTCCGGCGGAAGCCGAAGTTGGCGCCAGAGGCGAGAAGCATCAGGTTGTTCGGCCCCGGCGTGACGGAGGAGACGAAGGCGAAGGCCGCGAGGGCGAGGAGGAGATCGGTGCTCATGCGCGCAACGCTATGCGGGCGCGGGCGGAGAAAGGTTGCGAAGCGCGGCGTCCGGCGCCAGTCTGCGCAACAAATGGCGGAAGAAGATCGGATCAACACGCGGATATTGCAGGCGCTGACCGGCGACGGGCGGATCAGCAACCTTGCGCTGGCCGAAAAGGTGGGGCTGTCGCCGTCGGCCTGCCTGCGCCGGGTGCAGGATCTGGAACGGCGCGGCGTGATCCGGGGCTATCGGGCGGTGCTGGATCCGGCGGCCCGGGGCGTGGGTTTCGTGGCCTACGTCACCGTCGGGCTGCGCGAGCACACGAAGGCCGCGCAGGAATCCTTCGAACGCGCCGTCTCCCGCGCGCCGGAGGTCCGGGAATGCCACAACATCACCGGGAACGTGGAATATCTGCTGCGGATCGAGGCGGCGGATCTGGCCGCCTACAAGCGCTTTCACACCGAGGTGCTGGGGACCGTCCCGCAGGTGAACGCGATCACGTCCTACGTCGTGATGGGATCGCCCCGGGACGACCGCGCCTGACCGGCGCGGGCATTCGAGAACGGGCAGCCGGGGACGCGCATCCGGGACGGGCGCGGCCTAGCGGCAGTAGGCGCTCTGCCCCTTCAGCGCGGCGGTGAAGCCGGCGAGGCTGACCGGCATCGTCTGACCGGGGATCTGCAGCGTGCCGCCGGATTGCAGGGCGCGCAGGAAGGCGGCCTCGTCCTGGAAGGTCAGCTCGTACCCGTGGATGTCGGATTTGGTGTAGGCGTCGTCGCGCTTGCTGGCGGTGAAGGTGGCCGTGGCGGGCACCGGCTGGCCGTCGACGCTTAGGGTCAGGGGCATCGTCGTCTCGGGCAGCGGCTTCGGATAGCCGATCGAGACCTTCCGGTCCTCCACCCCGCCCGCGCGGGTGCAGGAGATGGAGAAGTATTCGCCCTTCTGCCCGCGCTCCACCGTCAGGAACATCAGCAGGCCGTTCTGCGCCGGAGATTTGTGCTGGACCCACTGGCCGGCATAGACGGCGAGGTCGTCGTTCTCGATCTCCTGACCGGAGACGGAGGCGGCTGCGGTGGCCAGAAGCGCGGCGCAGAGCGTCGTGCGAAGCATGGGCGGGGTCCTTTCGTCTGTCCTGTCCGGCTGCGGCCCTTGCGCCGCCCCGGTTCGTTCGCCGAGCAGATTAGCGCACCCGCGGGGAAGGGCCAGCCCGCCGGCTGTCACGTTATCGTCGGACATCCTGCGGCATGATGGGACGGGGGGCGGTGGGGCGACTGGACGCCCGCGCCGCGATGCGCCACGTTGAAGGCTGCGGGCGCCGCAGCAGAGGAGTGAGTTCCGCATGGGCTACGCCACGACCGCGCTGGAATGGCTGGCGCTGCTGTTCGTACTCGCCATCGGGATCGCGGTGGCGGCGATATTGGTGCTGTTCACCCGCGACCGGATGCAGACCGGCGACGCGATCCGCCGCAACTATCCGGTGATCGGTCGCTTCCGCGGGCTGTTCACCCGGCTGGGCGAGTTCTTCCGTCAGTACTTCTTTGCCATGGACCGCGAGGAGATGCCGTTCAACCGCGCGCAGCGGGACTGGATCGGCCACGCCTCGAAGGGAGAGGAGAACACGGTCGCCTTCGGGTCCACGCGCAACCTGTCGATCCCCGGCACGGCGATCTTCGTCAATTCGACCTTTCCGCCGCTGGACGACCAGTTCGCCGCGACGCAGCCGCTGGAGATCGGGCCGCACTGCCGGGTGCCGTATCACGCGCCGTCGTTCTTCAATATCTCGGGCATGAGCTATGGCGCGATCTCGCGCCCCGCCGTCCGGGCGCTGAGCCGGGGCGCGGCGAAGGCCGGGATCTGGCTGAACACCGGGGAAGGGGGTCTCAGCCCCTATCATCTGGAGGGCGGCTGCGACATCGTCTTCCAGATCGGCACCGCGAAATACGGCGTGCGCGATCACGAGGGCCGGCTGAACGACGAGAAGCTGCGCGCCGTGGCCGAGATCCCGCAGGTGCGGATGTTCGAGATCAAGCTGGCCCAGGGGGCGAAGCCCGGCAAGGGCGGCATCCTTCCGGCCGCCAAGGTCACGCCCGAGATCGCCGAGATCCGGGGGATCCTGCCGGGAGAGGCCTCGCTGTCGCCGAACCGGCATCTTGAGATCGCGAACCACGGCGAGCTGCTCGACATGATCGGGCACATCCGCGCGGTGACCGGCAAGCCGGTCGGGTTCAAGACGGTCATCGGCTCGTCCGACGACTGGGAGCCGTTCTTCGAGGAGGTGCAGGCCCGCGGGATCGAAAGCGCGCCTGACTTCATCTCCATCGACGGCGGCGAGGGCGGCACGGGCGCCGCGCCGATGCCGCTGATGGATCTGGTGGGGATGCCCCTGCGCGAGGCGCTGCTGCGGATCGTGGACATGCGCGACCGGTGGGGCATGAAGGAACGGATCCGGGTGATCGCCGCCGGCAAGCTGGTGAACCCGTCCGACGTGGCCTGGGCGATCTGCGCGGGGGCGGATTTCGTCACGACGGCGCGGGGGTTCATGTTCTCTCTCGGCTGCATCCAGGCGCTGAAGTGCAACCGGAACACCTGCCCCACCGGGATCACGACGCACGATCCGCATCTGCAACGCGGGCTGGTGGTGGAAGAGAAGGACGACCGGGTCGCGCAATATGCGAAGTCGATCATCCACGAGGTGGAGACGATCGCCCATTCGGTCGGCGTGGCCGAGCCCCGGCTGATGCGCCGGCGGCACGTGCGTGTCGTGCAGGCCAACGGCGAGTCGGTGCTGCTGCGGAAGATCCGACCCAGCTGGGATCCCTCGATGGGCGAGGGGCTGCGCCCGGTGGGGGACGGCGAACGTGTCGGGACCGGCACGAAACCGTGAGGTGGCGGGAAAAGGTGAAACGTTGTGGGGGGCCGCGTCGTAGAGTCCATGGAACGATGCCGGAGGAAGCCGCAATGACCCTGCTCACCAAGCCGTCGCCTGTCTGGAAGTCGAAGTTCCGGGACTGCGATGTCACCGACGAGTCGCTCTACCTGAACCGCCGTCAGATCATGGCGGGGATGATGGGTGCCGGCCTTGTCGGGGCCGGCGGTACCGCGATGGCCGCGCCGGAGGGGCTGGAGCCGAACTCCTTCGAGGACATCACCAACTACAACAACTACTACGAATTCGGCACCGGCAAGCGCGACCCGGCGGAGAACGCGCACATGCTGACCACCGCGAACTGGACGGTGAAGATCGACGGCATGGTCGACAGGCCCGGCGACTGGACGCTGGAGGATGTCATCGGCGGCGCGCAAATCGAGGAGCGGATCTACCGCCTGCGCTGCGTCGAGGCCTGGTCGATGGTCATTCCCTGGAACGGGTTCACCCTCGCCAGCCTGCTGGAGCGGGCGGGCGTGCAGTCGGGGGCGAAATACGTGGCCTTCGAAACGGCCACCCGGCCGGAGGAGATGCCGGGCCTGCGGTATCCGGTGCTCGACTGGCCCTATGTCGAGGGGCTGCGCCTGGACGAGGCGATGCACCCGCTGACGATTCTGGCGACCGGCATCTACGGCAAGGACATCCCGAACCAGAACGGCGCGCCCCTGCGCCTGGTGGTGCCGTGGAAGTACGGCTTCAAGGGGATCAAGAGCATCGTGCGGATCAGCCTGACCGACACGCAGCCGCCCACGTCCTGGAACAAGGCCAACCCGCGCGAGTACGGGTTCTATTCGAACGTGAACCCCACGGTGGATCATCCGCGGTGGAGCCAGGCCACCGAGCGGGTGATCGGCGCGGGCCTTTTCGGGTCGCGGCGCGAGACCGAGATGTTCAACGGCTACGGCGAAGAGGTGGCGAGCCTCTACGACGGCATGGATCTGCAGAAGAACTACTGAGATGATCGCGGACGTCATCAACAGGGGGACCCGCAAGGTCCCGGCCTGGCCTCTCTACATCCTCGGGGCGCTGCCGCCTGCGTGGCTGCTGTTCGCGGGCTTCACCGGGCGGCTCGGCGTCGATCCGGTGAAGGAGATGGAGCATCAGATGGGCGAATGGGGCCTGTGGCTTCTGGTGGCGGGGCTCGCCATCACGCCTCTCATGCGGTTCGCGAACATCCGGCTGATCAAGTACCGCCGTGCGATCGGGCTGCTGGCCTTCTTCTACATCTTCCTGCACCTGCTGATCTGGCTGGTGCTGGACGTGCAGATCGTCAGCCAGATCATCGCCGACATCTACAAGCGGCCGTACATCACCATCGGCATGGCGGCCTTCGTGCTGATGATCCCGCTGGCGCTGACCTCGAACAACCGGTCGGTGCGGAAGCTGGGGCCGCGCTGGCGGCAGTTGCACAAGCTGATCTACGTGATCGTGCCGCTCGGGGGGCTGCACTTCTTCCTGCTGGTGAAAGGCTTCCAGCTGGAGCCGATCATCTGGCTGGCGGTGATCGGGGCGTTGCTGGCCCTGCGCCTGATCCCGAAGCGGAAGGCGATGCGGACGGCGAGGGCCTGACACCGCCGGACAGACGAGATGCGAACGCCCGCCCCGTGCGGGCGTTCGCGATTCCGGGCGGCAGCTCGGGCGCGGGTGGCGATTCATGGCGATTCCGGATGACTCGCCGCGATGAATCGGGTGACGCCGGGGCAGATTCCCGGGCGATTCAGGCTTCTCCTGGGGATAAGCCGGTGGATATCGCAATATCTGGGGTTTTCTCACGCGAACGAGAGCGAGCGAGAGGTGGTGTTAACGTCGGACATCAAGAAAATCGCCTGCTCAAGCTGTTGAAATAAAAGCATCTTCGCAGAAACTTCAAAAAAGATGAGAGGGGCCGGAAAAAAGCACTTGCGGGTCCCCGGCCCTATCCGTAAATACCCCCTCACCGGCGGCGCTGAGGCGCACAACGGAACGCCAGACGGAACGACGGACCAAGCCAAACGGCAGCGGTTCAGAGGGAAGCGAGGCAAAAATCAGAGGCTAGATCAGGCGGGCGCGCCGAAGAAGATAGGGCGCACCAGTCGGGTTTTTGTCTCTACGCTCTTTGAAATCGCGAGTATCTGAAGAGATATGTGGGCGGTTTGGTTCATTCGATGGACAAACGCTGCACATCTCGCGCTCCTAGACTTCGGTCGATGATGGAGTGTCAGCTTCACTGTTTGGACGGCTTTGCGTTACTTCGGTAACCTGAAGCACACCAAACAGATATCCCCGGTCTAGCCACCGGGGAGTGATGTGCAGAGGTTCGAACGTCAAGGATACGCCGCAAGGCGTTTCAACTTGAGAGTTTGATCCTGGCTCAGAACGAACGCTGGCGGCAGGCTTAACACATGCAAGTCGAGCGCACCTTCGGGTGAGCGGCGGACGGGTGAGTAACGCGTGGGAACGTGCCCAACTCTGCGGAATAGCCTCGGGAAACTGAGAGTAATACCGCATACGCCCTTCGGGGGAAAGATTTATCGGAGTTGGATCGGCCCGCGTCTGATTAGGTAGTTGGTGGGGTAATGGCCTACCAAGCCTACGATCAGTAGCTGGTTTTAGAGGATGATCAGCCACACTGGGACTGAGACACGGCCCAGACTCCTACGGGAGGCAGCAGTGGGGAATCTTAGACAATGGGCGAAAGCCTGATCTAGCCATGCCGCGTGAGTGATGAAGGCCTTAGGGTCGTAAAGCTCTTTCGCTGGGGAAGATAATGACGGTACCCAGTAAAGAAACCCCGGCTAACTCCGTGCCAGCAGCCGCGGTAATACGGAGGGGGTTAGCGTTGTTCGGAATTACTGGGCGTAAAGCGCACGTAGGCGGACTATTAAGTCAGGGGTGAAATCCCGGGGCTCAACCCCGGAACTGCCCTTGATACTGGTAGTCTTGAGTTCGAGAGAGGTGAGTGGAATTCCGAGTGTAGAGGTGAAATTCGTAGATATTCGGAGGAACACCAGTGGCGAAGGCGGCTCACTGGCTCGATACTGACGCTGAGGTG
>Ga0310345_10000071_pt1 | contig 227043 bp, 222 predicted proteins | sample HC15DNA20500_MG_FD_204667 | JGI IMG/M metagenome (GOLD analysis project Ga0310345, IMG submission 204667) | Marine microbial communities from station ALOHA, North Pacific Subtropical Gyre - HC15-DNA-20-500_MG | ecosystem: Environmental > Aquatic > Marine > Oceanic | place: Pacific Ocean... | reverse complement strand
CGAGTTCGAGGCGAAGCTGGCGGTGGCGGCGGAGTAGGGCGATTCACGCCGAGGCGTGGGGGCGCGGCGGTTTTGTTCGCGCAGAGGGCGCAGCGGTGGTGGCGCCTGCCTTTACAGCGTCGCCCCCGCGAAAGCGGGGGCCTCTGGCCGCGACGGTGCGCTGTTGCAGATGAAGGCCCCTGCTTTCGCTGGGGCGACGCTCTCAATTCCTCCAAGTCTCTGGGCTCCCCCGGGAACTAAAAGGCGCGCGCAACTAGGACGGCGCCAATCCACCAAGCATCCAATCCCGCAGCGCCGCCTTATCCTCCGGCCGGGCAAAGCTGTGCGAGGCGGTGGCGATCCGTGTGACGCCGCCCCGCCATCCCGCTCGTCGAGCAGCATCGGCAAACGCCTGAGCGGTCGCGTCGCCGTCCGCGAGTAGCAAGCGTGCGTCGAGATGCGCCCCGAGCGCCGCGAACAACTTGGCCTCGAGCTTCGACAATTGCTGCGATCGTGCTTTAGCAAGTCTGCCCAAGCCGCTCGCTAACTTACCTAAATCGACTTTTCCTTTCAGGAGCCGCGCCCAGCTCGCCGGATCGCGGAGCCGCTCGGCATAGCGGGCGCGGATGGCGGCGGGTGGAGGGAGGTCGCTCGCTGCCTCGATCGTCCAGGGATTGCCGAGGAGCAGCCGGTCGAACCGCTCCGGGGCATGGAGCAGCAGCGCGCTTGCGCCGTCGCAATTGCCGAAGCCGATCAGCCGCTCGACCTTCGGGGCGGCGGCGCGAAAGGCGGTGATCGCCGCGATCAGATCGTCCCGCGCGCTTTCATACCCGCCATTCTCGCCGCTCGAATCGCCCACGCCCCGGCGATCGAAGCGGAACACCGGAAAGCCGGCCTCGGCGATCGCCGCCGCGAGTTCCGCCATGCCGCGATGCGCCCCGGCGCGAACCTCGTTCCCGCCCGAAACGATCAGCAACCCGCTGGCGCCGGGCGCTTCGTCCAGACTGCCGAGCAGCGTCTCGCCGGCGGAGGGGAAGGCGATCACACGGCGCAAGTGGCGATCCAATCCGCGATATCGGCGGTAACCGTTTGAACCAGCGCGAAATCATTGTCCGGTTCGGCGCGCCGCCATAAGGGCGGGCCGGCGATCTTGCGCACGGCGGGGGCGGGATCGCTCTCCAGCCGCACGATCCGCGCGTCGAGATGGTCCGCCGCTTCCAGCTCGGCGAGTTGCATTTCGCTCAATGCGTTGCCCGCCACCGTCATGCCGTCACCCTGCGCGCGCAGGCGGCGCAACTCGCGGACGAGATCGCCTCCCGTCTGCGGGCTGAGGCGCCAGCGTCCGGCGACGGCCGCATCCGTGTCCAGCAGCGCCCCGCTCCGCACCGTCGCGACGAAGGGCCGGCCCAGCGCATCCGCCGCCGCCGCCGCCGCCGCGCGCAAATCGTCCAGACGCAGCGCCTCGGTCGGCACGAGGCTCTCGCCCTGGCCGGGCAGCTCGGGCAGCGCCCCGGCGATGCCGCGCGCGGCCAAAGCGCGCAGCACCGACACACCGAACGCCCGCGTGCGGTTATGCTCTTCGAACAGCGGCAGCAGCAGCATCACGACCGGCGCGCCGGCGGGGCCGAAGCGCAGCATCGCCTCGCGCCCGCCGGGCCAGTCGTAAGCGTCGATCAACCAGCCACCTTGGCGCGGGCGAAGGCGGTGAGAGCGCCAAAGCTTTCGAGCATCTCGGCCTCCACCTCGTCATCCTCGATCAGGATGCCCAGCCGATCCTCGAGTTCAGTGAGCACGCCGGCGACGGCGATCGAATCGAATTCGGGAAGGGTGCCGAACAGCCCCGTCGCGTCGTCGAAAGCGGCGGCGCGGGCCGGGGCGATGCCGAGCACGTCGATCAGCACGGCCCGCACGATCTGCGCCACTTCGGCTTCTTGGATATGCGTCATGGTGCGCTTGCGTACTGCCTTGGCGGGCGGCTGCCAAGGCGGGGAACGCCGCACGCTTTCCAGCCGTTGGACAAGGCGAGGAGCGCCGCCATGACCGATCACGCCAACCCCAAGACCGAACCTTTCTCCAACGCCGAGAAAGATCCCGCCGATTGGACCACCGGCGACGAGCCGATGACGGGCGCGCAGGCGAGCTATTTGAAGACGTTGAGCGAGGAAGCGGGCGAGGCGTTCGATGCGAAGCTGACCAAGGCGGAAGCCTCGCGCCGGATCGATGCGCTGCAGGAGAAGACCGGGCGGGGCGTGGATAAGCGGGGGTGACCCTAACGTCTCGGCGATAAACGGGCGCGTCAGGTAAAAACCAGCGCATCGCCCCAGCGAAAGCGGGGGCGGCGGCTTGTTCACTTTGAGCGCCGTCCTCGGCGTCCTTCCCCGCGATCTCCGCGCTTCTGCGCAAACCAAAAAAGCGCACCGCCTTCACATGCCGCCGCGCGCCGTTATCAAGGCGGCATGGTCCCGCTCGATCCCGTGCCGCGCCCGATCGATCATCTCGCGCTGTGCGGCGCGGGGGAGGCCGTCGCCATCGAGGATCGCGCGGGCACGCTCGACTATGCGGAGCTGGAGACGGCGGTGGGGCGGCTCGCCGCCTGGCTCAGCGCTCAAGGCCTCGCCCCCGGCGAGCGGGTCGCGTCCTGGCTGCCCAAGACGCGCGCTGCCTGCCTGATGCCGCTCGCCGCGCCGCGCGCGGGGCTGGTGCATGTGCCGATCAATCAGCTGCTCAAGCGCGCGCAGGTGGCGCACATCCTGGCGGATAGCGGCGCGCGGCTGTTGCTGACGCAAGGCCCCCGGGCAGAGACGCTGGAGGGGGGAGACCGCGCGGAAGCGCGCATCGCGCTGGAGGCGGAGGCGATCGGCACCAACGCGCTGCCGCCAAGCACCGCCGATCCGCACGGGCTCGCCGCGATCCTCTACACTTCGGGCTCGACCGGCCGGCCCAAAGGCGTGATGCTGAGCCATGCCAATCTCTGGCTCGGCGCGATCAGCGTCGCGCATTATCTACGGCTGACGTCGGCCGATCGCGTGCTGGGCGTGCTGCCGTTGAGCTTCGATTATGGGCAGAACCAGCTGCTTTCCGCTTGGGCGGCCGGCGCGCGGGTGGTGCCGCTCGACTATCTCACAGCGCGCGATGTGATCAAAGCGGTGGACCGGCATGACGCCACCACGCTCGCCGGGGTGCCGCCGCTCTGGGTGCAGCTGATCGAGGCCGAGTGGCCGGCGGTGACCGCCGCCAAGCTCAAACGGCTGACCAATTCGGGCGGCGCGCTCACCGCGCCTTTGGTCCGCGCGCTGCGCGAACGGTTTCCGGACGCCGATCTCTATCCAATGTATGGCCTGACCGAGGCGTTCCGCTCGACCTATCTCGCCCCCGACCTGGTGGACGCGCATCCGGAATCGATCGGCCGCGCGATCCCCTTCGCCGAGGTGCTGGTGGTGCGCCGGGACGGCAGCCGGGCCGCGCCGGGGGAGCCGGGCGAGCTGGTCCATGCCGGGCCGCTCGTCGCGCAAGGCTATTGGCGCGATGCCAAGCGCACCGCCGCGCGTTTCCGGCCCGCGCCACACTTCGCCCAGCATCGCGGCACGGCCGTCTGGTCCGGCGATACGGTGATCGAGGGCGCGGATGGCTTGCTGCGCTTCGTCGGGCGCGAGGACGAGATGATCAAGAGCGCGGGCAATCGCATCAGCCCCACCGAGATCGAGGAAGCCGTGCTCGCCGGCGGCGAGGCCGCGGAGGCGGTGGCGATCGGCGTACCCGATGCGCGGCTGGGGCAGGCGATCCTGCTCGTTCTGCGCGGCGATCCGGCGGGCGAGGGGGCCTTGCGCGCGCGGCTGAAGGCGCTGCTGCCCAACTTCATGCAGCCGGCGCGCTATGAATGGCGCGCGGAACTGCCGCGCAACGCCAATGGTAAGCTCGATCGCGCTCGGCTGAAGCAGGAGCTGGCGTCATGAAGCCAATGGGGCCGCTGCCGCCCGAATTCGCCGCGCAACGGGGCGGGCTGACGATCGCGGGCCAATCGTTCGAGCATTGGATCGCGCTGGCGGGCGCGACCCCGTTGTTCGTTTACGACATGAGCGTCGTCGCAGCCCGGATCGCCCGGTTGCGCGCGGCTATGCCGGCGGACCTGTCGGTGCATTATGCGGTCAAGGCGAATCCCTGCCCGCCTTTGGTGCGTGCCATCGCGCCGCTGGTCGATGGCCTGGACATCGCCTCGGCCGGGGAACTCGCGCTGGTCCGCGCCGAGGCGCCCGAGCGGCCGGTGAGCTTCGCCGGACCGGGCAAACGCGACACCGAACTCGAAGCGGCGATCGCCGCCGGCGTCACGATCAACCTGGAGAGCGAAGGCGAGGCGGCGCGCGCGCTGGCCATCGCGGATCGGCTGGGCTTACGCCCCCGGCTAGCGGTGCGGGTGAACCCCGATTTCGAGTTGCGCGGCAGCGGGATGAAGATGGGCGGGCGGCCCTCGCCCTTCGGGATCGACGCCGCGCGCGTGCCGGCGCTGGTCCGCCGGCTGATCGCGGCGGGGGCCGAGTGGCGCGGCTTCCACATTTTCGGCGGCTCGCAGGCGCTCGACGCGGGCGCGATCATCGAGGCGCAGGCGCGAACGCTGGAGCTTGCCGCGCGGCTGGCGCGCGAGAGTGACGCCATGCCGCCGCTGGTCAATCTCGGCGGCGGCTTCGGCGTCCCCTATTTTCCGGGCGACGCGCCGCTCGATGTGGAGGCGATCGGGGTCGCGCTGGGCGAGGCGCTCGCCGCGCGCGATCCGGTGCTCGCCGATACGTGCTTCGCGATCGAGCTTGGTCGCTGGCTGGTGGGCGAATGCGGCGTCTATCTGACGCGGATCGTCGATCGCAAGGAAAGCGGCGGGCAGGTGTTCCTCGTCACCGATGGCGGGCTGCACCACCAGCTGGCGGCGAGCGGCAATTTCGGCACCGTTGTCCGCCGCAACTATCCGATCGCGCTCGCGCACCGAATGGGCGCGCCCGCCGAGGAGACCGTCAATGTCGTCGGCTGTCTCTGTACGCCGCTGGACCGATTGGGCGATCAGGTCGCGCTGCCCGAGGCGCGGGTGGGGGACGTCATCGCGCTGTTCCTGGCCGGCGCTTATGGCCGCAGCGCCAGCCCCAACGCCTTCCTGGGCCATCCGAATCCGTCCGAAATCGTGACGGGCGACGCCAACGTTCCTAACGCTATCTTCACCTCTTAAGCGCATAGCCCATGCCGAAAGCTGCCCGTCCGGCGCGCGAAAACGCGTCCGGCGACCGCTGGAGGTTGAGAAAATGCGTCTGCCGATCGTCCTCGTCACGCTGCCGTTGCTGCTTCCGGCCTCGTGCACCACGGGCGCCCGCCCGGAGCTGCCGCCGGCGAGCTATGTCGCGACGCAGGAGGCGCCGGGCGAGGAATATGTGATCGGCCCGCTCGATCAGCTCAACATCTTCGTGTGGCGCAATCCCGAGTTGAGCGCGAAGGTGCAGGTGCGCCCCGATGGTCGCATCACCACGCCGCTGATCAACGACATGCCCGCCGTCGGCAAGACCCCGGCGATGCTCGCCGACGACATGAAACTGGCGCTGGGCGAATATATCAAGGACCCGATCGTCTCGGTGATCGTCGAGAATTTCTCGGGCACGTTCAGCCAGCAGGTGCGCGTCGTCGGCGCGACCGAGAAGCCCGCCGCGATCCCCTATCGCGCGAACATGACCGTGCTCGACGCGATGATCGCCGTTGGGGGCCTCAACCAATATGCCGCCGGCAATCGCGCCCGGCTGATCCGCTATGATCGCGCGAGCGGCAAGCAACGCGAATATGCGCTGCGCCTCTCCAGCCTGCTGAAGAATGGCGATTCGCGCGCGAATGTGCGGCTGCAGCCGGGGGACGTGATCATCATCCCCGAAAGCATGTTCTAAGGGAGGCCGCGCGCGTGAACGGTCTCTATGACGAACTCCGGATCGTGTTGCACGGCATCTGGGCGCGGCGCTGGCTGGCGCTGGCGGTGGCCTGGGGCGTGTGCGTGCTTGGCTGGTTCGTCGTCGCGCAGATCCCGGCGAGCTATGCCGCCAAGGCGCGCGTTTCGGTGATCGTCCAGTCGATCCTGCCGGGCAAGATCGGCATCACGCCGGACGAGCAGGCCAAGGGGATCGACCGGGTGCGCCAGACGCTCACCTCGGCGGTCAATCTGGCGAAGGTGGTGCGCGGCACCGATCTCGCCGGCACGGTCGCGACCGAGCGCGATGTGCAGGACCGGGTGGCGGGCCTGCAGAACGCGATCAAGGTCGTCGCTCAGCAGGATAGCCTGTTCGAGATCAGCGCGAGCGCGAACAGCCCGAAGCTCGCCAAGCAGATCGTGCAGAAGACGATCGACATCTTTATCGAGGAAAATCTCCAGGGCGACCGCGACGAGACGAGCAGCACGCTCGCTTTCCTCGACGGCCAGCTCGCCCAGCGCCAGCAGCAATTGCAGGCGCTGGAGACCAAGAAGGCCGATTTCCAGAACCGTTATCTGGCGAGCCTGCCGGGCACCGGTACGTTGACCGATCGGCTGGCGAGCGCCCGCAGCCAGTTGGCGCAGGTGGAGAGCGATCTCGCCGCGGCGCAATCGAGCCTGGCGATGATCAACGGCCAGCTCGCCGGCGCGGGCGCGACCACCGGGGGCGGGGCGCCGGGCGTCGCGGGGCCGGCGCGGGCGCGGGTGAACGCGATCCAGGGCCAGCTGGCCGAGGCGCGCGCGCGCGGCTGGACCGATTCGCACCCCGACGTGAAGGCGCTGAACGCCCAGCTCGCGATCGCCTTGGCGGCGGCGCGCAACGAGCCGCTCCAGCCGGGCAGCGCGGCGCAGGCCAATCCGGTGTTCGCCGCGCTCAAACCCGCCCAGGCGGAAAAGCAAGCGCAGGTCGCCGCGCTCGGCGCGCGCAAGGCGCAATTGCAGAACGACTTGAACCAGCTTCAGGCCAAATTGTCGGGCGATCCGGAGGTCGCCGCCGAGCAGGGGCAGATCGAGCGCGACTATCAGGTGCTGAAGGACCAGTACGACAAAATGCTCGCCGACCGCGAGGAGATCAAGCTGCGCGGGCAGGTGCAGAACCAGCAGGGCGCGATCAAGTTCACGGTGGTCGATCCGCCCAGCGCGCCGCGCACGCCGAGCGCGCCAAATCGGCCGATGCTGCTGACCGGCGTGCTGATCGCCGGGCTGATCGTCGGCATGGGCGCCGCCTTCGCGGCCGGTCAGCTGAAGACGACTTTCCCGACCCCCGGCCGGCTCGAAAAAGCCACGGGGATGCCGGTGATCGGCGCGCTGAGCGAAGTGGTGACCGCGGGCCAGCGCGCGCTGCGGCGCCAGCGTTTGCTCTATTTCGCGGGTGGCACGGGCGGGCTGGTGATCGCCTATGTCGCGCTGATCGGGGTCGAATTCATTCAACGGGGGCTGGCGGCATGAGCGCGGGCAAGGGATCGCTGCTCGAACGCGCGGCGACGGTCTATGATTTCGCCGACGCTTTCCGCGCGCGGCATGACGCCCCGGCGCCCGCCGCGCCGCGACCGGTGGTCGATGAGGTCGTGCCCGTGCCGGTGCGCTTCGTCGCGCCCGAAACCGTGCCCGCGCCGGTGCGCGTGCCGATCGATCCGCTGCTGCTGGAGGCCGGCGGACTGATCATCCCCGGCGCGCCCGCGACGCCGCTCGCCGAGGAGATGCGGCTCGCCAAGCGGCAATTGCTGCTCAACGCCCGCGCGCTGAGCGGCAAAGTGGGCGATCGCTCGCGCGCGGTGCTCGTCACCTCGCCGCAGCCCAATGAGGGCAAGACCTTCTGCGCGATGAACCTCGCGCTGTCGCTCGCCGCCGAGCGCGAGGGCGCGGTGCTGCTGATCGACGCCGATGTCGCCAAGCCCGATGTCCTGGGCCGGCTGGGGCTGGGCGACGGTCCTGGCCTGCTCGACGCGCTCGCCGATCCCGCGATCGCGATCGAGGAGCTGATCGTGCCGACCGATTGCGGCACGCTCTCGGTGCTGGGCGCCGGCACGCGCAGCCATGCCGACACCGAACTGCTCGCCAGCAGTCGGCTTGGCGCGCTGCTCGATCGGCTGCTCGCCGCCGATCCGCAGCGGCTGGTGATCTTCGATTCGCCGCCCGCGCTCGCCGCCAGCGCCGCCGCCGCGCTTGCGCTGCAAGTGGGGCAGGTGGTGCTGATCGCCCGCGCCGACCGCACCGGCGAGACCGACCTGCGCGAAGCCGTCGCGCTGCTCGACGGCTGCCCGTCGATCAGCCTGTTGCTCAACGCGATCACTTTCACCGCCGGGCCCCGCCGCTTCGGCTATTATGGAATGGAGGACGCCTGATGCGCGCCCGGTTTTTCCGACATCTCTTTTCCTGTGGGGCGTCGCCCCAGCGAAAGCTGGGGCCTCAGGCAAATGGTGCGCAACATCGGCGAAAGGCCCCAGCCTTCGCTGGGGCGACGCTTGCCGGTTTTGGATTGATGGCCCTCGCCGCAACCCCCGCTATGGCGCAGAACAGCCGCCGGATTTCGCCCTACATCGAACTCGGCCAGGTGCTCACCACCGATTTCGACGACACGCTTACGTACACCACGGTCGCCGCTGGGATCGATGCCAGCGTGCAAACGCGCCGCGTGCAGGTGCAGGCAAGCTACCGTTATGAGCGGCGCATCCCCTATGACGGCCGCTTGCAGGACGTGGACATCCATAGCGGCCTCGCCCGCGCGTCGGTGCAGGTCGCGCGGCCGCTGACCATCGAGGCGGGCGCGCTCGCCACCCGCACGCGCAGCGACATTCGTGGCGCGGCGCCCGGCGTGCTGACGGGCAATGTGCCCAATATCGGCCAGCTCTACGCGGTCTATGCCGGGCCAACGCTCGCGACGACGGCGGGGCCGTTCAGCGTCTCCGCGCTCTACCGCTTCGGCTATACCAAGTTCGAGGGGCCGAGCATCGCCAGTCCGCTCCCCGGACAGCCGCCGCTCGACGTGTTCGACGATTCGACCAGCCATTTGGCGCAAGCGAGCGTCAGCCTGCCGGCGAACGTCTATCTGCCCGTGGGCGTCACTGTTTCGGGCGCCTGGGCGCGCGACGACGCCGGGCAGCTGCGCCAGCGTTATGACGGCAAATATGGCCGCGGCGACGTGGTGTGGCCGGTGCTCCCGACGCTCGCGCTGACGGCGGGCGCGGGCTATGAGAATATCCAGGTGAGCCAGCGCGATCTGCTGTTCGACGCGAACGGCCAGCCGGTGCGCGACGCGCGCGGCCGCTTCCAGATCGATCCCGCCGGCCAGCGCCGCATCGCCTATGATTTCTCCGGCATCTATTACGACGCCGGCGTGATCTGGCGCCCGAGCCCGCGCACCCAGCTGGAGGTTCACGCGGGTGAACGGTACGGCAGCTTCACCGCGATCGGCCAGTTCACTTATCAGCCGAACAAGAATGTGTCGGTGCGCGTCTCGGGCTATGACGGCATCCAGACCTTCGGCCGCCAGGTGCAAGGCAGCGTCGCCAACGCGCCGACCGCGTTCAACACCCAGACCAACCCGTTCGGCCAAGATTTTAACGGCTGCGTCTTCGGTCCGCAGGGCGGGGCGGCGGGCAATTGCCTGAACGGCGCGCTGCAATCGGCGAGCACCAACGCCTATCGCGCGCGCGGCATCGATGCGGTGGTCGCGTTCAACCGTGGCCGCTGGGCCTATGGCATCGGGGCGGGCTACGCCAATCGCCGCTATGTCGCCCCCAATGGCGGCACCGGCGTGGTGGTGGCGGGCCTGCAGGACGAGAGCGTCTATCTCCAGGCCTATCTCCAGCGCCAGCTTGACGCGAAGACGACGATCGACGCCAATGTCTTCGCCAATTATTTCCAGAGCGGGATCGTTGGCGCGCGCGCGGTGCGCGGGGTGGGGGCGACGACCTCGCTCACCCGTCGCTTCGGCCGGCTGGGGGTGATCGGCGCGCTCGGCATCTACAATAGCGGGCAGGACGGCGGCACCGATCTCACCTCGCTCCAGGCGCTGCTGGGCGCGCGGTACAATTTCTAAAGAGCCGGAAAGACCGGCCGGAGGGCAGATGTACGACGAGCATTATGGATTGAGCGGCCGGCCCTTCCAGCTGACCCCCGATCCGCGCTTCTGGTTCGAATCGGCCACGCACCGGAAGGCGATGGCCTATCTCGGCTATGGCCTGAGCCAGGGCGAGGGCTTCATCGTCGTGACCGGCGACATCGGCGCCGGCAAGACGACGCTCGTCGGCCATCTGATGGCGACGATCGACCGCGAGCGGCTGCACGCGATCAAGCTGGTCTCCACCCAGATCGAGGCGGACGATCTGCTCCGCCTGGTCGCGACCGGGCTGGAGATCGACGCCGCGGGTCTCCCCAAGGCGCAATTGCTCGAACGGATCGAGCGCGCGCTGCACGCGGTGGCGCGGAGCGGCCGGCGGACCTTGCTGATCGTCGATGAAGCGCAGGCGTTGCCGGTCAACAGCCTGGAAGAGCTGCGGATGCTCTCCAATTTCCAGGCCGGAGGCCATGCGCTGCTGCAGATTTTCCTGCTCGGGCAGCCCGAATTCCGCGAGCGACTCCACGGGAATGATCGGCTGGAGCAGCTGCGCCAGCGCGTGATCGCGACGCATCATCTGGAGCCGATGAGCGCGGCCGAGATCGAGCCCTATATGCACCACCGGCTGAAGCTGGTCGGCTGGACGGGGACGCCCCGCTTCACCGCCGACGCCTTCGCCGCGCTTTACGCGGGCTCTGACGGGGTGCCGCGCCGGCTGAACCAGCTTGCGGGCCGGGTGATGCTGTACGGCGCGATCGAGCAGCTCGACGTGATCGACGGCGCGGCGGTGCGGACAGTGATCGCCGATCTGGCGGGCGACGCGGCCGCCGCACCCGCACCCGCACCCGCACCCGCGCCCGCGCCCGTGGCGCCGCCCGCGCCGGTAGCCGAAGCGCCGCATGAACCCGCCGCGCCACCGATGGCCGACGATTGGTTCGAGATCGAAGCGACGCCGCTCCCGCAGCCCGCGCGCGCGCCCGAAGCGCCCGCCGCGCCGCTCCCGGTGCCCGCCCCGAGCAGCCTGGGCGAGCTCGATTGGTTCGACGAGCCCGCCCCGCTGCCGCTACGCCGCGCGCCCGATCCGCTGGTCGAGCCGGAGCCGCTGAAGGTCGCCGAGCCGGCGCCCGTCGCGCAGGCCGAGCCGGAACCCGCGCCCGAGCCCGTGGCGGTGGCGGGACCGGCGCCCGAGCCCGTCGCCGAGCCGGACAGCGAACTCGCCACCCGCGTCGCCGCGCTCGAAGCGCGGATCGACGAGCAGGACGCCGCCTTGCGCCGCATCCTGACGCTGCTGATCGATTGGATCGAGGGCGACAGCCACCGCCCCGACATCTCCTCGCTCAGGGGTTGACGCCATGCTGCACGCGCCGGTGCCGCCGCCCTTGCTCAACGCCATGTCGGTGGATGTGGAGGATTGGTTCCAGGTCGGCGCGTTCGAAAAAGTGATCGACCGCGCTGATTGGGACGGCTTTGCCCCCCGGGTGGAAGCCAACACCGCCGCCGTGTTGGACCTGTTCGCCGAAGCCGGCGTGTACGCGACCTTCTTCACTTTAGGCTGGGTCGCCGAACGCTTTCCCGCGCTGATGCGCCGCATCGTCGCCGAGGGGCATGAGCTGGCGAGCCACGGCTACGGCCATGCCCGCGTGTCGAGCTTCACCGCCGAACAGTTCCGCGCCGACATCGCCCGCGCCCGCGCGGTGCTGGAGGATGCGGCCGGCGTCGCCATCACCGCTTACCGTGCGCCCAATTTCTCGATCGATGCCAGCACGCCCTGGGCGCACCCGATCCTGGCGGAAGAGGGATACGCCTATTCCTCCAGCGTCGCGCCGCTCGCGCATGATCATTATGGCTGGGCGGACGCGCCCCGCCGCGCCTATCGCCCGCTGGCCGATAGTCCCCTCGCCGAGCTGCCGATGACGGTGATGCGCCTCGCCGGGCGCGAGCTGGCGACCGGGGGCGGCTTTTTCCGCCTGCTGCCCAACGCCGTCACCGATCGCGCCGTGCGCGCGGCGAATGCCGAGGGCCAGGCGATCGTGTTTTACTTCCACCCCTGGGAAGTCGATCCCGGCCAGCCGCGCGTGTCGGATGCGCCGCTGCGCTCCAAATTCCGCCATTATACGCGGCTGGGCGCGATGGCGGGCAAGCTGCGCCGGCTACTCGCCGCGCATCATTGGGGACGAACCGACGCGGTGGTGGCGCAGCAACTGGCGGCGGCATGACGCTGCCGCTGCTCCGCCCGCCGCTCGCGCTGCGGCCTGCGAACTTGGCCGATCCGGCTGAGGCGCGCCGGATCGAAGGCTTCGTCCGCGCGCATCCCGAGGCGACGCCCTTCCATCTGCCCGCCTGGAACCGCGCGGTCGCGCGCGGCTGTGGCCAATATGCGCATTGCCTGATCGCCGAGCGCGCCAATGGAAGTCTGGCGGGCGTTTTGCCGCTCACCGAAGTGCGTTCGCCGTTATTCGGTGCCGCCTTGGTGTCGGTCGGCTTCGCGGTCGATGGCGGCATTCTGGCGGAGGAGTCGGGCGCGGTGCAGGCGCTCGCCGATGGCGCGTGGCGGCTGGCGGAGAGCCTGTCGTGCCCCACGGCCGAGCTGCGCGGCGGCGCGCTGCCGGAAGGCTGGCACCATGAAGCCGGCAGCCATCTCGGCTTCGCCCGCCCGCTCGCCGCCGATGACGAGGCCGAACTCGCCGCCATCCCGCGCAAGCACCGCGCCGAGGTGCGCAAGGGCCTGGCCGGCGATCTGGCGGTACGGGTGGGCGGCGAGGGCGAATGCGCCGATCATTACACCGTCTATGCCGAAATGGTGCGCAATCTGGGCACTCCGGTTTTTCCGGCGCGGCTGTTTCGTGAGGTGCTTGGCGCGCTCGATGCTGATATCATAACGATCACGCATCGGGGGGAAGCGGTGGCGAGCGTGCTCAGCCTCTATTTCAACGGCACCGTCTATCCCTTTTGGGGCGGCGGCACGGCGGCGGCGCGAGGCCTGCGTGCCAATGAGCGGCTCTATTTCGAGCTGATGCGCCATGCGCGTGGGCGCGGCTGCACGCGCTTCGATTTCGGCCGGTCGAAAGTCGGCTCGGGACCGGCCGCGTACAAGAAGAATTGGGGGTTCGAGGGCGTGCCGCTGCACTATGCCAAGCGCCACGCGCCGGGCCACGCCCCGCGCGATGTGAACCCCTTGAGCCCGCGCTATCAGGCACGGATCGCCGCGTGGAAGAAGCTGCCACTCTGGCTCACCCGGCTGATCGGCCCGCCGATCGCACGCGGGCTGGGGTGATGGGCGACATCCTGTTCCTCGCCCATCGCATTCCCTATCCCCCCGATCGGGGCGACAAGATCCGCGGCTTCCACATCCTGCGCCACCTCGCGCGGCGCAAGCGCGTGCATCTGATCGCTTTCGCCGACGATCCGCGCGACCTGAAGCGCAAGGGCGGGCTCGATAAGATCGTCGCCAGCAAGCAGATTTTCTGGCGGGGTAAGCCGCGCTGGTGGGCGGCCATCCAGGCCTTGGTACGACGTCAGCCGGTCTCGATCGCCGCTTTCGAGCATCTGGGGGTCGCCGAAGCGGTGGAGGCGGCGCTCGCGCGCCGGGCGATCGATCTGATCTACGTCTTTTCCAGCCAGATGGCGCAATATCTGCCCGCGCGCCACCGCGCGCGGGTGATCATGGATTTCGTCGACATGGATTCGGCCAAGTTCGCCGCTTACGCCAAGGGAGGTTGGGGGCCATCAGCGATGATGATGCGGCGCGAGGCGGGGCTGCTGTTCCAGACCGAACGCCAGATCGCCGCGCGCGCCGATGCCAGCCTGTTCGTGAGCGCGGCCGAGGCGGCCCTGTTCCGCGAGCGCGCGCGGGCCGAGCGGGTGCATGTCGTGGAGAACGGCATCGACACCGGCTTTTTCGACCCCGCCGCCGAGTTCAAGCGCGTCGAGGCGACCGGCCGGCTGATCGTCTTCACCGGGCAGATGGACTATCGCCCGAATATCGAGGCGGTGACGTGGTTCGCCGAAAGCGTGTTCCCGCATCTGCGCCTCAGCCACCCCGATCTGCGTTTCGCGATCGTTGGCCGCGCGCCGAGCGAAGCCGTGCTTGCCCTGGACAAGCTGCCGGGTGTGCTGGTGACCGGCGAGGTGCCCGATGTGCGTGGGTGGCTCGCCGCCGCCTCGGTCGCGATCGCGCCGTTGAAGCTCGCGCGCGGGGTGCAGAACAAGGTGCTGGAGGCGATGGCGATGGCGCGCCCGGTGCTCGTCTCGTCGGCGGCGGCGGAGGGGATCGATCATGGCGACACGATCCGCGTCGCCGACTCGGTCGCGGACATGAGCGCCACGATCGGCGCCTTCCTCGATGCGCCCGAGGACGCGGCGGCGCTCGGCCAGGCGGCGCGGGCGCGGGTGATCGAGCGGTACGGCTGGGACGCGCGGCTCGCGGCGCTCGATGCGCTGCTGCCACCGGGAGGGCGGGCGTGACGCTCGCGCTCGATCATCGGCAGTTCCACACCGGAGCCTGGGCGCGGCATGGCGCGGCACTCGCGGCGACGGCGCTCGCGCTGCTGCTGCTCTTCGCGCGCGACACCGCCGATCTCGCCCGGTTCTATTGGACGAGCACGACCTTCGGCCACTGCCTGTTCATCGCGCCGGTGATCGGCTGGCTGGTGTGGCTGCGCCGGGAGGAGCTGGCACGGCTGACCCCGATGGCCTGGGCGCCTGGGCTCGCGCTGGTGGCGCTCGGCGGGTTGGCGTGGCTGGCGGGTGCGGCGGCGGGGGTGGCGCTCGCGCGGCATCTCGGGCTGGTGCTGATGCTGCAGGGGAGCGTGCTCACCCTGCTCGGCCCGGCGGTGGCGCGGGGGCTGCTCTTCCCGCTGCTCTACGCCCTCTTCCTCGTGCCCTTCGGCGAGGGGCTGGAGCCGCCGCTGCAACGCGTGACCGTCGCGATGACGCTGCCGCTGCTGCATCTGGCGGGCGTGCCGGCGCAGGTCGATGGCGTGCTGATCACCATTCCAAACGGCTATTTCGAAGTCGCCGAGGCGTGTTCGGGCGCGAAGTTCGTGCTGGCGATGATCGCTTTCGCGGTGCTGGTCGCCAATGTCTGCTATCTGCGCTGGTCTCGGCGGATCGCTTTCCTCGCCGTGTCGCTGGTGGTGCCCGTGCTCGCGAATGGGCTGCGGGCGTTCGGCACGATCTATGCCGCGCATCTCACCTCGGTGGAGGCGGCGACGGGGTTCGACCATATCGTTTATGGCTGGGTGTTTTTCGCGCTGGTGATGGCGGCGGTGCTGGCGATGGGTTGGCACTGGTTCGATCGCGATCCCGATGCCGCTTGGATCGATCCCGCGAGGCTGCCCAGCCCGCGCTGGGGCCGCACCGAGCCGTGGCTCGCCGCCGCGCTCGCGCTGATGATCGCGGCGGGCTTCGCCACCTGGGCGCAGGCGATCGCCACGCGGCGCGACGCGCTGCCGCCACGCATCGAGCTGCCCGCCGTGCCCGGCTGGCAGCGCACGGCGATGAGCCGCACCGCGCCCTGGTCGCCGCATTATCCGGGCGCCGATCATTTCCTGATCGGGCGCTATGCCGATGGCCAGGGTCGCGCGGTCGATCTCGCCATCGCGGTCTATGCCGCGCAGAGCGAGGGCGCGGAGCTGGTCGGCTTCGGCATCGGCCCGCTGCGCGAGAATGACCGTTGGGTGAAAGTCGCGGACGAACCGCCCGTGGCCGGCGGCGCGGCGATCCGCGTCACCGCTCCCGGTCCCGCCGAGCGAGTGGTGGCGAGCTGGTATCGCGTCGGCGGCGCGCTCACCGCCAGCCCGGCGCGGGTGAAGCTCGCGACGCTCAAGGCCCGGCTGCTTGGCGGGCGGCAGGCGGCGGTGGCGCTGCATCTTTCCGCCGAAGGGCCGCGCGCGCGCGACGGCATCGCCGCTTTCGCCCGCGCGCTCGGGCCGCTTGACGCGCTGGCCGATCGGCTGACAGAAGCGCGCTGATGTGCGGCATCGCCGGGATCTTCCATCCCGAACTCCCCAAACCAATCGACCCCGCCCGGCTCCATGCGATGGCGGATGCGCAGGCGCATCGCGGGCCGGACGGATCGGGTGTGTGGACCGCGCCGGGCATCGGCCTCGCGCATCGCCGCCTGGCGATCATCGACTTGGGCGGCGGCGCGCAGCCGATGCTGAGCGCGGACGGCGCGCTAGCGCTGAGCTTCAACGGCGAAATCTATAATTTCCAGGAAGTCCGCGCCGAATTGCAGGCAAAGGGCGCGCATTTCCGCACCAACAGCGACAGCGAAGTGCTGCTCCACGGCTGGGCCGCCTGGGGGCCGGCGATGCTCGATCGGCTGAACGGCATGTTCGCCTTCGCGCTGTATGACGATCGCGCCAAGGCGCTGTTCCTGGCGCGCGATCGCTTCGGGGTGAAGCCGCTTCATTATGCGACCTTGCCCGATGGCGCGGTGATCTTCGCTTCGGAATTGAAGGGCTTGCTCGCCCACCCGCTGCTGCGTCGCGCGCCCGAGCTCACGGCGATCGAGGACTTTCTGGCGCTCGGCTATGTGCCCGACGACAATTGCCTGGTTGCGGGCGTGAAGAAGCTGCCCGCCGGCCATTTCCTGCTGATCGAGCGCGGCAAGCCCGTCCCGGCACCGCGCCAATGGTGGGATCTCGATTTCTCCAACCGCACCCGCGCCAAACCCGGCGCGATCGAGGAGGAACTGATCGAGCGGCTGCGCGCGGCGGTGCGGCTGCGGATGATCGCCGATGTGCCGCTGGGCGCGTTCCTCTCGGGCGGGGTGGACAGTTCGGCGGTGGTCGCGCTGATGGCCGAGACTTCGCGCCGCGCGGTGAAGACCTGCACGATCGGGTTCGATCTGCCCGATCATGACGAGCGCAGCTATGCCACCCGCATCGCCGAACGCTTCGCGACCGAGCACCGCACGCGGCTGGTCTCGCCGGATGATTTCGCGCTGGTCGACACGCTCGTCGCCGCGTTCGATGAGCCCTTCGCCGATGCCTCCGCGCTCGCCACTTACAGGGTGTGCGAGCTGGCGCGTGAGCAGGTGACGGTCGCGCTCTCCGGCGATGGCGCGGACGAGGCGCTGGCGGGCTATCGCCGCTACCGCTTCCACACCGCCGAGGAGCGGGTGCGCGGGCTGCTCCCGGCGGGGATGCGTGCGCCGCTGTTCGGACGATTGGGCGCGCTTTACCCCAAGGCCGATTGGGCGCCGCGCCCGTTGCGCGCGAAGACGACGTTGCTCGGGCTCGCGGCGGAGGCGGGGGACGCCTATGCCCGCTCGGTCGGCGTCACCCCGCCGGAATTGCGCGCGCGGCTGTGGCGGCGCGAAACGCTGGCCGCGCTCGGCGGCCATCGCGGCGAGGCGCGCTATGTCGAGACGATGCGCGCGGCGCCGGGGCGCGAGCCGCTCGACGCGGCGCAATATGCCGACATCAAGCACTGGCTGCCCGGCGACATCCTCACCAAGATCGACCGCACCAGCATGGCGGTGAGCCTGGAGGCGCGCGAGCCGCTGCTCGATTACCGGCTGGTCGAATTCGCCGCGACGCTGCCGGCGCGCTACCGGCTGCGCGGCGGGCAGGGCAAATGGGTGATGAAGCACGCGCTGGAACGCTACCTGCCGCGCGACATCCTCTATCGGGCGAAAATGGGCTTTGTTACGCCGGTGAGCGCGTGGTTCCGCGGCCCGCTCGCGGAGCAAGCAGCGGCGCTCGGTCGCTCGCCGCAGCTCGCCCAGTGGCTCGATTCCACCGCGATCGAGCGGCTGGCGACCGACCACCGCGCGGGCCGCGCCGATCATGGGCGCACGCTCTGGCAATTGCTGATGCTGGAAAAGAGCGTCGCGCGACTCTTCGGCTAGCGGTGCGACCAAATCGGCGCGGAGCGCCCGCAAGTCGCGTTTCAATGCGCGCACAAAGGCACGAAGACACGAAGAACCGCTTCGTGGCTTCGTGGCTTTGTGCGCATAAATTGAACGATTGATAGAGGCGCTGCGCCCCGATCAGTTCGCCACCAGCGGATGCACATGGAGCAGCCCCATCGCCGCGTGCAGCCCCAGCGCGAACAGGCATAGGCTCGCCAGTGCGAAGATCGAGAAGCGGATGATCACCCGGTTGAACGTCGCCTGCACCAGGCTGTGCGCCACGCGCAGCACGACATAGCCCCAGGCGATCTGCACGTTGAAGCCGTGGCCCAGCCCCATCAGCGCGAGCGCGAAACAGGCCGCGTAGAACACGGTCGGTTGCTCGTGGAGGTGGTTGTAATTGTCCGCCACCCAGCTCGCTTTCCGCTCGCCCTCGCGCACCAGATCGTCGCGCAACGAGGGGCCGTTGGTCCCGACCAAAGTGCGCGCGTCGATCCGCGCGCGCTGCATCGCGGGGATGCGGGTGGCGTACATCCACACCCACATCACCAGCGTCCAGCAGATGAGCGCCACCACCGGCGCCAGGATCGGACTGTTCATGCTTGCTCCCCCAAGATTGTCGCGGCAGCATGCCGGCACAGGACGAGGGGTGCAACGGGGAGGCGAGCATGTGGTGGCTGCTGGCGAGCGCGGCGTTGGGATGCCCGGGACCGGTCGAGCGCGTCGAGGTGGCGGTCGGCAAGAGCGATCCGCCGGCGACGTTGGTGCCTGAGGTGAACCGGGCGGGTGGACGTTATCAGCTGTGGACGGGGCTGAAGGCGAAGACGCCGGCGGACCGGGTGAGCCTCACCTGTTTCGGCCGTGGTAAGCCGGTGGTGGTGGCGCTGCCGCCCGCCGTTAGCCGCTGCGAGCTTCGCGATCGGCGGGTGCGCTGCCGGTAGGCGAACGTTACTCCGGCCAAGGCCAGACCCAGCCGTGATCGTCTCAAATTACGTCGCCCCGGCTCAAGGCCGGGGCGACGGTTTGAAGGGAGGGAAGAATCGGGCTTAGGCGAACAGCTGCGCCCAGCGCCGCTTCGGCCGGTTCTTCCACAGCTCGCGGTGATAAGCGTCCGACGCGAGCAGCGGCATCACGCTGCCGGCTTCGGCGAACACCATCTGCTCGATCGCGGTCGAGACCTTGCCCCAGCTCGCCGCTTCCTGCAGCGTCGAGGACGAGCAGGCGCCGTCGCGCACGTCCGCCACGGTGATCTGCACCGCGTATTTATGCACGGCGACGTCCTCATGCCCCAGGATTTCGGCGCAGACGACCGTGTCCTGGATGAAGTTCTTCGGCACGCCGCCGCCGATCATCAGCAGGCCCGATTCGCCCGCCTTGATCTTGATGTCGGTCAGCTCGCGGAAATCGGCCACCGCGTCGATCATCAGATAGGGCTTGCCCTCCTTCATCCGATCGACCTGATGCTTGACGAGGCCGAAGCCCGCCGAGCTGTCCACGAACGCCGGGCAGAAGATCGGCACGTCATGCTCGTAGGCGAGCTTGACGAGGCTGTTCTCCTTCTTGCCGTGCTCGCTCAGGTAACGGCCCATTTCGCGGATGAAGGCGCGGCTGGAATAGGCGCGCGGCTCCAGCTCGTTCGCAATCTTGTTGATCGTGAAGTCGCAGTCCTGCAGCTGCTCTTCGTCGATATAGGTATCGTAGATGCGGTCGATATAGAGCGAGCGCAGCGTGTCATCATCGGGCACTTCCAGCGCCTGATAATGCTTGTGGCCGAGGCCTTCGAAGAAATCCATGTCGACGATCGTCGCGCCGGTGGCGACCACGCAATCGACCATGTTCGAGCGAACCAGCTCGGCGTAAAGGTCCATGCAGCCGCCCGCCGAGGTGGAGCCGGCGATCACCAGGAAGATCGTGCAATCGGGATCGGCGAGCATCTGGTTATAGATGCCCGTCGCGCGCGCGAGGTCGCGGCTGGTGAAGCTCATCTTGCCCATCGAGTCGATGATCGGGCGCGCGTCGAACGAGCGGATGTCGACATGCTCGACCTTGGTCGAAAGCAGTTCGGCCTTGCGGGTATCGTTGATCGCGCGTTCGGGCGCGTGGGTATCGGTCATGATCAAACTCCAAAGGCCCCTTGCCCCCCGGGGGGAGGGGGCAAGGGGTAACGGTGGGTAAGCGTTGACGGGTTGGCGTTACAGCTTGACGACGTTGCTCGAAACCGCCGCCTCGGGAAGGTCGGCATACATCGAGACCATCGGTTCATCGTCCACGACGATCGTCTCGGCCGCGCCGAAGCCGTTGAAGCCGGTGCGCAGCGCCGCGCCATAGGCGCCAAGCATCCCGATCTCGATATAATCGCCGGCCTGCACGTCCGCGGGCAGCAGGAACGGACCGGCCATGTGATCGAGATCGTCGCAAGTCGGGCCGTAGAAGCTGAACGGCATATCGCGAACGGTCGATTCGGGCTCGCGCAGCAAGGCGACCGGGAAGCGCCAGCCGATATGCGCCGCATCGAACAACGCGCCATAGGCACCGTCGTTGATGTAGAGCTCATTGCCGCGGCGCCGTTCGACGCGCACGATCAGCGAGCTATATTCGGCGCACAAGGCGCGGCCCGGCTCGGCCCAAAGTTCCGCCGAATAGCTGATCGGCAGGCTTTCGAAGGCCCGGTGGATCGTCTCGAAATAACGCTCGAGCGCGGGCGGCTCCATCCCGGGATAGGCCGAGGGGAAACCGCCGCCGACATCGACGACATCGACCGTCACCGCCGCCGCCACGATCGCCTGGCGCACCCGCTCCATCGCCTGCGCATAGGCCTCGGGCGTCATCGCTTGGCTGCCGACATGGAAGCAGATGCCGAGCGCGTCCGCCGCCTGGCGGGCCTGGAACAGCAGCTCCTTCGCCTCATCCGGCGCGACGCCGAATTTGGACGCGAGGCTGAGCTTCGAATGCTCGGACGATACGCGCAGCCGCACGCAGAGCGTCAGGTCGGTCGCGCCTTGCGTCGCGCGCATGATCTTCGCCAGCTCTTCCAGGCTGTCGAGCGAGAACACGCGCACGCCATGCTCGAAATAAGCCTCGGCGATGGTTTCCTCGGCCTTCACCGGGTGCATGAAGCACAGCACGGCCTCCGGCAGCGTGGCCGCGACCAGCCGCACCTCGCCCAGCGAAGCGACGTCATAATGCGTGATGCCGTTCGCCCACAGGATCTTCAGCAGATCGGGCGACGGGTTCGCCTTCACCGCATACATCGAGCGGCCCGGAAACTTCTCCACGAAGAAGCGGGCGGCCCGGGCCGCGGCGTGCGGGCGGACGAGCGTGACCGGTTGGACCGGGCGCATGGCGAGAGCGATTCCACGAGCGGAATCGGAACGGGCGGTAGCTAGCCCCAGCGCGCTATGGTGCTTGTGCAACTCAAGGGACCTCCAATTGCCTTGCGGCAGACGTTGACCAAAAGCTGCCTTGCGGTTGGAAGTCCCATGGGGCAGCGGACATGCGAGATAGGGAGGTAGCGCGGGTGTGTAAACAGCCAATTTGCGGGCCGGAGAATTTTTCATGACAGTTCGAAGACAGCCGACCCGCGCCGGGGTGCGCGATGCCGCTGCGAAGGTGGCGGCGGTCGTTCCGCCGACGCCGCTCTTCGTCCATCGGATCAATGGGATGGACGTGTTCTTCAAGGCCGAATCGCTGCAGCCGATGGGGGCGTTCAAGCTGCGCGGGGCGTGGCACAGGCTGACCGCGATCGACGCCGATCAGCGCGCTGCGGGGGTGGTCGCCTTCTCCTCCGGCAACCACGCGCAAGGGGTGGCCTGGGCGGCCAAGCGGCTGGGGATGCCGGCGGTGATCGTGATGCCCGCCGACGCACCGGCGGTGAAGCGCGAATCGACGCTGGCGCTTGGCGCCGAAGTGGTGAGCTATGACCGCCGCCGCGAATCGCGCGAGGCGATCGCCGCGCAACTCGCCCAGGCGCGCGGCGCGGTGCTGGTGCCGAGCTTCGACGATGCCTGGGTGATCGAGGGCCAGGGAAGCTGCGGGGTCGAGATCGGCCAGCAGCTGGCGGCGCTGGGGGCAGGGGCGCCGGGCCGGGTGGTGGTGCCGTGCGGTGGCGGTGGGCTAGCGGCGGGGATCGCGCTCGCTTTGCCCGAGGCGGCGATCACCATCGTCGAGCCCGAGGGGTGGGACGATATGCGCCGCTCGCTGGCGGCGGGCGCGATCGAGCCGGTGTCGCCCGACGCGCCCGACACCGCCTGCGACGCGCTGATGACGCCGCGCGTATCGGAACTGACGTTCGACGTGCTGATGCGCCGCAAGGCCGAAGCGCTCGCCGTCAGCGAGGCGGAGACGGCGGCCGCGCAGCGCTGGGCGGCATCGAAGCTACGGCTTGTGGTGGAGCCCGGCGGGGCGGTCGGCCTCGCGGCGCTGCTTTCGGGCAAGCGCGCGGTGGCGCCGGGGACGGTGGTGGTGCTGTCCGGCGGCAATGTCGATTTGCCCGCTTATGCGCGAACGCTGACGGCATGAGCCCGCCGCTCACCCCGCTCGCTCAGGCGCTGCTGTCGATCGTGATGCTGGGCTCGATCCTGTGCGCGGTGGGCGGCGCGTGGCTGCTCGCCAAGCGGCGCGAGCGGCAAAAGGCGTGGCTGTTGCTGGTGATGGCAGCGGTGCTGCTGGGGAATGTGCTGGTTTGGACGGTGTGAGGAGGGCTCATGCGTTGATAGCTTCGTCACGGGCGAAGCCCGTGCCGTCGGACGGCGCTATGGCGCCGCCGTCCGGGCGCGCCGCTGGTCGCGATTTAGCTGCGCTAAATCGTTGGCGGCGCGCCTCACTTGATCGGGCAGCTCGGGTCCAGCCGGAAGTCCAGATAGCGATCCACACTCGTCATCAGCTCACCCATCTCGTCCTGGAAGAAATGGTTCGCGCGCGGGATCACATCGTGGTGGATGGTGATGTGCTTTTGCGTGCGCAGCTTGTCGACCAGCTTCTGCACCGCGCTCGGCGTCACCACTTCGTCGCCATCGCCCTGGATGATGATGCCCGAGGCGGGGCAGGGGGCGAGGAAGGTGAAATCATACATGTTCGCCGGCGGCGCGACCGAGATGAAGCCCCGAATCTCCGGCCGGCGCATCAGCAGCTGCATCCCGATCCAGGCGCCGAAGCTGACGCCCGCGACCCAGGTGGTGCTCGCCTCCGGATGGATCGACTGCACCCAATCGAGCGCCGAGGCCGCGTCGGACAATTCGCCGACGCCATTGTCGAACACGCCCTGGCTCTTGCCGACGCCGCGGAAGTTGAAGCGCAAAGTCGCGAAGCCGCGGCGCTGGAAGGTCTTGTAGAGTTCCTGCACGATGCGGTTGTTCATCGTGCCGCCGCTCGACGGGTGGGGGTGAAGGATCATCGCGACCGGCGCGCGCGGGCGCGGCGGCGGCGCGAAACGACCTTCGAGACGGCCATCGGGGCCGGGGAAAATGACTTCGGGCATCGCACCTGGATCGATTAGGGGGCGCGCCGGTGGCGCAGGCTAGACCCACTGCTATATAGACGCCAACCCCCAAGAGGCAACTTTTTGCGAGCAATGCCCCGTATCTATCTGGATCATGCGGCAACCACGCCGATGCGGCCCGAAGCGAAGGCGGCGATGGCGGCGGCGCTCGAGCGCTGGGCCAACCCCTCCAGCCCCCATGCCGAGGGCCGCGCTGCGCGGGCGGCGCTGGAGGGCGCGCGCGCGCGGATCAAAGCCGCGCTCGGTTGGCCGGGCGAGCTGATCTTCACCAGCGGCGCGAGCGAGGCGTTGTGGATCGCGCTCAACCGGGCGAAGCTCAAGCGCCGGATCGTAAGCGCGGTGGAACATGACGCGGTGTTTCGGGCAGCGCCGGATGCCGAGGTGCTGCCGGTGCGCGAAGGCGCGGTGAATGCCGAGGCGCTGACCGAGTTGCTGGCGGGCGGGCCGGCGGTCGTCGCGGTGCAGCACGTCAATTCGGAGACGGGCGAGGTTCAGCCCGTCGATGCGCTCACTGAACAAGTGCGCGCGGCGGGCGGGGTGCTGGTGAGCGACTGCGCGCAATCGGCGGGGAAGCTGAAATTGCCGGACGCGGATATGGTCATCATTTCCGCCCACAAACTTGGCGGCCCACCGGGGATCGGCGCCCTTTTGGTCCGCGATTTCGGGCTGATCGAGGCGATGGGGGGGCATGAGTTCGGCTATCGTCAGGGAACGGAGAACCTGCCCGCGATCCTGGGCTTTGCGGCGGCATTGGCGCCAGGGGCGATCGTGCCGCCGGATGGCGCGGCGATGATGCAAGCGGTGCGCGACGCGGGTGGCGCCGTGGTCGGCGATGGCGCCTTCATCAAGGCGATCGCCATGCCCGGCAAATCGGCGGCGGCGCAGTTGATCCGCTTCGACGCGATGGGCTTCGCAGTCTCCGCGGGGAGCGCCTGTTCCTCGGGCACGCTGAAGCGCAGCCGCGCGCTCGCGGCCTTCGGCGTGCCCGAAGAGGTCGCCGCGAGGACGATCCGCGTGAGCTTTGGCTGGAGCACGACCGCGCAAGAAATTGACGCCTTCCGCGACGCCTGGCTGGAGGTGGCGCGGTGATCTATCTCGACTATCAAGCCACCACCCCGCTCGCCCCCGAAGCGCTCGACGCGATGCTCCCTTGGCTGCGCGACGGCCACGCCAACCCGCATTCCGCCCACGCCGCCGGCCGCGCGGCCAAGGCGGCGGTCGAGGTGGCGCGCGGGCAGGTGCTGAAGCTGCTCCCCGAAGGCGGGACGCTCGCCTTCACCAGCGGCGCTACCGAGGCGCTCAACTGGGCGATCAAGGGGACGCGAGGCCCGATCGTGACGATCGCAACCGAGCACGCGGCGGTGCTCGATACCGTCGCCGCCGAGGCGGCGGGGCGGGCGGTGACGGTGCTGCCGGTGGATGCCGAAGGGCTGATCGATCTCGAAGCCACCCGGGCGGCGATCGTGCCGGGTACGGGGCTGGTCGCGGCGATGCTGGTGAATAACGAGATCGGCGTGATCCAGCCGATCACCGAACTCGCCGCGCTCGCCCGCGCGGCGGGTGCCAAGCTGCTGGTGGACGCGGTGCAAGGCTTTGGCCGGGTGCCGGTGCCCGAAGCGGACTTCATCGCGCTCTCGGCGCACAAAATCCACGGGCCGAAGGGCATCGGCGCGCTGTGGTTCCGGGGCGAGCCGCCCGCCGCGCTGCTCCATGGCGGCGGGCAGGAATCAGGGCGATCGGGCACGCTTAGCCCCGCGCTCTGCGCTGGTTTCGGCGCGGCGGCGCGGCTCGCGGTGGCGCGGTTCGACGAGGACGCGGCCCATGTCGAGCGCCTGTTCGGGATCGCCCGCCAAGCGCTGGGGCCCGGCTGGACGATCAACGGCAGCGCAGCCCACCGTTATTGCGGCAATCTCAATATCCGCCGCGCCGGGCTCGATGTGGCGCGGCTGATTAGCGAGCTGCGCGACATCGCCTTTTCGGCGGGCTCGGCCTGCGCGAGCGGCTCGGGGCGGCCGAGCCACGTCTTGCGCGCGCTCGGCCTCTCGGACACAGAGGCGCGGTCGAGCCTCAGGCTCGGTTTCGGCCGCTACACGCGCGAGGAGGAACTGATGGAGGCGATCGAGCGGATCAACGCGGCGGCGGCGCGGCAATGATCCGCGTCCGCTTCATCGGCGCGGACGGCGCGGAGCAGGCGGTGGAAGCCCCTGTGGGTGAGCGGTTGCTCGACGTCGCGCAAAGGCACGGCCAGCCGCTGGAGGGTACGTGCGAGGGGCAGATGGCGTGTTCCACCTGCCATGTGATCATCGACGCGGCCGATTTCCCCCGCCTGCCGCCGCCGCGCGAGGAGGAGGAGGACATGCTCGATCTGGCGGTGGGCGCAACGCGCACCAGCCGGCTCGCTTGCCAGATCTGGCTGGACCCGGCGCTCGACGGGCTCACGGTACGGATGCCGCGCGAGACGCGGGATATGCGGGGGCGGTAGGCCGGTGCCTTAGCCTTTGGCAGCAAAACTGATCCGGGAAGCGCCACAGATCCTTCCCAGCTTTGCTGGGGAGGGGGACCATCGCGAAGCGATGGTGGAGGGGCAACGCCCTCTATCTGCCGGGGACACCCCTCTGTCACTCGCTGCGCGGGTGAGTTCCGAGTAAACCGTGCCCCGCACGGTTTAGGATCGTCCGGGGGACGATCCGACCCGGAACTCCCCTTGTAGGGGAAGAGCGGGGGAGGCTCGTAAAGCGCCGCTAACTTGATCCCAACCCCGCTTTCCCCCATATGGCGCGCGGGAGTCGGGCGGACGGTGCCGTCGCCAACCTGGTCAGGTCCGGAAGGAAGCAGCCACAACGATTTTCGCCCCGGGTCGTTCCGGCTCCCACCTCCCCCGACCCTCGAAGCGCCCGCTGCCGCACGAAATGCGCGGGCGCGGCTGGCTTCCTTGCAACATCATGTCCTTTGTGGCATCGGCATTGAGGGGTTGTAACAAGCGTACCACTATTTTGGGAACGCACGCCCGATGAGCGATGTGGACCAGGCGGTACGGCCGTCTATCCCGAAGCCTCTCGCCAATCCGATTCGCGACGCCGCCGATTGGCACCGGCTGCGTGACGCGGCGCGGCGTGATCCCGGCGGCTTTCACGGCGCGGCGGCGGCCAAGGCGATTCATTGGTTCGTCCCCACCGCCAATGCGTGGCTGAGCCAGAGCGAGGATGGCGCCTGGCACGGCTGGGACGCGGCCACCGCCGCGCCCGTCTCGCCTAACCTGCCCGCCGATTTCGCGCCTTGGACGACCGCGTTCGACGCCGCCGATCCGCCCCATTGGCGCTGGTTCGTGGGCGGGCGGACCAATGCCTGCTTCAACGAGGTCGATCGCCACATCCTCGCTGGCCATGGCGACGAGACGGCGCTGATCTTCGAAGGCGATCGGTGGGACATGGCGGCGGATGGCGGGCGCGGCGCGCCGGTCGACACCGTCCGGATCAGCCGCAAGCAGTTGCTGCTGGAAGTCGCCAAATGCGCCGTCGCGCTGCAGGCGCTGGGGCTGAAGGCGGGCGACCGGATCGCGCTCAACATGCCCTCGATCCTGCCGCAGATCTATTGGACCGAGGCGGCCAAGCGGCTCGGCATCGTCTACACGGCGGTGTTCGGCGGCTTTTCGGACAAGACGCTGAGCGACCGCATCCATGACGCCGGCGCGCGCGTGGTGGTGACGTGCGACGGCAGCTACCGCAACGCGCAGGTAGCACCCTTCAAGAACGCGTACACCGATCCGGCGCTCGACAATTATGTGCCGGTGGAAACCGCGCTGGCGGTGCTCGGCGCGCTCGATCTCGGCATCGCGGCGGCGGACGCGGCGACGATCACCGAGACCGTCGCGCAGACGCTTGCCGGCGAGACGACGGTCGAGCGATCGGACGTGATGCGCGGCGTGGGGCGCGCGCTGGCGGCGCTGGGCGAGAGCGGGCGGCTGAGCCCGGCGGACGCGGCGCGGGTGCGGATCGCCGCCGCTTCCGCGCTGGTCGAGCTGCCACCCCGTGTCGACGCGGTGATCGTCGTCCGCCACACCGGCCAGCCCGAGATGATCTGGCGCGGCGAGCGCGATCGCTGGAGCCACGATCTGACCGACGCCGCGCTCGCGACGATCCTCGCGGGCGCGGGGGTCGCGGACGAGGCGGCGCTGCTCGCGCTGCCGGACGCCGATTTCGTCCGCGCGATCTGGGCGTCGGCGCCGCCGCTCCCGGTCGATGCCGAATTCCCGCTGTTCATCATCTACACCTCGGGATCGACGGGGAAGCCCAAGGGCGTGGTCCATGTCCATGGCTATACCGCCGGCATCGCGCAGACCATGCCGATCGCGTTCGACGCCCGCGCGGGGGACGTGATCTATGTCGTCGCCGATCCGGGCTGGATTACGGGCCAAAGCTATCTCATCTCGGCGTCGCTGCTGACGCGCGTCACCTCGCTGATCTCCGAGGGCTCGCCGGTCTTCCCGCATTCGGGGCGGTTCGCGGCGATGATCGAGCGGCACGGCGTGACGATCTTCAAAGCGGGCGTCACCTTCCTCAAGTCGATCATGGCCGATCCGCACAATCTGGGCGATGTCGAGCGCTATGATCTGTCAAAGCTGCGTGTCGCGACCTTCTGCGCCGAGCCGACATCGCCGGCGGTGCAGGCGTTCGGGATGCGGCATGTCGTGCCGCAATATATCAACAGCTATTGGGCGACCGAGCATGGCGGCATCGCCTGGACGCATTTCTATGGCTGCGCCGATTTCCCCTTGCGGCCCGATGCGCACGCCTATCCGCTGCCCTGGATCCTGGGCGATGTGTGGGTGGAGGACGAAGCCGGCGCGGGCGGCGCGGGGCTGTTCGCGCGGGGCGCGGGAGACGGCACCGCCTGGCGCGCGGCCGAGGCGGGTGAGAAGGGCGAGATCGTCATCACCGCGCCCTATCCCTATCTCGCCCGCACCATCTGGGGCGATCCCGCCGGTTTCGCGGTGGAGAACGGTACCGTCGCGCCTGGCTGGCGTGGCGATGCCGAGCGCTGGGCGAGCACTTATTGGCGGCGCTGGCGCGGCACCTGGGCCTATACCCAGGGCGATTTCGCGATCCGCCACGCCGATGGCAGCTATTCCTTCCACGGTCGCAGCGACGATGTGATCAACGTCTCCGGCCACCGGCTTGGCACCGAGGAGATCGAGGGCGCGATCCTGCGCGACAAGGCGCTCGATCCGGCCTCTCCGGTCGGCAATGTGATCGTCGTCGGCGCGCCGCACCGCGAGAAGGGGCTGACCCCGATCGCTTTCGTCGCCCCCGCCGCCGGCCGGACGCTGACGATCGAGGACCGCCGCCGCCTCGCCGATCTGGTCCGCACCGAAAAGGGCGCGACGGCGGTGCCTTCGGACTTCATCGAGGTCAGCCAGCTGCCCGAGACGCGCAGTGGCAAATATATGCGCCGCATGGTCCGCGCGCTGGTGGAGGACGCCCCCGTCGGCGACGCGACGACCCTGCGCAACCCGGAGTCGCTCGACGAGCTGCGCGCGGCGATCAACGCTTGGCGGCGCAAGCAGCAGCTGTCCGACGAACAATCGCTGTTCGAGCGCTATCGCTATTTCCGGGTGCAATATAACCGCGTCGCGCCCGGCAAGAGGGTCGCGACCGTCACCGTCACTAACCCGCCGGTCAACGCACTCAACGAACGCGCGCTCGATGAGCTGGTGGTGGTGGTCGAGCATCTCGCGCGCAAGGACGATCTGGTCGCGCTGGTCTTCACCGGCGAGGGCAGCGCGAGCTTCGTCGCTGGCGCCGATATCCGCGAGATGCTGGAGATTCACAGCCTGGCGGATGCGCGGGTGCTGCCGAACAATGCGCAGCTGGCCTTCGCCAAGATCGAGCGGATGGGCAAGCCGTGCCTCGCCGCGATCCAGGGCGTGGCGCTGGGCGGCGGGATGGAGTTCGCGCTCGCCTGTCATTACCGCGTGGCGGACGCGACGGCGCGCTTCGGCCAGCCCGAAATCCGGCTGCGGCTGCTGCCCGGCTATGGCGGCACCCAGCGCCTGCCGCGCCTGCTCGGCGATCGGCGCGGGGCGGAAGGGGTGCGCGACGCGCTCGATCTGATCCTGGGCGGGCGCAGCATCGATGGCGCGGCGGCGGCGGCGATCGGCGTGGTCGATCGGCTGGTCGATGGCGCGGAGGACGCTTTGTCGGCCGCCCATGCCGCCGTGCGCGATTGGCTGCGCGATGGGGAAGCGAGCCCCCTCGGCCGTGCCTTCGCCGAGCGGCAGGCGGCGCTGGCGCGCTGGGAAGCGCCGGCGGGTGTCGATTTGGACGCCGTGCTCGCCGATGCGCATCTCGCGCGCATCCGGGCGCAGCTCGACTGGGCCGGGCGCGGCAAAGCGGGCGCGCGTGCGCTGGAGGCGGTGCGCACCGGGCTCGATCGGGGGATCAACGCCGGGCTGACCCGCGAGGCCGAATTGTTCGCCGAGGCCATCGTCGATCCCGAAGGCGGCCGCACCGGCATCCGCCAATTCCTCGATAAGGAAAGCGCCCCGCTGCCGGTTCGGCGCGACGGGGTGCATGACGAGGCGATGCTCGCCACGCGGGGCGCCGAACTCGAAGCGAGCGGCGACTTGCTCCCGCGCGGCGCGCCCTTCTTCCCCGGCGTAACGCCGCTGCCGAGCCACCAATATGCCTGGGGCGTCGCGCGCGATCCCGCGACGGGCGCCCCGCGCCACGGCCCGCCCGCCGGCCATGAGCGAGAGCTGATCGTGCCGGTCGACGCGCCGGGCGCGAACGACGCCTTGCTCTACATGCTGACCAGCGAGGTGAACTTCAACGATATCTGGGCGATCACCGGCATCCCCGTCTCGCCGTTCGACGCGCACGAGCAGGATTTCCAGACGACCGGCTCGGGCGGGCTTGCGCTGGTCGCCGCGCTCGGCAGCGAGGCGCGCGCCGAGGGGAGGTTGAAGGTCGGTGATCTGGTCGCGGTCTATTCGGGGACGAGCGATCTGCTCTCGCCCCAGGCCGGGCTCGACCCGATGTATGCCGGCTTCTCGATCCAGGGCTATGAGACGCCGACCGGGAGCCACGCCCAGTTCCTCGTCGCGCAAGCGCCCCAGCTGCACGTGCCGCCGCCCAACCTGACGCTCGAACAGGCGGGGGCCTATACGCTCAACTTGGGCACGATCACGCGCTGCCTGTTCACCACGCTGAAGATCGAGCCGGGACGGACGATTTTCGTGGAAGGCGCGGCGACGGGCACCGGGCTCGACGCGCTGCGCTCGGCGATCCGCACAGGGTTGAAGGCGACCGGCCTCGTCTCGTCCGAAGAGCGGGCGGCGGCGGTGCGGCAGGTCGGCGCGGTGGGCACGCTCAACCGGCGCGATCCGCGCTTCGCCACGCTGTTCACGGTCGTGCCGGAAGAGCCGGAGGCGGCGCGCGCCTGGGAGGCCGCCGGCGCGCCGCTGGTCGCCGAATATGCGGCGATGAACGGCGGGGCGCTCGCCGATTATGTCGTCAGCCATGCGGGCGAGACAGCGTTTCCGCGCAGCTTCCAGCTGCTTGCCGAAGGCGGCTCGCTTGCTTTCTACGGCGCCTCCTCGGGCTATCATTTCAGCTTCATGGGCAAGCCGGGGGAAGAGACGCCGGCCGAAATGCTCCGGCGGGCGGCGGCGCGGGGCGGGGAGAGCCTGCTGCTCTATTACGGGCCGGACAGCGCCGAACTGCTCGATACGCTCGCGCTGGAGATGATCGAGGCGGCGCGGCAATTCCATCTGCGTACCGTCGTCGCGACCACCACCGACGGCCAGCGCGATTTCCTCCAGTCGCTGGGGCTGGAGGAAGCGATCAAGGGCATCGTCAGCATCGAGAGCCTGCGCCGGCGCGAAGGGGCCAATTTCGATTGGCCGGCAACGCTCCCGCGCCTGCCGGACGCCAAGGCCGATATCGAGGCGTTCAAGGCGGCGGTGCGCGCCTATCAGGACCAGGTGATGAAGCCGTTCGGCGCCGCCATCGGCCGCATCCTGCGCTCCGCCGACAATCCGCGCGGCGCGCCGGACATCGTGTTCGAACGCGCGGCGCAAGATCGGCTCGGCGTCTCGACCTCCTTGGTCAAGCCGTTCACCGGCCGGGTGCTCTATGCGGAGGCGATGGCCGGGCACCGCTACACTTTCTACGCGCCCCAGGTCTGGACCCGCCAGCGCCGCATCCTGATGCCGAGCGCGTCGATCCTCGGCACCCATCTCTGCAACGCGGCCGAAGTTTCGCGGATGCACGACATGGTCGCCGCCGGGCTGCTCGACGTCGCCGAGCCGACGATGGTCGCCTGGGACGCGCTGCCGCTGGCGCATCAGGCGATGTGGGACAATGCCCATGCGGGCGCGACTTATGTCGTCAACCACGCGCTGCCCGAGGCGGGCCTGCGCACGCGCGACGAACTTTTCGAACGATGGGCGGCGGGCGACGCGAAGGAGTGACCGCGATGGCGAAGGAACGGGCAGCAGGCGGCACCGCGAGCGCGCGGATCATCGGCGGGCGACTGGCGGGCAAGATCGCGCTCGTCACCGGCGCGGCGGGCAATATCGGCGGGCATATCGTGCGCCATTATCTGCGCGAGGGCGCGACCGTGGTGCTCACCAGCCGTTCGGCGGAAAAGGGCGCGGCGGCGGCCCAGGCGGCGCTGGAGGAGGTCGGCGCGCCGCAGGATCGGGTGATGGTGGTCGCGATGGATGGCGGGGATCCCGCCACCGTCCGCGCCGGGGTGAAGGAGATTGTCGAGCGTTTCGGGCGGATCGACATATTGGTGAACAATGCGGGCTCGGCCGGCCCCAAGGCGCCGCTCGAACGTCTGCCGCTCGATGCCGAGGATCTGGCGGCGCTCCAGGCCGCAGGCGGCAGCGACAGCGAGACGCTGCGCGACGCGATCCGCAACATCTTCGGCGTCGCCTGGAACATGGCGCGGATGGTGGCGCCGGCGATGCCCGAGGGCGGATCGATCGTGAACGTCTCCACCATCTTCTCGCGCACGCCTTATTATGCGCGCACCGCCTATGCCGTGCCCAAGGCGGCGATGAACGCTTGGTCGCGCGAGTTGTCGCAGGAGCTGGGCGCGCGCGGCATCCGGGTGAACCTGGTCTATCCCGGCCCGATCGCTTCGGAGCGCATCCGCTCGGTTTTCGCCGCGATGGACAAGATGCGCGGCGACGAAGCGGGCGCGACCCAGGCGCATTTCTTCGATCTGATGGCGCTGGAACGCGGCGTCGATGGCGCGCCCAAGGCCAAGACTTTCCCGACGCCCGAGGATGTCGCCAAGACCTGCGTTTTCCTCGGCTCCGACGAGAGCGCGGCCTATACCGGCCATGATTTCGAAGTGACGCACGGGATGACCGTGCGCAAGGAATCGCGCTCCACTTATCTCTCGCGGCCGACGATGCGATCGATGGACGGGGCGGGGCTCGCGGTGCTGGTCGCGGGCGGGGACGGCTGGGAGGATGCGCTCGAGATCGCCAAGGTGTTGCTCGGCTGCGAGGCGCGGGTGCTTTTGGGTCTCTCGCGCCAGGCCGATGTCGCGATCGCCGAGGCGCGCGCCAAGGCCGAGGAATTGGGCGACCGGCTGCGCATCGTCCGCTTCAACCGCACCCAGCCGCGCGAGATGGAAGCCGCGCTCGACGGCTATTCGGCCGAAGTCGCGCCGATCACCAGCGCTTTGTTCCTGCCGTTTCACGACGCGGCGGAGTTCACCGGCCCGGTCACCGATACCGACGATGCCGCGATCGAGCGCTGGATGGATGTCGAGCTGTTCGGCGCGATCGCGCTCGCGCGCACGATGAGCCGCTATTGGAAGCGGCACGACAATCTGCTGCAGGAGCCGCGCTTCGTTTTCCTCTCCAACCCCAGCGACGGCGCGGGCGACATCTACGCCAACATGCTGCGGGCGGCGACCGAGCAGCTGATCCGCATCTGGCGCGACGAGAGCGCGGTGGACGTGACGCATGGGCGGCGTCGCCTGGCCGAATGGGGCAACCAGATCGTCCGCTTCACCAATCGCGAGGCGGAGAATATCCGCTTCGCCGCCGCGCACGCCGCGCGCATCCTGCTGAAGGAAGCCAAGCTCAGCGACGTGACGCTCTACGTGCCGGCCTCGATCGGCGAGGCGACCGGCGCGCGCAAGGCGATCCCCGGCTTTTCGGAGAACATCACCGGGCTCCATCTGGGCAAGGTGGCGCTGATCACCGGCGGTTCGGCGGGCATCGGCGGGCAGGTCGCGCGGCTGCTCGCGCTCGCCGGCGCCAAGGTGGTGATGGTGGCGCGGCGCGAGAGCGAACTCGCCGTCGCCCGCGCGCGGATCGTCGCTGAGCTGGAGGAGATCGGCTTCGCGGGCGTCGAGCGGCGGGTGCAGACGATCAAGGGCGATGTCGCCGATTTCGACAGTCTGAAAGCGGCGGTCGACGCGACGATCAAGGCGTTCGGGCGGATCGACTATCTGATCAACAATGCCGGCGTCGCGGGCGCCGAGGAGATGGTCGTCGATATGAGCGTGGAGGCGTGGAACCACACGCTCGACGCCAATCTCGTGTCGAACTTCGCGCTGATCCACCATGTCGTGCCGCTGATGAAGGCGCAAGGGTCCGGCTATGTGCTGAACGTCTCGAGCTATTTCGGCGGGGAGAAATATCTCGCGGTCGCCTATCCCAACCGCGCCGATTATGCCGTTTCCAAGGCCGGGCAGCGCGCGATGGTGGAGGCGCTGGCGCGTTATTTCGGGCCCGAAGTCCAGTTCAACGCGATCGCGCCCGGCCCAGTGGCGGGCGACCGATTGGCGGGGACGGGCGGGCGGCCTGGTCTGTTCGAGCGGCGCGGCAAGCTGATCCTGGAGAATAAGCGGCTGAACGCGGTCCACCGCGCGGTGGTGAAGGCGATCCGCCGCGGCGCGCGGGTGGAGGCGGTACTCTCCCGCCTCTCGCGCAATGACACGGTGCGGATCAGCCATGATACGCAGAACCCGCGCGAACTGCGCGATCTCGCGCTCGCCTGCGCGCGCGAAGGGGACGGGGTGTGCAGCTGGGATCGCTATCTGCTCACCCCCGGCATCGCCGCTCGGCTCGTGCAGCGGCTGCGCCAGGGCGGCTATTTCCTCGATAGCCCCGATTGGGCGGAAAAGCCCGACACGGCCGAGGCCAATGGCGGCTGGCTGCTGCGCGTGCCGCCCGAGGACGCGCCGTTCCTGCCGGCCGACAAGATCGCCGAGGAAGCCAAGAAGGTCGGCTCCGGCGTGCTGCGCCAGCTCTATCTCGGCAAGATGCCGACCGAGGCCGATGTCGCGCAGGCGACCGTCTTCTTCCTGGCCGATCGCGCGGTTTCGGGCGAGACGTTCATGCCCTCGGGCGGGCTCAACGTCGAACGCTCGACCACCGAGCGCGAGCTGTTCGGCGGGCCGAAGCGCGAACGGCTCGATCAGATGCGCGGCAAGACGGTGTGGCTGGTCGGCGAGCATCTGGTCGATCACCTGGCCGAGACGGCGCGCGAGCTGGTGAACGAGTGCCATGTCGCCCGTGTCGTGCTCATCAGCCGGAGCGAGGAGGGCGCGGCCGCCCTGCGCGAAGCGCTCGCCGATCTGCCGGCCGAGCAGCTGGCGTTCCACAGCAGCGGCGCCGGGCTGGAGGCGGCGCTCGACGAGGCCTATCGCCATTGGGGCGCACCGATCACCGTCGTCTCGACCCCGTTCGTCCCGCTGCCGACGCGGCTGTTCGACACCGAGGCGCCGCTTTCGATCGAGGACTTCCGCGAGATGATCGCGGCGAACCTGACGCATCATTTCCGCCTGTCGCGCAAAGTCTCGCTCTATGACGGTTGCCAGCTGGTGCTGGTGTCGCCCGATGTCGGGGTGGACGATCGCAGCCCGGCCTTCGCGCTCGCCAATTTCCTGAAGACGACGCTCCACGCCTTCACCGCGACCTTGGCGGTGGAGAATGAGCGGCTGGTGCATGAAGTGCCGACCAACCAGATCAACCTCACCCGCCGGGTCCGCTCCGAGGAGCCGCGCGACCTGGACGAGCATCTGGAGGAAGTGCGCCGCTTCGCCCGCGCGGTGCTGTTGCTCGGCGCGCCGTTGCCCGACGCCGAGGATTCGCGTTACCGTGCGCGCATCTATCGCGGCATGTCGATGACGGTGTGATGTACCTGCCGTTCGAAAAGGCGATCGAGGCGCTCGACCGGCGCGCCGTCGAACTGCGCGACGCAGGCGAAGACGCCGAGGCGCGGCTGCTGGAAGAGCGCGCCGCGCGCCAGCTGGCGCATCTCTACAGCCAGCTGGGCCCGTGGGAGCGCACCCAGATCGCCCGTCACCCGGCGCGGCCGCATATCAGCCATTTCGTCAACGGCTTGTTCGAGGACTTCCTGCCGCTCGCGGGCGACCGCGCCTTCGCCGACGATCCCGCGTTGCTCGGCGGGCTGGCGCGGCTGGATGGCCGGCGGGTGATGGTGATCGGCCATGCCAAGGGCGAGGATACCGCCGGGCGGCTGAAGCATAATTTCGGCATGGCGCGGCCCGAAGGCTATCGCAAAGCGGTGCGGCTGATGCAGCTGGCCGATCGCTTCGGCCTGCCGGTGATCACTCTGGTCGATACCCCCGGCGCCTTTCCCGGCATCGACGCCGAGGCGCGCGGGCAGGCGGAGGCGATCGCGCGGGCGACGGCGGCGTGCCTGGAGCTGACCGTGCCGCTGGTCGCGGTGATCACCGGCGAGGGTGGCTCGGGCGGGGCGGTGGCGCTCGCCTCGGCCAATCGCGTGTTGATGCTGGAACACAGCGTCTATTCGGTGATCAGCCCCGAAGGCTGCGCCTCGATCCTGTGGCGCAGCGCCGCGCGCGCGCCCGACGCGGCCGAGGCGATGCGAGTGACGGCGGTCGAGCTGCTGCGCCTGGGGGTGATCGATCGGATCGTCTACGAACCGCCCGGCGGCGCGCACCGCAATCCGGATGCGACGATCCGGCGGGTGAAAGTCGCGCTCGGCGAGGAGCTGATGGCGCTCGGCGCGAGCAACGGCGAAGCACTACGCCGCCAGCGCCGCGCCAAGTTCCTGGCGATGGGCGGCTGAACGGGGCGCGGCGCTCGACGGACGGAGCGGACCGCAGCTGGACCCGCTTCCCCAGCCCGTGCATTCTGCCGGGATGCTCTATCAGCCCCGCCTCACGCGCGCCGTTTTCAGCCAGAGCCTGGCCGCCGACGTGGCGATCGTCGGCGGCGGGTTCAGCGGCGCGCTGCTCGCGATCAACCTCTGGCGCCATGGCGGCGGGCGGGTGCTGCTGATCGAGCGGGGGCCGCGCGCGGGATGCGGCGTCGCGTACAGTGCCCGTGCGCCGGAACATCTGCTCAACGTGCGCGCTGGCAATATGAGCGCCTTTCCCGACGATCCCGGCCATTTCGTGCGCTGGCTCGCGGCGCGCGGCGCTGGCGAGGCAAGCGATTTCGTCCCGCGCGCGACTTATGGTGCCTATATCGCCGAGCTGCTGCGCGATGCAGAGGCGCAGGGCGGGGTGACGGTGCTGCGCGATACGGTGATCGACGTGATTCCGGCGGGCGAGGGGGTAGTGCTCGCGCTTGCCCAAGGCGCCGCGATCGTGGCGGGGCGGGCGGTGCTCGCGCTCGGCAATCTGCCGCCGCACGCGCCGCCGGGGATCGATCCGGCGGCGCTCGGCCCGGCCTATATCGCCGATCCGTGGGAGGGCGATCCGGCCGCCGGGCTGGAGACGGAGGACAGCGTATTGCTGCTCGGCACCGGGCTCACCGCGATCGACGCGGTGATGACGCTCGACGCGGCGGGCTTCACCGGGCGGATCGTCGCGCTCTCCCGGCGTGGGCTGGTGCCGCGCGCGCATGGGCCGGCGGGCGCGGTGCCGGCTCATGCGGAGGCGCTGCCCCGGCGTGCGGTCGCGCTGTTGCGGATGGTGCGCGCGCGGGCCGAGACCCAGGGCTGGCGGGCGGCGGTCGACAGTCTGCGGCCGGTGAGCCAGGCGCTCTGGGCCGGCGCGCCGGCCGCCGAGCGCGCGCGCTTCCTGCGCCACTTGCGCCCCTGGTGGGATGTCCACCGTCACCGCCTCGCCCCCGAAATCGCCGCGCGGGTGGCGGCGCTGGAGGCGCAAGGGCGGCTGCGCTTCGCCGCGGGCAAGCTGATCGAGGCGCGCCCGATGGCGGCGGGCGCCGAGGTTCGCTGGCGGGTGCGCCATGGCGAACGGATCGAGACGCTGCGAGTGGCGCGGATCGTCAACTGCACCGGCCCGCTCGGCGACCTGACGCAAAGCCGCGACCCACTGCTCCGCCGCTTGATCGACGCCGGCGCGATCCGTGCCGATGCCCACCGGCTGGGGCTCGACGTCGATGCCCAGGCGCGGGTGATCGACGCCGCCGGCCACGCGCAGCCGGGGCTGTTCGCGGTGGGGCCGATCACGCGAGGCGCCTTTTGGGAGGTCACCGCCGTGCCCGATATCCGCCGCCAGGTTTGGGACCTTGCCCGCCGCCTGACCAACGCCCATTGGGTGGAAGGCGAGGGGCTGTGATTACAACCCCGTCGTCTCGATGCCGAGACCGGGCAGGGTGATGGCGACGATTGGCTGATCGAAGGCAAGGGTGCGGTGCTGGGTGTAGGCCCCGGCTTCCGGTTGCCAGAGCTGATGGATCGTTCGCCCGCTCACATCGACCACCCAATATTCGGGGATAGCGGCGCGGGCGTAGAGGGCGGCTTTGTCCCGGCTGTCATAGCTGAGCGTAGAAACGGAAATTTCAATCACCAAAGCAATCGAAGGCAATATAATGGGGCCTTCGACGCGAGGATTGCTTGTTAGCACAATATCGGGTTGAGGCATGCTATGCTCGCTCAGCAGAACGCTGGCGGAGACAGGATAGTAAGAGCTTTCCAGCGTCTTTAGGGTCTGACGCAGGCGGAATACCAACTCTTCGCGAACAAAACCGTGCCGAAGAAATTCAGGCGCCATTATGATCACATCCCCCTCGATGAGTTCGGTTCTGGCCGAGCCAAAGCTGCCACTTTGGGCAAGACCGAGATAATCTTCGATGCGCAGGCGATATTTACCCGGAGGGAGGGCGGCGGCGATGTTCATGCGGAGAAGATAGCACTCCAGAGGCCTCCAACCAAGCTACCGGGGATCGCTTGAGTGCGGGCGCGCGTTGGAACATATATAGAACATATGCCCGCGCCCTCGATTCGCCTCCTCCAGCGCCGCCTGTCGCTGATCGAGCGCCGCCCCGCTTCGGCGGCGGGCGTGATGCGCACCGGACACGACGCGCTCGATCAGGCGCTCGGCGGCGGGGTCGCGCGCGGGCGGCTGCATGAGCTGTTCGCGCTCGACGCCGAGGAAGCGGGGAGCGCCGCCGGGTTCGCCGCGGCGCTCGCCCGGCGGCTTGGCGCGGGGGTGCTGTGGCTGCGCGAGGAAGCGGCCGAGCGGCGCGGCGGGCTCTATGCCGAAGGGCTGGCCGAGATCGGGCTTGATCCCGCCCGGCTGATCCTGGGGGTGCTGCCCGATGCGCAGAGACTGCTCCGCGCCGCCGCCGATGCGCTACGCTGCCCCGAGATCGGGGTGACGGTGATCGAGCTATGGGGCGCCCCTCGGCTGCTCGATCTCACCGCCAGCCGCCGCCTGGCGCTGGCGGCGGAAGGATCGGGCGTCACCGCGCTGATGCTGCGCATCGCCGCCGAGCCCGCGCCCAGCGCCTGCCAGACGCGCTGGCGCATCGCCCCGGCGCCCTCCGTGGCGCTTCCCGCCAATGCCCCGGGGGCGCCCGCCTGGACCATCGAATTGTTGCGCCAACGCGGCCGCCCGCCTGGCGGACCCTGGCGCGTGGAGTGGAGACGTGACGAAGCCGCGTTCAGCGAAAGCCCGGCGCTACCTGGCGCTCTGGTTCCCCTATCTGCCGATCGATCGGGTGGCGCGGACCCGCCCGCCGGGCTTCGCCGCGCCGGCTGACCAGGGCCCGCTGGTGCTGACCGAGCGCCAGCGCGGTGCGGTGCGGCTGGTCGCCTGCGCGCCCGAGGCGGTCGCGCTCGGCATCGTGCCGGGCTTGACGCTGGCCGACGCCCGCGCGCGCGTGCCCGAACTCGCGGTGCTCGAGGCCGATCCGCGCGCCGATGCCCAGTGGCTGGAGGCGATCGGCGACGCCTGCGATCGCTTCAGCCCGATCGTCGCGCTTGATCCGCCGAGTGGGGTGACGATCGACATGACCGGCGTCGCGCATCTGTTCGGCGGCGAGGCGGGGCTGGTCGCGGCGGTCGAGGCGCGGATGGCGCGGTGGAGCGACCATCTCCGCCACGCGCTCGCCGCGACCCCCGAAGCCGCGCAGGCACTCGCCCGCTTCCAGACCGCGCCCGCGCCGAGCGAGGGGGCCGCCTTGCGCCGGCTGCCGGTCGCGGCTTTAGGTCTCGACGCGGACGAGGCGCGCGCGCTGCGCCAGGCGGGGCTCAAGACGATCGGCGATCTGGCCGATCGCCCCGCCGCGCCGCTCGCCGCACGGTTCGGCGAGGGGCTGGTCGATCGGCTCGATCGGCTGCTGGGGCAGGCGGCGAAACCGCTCGATCCGCTGCGCCCGCCGCCCGCGATCCAGGTCGAGCGGCGCTTCGCCGAGCCGATCGCCCGGCATGACGATGCGCTGGGGGTGATCGAGGAACTGCTCGGCGAAGCGGCGGAACTGCTCGAAGCGCGCGGGCGGGGTGGGCGCGCGTTCGTCGCGCGGCTTTATCGCAGCGACGGGCGGGTGTTCAGCCTGGCCATCGAGAGCGCCCAGCCGCAGCGCGCGCCCGAACCGCTGATGCGCTTGTTCCGCGAGCGGATCGGCGCGCTCGCGGATCCGATCGATCCGGGCTTCGGCTTCGATCTGATCCGTTTGAACGTCCCCCGGCTGGAGCCGCTGGGGCCGACCCAGCTCGCGCTCGAAGGGGGCGCCGTGGCGACGGAAGCAATGACGGCGCTGGTCGATCGGCTGAGCACCCGGATCGGGCGCGGCCGGATCAAGCGCTTCGCCCCGCGCGACACGCATCTGCCCGAACAGGCGGTGCTCGCGCTGCCCGCGGTCGAGCTCGCGACTCCCGCGCCCTGGCCGAGCCCCCAACCCGGCGAGCCGCCCTTGCGTCCGCTGCACCTGTTCGATCCGCCCCAGCCGGTCGAGGTGATCGCCGCGGTGCCCGATGGTCCGCCGCAGCGCTTCCGCTGGCGCCGCACGCTGCACGAAGTCGCGCGCTATGAGGGGCCGGAGCGGATCGCGCCCGAATGGTGGCGCCGCGCGCCCGACAAGCCTGGGCTCACCCGCGATTATTACCGAGTGGAGGATGTGCGCGGCCGCCGCTTTTGGCTGTTCCGCCACGGGCTGTACGAGGCGGAAAGCGCCGCCCCCCGCTGGTACGTCCATGGCCTGTTCGCATGAGCGGTTTCGCCGAACTGGTCGCGGCGACTCATTTCTCCTTCCTGCGCGGGGCCTCCGCTCCGTCGGACATGGTCGGGCGCGCGCTGGCGCTGGGCTTGAGCGGGCTGGGGATCGCCGATCGCAACACGGTCGCCGGGGTGGTCCGCGCGCATGTCGCCTGGCGCGGGACGAAACGCCGAGCGGAAGAGGCGGGGCAGACGGTGCCCGACTTCCGCCTGGTGGTCGGCGCGCGGCTGGTGTTCGCCGATGGCACGCCGGATATCGTCGCCTATCCGCTCGATCGCGCCGGCTGGGGGCGGCTGTGCCGGCTGTTGAGCGCGGGCAATCTGCGCGCGGTGAAAGGCGATTGCGTGCTCCGGCTCGACGATCTGCTGATGTTTCACGAAGGGCTGGCGCTGATCGTGCTGCCCGAGACGAGCGGCGAGCCGCCCGAGCTTCACCCCGATCCGCCCGATTATCCGCGCGAACCCGAAGCGCCACTCAGCCTGGTGCAGCCGCCGGGCTTAAGCGCCTTGCTCGATCGACTGGCGGGCGTGGCGCCCGGCCGAGTGTGGCTCGGTGCGAACCTGCCGCATCACGGCCGCGACGCGCGCCGCCTGGCCCAGCTCGCCACGCTCGCCGAGGCGGCGCGCGTCCCCCTGCTCGCAACCAACGACGCGCTCTATGCCGGGCCGGAGGCGCGCGCGCTGCATGATGTGCTGAGCTGCATCCGCTTCGGCACGACGATCGCCGAGGCGGGCAAGAGGCTGGAGGCCAATGCCGAGCGTCACTTGAAGCCGGGCGCCGAAATGGCGCGCCTGTTCCGCGCGCACCCGCAGGCGATCGCCGAAAGCGAAAAGCTGCTCGCTATGATCGACTTCGATCTCGATCAGCTGCGCTACCAATATCCGAGCGAACCCGTGCCCGAGGGGTGGGATGCGCAGGATTGGCTGGAGCACATCACAACACAAGCCGCCGAGGCGCGCTACGGCACCCCGCTGCCGCCCAAGGTCCGCGTCAAGCTGGACGAGGAGTTCAGGCTCATCCGCCAGCAGCGCTTCGCCCATTATTTCCTGACGGTCCATGATCTAGTGAAATTCGCCCGCGCGCAGAGCCCGCCGATCCTGTGCCAGGGACGGGGCAGCGCGGCCAATTCGATCGTCTGCTTCCTGCTCGGCGTCACCTCGGTCGATCCGCTGCAATATGATCTGCTCTTCTCGCGCTTCGTCTCGGCCGAGCGCGGCGAGCCGCCCGATATCGATGTCGATTTCGAGCATGAGCGGCGCGAGGAGGTGATGCAGTATGTCTATCGCCGCTATGGCCGCCACCGCGCCGCCATCGCCGCGACAGTGATCCATTACCGGCCCCGGAGCGCGGTGCGCGAGGTCGGCAAGGTGCTGGGGCTGACCGAGGACGTCACCGCGCGGCTCGTCAGCACCGTCTGGGGCAGCTTCGCGCGCGATCTGCCCGAGGAACGGCTGCGCGAGGCGGGGTTCGATCCCGATCAGCCCGAGCTACGCCGGCTGATGCTGCTCGTCGGGCAATTGCTGGAGACGCCGTTCCCACGCCACTTGTCGCAGCATGTCGGCGGCTTCGTGCTGACCGAGGATCGGCTCGACGAGACGGTGCCGGTGCACAACGCCGCGATGGCGGGGCGCACTTTCATCGAATGGGACAAGGACGATATCGACGCGCTCGGCCTGATGAAGGTCGATGTCCTCGCGCTCGGAATGCTCACCTGCATCCAGAAGGCGTTCGTGCTGATGCGCCAGCATGGGCTTGGCGAGCATGATCTGGAGGTCGATCTCGCGGCGGACGACGAAGCCGTGTTCGACATGCTGTGTGAAGGCGACAGCATCGGCGTGTTCCAGGTGGAAAGCCGTGCGCAGATCAACATGCTGCCGCGGCTGAAGCCGCGCACGCTTTACGATCTGACGGTGCAGGTCGCGATCGTCCGCCCCGGGCCGATCGAAGGGGAGATGGTGCATCCTTATCTCCGCCGCCGCGCGGGGGAGGAGGCGGTCGATTACCCCTCTCCCGCGCCGCCGAACGATCCCGATGAGCTCAGGAACCTGCTCGGGCTCACTTACGGCGTGCCGATCTTCCAGGAACAGGCGATGAAGCTGGCGATCACCGCCGCCGGCTTCAGCCCGGAAGAGGCCAATCAGCTGCGCCGCGCGATGGCGACGTTCCGCAATGTCGGCACGATCAGCAGTTTCCGCGACAAGATGATCCGGGGGATGACCGCGCGGGGCTATACTGCCGAGTTCGCCGCGCGCTGCTTCAAGCAGATCGAGGGGTTCGGCAGCTATGGCTTCCCGGAAAGCCACGCGCTGTCCTTCGCGCGGCTCGTTTATGTCTCGGCCTGGATCAAATGCCATCACCCGGCGGTGTTCGCCTGTGCGCTGCTCAACAGCCAGCCGATGGGCTTCTACGCCCCGGCGCAGATCGTCCGCGACGCCCGCGCGCATGGGGTAGCGGTGCGCGCGGTGGACGTGAACCATAGCGGCTGGGACAACCGCCTGGAGCCGGCGGGCGGGGCGCTCGCGCTGCGGCTGGGCTTCCGCCAGATCGATGGGTTTCGCGAAGCCTGGGCCGAGGCGATCACCGGTGCGCGGGGCGACGGCTATGCGAGCGTCGAGGCGCTCGGCCAGCGCGCCGGGCTGCCGCGCGGCGCGCTGTCGCTGCTCGCGGAGGCGGACGGCTATGGCACGCTCGGCCTCTCGCGGCGCGAGGCGCTATGGGAAGCGCGCCGCCAGCCGGAGGGCGAGCTGCCGCTCTTCGCCGCCGCTCGCGCGCGCGAGCTGGGCGAAGAACCGGCGATGGCGCTCCCCGCGATGCCGGCGAGCGAGGAAGTGGTCGCCGATTATCAGACCTTACGCCTGTCGCTGAAGGACCATCCCTTACGCTTCCTGCGCCCCGCGCTTCGGGCCGAAGGCGTGCTCAGCTGCGCCGAAACCAGCGCCGCCAAGAGCGGCAAGCGTGTGCGCACCGCGGGCGTGGTGCTCGTCCGCCAGCGGCCGGGCAAGGGCAATGCGATCTTCATCACCATCGAGGACGAGACGGGGATCACCAACGTCCTGCTCTGGGCGCGGCGGTTCGAGGCGTATCGCCGCGCGGTGATGGCCTCTCGCCTGATGCTGGTGGAAGGCGAGGTGCAGCGCAGCCGCGAGGGCGTGGTCCATCTGATCGCTGCCCGCGTCGAGGATCGCAGCGCCTTGCTCGCCCGACTGACCGAGGGCGAGCCGCCGGTGCCGCTCCTCTCGCGCGCGGACGAGGTGAAGCGCCCGGTCGAGCATCGCCACCCGCGCGACGTGCGGGTGCTGCCGAGATCGCGGGATTTTCATTGAAGTACAACGTTCCACTGCTTCACACGCAGCTCCTCCCCCGGCGGGAGAGGGGGACCATTTGCGGAGCGAATGGTGGAGGGGTAGCCCCCTATATCTGCCGGGGACACCCCTCCGTCACCCGCTTCGCGGGTGAGTTCCGGGTAAACCGTGCCCCGCACGGTTTAGGATCGTCCGGGGGACGATCCGACCCGGAACTCCCCTTGCGGGGGAGGAACTTAAGGCCAGCACAGCTTAGGCTGAACACCCCCAAACCCGATGACGCCCCGGCCAAAGCCCGCTACAGCCCCCCGCATGGCGCAACCGCTGCATATCCTCCACCTCCATTCCAGCTTCGATCTCGGCGGCAAGGAAGCGCGCGCGGTGCGGCTGATGAACGCTTTCGGCGATCGCGCGCGGCACACGATCATCTCCGGCGTGCCCGAGGCGCTCGGCGCGCGCGACGCGATCGCCAAGGGCATCAAGTACGAGATCGCGCAGGAACAGCTGCCGCTCACCGGCCGGCCTTCCGTCAACCGCTATCAGGCGATCGCGCGCTATATGCTGCGCTTCGATCTGGTGCTCACCTATAATTGGGGCGCGATCGACGGGGTGATGGCGCGCCGCGTGTTCACCAAGGGGCAGCCGGGCCTCGTCCATCACGAAGACGGCTTCAACGCCGACGAGGCGGGCGGGCTGAAGCGCGAGCGCAACGTCTATCGCCGCTTCGCGCTCGGCGCGGCGCACCGGTTGGTCGTGCCCTCGGCGGTGCTCGAGGATATCGCGCTCGGGGTGTGGAAACAGCCGCGCGCGCGGGTGCAGCGGATCAGCAACGGCATTCCGGTCGCGCGCTACGCCAAGCCCGACCGCCACGCGATCCCCGGCTTCAAGCGCCAAGAGGGCGAGCTGGTGATCGGCGCGATCGCGGGCCTGCGCGAAGTGAAGGACCTGCCGCTGCTCGTCCGCGCGGTCGGCGGCTTGCCCGGGCGCGCGCGGCTGGTGATCGTGGGCGAGGGGCCCGATCGCGCGCGGATCGAGGCAACCGCCCGCGCGATGGGGATGGCGGACCGGGTGCATCTGCCCGGCTTCCTGCCCAAGCCGGAGCGCTATGTCGGGTTGTTCGATGTCGTCGCGCTTTCGTCCTATAGCGAACAATTCCCGATCGCGGTGATCGAGGCGATGGCGGCCGGCAAGCCGGTCGTGGCGCCACCCGTCGGCGACATCCCGGTGATGATCGCGCCCGAGAATCTGCCTTTCATCGCCAAGCACCGCGACGAGGTGCATCTGCGCGACGCCCTGCAATTGCTCGCGCAAGACCCCGCGGCGCGGGCGCGGGTGGGCGCCGCCAATCAGGCGCGCGCGGCGGCGGAATTCGATGAGGCGCGGATGATCGCCGCCTATGCCGCGCTCTATGCCGAGGCCGCGCGCCGGCCCGGTGCGCTCGGTAGATTTTGATCCGCTAACGCGGATGCGGTGCCAGCCCGCTCCCCCACCCGGCCACCCAGATGATACTGCCGTTGGGTGGCCGGGTGGGGGAGCGGGCTGGCACCGATGCTCGTTCAGCCCGGGCTGAACGAGCCCACCTCCGCCATTTCCCGGTCGATTCTTGGCAGAATTGTGCTAAGAATATGGCTGGCGCGTTGGGAGATGTGCGTGTTCAAGGGGTTACGGCCGATCGTCTATGGCGGCCAGGAAGTGTGGCCGCTGATCGAAGGCGGCAAGGGCGTTTCGGCCACCAACCATGCGAGCGCGGGGGCCTGGGCGGCCGCGGGGGGCATCGGCACGGTCTCGGCGGTGAACGCCGACAGCTATGACGCCGAAGGCAAGATCATCCCGCAACTCTATCGCGCGCTCACCCGGCGCGAGCGGCACGAAGAACTGATCCAATATGCGATTGACGGCGCCGTGCAGCAGGTGCGCCGCGCGTGGGAGATCGCCGGCGGCAAAGGCGCGATCAACATCAACGTGCTGTGGGAGATGGGCGGCGCGCAGCGGGTGCTGCACGGCGTGCTGGAGCGGACGCGGGGCATGGTCTCCGGCGTCACCTGCGGCGCGGGGATGCCGTATAAGCTTTCCGAGATCGCCTCGCACTACGGCGTTTCCTATCTGCCGATCGTCAGTTCGGCGCGCGCCTTCCGCGCGCTGTGGAAGCGGGCTTATTCCAAGGCGGCCGAGTGGCTCGCGGCGGTGGTTTATGAGGATCCCTGGCTCGCCGGCGGGCATAATGGCCTGTCCAACGCCGAGGACCCGCGCCAGCCGGAGGACCCGTACCCCCGCGTGAAAGCGCTGCGCGAGACAATGCGCGAGGGCGGCATTCCGGACAGCGTGCCGATCGTGATGGCGGGCGGCGTCTGGTATCTGCGCGATTGGGAGCATTGGATCGACAATCCCGAGCTCGGCGCGATCGCTTTCCAGTTCGGCACGCGGCCGCTGCTGACGCAGGAAAGCCCGATCCCCCAGATGTGGAAGGAAAAGCTCACCCAGATCGAGCCGGGCGAAGTGCTGCTCCATCGCTTCTCGCCGACCGGTTTCTATTCGAGCGCGGTGCGCAACCCGTTCCTGCGCGCGCTGGAGGCACGCTCCGAGCGGCAGATCGCCTATTCCACCGAACAGGCGGGCGATCACCAATATCAGCTCGATGTCGGGGTGAAGGGCAAGAATTTCTGGGTGACGCTGAACGACCTGCAGCGCGCGCGCGAATGGCACGGCCATGGCTTCACCGAAGCGCTGAAGACGCCGGACAATACGTTGGTGTTCGTCACGACCGTCGAGAAGGCCGAAATCCGCAAGGATCAGGCCGATTGCATGGGCTGCCTAAGCCAGTGCCAATTCTCGTCCTGGGCGGATAGCGAGACCAACTCGACCGGGCGGCTCGCTGATCCGCGCAGCTTCTGCATCCAGAAGACGCTGCAAGAGATTGCCCATGGCGGCGATCCCGAACGGAATCTGATGTTCGCCGGCCACGCGGCGTATAAGTTCAAGCAGGACCCGTTCTATTCGAACGGCTTCGTGCCCACCGTGAAGCAGCTGGTCGACCGGATTTTGACCGGGGATTGAGACAACGGCCTCTCTTCCGTCATGCCGGATTTGTTCCGGCATCCACTGTGGTCTGGCTTAGTGGAGGCGATCCCTCGCGCGACCGTGGACCCCGGAACAAGCCCGAGGTGACGGCTAGGCTTTAGCCCGAACCTTCCGGATAGTCCGCGCGCAGGAAGTAGAGCCCGTCCGGCGGCGCGTTGAGCCCCAGCGCGGCGCGGTCTCGCGCTTCCAGCGCGGCGCGCAGATCGTCTGGCGTCCATTTGCCCTGCCCGACCAGCGCGAGGCAGCCGACCATCGAGCGCACCTGATGATGCAGGAACGAGCGCGCCGAGGCGAAGACGCGGATCACCGCGCCCTCGCGCACCACCGCCAGCCGATCGAGCGTGCGTACCGGGCTGTCGGCCTGGCAATGGACCGAGCGGAAGGTGGTGAAGTCGTGCCGCCCCACCAGTACCGCCGCGCCTTCGGCCATCGCGCCCTCGTCCAGCGGCACCGGCACGCGCCAGGCGAGCCCGCGTTCCAGCGTCAGCGGCGCCCGGCGGTTGACGATGCGATATTCATAATGGCGTGCGGTGCACGAAAAACGCGCGTGCCAATCATCGGGCACCTCGACGCAATCGATGATCGCGACCGGATCGGGGCGCAGCAGCGCGTTGAGGCCCTCCATCAGCCGAAACGGCGTGATCGGCCGCGCCAGATCGAGATGCGCGCGCATCGCGAGGCCATGGACACCGGCATCGGTCCGTCCGGCGCAGTGCAGCGTCGCGACTTCGTGCGCCAGCCGCGCGACCGCGTTCTCGATCGCTTCCTGCACGCTCGGCCCATGCGCTTGGCGCTGCCAGCCCATGAAGGGGCGGCCGTCATATTCCACCGTCAGCGCGAAACGAGTCACAGCCGCGTGCCCGGCGGGATGGGGAAGCCGCGTAGGAAGTCCCCCACATCCATAGGTCCACGGCCGGCACGTTGGACAATGAGCGGGCGGACCGCTCCAACCCGGCATCCGATCGCCAACTGATCATCAAGTACCAATCCAGGCTCGGCGGCAAAATCGACTGAATAATCGTGTCCGCTTGTCTGAATGCGCGCCTCAAGGATGCGGATGCGCTCGCCCCGAACCTCGAACCAAGCTCCGGGATAAGGGCTAAAGGCGCGTATCTGCCGCTCGATCTGAAGGGCGCCCGTGCTCCAATCGAGCCTTGCTTCGGCCTTGTCGATCTTGCTTGCGTAAGTGACCCCATCCTCGGGCTGCGGCATTGGCGGGTGGCCGGGTAGGTCGGCGAGCACTTGCACCATCAGCCGCGCGCCGAGTTCGGCGAGTTCGGCAGTTAGGACCCCGGCAGTCTTATGGCCGATCGCCGTCCGTCCTTCAAGCCGCACCGGGCCGGTATCGAGCCCGGCTGCCATCTGCATGATCCCGACCCCCGTCTCCTCATCCCCGGCCAGGATCGCGCGCTGGATCGGCGCCGCCCCCCGCCAGCGCGGGAGTAGCGAGCCATGGACGTTGAGGCACCCGTGCATCGGCACCGCCAGCACCGCCTTGGGCAGGATCAGCCCATAAGCCGCGACCACCGCGACATCGGGCGCGAGCGCGGCGAAATCGGCCTGCGCTTCGGGGTCGCGCAGCGTCAGCGGCGTGCGCACCGGTACGCCCAGGGCCTCGGCGACTGCCTGCACCGGCGACGGCGTCAGTGCCTTGCCCCGTCCCGCGGGGCGCGGTGGCTGGCTATAGGCGGCGACGATCTCGTGCCCCGCCGCCGCCAAAGCCCGGAGCGTCGGCACGGCGAAATCGGGGGTGCCCATGAAGACGATACGCATCGCCCTCGTGAAGCGCTTGGCAGCGGCGGGCGCAAGCCCCTATGTGGCGGGGCATGTCGCCCGAGATCGAGGCCCTTACCCAAGCGCTGTCCCGCCTGCCGGGGCTCGGCCCCCGCTCGGCGCGGCGCGCGGTGCTGCATCTGCTCAAGAAGCGCGAGACTGCGCTTGCCCCGCTGCTCGATGCGCTGGCGGCGGTGTCGGACCGGCTGACGCGCTGCGGCACTTGCGGCAACGTCGACACCAGCGATCCTTGCGCGATCTGCGCCGATCCCCGCCGCGACGCCCGCGCCTTGTGCGTGGTAGAGGAAGTGGCTGACCTATGGGCGCTTGATCGCGCGCGGCTCTTCCCCGGACGCTATCACGTGCTCGGCGGGCGCTTGTCGGCGCTGGAAGGCGTGCGGCCCGAGGATCTAAGCATCGACGCGCTCGTCCGCCGCATCGAGGCGGGCGGGATCGACGAAGTGGTGCTGGCGATGAACGCCACGCTCGAAGGCCAGACCACCGCGCATTACATCGCCGACCGGATCGAGCGCTTTCCGGTGCGCGTCACCCAGCTGGCGCACGGCCTGCCGGTGGGCGGCGAGCTCGATTATCTCGACGAAGGCACGCTCGCCCAGGCTTTACGCGCACGGCGCCCGGTTGCTTGACCTTTACCGGGGGCGATCCTAGCTGATCGTCATGGCCGTCCGTCCGATCATCGAGATTCCCGATCCGCGTCTGCGCACCATCTCGACTCCCGTCGCCGAGGTGACCGACGAAACGCGCGCGCTGATCGACGATATGTTCGATTCGATGTACGCGGCGCGGGGTATCGGCCTCGCCGCGATCCAGATCGGCGAGCCGCAGCGTATCCTAGTGATCGACCTGCAGGAAGCGCAGGACGAAGAGGGCAAGCCGATCCGCGAGCCGCGCGTGTTCATCAACCCCGAGATCGTCGAAAGTTCGGACGAGCATTCGGTCTATACCGAGGGGTGCCTCTCCGTCCCCGATCAGTTCGCCGATGTCGAGCGCCCGGCACGCTGCCGCGCGCGTTGGCTTGATGCGGACGGCACGGCGCATGATGAAGAGCTGACCGGGCTGCTGGCGACCTGTTTGCAGCATGAGATGGACCATCTGGAAGGGATCATCTTCATCGATCATTTGTCGCGCCTGAAGCGCGACATGCTGCTGAAGAAGCTGGCCAAGGCGCGCAAAACGGCCGCCTGAGCCTTGCCTCTCCGCCGCCGCCCCGGCACAGCGGGGCCGCAACGACAGGAGAGGTTCGTCTTGACCGCCAAGCTTTGGGGGATGCCTGGCTCGCTCTATACCGCGCGGGCACGTAGCTATCTGATCAAGCAGCACTTCCCCTTCGAGGAGGCGATCCCCGGCGATCCGGGCTGGCCGGAGGTGACCAAGGCGATCGGCCGCTGGATCATCCCCGTGCTGCAGCTCGCCGACGGGACGCCGATCCAGGACGGCGTCGCGATCATCGATTATGTCGAGGCGCTCGGCGCGCGCCGATCGGCCTATCCGGCGACACCGCGCCACCGCGCGATCGCTCATGTCTTCGAGCTGTACGGCGGCGAGGGGCTGTTGCGGCCGGCAATGTATTATCGCTGGAATTTCGACGCGGCCAATCTCGCTTTCCTGCGCACCGATTTCGTCCGCGCGCTGTTCCCCGGCGCGACCCCCGAGGTGGAGGCGGCGGTGTTCGACAATGCGAGCGGCCGGATGCGCCGCGCGCGTGACGGCTTCGGCGTGTCGGACGAGACGGCGACGATGGTCGAGGCGCGCTATCACCAATTCCTCGCGCTGTTCGACGCGCACCTCAAAACGCATCCCTATCTGCTCGGCGGCGCGCCGACGCTGGGCGATTATGCGCTGATCGGTCCGCTGTTCGCGCATCTCGGCCGCGATCCCCATCCCATGGCCGAGATGCAGCACCGCGCTTATCATGTCTGGCGCTGGGTCGAGCGGATGAACCGCCCCCAGGCGCTGCTCGACGGCTATCCGAGCGAAGCGCTGATCGCCGATGATGGCGTGCCCGAAACGCTCACCGCGCTGCTGCGCTTCGTCGCCGAGGATTATCTGCCCGAGCTCACCGCGCATGTCGCCTTCGCCGATGCCTGGCTCGCCGAGCGGGCCGATCTCGCGGCCGGCACCAACGGCCTGCCCGATCCCGGCATGCGCGCGATCGGCAAGGCCGCGTTCGATTGGCACGGCCACCGGATCGAGACGTTGGTGATGCCCTATCGCTTCTGGCTGCTCGATCGGTTGCAGAAGGCGTTGACGCCGGCGGGGGACGAGCTACTCGAAGCGACCGGACTCGGCGCGCTCACGACGCTGCGGACGAGCCGTCCCGTCGAGCGGATGGGCAATCTCGAGGTGTGGGGCGCGCCGCGCTAGGCGACCGGCGGCCCCGCCGGCAGCACCACCGCGACGCGCAGACCGCCCAGCGGCGATCGGCCCGCCTCGATCCGCCCATGATGCGCCTCGACGATCGCCTGCGCGGTCGCGAAGGCGAGCGACAAATGGGTGAGCGATTCCTCGGGCAGCTCGGCGGCGCGGTAAAAGGGCTCGAACAGTTGCTGGGCGAGTTCCACGTCGATACCGGGGGCGCTGTCGTCCACACTCAGCTGCCAGGCGCCGCCGCGCGGCTCGGCGCCGAGCACCACCTGGCCACCGCGCGGGGTGTAGCGCAGGCTATGCTCGATCAGCGCGCCGAGCAGCTGCTCGATCTGCGCGCCGTCCCAGCGCGCGACCCCCTCATCCGCCGCGAGCGCCAGATCGAGCGCCACGCCCGCTTTCTCCGCCAGCGGCCGCGCGACATAAGCGGCGTTGCGCACCAGATCGCGGGGATCGAGCGGGGCTAGCATCACCGGCAGCCGTCCGAGATCGGCGAGCGCCACCGCGCGCAGATCCTCGGCGATCCGGGCGAGCCGGAGCAGCGGCTGGACGGCATGGCCGGCCTCGCCCTCCGCTTCGGCCGCGCCAACCAGCGCCTCGACCGGGGCGCGCATCTCCTCGGCGATCGCGACCAGCCAGGTGCGGCGCGAGCGTTCGAGCCGCTCGCGCGCCTCGGCGATACGGGCCAGGTTGCGCAGCGCCTGGGCGACTTCGGTGGCGGCGGTATCGTCCAGGCGCACCGGCTCGCCGGCGCCGACCGCCTCGGTCGCGGCGAGAACCGCCTGATGGGGGGCGGCATGACGCCGGGCGAGCCCGCGCGCGATCAGCAGCGCGGCGAGCGTCACGCCGATCGCGACCGCGCCGAGCACGAGCAGTTGCGCCCCCAGCCGCGCCTCGCCGCGCAGGTGCAGCAGCGATAGCAGCCCGCCCGCCACGGCAAGCGCGACAAGCGCGGTCCCGGCGATCGACCAGGCGAAGGAACGATAAAGGCGGCGAGCGACGCGCAAGGCTTTCAATCCTGAATTGAGCCGGCGCCCTAACGCCTTAATTCAGGGACGGGAAGCTCAGTCCGCCGCGACGGCGGCGAGCACGGGGGCAGCCCATTCGGGGCGGCAGATCAGCAGATCGGGCAGGCGCGGATCAGCGCAGTTATAGACCAGCGGCGCGCCGTCGATCCGCGAGGCGTGGCAGCCCGCCGCCATCGCGACCGCGGCGGGAGCGCAATTGTCCCACTCATATTGGCCGCCGGCATGAAGGTAGATGTCCGCCTTTCCCATCAGCACCGCCATCGCCTTGCAGCCGGCCGAACCCATCAGCAGCAATTCGCCACCGAGCGCTTCGGCGACCCGCCCCGCGATCGCCGGCGGGCGGCTCGCGCTCGCCACGATGCGCGGCGGCCCCGAATGCGGCGCGGGCAGGGCGGGTGGCTGATCCGAGGAAAAGACCCGGCCCGACGCGGGCAGCGTCACCGCGCCGACGCGCGGCACGCCGTCGATCGCCAGCCCGACATGCACCGCCCAATCGGCCGACTTGCGGCAAAAGCCGGTGGTGCCGTCGAGCGGATCGACGATCCACACCCGATGGGCTCCACAGCGCTTGCCGTCATCCTGCGACTCTTCGGAAAGGATGAAGTCATCGGGGCGTGCCGCGTGCAGCCGATCGAGGATCAGCTGGTTGGCCTCGCGGTCACCCCGGCTGCCCAGCGTATCGGCGCAGCAGCCCTGATCGCCGAGCAGTTCACGCAGCAGGTCGCCCGCCTCGATCGCGATCGCGCGGGCGAGCGCGGCGTCGGACAAGGCGGGATCGGTAAGCATCACAAACCAGTCGATGGCACAAAAGCCCCCGGAAATCGAGCGGCTCGATCAGTGCAGATGGGGCGCCACCGCGCCGACACAAGGTTTCGCTATTCCTCGGCGCGCTGACGATCGAGCGAATCGAGAATGCGCGCGCCCGCCATGAACACCGCGAGCGGGCAGACCGCGAACAGCAACCAGCCGCCAAAGCCCGGATATTGCTGCAGATAATGCGCGCCGCGCTCCACCGCGCCATTGGCGAGGCCGTAGATCACCAAAAAGGCTTCGAACTTGTTCTTGATCACGAACAAATGGGCGATGCGGCTCAACATGCCCCAAGGTTAAGCAAGCACCGCGCCAGCCCAGGATTTGCGCGGCCTTCGCCTTAACCGTCGTGGTTAACTGTCAGTAAATCCGACAGATCGAGCGCTTCGAACAGCGCCGCCCGAGCGGCCTCGATCCGGGCGATCAGCGCGGGATCGCCGATCTCGCGCGCGGCGATCGCCTCGGGCCATTCGGCTTCGATCACGGCGGCGATGCGATCGAGCTTGGCGGCGTCGACCAGGAACCGTGGATCGACCGTCACGGGATCGGTGACGACGCGCAGGCGCAGGCACGCCGGGCCGCCGCCATTGGCCATCGATTCGCGCACATCGACGACTTCGAGCCGGCGGATGGGACCATTGCCCGCAACCATTTCCTGCAGCCACGGCCAGACGCGCGGATGCGCCTCGGCCTCGCGCGGCAGGATCAGCGCCATGCCGCCATCGGGGAGCGTCACCAGCTGCGCGTTGAAAAGATAGGAGCGCACCGCGTCCTCCAGGCTCACCGCGCTCGCCGGCACCTCGACGATCTGAACCGACGGCAGCTTGGCGCGCAGGCTGTCGTAGAACTCGGCCTGCACCGCGAAGGCCTGTTGATGGGCGAACAGCACAGCCTCGTTGGCCACGGCGACGACATCATTGTGGAACGCCCCCGCCGCGATCGCCTGCGGGCTTTGCTGGACGAAGATCACGCGCTCGGGATCGAGGTTATGCGCGCGAGCGATCGCTTCCGATGCCTGGCGCGACTGGCGCGCCGGGAAGGGGCCGCCGGGCTCGCCATAGACGAAGATCTCGATGCCTGGCGCGTCGAGCCGTTCGGCGAGGCGCATATGGTTCGCCGCGCCCTCGTCGCCAAAGGGCGCGGGGATGGCGGGATGGACCGCGAAGGCCGCGTCGGCGAACGCCAGGCGCAGCTGGGCGAGCGTCTCCGGCGCCTCATGGCTGCGGTGCGGCATCGTCACCAAATTGGCGACGGTCAGATGGCAGCGGCCGTCAGCCGTGTCGGGTGCGGGGGAGACGGTCGCGGCGTTGGCCGCCCACATCGCCGAGGCGGAGAGCGCCTGGGCCTGCAGGTGGCGCGGCGCGCGGTCGTAAGCCGTATGCAGCCGCGCCAGCCAGCGATGATCGGGGCGGGCATGGGGGAGGAGGATCCCCTGTGTCAGCCCCAGCGCAAGATTGGCGCGCATCTTGGCGATGCCCTGCAGCGCCGCGGCGCGCGGGTGCGCGGTCGCCCCCGCATTGTTGGTCGCGGCGAGATTGCCCGGGGAGAGGCCGGCATAGTTATGGCTGGGGCCGATGATCCCGTCAAAATTGATCTCGCGCAGCATTGGCATTTCTCCCCCGTGCCTCTCAAATGCGTTCGTCCCGAGCGACTTGGAGGGACGCGATGCCAGGGGACGCGCCCGGCGCACATGCCTAGACCTCGCTCGGCACGAACGGCGTTCCAATCATCGAGCGACGTGCATCACCTCGTCATCCACCGCCACCCCGAGCGTTTGCGCGGTCTCGGTATCGATCACGATGCCGTCGCCCGCCGCGCGGACCTGGCCGTAAGCGCAGCGGAAATCGGCTAGGCGCCCGGCGGCGATCAGCGCGGGCGTGCCGCCATCATCGTCGATCGCGATCACCGGAGCGACCGCCGCCTGGCGGATCGAGCGGACCTGATCGGTGCGCGCGGTCATGGTCGGGCCGCCGTCGAAAATGTCGATATAATTCTCGAACGCGAACCCCTCATTCTCCAGCATCCGCATCGCCGCGCGGCCGGAGGGGTGGGGGATCCCGATCGCCGCGCGCGCCGTCTCGGAAAGCATCGCGATGTAGATCGGGTGCTTGGGGAAGAGATCGGCGATGAACTGGTGGCCATGCGTCGCATTGAAGCGATCGGCGTCCTGGAAGTTCATCCCGAAGAAGCGGCCGGCGAGCCCGTCCCAGAAAGGCGAGCCGCCCGCTTCGTCGATCACGCCGCGCAGCTCGGCCAGGATGCGCTCGGCGAAGCGCGCGCGGTTGCGGGCGATGAACAGATAGCGGCTGCGCGCGAGCAGCATCCCCAGCCCGCCCGCGCGCTCGCCGGGGTGAAGGAACAGCCCACCGACTTCGCTGCACCCTTCCAGATCGGTGGTCAGCGTCAGCAATTCGGCGCGGAAGGTGCGGTTCAGCTCCTTGCTGTGCTGGGTGAGCGTACCAAGGCGATAGCTATAAAACGGATGGCGCTGGCCGACATGGGTGAAGATCTGGCAGGTACCGCGCACCTCGCCCGTGGCGGCGTTCTCGAGGATCAGCACGAACAGCTCATCGGCGAGTGGGCCGACATGATCCTGCGCGAAGGCGCCGCGGCTGCGATCGAGCTTGGCCTTCAGCGCCGGCTTGTCGGGCGGCAGGTTGGTGAAGCCGCCGCCGGTGAGCTTCGCCATCTTGTACAGGTGCTGCAGGTCCTCGTCGCGCGCGGCGCGGATACGAAAGCTCACAAATCCCCCAATCTCGCGATGGTCAGGGCCGAGAGCGCGGCACGTTCCGCGAGGCTCTCGACGATCAGAAATTCGTCGCTTGAATGGATCGCGCCGCCGCGCGCGCCCATCGTATCGACCACCGGCACGCCACAGGCGGCGATGTTGTTGCCGTCACACACCCCGCCGGTATCGCGCCACGCAATGGCGAGGCCGAGATCCGCGCCAGCGTTCTTGACCGTGCCGAACAAGGCAGCGGCGGCGGGGTCGATCGGTTTCGGCGGGCGGTTGAAGGCGCCGTGGCGCTCGATCCGCACCTCGTGGGCAGCGCTGACGGCGGCGATCGCCTCGCCGAGCGCCGCTTCGGCGCGCGCGATCGCCGAAGCGTCCTTGGGGCGAAAGTTCACGCGCAGAATGGCGCGTTCGGGGACAACATTGTTCGGCCCGCCGCCCTCGATCCGCGCGGGATTGACGCTGAGGCCGGGGGCGCGCGCCGCTGCCAGGCGCAGCGCGAGATCGGCGGCGGCGACGATCGCGTTGCGGCCCTCCTCGGGATTGCGGCCGGCATGAGCGCTGCGACCATGTACGATCAGGGAGAAATTGCCCGTCCCGCCCCGCGCGCCGGCGAGCGTGCCATCGGGCAGCGCGGGTTCGTAGGTGAGCGCCGCCTGCTTGCCCCGCGCAAGCTCGGCGATCAGCCCGGCGGAGGAGAGCGAGCCGGTCTCCTCGTCCGAATTGATCATCACCTGATAGCCGATCCGCTCGGCGCCAGGCATCGCCTCGATCGCGAGCAGCGCGCCGAGCAACAACGCGAGGCCGCCCTTCATGTCGGCGACGCCGGGGCCGTTCAGTACGCCGGGCTCGCGCCAGGCGAGCGTCTGGAACGGGTGATCGGCGGGATAGACGGTGTCCATATGGCCGGTGAACAGCAGCTGCACCGGCGCTTCGGGCCGCACGCCGAGCACCAGATGCGCGCCATGATCGAGCGCGGCGATGCTGCCGTCCGCAAGCACCGACTCCACTGGTTCGGGCGCGATCAGCGCGATGTCACCGGGCAGCGCTGAATAGGCATCCGCCAGCAGTCCCGCCATGGCTTTCACCCCCGGCAGGTTGCGTGTGCCGGAATTGACCGCCGCCCAAGCCTGAACCCAAGCGAGCATCGGCGCCGCACCCGCGCGCTCGACAAGTGCCTGTTCCGCCCCGCTCATCGCCATGCCTGGCCTCTAGCCGCTTCGCTTCGCCGCCGCCACCCAATTGCTTTCGGGTCTCGCTTCGGCTCAATTGGCACCGATGGGTTATGACATCGCCAAATTCGTGCATCTCACCGGCGTGATCATGCTGCTCGGCAATGTGACGGCGACCGCGATCTGGAAATTCTTCGCCGATCGCACCGACGATCCCCGCGTCGTCGCCTTCGCGCAGCGGCTGGTGACGATCACCGATTGGTGGCTTACCTTTTGGGGCGTGATCCTGACGATCGCGGGTGGCTATGCGATGGCATGGATCGCCGGGCTCGATCTGTGGGCGACGGACTGGCTGTTCTGGGGGCAGGCGCTGTTCTTCGGCGGCGGGCTGATGTGGCTGGGGCTGCTCGTGCCGCTGCAGGTGCGCCAGGCGAAGGCGGCGCGGGGGTTCGCCGGGGCGGCGGAGATTCCGGACAGCTATCGCCGCGATGCCCGCGCCTGGCTGTTCTGGGGGCTGATCGCCACCGTGCCGCTGGTCGCGGCGGTGTGGGTGATGGTAGCGAAGCCTTGAGTGTGCTTCCGATCCTCCCCGTTTTACGGGGAGGTGGCAGCGCGAAGCGCTGACGGAGGGGGGAGCGCAGTTGCTCGTAACGATTGCTCCCAGAACCGCCCCCCCTCCACCACCCGCTGACGCGGGCGGTCCCCCTCCCCACGGAGTGGGGAGGATTTTTTAGGGCTAGCTCAAATGCTCGGCAAACGCCTTCATCACCTCGCGATAGAGCTGTTGTTTGAAATCCACCGCCAGCTCGACCACCGAGCTTGCATGCACCCAGCGCCAGGCGCGGAATTCCTGGTGCTCGGTTTCGATGTTCACATCGCTGTCGGCGCCTGAGAAGCGGAACAGGAACCAGCGCTGGCGCTGGCCGCGCCATTTGCCCTGCCAGACTCGGCCGATCATCTCCTCCGGCAGATCGTAATAAAGCTCCTCCGGCGCCTCGGCGATCAGCTCGAGATGCTCGGGTGCCATGCCCGTCTCTTCCCCGAGCTCGCGGATCGCGGCTTGCAGCGGTTCCTCGCCGGGGTCGATCCCGCCCTGGGGCGGCTGCCAGGCCTCGAGCTTCTGGTCCATCCGCTGGCCGACGAACACCAGCCCGTCACGGTTGATCACCAGCATCCCCGCGCAGGGGCGATAGGGAAGCGACGCCTTGTCGGTCACGCGCGCGCCTCGGCGATGATCTGCTTCAGCACCGTCAGCGCCCGCGTCACGTCGGCTTGCGCCGAGGGGATCGCCTTGCGTAGCGTGACGAAGCCGTGGATCGTCCCCACCGCCTCGCGATAGGTTACCGGCACGCCGTGCTGGGCAAGAGCGGCGGCATAGGCTCGGCCCTGATCGCGCAGCGGATCGAGCCCGGCCGTCACGATCAGCGTCGGTGGCAGGCAGTGATGCGCGCCGGTGAGCGGCGCGCCGCGCCAATGCGTGAGATCGGGCTTATAATGGCCGTCGAACCAGGTCATGCTCGGCTTGGTGAGCAGGAAGCCCTCGCCGAACGCTTCGTAGGAAGCATAGTTGGCGGATACATCCACCACCGGATAGATCGGGAATTGGGCGATCACCGGCACCGCGGCGGGTTGATCACGCAGCGCCATGGTCGTGATCACAGTGAGCGCGCCGCCGGCGCTGTCGCCGGCCAGCACCAGCCCCGTCACCTGCCGGCCAAGCTCGTCCGGGCTCGTCGCGACCCAGCGCGCCGCTGCCTCGCAATCGTCGGGCGCGGCGGGCCAGGGATGCTCGGGCGCGAGGCGATAATCGATCGCGATCACCGGCAGATCAAGCTGTCGCGCCATTTCGGCGCAGAAGCTGCCATGCGTCTCCAGATCCCCGATCACGAAGCCGCCGCCGTGGAAGAAGACGAGGGCCGGGCCGGCCGCGCGCGCGCTCCGCGCGTCGTACAGCCGCGCCCGGACGGTGCCGGTGGGGCCGGGGATCGCCAGATCGCGATGCTCGGCGAGATCGCCCAGCGGCGGATCGGCGACATCCTTCATCGCGACATAAGTCGCGCGCGCGACCGGCGGCTCGACCTCATGCGTGCGCGGCCCCGGCAGATTGTTCAGGAAAGTCAGGAATTGTGCGACATCGGGGCGCACATAAGGCGTGCTCGCATGGGGGTCGGTCACCGGCTCTCCTCCTGATCCTCGTTTCGCCCTAACTAGGGGCGATGTACGCGGTCGTCCATCATCCCGACTATGTCGCCCCCGGCGCGCCGGGCTCGGCTTACCAATGGAACAAGAACGGTCTGGTGCGGCAACTGCTGGCCGAAAGCGGCGACGCGATCGATTGGTACACCCCCGAGCCGATGCCGCGCGCCTGGCTCGAGGCGGTGCATTGCCCGGACTATGTGGCGGAGGTGCTGAGCGCCCGGGTGCCGCGTGAGAAGGAGCGGCGGATCGGCTTCGCCGTCACCCCGCTCGTCGCCCGCCGTGCCCAGGCGGTGCCGGGGGGCACTTATCGCGCCGCGCGGATCGCGCTGGAGCAGGGCTTCGCCGCCAACAGCGCGGGCGGCAGCCATCATGCCCTGTACGAGACCGGCGCGGGCTATTGCGTGTTCAACGATCTCGCCGTCGCCGCGGCGCGGCTGGCGGCGGAAGGCGTGGGGCCGGTGCTGATCGTCGATTGCGACGTGCACCAGGGCGACGGCACCGCCGCGCTCACCGCCGGCCGGCCCGAGATCGCCACCTATTCGATCCATGCCGAGAAGAACTTCCCGGTGCGTAAATGCCGCTCGACGCTCGACGTGCCGCTGGCCGACGGGGTGGGGGACGCGGCGTATCTGGAAATGCTGGAGACGACGCTCGTCCCGCTGCTCGACACAGTGCGGCCGGCGCTGATCCTCTACCAGGCCGGGGTGGATCCTTATCATGGCGATAAGCTCGGGCGGCTGGCGCTTACCCAGGATGGGCTGATCGCGCGGGACGAACTCATCGCCGGCCTCGCCCAGACGCGGCGCGTCCCGCTCGCCTCCACGCTCGGGGGCGGCTATGGCGCCGATGCGATGGAGGTCGCCGCCCGCCACGCGCGCTCGGTGCGCACGCTTGGTGCTGCATTCGCGAAATCCCGGCTTTACCTTCCGGGCTGATTTTCTACTTTGGGCGCACCCGCCTTCGCCTCTATGGGGCGTCTGACAACGATGACAGGACAATGACAATGGCGACCGCCACCCACACCCTCCTTCCCGAAGAGGCCAGCGCCACCCCGCCCGCGGAGTCGGTCGTGGTGCGCTTCGCCGGCGATTCGGGAGACGGGATGCAGCTGACCGGCGGTCAGTTCACGCTTTCGACCGCGCTTTCGGGCAATGATCTCGCGACTTTCCCCGATTTTCCCGCCGAAATCCGGGCGCCCCAGGGCACGTTGTTCGGCGTTTCCGCTTTCCAGATCAATTTCGGCTCGACCGAGATCACCACCGCGGGCGATCAGCCCGACGTGCTCGTCGCGATGAACCCGGCGGCGCTGAAAGTGAATGTCGATCAGCTGCGTGCCGGCGGCCTGATCATCGCCGACGAAGGCGAGTTCACCGAGCGCAACCTGGCCAAGGCCAAGTACGACGCCAACCCGCTCGACGATGGCAGCCTGGCGAAGTGGCAGCTGATGAAGCTCAACATCAGCCAGCTGACGCTCGACGCGGTGAAGCCCTTCGGCCTGGGCAACAAGGAAGCCCTGCGCTGCAAGAATATGTGGACGCTGGGCCTGGCGCTGTGGATGTTCGATCGCGATCGCCAGCCGATCGTCGATTGGCTCAACCAGAAATTCGCCAAGAAGCCGATCCTGGCCGAAGCCAACATCGCCGCGTTGAACGCGGGGCACGCTTATGGCGAGACGGCCGAGCTTTCCGGCCCGATGAAGCAGCACCCGATCGCCCCGGCGCCGGCCGAGGCGGGGCTTTATCGCACCGTGACGGGTGCCGAGGCGATCTCGCTCGGTCTGGTGGCGGGCGCGCAGCTGGCGGGCCTGCCGATGTTCTTCGGCGGCTATCCGATCACGCCCGCGTCGGCGATCCTGCATCACCTCGCGCGGCTGAAGGAATATGACGTCACGACCTTCCAGGCCGAGGACGAGATCGCCGCGATCTGTTCGGCGATCGGCGCTGCCTATGCCGGGCAGCTTGGCGTCACCAGCTCGTCCGGCCCCGGCATCGCGCTGAAGGGCGAGGCGATGGGCCTCGCGATCATGACCGAGCTGCCGCTCGTCATCGTCAATTCGCAGCGCGGCGGGCCTTCGACCGGGCTGCCGACCAAGACCGAACAGTCGGACCTGTATCAAGCGGTCTATGGCCGCAACGGTGACGCGCCGATGCCGGTGATCGCCGCGCGCTCGGCCGCCGATTGCTTCGATTGCGCGATCGAGGCGTGCCGGATCGCGGTGGAGTATATGACGCCTGTCATGCTGCTGACCGATGGCTATCTGGCGAACGCCGCCGAGCCGTGGCGCGTGCCGGACATGAGCCACTATGCGCCGTTCCCGGTGCGCTTCCTGGACGCGGTGCCCGAGGGCGGTTTCCTGCCCTATGCCCGCGACGCCAAGGGCGCGCGGCCGTGGGTGAAGCCGGGGACGCCGGGGCTGCTCCACCGCATCGGCGGGATCGAGAAGTCGGTCGGCAGCGGCAATATCGATTATTCGCCCGCCAATCACCAGGCGATGACCGAGCTGCGCCAGGGCAAGGTGCTGGGCATCAAGGTGCCCGACCAGGAGATTGACCTGGGCGAAGCGGGGGGCAAGCTCGTCGTCGTCGGCTGGGGCTCGACCTTCGGGCCGATCCACCAGGCGGTCCGCCGCGCGCGGGCACGCGGGCTGGACGTCAGCCATATCCATATCCGCCACATCTGGCCGATGCCTGGCAATTTGGGCGCGTTGCTAAAGGGTTACGACAAGGTGCTCGTGCCGGAGATGAACACCGGTCAGCTGAAGACCGTGCTGCGCGACCAGTTCCTGGTCGACGCCAAGCCGCTCAACAAGGTTTCGGGCCAGCCCTTCCGTATCGCCGAAATCGAAGCCGCCATCGATGCGGCGCTGGCTTGATCGTAGCGCGGGAGACGAAAGCGTGTCAATTGAGCTGGCCTTCACTGGAACAGCAGCCCTAGCCTCAGTTGTAACGCCCCCTGTGCTGATGGGCGTCTTTAAGACGCATCGTATTTTTGCCTATATTGCGGCTGTCATTGGCTCAAATATTTTCGCTTGGTATTTCTTTCACTGGGTGAAGCCAGAATTTCATGATGGCCCATTAATGGGTTTAGCGATTGTCATGAATGTTATCATAACCGGAATACTTGCAGGAGCAGCCGTTGCGGTGGCTGCGATCACGATCAACTGGATGAAGCTCAACCATGAATGACATGACCCCCATCGCCAAGACGACGATCAAGGATTGGGAATCCGATCAGGAAGTCCGCTGGTGCCCCGGCTGCGGCGATTACGCGATCCTCAAGGCGGTGCAACGCACCATGCCCGAGATCGGCGCGCGACCGGAGAATACGGTGTTCGTCAGCGGCATCGGCTGCTCCAGCCGCTTTCCCTATTATATGGAAACCTATGGCTTCCACACGATCCACGGCCGCGCGCCGGCGATCGCTACGGGCGTGAAGCTCGCCAACCCGGAGCTCGATGTGTGGATCATCACCGGCGATGGCGACGCGCTGTCGATCGGCGGCAATCACACGATGCACCTGCTGCGTCGGAACCTGAACTGCCAGATCCTGCTGTTCAACAACGAGATTTACGGCCTGACCAAGGGGCAATATTCGCCTACCAGCCGTGAGGGGACGCGCAGCCCCTCAACGCCTTATGGCTCGGTCGATCGCCCGGCGACGCCCTGCGCCTTCGCGCTCGGCTCGGGCGCGCGGTTCGTCGCGCGCGGGATCGATGTCCACAAGAACCTGCCGACGGTGCTGAAGGCGGCCTACCGCCACAAGGGCGCGGCGTTCGTCGAGATCTTTCAGAACTGCATCGTCTATAATGACGAGGTGTTCGCCGCCTTCACCGCCAAGGACCAGGCGCCTGGCCACCAGCTGTGGCTGGAGCATGGCAAGCCGATGCTATTCGCCGGCGGCACCAAGGGCTTGGCGATCGACGACAAGACATTGACTCCCCAAGTGGTCGATGTGGTGGACGGCGATTGGCAGGGGGCGGGCGTGATCGTGCATGACGTCACCAACCGCACGGTCGCGCATATGCTGGTCGAGCTGCCCTTCGGCGACTTCCCGATGGCGCTCGGCGTGCTGTACGACGATCCGAAGCCGACCTTCGAGGACGCGGTGGCCGCGCAGAACACGACCGCGGCGGCGGGGAAGGCGGCCGACCTGCAGCGGCTCGTGGCGAAGGGCGAGACCTGGATGGTGGATAAGCAGCCACACGAGGTTTGAGGGGTGGATTTGCCTCACACAAAGCGACAAAGACACGAAGAAGAAAGCCGTGAAATCGAAGCGCTTGCTCGTGTTGCCGTTGATTGTGGCTTCAAGCTGCACCGGTCGCTAGGGCCGGGACTGCTTGAGTCGGTCTATGAAGTTTGCCTCACCAAAAGCCTCGCAGAGCGAGGCTTTTTTGTTGAGCGACAAAAGCCCGTACCGATCCGTTACGAAGGGGTGGTGCTCGACGAGGGATTTCGGATCGATCTGTTGGTCGCCGGCCGCCTCGTGATCGAACTTAAATCCTGCGAGGCGCTCGCCCCGGTTCATGGCAAGCAGCTTTTGACCTATCTGCGGCTCATGGAGCTACCGCTCGGCCTGCTGATGAATTTTGGCGCGGCAAGCTTCAAGGAAGGCGTGCGCCGCGTCGCGAACAATTACTACCCTTCGAACGCTTAGCGCCTTTCTTTGTGGCTTCGTGGCTTTGTGTGAGGCAAGAACCCGCCCATGACCTCGATCGTCTGGTTCCGCCGCGATCTGCGCCTCGCCGATCAGGCCGCGCTCCTCGCCGCCGCCGCTGAAGGCCCTGTCATCCCCGTCTATATCCTCGATGACGAGACGCCGAAGCACCGCAAGATGGGCGGGGCCTCGCGCTGGTGGCTGCATCACAGCCTGGTGAGCCTCGATGCCGCGCTGCGCGCCGCCGGCTCGCGGCTGATCCTGCGGCGCGGGCGCTGCGACGAGCAGCTCGCGGCAATCGCCCAGGAAAGCGGCGCCACGCAGGTCCATGCGCTGCGCCATTACGAGCCCTGGTGGCGCAATGCCGAGCGCGCGGTCGCGAAGCAGCTGACGCTCCATTGCCATGACGGCAATTACCTCGCCCCGCCGGGCAGCATCGTCAGCGGATCGGGCACGCCGTACAAGATCTACACGCCCTTCTGGCGGGCGCTTTCGGCGACGCTGCCGCCGCCCGCGCCGGCCAAGCCGCCCCGACACCTCGCCGCGCCCCACCGCTGGCCCCACAGCGATCGGCTGGACGATTGGGCGCTGCTCCCCACCAAACCCAATTGGGCGACGGGCTTCGCGGCCGAATGGACGCCGGGGGAGGCGGGCGCCGCCGATCGGCTCAAGGCCTTCGTCAAACATGCCGCGCGTTACGAGGAGCAGCGCAACCTGCCTTCGATCGAAGGCACGTCACGCCTGTCGCCCCACCTCCATTTCGGCGAGCTTTCGCCCGCCGCCGCCTGGCACGCGGCGCACGGGGCGGGGGGATCGGTGGACACCTTCCTTGGCGAGCTTGGCTGGCGCGATTATGCGCAGAACATCATCCTGCAACTCCCCGATTATGCAGCGCGGAATGCCAAGCCCGCGTTCGACAAGCTCGGCTGGCGCGACGACAGCCGCGTCGCCGACGATCTGAAGGCGTGGCAGCAGGGCCGCACCGGCTATCCGATCGTCGATGCCGGGATGCGTCAGCTCTGGGCGAGCGGCTGGATGCACAATCGGGTGCGGATGATCGCCGCCTCCTTCCTGATCAAGCATCTGCTGATCGATTGGCGGGTGGGCGAGCAATGGTTCTGGGACACGCTGGTCGACGCCGATTATGCCTCCAACGCGGTGAATTGGCAGTGGGTCGCGGGATCGGGGGTGGACGCGAACATCTTCTCGCGGATCATGGCGCCGCTGTCGCAATCCGAGAAGTTCGATGCCGCCGGCTATATTCGCCAATGGGTGCCGGAGCTGCGCGGGGTGAGCGACGCCGCGATCCACGATCCGGAGGAAGCCGGCGTGCGCCCGCGCGACTATCCGCGCAAGATCATCGGCCACCGCGCCGCGCGGGAGCGGGCGCTCGCTGCGGCCGAGGCGATGCGCGGGTGACGCAACTTCGCCGCCGGCAGCGGCTGATCCTGTCAGACGGCGGCGCGGCGCGGTTGGTCGAGACCGTGTGAGGCGATCCACCCCGGCAGATCGCCGAGCCGATCGAGCTGGGCGAAGCGCGGATGATCGAGCGGCGCCGGCGCGCGCTCGTGGTTCCAGACGATGCTGTGCGGCACGTAAACCCCCCAGGCGCCCGCAGCGAGCGCGGGCAGGATGTCCGATCGCATCGAATCGCCCGCCATCAGCGCTTCCTCGCCCGCCACGCCATATTTGGCGAACAGCCGGGCGAAGACCATGGCATCCTTCTCGCTGACGATCTCCACCCCGCTGAACCGGTCGCCCAGCCCCGATGCGGCGAGCTTGCTTTCCTGATGCAGTAGATCGCCCTTGGTGACGAGCACCAGCGGCGCGATCGCGGCGAGGCGCTCGATCGTCTCCGCGATGCCGTCGAACAGCTCCACCGGGTGCGCGAGCAGCGCGCGCCCCGCGTCCAGGATGGCGCGTACCTCGTCGGCGGTGAGCGCGTCACCGCGCAGTTCGAGCGCGGTTTCGATCATCGAGAGGGTGAAGCTCTTCGCGCCATAGCCGTAGAGCTTCAGGTTGCGCGTTTCGACCTCGTTCAGCCGGGCGCGGGCGACATCATGCGCGGCGAACGGGGCGAGCAACTCGGTCAGCGCCGCCTCGGTCGCTTCGAAATGGCGCATATTGTGCCATAGCGTGTCGTCGGCATCGAGGCAGATGAGCTTGATCATGGGAGGCCCGGCTGGGTTGGAACCCCGCCGACCTATCGCAGCGTCCGCGCCGCCGCCATGCATAAAAGAGGCATGGGCGAGGGCGTGCGGCTCGGCTAACCCGCCGCCATGGGGCGAAAGCTGATCTTCCTGATCCTGGCGGGGGCGACGGTGCTGGGCTTCGCCGGCACCGATCTGGTGCTGCCGGCGGTGCCGGTGCTGCCGCGCGCACTCGGCGGCAGCGTCGCGCAAGCGCAATATGTGCTGGCGAGCTTCACCGGCGGCATGGCGGCAGGACTGATGCTGTTCGGCGCGCTCGCCGGGCGCGCGCGCGAGCGGGTGCTCGTCGCGGGATCGCTCGCCGTTTATGGGCTGGTGTCGCTGCTCTGCGCGCTCAGCCCGACGCTGGAGGTGCTGATCGGCCTGCGTTTCGCGCAGGGCATGGCGTCGGCGGGGGCGGCCGTGTTCGCGCCGGGGATCGTCCGCCGGCTCTATCCGGAAAGCGCGGTCACGGCGCTGGGCGCGATCGGGGCGATCGAATCGCTCGCCCCCGCGCTCGCGCCGATCGCCGGCTGGGGGTTACTGCCCCTTGGCGGGTGGCGGGGCGGGTTCCTGGTGATCGCGGCGCTCGCGCTGGCGCTCGCCGCGCTCGCGCTGCCGGCCGGTGGGTGGCCCGCCGAGCCACCGCGCGCGCCGGGAAGCTATGCCGCGCTGCTCCGCCGGCCCGGCTTCGCGCTGCTCGCGCTCGGCCATGCGGCGACGGTCGCGGCGTTGCTGGTGTTCGTGTTCGGCGCGCCGGTGGTGTTCACGCGCGTGCTCGGCGCGTCGATCACCGCGTTCATCGCGATGCAAGTGATGGGCGTGGGGCTGTTCATCGTCGCGTCGCTTTCGGCGGGCGCGCTCGCGGCGCGGTTGGGGAGCGGACGACTGATCGCGCTGGGCACCGGCCTCGCGCTCGCCGGCGGGATCGGCCTGCTCGGCTATGCCCTTGCCGATGGCCGCGATGTCTGGCGTGTGAGCGGCATTTTCCTGCTGCTCAATCTGGGGCTCGGGCTGCGCGGCCCGGCCGGTTTCAACGCAGCCCTGGCGCGCGCCGGCGGAGACGAGGCGCGGGGCGCCGCGCTGATCGTCGTCGCGATGCTGGCGCTGCCGGCGCTCGGCACCGCTCTGGTCGCGCCGGTGATCCTGGCGGGGCTGCCGCCGATCGCCGCGGCGACCGCGCTATACGCCACGATCGCCGCGCTCGCCACGGCGGTCGCTCTTGCGGAACCCCGGCCAATGGCGCATGGCGAGCGCCACGGGGAGTAGCGCAGCCTGGTAGCGCATCTGCTTTGGGAGCAGAGGGTCGCAGGTTCGAATCCTGTCTCCCCGACCATTTCTTGCCCAAGCTTCGGCGCGCCGTGCGCGGACTATTTGCCGGCGGTCGCTTGCCCCGCATAGAAATCAGCGAGCACCCCGAACGCGGCCTTGCGCACGCCCGTTTCCGAGATCAGCCCCTTGCGGTTCCAACCTTGCTGAAAATCGGGGTTCTGCCGGCGCGGCGAGCGGAAGTCCTTCAGAATCCAGGGCGACATGCCACGCAGCGTGGGGAGCTTCGCCGCCATCCCCAGCGTCGCGCGGTAGAAATCGGCCTGGAAGTCTTCCGAGAATTTCTGCCTGTTGACGGGATCATGGAAGCCGGCGCGGGCATCGGCGCCGAATTCGGAAAAGATCAGCGGCTTATCCGCCGGCACGCGCCATTCGGACTTTGCGAGATCGCCCAGCCGATCGGGCGTGTACCAGCCGTTATACGTATTGATCGCCACCAGATCGAGCGCGGGCGCGAGCGGATCGGCGAGCGTCATCACCGGATGATCCGCCGCGCGGTCGCGCTCCACCAGCAGCGCGGCGCTCACCAGCCGGCTGTCGTCGAGACGGCGGACATCGCTTACCAGCGTGCCGAGGAAGCGGTTACGTGCCTCGGTCACCGGGGTTTCGTTCGAGACGCTCCAGATCGCGATCGCCGCGCGGTTGCGGTCACGCACGATATTCTCCGCGAGCATCGCGCGGGCGCGGGCGAGCGTTTCCGGGTTTTCCCACGCGACGCGCCAATAGACCGGCACCTCGCTCCACACGATCAGCCCCATTTCATCGGCGAGCCGCACGGTGACGTCGGAATGTGGGTAATGGGCCAGCCGCACGAAATTGCCGTGCAGTCCCTGCTTGATCTCGCCCAGCAGCGCGCGCGCGGCAGCGGGGGTGATGGCGCGGGCGGGATCGGTGCCGAGCTCTTCCTCATGCATCGAAATACCGCGCAGATAGAGCGGCTTGCCGTTGAGCAGGATGTCGGCGCCGCGCGTCTCGATGGTGCGGAAGCCGATCCGGTCGCGCCACAGATCGTCGCCCGCGGTGATCGCCACATCATAAAGCCGGGGCGTGTCGGGCGACCAGCGCTCCAGCGCGCGCGGGGCGGGGGCGGTGGCGTGCCAATCGCCCTTGGCGTCGGTGGTGCCGTTCAGCCGCATGCCGAGCGCGGCGATGGCGAGCGTCACGGGTTTGCCGGGCGCCTGCGGGCCATCGAGATGCACATCGACCGCGATCCGCCCGTCGCGCGTCAGCCGCACCCAGGCGTCGTCGACATAGGTATCCGCCGTTTCGACCAGCCGGATGGGGCGCGTGATGCCGCCATAATTTTCCCAATCGGTGACGGGGGGCGGCACCGTCGCCTCGGTCGCGGCCGAATCGACGCCAATCGTGAGCTGGTTGTCGCCGGCGCGCAGCAATTTGGTGATTTCGAAGGCGAACGGCGTGAAGCCCCCTTCGTGCCGACCGACGCGCTGGCCGTTCAGATAGACGATTGTGCTGTAATTGGCAGCCCCGAAGCGCAGGAAGCGGCGGCCTTTGCGCTCCGCCGGTGCCGTGAAATGGCGCTGATACCAAACGAGCCCCTGATAATGGCGCAGCTCCGGCGCCGCGCCGAGCCAGGAGGCGGGAAGCGACATCAAGGGCGATCGGGCGAGATCGAACTCATAGAGCACCCGGCTGTCCTGGGCCATTGCCGCGCGGACATCGACCTCGCGCCAGCGCTGCTGCCCGGCTTCCGGCGCCTCGCCGTGGAAGCCGGCGATGCCCGCGCGGAACGGATCGATCGAATAATGCCAGGGGCCGGACAGGTCCTCGCCGCCGCGCAGATCGGCAGCCACCAGCCGGGGCGTGGGGAGCGGCGCCGACTCCTGCGCGGCGAGCGGAGGCACCGCCAGCACGGTGCCGATCAGCGCGGCAAGCCCGAAAAAGCCCTTCATCGCTCCGTTCCTCCCATTTTATCTTGCGTAACCCGCCGCATGGGCGATGCCGCGTTCCAGCCCGCGCAGCTCGGCCAAGCCCCGCATCCGCCCGAGCAGCGAATAGCCAGGGTTGGTCTTGCGCTTCAGATCGTCGAGCATCTGGTGGCCGTGATCGGGCCGCATCGGGATCGAGCGGCCCTCGCCCTGCTGCAGCCGGTGGACGGCGGCGACCACCGCCGGCATCGTCGCGTCGCCCTCCAGATGCGCGGCCTCGTGAAACGCGCCGCGCGCCTCGCGCTGCACCGAGCGGAGATGGAGGAAACCGATCCGCGTCCCCAAACGCTCGACCATCCCCGGCAGATCATTGTCCGCGCGCACCCCGAACGATCCGGTGCACAGGCAAAAGCCGTTGGAGGGATTGGGGACGGCGGCGAACAGCGCGCTAACATCGGCTTCGGTGCTCACCACGCGCGGCAGGCCGAACAGCGGGAAGGGCGGATCGTCCGGATGGACGACAAGCTGGACGCCCACTTCATCGGCGACCGGGCAGACCGCCTCCAGAAAGGCGATGTGGTTGGCGCGCAGCTGTGCGGCATCGACGCCGCGATAAGTGTCGATCGCGGCGAGGAACGCGCCGGTGGTGAAGCTTTCCTCGCTCCCCGGCAGCCCGGCGATGATCGTGCGTTCGAGCCGTTCGCGACCGTCGGCATCGAGCGCGGCGAAGCGGCGTTCGGCGGCGGCGAGGGTTTCGGGCGGATAATCGGCCTCGGCGCCGGGGCGGCGCAGCAGGAACAGATCGAACAGCGCCACCGCCTCCAGCTCGAAGCGCAGCGCGAGCGCGCCATCGGGCAGCGGCCAGGCCAGATCGGTACGCGTCCAATCGAGCAGCGGCATGAAGTTGTAAGTGACGGTGCGGATGCCGCACGCGGCCAGATTGCGCAGGCTCTGGCGGTAAGCGTCGATCAACGCGGCCCAATCGCGCCCGCGCTGCTTGATGCCGTCATGCACCGGCAGGCTTTCGACCACCGTCCAGTCGAGCCCCGCCGCCTCGATCAGCGCGCGGCGCGCGGCGATCGCCTCGATCGGCCACACCGCGCCGTTGGGCAGCTCGTGCAGTGCGGTGACGACGCTCGTCGCGCCCGCCTGGCGAATGTCGCGCAGCGAAACGGGGTCGGCGGGGCCGAACCAGCGCATAGCCTGCGTCATCAAGAACATGCTGTGCTTATGCCCTTTGTTTTGAACCCGCCCGGCTCACTTACCGGGCCGAAACTCGAAGTTCATGCCAAGCGCCCGGCTGGGCTGAAAGCCTTTCCAAACGCTCGCCGCCGGCGGCCCGGGGCTATAGGCGCTCACCCGGCCAACCGGCGCCGAGGGCCAGCGCCCGCTATTGGAATCCGCCGTCAACTCTTCGAAATAGCCGGCCTTCGCGTCCTCGCCCTTCACATAACGATCGAGGAAAGCGGTGATGAAATGGGTCTCGATCGCGAGCAGCCGATCCTTGCGCCACACCGAATCCTCGAACCAGTCGAGGTCCCAATAGCGCCGCCGCATCGCCGCCGGCGCGCCGACCAGCCCGATCGCGTGCCCCGCCTCGCGAAAAGTGAGTAGCGCGCGCGGCGCGGGCGCGGGCGCATCGAACAGCGCGCGGACACGGTCATAGCCGACGACATGATCCTCGCTGCCGGCGATCAGCAGCAGCGGCGCGGTGACGGCGCCGACGCCCGGCGCCTGCCAGATCGGCAGATCGCCGAACACGCAGGCGGGCGCGAGCGCGACCACCGCTTTCACGCCCGCAACGCGCAATCCCGGCGCTGCGGCGCCGCCCGCGGCATAGGGGCCGAGGATGCCACGCGAGAGCGACGCGAGCGCCGGGTTGAGCGGCGCGCCCGCCGTGCTCAGCGCGCCGTAACCGCCCATCGAATAGCCGATCAGCGCGGTCCGCTCCGGGTCGGCGGCCTTCAGCCAGGCATCGCCCGCCCGCGCGCGTCGTTGCGCCTCGCCCGCGACGAAGGCGATGTCGAGCGGCCGCCGCGCGATCGGCCCGGCACGCACCGCCGCCGTCCGGATGCTGATCGGCGGATCGGCGAAGGCGGGGGCCACGACGAAATAGCCCTTGCTCGCCAGATTCTCGCCGAGCCAGTTGAGCGTTTCGGGCGTGTTGCCATAGCCATGCGCCAGGATCACGAGCGGGAAGCGCCCCGGGGCGGCGGGCGTTTCGCGCGTGGCGATGCCCGGCAGATCGAACGGCACATCGCGCGCGTCCTCGCCCGACAGCGCCGTGTGATAGGTGATGCCCGGCCCGCTTTTGGCGGCGGGATACCAGATGAGCACCCGCAGCCGGCGATCGCCCCGCGCCGGCGCCGCCCCGCCGCGCAGGGGATCCGCCTGATCCGGCTGAACGAACATCGCCTGCACGACCCCCACCGGATACTTGCCCAACCTTGCAAGTTCGGGCGCGTCGATCGGCGGCACGGCGGCAGGGCGGGGCGCCTCCGCCGCGGGTCGCTGCCCCGGGGCGTTCGCCAGCAGCGCCAGCGCGGCCAGCGCCATCCGTGCTCGTCCCATCCGCATCGCCTCGCTCCTTTGGGCGACTAGAAGTTCACCCCAAGCCGCACCCCACCATAGCGGCGGAAGTCGCGCGGCAGGATCGCCTGGGTCGCGATGTTGTTGCCGAAATTGCCGGCGGTGTTCACCAGCGCGCCATAATATTGCTGATCGAACACGTTGTTGATGAAGCCGACCAGTTCCCAGCGCCGCTTATCGTCGCGAATGCCGATGCCCAAATTCAGAATATGATAGCCGGGCTGGAAGGTCTGCGGATCGTTCGACGTGAATTGCAGCGCGCTCTGATATTGCCAGTTGAACTGGCCGATGCCGCGCAACGAGCCCGTCAGCCGCGGCGTGAAGTCGCCGCCGAAGTTCAGCCGCCATTGCGGCGCCTGGATGGCGCGCGTTCCGGTCAAATTCTGGCGCGCGGGCGTGCCCGTGCAGCCGGTCGCGGCGTTTTGCAGCGGATAGCATTGGGCGGCGGCGAAGGACGTGTAGATCGCGTCCAGATACGTCACCGCGCCGTTGAGGTTCAGGTCCTCGCCGATCCGCAGCGCGCCTTCGAACTCGACGCCGCGCGTGTTCAGCCCGCCGACATTGGTCAGGCGGAAATTGGTCGTGCCATCGGCCAGCGTCTCGATCGTCTGGGCCTGCAGGTTCGTATAGTCGGTGTTGAACAGCGTGACGTTCAGCGTCAGCCGGCGGTTGAACCACTGGGTACGCAGGCCGATCTCGGTGTCGCGCGAGCGTTCGGGGCGGATCGGCCCGGCGAGCGCGCGGTTGAGGTTGAAGCCGGTCGTCAGATCGTAGGTCTGCCCCTTATAGCCGGTGGCATAGCTGACGAAGCCGTTGATATCGGGCGTGAAATCATAACGCAGGCTGGCGCGATAGGTCGCCGCCGTATCGCTTGCCGCGCCGCTGAAGAAGGTGCGGGCGAGATTATCCTGAAACGAATAGGACACGCGCTCGTTGAGCACGCGCCCGCCGCCGGTGAAGGTCAGCCCGGGCAGCAGCCGCCAATCGGCTTGCGCGAAACCGGCGATCTGGCGCGATTCGGATGTCGCGTACCAATTGGCGAGCGAGAAGAACGGCCCGCGCTGGAAGGGGCGGTTGAACGACACCCCCGCCAGATAGAGCCCAACGGTATATTGGAACGGGCCGTCCCCAACCGATTGCAGCCGCACTTCTTGAGTCAGCTGTTCGGAGTTGAACGTGCCGATCTGGGTGTTGTTGCCGAAATTGGCCTGCGCGCTGGTATCGTCATGATCGAGGAAGTCGTTCAGGTTGAAACGATCATAGGAGCTGATCGTGACGAACTTGACCGCGCCGAGCCCGATTTCGCCACGGATATAGCCGCCGCCGCCCTGGTAATTGGTGCGCGAGTCGAAATTGTTGCTGATGTTCTGGTTGTTCTCGGCAATGGTGACGCCGGGGAACACGGCGGCCGGGGTCAAGGTCGCGTCGCCGCGCAGCCGGGCATTCGGGCCGATGCGGATGAACGGGCGTCCCACGGTCGTGTTGCCGTTCACATAATTGAGCGACAGGGTGAGCGATGTGTCGCTGGTCGGCTCCCAGCGCAGCTTGCCGCGCAGATCGATCGATTCGCGGCCGTTCACGCGCTTGCCGTTGAACAGGTTGCGAACATTGCCTTCCCAATTGTTATAGGCGGCGGAGAAGATGAACCCCACATCCTTCGCAACAGGCCCGGACACGCTGAAATTCACCGATCCTTCGCGATCGGTGGTGACGACGGCGTTGCCCCGGAAGCGGAGGTCGCTGGTCGGGTTGCGGGTGATGAAATTGATCAGACCAGCGGAAGCCGATTTGCCGTACAGCGTGCTTTGCGGGCCGCGCAGCACTTCAAGCCGCTGAATATCGGGCAGATCGGTGAAGGCGCGGGCCTGGAAGGCGAGCGGCACTTCATCGACCAGCACCGCGACGCTCGATTCGACGCCGATGCCGAAAGCGAAAGTGCCGACCCCGCGCAGCGAGATGTTCGAATTCTGCGGCTGCTCGGCAGGGCGGACGATCAGCGAGGGGGCGATCTTGCCGATATCGCTGAAGTTGCGGACACCCGCCGCCTGCAACTGCGCCGGCGTCGCGACCGAAACCGCCAGCGGGACGCGCTGCACGCTCTCCGCGCGCTTGGTCGCGGTAACGATGACATCGCCGGTGGGTGCCTCCTGCTCGGGCGCGGCGGGGGCTTGGGCGGCCGGGCCCTGCGCTTCCGCCGGCTTGCCTGGCTCGGCTTCGGCGCGGGCGGCGGCGGGTGCCGCGAGCATCGCGATGGATAAGGCCGCGATGGCGGCGCCGGCGCGAAGGTTTTGCATGATTCCTCCCATGAAACCCGATCTTGGTCGGCTATACGCTGCTCATACCAATTGGCTTGACCAAAAACAAGGGGCGCCTAAGGCTGGGAAATGCGGCGTGGGCGCATGATCATGCGTTGCGGCGAGGGCGGGCGACAGGTAAAGCCACTCTCGAATAAGCCAGGGTAACCGTCCGTGATGAGCCGAAATCCTTCCGCGCCGGTGTTGCAGGCCGATGGGCGCAAGCTATACCAGCAGGCGGCGGCCGCGATCGCCTCGGCGATCCAGCGGGGTGATTATCGGCCAGGCCAGCGCATCCCCTCCGAGCGCGATCTCGCCGAGGCGCATCAGGTCAGCCGTCCGACGATTCGCGAGGCGCTGATCGCGCTGGAAGTGACCGGGCTGGTGCGTTCGCGCCACGGCTCGGGGATTTTCGTCGCCGATAACCCGCCCTCGGGCACCTTGTCGCTGAGCCTCGATATCGGCGCCTTCGAGCTCACCGAGGCGCGGCGCTTGTTCGAGGGCGAGACGGCGGCGCTCGCCGCCGTCGCGATCTCCGACGCCGATCTGGATCAGCTCGAAACGCTGATCGGCGAGATGGACCGCGAGAACCAGGCCAAGATCGCCGGCGAACGCGCCGACCGCGAATTCCATATGGTGATCGCCCGCGCGACGCAGAATTCGGCGATTGTCGGCGTTATCGAATCGCTGTGGGACGCGCGCTACAGCTCGCCGCTCTGCGCGCATATGCTGGAGCGCGCCCGCAGCGTCGGCGTGCAGCCACGGATCGAGGAGCATCAGGAGATCCTCAACGCGCTCCGCGCGCGCGATCCGCACGCCGCGCGATCGGCGATGCGGGATCACCTCGGTCGCGTGATCGACGGGCTGCTCGAGGCGACCGAGATCGACACGATCGCACGCACCCGCGCCGAACTCGCCGAAAAGCGGAGCGCGCTTGCTCGGCGGGTGGCGGTTTAGCGCCGTCAAACGCAGAGGCGCACTCCGCGCCGGCCCTCATGCTCGATCGCCTCGCCCATGCCGCCGTTCACGCGGAGCGCGCGGCCGTCACCGGGCGGGAGGAGGAGCGTGATCCGGTCGTCCCCCCACGCGCCCGGGCCGTCACGGGCGATACTCACCGTCACGCTTGCGGGATCGGCGGAGCCGGTCAACGTCCAGCGGTCGATCGGGCCGTCGCCGTCGCCCGCATCCTCGACGGCGGACCAGCCGAGTTCGCCGTTTAGCGGCGGGAAGAGCCACAGCCCGCGCTGATACGCCTCCGGCCGCCAGCCGCCCGGCGCGAGATCGACCAGCATCGCCGATCCGGCGCGTGCGAACATCGGCGGAGGGCCATCGAGCGGGGCGGGCACAACGATCTGCTGCCCGCCCGAGAAGCGCGTGCCGTTCCACAGATCGACCCACGCCGCGCCCGCCGGCAGCCGCAGCCGCCGCTCGCGCGCGTGCGGCTCCATCACCGGCGCGACGAGGATATCAGGGCCGAGCAGATGCTCGTCATTCTCCGCCCAGGCGGCGGAATCTTGGGGGAAATCCAGCCACACCGGCCGCACCATCGGCGCATAATCGGTGTGATATTGGTGCAGCAGATCGTAGAGAAACGGGATCAGCCGCTGGCGCAGCGCCATCAACCGCCGGATGGTGGGCAGGATTTCCGGGTACATCCAAGGTTCGTTGACGCTGCCATCGTCGTTCCAGCTATGGATGCTGAAGCGGGGCATCAGGATGCCCGCCTGCACCCAGCGCAGCAGCAATTCGGGCGAGGGGGCGGGGCCGGAAAAGCCGCCGACATCATGCCCGCTGTTCGACACACCCGAGAGCGCCAGTCCGATCGACTGGCGCGCGTTGTAGCGCAGCGTCTTCCAATCGGTGCGATTATCGCCCGACCAGGTCTGCGCATAGCGGTGGAGCCCCGCCATGCCCGATCGCGTGACGACATAGGGCCGCTCGCCCGGCCGCGCCGCCGCCTGCGCCTGACGTGAGGCCCGCATCATCAGCAGCGGCTGGATGGGGCGCGCGGCGCTGGCGGGGAGCGGTGTGCCGAAGCCGTAAAAGCGCGCACGCGTGTCCCAGATTTCATATTCGTTATTGTCGTTCCAGCTCGCCTTGATACCCTGGTCGAGCAGCGCGTTGGTCAGTTGATCGCGCCACCAGGCAGCGGCGGCGGGGTTGGTGAAATCGATATAGCTGCCGACTTCATCCCAGAATTGCGCCTCGACCGGGGCGCCTTCGGCATCATTCACAAACAGCCCGGCGGCGGCCACCTCGTCATAGCGTGGGTGGCTGCGAAGCAGGGCGGGCTTGATATTGGGGACGAGCTGCACCCCGGCTTCGGCATAAGCGGCGATGAATCCCGCCGGATCGGGGAATTTCTCGCGGTTCCAGTTGAACACATAGCGCTTGGCACCGATCGAGGTGTAGCCCGAGGAGAGATGGAAGGAAGTGCAGCCGAGATCATGCTCGGCGCACAGCTCGAGAAAACGCGCCATCTGCCGCGCGGCATCGGGCGCGTCGGTATAATGCATCGTCGAGCCCGAATAGCCGAGCGACCAGCGCGGCATCAGCGCCGGTTGGCCCGTCAGCCAGGTGAAGCGCTGGGTGACGCTCAGTGGATCGGGGCCGGCGATCATCCACAGGTCGAGATCGCCCTGTTCGGCCACCACATGGCGATAGAGGCCGTGATAATTGTCCAATTCCTGCCCCAGATCGAAGCTCAGATCGGCGCTGCTGTCGTAGAAGGCGCCGTGGGAGCGTCCGGCCTCGTCGGCGATCAGCAGATAGGGGATGAATTTGTAGAGCGGGTCGCTCGTCTCGGCGTCAAAGCCCATGGGATCGAGATTGGTGAGGCGGAAGCGGCGGCCGGCGCGGTTGGCGTCCCCCGCGCGGTCGCCCAGGCCATAGAAGCGCTCGCCGGGGCGGCGCGCGAGGTAGTGGTGCGTTCGCCCGTCCCACCAGCCGAAATCATAGGCCTGAGTCGGGCGATCGGCGGCGATCTCATGCCAGTCTTCGTCGGCGCCGGCCCGCTGTTCCCAGCGGCAGTGGAGGCCGTGGAGCGTGATCGTCACGCGCAGCCGCTGCGTCTCGATGCGCGCCTGGGTGTCGGTCACCTTGAGTAGGTAGGGCGGGCAGGCGAAGCCGCCAGTATCGCGCCGGTCGCGGCCGGGCTCGGCGATGTCGGCGGCGCCCGGGGCGATCGCCCAGCTCGGCGGGCTGGCGGAGGTGCCATCGGCGAGCAGCCATTGGCGGATAATGTCCTGCTCGGCCACGAAGAAATGGGCGACGGCGCCGGTGTCGGCGTTGAGCGTCACCCACGGGCCGTCCTGCGCCGCCAACACGAAGCGCGGCGGGTTGGACAGAGTGGCGCGGCGCATCAGGCTTTCTCCTCGGCGGGCAAGGCGTGGATCAGGCGGCGGGCGAACAGGATCAGGATCGCCGCCCCGAGCAGATCGAACAGCGCGAGCACCGCAAACAGCGGCGCGAAGCCGATCCCATCCGCCACTTGCCCGATCAGCAGCGAGAAGAGCAGGCCACCGATCCAGCCCGCCTGGCCGATGAAGCCGTTCGCCGTGCCTACTTCGTGCGGCGCGAACACATCGGCCGACAAGGTGTTGATCAGTCCCGAAATCATCTGGTGCGCGAAGCCGCCGATGCAGAACAGGGCGATGGCGAGATAGGGACTCGCGGCGAGCCCGATGCACCCCGGCGCGATCATCAGCACCGCGCCGAGGGAGATACCGGCGATGCGCGAGGGGATCAGCGTGAACCCCCGCCGCATCAGCCAGGGCGAGAGATAGCCGCCGAGGATCCCGCCAGCGTCCGCCGCGAGGAAAGGCAGCCAGGCGAACAGCGCGATCTGCTTCAGGTCCATCCCGCGTTCCTGGGCCAGATAGAGCGGGATCCAGAAGCTGAACGTCTGCCAGGCGGGTTCGGCGAGGAAGCGCGGGACGGCGATCACCCAGAAATGCGGCGCGCGCAGGATCGCGCCGGCGTTGGGCGGGCGGCCCGGATCGGGCGGGCGATCGGCGGCGATCATCGCTTGCTCGGCGGGGGTGATGGCGCCGTGCCGCGTGGGGCTTTCATACCAGGCGTACCAAGCTATCGCCCAGACGATGCCGATCGCGCCGGTGACGATGAACGCCCAGCGCCAATCGGCCCAGAGCGCGACGGCGGCCACGATTGGCGGCGCGAGCGCGGCGCCGAGCGAGGTGCCCGCGTTGAACCAGCCGACTGCGACCGAGCGCTCGCGCGCTGGAAACCAGGTCGCGACCGCCTTGATCCCGGCGGGGATGGCGGCGGCCTCGAAAATGCCGAGCAGCCCGCGATAGAGCGCGAGACTGAGCCAGCCGAGCGCGAGCGCATGGAGCATGTTAGCCCCGGACCAGGCGAGCGCGAAGAACGCGAAGCCCGCGCGTAGGCCGATGCGATCGAGCAGCGCGCCGGCGATCGGCTGCATCACGGTGTACGCCAGCTGGAACGCGCCGACGACATAGCTGTATTGCGCGGTGGTGATATGGAGTTGCGTCTTGAGTTCGGGCGCCAGCACGCCGAGTGCGTTGCGGGCGAGATAATTCGCCATCGTGCCCGCGCAGATGAGCGCGACGATCCACCATCGCAGCCCCTTGAGTTTCACGGCACGCCTCTCCCCGCTTTTACCGGCGAGACTAGCGGGGGGTGCCTTGCCTGTCCAGATTGGTTAGGCCAGTTGGGCGCTGGCCTGCCAAACGTTCGTCGCCCCGTGCTCGACACCGGGATTGGCTGCCTTTCAACGGTAGCAGAAGAAGCCTAGCCCCGGATCAAGTCCGGGGCGACGCAGACTTTTTACTAGATTCAGAGCTTAAATGCTGTCGGTGCCCGCAACCCCGCATAAGGCGCCTCCTCATCCACCGCCGGGATCGCCCCCGCGCGCATCACCACCCAGCCGGCAAGCGTGTGACCAGCGCTCGCCGCCACCGCCGGCGCGGCGCCCGCCAGCCGCGCGTGCAAATAGCCGGCGTTGAACGCATCGCCCGCGCCGCTCGTGTCGCGCGGGGTGAGCGGGGCAGGGGGCGGCACTGTCTCACCATCGATCCAGCAGCCCGCCGCGCCCAGCTTCACCACTATCTCCGCGACGCCGGCGCCCCGCCAATGCCCCGCGACCGCCGCCGGATCGCTCAGGCCGAGCAGGGCATTCTCATCCTCCAGCGTCGGCAACCCGATATCGGCGCAAGCGAGCGCGCGAGCGTGGACCGCGCGCGCGACGTCGGCGCTTTCCCACAGGCGCGCGCGGTAATTGCTGTCAAACGCCACGCGCCCGCCGGCCGCCCGCACACGCCGCGCAAGATCGAGCAGCGCCCCGCGCCCGGCTTCCGGCAAAATCGCCAGCGAAATCATCGAGAAATAGAGCAGCCGCGCCTCCGCCGCGGCTTCCACCAGCGGTCCCGCCCCGGGCAGTGCGAACAATTGGCGCGCCGCGCTCTCGCCGCGCCAGTAAGTGAAGCTGCGTTCGCCTGCGGGCGTGGAGCTGATGGCATATAGCCCCACGGTGCGCGCCGGATCGGTGAGGATTAGTGCCGGATCAAGCCCTTCCGCTGCCAAGGCGCGGCGCAGCTCGGCGCTGAACGGGTCCGCGCCCAGCGCGGTCAGATAGCCGACATCGGCCCCCAGCCGCGCCAGATGCAGCGCGGTGTTGAGCGTATCCCCGCCATAATGGAGCCGCCACGCCCCCGGCTCGGCGCCGCGCGACAGCTCGACCATTGCTTCGCCAATGATTACGATCGCCGGCACGCGCGTTTCCATAAAGTCTCCATACCAATTCTGTGCTACTGGTAAAACCAATATCGTGCCGCTAGGCAGGGCCATCGATAGAGAGGGAGAGGCCGTAATGCATCACCGCGCCGCACGCGCATGAGCCGTCCGCTGCAACTCCATCCCGATCGCCTTTTCCCCAGCGATCCGGCGCAGCGCGGCATCGCCCGCGCGCTCTATCAGTCGGTCGCGCGGCTGCCGATCGTCTCGCCACACGGCCATACCGATCCGCGCTGGTTCGCCACCGACGCACCGTGGCACAATGCGACCGAGCTGCTGCTCGCGCCCGATCATTACATCTTCCGGATGCTCTACAGCCAGGGGATCGCGCTGGAGGCGCTCGGCATCCCCTCGCGCGCTGGCCCTTCATCGGCCGATCCGCGGGCCGCATGGCGGCTGTTCGCCCGCCATTATCATTTGTTCCGTGGCACGCCTTCGCGCCTGTGGCTCGACCATGCCTTTGCCGAGGTGCTGGGGCTCACCGTGCAGCTGGAGGAAGCGACGGCGGACGAATATTATGATCACATCGCCGATCGCCTCGCCCGGCCCGATTACCGCCCGCGCGCGCTGTTCGATCGCTTCGGCATCGAACTGCTGGCGACCACCGAGGGCGCCGAGGCGGATCTGGGCGCGCATCACGCCATCCGCGCCTCGGGATGGGGCGGACGGGTGATCACCACCTATCGGCCCGACGGGGTGATCGATGTCGAGCATGAAGGCTTTCCCACGGCGATGGCGCGCTTCGCCGAGCTGACCGGCGAGGATGTCTGGAGCTGGCGCGGCTATCTGAACGCCCATGCGAAGCGCCGCGCCGATTTCCGCGCGGCGGGCGCGACCGCGACCGACCATGGCCACCCCAGCTCCCGCACCGCCAATCTCGCGCCGGATGAGGCCGAGGCGCTGTTCCGTCGCGTCACCGGCCCCGCGCCTTCGCCCGAAGATGCCGAGCTCTTCCGCGCGCAAATGCTCACCGAAATGGCGAAGATGAGCTTGGAAGACGGGATGGTGATGCAGCTCCACCCCGGCTCGTGGCGCAATCACAACGCCGCGCTGTTCGCCAGCCATGGGCGCGACAAGGGCGCCGACATGCCGATGCGGATCGATTATGTCGCCGCGCTGAAGCCGCTGCTCGACGCGGTGGGCAATGACGCACGGCTGACGCTGATCCTCTTCACGCTCGACGAATCGACCTATGCGCGCGAGCTGGCGCCGCTCGCCGGCCATTATCCCTGCCTGCGGCTGGGGCCGGCCTGGTGGTTCCATGACAGCCCCGAGGGGATGCGCCGCTATCGCGAGATGACGATGGAGACCGCCGGCTTCTACAACACCGTGGGCTTCAACGACGATACGCGCGCGTTCCTCTCGATCCCTGCCCGGCACGATGTCGCGCGGCGGGTGGATTGCGCCTTCCTTGCCCGCCTCGTCGCCGAGCACCGGCTTGAGGATTGGGAGGCGGCCGAGCTGGCCGAGGAATTGGCGGTGGGCCTGGCGCGCCGGGCCTATCGCCTGTGAACGCGCGGCTTTCCGCGACGACGCTCGATCGCCTCGCGCCGGGCGTCGCGCGGCCGGATTATGCCTGGGCCGAGCAGGGGGTGGGGATCGTCCATCTCGGCATCGGCGCGTTCCACCGCGCGCACCAAGCGGTCTATACCGAGGCGGCGATGGCGGCTGGGGATCGCGATTGGGCGATCGCGGGCGTCTCGCTCCGCTCGGGCGGGGTGCGCGACGCGCTGGCGCCGCAGGACGGGCTCTACACCGTCACCGAGCGCGGGGCGGCGGCGCACGGGGCGGTGATCGGCGCGGTCCGCCGGGTGCTGGTCGCGCCTGAGTCGCTGGCGGCGGTGACCGCGCTGATCGCCGATGCGGGCACGCGCATCATCTCGCTCACCGTTACCGAAAAGGCCTATGCGCCAGAGAGCGCGATCTATCCGGTGCTTGCCGAGGGCCTCGCCGCGCGACACGCGCGGGGGCTGCCGGGGTTGACGCTGATCAGCTGCGACAATCTCGCCGACAATGGCGCGGTGCTCGCGCGTGGCCTCGCCGCGTGGCTGGCGCCGCGCGATCCGGCGCTGCTGCGCTGGATGGAGACCGAGTGCGCCTGCCCCGCGACGATGGTCGACCGCATCGTCCCCGCGACCACCGACGCCGACCGCGCCGAGATCGCCGCGGCGACCGGGCTGGAGGATGCGGGCGCCGTCATCACCGAGCCTTTTCATCAATGGGTGATCGAAGATCGTTTCGCCGGCCCGCGCCCGCGCTGGGAGCTCGCCGGCGCGCGCTTCGTCGCCGCGGTCGCGCCGTTCGAGGCGGCGAAGCTGCGGCTGCTCAACGGCGCGCATTCGGCGCTCGCTTATCTGGGCCTGTCGAGGGGGCATGTGTTCGTCCATCAGGCGATCGCCGATCCCGCCATCGCGCCCATCGTCGAGCGGCTGATGCGCGGGGAAGCGGCGCCGAGCCTTGCTCCCACCCCAGGGTTGGACGTGCCAGCCTATATCGACGCGCTGCTCGCACGCTTCCGCAACCCGGCGCTCCCCCACCGCCTGGCGCAGATCGCGACCGACGGTTCGGCGAAGATCCGGCAACGCTGGCTGGCCCCGCTCGCCATCGCCGCCGCCGAGGGGCGCCAATGTCCCGCCACGCTATGCGCGATCGCCGCTTGGCTGCGGCACGTGCGCGGCGACAATGGCCCGGTTGACGATCCGCGCGCCGACGAACTCGCGGCCGCCTGGGCACGAGCGGGGCGCGACGGGATCGTGCGGATGCTTTTCGCGCCGGGTGGGCTGATGGCGAGCGATTGGGCGCCGAACGCGGCGGACGAAGCGGCGTTGCTGGCGGCGCTCGGCTGAGCTAGGCCTGTCCCGCCGGGCTGCTGCCGCGCTTAAACAGCGTTAACGGCTTCATAAGCCTGTTTGCTTACGTAACAATACAGGTCGTTTAGGTATGACCGGCTCATGAAGCGCAGCGGCATCGTTCGACACCCCTTGATGCCACTGCTCTTCCTGGGCCTGGCACCCGCGCTTTCCAGCGGCGCGGGTGCCCAAACCCTATCGACTCCGTCCGCCGATGCGAGCGTGGTGATCGTCCGCGCCGCATCGGCGGAGCAGGCCGCGCCGCTCGATTTCGGGCGCGTGCTGCCCTCGGCAACGGCGGGCACGATGACGCTCTCGCCCGATGGCGACTTGCGTTGCTCGGGGGGCGTCGTGTGCGATCCACGCAGCAATCCGGCGCGGTTCCGGGTGACGGGATCGGACGATCTGATCTCGATCGGCGTGTCCGATCGCGTGTCGCTCGCCGGCCCGGCCGGCGAGACGGTGGACCTTCAGCCCTTGCTGTCCACCCCACAGCTGCGCTTGAGCGGCGGCGCGGGGGAATTGCGCGTCGGCGGCACCCTCGCGATCGCCGCCAATCAGCCGCCGGGCCGCTATGCCGGGCGCTATTTCCTCGACCTTCAATATCAGTGACCGGCGCGAGCGAGCGCCGAGTCGGCGCCCTGATCCGGCCGTGGCGATGAGTGTTTCCGTCGGCGGCGCGGTTAACGGGGTCAGCCGCCAGTCGATCCAGTGCTTGCGAGCATGCCGCGCAAGACCTTGACAGGGAAGCGAAATAACGTCGTGAGGGGCAATTCTCGGCGGGTGTGGTTACCGGGAAAGATGGTGTCCGCGGCTTTAACCACAGCTCCTAACCCTAGCGTTAGAGGCGATCGTTACACCCCCGATTGTCGGTCGCTGGGGCCGGCTGTTTCGAAGCTTTTAGGGGTGTCAACATGAAGACCAATTTCAAGCTGCTCGGCGTCGCCGGGCTGATGGCGGCTGCCGTCGCGGTGCCGGCCCACGCCGAAACCGCGCAGGGCGACGCGACCGTCAAGATCCTGCAGGCGATCACCGTCACCAAGACCGCCGACCTCAACTTCGGCAACGTCGTTCCCTCCGCCGCCGCCGCCACCGTCGCGGTGGGCGAGGACGGCACGCGCACCTGCGGCACCGGGCTGAACTGCTACGGCACCACGACTTCGGGCGCGTTCAACGTCACCGGCAGCGCGGGCGAGACCGTGTCGGTCGGCATCGATAACCCGACCATCCAGCTGAGCAACGGCACGCAGTCGATGGCGGTGGCGCTTTCGACCAGCACGCGTTCGCTGACGCTGGCGGGCGGCGCGGGCAGCTTCCGCGTTGCCGGCACGCTCTCGGTCGGCGCCAACCAGGCTGCCGGCACCTATACCGGCCAGTATAACGTCTCGGTCAACTATCAATAAGCGGCGGATTGGCCGGCGGGTGTCGGCGGCGCGACTCTTCCCTCTCCCGTGGGTCGCGCCGCTGCTGGCCAACTTCTTCCTGCTCTGGCATGGCGGTGCTGGAAGCCGCCATGACCAGAGCTTTCTGCATTTCAGCCCTCGCGCTCGCCGCACTGCTGGCCGCGCCCGCCGCCGCGCAGCGCCGCGCGCCGCAGGTGGAGCCCGGCGTGCCGCTGCAATTTGGCGTGATCGCCGCCGGCGGGCGGGCGGGATCGATTACGATCAGCCCCGATGGCGCGGTGCGCTGCGATGGGCTGCAATGCATCGGCGGCGCGCGCGTCGGTGACTTCTACGTCACCGGCCCCAAGGATTTCGCGGTGGCGGTGTCGATCGCGCCGACATTGCTGCGCAATGCGAGCGGCATGACCATCGCCGTCAGCTTCACGCCTTCCGTCAACACACTGGTCTTGCGGCCGGGCAATCGCCAGAACCGCTTCACCGTCGGCGGCACGATGCGGCTCGCGGCGCAACAACCGCCGGGCGAGTATCGCGGCGATTATCTGGTGGTGCTGGAATATCTCTAGCAGTCCGCCGCATGAAAATGGCGCGTGGTTAGCGTAATGATAACCATCGCGGGCGCATACCCCATCGGTGCCGATGCGCTGGAACCGTCATCGGCCGTTCGAGGGGTGTGGATCAATGCGAATTTCTTGGCGCTTCGGCCTGGCCGGGGTGATGATGCTTGGCGTCGCGACGCCGGCGGCGGCGCAGACCGCGACCGGCGATGTCAGCGTGCGCATTCTCCAGGCGATCACCGTCAGCAAGACGGCCGATCTCAATTTCGGGCGTGTCGTCGCGGGCACCGCGGCGGGCAGCGTTGTCGTGGCGGAGGATGGCACGCGAACCTGCCCAGCGGCGCTCAGATGCCTGGGGAGCGCAACCGGTGCGGCCTTCGCGGTGACCGGCACGGCGGGTGAAACGGTGACGGTCGCGATCGACACGCCGAGCATCCAGCTCACCAGCGGCGCCAACCGGATGACGGTCGCGCTCAGCACCCAGACCCGCACGATGACGCTTACCGCCGGGAACAACGCCTTCCGCGTCGGTGGGGCGCTCAGCGTCGGCGCCAATCAGGCGGCGGGCACCTATACCGGGCAGTTCACGGTTTCCGTGAACTATCAATAACAGCGTCCAACCACAGGAAATAAAACAATGTTCCGCATGATGATGCTGGCGGCGCTGGGGCTTGGCCTGGCGATTGTCGCGGGGCCGGCGCGCGCGCAAGGGGATCTGCTCGTCGCGCCGACCCGGCTGGTGCTCGGCGCGGTGGGCGGTGGCGAGGTGATCGTGAGCAACACCGGCCAGCGGGCGACGACGTATCGCATCTCGCTGGTCCTTCGCCGGATGGACGAAAGCGGCCAGATCAAGCCGGTGGACGAAGCCTCGGCGACGCCCGCCGAGGCGATCGCGCTCGATATGCTGAACTATGCCCCGCGCAAGATCACCTTGGCGCCGGGCGGTTCGCAGACGATCCGGGTGGGCGTGCGCGCGCCGGCGGGGCTCGCCCCCGGCGAATATCGCGCGCATCTGCTGTTCCGCGCGGTGCCCGACGCGCCCGAGGCGGCCCCGCCGCCCGCGCCGGGCAGCGCGCCGCCGGCCGCCGATGGCATGTCGATCGCGCTGACGCCGATCTACGGCGTCGCGATCCCGCTGATCGTCCGCGTCGGGGAAGTGCCCGGCGGCGCCAAGCTCGGCGAAGGCCAGCTTTCGGGCGGTCCGGACGCGCCGATCATCACCGCGACGCTGGAACGCAGCGGCGTCCGCTCGGTCTATGGCACGCTCGAACTGCGCGAGGCGGGCAGGGCGGAGCCGATCGCCGCGATCAAGGGCATCGCCGCCTATCCCGAGATCGCGCGGCGCAGCGTGAGCCTGCCGATCGATCCCAAGAAATTGGCGCAAGCCAAGGGCGCGCTGTCGCTGCGCTTCGTGGAGACCGATCCCGCCGCCGCCGGCGCGGCGCCGAGCGACCTTCCCCTGGCGCGCGCGCCAGGCCGATAAGCCATGCCCTCCGCGCGTCTGGCGCGGTCCCTGGCGTCGTCGGCGGCGGCGATCGCGCTCCTCGCCGCCCCGGCCATCGCCGATCAGCCGGCCGCCGCGCCCCAGGTCGATCCCGACGATGCGCTGCTGTTCGACGCGCGCCTCGGCACTTTGCAGATCGGGCACGGCGTGCGCGCGTTCAACACCCGGGCCGGGCTGTGCCTCGATCTTGCTGACGTCATCGACGCGTTCCAGATCGCGGTGACGGTTGAGCCGGGCGGGCGAGTCGCGCGCGGTTGGGCGTTCGACGAGCGCCACCGGGTCGAGATCGACCGCGACAAGGGCGAGGTCCGTTTCGCCGGCGAATATGCCCGGCTGACGGCCGAGACGATCTGGGAGAGCCGATCGGGCTGGTGCGTGCTCGCGCCCGAGCTCGGCCGTTGGCTGGGGCTGAGCTTCACCGCCGACACGAGCAACGCCGTGCTCGCCATCGCCGCCAAGGGCGCGTTGCCGCTGGAGGCGGCGGCCAAGCGCGCGCTCGCCGCCGAACGGCTGCGCGGCGGCAAGGCCAAGCCCGAACCGCTGCCGCGCATCGCCTTGCCCTATCGGCTGTGGCGCACGCCGTCGCTCGACGTGATCGCGAGCGCCGCACTCCAGGATCGCGGCGGCGGCGTGGCGCGCGATACCCGCTACGAGCTGTTTGGCGCGGGTGAACTCGCCTGGTTTTCCGCCGAGGCGCGGCTTTCCTCGGACTCGAGCGGCGCACCCCAGGCGCTGCGCGTGCGGCTCTACCGCGATGACGTCAACAACCAACTGCTCGGGCCGCTAAAGGCGAGCGAATTCGCGCTGGGCGATGTCGCCAGTCCCTCTACCCCGCTCGGCGTGCAGGCGACGCCGGGGCGCGGCGCGGCGATCACCAACCGGCCGCTCGGCATCGCCAGCCGCTTCGACACCACCGATTTCACCGGCGTGCTGCCGCGCGGCTGGGACATCGAACTCTATCGCAATGGCGAACTGCTGCGCAGCGAGAGCGGCAATGCGCTCGGCCGCTATGAATTTCGCGATGTCGAGCTGCGTTATGGCGTCAATGCGTTCGAAATCGTGCAATATGGCCCCCAGGGCCAGGTGCGGCGCGAGCGGCGCAGCTACAATATCGGCGCGCAGATGCCGGCGGGCGGCGAGACCTGGTGGTATGCCGATCTGGTCGAGGATCGGCGCGACCTGATCGAATTTTCAAGCGTTCCCGCCGCCGAGGCGCGGCGTTTCGGCTGGCGCGGCGATGTGGGGGTGGAGCGGGGGTTGGGGCGCGGCACCTCGCTCGCGCTCGCCGCGCACCGCGTGCCGGTGCTCGGCGGCGAGCGGGTACTGATCGAGGGCACCGCGCGGGCAAGCCCCTTCGGCACGCTCGCGCAGATCGATGTCGCCGCCAACCCGGCGGGGGGGCAGGCCTTTCGAGCCAATCTGTTCGGCCAAGTGTGGCGGACGAATTTCTCGATCGAGGCAATCCGCAATTTCGGGCTCGCCAGCGAACGGCTCGATCCGGCGCAGCGGGGGGTGACCGCGATCGCGCTCGACAAATCGGTCCGCGCCTTCGGCCTGATCGTGCCGATCCGCTTCGATCTGCGCGACACCCTGTCGGCGAACGAGCATGTCCTGCTCGCGCGCGGCCGCGTCTCGATCGCGACGCGGCGCTTCTCGGCGAGCTTGCTCGCCAGCTGGCAGCGGCAGAGCGGGGCAGGGGGCACCAGCCGCGAGGAGGGGGTGATCGGGCTGCTGCTCAACAGCCGCCTCGGCCCGTTGCGGCTGCGCGGCGAGGTGGATGTCGCCATGGCGCCGAAGGCCGCGCTGCGGAATGCGAGCGTCGCGGTGAATTGGGCGCTGGGCGTTCGCGACGAGATTCAGGCGACGTTCGCCCATGATGGCCGCGAGGGGGTAAGCAGCGCCGGGGTCAGCTATACCCGCGATTTCCGGGCCTTCTCGCTCAGCGCCAATGGCCTGGTCGATAGTCGCGGCGGCTATGCGGCGGGGCTTTCGCTGCAATTCGGCATCGGGCGCGACGCGCATGGGCGGTTCGGCCGGTTCCGCTCCGCCGCGCAGGCCTCGAGCGGCGCGGTCGCCGTCATGGCGTTCCAGGACCTGAACGGTGACGGGCAGCGCCAGGCCGACGAGCCGCTGACCCTGCCGCCCGGCCTGATGGTGAATGACGTGCCGATCGCGCCGCCCCGGCACGCACCCGCCGGCGAAACCGCGATCCTGATCGACGGACTGAGCCCCGCCATGCCGGTGCGCGTCGCGATCGACGAGAATGCGATTCCCGATCCCTTCCAGGTGCCGAGCACCACGGGCGCCGCCGCCGTCCCCCGCGCCGGGCTGGTGACGTCGGTGCTGCTCGGCATCGCCGCGACCTCCAGCGTCGACGGCACGCTGGTGATCGACGGGCAAGCCGCGGCGGGCGAGGGCATCGAGCTGGTCGATGCCAAGGGCGCGGTCGCCTATCGGCTGCGCACGGAATTCGACGGCTTTTTCAGCTTCGAGCGGGTTCGCTATGGCCGCTATACGCTCCGCCTGACGCGCGGCGAGCGCGTGCTCGCCGGGCCGATCGCGGTGGGCGCCGATCGCCCCGCGGTGCGGCTGGGAACGATTGACCGCAAGCAAGCGCTCGCCGCGGTGCAATAATCTCGCCGCCACTCCTCCTCGACATTCAGCGTCAAAGCGTGGCGAGCAGCAGACCAACGCCCTTTCGCAAGCCAATCCGGCCGTGCCAACGCCCGTCAGGGATGATATCAAAGTCCAAATTTATTACGCATCCATAAAGAGTTAACCGGCCTTCAACTGTTGAGGTGGCAAAGCTCGCATGCCGACATTGCACACGCAATCCTTGCGCATCGGGCGGTATGTGAAGGGCGTTGTTCTTGGTCTGCTTTGGAAAGCCCGGGGAGTCCGGCTTCGCGACCGTGTCGCTATCGAAGGAGCGACACCAGACGTTTATGCCGCGGGCCGCATCGCTCTAGGGTCGCGCATCCTCTTCCGCAGCCGCCATGGCCGGTCCCGGCTGACGGCGCAGCCCGGCGCGCGGCTGAGCATTGGCGATCGTTGCTTCGTCAATTCCGGGGTGGTGATCGACGCGTCGCTCTCGATCGAGATCGGCGCGCATTGCCTGTTGGGCGATGGCTGCCAGATCCGCGATTCGAATTATCATGAGATCGACGAGGGCGCCGGGGTGAAGCGCGCGCCGGTGGTGATCGGCCGGAATGTGTGGATCGGGATCAACGCGATTCTGATGCCCGGCGTCAGCATCGGCGATCATAGCGTGGTGGGAGCGAACGCCGTCGTCACCCAATCGGTGCCGCCGCGCTCGCTCGTCGCCGGCAATCCGGCGCGGGTGATCCGCGAGATCACCGCCTCGGACGCCTTCGTCCGCACCTGATCGCCGCTTCGACAAGCGCGCGCCCGCGCGCTAACAACGGCGGAACATGGCCGATTCCTTCCTCGATCTGGGCGAGCCGCCGCAGCCGGCCAAGCCCGAAGCGTACCGCGTGCTCGCGCGTAAATATCGGCCGCAGAGCTTCGCCGCGCTGATCGGCCAGGATGCGATGGTGCAGACGCTGGGCAACGCGATCCGGCGCGGGCGGCTGGCGCACGCTTTCCTCCTCACCGGGGTGCGCGGGGTGGGCAAGACCTCAACCGCGCGGCTGATCGCCAAGGCGCTCAACTGCATCGGGCCGGACGGGCAGGGCGGGCCGACGATCGACCCGTGCGGCGTGTGCGAGCCGTGCCGCGCGATCGCCGAGGGGCGGCATATCGACGTGATCGAGATGGACGCCGCGAGCCACACCGGCGTGGACGATGTGCGCGAGATCATCGAGGCCTCGCGCTACGCGGCGGTCTCGGCCCGGTTCAAGATCTACATCGTCGACGAAGTCCATATGCTCTCCAAGAACGCGTTCAACGCGTTGCTCAAGACGCTGGAAGAGCCGCCGGCGCATGTGAAATTCCTGTTCGCCACCACCGAGGTGAACAAGGTGCCGGTGACGGTGCTTTCGCGCTGCCAGCGCTTCGATCTGCGCCGCATCCCCGCGGACAAGCTCGCCCAGCATTTCGCGCAGGTCTGCGCCCAGGAAGGCGTCGAGGCCGAGCCCGAGGCGCTGGCGCTGATCGCGCGCGCGGCGGAAGGCAGCGCGCGGGACGGTCTTTCGATCCTCGATCAGGCGATCGCCCATGCCGGGCTGGAGGGCGGCGGCGTTTCGGCGGCGGCGGTGCGCGAGATGCTCGGCCTGTCCGATCGCGGCGCGACGCGCGACCTGTTCGGCCTGCTCTTGGCGGGTGACGCCAAGGCGGCGCTCGGCGCGTTGCGGCGGCAATATGATCTGGGCGTCGATCCGCTCGCGGTGCTGCGCGCGCTGCTCGAGACGTGCCACGCGGTGACTCTTGCCAAGCTCGGCACCCCGGCGGACGCCGCGCAATCGGCCGAGGAGCGCTTGGCGCTGGAAGGGTGGGCGGCGCGGCTGGGCTTCGCCGCGCTCCACCGGCTGTGGCAGCTGCTGCTGAAAGGGCATGAGGAGGTCGGCCGCGCCGCCTTGCCGATCGAGGCGGCGGAGATGGCGCTGCTCCGGGTGATCCACGCGGCGAACTTACCCGATCCAAGCGAGCTGGTGCGGCAATTGAGCGGGCAGGGGGCGCCTGCTCCCGTGGCCCCGGCAACGCCGCCACCCGCTTCCGCGGCCGCACCGCAAGCCGCGCTGCCGGCGAGCTTCGAGGAAATGATCGCGCTGCTTGACGCGCGTGGCAAGATGACGCTCGCGGGCACGCTTCGCGTCGTCGCGCGTTTGGTGCATTATGCGCCGGGGGAGCTTGTGCTGAGCGCCGCCAAGCCGCTGCCCGCGACGCTGACCCGCGATCTGGCGGAGACGCTACGCGCGATCACCGGCACGGCATGGTCGGTCGAGGCGCGCGACGTGCCAGGCGCGCCGACCTTGCAGGAAGCCGAGGCCGCGCGCGTCGCCGCCGAGCGCGACTGGGTGCTCCAACAGCCCGTGGTCGCCGCCGCGCTCTCGGCTTTTCCGCAGGCGGAACTCGCGGGATGGGAAATCAGCAAACGGAGTGAAGCATGAAGGGCATCGAGGAAGCGCTGGAGATGGCGCAGCGCGTCCAGGCCGAGCTACAGCGGGCCCAGGCCAATCTCGATACGATCGAGGTGGAAGGCGCGGCCGGCGGCGGGCTGGTGAAGGTCCGCGCGACCGCCAAGGGGCGGATCACCGGCGTGGAGATTGACGCCTCGCTCCTCCAGCCGAGCGAGAAACAGATGGTGGAGGATCTGGTGGCCGCGGCGATCAACGACGCGCGCACCAAGGCCGATGCCGCCTCGAACGAGGAAATGGCCAAGATGACGAGCGGCCTGCCGCTGCCGCCGGGCTTCAAGCTGCCGTTTTGATCTATTCAACGCGCTCTAGTTCAGCGTTGCCCCAGCGAAAGCGGGGGCCGTGGGCAATTGGTGCGCCACACTTACCTGAGGCCCCAGCCTTCGCTGGGGCGACGCTTGTGGGTCGCTATGGGTGAGCGAGGGCGCCGACCTGTCATTTCTCCGCGCGCTTCGCCGCTACCCAAAGTGCTTCCTTGGCGTCAAGATCGAGCCCGGCGAACCGTTCGCCGGCCGCGTCTTCCATCGCCCTGAACCGGCGTTCGAACTTGCGGTTGGCGTCGCGCAAAGCGGCTTCGGGATCGATGCCCAGCTTGCGCGCCCAATTGACCACCGCGAACAGCAGATCGCCGATTTCCTCATGCCGTTCGCCATCATCGGCGGCGGCGGCGACTTCGGCCAGCTCCTCGTCGATCTTCGCGCGGGCACCGGTCGCGTCGGGCCAATCGAAGCCGGTACGCGCCGCGCGCTTCTGAAGCTTTTCGGCGCGCATCAGCGCGGGCAGGCCGCTCGCGACACCGTCCATCGCGCTGCTTGCGCCCTTGGCGTCGCGCTCCGCGGCCTTGATCGCTTCCCATTGCTCCGGGCCGCCGCTGCCGTCGCCGAAGATGTGCGGATGGCGGCGCTCCATCTTATCGCTGATCGACGCCACGACGTCGGGCAGCGCGAAATGGCCGGCTTCCTCGGCCATGCGCGCGTGGAACACCACCTGGAGCAGCAAGTCGCCAAGCTCGTCGCGCAGATCCGCCATGTCGCCGCGCGCGATGGCATCGGCGACCTCATGCGCTTCCTCGATCGTATAGGGCGCGATCGAGGCGAAATCCTGTTCCAAGTCCCACGGGCAGCCCGAGAGGGGATCGCGCAGCCGCGCCATGATGGTTACCAGGCGATCAACCATGCCGCGTCTCCGAAAGTCCGATAATCAACATTATGTATAATCGTCTGCGCTGGTACCGGGGGCAACGAGCACCATCTCGTCGCCCTCCACGCGCCAACTTTTCAGCTGGGACAGGAAGTTCATTCCCAGCACGCCATCCTTGAAGCTGGGCGCCACCAGCACGCGCAGACCTTCGGCGCGGATCGGCCCCAGGCGCATCGCGTCAGCCTGGCCGATCAGCGCCTTCACTTCGCCGCCGGCCGTGTCCACCAGCTCGAACCGCGCCGCGTCGGTCTTGATCCCGGCCGCGTCCGCCAGCTCGGGCGAGATCGCCGTTTCGGTCGCGCCGCTGTCGATCATCAGCCGATGATCGACGCCGTTGATCCTGACTTCGGCATAGAAATGCCCGTCCTCGGCGCGCGGGATCGTCACCATGCCGCCATGGACCGCCATCTTCTTGAGGCCCGCCGAGACGAGCCATTCGTCAACCGTACCGCGGTTGCGCGTGTAAGCGGTCGCCAGCACGAGCCCGACAGCGAAGATGCCGACCCAAGCCAGCGCCATGCGCAATGTCTGCCCCAGTGGCACGCGCCGCGCGATCAGCGCCGATAGCGGCAGGATGAGCAGCAGCGCGTAATAAAGCGCGTTGGGTGCCTCGTTCGTCACCAGCGGAACTCCAGCCCATCATAGCCCGGCTCCACGCCCGGCGGCAGCTCGGCGACCAGCGTCGCATAGTCCATCGACTGGTCAAGATGGATCAGCGCGGCGTGCTTCGGCTGGAGTTCGGCGATCCAGCCGAGTGCTTGCGCGAGATGCGGGTGCGACGGGTGCGGCCGGCGGCGCAGCGCATCGACCACCCATAGGTCGAGGCCCGCATAGAGTATCCGCATCAGCGGGGTCAGCTCATGGAAATCAGTCGCATAGCCGATGTTTCTGCCGGCATGTTCGAAGCGCAGGCCGGCCGAGAAGATGCTGCCATGCGGCTGATCGGTCGCGCGGATCGTCAGGTCGCCGATGGTGAGCGCGTCGGGCAGCGGCTCGATCGTCGCGCTTGCCGGATAGCCGCCCCGGCCGGCGAAGACATAGCCGAAGCGCTCGCGCAGCACGGCGAGCGTCGCGGGCCGGGCGAAACCGCGGATCGGCGCGCCGCGCACGTGGAACAGCTGGCGCAGATCGTCGATCCCATGCGTGTGATCGGCATGGTCATGCGTCCAGATCACCGCATCGACATGGCTGACGCCGGCGGCGAGCAGCTGCTCGCGCATGTCCGGCCCGGTATCGACCAGCACGCGGGCTTCATCGGTTTCGACCAGGATCGACGCCCGTGTCCGCCGGTTGCGCGGTTCGGTCGGGTCGCACGCGCCCCAATCCGGGCCGATTCGCGGTACGCCAGACGAGGTGCCCGAGCCGAGGATGCGCAGCTTCATCACGCTCGCCCCTCCCCCAAGGGGGAGGGGCTAGCCTTGTTGAAAAGGTGGAAGAAATTGGCTGTCGTGGCCTCGGCGAGCGCCTCGACGCTTGTCCCCCGCAAGTCTGCGAGAAAGCGCGCGGTATCGGCGACGAAGGCGGGCTCGGCGGTCTTCCCGCGATGCGGCACCGGGGCAAGGAACGGCGCGTCGGTCTCGATCAGCAGCCGCTCGATCGGCAGCCGCGCCGCCACTGCTTGCAAGTCGCGCGCATTCTTGAACGTCACGATGCCCGAAATCGAGATGTAGCAGCCAAGCGTTAGCGCCGCGTCGGCGAAGGCGCCGCTCGCGGTGAAGCAGTGGATCAGGCAGGGGAAGGCGCCCTTCCCCATCTCCTCGCCCACGATCGCGAGCGTATCCTCTTCCGCGTCGCGGGTGTGGACGATCAGCGGCAGACCGGTCTCGCGCGACGCGGCGATGTGCGCGCGGAAGTTGCGCGCCTGCGCGGCGCGGTCGCTGTGATCATAATAATAATCGAGCCCGCTCTCGCCGATGCCGATCACGCGGGGATGCGCGGCGCGATCGACCAGCGTTGCGGCGGTGACGTGCGCGTGCGCGTCAGCCTCGTGCGGGTGGATGCCGATGCTCGCCCAAATATCGCCCTGCCCCTCGGCGATGGCCACAACCTCGTCCCACTCGCGCTCGCGCGTGGAGATGGTGAGCATCGTGCCCACCCCGGCCGCGCGGGCGCGCGCGATGACGTCATGCTGCTGCTCGACCAGCCCCTTGTAATTGAGGTGGCAGTGCGAATCGACGAACATCAGGCCACTTCGATCACGGGCATCAATGGTTCCGGATTGGCAAAATGCAGCGTCGCAAAGTTCCGCTCATACCAAGGTCGAACATCCCATTCATCGACTGAACGGCGTTTTTCTATCGGAAACTGGAGAATAGAAAGTGCTCTCTCGGCTAAATCCGGGGTGAAACATTGCATCATTAAGGATATATCAATGAGGCAGCATATCAACTCAGAAAGAATATGCTCGGCGCGCTCCCTATCTTCTTTGATGACTTTCCAGGGCGCCTGTTTGTCAACGTAGCGGTTACACTCGAACATCGCCGCTGCGCAGGCACCTGTTGCGCGTGAAAGCTCCAGATTGCCCATTGCGGCTTCCCAGTGAGCCCTCGCTTTGAAGACCGCTGTGCGCAAAGCGTCGTCCTCTCTGGATGGAAACTCCCAATCCGACATGCGGGGCGCTTGGCCATTTAATTTACGCGCAATAAAGGCAACAACTCTCTGCAATAGATTGCCATAAGCATTAGCCAATACGGCGTTTGATGTTTCGACGATGGCTTGCTCGGAATAACTGCCGTCTTGGCCAAACGTGATTGTGTCCAGCAGGAAATAGCGCAGCGCGTCCACCCCAAAGGCATCCGCCAGCGCCAGCGGATCGGCGACATTGCCGGCGGACTTGGACATCTTGGCGCCATCGCGCGCCAGCACGAAGCCATGGCCGAACACCCGCTTCGGCAGCGGCAGCTTGGCCGACATCAGGAAGGCGGGCCAATAGACCGCGTGGAAGCGGACGATATCCTTGCCGATCAGGTGCAGGTCCGCCGGCCAATAGCGCGTCAGGTTACCATCCCATGCGGGATAGCCGGTGCCGGTGAGGTAATTGGTGAGCGCATCGACCCACACATACATCACATGCCCCGGCGATCCCGGCACCGGCACGCCCCAATCGAAGCTGGTGCGCGAGACCGAGAGATCGCTCAGCCCGCCTTCCACGAAGCGCAGCACTTCGTTGCGGCGGCTTTCGGGCTGAATGAACTCGGGGTGCGCCGCGTAGAAATCGAGCAAGGGCTGCTGATATTTGCTGAGGCGGAAGAACCAGCTTTCCTCGGCGGTCCATTCGACCGGCGTGCCCTGGGGCGAGAGCTTGGCGTCCCCCTCCCCGACAAGTTCCTTCTCGTCGTAGAACGCCTCGTCGCGCACCGAATACCAGCCTTCGTAGCGCGCGAGATACAGGTCGCCAGCCTCGGCCATCGCCTGCCAGATCGCCTGGCTGGCGGCGTAATGATCGGCGTCGGTGGTGCGGATGAAGCGATCGCAACTGATGTTGAGTTTATCTGCCATCTCACGAAAATAGCTCGACATTTCGTCGGCAAGCGCGCGGACGGGCACGCCCCGGTCGCGCGCGGTCTGCACCATTTTCAGGCCGTGCTCGTCGGTGCCGGTCTGGAAGCGGACGTCGCGGCCCGTCAGCCGCTGGAAGCGCGCGATCGCGTCGGCGGCGATCGCTTCATAGGCATGGCCGATATGCGGGCGGCCATTGGGATAGTTGATCGCGGTGGTGATATAGAAGGGCTCGGCCATGCCGCCGCCCTAGTCCATCGCGCGCGCCGTTTGAAGCCCGAGGCGCGCGACGAGGCCGGCCATCTCGAACACCGTCGCCTGCGCGTCGAGCGAGAGTGCCCGTGCGCTCGCGGCGAGGGCGCGGGCGGCATCATAGGCGTCGAGCGCGGTCCGCAACGCATCGCCCGCGCGCGCGGTGGCCTGGCCGGCGATGAAGCTCGGCGCGCGATCGAGGAACGCCTCGTAACGCGGCTGCTGCGCCTTGACGCCAAGCTGCTTGCTCAGCGCCGCGCGGCGGGCGTTGCTGGGATCGCCATCGCGGGCGATCGCGGCCAGCGCGCTGTCGATCGCCGCCAGATCGAGCCCGGCGTAGCGCAGCGCGCGTCCCGGCGAGCCGCCGCCGGCGCGGACCAGCGCTTCCAGCTCGGCATCGTTCGCCTCGGGCAGTTGCGCGCGGAGCACCGCGCGGACCTCGGTATCGCTTAGCGGATCGAAGCGCAGTCGGCGGCAGCGCGAACGGATCGTCGGCAGCAGGCGGCCGGGCGCATGGCTGACGAGCAGGAAGATCGTGCCGGCGGGCGGTTCCTCGAGATTCTTGAGCAGCGCGTTGGAGGCGCCGGGGCGTTCGAGTTCGTCGACCGCGTCGATCACGATCACCCGGCGCGGCGAGAGCGCCGGCTTGGTCGCGAACAGCGGCTGGAGCTGGCGCACCTGGGCGATGGTGATCGCGCGGGCGATTTCACCCTCGGGCTTGTCGGGGTCCTTGGGCAGGCGCGTCAGTTCGCGATAATCGGGATGCGCCCCGGCGGCGATCAGCGCGGCGGTGCGGTCCCCCTCGGGCGGGGCGAACCCGGGCGGCAGCGACGCGCCGATCGCTTCGGCGAGCAGGTGGTGCGCGGCGAGCCGGGCGAAGCTGCCCTTCCCCACCCCTTCCGGTCCGGTGAAAAGCCAGGCGTGGTGCAGCACGCCCGAGTCCATCGCCGCGCGGAAGGCGCGCTGGGCGGGCTCGTTGCCGATAAGCTCGCCGCTCATCGACACCCACCAAACCTGGGTTGGTCGGAGCGTAACGCAAAACTCCACCCCCACCGGGGGTGGGGGACCGTTGGCGTTGCGATGGGTGGCGGGGTGACGCCCTCTATCTGCTGGGGACACCCCTCCGTCAGCGCTATCGCGCTGCCACCTCCCCTTAAAGGGGAGGATCTCACTTGTTCGCCATCGACATGCCTCATAGCCATGACGTCAGTTCGGCGAGCAGCTCGGCGGTGATCGCTTCGGGTGGCCGGGCCGCATCGATCAGCCGGACACGCTCGGGCTCCTCGGCGGCGAAGCGGTGGAAAGCGGCGCGGACGCCCGCGTGGAATTCTTCGCCCCGCGCGGCGAAACGGTCCGCCGCCGGGCCGTCGCGCGCCTCGGCCCGCGCGCGCCCTTCCGCGAGCGGCAGATCAAGCACGAACGTCGCATCCGGTAACAACCCTTCGGCGCCAAAGGCATGGAGCGCTAGGATCGCGGCGTCCGCGATCCCGCTCGCGCCCTGATAAGCGCGGGTGCTGTCGATGAAGCGGTCGCAGATCACCCATTCGCCTGCGGCGAGCGCCGGCCGAACCGTCTTTTCCAAATGATCGGCCCGCGCCGCCGCGAACAGCAGCGCCTCCGCCCGCGCGCTCCAGCGCCCCGCCTCGCCTTCCAGCAGTAGCGCGCGGATTGCTTCGGCGCCCGGGCTGCCGCCGGGCTCGCGCGTCACCAGCACCGGCAGCCCCCGCGCGCGCAGGGCTTCGGCGAGCGCGCGCGCCTGGGTCGATTTGCCGGCCCCCTCGCCGCCTTCCAGCGTGATGAAGCGCGCCGGCTTCACCAACCGAACAGCGACCAGAACCCCGCCCAGGCGCGCCCGAAGAAACCCGCCGCGCCAACATCGCTCGCCGCGACCAGCGGCAGCTTCTGCGCGGGCAGCCCCGGCGAGGTGACGACCAGATCGGCGATATGCTGCCCCGCCTTGATCGGCGCCTTGATCGGCCCTTGATAAACGACCCTGGTGGTCAGCTCGGGCGTCGGCCCGCCCGGCAGCGTCAGGTTCAGGTCATTGGGCGCGACAAGGCCCACCTTGCTCGCGCTGCCCAGCTGCACCTCGGCCTCGCCGACCTGGCGCCCTTTGCTCACCAACTTCTTGGCCTTCCAGGCGCGGAAGCCCCATTCCATGAAGCGCACCGATTCCTCGATCCGCTGATTGAAGCTGGAGAGGCCCGCGATCACCATCACCAGTCGCCGGCCGTTCTGCTGGGCGGAGCCGGTGAAGCCATAGCCGGCTTCCTCGGTATGTCCGGTCTTCAGCCCGTCGGCGCCCGCGACGCGGCCGAGCAGCGGATCGCGATTGGCCTGCGTGATCGGGCTACCGCTCCCCAGCGTCTTGCCCCAGGTGAAATCGGGGCGCGAATAGAAGCGCTTGTAGAATTCGGGATAGTCACGGATCGTCGCGCTGGCGAGCTTGGCCAGGTCACGCGCCGTCACGTAAGTCACGCCGCCATCGGGCCAGCCGTTCGAGGTGCCGAAATGGCTGTTGTTCAGCCCCAGCTTCTTCGCCGCCGCGTTCATCTGCGCGGTGAACGCCTCCTCGGTGCCCGAGGCGCCTTCGGCGAGCACGACGCAGGCATCGTTCCCTGACAAGGTGATGATGCCGTAGAGCAGATTGGCGACGCTCACCTGCTCGTTCGGCGATAGGAACATGGTCGATCCCGCCTGCGGCCCGTGCCACTTCTGCCAGGTCTCCGGCCGCACCGTCAGCATCTGATCGAGCTTCAGGTCGCCATGCTTGATCATCTCGAAGGCGACATACACCGTCATCATCTTCGCCATCGAGGCGGGCGGCATCCGGCGATCGGGGTCCTTCGCGAACAGCACCGCCCCGCTCGACAGATCCTCCATATAGGCAACCGGCGCGGGCGTGCTGAACGGCGGCGCGCTCGCGGCGTGGAGCGGCGCCGCGGCAAGCGCGGTGAGCGAGAGGGCGGCGGCAATCTTCTGATACATCATCATCTCACGCTTACTCTTGAACCAAACGGGCATCGCCATAGCCGGCGGCGGCGGCACGCGCCCGGGCGGCGTCCGCTGCCGCCCGCGAGGGGAACGGCCCCAGCCGCACGCGGAACACCGGCCCCACCGCCTGCACCCCGCCCCCGAGCCGCTCAGCGAGCGCCTGCGCCCGCGCCTGGCTGGAGAGCGCCGCGACCTGAACGAACAGGCCGTGCGCCGGGGCGGCGATGGGCGCGGGCCTTGTCGGTACTTGGCGGGCCGGCGTCGCGACGGGCTTGCGCGGGGGCACCGGCACCGGCTGCGCGTTGGCCGGGATCACCGGACGCGGCGCGCTTGGCAATTGCTTGCGCAAAGCGACCAGCAACGGCGCGGGCGCATCGAGCCGGGGCGAGGCGGGCTTGCCGGCACGCAAGGCGGCCTGATCGGTGGGCGCCGGATCGACGCGGCGCACCCGCACGGGGGCGAGCGGGTTGGTGTCGGTGCCGAGCAGCTTCGCTGCCCCGCGCGAGAGATCGATCAGCCGCCCCGGCGCGCCCGGACCGCGATCCGCGATCAGCACCAGGATCGTCTTGCCCGTCTCCAGTGACGTCACCTCGGCGAAGCTGCCCAGCGGCAGGCTGGCATGCGCCGCGACGACCGAGCCCGGATCGAAGCGCTGGCCGTTCGCCATCACCTGTCCGCTCTCCTCGCCATACCAGCTGGCATAGCCCACCGCGTCATAGCGGCCCTGGCCGAAATCCTGGCTGGTGCCGCGCGGCCCCGCGCCCGCCGGCGGCTCCTGCGCGAGCGCCGGCGCGCCCAGCATCATCCCGATGGCGATTAGCGCCCGTCCCCCGATCATCCCTGCTCCACCGCGTCGGCCAACAACCCCACCGACAGGGCATAGAAGTTGGAACAATTATAGTCGAGGATCACCCGGTAGTTGCCGGTGGTGAGATAGCCGGTCTTGCCCGGCCCGTCGGGCTCGATCAGCGTCGCGAGCACATCGTCGCCGGGCCAGGGCCGGTCGACCGGCGCCACGCCGAGCGCGCGCCATTCGCGCATCGTCAGCCAACGACTGTGCCGCTCGAATACTTTCGGGCAGCGCGGGGCGACGGTGCGGTTGGCGAGCGCTGCGCGATCGAGCCCGGCCGGCACGCTCACCGCGAAACCCCAGGGCACGCCGCGCCGCCAGCCGGCATCGGCGAAATAATTGGCGATCGAGGCCAGCGTGTCGGCCTCGCTGGTCCAGATGTCCGCCCGGCCATCGCCATCGGCGTCGCGCGCCAGGCGGAGATAGACGCTCGGCAGGAATTGCGGATTGCCCGTCGCCCCCGCCCAGCTGCCCTTCAGCCGCTCGCGCGGGACGCCGCGATCGATCATCTTGAGCGCGGCGATGAATTCGTCGCTGAACAGCGCGCGGCGGCGCCCGTCATAGGCGAGGCTGGCGAGCGCGCGGAGCAGATCGAAATTGCCGGTATAGGCGCCGTAATTGCTCTCATGCCCCCAGATCGCGACCATGACGCCTTCGGGCACCCCCGTCTCCCGCTCGATCGCGGCGAGGCGCGGGCGGGTTGCCTGATAGATCGCGCGCCCCCGCCCGATCCGCGCGGCATCGACATGGGCCCGGCGATAAGGCTCGAAATTGGGCGGCGGCGCGTTGACCGGCCCGCCCGGTTGCGCGCGATCGAGCTCGATCACGCGGGGGTTGAGCGTCAACCCCTCTAACCCCTGATCGATCGCCCGCGCGCTCACCCCTTGCGCGCTCGCCTTGGCGCGGAGCTGCTGCAGGAAAGCGTCGAACCCTGCCTCGTCCTGCGCGCCGGCGCCGCTCGCCAGCGTCACCCACAGCCCGCCCGCCGCCAGCATTTTGGTGATACGCCCCATAAGCTTAGGCTGTGCCACAAGCCGCCCGCCGGCTAAAGGCGGAAAAGCCGGCCCCTTGCGCGAAATGCGATAAGCGCCGTAAGCGCGGGGGCGGACGGACAGGTGGCCGAGTGGTTTAAGGCAGCGGTCTTGAAAACCGCCGTGGGTGCAAGCCCACCGTGGGTTCGAATCCCACCCTGTCCGCCAGCGCCAAGCGTCAGGCGCCCAGTACCGCTTCTCCCGCGATCGTAACCCGCTCCATCCGCCGGGTCGCGGGCCAGTAATCGGCCACCGGATAATGTTGCGTACAGCGATTGTCCCAGATGGCGACCGCATTTTCACTCCAGCGGAAGCGGATCTGATATTCGGGCACCTTGAACTGATCGAGCAGGTGGCGGAGCAATTCGGCGCTTTCGGCATCGTCCAGCCCATCGATCCGGCTGGTGAAGCTGGCATTGACGAACAGAACGCGCGCGCCCGTCTCTGGATGAACCCGCACGATCGGGTGGTGCTGCGGCGGAAACTCCGCGGCCATCGCGGCGCGGCGTTCGGGGGCGATGCGGTCGCCGAAATCGTGGAGCAGATCATGCGTCGCGGTGCGGCCGGCGATCCGCGCCTTCACTTCGGCCGAAAGTCCCTCATAGGCCGCCGCCGCATCGACCCAGAGCGTGTCGCCGCCGACCGGCGGTAGCGCGCGGGCACGGAGCACCGCGCCGAAGCTCGGCCGCTCGCGGAAAGTGACGTCGGTGTGCCATTTGTCGAGCGCGCGGAAGGCCCGGTCGCTTTCGGCGTCGCTCACCCGCCCCCCGCTGCCGCGAATGTCGAGGATTTCGGGATAACCCGGCACATGCGCGATCACCGGATGCCCCTCGAGCGGGCCGAAGACGCGGCCCAGCGCCAGATGCTGTTCGTGGGAGAGATCGAGATCACGGAAGAACAGCACCTTGTATCGCGTCAGCAGCGCGCGGAGTTCGGCCGCCGTCTCCGGATCGACCGGATCGCTCAAGCGCACGCCGGCGATTTCGGCGCCGAGCACGGGGCCGCAAGGGGTAACCTGCCAGTCGAACCGGGTCTTCACGAGCGACGCCATCTTGCTCTCCCAAGCCGTTGCCGCCGAGGCAGGCGCTCCAAGCGCCAAGCCGAGCGGCACACCCCCCGACGTTGCTCGGGGCGAACGGTGAGTGAAGCACGGCGGCGGCCCCGGCGGCTAGCCGTCGCCGACTTCGCCTGCGCCCAGAAAAGCTATTCCAGCCCCAGCGCCTTCAGATCCGCCGCCGCCGCCGCCAGCTCCGCGTTGGACACCAGATTCCTGAAGCGCGCATCTAGCTGCCGCACCGCCGCGTCCGCCGCCGATTCCTCGCGCAAATTGACCAGGAAGAAGTCGCTCGCGCCCTCGGTGAACCGGCGGCGCTCGGCCTGCGCCATCTCTCCCGCGCGGGCGCGCTCTTCCTCGGCGAGCAGCGCAAGGCGGCCGGTTGCGCGCACGTCGATCGCGATACCCTCGATCTCGGCGGTGATCTGCTCGCGCGTCGCCTGGCGGCGGCGTTCGAGCCCGTCGATCTCGGCGCTGGTCGACGCGATCCGGCCCTTGGCGGCGCGACGTTCGAGCGGCACGCTGAACGACAGGCCCACCTTGCTCTCGAACCCGCTGCGCGACGGCCCGCCGATCCCGATCGGCCCGATATCCTGCGAGGCTTCCACCTTCAGATCGAGCCGGGGCTTCAGCTGGTTGCGATCGAGCTCCAGCCGGTTGGTCGCCTGGGCGATGCGCAGATCGAGCGCTTTGAGATCGGGCCGCCCCTCCAGCGCCATGCGGGTTGGGCCGTTCGGCACCGGGATCGCGGGAAAACTGTCCGGCAGCATCGCCGGCTCAGGGCGCTGCGGCTGGCCATTGGCATCGCGCCAAAACAGCGACAGCGTGTTCGCCGCGTTCGCCAGTTCCTGCTCGGTCCGCGCCACCAGCGTCTCGCGCCGCAGGATATTCTGCGCCTGCTCGGTCAGGATGATACGCGGCCGCGCGCCCAGCTCCACCTGCCGCTCGAGCCCCGCCTGGCGCGCGCGGGCGAGCTCGAGCAGATCGCGGTAGACTTTCAGCCGCAACCCCGCCGCGACCCACAGATTATAGGCGGCGACCGCGCGGCGCTGCACCGAGATGGCGGTGATCAGCCGGTCGGTCTCGGCGAGATCGACGTCGATCGCGGCATTGCCCCGGTTGAACCGGCGATCGTCGATGAAGCGATCGCGCAGCAGCGAGAGCACCGCGCCGGCTTTGATCTCGCCGAGCACATTGGTGTAGCGCTCATCCTCATAGATCGGGAAACGCCCGCCGGAGACACGGTAGCCGCCGTAATAGCTGCCGCCCCAATTCTCGATCGGCCGCTCGATCGTGCCGCCGGCATAGCTGCCGTCATAATAGCCGGAGAGGCGCGCGCTGCCCTCGGCCTTCACCTGCGTATCGAAGGCGCCCTCGGCCTGGAGGCGTTTGCCTTCGGCCGAGCGGACCTTGGCGATCGCCTCCAGGATCTGCGGCTGGAACCGCGCCGAGGAAGCAAGCACGTCCTTCAGCGACAGCGGCTTCACCGCCGGCTCCGGCACGGGCTCGACGGCCGCTGCCGGACGCGCGGGGGCGGGCTTGGGCGGACGCTTGGGTCCTTCCCCCGCGAGCGCGGCCTGTGCGAGCGCGAGCAGCGGCAAAGCGAGCAGCGCGCGGATCATTGCTTGGCGCTGGTCCCGTTATCGGGCTCGGGCGGCAGCGCCTTCGCCTTGGGATCGCCCGGGCGATCCCATTGCAGCGGGAAGTCATTGAGTTGTCGCCAGATTTCATAGCCGACCGAGACCTGGTTCATCATCACCCAGCCCGAAACCTTGGCGCCGAGCCGCACGAACGGCTCCTTCGGCCATTGCTTGCGATCCGGCGCCTGCTCCACGATCACGCGGAACAAGCCATTGGCCGAGGCTTGCGGATCGATCGAGCGCACCCGCCCGTCGAACACCCCGATGGCGACCGACGGCCAGCCGCTCGCCTGGATCGCCGGCCAGCCTTCGAACTCCAGCCGCGCGCGTCGGCCCGGGTAGATCAGCGGCACGTCGCGGCCATCGATATAGAGTTCGACCACGCGTTCGGAGGTTTCCGGCGCGATCGTCGCAAGCGGATCGCCGGCCTTCACCAGCGTCGATTGATCGCCCGCGGTGACGTTCAGGATGCGCCCCGCGCGCGGCGCGCGGACCAGCTGCACGTCTTGCCGGTTGAGATTGATGTCGACCGTGGTGAGCGACGCCCGCTCGCTGGCGAGCTTCGCCTTGTAATCGGCCACCTTGATCAGCGCGAGCTCATAGTCGCGCCGCGCCGCCAACCCCTCGCGGTACAAGGTGTTGGTGCGCTTGACGTCGAGCTCGGCGGTGGCGAGCGCCTGTTCGACCGAGGCGATCTCCGCCAGCGTCTGCTCGCGCTGCGCCTGCAGGCGCGGGAGCAGCTGCGGATCATTGTCGACAATCTTGGCGATCGGATCGCCGGCCTTCACCAGCTGCCCGTCGGTCACATACCAGCGCTCGATCCGGCCGGGGACGAGCGCGGTGATGCTCGTCACCCGATCACGCGGATCGAGCGCGATCACCTTGCCGGTACCCTGGCTCGTCTGCTGCCAGGGGACGTAGATCATGAACAGCACCGAGACGGCGATGCCGATCACCAGCATGATCCCGATCGCGCGCGTGATATGCGGCACGCGCAGCCGGTGGAGCGCCTGGAATTGCGGGAAGAGCGGCTTAGCGGCCATCGCGCGCCTCCCCCTGGGCATAGCGCAGCCGATCGAACTCGGCCTGGCTCTCGACCAGCTGCTGGCGCGCGCGGCCGAGCCAGAAATAGCCGTCGAGCCGGGGCGGATTGGTCCGGTTGGTGAAATAGATCATGGTCGTATGACCGCCGGCGAAGGCGGCGAGCATCCGCTCCAAATCGGGGCGCGGCACCATGTCGAACAGCGGCGACAGCACCAGCACGCGCGGGCGGGCGAGCATCGCGGCGGCGAATTTCAGCCGCATCACCTCGGGCAGCGCGAGCGGCCAGCCGGTCGAGGACAGCACGGTATGGATGCCCTCCGGCAGCTGCCCCACCGCGCGATCGAGCCCCACGTCGCGCAGCGCGTCCATCATCATCGCCGGCGTCGCCTCGGGCGAGGCGAGATCGAGATAATCGAAGATCGTCGTCTCGACGATGCTCGGGCGATCGAGCACGATCACTTCGGAGCGCAGCTGATAGACGTCGAGCGCGCTGATGTCGGCCCCGCCCAGGGTCACGAAACCGCGCGCGGGGCTGCGGTGGCGCTTGAGCAACAGCTGCAGCGTGCGGCTGACCTCGGGCTCGGCCGAGCCCACCAGCCGCGCGCCCTGGGGCAGCGCGAAATCGAAGCGCAGATCGTCGATCGTGACGTCCGCCAGCGCGAGCGCGCCACCCAGCCGATCGAGCGGCTCGTTCGAGACGGGCGCCTCCTGTGGCACTTCCCAGAACAGATGCAGCTCCTCGCACGCCGCGACCAGCTCGTAGAAGCTCTCCAGATACGGCCCGAGCTGGGCGACGCCGTAGAAGATGCTCGACAGGATCAGCTCGGCCGCGACGAGCTGGCCGATCGAGAGCTGCCCCTGGATCACGAGCCAGCCGCCGAGCGCGAGCAAACCGGCGCTCCCGGCCGCGTAAAGCGTCAAAAACATCACATTCTGGGTGAAACTATGCCCAAAAAAGCGCCGATCGGCGGCGATATAGCGCGCGGTGAGCGCGTCGCTGCGCTCGATCGCGTAATCGATATGGCGGCTCGATTTGTAGAAGCCGTTCGAGGCGCCGACGCTCTCCAGCCAATGCGCGGTATCATATTTGGCGTGGCTCAACTGCACCACCGCCCCCATCGCGGGGCGTGACCAGAGCCGCCAGACGAGCCAGACGAGCAGGATGAACACCAGATTGAACGCCAGGAAAATCGGGTGGTAGAGCGAGGTGACGACCAGCCCCACCGCCGATTGCAGCAAGATGGTGAACAGCCCCACCAGCAGCGAGGGCACCGATTTCTGGACGTTCATGACGTCGAAATAGCGGTTGAACAGGTCCGCTCGGCGCGCGTCGCTGAAGAAGGGGTCGCGCGCTTGCACCGCGCGCATCGTGATCTCCGCCACCAGCCGGGCGAAGAAGCGGCGGCGGAAAATCTCCATCAAATGCGTGCGAAAGGCGCTGAGGATATTGGACGCCATCAGCAGCGCGAACATCACCAGCGACAGGGTGAACAGCGGCACGGGCAGCGCGGTATAGGCGATGCTGTTGATCAGCAGCTGCACCGAAATCGGGGTGACGAGCGACAACAGGCTGATCGCCACCCCGTAAACCGCCGCGAGCAGCAGGAAACTGCGATCGGGCCACAGCACCGGCCGTGCCCAGCCGATGAAGTCCCGCAATCGCACCGATCGATTGACTGGTCCCGCCAATGCCGCTCCCCGCACGCTACAATATTGGCGATCCCCAATGGTCGCCGAGCGCGCCCATCTAGTCGCTCGCCGAGACATGGGCAAGCGGGAATGGCGGCGCAATCCGCCGCTTCGTCTCAAGCCGCCAATGGCGAAAATTCAACGCGCGGCGCTCGCCGCGGCGGGCAGGTTAGGCTCTGCGAGCTTGGTCAGCCGATCGAACTGATCGCGGTTGAGCGGCTTGCCCAGCAGACAACCGCAGCTCAAATCCTCCGCCCAGATCACCGAGCCGAGCATCGGCGCCATGTTCGGCAGCGTTACCCATAGCATCGCGCCGGTGCGCAGCGGCACGAAGGTATCGAGCCCGATCACGTTGCGCGTGAAGGATCGCACCGCGCAAACCCGGCGCAGATGCGCGGATTCCGGGCGCGGACGCGGAATCCGGCCCTGGGCATTGGCCAGAGCCGGTTCGATCTCCGCGGTGAACAAAGCTCCCTTCATTATCGCGGGAGCTTAAACCTAGGTTGGTTAAAAGCGGCTTAAGCCTATTTCTTGCCGAGCGAGAGCCCGCCGAAGCGCTTGTTGAACCGCGCGACCTGGCCACCGGCATCGACCAGGCGCTGGTTGCCCCCGGTCCAGGCGGGGTGCGACTTGGGGTCGATTTCGAGCAGCATGACGTCACCTTCCTTGCCCCAGGTGGAGCGGGTTTCGTAGGTGGTGCCGTCGGTCATCTGGATCTTGATCCAGTGATAATCGGGGTGCGTATCGTTCTTCACGGGAAAACCTTCCTGATGCCGCTGGTTGCCGACCAGCGTGCGAGCGCGGGCCGCTAGCACAGCGCCTCGCGTCACGCAATGCCGGGGGAGCCAGAGCCGTGCCGGCGCGTTGCCCTTTTCATCGGATGCAAAGGGACACCCCGCCATGACCGCCAAAGCCAAACCCGCCCCACGCAAGAAAGCCCCCGGCGCGCAGCGCAAGCCGGCCAATCACGACAAGCGCGCGAATGACCGCAGCCGCGCCGAAACCAAGCCCGAGGCGGCGGAGAAGCCCGGCTGGGGCAAGATCGCCGCGATCGGCGCGGCCGGCGCGGGCGTCGCCGCTCTGGTCTATGCGCTGCGTGGCAAACCCGCCGCGGGGCCGAGCGGCGACGCGTGGCCCGCGCACCAGGCCGACGGCCGGAATTCGAGCGACCAATTCTCGGCCCAGATCGCGGACGAGAACATGATCCCCGAGCGCGTGCCCGAGGCGATCGTCTAGCGAAGGCCAAGGCAGGTTGAGCGTTGCCCCCCAGCCAAAGCTGGGGCCTCGTGCGAGTGGCGCGCCCCTGCCGGCGCGAGGCCCCAGCTTTCGCTGGGGCGACGGCCTTTGGGCCAAAGCGATCGGCTCCCTCACCAGCCGATCGGCTTGCCCTTGTTCTGCTCGTCGAGCCAAGCCTTCAGCGGCGCGAAATAAGCGAGCATCGCCTTGCCCGAAATCTCGCTCGTGCCGGTGAAGGTCTTCAGCGCTTCCGACCAGGGCTTGGACGCGCCCAGCGCGAGCATCGCGTTCAGCCGCGCGCCGACCTGCTTGTCGCCGTAGAAAGAGCAGCGGTGGAGCGGCCCCTTCCACCCTGCCTGACGGCACGCGGCCTCATAGAATTGGAACTGCAGCAGCCGCGCGAGGAAATAGCGGGTGTAGGGGACGGCCGCCGGCACATGATATTTGGCACCTGGATCGAAGCGGGTCTCATCGCGCGCGACCGGCGGCTTCACGCCCTGATAGCGCAGCCGCAGCGCGTCCCACCCCGCCTGATAGCCTTCCGGCTTGATCGCCCCCGAGAACACGCCCCAGCGCCATTTGTCGATCAGTAGGCCGAACGGCAGGAACGCCACCTTATCCATCGCCTGGCGCAGCAGCAGGCCGATATCCTTCTCCGCGCTCGGCACCTTGGCGGAATCGAGCAGGCCGATCCGCACCAGATAATCGGGCGTGATCGAAAGCGCGACGAAGTCGCCGATCGCCTCGTGGAAGCCGTCATTGGCGCCGTTCTTGAAAAGGAAGGGCTGTGCCTTGTAGGCGCGCTGATAATAATTATGCCCAAGCTCGTGGTGGATGGTGACGAAATCGTCGCTATTCACCTTGGTGCACATTTTGATGCGCAGATCGTCCTGATTGTCGATGTCCCAGGCGGAGGCGTGGCAGATCACCTCGCGGTCGCGCGGCTTCACGATCTGCGAACGCTCCCAGAAGCTCGCCGGCAGCGGCGCGAAGCCGAGCGAGGAATAGAAGCCCTCGCCCGTCTTCACCATCTTCACGGCGTCATAGCCCTTGGCCTGGAGCAGTTCGCCAATGTCATAGCCCAGATCGCCGCTGCCGGCGGGGGCGACCAGATCATAGATATTGCCCCATTCCTGCGCCCACATATTGCCGAGCAGATCGGCGCGGATCGGGCCGGTCTTGGGCTGCACCGCATCGCCATATTTCGCGTTGAGCTTCCACCGGACATAGCTGTGCAGCGCCTTGTAGAGCGGCTCGACCTCGGCCCAGAGCTTGTCGGTGAGCGCGGCGAATTGTTCGGGCGGCAGGTCATAGCCCGATCGCCACATCGCGCCCGTGTCGGCGAAGCCGAGTTCCTGCGCGCCCTTGTTCGCGAGCGCGGCGGCGCGGGCATAATCGGCGCGGATCGGCGCGCCGACATTGTCGTGCCAGCTGACCCACATTTCCTGGAGCTTCGCCGGATCGCGCACCGTGCCCATCGCGGCTTCGATGTCGGAGCCGTTGATCGGCTTGCCCTCCAGCGTGCCGCGGCCCTTGCCGTAGTTGGACGACATCTTCGTCACCAAGCCCGCCAGCTCATCGGCGGCGCCCGGCGTGGTCGGCGCGGCGAGCGGCAGACCGGTGCGCAGCAGATCGATCTTGCGCAGCGTATCGGGTTGGAGGCCCGGCGATTGGCGCAGCTTGGCCGCCTCCAGCGTCATCTTCACCGCGAGCGTGTTGAGCTGCGCGCTGCTCTTGGCGGCGATCGCATCGGTGTCGTCGGTGATGAAGGTCGCGTTGACCCACTGCACGCGGGCATCGTCGATCGCCTGTGCCTCGAGCTGCGCTTCCTTGCCGGCGACAGTCACGTTGGGATCGGCGCTTTGCGCGGTGGCGGGCGCGGCGAGCGCGACGGCAAGCGCCAGCGCGCCGGTGGCGGTACGGATCATCGGCATCCCCTTTTTTGCCTGTCGGCCAGGTGATGGCCCCGCTGGCCGCCCAGCGTCAAGCCGCGAGAAAGTCGGCGATCGCTTGCCCGAGCTCAGGCTTCAGCACCGCGCTCATATGGTTGCCCGGCACTTGGTGATAGCGCGCCTGGGGCAACGCGGCGGCGAGGGCCTCGGCCGAGCCATTGTCGCGGTCCTCGGCGCCGCACAGCACCAGGATCGGCGTTTCGATCCGCGCCAATTCGGCGTCGCTGGTCGAGACGAACGTGTCGAGCAGCTGGACCAGCGCTTCCGGGTCGCCGCCGGTGGTCTTGAGGAACGCCTGCGCCCCCCATTCGGGCGTGCCGCGCTCGAAGCCGGGTTCGGTCAGCACCCGGCGGAAGAAGTCGATCCGCTGGCCGACCGAGGTGACGCCCTCATAACCCATCCCGCTGACGATGGCGCGGCGGGGGGCGGCGCCCATCGCGAGCATCCGCACCGTCGTGCGCGCGCCGAGCGAATAGCCGCCCAAGTCATAATCGGTGAGCCCCAGATGATCGATCAGCGCCAACCCATCGCGCGCGAGGACATCGAGCGGATAGGCGGCCGCGTCATGCGGCTTGGCGCTTGCCCCATGCGCGCGCAGATCGGGCAGGATCACGCGGAAGCCCCGCGCGGCGATCGCCGCCGCATGGCCATATTTGATCCAGTTGGTCTCGGCGTCCGAGAAAAAACCGTGGAGCAGCACCACCGGCCGCCCCTCGCCAAGCTCGTGCCAGGCGAGTTCGGCGCGATCGAAGGAGGCGAAGCGGTGGGTCGTGACGGTCATCGGCGTCCTAACGGTTGAGCATTGCCAGCCAATCGGCGGGCGGCGGGTTTTCGGGGAAGGCCGGCAGCGCCGAGCGAGGTCGCCTCCAGTTTATGCAGAAAGCGCTGATCCGCCGTGACCAGCCGGACATCGAAATATTCGGCGGCGGCAAGATAAACGCAGTCATATATCGGATGAGCTAATTGATAGGCCATCTCAAGGGCTCGGCCCATGAAGGGCGTATCGGCGACCAAGATCACGTAATCCGGGAGCCGCGCCAAATCCTCGGCCAGTGAGACCGCAGGGTCGAACTGCTCGCGTCGCGCCTTCTTCCACAGAGCGTTGCCGATTTTGCTAAGGATCAAATGCGGTGCCATAAGGTCGCCGCGATCGAGCAAGTCCAAGGCAGCGTCCGTCGCCTCTTCACGAACAAGCCATTTGAAGGCGACGCTCGCGTCGACGATCACCGCGCGTCGCGGTCCTCGCGGATCAGCTCCCAACCGGGAGTCTGGGGAATACCGGGAATGCGCGCAGCATCGGTCTTGGCAAGCGTCTTCAGGATCAGCGCCTTCTTTTCCTCGACCGTCAGTTTGGCCGCCTGATGGATTGCCTCACGCGCGAGCGCTTCGACCGATATGTTGCGCGCCGCCGCCCGCGCGCGCAGGCGGTCGAGGTCGGCTTCATCGATCTGTCGAACGAGCAGCTCTGCCATATGACGGACGATAGCACCTCATCTCGGCCGCTCTCAAGCCGCCTTCTGCAGATGCCGCCGGCCGAGCAGTTCCGCGATCTGCACCGCGTTGAGCGCGGCGCCTTTGCGGAGGTTGTCGCTCACGCACCACAGGACCAGCCCGTTCTCGACGGTGGGGTCCTCGCGCACGCGGCTGACATAAGTGGCGTATTCGCCGACGCATTCGATCGGCGTCACATAGCCGCCATCCTCGCGCTTATCGACCAGCATCACGCCCGGCGCCTCGCGCAGGATCGCCTGAGCCTGCTTGACCGTGATGTCACGCTCGAACTCGATCGCGATGCTTTCCGAATGGCCGACGAACACCGGCACGCGCACGCAGGTCGCGACCACCTTGATCTTGGGATCGAGGATCTTCTTGGTCTCGACCACCATCTTCCATTCTTCCTTGGTGAAGCCGTCATCTAGGAAGCTGTCGATGTGCGGGATCACGTTGAACGCGATCTGCTTGGTGAATTTGTGCGGCTCGGCCTGATCGCCGACGAAGATGTTGCGGCTCTGCTCGAACAGCTCGTCCATCCCCGCCTTGCCCGCGCCCGAGACCGACTGATAGGTCGAGACGACCACGCGCTTGATCCCCGCCGCGTCATGGAGCGGCTTCAGCGCGACGACCATCTGCGCGGTCGAGCAATTGGGGTTGGCGATGATGTTGCGACGACGATAGCCGTCGATCGCCTGGGGGTTCACCTCGGGCACGATCAGCGGCACGTCCGGGTCCATGCGGTAGAGCGAGGCATTGTCGATCACCGTGCAGCCGGCGGCGGCGAAGCGCGGCGCGTGCAGCTTCGACCCTTCCGAGCCGATCGCGAACAGCGCGATGTCCCAGCCGGCGGGATCGAAATGCTCGATATTCTGCACCTTGAGCATCCGGCCGGTCTCGCCGAACTCGATCTGGTCGCCCTGGCTGCGCGCGGAGGCGAGGACGGCCAAGTCCTTGATCGGAAATTCGCGCTCCGCCAGGATGTTGAGCATCTCGCGCCCGACATTGCCCGTCGCGCCCGCGACCACGATGCGATAACCGTCCATGTTCCTCGTCACTTTGTTGCCGCGCGCGACATAGGGCGCGCGGGGCATGGGCTCAAGCGCGGTGTGCAAACCGTTCCTCCTCCCCTTCAGGGGAGGAGGTTGGGAGGTGGGGGCGGGATGCAGGGCACCGCGCTAGTTGGTCGCTCCCACCCTAACCCTCCCCTGAAGGGGAGGGGCTTTAGCACGGCACCCCTACTCCCCCTTCGGCATCCGCCGTTCGAGGAAACCCAGGATCGTCCGCCACAGATGCTCGCTCACCCCGGGGCCGCCGACGCGGTGGGTCTGGCCGGGGTAGAACATCATCTCGAACGGCCGCGCCCCGCCCTGCATCCTTGCAGCGAAGGCGGTCGAGTGATCCAGCACGACATTATCATCCGACATGCCGTGGATCAGCAGCAGCGGATCGCTGATCTTGCCCGCGTCGAGCAGCGCGTTGCTGGCGGCATAGGGCTCGGTCCTAGGGTCGCCGAGATAGCGCTCGGTATAATGGGTGTCGTAGAGTTCCCATTTGGTCACCGGCGCGCCGGCAATGCCCGCGGCGAACACGCCCGGCGCTTTCTCCAGCATCTTCAACGTCATATAGCCGCCGTATGACCAGCCGAAGGTCGCGATCCGCTTGGCATCGACGAACGGCTGCTCCTTCAGGAACCGGGCGCCCGCGAGTTGGTCCGCGACCTCGACCGTCCCCATGGCGCGGTAGATCTGGTCCTCGAACGCCTTTCCGCGGTTGTACGAACCGCGATTGTCGATCTGGAACCAGATATAACCCTGGCTCACGAGATATTGCTGCAGCGCCCCGCCCCAGCCGCGCGTCACCTGCTGGCCGGTGCCGGGGCCGCCATAATGCTGGAAGAACACGGGGTATTTCTTACCCGGCTCCAGCTTGGGGGTGATCATCTCCCAATAGAGCGTGCTCCCGTCCTCGGCCTTCAGCGTGCCGAATTTGCGCTCCTTATGTGCGCCGACGAACGGGAAATAGGGATGGCCGGGCTTCAGGGCATTCTCGCTGATCCAGGCGATGCGCTTGCCGCTGGTATCGGCGAGATAGACTTGCGGCGGTTGGTTCGGATTGGAACGCGCGACGATCACCCGCTGCGCCGCCGAGTCCATCGACGCGGCGTTCCACCAGCCGCGCTCGGTGAGCCGCGTCAGCTGGCCCGGCTTGGCGAGATCGAGCGCATAAAGCTGCTGCTCCAGCACATCATCCTTGTTGCCGAGCAGATAGAGCTTGCCCTTGGCCTCATCGACCCCGACCAGCGCGGTGACGACCCAGCCGCCCTCGGTCAATGCCGTCCATTTGCCGTCCTTGAAGCGATAGAGCTGGCCATAGCCCGAACGCTCCGAACGCCAGATCAGCGAGCCGTCCTTCATGAAATGATAGGCGTCGGACAGGTTCAGCCAACTCCTTGCCCCGCTCCGCTCGGTGAACAGCACGCGCGCCTGGCCGGTCACGGGATCGACCGCGAGCATATCGAGCGTCTTCTGGTCGCGCGCCTGGCGCTGCACATAGAGCGTCTTGCCATCGGGCGCCCAATCGACGCGCGCGAGATAGACGTCCGAGTTGGCCCCGAGATCGACTTTTACCCGTCCGCTGCCGTCGGGGTTCATCACATAGAGCTCGACCAGCGCGTTAGGCGTGCCGGCGGCCGGATAGCGCTGATCGACCACTTTCGTCCCGTCCGCGCCGATCGCGGCGCGGGTAACGATCCCGACCGGGGTTTCATCGAACCGCTCCACCGCGATCCGGCGATCATCGGGGGACCACCAATAGCCGGTGCGGCGGTCCATCTCCTCCTGCGCCACGAACTCGGCCTCGCCCCAATGGACATTGCCCTTGCCGTCATCGGTGATCGCGCGCGGCTGGCCGCCGAGCGGCTGGACGACGAGGTTCTGGTGGCGCACGAAGCTGACGAAACCGCCCTTGGGGCTGATCGCGGGGTTGAGCTCGCCTTCGGGGGAGTTGGTCAGCCGCTCGATCTGGCCGTCGAGCTTGGCGAGATACAAATCGCCATCGAGCGGCACCAGGATCGCCTTGCCGTCGGGCGTCCATTCATAGGTGACGATGCCCTTGCTGCCGCCGATCCGCGCGCGTTCGCGCTGCATCTTCTCGGCCTCGGAAAGTTCGGCGCCCGAGCCGACCTTCTTGGAATCGACCAGCATCCACTCGCGCCCGGTCTTGGTGTCGAGCGCCCATAGGTCGAGCCGCTCCTTCTCGTCGGCGCGGGGTTTGAGCGAGGTAAGCAGCGCGCCATCGGGCGACAGCCGCACCGCGCGCGGCGCGGCGCCGGCGAGTTCGGGGCTGGCGAAGACGCGTTCCAGGGTGAGCTTGGGCGCCTCCTCAGCCATGGCGGTCGCATTCCAGGCGAGCGCCACCGCGCTCGCCACCCCGATCAACCCCCGCATTCCTGCTCTCCCTATCGCGCATTTGGCGCGCGTTATCGCGGGGGGCGGGGCGGAGGTAAAGGGGGTTGCGGGGGAGCGGGGCACGCTTCCAGCGGGCGTGGCACCAGGCGTCCACCCACCCCCAGCCCCTCCCTTACAGGGAGGGGAGAAAGGCGGGCCATCCCTTTCGGGAAGGGGGTGCCGGCGACCTATACAAAAGCCCCTCCCTGTAAGGGAGGGGTTGGGGTGGGTAGGGCCCTGAAGCGCCCCGCGCCTTACTCGCCCTTGTTATCCCGCCGCTCGGCGATGCGCGCCGACTTGCCGCGGCGGCCGCGCAGATAATAGAGCTTCGCGCGGCGGACGACGCCACGGCGCACCACCTCGATCGAATCGATGTTCGGCGAATAAAGCGGGAAGACGCGCTCGACGCCCTCGCCGAACGAAATCTTGCGCACGGTGAAGTTGCTGCCCATGCCCTTATTGGCGCGGGCGATGCAGACGCCTTCATAGGCCTGAACGCGGGTGCGATCGCCTTCGACCACCTTCACGCCCACGCGCAGCGTATCGCCGGGGCGGAATTCGGGAATCTTGCGGGCCGCGGTGAGCTTCGCGATCTGCTCGGCTTCGATCTGTTGAATGATGTTCATGGTCAACGGTCCTTAGGTCGCCGCGCGCCAGAGGGCGACCCGACCCGAGCGCCCTCATGACGCTCCCAAAGGTCCGGCCGCCTTAGCCGTGTATCGGCCGCCGCCTGGGCGTTACGCCAGGCGGCGATCCTCGCATGATCCCCCGATCGCAGCACTTCGGGGATCGTGCGCCCTTCCCAGTCAACGGGGCGGGTATAATGCGGATATTCGAGTAGCCCCGTCTCGAAGCTCTCGTCATCCCCGCTTGAAGGCGCGCCCATTACGCCGGGGAGCAGGCGAATGCAAGCGTCGAGCAGCACCAGCGCGCCCATCTCGCCGCCCGATAGAATATAGTCGCCGATCGAGAGCTGCTCGATCGGCCGCGCGTCGAACAGGCGCTCGTCGAACCCTTCGAACCGGCCGCAGAGCAGCACAACGCCCGGCCCGTCCGCCAGCGCACGCACGCGGGCCTGCGTGAGCGGGCTCCCGCGCGGGGTGAGTGCGATCGCCGGGCGTGCGTCGGCCACGCTATCGAAGGCGGCGGCGAGCACATCGGCGCGCAGCACCATCCCCGCCCCGCCGCCCGCGGGCGTATCATCGACGCTGCGATGCTTGTCGGTCGCGAAGTCGCGAATCTGCACGGTTTCGAGCGACCAGCGCCCTTCGGCCAAGCCCCGCCCGGCGAGCGAGACGCCGAGCGGGCCGGGGAACATCTCCGGGTAGAGCGTGAGGACGGTCGCGGCGAAGGTCATTGCGTCCAATTTTCCAGGCTAAGACCGGGGATGTCGGCGAAGTCGTCGGTGTCGTTGGTGACGAGCGTTAAATTGAGCGCGAGCGCGTGCGCGGCGATCAGCCGATCGAAGCGCGCGCGTTTGAAGGGGAGCGCGCGATAGGCGAGCGCCGCCGCGTCATCGAACGGCAGCACGGCGACGGTATCGAACAGCCGCCGCGCGCTTGCCTCGGTCGGCCCATCATCGCCGGCGATGCCGCGCATCACCTCGGCGAAGCTGATCGCCGACGCCGCGAGTGTCCCCGCGCGCTGACCGAACAGCCGCGCGCGGAGAAGCTCGTTGGTGCCGCCAAGAATGTAGATGCAGATATTCGTATCGAGCAGATAGCGGAAGTCAGCCACGCTTCAGGCGCTTTCCTTCCCAATCGAGCTCGCGCTCCTCGATCTCGCGCTCCTCGCGGGTCAGCGGCTTGAGGCCAGGGATCGCACCCCAGATACCGGTCCAGTCGATCCTGTCCTCGCTGGGCGCCGGCTCGGCCACGAACCCGCCGCCCTCGGCCTCGCGCAGGCGCATTTCGGCGCCCTCGGTAAGGCCAAGGGCCTTGGGCAGGCGCAGCGCGAGCGAGTTGCCCGATTTGAAAACCTTGGCGCGATATTCCTGGCCCACCACCAGCTCCCGTATACACCTTTCGTATATACACCCACCACGGCGGGCCAACAAGCTCAGCCCCCGCCGCAGCCGCCACAACCGCCGCCGCCCCCACCGCAACCGCTGCCGCCGCCGTCCGAACCGCTCACCGATCCGTCCCCGCCGCTCTGCGCGCGTAGGGCGTGATAGCCGCCGAACTCCGATGCCGCGAGCACCGCGGTGCCGTAAAGCGCGACCGCGAGCGGCATCTCCTCGGCGCGTGGGGCGCGGCGCAGGCGGTCATTGCCTGACCGTTCGCGGCTGAGCAGCGCGAGCGCGCCACGCGTCCGCCGGTCGACGCTCGCGAAGCGCACCACCAGCGCGAAGACGGTAAGGAGCAGGAAGAGGGTCAGGAAACCCACCGGCTTGTCGCGCAGCCGCCCGATCTCCCACTTGGTCGCGCCGATCGCGAGCAGCAGCAGCCAGGGTGTGGTCGCCCAGAAGCGGAGCTGGAGCGTCGTCGCGCGATCGATCATCAGCCCGGCTTCGATCAGCCGCGCCTCGATCCCCGCCGCGTGGCGCGCGAGCGTCTTGCTCACCTTGTGCCAGGGGGCGGGTGTCTCCAGCAGCAGCACCGCACGATCGGGCGTCCCCCTCCCCGCCGCGCGCGCCAGGATGCGCACTTTGTTACCGGCTTCCAGCGCCACGTCGCGCGCGGCGAGCAGGCGCGCCATCACCGCATCGACATAGCGCTGCACGCCCCCCGCGAGATACGCCAGCGCTTCCGGATCGCGCAGAACGGCCTCGCGCCCCTCCGGACGCAGCCAGCGCGGGATGGCGATGCTCGCGAGCAGCGCGGCGAGGAACAGCGCGGCGTACAGCGCCAGGAAAGGACCGCCCTTCAGGTCAAAAATGCCCATAAGCGTCTCCATTGCCACCAGATCACCCCCGCGCTCACCACAAGCGCCGCGGCGGCGTAGAGCCAGCGCTTGGGCAGAATGAGCGCCTGGCGCGGATGCACCCGGCGCGCGCGGGGATCGATGATCAGGCGTTGCCGCGCGCCCGGCCAGATATCGGGCGGCGCTCGCTCGCCGAACGCGGCCTCGTAGGCGGCCAGCGTATCGGCATATTGGCGGTAGAAGCGGTGGCGCTCGTCTTGCCCGCCGGCGGTCGGGCCGTGGTGTAGCGCCACGCCCAGCAGCGGGCAGAACCGCTCCCAATAATCCCGCGTATAGGTCAGGTGCAGATGCCAGGCCTGATCGACCGCGTCGGACGGGGTGAGCTCGTGCCCGCTCGTGGCGGCCAAGAAGGCGAAGCGCTTATATTTCTCGATCACGCGCGCGGCGAAGGCTGGCTTCCAGCCATTTTCGCGCGCGAGCCGATCGGCGAAGCTCAGCGCCGCCTGTTCGGGGCCGATGGTGTAATGGGAGAGCGCTTGCCACACGGGGTGGTCGGAGGAAGCAGACCGGCGTTCGGCCTCGCGCATATATTCCTACTAGATGAGTAGGAGTTGTTTGTCAAGGTGCCAAATCCTCCCCATAAACGGGGAGGTGGTAGGCGCGTCAGCGCCTGACGGAGGGGGCCGCGCTATTCGCCCGCCCCCTCCACCATTCGCTGACGCGAATGGTCCCCCTCCCCGTGAAACGGGGAGGATTGGGGCTTATCCCTCGGCGAACGCCGCCATGATGACCAGGCGCGCCGCGTTCCATTCGGGCACCGCTTCGGGCCGCATCGGCACCATGAAGCGGCCGCCCCCCGCGCGCTCGATCTCGATCACGTCCCCCGCGCCGAAATTCTCGACCGCGACCACTCGGCCGATCGCGACGCCGGCGTCGCTTTCCACCGGCAACCCGATCAGATCGACATGATAATATTCCCCCTCCCCCAGCGGCGGCAGCGCGCTGCGGGGGACGGTGAGCTGGGTGCCGCGCAACGCCTCGGCGGCGGTGCGGTCGGCGACTTCCGCGAAGCGCGCGATCGCGCCGTTCGGCCCCTCGCGCAACGCGACGAGCGTCAAAGCGTCCCCGTTGAAGCTGCGATAGGCGCCGAGATCGTCGGCGAACAGCTTCAGCCGCACCTCGCCGCCCAGGCCGTGCGCGCCGATCACCGCCGCGAGCACGACCTGACGCTCGCCCTCAACCCTGGGGAGAGCCGGGGTCGCGCTCGGGATCGGCGTCGTCACCTTCGGCGGGTTCTTCGGTCGAGACGCCGGTCGGGTTGATCTCGGTCTGGCCGGGCGCGTCACGCTCGGTCTCCGAATATTGCGGCGCTTGCTTGGGATCGGCTGACATCATGCGCTCCTATGGCCTGCCGCCATGAACGCATGATGCCCATCGATCGCCTCACGCTTCGGCGGCTTCCTCGGCCGGGGCGGCGGCGGCTTCCTGCGCGGCGGCGAGCTTCGCCGCGCGCTCCTCGGCGCGCTCCTTGGCCTTTTCGCCCGGCTCGGCCTTTTTCGGGTTGTTGCGCGCGGCGCGCTCGCGCAGGCCGGCGGCGTCGAGGAAGCGCGCGACGCGGTCGGTCGGTTGCGCGCCCATCTTCAGCCAATGCGCGGCGCGCTCGGCCTCGAGCTTCACGCGCTCGGGGCTGTCCTTGGCGAGCAGCGGGTTGAAGCTGCCGATCTTCTCGATGAAGCGGCCGTCACGCGGCGCGCGCGCGTCGGCGACGACGATGCGGTAATAGGGGCGCTTCTTCGAGCCACCACGCGACAGACGAATGCTGAGTGCCATTATTCTTCCTTCTGGTTCAATTTTCTGGAGTTACTTCTTCTTGGTCTTCATGAAATTCTGAAAGCCCGGTGGCATCTTGGGCATCCCCGGCAGGCCCGGCACGCCATCGGCCTGGCCCATCATCTCGCCGAGATCGGGGCCGCCGAGCGCGTTGCCCAGCCCGCCCATGCCGCCCTTGCCGAGCATCGCCATCATGCCCTTGATGCCGCCCATCTTCTTCAGGCGCTTCATCGCGGTGGCCATGTCCTGGTGCATCTTCAGCAGCTTGTTCACCTCCTGGACGGTGGTGCCGCTACCCTTGGCGACGCGGATCTTGCGCTTGGCGTTGAGCAGTTCGGGCTTGGCGCGCTCCTTGGGCGTCATCGAGCCGATCATCGCTTCCATCCGCACCAGGATGCGCTCGTCCATCGCGCCCGCCGCCATCGCGGCCTGCGCCTTCTTCATCCCCGGGATCATGCCCGCGAGCGCGCCCAGCCCGCCCATCTTTCGCATCTGCTGGAGCTGACCCTTCAGGTCGTTCATGTCGAACTCGCCCTTGGCGAGCCGCTTCGCCATGCGCTCGGCATCTTCCTGCTCGATCGCCTCGGCGGCTTTCTCGACCAGGCTGACGACGTCGCCCATGCCCAGGATGCGCCCGGCGACGCGGCCGGGATGGAAGGCCTCGAGCCCGTCCATCTTCTCGCCCGTGCCGGCGAACTTGATCGGCTTGCCGGTGACCGCGCGCATCGAGAGCGCCGCACCGCCGCGCGCATCGCCGTCCATCCGGGTGAGCACCACGCCGGTCAGCGGCACCTGCGAACTGAAATTCTGCGCGACGTTCACCGCGTCCTGGCCGGTGAGCGCATCGACCACGAGCAGGATCTCGTTCGGCCGGGCGATCTCGGCGATCGCCTTCATCTCGTCCATCAGCGCCTGATCGACGTGGAGGCGCCCGGCGGTGTCGAGCATTAGCACGTCATAGCCCTGCAGCTTCGCCGCCTGCACCGCGCGCCGGGCGATATCGACCGGGGGCTGGCCCGGCACGATCGGCAGCGTCGCCACCTCGACCTGCTTGCCGAGCGTCGCCAGCTGCTCCTGCGCGGCGGGGCGATTGACGTCCAACGACGCCATCAGCACCTTCTTGCGCTCGCGCCCCGCCAGCCTTTTGGCGAGCTTAGCGGTGGTCGTCGTCTTGCCCGAGCCTTGCAGGCCGACCAGCATCACGATCGCCGGCGGGGTGACGTCGATCTCGAGCCCCACCTCGCCGCCGCCGAGCATCTCGGTGAGCGCGTCGCTCACGATCTTGACGACCTGCTGCCCCGGGGTGACCGAACGCAGCACCTGCTGACCGACGGCTTGCTCGGTGACCTTATCGACGAAATCACGCGCGACCGGCAGCGCGACATCGGCTTCGAGCAGAGCTATCCGAACCTCGCGCATCGCCGCGCGCACGTCCGCCTCGGTCAGCGCGCCGCGCCCCCGAAGCCGATCGAACACGCCGCCAAGGCGATCGCTGAGACTTTCGAACATAATCACTCCTGCCGAGCCGGCCCGCGATCAACGCAAGAAACGCCGGCGGACGAAACCTCGTCGGCCAGCGTGCAAGCGTCTCCTACGGAAACGGTCGAGCGGGGCCCCTACGCCAACCGGGCCTGTTTGGCAAGTCGCCCGCGTCTTAACCCCGTGTTGACGGGCGTCGTGCGATACAGCGCGGTGGTTTCAGCTTCAGCAGGGCTTATGAGCAAGCAACCGCGGCGGATCAGCCCTTTTCTGGGGCAATTGACCACCGGCATCACGCTGATGGCGATCCTGGTGTTCGTCGCCACCGGGGGCGCGGTGCTCTCGCTCGTCTTCACCCGCGCGCAGCAGGGCGCGGCGCTGGATCGCGGGCTCACTGTGGCGCTGCTGCTCAACGTCGCGCTGATCCTGCTCGGCTGGCGCCGGCAGCGCAATCTGGTGGACGAGCTGAAGGCCGCGCAGACCCGCGCGCTGGTGGCAGGGAATGACTCGCTCACCGGGCTGCTCGCACGTCGCGCCTTCGTGGAGCAAGGTACCAGCCTGATCGGGCAGATGCGCCGCCGCAACCGGCTCGCGGCGCTGGTGTTGATCGAGGTGGGGCGCGTCAAGCGCGTCAACGATCTCCACGGCCACGCGGCGGGCGATGCGCTGATCAAGGCGCTGGCGCAGGCGATCACCGAAGCCTCGCCACACGGCGCGCCGGTGGCCCGGCTCTCGGGTGCCGAGTTCGCCTGCCTGTTGCCGGTCGAGACGAGCTATCCCGAAACCGTCGATCGCTTCGCCGAGCGCATCGCCACCCGCCTCGCCGAGCCCTTCCCCGTCGACGGGCGGACGCTGCAAGTGGAGCCCGCGATCGGCATCGCGCGCAGCGACGAAGCCGGCTGGCAGGTCGATTCGCTGCTGCGCGGCGCGGGGATCGCGCTCGCCGCCGCCAAGGAGAATGGCGGCCCGATCGTCTGGTTCGAAGGCGCGATGGCGCGTGAACTCGAATCGCGCAACGCCGTCGAACTCGCGCTGCGCGCGGCGATCCCGCGGCACGAGATTGTCCCCTATTTCGAACAGCAGGTCGATCTGGCGACCGGCGCGCTGACCGGGTTCGAGGCGCTCGCGCGCTGGGAGCGGCCGGGCCATCCGCCGATCCTGCCCGATCGCTTCATTCCCGTGGCCGAGGAAAGCGGCCTGATCGACGCGCTTTCGCTATCGCTGATGCACCAGGCCTTCGCCCAGGCGCGCGATTGGGATCCGGCGCTGACTCTGTCGATCAATCTCGCCGCGGGGCAGCTGAAGGATGCGTGGCTCGCGCAGAAAATCCTGAAACTGCTCGCCGAAACGGGCTTTCCCGCGCGCCGGCTGGAACTGGAGCTGACCGAGGCGGCGCTGATCGACAATCTCGCGCTCGCCCAGTCCACGCTCAGCAGCCTGAAGGAGCAGGGCGTGTCGCTGGTGCTCGATGATTTCGGCACCGGCTATTCTTCGCTCGCGCATCTGCGCGCGTTGCCGCTCGATCGGCTGAAGATCGATTGCGCTTATGTCGGCACGCTCAACGAAAGCGGCGAAAGCGCCTCGGTGGTCAACGCCATCCTCCGTTTGGCCGAGAGCCTGAATCTGCCAGTGACGGCGGAAGGGGTGCAGGACGCGGCGGTCGCCGAGCGGCTGAAGGCGATGGGTTGCACTCGCGCCCAGGGCTATCTCTATGGCAAGCCGCAGGCCCCCGCCGCGGTGCGCGCACTGCTCGCCGAGCGACGGCTGCTGCGCGGCGCGGTGCCGCCACCGCCCGCCCCGCCCCTCGCCCAGGCCGGCTGACACGCTTGATGGACAGCGGGCCCGCGCGCCCCTAGATCGGGCGCCCGATGAACGCGCCCCACATCATCACCTTGGGTTGCCGGCTGAACCTAGCCGAGAGCGAGAGCCTGCGCGCGTCGAACGCCGGCAGCGATCGGGTGATCGTGAACAGCTGCGCGGTGACGCAAAGCGCGGTCGCCGAAACCCGTGCCGCTATCCGCCGTGCCCGGCGCGAGCGGCCCCAGGCAGAGTTGGTGGTGACGGGTTGTGCCGCGCAGATTGACCCGGCGGGCTTCGCTGCGATGCCCGAGGTCGATCGCGTGATCGGCAATGGCGAAAAGCTGCTTCCCGCCGCCTGGACGGGCACGGAGCGGGTGCGCGTGGCCGATATCTTCCGCGTGCGCGAGACCGCGCCGCACCTCGCGCCGAGTTTCGCCGGCCATGTCCGCGCCTTTGTCGAGGTGCAGAATGGCTGCGACCATCGCTGCACCTTCTGCGTGATCCCATTCGGGCGGGGGAATAGTCGGTCGGTGCCGGCGGGCGCGGTGATCGAACGCGTCGCGGCGTTGGTCGAAGCCGGCCACCGCGAGGTCGTGCTGACGGGCGTGGACCTGACCAGCTATGGCCCCGATCTTCCCGGTGCGCCTTCGCTGGCGTCGCTGATCGAGCGCATCCTGCGACATGTACCGAGGCTGGAGCGGCTGCGCCTGTCCTCGCTCGATTCGATCGAGATCGACGATCGCCTGATCGAGCTTATTGTCGGCGAGGCGCGGGTGATGCCACACCTCCATCTGTCGCTCCAGGCCGGGGACGACATGATCCTGAAGCGGATGAAGCGCCGCCACGCCCGTGCCGACGCGGTGCGGCTGGTGGAGCGGATCAAGGCGCGGCGCGATATCGCGATCGGCGCCGATCTGATCGCCGGCTTTCCCACCGAAACCGAGGCCATGTTCGAGAATAGCCTGAACCTCATCGCCGAGTGCGACATCGTCCACGCGCATATCTTCCCCTATTCCCCCCGCCCCGGCACCCCCGCCGCGCGGATGCCGCAGGTGCCGAGCGCGACGATCAAGGCGCGCGCGGGCCGACTGCGCGCGGCGGCCGCCGAGCGACGCGCGGCGTGGCTCGGGTCGCTGAAAGGGAGCACGCAGGCGGTGCTCGTCGAGCGCCCCGGCGATCGCGGCCATGCTCCCAACCATGCCGAGGTGCGCCTTACCGCGCCCGCGCCGGTCGGTGAGGTCGTGCCCGTGCGCATCACCGGCCATGACGGCGCGCGGCTGACGGGCGTTCCCGCATGAGCTGGCACGACAAGCTGCTCGGTGGCTTCCGCCGCACCTCGGACCGGCTGCTCGGCAATCTCGCGAGCTTCGGCACGGCCCGGCTGGACGAGGCGACGCTCGACGAGATCGAGGAAGCGCTGATCGCCTCCGATCTCGGCCCCGCCACCGCCGCCCGTATCCGCGCCCGGCTGGCCGAGGGCAGCTTCGAGCGCAATCTGGAGGAACTCGGCATCCGCCTGATCGTGGCGGAGGAGATCGAGCGTACGCTGGCGCCGGTCGCGCGGCCGCTGGAGATCAGCGCTTTCCCCCGCCCGCATGTCGTGCTGGTGATCGGGGTCAACGGATCGGGCAAGACGACCACCATCGCCAAGCTCGCCCATCTGTTCACCGAACAGGATTATGCGGTGATGCTGGCGGCGGGCGACACCTTCCGCGCCGCCGCGATCGGCCAGCTCGCCACCTGGGCGGAGCGCGTCGGCGTGCCGATCGTGCGTGGGCCCGAGGGCGGCGACGCGGCGGGCGTGGTGTTCGACGCGGTGAAACAGGCGACCGCGATCGGCACCGACGCGCTGATCGTCGACACCGCCGGCCGCCTGCAGAACAAGCGCGAGCTGATGGACGAGCTGGCGAAAATCCGCCGCGTGCTCGGCCGGCTCGACCCCGCGAGCCCGCACGACGTGGTGCTGGTGCTGGATGCGACCACCGGGCAGAACGCGCTCTCCCAGATCGAGATTTTCCGCGAGGTGGCCGGGGTGACCGGCCTCGTGATGACCAAGCTGGACGGCACCGCGCGCGGCGGGGTGCTGGTGGCGGCGGCCGAGCAGTTCGGCCTGCCGATCCACGCGATTGGGGTGGGTGAGGGCATGGCCGATCTCCGCCCGTTCGACGCGCGCGAGGTGGCCAGGATCATCGCGGGGATCGATCGGCCGGTTTGACGCCCGAAAAGTCAGCGCACTAAAAAAGTCAGAGCGTCGCCCCGGCGAAGGCTGGGGCCTCAAGCCGATGAAGCGCTCCCGCCCCAGCTTGCGCTGGGGCGACGGCTACGATCAAAAGGGAGAGCAAGTGGATAGGAGTACGCCCTTGAGCGGCGAAAACACGGAAACCAAGAAGAACCCCTGGATTTCGGTCGCGCTCGATTACGGGCCGCTGGCCTTGTTCTTCCTGGCGTACAACCTTGCGCCCGGGATCGCGCTGTTCAAGCTGCTGGTCGCGACCGGCGCATTCATGGTCGCGATGATCGCGGCGATGATCGCGTCGGTGGCGCTCTACAAGCGCATCCCGCCGATCATGGCGCTCACCGGCGTGCTGGTGATCGTGTTCGGCGGGCTGACCCTGTATTTTCGGGACGCGCGCTTCATCCAAATGAAGCCGACGATCATTTACGGCATCCTCGCGGCGCTGCTCGCCTTCGGGCTCGCGACCGGCCGGCCGCTGCTGCAGCAGGTGCTGGGGCAGAGTTTCCCCGGCCTGTCGGCACTCGGCTGGCGTAAGCTGACGATCAACTGGATGTGCTTCTTCGTCGCGCTCGCGATCGCCAACGAAGTGGTGCGGCTGAATTTCACCGAGACCGTGTGGGTCTATTTCAAGACCTGGGGCGTGATCCCCCTCACTTTCCTGTTCGCGCTGGCGAATCTGCCGATGCTGACGAAGCACGGGCTGGAATTGGAGGAGAAGCCCAAAGCCTGATCCAAACGAAAGCCCCTCCCTGCAAGGGAGGGGTTTGGGGTGGGTGCTCGCCTGGACGCGCGATGCGCCCAGCGTCTCCCCCACCCCAACCCCTCCCCCCAAAGGGGGAGGGGCTAGATCAGTTCACCCCGCCAGCGCCGCCTCGTAACGCCGCCCGGCTTCTTCCCAGTCCACCACGTTCCACCACGCCTTCAGATAGCCGGCGCGGTCGTTGCGGTAGGTGAGGTAATAAGCGTGTTCCCACACGTCATTGCCCAGGATCGGCGTGCCTTTGAGCGCCACGTCGTCCATCAGCGGATTGTCCTGGTTGGGCGTCGAGCCGACGCTCAGCGCACCGCTCGCGTCCGCGACGACCCAGGCCCAGCCCGAGCCGAACTGGCCGGCGCCCTTGTTGTTGAACTCGTCCTTCAGCTTGTCGAGCCCGCCATAGGTCGCGATCGCCTCGGCCAGCTTGCCGCTCGGCGCGCCGCCGTTCGGGCTCATGATCTTCCAGAAGAAATCATGGTTCCAATAGCCGCCGCCATTGTTGCGCACCAGCGGCGGCAGCGACGAGATCTGGCCGAGGATCTGCTCGATGCTCTTGCCTTCCAGCGCCGCGTTGGCGGCCACACCCTCGTTCAGCTTGTCGGTATAGGCCTTGTGGTGCTTGTCATGATGGAAGCGCATCGTCTCGCCATCGATCGTGGGCGCAAGCGCTTCGTAATCATAGGGCAGCGGCGGGAGTTCGAAAGCCATGGGGTTCCTCCTTCTGATGCAGCACTTGGGCCCAGCCAAGCGTCGCGCCCCACTTGGGCGTAGGGGATGAGTCGCGCAAGGCTGTGTCTTCGGCGGCATCTGCTGAGCCCCTCCCCTTTAGGGGAGGGGTTGGGGTGGGGGTTTCAGCGCGAGACCTCTGGCCAAGCGAGCCCCCACCCCAAACCCCTCCCCCAAGGGGGAGGGGCTTTAAAAGGGGTATTGTGGCGGTAAACCCTACCCCCCCGGCAGCATGTCGTGCCGGCGCAGCGCGTGGCGCAGCTGGTCATAGCTCAGCCCCAGCGCCTCGGCCGTCGCGCGCTGGTTGAAGCGGTGCTGGCTGAGCGCCTTGGCGAGCGCCTGCTTCTCGAACCGCGCGACCTGGCTCTTGAAGTCCATCGGGGCATCGGGATCGCAGGGCGGCGGCGCGTCGGCGACCGGGACCGGCTCGGCGATCGCCAGCGCGGTCGCGCTCGCGGCGCCCGGCATCGGCGCGGGGCGATAGGGCGAGACGAAGGGATCGAAGATGATCTCGTCCACCGGCCCCTCCCGCTCCCAGCGATACACCGCCCGCTCGACGACGTTGCGGAGTTCGCGGACATTGCCCGGCCATTTGTGTTGGAGCAGCGCCTCGGTCGCGGCCGGGCTGAAGCCGGGCCAATCTTCCCAGCCCATCTCGCTCGCCATGCGGCGGCCAAAATGCTCGGCGAGGAGCATCACGTCGCCCGCGCGGGCGCGCAGAGGGGGCAAAGTCACCACCTCGAACGACAGCCGATCGAGCAGATCGGCGCGGAACTGGTGGCGCTCCACTTTCTCCGGCAGATGCTCGTTGGTCGCCGCGACGATGCGGACATCGACACGCACCGGGCGCGAGGCGCCGATCCGCGTCACCTCGCCATATTCCACCGCGCGCAGCAGCCGCTCCTGCGCCGCCATCGAGAGGGTACCAAGCTCGTCGAGGAACAGCGTGCCGCCATCGGCCTCCTCGAAGCGGCCGGCGCGCGCCTTGGTCGCGCCGGTGAAGGCGCCCGCTTCATGGCCGAACAGCTCGGCCTCGATCAGCGTTTCGGGGAGCGCTGCGCAGTTCATCACGATAAGCGGCGCGTCCCAGCGCGGCGATAGGCGGTGAAGGCGCTCGGCGACCAGCTCCTTGCCGGTGCCGCGCTCGCCGATCACCAGCACGGGACGATCGAGCGCCGCCGCGCGGCTCGCATGTTTCAGCACGTCCAGAAACGCGCTCGATTGGCCGATGACTTGCGTTTGGCGATCCACCCCTCGCCTCCTCTTTCCCAAGGCTTGGCGCCAAACGCCAAGAGTTGGCAAGTGGGAATCGCCTTGAAACGCCCGCCGGCGTCACAAATCGCTGAAAACGGGGCTTTTTCGCAACTGGCACGTACCGTGCAAAGCACGGATCAACTGCTGAATAAGGCAGCGAACGAGATACTAGGGAGACCTAAAATGACCCTGACCAAGTCCTTCCGCCACCTGACCGCGGCGCTGATGGCCGCCGCGCTGAGCACCGTGTTCGTGCTGAGCGCCGTCGGCCCCGCCGAGATCGGCATCGCTCACCAGATCGTCGCCTAAGACCCCGGGCGACGCCCTGCCGGGGCGGCTCAGTCCCCTCGCCGCCCCGGCATTTTCCCCGTTTCACTGGAGTATAACATGGGCATCTTTTCCCGCACCCGCGACATCATCGCCGCGAACGTCACCGATCTGCTCGATCGCGCGGAGGACCCGCGCAAGATGATCCGCATGATCATCGTCGAGATGGAGGAAACGCTGATCGAGGTTCGCGCCTCGGCCGCGCGCACCATCGCCGATCAGAAGGAAATGCGCCGGCACATCGCCAAGCTGGAGCAGCTGCAAGCGAACTGGACCGAGAAGGCCGAGCTGGCGCTCTCCAAGGGCCGCGACGATCTCGCCAAGGCGGCGCTGGTCGAAAAGCAGAAGGCCGCCGATATGTGCGAGCAGCTGCAAAGCGAGATCGCCCTGCTCGACGAGACGCTGAAGGCCGCCGAGGACGATATCACCAAGCTGCAGACCAAGCTGCGCGAGGCGCGCGCCCGCGAGAATTCGATCGCGGCGCGGCTCGAATCGGCGCAGAACCGCTACCGGATGCGTGACCTCTATGCCGGGGTGAAGATGCAGGATGCGTTCAGCCGCTTCGAAACGCTCGAGCGCCGGGTCGATTTCGCCGAAGGCCGCGCCGAAGCCGCTGGCCTAGGCGGGGCGCCCAAGTCGCTCGACGAGGAAATCGCCGAGCTGCGCGCGACCGATAAGGTGGAGGCCGAACTCGCCGCGCTGAAGGCCCGCCTGAGCAAGGACGCCTGAGGTGGAGGAAGTCCTCATTCCGCTGGGCATCGTCGGGATCCTGTTCGTCGCGTTGCCTTGGATGGTGCTGCACTACGTCACCAAGTGGCGGCAGGCCCCCAAGATCACCGACGAGGACGAGAAGCTGCTCGATGAGCTGTATATGATGGCGCGCCGGTTGGACGATCGGCTCGCCACCGTCGAACGGATCATCGCGGCCGATCATCCCGATTGGCGCCCCAACATGCCGCTCGCCGAGCGGCCCGACTATGACCTTTCGAAAAGGAACTGACCGATGAGCGTCAGCCGCACCAAATTCTATCTGGACAAACAAAACGCCAAAATCATGGGCGTGTGCGCCGGGATCGCGGACTATACAGGGGTCGACCCGCTGCTGATCCGCATCGGCACCGTCGTGCTCACCTGCGCCTTTGGCTGGCCGCTGCTGGTCTATTTCGTGATCGCCTGGGCGGCGAACAACAAGCCCGCCGGGCTGTACGAAAGCGCCGAAGACGCGAAGTTCTGGCAGGGCGTGCGCAGCAACCCGCGCCGCTCGACCGCCGAGGTCCGCTCCAAGTTCCGCGACATCGATCGCCGCCTGGCCGACATCGAGCTGCTCTACACCAGCCGCAACAAGCGCCTGTCGGACGAGATCGACAGCCTGCGCTGAGCAAGTCCCCCAGGGAGGAAAAGACCATGAGTTCGGGACAGATTTTCGTCCTCCTGATCATCACCATCTCCACCCTCGGGTGGGTGGCGCGGAGTGTGCTGGGCGGACGCGACGCCGGGGTGCGGCTCGGCTATTGGGCAGACCGCGGCCGGGCCACGGACGGCGGCAGCTCGCACGACGAAGCGGGCACCCAGCGCACGCTCGCCCTGCTCTTGGCCGAGAATGAGCGGCTGGTCGGGCAGATCGGCCGGCTGGAAGAGCGGATCGCGGTGCGCGCCAGATCGACGCGCTGCGCTGATCGCCACCCTAGCTGAAAAGGAAGAGGATCATGTCTGCTGAATTCGGCGAAATGCTGATGCGCATCGCCCCCTTGCTGATCATCGTGATGGGGCTGGCGGTTGGAGGATGGGTTTACACCACCTGGCTGCGGATCAAACACGGCTATCCGCTGGACGGCCAGTGGGGCCAGGCGCTGTATCCCAAGCACAATGACGAAACGGTCGAGCGCGTCCGCCTGCTGAGCCAGGAAAACGCCCAGCTGCGCGCCGAACTCGGCGCGGTGAAGGACCGGCTCGCCAACGTCGAGCGCATCGTCACCGACGGCGCGCACAATCTGGAACGCGAGATCGAGGCCCTGCGCGGCCGCGCCAACTGAAGGAAACGGACCGATGATTAGCCCCGTCCTTATCCCGATCCTCGGCATTTGCTGCGGCCTGATGGCGATCTTCGGCGGTGTGGTGGTGCGGCCCTGGCTGCGCTTCCAGCAGCGCAAGCTGGAAGTGGAGGCCGAGCTCGCCCGCGAGCGCGCCTCGATCGACGCGGCGCGGCAGGAACGGCTCGAAGCACGCGTCGCGGTGCTCGAACGGATCGTCACCGATCGCGGGCTCGGCCTCGCCGACGAGATCGAGCGGCTGCGCGACAAGCCACTGAACTAACCTACGCCCCTTCGCGGGGTCAGACGAAAGGCCTGAAGGATGCAATGGGCAGAGATGGTGGTCGCGATCGTCCTGATCGTCACCATCGGCAAGATTTTGCGCGCGCGTTACGAGAGCGGTAATGCTCCCCCGCCGCGCGAGGAGCCGGGCGAGAACGCCCGGGAGCGCGAGGAAATCCGCGCGCTGAAGGAACGCATCGCGGTGCTGGAAAAGCTCGCGACCGATGAGAACAGCAATGCCGCCCGGCTCGACCGCGAGATCGAGCGGCTGCGCGACCGGAGGGACCAATGAACGACCCTGTGCTCTATCTGACGCTCGCCAGCGCCGGCCTCGCCGCGCTCGCGATGGTCACCGTGGCCGCGCTCGCCGGCTGGCGCGGCTGGTTGCAGCTGAAGCAGCAGGAACTCGCGCGGCTGGGCGGCGTGGGCGAGCCGGCGGTGCCATCCGCCAGCGCCCGCATCGAGATCGCCGATCTGAAAGAGCGCATCCGCAAGCTCGAAGCGATCGCGGCGGGCGTGGATCTTTAAGGGCTTGCCGGGCGACCGCCTCCGCGCCGCCCGGTCGCCCGCCGGGGCTTGCCTCGTCCGCCAAAGCCGCTAGCGGCGGTGGCTATGACGACGCTCACCGATCTTCACGATGAATATGCCTTTCTCGACGCCGATGATCGCTACCGCCTGCTGATCGATCTTGGGCGCGCGCTGGAGCCGATGCCGGGAGCGTTGAAGACCGACGCGACACTGGTGCGGGGCTGCTCCGCCTCGGTTTGGGTCTATCCGACGCGACGCGAGGATGGCCGCTTGCACTTCCTGGCGGACTCGAACGCGGCGATCACCAAGGGGATCATCGCGCTGGTGCTGAAAGCGGTGCAGGACGCGACCCCCGCCGATATCCTGGCGACCGATATCGAGGCCGCGCTGGCGCCGTTCGATCTGAGGAATCAGCTGAGCTCGAACCGCACCCAGGGCATCCCCAATATGATCGCCCTGATCCGCGAGACGGCTGCGCGCTATGCGGGGTAGCGGCGGTTAGCCGGTTTTCAGCGCTGTTTGTGATCGTACCGGCTGGCTCCTCCCCCGCGGGGGGAGGCGGCACCCGCGAAGCGGGTGACGGAGGGGTGTCCCCGGCAGTTCGAAGGCGACACCCCTCCACCACGCTTCGCGTGGTCCCCCTCCCCTTACAGGGGAGGAGCTTTGCCGGGACCGCCGCCTCAACTTGATCAAAAACGGCGCTATTCGTCGCCCCAGCCCTCGCTAGGGCGACGCTCTTCTATCGAGTGTCCGGCTGATCCACCCCCAGCGCCTCCGCCACCTCGGCCAGGTCCGCGCCCTTGGGCACCAAGCGCCAGCGTTTCGGGTCGCGCGCGTTCACCACCGTTACCGCGCCGCGCGGGCAGACGCCCAGACATTTCACCTCGACCACGCCGAGCCGGCTCTTGCGGAAGCGCTTCACCCCCAGATAGGCCTTCAGCGCCTTGGCGAGCCGCTGCTTGCCCTTCTTGCCGAAGCCCCCGTCGAGCCGCTTCGAACATTTGGCGCAAATCAGGATCGCGGTGTCCCACTCGGCCTTGACGAGGCCGGTCAGGCCGGGCGCCATGTCTTCCGTTCCTCGGCGGCGCGCAGCACTTCATAGGCGGCCTGCACCTGCTGGAAGCGCTTCGCGGCCTCCGCGTCGTTCGGGCGGACATCGGGGTGGAGTTCCTTGGCCAGCCGCCGCCAAGCAGCGCGCACGGCCTCGAAATCGGCGTCGGGATCGAGCTCCAGCGCTTCCAGCGCGCGCATCTCGTCGCGTGATCGGCTGCCGTCGCCGGGCCCCGCCCAGCGGTTATGCTGGGAGGCGGTGAAGCCCGCCGCCTCGCGCCGCTCCTTCGCTTCCCGCGCGGCGGCTTCCTCGGCGGACAGCCCGGCGAAATAGTCCCAGCCGGCATTATATTCGGCGGCGTGGCGGGCGCAGAAATACCAGCGGTCGCGGCTGTTGGGCGATTTGGGCGCGGGGCAATCGCCGGGCTTGGCGCAACCCTCGCGATCGCACAGCCGCACCGTCTGTGCCTCGCGCGCGCTGCCATAGCCGCGCCAGCGTGGAAATCCCCAGTCATTCGTGCGTGTCGGGCGCGCCATGATGCGCCCCCACATAAGCGCCGAGGCGCCCCGCGCAACCGGCAAAAAACGCGGGGTCACCGCCCCCCGTTTACAAGCCAGCGCCGAGCGCCCAAGCTGCGCGGGATGCAACCCGCCCGCCCCTTCGGCCCGCTCGATCTCGGCGTGGTGGTGATGATGAACCTGTTCTGGGGACTGAACATCATCGCCGTGAAGCAATCGGTGACGCTGGTCGCGCCGCTCACCGCCGCGTTCTTGCGCCAGGCGATCGTGCTCGCGGTATGCGCCGGAGCCTTGCGGCGGGTGCCGGGGCAGATGCTGCCGATCAGTCTGCTCGGGCTCCTGCTGGGCGCGGCTTTCTATCTGGTGATCAACCTGTCGCTCGCGCTGGCGAGCAATCTCGCCGCGCTCGCCATCGCCGGTCAACTGGGGGTGCCGTTCGCGCTGATTTTGGCGGTGCTGTTCCAGGGCGAGCGGATTCATTGGCCGAGGCTGATCGGCATCGCGCTGTCGCTCGGCGGTGTCGCGGTGCTGGTGTTCGATCCGGCCGCCGCGCGGGAAGGGCCGGCGCTGGCGCTGACGGCGCTTTCCAGCCTCATCTGGGCGATCGGCTCGCTGATCCAGCGGCGGCTGCGCGGCGTGCCGGTGCTGACGCTCTACGGCTGGATCGCGCTGTGGGGCACGATCGGGCTGGGGATCGCCGCCGCGCTCGCGGAGCCGAAGGCGATGGCGGCGCTGCCCGCGCTGCCGCTCGGCACGCTCGGCTGGGTGGCGTTCTCGGCGATCGGCTCGACGCTGGGCGGGCACGGCGCGCTCGCCTGGCTGCTGCAGCGGCATCCGGTGACAACGGTGACGCCGATGACGCTCGCCGCCCCGGTAATTTCCGTCTTTACCGCCGCTTGGTATTTCGGCACCCCTATCACCATGATCATGGTGCTCGGGGGCACGCTGGCGATGGCGGGGGTGGCGATCGTGACGATGCGAACGGCGGCACGCACCGCATGACCTTCGCTGAAATGCCGGGCGTGATCGAGGCGCCCTCCCCCAATTTCGATACGCGCGCCGGCGCGGTCACGATGATCGTGCTGCATTACACCGGCATGGAAACCGCCGAAGGCGCGATCGCGCGGTTGCGCGATCCGGCGGCCAAGGTTTCGTCCCATTATGTCGTCGCCGAGGACGGCGTGGTGCTGCGCCTGGTCGATGAAGCCAACCGGGCCTGGCACGCCGGCAAATCCCACTGGCGCCAGTGGGACGATGTGAACAGCGTCTCGGTGGGGATCGAGATCGTCAATCCCGGCCATGAATTCGGCTATCGCCCGTTCCCCGAGGCGCAGATCGACGCGGTGATCCGCCTCGTCGCCTCGATCAAGGAACGTTACGGCATCACTCGTGGCAATATCGTCGGCCATTCGGACGTGGCGCCCGCGCGCAAGCGCGATCCGGGCGAACTGTTCCCCTGGGGCACGCTCGCGAGGCTGCGGCTCGCATTGCCACGGCCAACCAAGAATCTGATGGACCCGCATTGGACCGAGAGCGGCTTCCTGCTCGCGCTCGAACGTTTCGGCTATGATGTGAGCGATCCGATGGCGGCGATCATGGCGTTCCAGCGCCGCTTCCGCCCCGAACTGATCGATGGCGAGATCGACGCCGAATGCCGCATGATCCTGCTCGCGCTGCTGTTGCCAAGGCCGCAGGGGGATGACTAAGGCGTTGATCGCCAGAGGGTCGGGCGGCCGCGGCGCTTAGGCGTCGAGGAAAGTCCGGGCTCCGCGGAGAAACGGTGCCGGGTAACGCCCGGCGGGGGCGACCCCAGGGACAGTGCCACAGAGAGCAGACCGCCGCGCACGCGCGGTAAGGGTGAAAGGGTGCGGTAAGAGCGCACCGCGCGCCCGGCAACGGGGGCGGCACGGCAAACCCCACCGGGAGCAAGACCGAATAGGGGCGGCGCGGACTCGTGCCAGGGCTTCTCCGGCCCGCCGCCCGGGTTGGTTGCTGGAGCCGGTGCGCGAGCGCCGGCCAAGAGGAATGGTCGCCCAGCCCTTCACGGGGCGGACAGAACCCGGCTTACAGACCCTCTGGCGTCTCGCCTATGCCGCCGCCGCTGGGCGAACGGCGCTCGCCGGCTCGTACAGCCCCTTGTAGCGCGGCGAGGGGGCGAAGGCGTCGCTCTGCCCGATCACCGTCTCGCCCGCGCCGAGCACCAGCAGACCGCCGGGACGCATCGCCTGCGCCAGGCGCGCGAGCACTTGTCGGCGCAGCTCCGGCGACAGGTAGAGCATCACGTTGCGGCACAGGATCACGTCGAACCGTCCGGCCGGGGGTGCGTCCGTCACCAGATTGTGCCGCCGGAACGCGATCCGGTTGACCAGTTCGGGCCGCGCGACCCAATCGTCGCCGATGGCGTGGAACCACTCGATCATCCGCCGCACCGAGAGTCCGCGCTGGATCTCGAACTGCGAGAAACGTGCCTGGCGCGCGCGGTTGAGCGCGGCTTCGGAAACATCGGTCGCCAGGATCTCGGCATCGATCGCCACCCCGGCGCGCGCGCGTTCGGCGAACAGCATCGCGAGCGATAGCGGCTCCTGCCCGGTCGAGCAGGCGGCCGACCAGATCCGCGGGCGGCGACCTTCCTGAACGCAGACCTCGACGGCGGCGGCCACCATGTCGAGCACCGCCGCGTCGCGGAAGAAGGAGGTTTCCTGGTTGAGCAGCGCGTCGACGATCTGCTCCGAGACCGGTCCACCCGGATCGCGCAGCAGTTCGGCGACGAGCGCTTCGAGCGAGTCGAGCCCGCGCGCGCGCAGCACCGGCTTCAGCGCCGTCTCGATCCGCCAGCTCCGCGTCGCCGCGATCTGCTGGCCGGTGCGCTGCTCGAGCAGCGCGGTGACGACCGCCATCGCGCCGGTCGCCGGCGGGGGGACGCGCCGATCGGCGATCATTGCGGACGCTTTCCGCCAGCGATGAGCCGGCCGATCTCATCGGGCGGCAGCACCGCCTGCGCGAAGCCGCCATTGGCGACCGCACCGGGCATTCCCCACACCACCGAACTCGCTTTGTCCTGCACCACCAGCGAACCTCCGGCCGCGGCGAGCTGCGCCGCGCCGAGCGCGCCGTCACGCCCCATGCCCGAAAGGACGACGCCCAGCGCGCGCGGCCCGAACGTCTCCGCGACCGTCGCCAGCATCGGATCGACCGAGGGCAGGCAGCCGCTCGGCACGCGTTCGCTCGTCAGCTTGGCGACCACCGCGTCGCCATAGCGTACGCAGCGCAGATGCGCTTCGCCCGGGGCGATCACCACCCGGCCCGGCTTGATCCGCATATGCTCATGCGCCACCTCGCACGGCCGGCTGGCGAGCACGGCGATCTGCGCCGCGAAATAGGGCATGAACGATGCCGACAGATGCTGGGTGATCAGGATCGGCGTCTGGAAGCTCGCGGGGATCGCGCGCAGCATCTGGCTGAGCGCGTGGATGCCGCCGGTTGAGGCGCCGACCGCGACGATGTCGAAATCACCCGCGCCAGCGGCGACTGGCGGATAGGCGTCGCGCCGCGCGCTGGCTTCGTCGCCATCGATCAGCCGCGCGATCTTCTCGATCAGCGCATCGCCGAACCGCCCGACCAGGTTGCCGAGCCCCGGCTTCACCAGCGTGTCCGCCGCGCCGAGCGTCAGCGCCTGGATGGTCGCCGCCGCGCCTTCCGCGCAGCTCGACGAGACGATGATCACCCGCGCCCCGCGCCCGCCCTCGATCAGATCGGGGAGCGCGGTGAGCCCGTCGACGCCAGGCATCTCGATGTCGAGCAGAATCACGTCGACGCTCTGGCCGCGAAGGAAGGCCATCGCCGCCTGCGCGTCCGCCACCGCGCCGGCGACGACGAAGCGCGGATTAGCTTCGATCATCTTGGCGATCACCGCGCGGGCGACCGCCGAATCGTCGACGATCAGAATGCGCGCGGGCGGCGTCGATGGCGCGACCGTCGCGAGCATTTGCGGTTTGGCCGGCATTCGCCGCTCCCCCTCCAGCCGCGCGTCAGGCGACGCCCACGATTTGCAGCTTGGATTCGAGCGTTTCGCGATCGAACGGCTTCATCACATATTCGTCCGCCCCCGCCTCGATGGCGGCGCGGATATAGGCCATGCCATTCTCGGTGGTGCAGAATACGACCTTGGGGCGGCGCTCGATCGCGCTATCCTTCAGCGCTTTCAGGAAATCCATGCCGCTCATCACCGGCATGTTCCAATCAAGCAGCACCACATCGGGCACCGACGCCAGGCAATGATCCAACGCCTCGCGCCCATCGCCCGCCTCGCTCACCTGGAAATTCATCGTCTCGAGGATGTGACGCGCGACTTTGCGGATCACCTTCGAATCATCCACCACCAGGCAAGTCTTCATTTCGGGTACCTTTTTCGGTTCGAGACCCTCGTCGCAGAAAAGTCTGACGTTCGAGTTAAGCAGCCGCGGCAAGGCCGGGTATCAGCGCGCGCAGATCGATCGCGAGCATCGGGTCGCCGTCGCGCACGATCAGCCCGGCGGCGGCGCGCGCCCAGCCGCCTTCGATCGCGACCCCTTCCGCGAGCGGCAGCAGATCGAACGGCGCGACATCCTCGAGCTGATCGACGGTGATCGCATAATGATGGCCGTCGATCCGCGTGATCACCGCGCGTTGCGGCGGGTGCGGCAGCGGCGGCAGGCCAAGCGCGATGCAGGTGTTGATCACCGTCACCACCCGGCTGCGGAGCGCGGCCAGGCCATAAACCGCATCGCCCGCGCCGGGGATTGGCGTGATCTCCGGCACGTCGACCGCCGAGTCCACCTGATCCGAGTCGATCGCGACCGGCCGGCCGGCGATGCGCGCGATGAGGAATAATTTGGTCATGCCGCCTCCCCGGCCCGCGCGGCGACCGCGGCAAGCAGCGCTGAGCGGTCATAGCGATAAATGCTGTCGCGTCGGCCGCGCCCGGCCACTTCCGCGCGCAGGCGAACGACGGGCGCATCGACCGCGATCTCGTCGCCCTCCATCGCCAGCACGACCGCCGGTGCCTCGCCCGCCGGTAAAGCGCTGGCGACGCGGTAGCCCGACGCTTCGAGCACGGGGCGCAGGAAATTCTCCATCCAGCGCGCCTCGCCGCCCGCGAACAGGCAGAGCGGCGGCGCCTGCGACGCGACATGCTCGTCGGCGGCATGAGCGAACAGCCAGTGGACGTCGAGCAGTTCGACCGGCTCGCCTTCCACCATCACCAGCCCGGCGATCGGCCCCGCGACCGCCGCGGGCAGCATCGGCTCGGCGATTTCGACGATGTCCATCGCCTCGGCGATCGGATAGCCGATCTCGGCGAGGCCATCGGCCATGCGGAGCACACTGATCGACGGGCGCGCGGCGATCAGCGCCTGTGCCGCGTCACCAGCCAAGGTCGCGAGCGGGACGACGCTGCCATCGATGGTGAGCCGCAGCTTGGCCGCCGTGAAGCGCACCGCGCTCGCCGTCGCCGGCTCGACGCGATCGACCACATCGAGCGGCACCGCCCGGCGCACCCCATCCAGATCGATGAACAGCAAGGTGGTGAGTGCCGGCGCGCCGGCCGGCGCCGCCTCGACAATATCCTCGGGCGCGGCGCGGCCGAAGCGCAGACCCGCCTTCGCCGCCAGCCCCGAACCATCGAGCAGCAGCATCGGTCGCCCGGTATCGGGCAGCGTTTGCCCGGCATAGAGCCCGGTCGCCATCACCGCCGGGGGCGCGGGCTTGATCACCAGCTCCTCGGTGTCATGCACCTCATCCACCGCGAGCGCGTAGCTGCCGCCGGCGACCGCGACGATCGCCAGCATCACCGGATCGGCCGCACGATCGGCGAGGCCGAGCATCGCATCGAGCGCAATCATCGGCAGCCGTCGTTCGCGCACGGTCGCGATCGGCGTGTCGCCCAACATGTCGACGCGGATAGCATCGCCGCGCACTCGAACGATTTCCTCCACCGCCTGGCGCGGCAGGGCGAAGCGCTGGCCCTTCACGCCGACGACGATCGTCGGGATGATCGACAGCGTCAGCGGCACATGGATGGTGATCGCCAGGCCCTTGCCGAACGTGGAGTTCAGTTCGATCCGCCCGCCGATCTGCTCGATATTGGCGCGCACCACGTCCATCCCGACGCCCCGGCCGGAAATGCTCGTCGCCTTGTCTTTGGAGCTGAGCCCGGGCTCGAACACCAGCTCCGCCTTGGCGCGATCCGAAAGACCGGCGAGCTCGCGTTCGCTACGGCCGCTGATCGCGGCATATTTGGCGATCAAGCGGCCGGTATCGATGCCGCGACCGTCATCGATGATTTCGACGATGATCTGGTTGCCCGATTGGCGCGCGGAGACGACCAGCCGGCCATGCTCGCGCTTGCCGACGGCGCGGCGCTCGGCGGGGCTTTCGATGCCATGGTCGATCGCGTTGCGGATGATGTGGACCAGCGGATCGCGCATCATCTCGATCATCTCGCGATCAAGCTCCACTTCGGAGCCTTCGATCGACAGCAGCACCGTCTTGCCCAGCTCGGCCGCCGTATCGCGCACCATCCGCGGCAGCGCGGAAAAGAGCGCGTCGATCTTCTGCATCCGCGTGCGGGTGACAGTGTCGCGCATCTCCGCGACCGTGTGGGAAAGCCGTTCGAGCGCGGCTTCCACCGCCGGCTCGACGCCGGTGTCGCGCAGCCGGCGCGCCAACTCGTTGCGGGCTAGCACCATTTCCGACATGCCGCTCATCATCCGATCGAGCAGATCGACGTTCAGCCGCACCGATCGGGTGGCGGCGCGCTGCACCATGGGCAATGGCGCGGCCTCGCTGGTCGCGATCGGCTCCGGCGTGGCATGGCCCGGCGCCAGCGCGGCGATCAGCAGGTCCTCGCCGGAATCGTCCAGCGCCGCGCCGGCATCGATCGCTTCGATGATCTCGCCGATGCGATCGACGATCGCGAGCACCGCGTTGACCAGCGCGGTATCGGGTACCCGCTCACCACTGCGCACCGCGGCCAGCGCGTCCTCGGCCGCATGGCTCAGCCGGCTGAGGCGCGGCAGATCGAGGAAACCGCAGCTGCCCTTCACGGTGTGCACGAAACGGAAAATGGCATCGAGCCGCTGCCGATCGCTCGGCGCGGCTTCCCACATCACGATCTCGCCCGAGAGCGCTTCCAGCGTCTCGCGCGTTTCCGCGATGAATTCCTGCAGCAGATCGTCCATGAGCCCCCGGCGCGCTAACGCCTTCGTTCCATGGCCGATGAGCGGTTAAAGAGGGGTTTACCCCTGTTTGAAAGCCACCCCGAACAGCAGCACCGGCGCGGCCGCGGGCGAGACTTGGAGCGTGCCGCCATTCTCCGCGACCAGCGAGCGGACCAGGAACGCCGCCGCCGCGCGCGGGGTGATCAGGGCCTCGTCCGCATCGGTCAGCGCGTTGCGCAGCTCAGGATCGAGCACGATCCGGGGACCATCGCCGCGCACGACGATCTCGATCGTGTCGCCGACGATTTCGGCGCCGATATCCAGCTGCCCGCCGCGCACCAGCGCGTCGCCGGCGATCAGCGCGAGGTTGAGCATCACCTTGATCGCCGGCTTGGGCAGCACGCCGGCCTCCACCAGCCAGCCGATCTTCACCCGGTGATTGTCGCCGAACAGCCCCTCGATCGCGGCGCGTGCCTCCCGCGCGTCGATCGTCTCCCCGAAACCTCCCGCCGCGCCGAACGCCAGGCGGAAGAATTTGAGCTTGTTCGCGCTCGCCCGCGCGCTTTCGCTCAGCAGATCGAGGCAGCGCTGGCGCATTTCCGGGTCATGTTCGTCGGCCAGCAGCTCTAGCCCGTTGTTGAGCGCGCCGACCGGGCTCAACAGATCATGGCACAGCCGCGAACAAAGCAGGCTGGCGAACTCGACCGCGCTTACTGGCATGATTGCTGATGGCCCCAACGACGCATTGAGTGCCTCTCATGGCGAAGCGGCGTCGTGATCGCAAGGCGGCGTAGCGACCAGGGGCACCGGATCGAAGCGCCCATGCCACGCTCCGTCCGCCCCGGCCCGCCACAGCCGTGCCTCGCCCGCCGCCAGGATCAGCCAGAGCGCGCCATCGGGCGCGGCATCGGCGGCATCGGCCTCGCTGGGCTCGGCGCGGCCGCTGGGGTGCGAGTGATAATGCCCCAGGATCATGGGGCCACCCGCCCGCGCCCTTCGGTGCGCGGCGAGCAGCGCGGCCGGATCGAGCTCGAACCGGCGCGCGGGATCGGGGGCGACGTTGCCGCACGCTTCCGCCGCCTCGATCCTGTCCGCCACCCCGTACAACAGCCCGCAAATCTCCACGTCCGGGCGCGCGGCGGCGTCCCGCGAAAGCCGCGCGAGCAGATCGCTTGAAATGGTGACGCCCGGGGCCATATCGCATCGCACAATGGAGCGTGGGGGCGAGGTTGTGCAAGTGCGCGTGGGCGAAGCGGGCCTCAGGCTCGATCGCGCGCTGGCCGATACCCTGCCCCAGGTTTCGCGCGAGCGGATGAAGGCGCTGATCTCGTCCGGACAGGTCGCCGACGAAAGCGGCCGTCTGACCCGTGATCCGGCGCGTAAGACCGAGGCCGGCCAGACTTTCACCGTCACGCTGCCCCGTCCGGCGCCGGCGCATAACGAAGCGCAGGCGATCCCGCTGGCGGTGGTCTATGAGGACGCGCACCTGATCGTGGTGGACAAGCCCGCCGGGCTGGTGGTCCATCCGGCGGCCGGCAATCTGGACGGCACGCTGGTCAACGCGCTGCTCCACCACTGTGCCGGGCAGCTTTCGGGGATCGGCGGGGTCGCCCGCCCCGGCATCGTCCACCGGATCGATAAGGATACCTCGGGCCTGATCGTCGCCGCCAAGCATGATCGCGCCCATGAGGGGCTAGCGCGCCAGTTCGCCGCGCACTCGATCGATCGGCGCTATAAGGCGATTGTCCAGGGCCGCCCGGCCCCGCCCGCCGGCACGGTCGACGCGCCGCTCGCCCGATCGCCCGCCAACCGCAAGAAGATCGCGATCGTTCCCGGCGGCAAAAGGGCGGTGACGCACTATCGCACGATCCAGCCGCTGCGCCACGCCGCGCTGGTCGAGTGCCGGCTGGAAACCGGGCGGACGCACCAGGTGCGGGTGCATATGGCCTCGCTGGGGCATAGCTTGCTCGGAGACCCGGTTTACGGTAAAACGTCGGCTTCGCTGCGGGTTTGTCTGGAAACGCTCAATTTCCGCCGGCAGGCCTTGCACGCGGCCCATCTGGGGTTCATTCACCCCGTCAACAGTAACGCTTTAGCGTTCGATAGCGAACTCCCTGCAGACATGCAGGAACTGTTCGATAGTCTTCGTGTCTAGGAGTAGGAGCGACCGCCGTCCGGACTGGGCGGGCGTGTCGCTATCCGCTCCGGAGTAGGGAAAGGAGTTCCGGCCATGGCCAGCGGCAGCAACGTCCCCGCCACGATCCCCGCGCTTGGCGGTGAAGCGAGCCTCAACCGCTACCTCGCCGAGATCAAGAAATTCCCGATCCTCTCCGCCGAAGAGGAATATATGCTCGCCAAGCGCTTCGAGGAGCATGGCGATACCGAGGCCGCCGCGCGGCTGGTGACGAGCCATCTGCGCTTGGTCGCCAAGATCGCGATGGGCTATCGCGGCTACGGCCTGCCCGTTTCCGAGCTGATTTCGGAAGGCAATATCGGCCTGATGCAGGGGGTGAAGAAGTTCGAGGCCGATCGCGGCTTCCGCCTCGCCACCTACGCCATGTGGTGGATCAGGGCCTCGATCCAGGAGTTCATCCTGCGCTCGTGGAGCCTGGTGAAGATGGGCACTACGGCCGCGCAGAAGAAGCTGTTCTTCAACCTGCGCCGGATGAAGGCCAAGCTCGACGCGTTCGAGGATGGCGATCTGCGGCCCGAGGATCTGAAGAAGATCGCCGAGGATCTGGGCGTCACCGAGGCCGAAGTCACCAGCATGAACCGGCGCATGGCGCTGGGCGGCGACACCAGCCTGAACGTGCCGATGCGCGAGGATGGCGAGGGCCAGTGGCAGGATTGGCTCGCCGATGACGGCCCGCTGCAGGACGAGCGCGTCGCCGAGGCGCAGGAAGCCGATGTGCGGCACGAGATGCTGCTCTCGGCGATGGGCTCGCTCAACGATCGCGAGCGCCACATCCTTACCGAGCGTCGCCTTACCGACGATCCCAAGACGCTGGAGGAACTCAGCCAGGTCTATGGCGTCTCGCGCGAGCGCGTCCGCCAGATCGAGGTGCGCGCGTTCGAGAAGCTGCAAAAGGCGATGATGCGGCTGGCGGGCGAGAAGCGGCTGCTGGCGAGCGCTTGAGGCGGGCGGGTCAGTCGGCCACGATCAATCGATACCCAGCGTCATAGGCGTCGATCGTCCGCAAATCGCCATAGCGCGCGTCCCAGGCGCCGCTCGCGAGATCGTCGGCGAGCCGCGCAAGGCCCGCCTCCAGCGTTCCGATCGACCAGAAGGACGAGCTCCTCGCGCGCACCTCCGGATCGAGATAGGCCTGGGGCTGGCGCCAATAGGCGTAGAGAAAACCATCGTGGCAATCATGCGGCACGGGCACGGTCTCGATGCGGACTGGGCCAAGCCACGTCTGATAGTCCGCGATCGCCGGCATCTGAGCTTCGTCCAGGGTGGCAAGCGCCGGGAAGTAATCGGCCAGCCACGGGCGGTGCGCGGGATCGAAGGTGAGTATCACCACAGGCCCGCGCGCAACGCGGCGCAGTTCGCGCAGGCCCTTCGCCTTGTCCTGCCAGTGATGGACGGTCAGCACCGCCATCGCGGCGTCGACCGAGCCATCGGCGAAGGGCAGCGCCTCGGCGCGGGCTTGAACGACATGCGCTGGCGTTTGGCGCTGCCGGATCATCTCGATCGAGGGTTCGACCGCGATGATCTGGCGACCCCTCGGCTCGTACGAACCGGCGCCCGCGCCGACATTGATCACGCTTGCCGCCGCGCCGAGCGCCGCCTCGACCCGCCACGCGATCCGCGGGTCCGCTCGGCGACGGCGCGCATAACCGGCGCCGATGCGATCATAATCAGACATGGGCTTCGCCCAGCGCCAGATGCAGGAACTGGTTGAAATCGCTCGGCGCATAATCACCGAACGCCTCGCCATTCACGAACCCGCGCTTGCGATAGAGCGCGAGCGCGGGCTCGAACGCATCGCCGCGACCCGTCTCCAGGCTCAACCGCCGCACCCCGTACCCGCAGGCGGCGGCGATGATCCGCTCCAGCAGCGCGGCGCCCACGCCCTGGCGCAGGAAATCGGGATGCGTGCGCATCGACTTCACCTCGGCCTCACCCTCCCCCGACAGCTTGAGCGCGCCGATGCCGGCGATCCGCGCGCCGGCCCAGGCGCTCCACACCGTCACCCCCGGCTGTTTCAGCGCCGAGAGATCGAGCGCGAAGCTATGCCCTGGCGGCGAGCCGTCGCGCATCCCCGCCAAATGCAGCGCGAGCAGCGCCTGGGTCTCGGCGCTGGACAGATCGTCTTCGCGAACCTCGAACATGCGCCCCTTTCGCTTGATCGCGCCCCCTGCCCCGTGGCAACCGGAACTCATGCTCCGCCGCGTGATCAGCCTGCTCGTCAAAACCGTGCTCGGCTTCGTGCTGCTTTCGGTCTTGTGGGTGGGGCTGTATCGCTTCGTCAACCCGCCGATCACGTTCACCATGATCGGTGATCTATTGGGCGGGCACAGCATCACGCAAAGCTGGCTGCCGCTCGCCAAGATCGATCCGAATATGGCACGCGCGGTGATCGCGGGGGAGGATGCGCGCTTCTGCCTGCACAACGGGTTCGATGCCAAGGCGATCGAGGCGGCCTATCGTCTCAACCAGCGGGGCGGGCGCATCCGCGGCGGATCGACGATCAGCCAGCAGACCGCCAAGAACGCCTTCCTCATCCAAGGTGGCGGCTATGTCCGCAAGGCATTCGAGGCGTGGTTCACTTTCCTGATCGAGACGCTGTGGGGCAAGCGCCGCATCATGGAGGTATATCTGAACGTGGCCGAGACGGGCATCGGCACCTATGGCGTCAACGCCGGGGCGCAGCGCTACTTCGGCCATGACGCGACCCAGCTTAGCCCCACCGAGGCGGCACGGATCGCCGCCGTGCTGCCGCTTCCCAAGAAACGCCCGGCGATCGCGCCGACCGGGTTCACCCGTCGCCACGGCAGCGCGATCCGCGCCCGCGCGGGGGTGGTCCGCCGCGCGGCGCTTGACGGGTGTTTGCGCTAACTCACTTGTCTGGGTCGATCGCCTCGCCCGCCTTCTTGGCGGTATCGCCCACATCCTTGGCAGCGCTGGTCACCGCGTTGGTGCGCAGCGTGTCGTTCCGGTTCTGCGCGATCAGGAAATAGGCGACCACCGCGACAAGCAGCAGCACCGCGATGCCAATCAGCAGGCCCGCGCCACTGCCGCGCCGCTCGATCACCGTGGTGTGGGGCGCGTTCGAATTGTCAGCCATTTCAGCCTCCTTCGTCTGGGTGCGTGGTCAACGCGACCCGGCAAAGGCAGGTTCCCAGCCGCTCAGCTCGGTGGGCGGCGCATCGACCAGAGGCGCGGCCCGTCAGCCCCCACCCGCCACTCGCCGGTCACGGCGAAGCCCAGCGCTTGGTAGAAGCCCAGATTGGCCGGCGTCGCGGTTTCCAGATAGGCCGGCAGCCCGCTGGCCTCGGTGCGGTCGAGACCCGCGCGCACCGCGTCGCGACCCAGCCCGCGCCCTTGATGCGCGGGATCGCAGCCGGCGATGTGGAGATACCAGAAGGGCTCGCGCGGCATATGGCGGTCGATTGCGTTGGCGAGCGCCAGCGCGCGCGGCAGCGCGAGGCCGAAGGTCGCGAGCATGGCCGGCGCGAAGCGCAGCAGCTCGCTGAGCGGCGTCTCCGCATGGCCCGGCGCGCGCCAGAGAGTCGCCGCCTCGCCACCCCCGCTCATCAGCCGCATACCATGCGCCGCGTCGCTATCGAACAGCATCCGGAACAAGGTCGGCAGGCGCCGCGCCCGGCGGGTGGGGTCCGGCATGATCCACACCAGCGCCGGATCGTCCTGAAAGGCGCGAGCGAGCATCTCGCCGACCGCGTCGCGATCGGGGCGCGTCGCAAGTCGGAAAGTCATGCGGCGTGACGCAAAGGGTCAGCCAGCGCGCTCACGCAGCGCCGCCGGCCTTTTCCTTCTTGGCGTAGACGCGCACCGGTTCCTTGCGGCCGTCGATCACGTCCTTATCGATCATCACCTGATCGACCCCGTCCATGCTCGGAAGATCGAACATCGTGTCGAGCAGGATGCCCTCCAGGATCGATCGCAGCCCGCGCGCGCCGGTCTTGCGATCGATCGCCCGCTTGGCGACTGTCACCAGCGCATCGTCGGTGAAGCCCAGATCGACGCTCTCCATGTCGAACAGCTTTTGATATTGCTTCACCAGCGCGTTCTTGGGCTCGGTGAGGATCTTCACCAGCGCGGGTACGTCGAGGTCTTCCAGCGTCGCGATCACCGGCAGGCGGCCGACGAATTCGGGGATCAGCCCGAACTTCAGCAGATCCTCGGGCTCGACATTCTTCAGCACTTCGCCGGTGCGCCGCTCCTCGGGCGCGGCGACATGCGCGCCGAAACCGATCGACTTGCCCTGCAGCCGGTCGCCGATGATCTTCTCCAGGCCGCTGAACGCGCCGCCGCAGATGAACAGGATGTTGGTCGTGTCGACCTGGAGGAATTCCTGCTGCGGATGCTTGCGCCCGCCCTGGGGCGGCACGCTGGCGGTGGTGCCTTCCATCAGCTTCAGCAGCGCCTGCTGCACGCCCTCGCCCGAGACGTCGCGGGTGATCGAGGGATTTTCGGCCTTGCGGCTGATCTTGTCGATCTCGTCGATATAGACGATGCCGCGCTGCGCCCGCTCCACATTATAATCCGAAGCCTGGAGCAGCTTGAGGATGATGTTCTCGACATCCTCGCCGACATAGCCCGCCTCGGTCAGCGTCGTCGCGTCCGCCATGGTGAAAGGCACGTCGAGGATCCGCGCGAGCGTCTGCGCGAGCAGGGTCTTGCCGCAGCCGGTGGGGCCGATCAGCAGGATGTTCGATTTGGCGAGCTCGACATCGGCGCCCTTCTGCCCATGGTTCAGGCGCTTATAGTGGTTATGCACCGCCACCGAGAGCACGCGCTTCGCCCGGCTCTGGCCGATCACATAATCGTCGAGCACGTCGCAGATTTCCTGCGGCGTCGGCACGCCGCCATCCTTCTTGGAGACAAGCGCGGACTTGGTCTCCTCCCGGATGATGTCGTTGCACAGATCGACGCATTCATCGCAGATGAACACGGTCGGCCCGGCAATCAGCTTACGCACCTCATGCTGCGATTTGCCGCAGAAGGAGCAATAGAGCGTGCTCTTCGAATCGCCGCCGCTCAGCTTCGTCATTCAAACCATCCTTCGCGCGCCACGGCGCGGCCGTGGGGTGGGCAGCATAGCCTTCCCCGCTTCAATCGGACAATCACCAAAATCGGGTTTACGCCTTCCCCCGATTCAGGCCGCCGCCGCCTCTTCCGTAGGCACCGGGCGCTTGTCGAACACTTCGTCGATCAGGCCGAAGGCCTTGGCTTCGTCGGCGGCGAGGAAACGATCGCGCTCCATCGCGCTTTCGATCACGTCCAGCGGCTGGCCGGTATACTTGGCGTAAAGCTCGTTCATCCGGTGCCGGATGCGCAGGATTTCCTTGGCCTGGATCTCGATGTCGCTCGCCTGGCCCTGCGCCCCGCCGGAGGGCTGGTGGATCATGATCCGCGAATTGGTGAGCGCCACGCGCATCCCCGGCTCGCCGCTCGCCAGCAGGAAGCTGCCCATCGAGGCGGCCTGGCCGATGCACACCGTGCCGACGCGCGGACGGATATATTGCATCGTGTCGTGGATCGCCATCCCCGCCGTCACCACCCCGCCGGGCGAGTTGATGTACATGAAGATGTCGCGCTTGGGGTTCTCGCTCTCCAGGAACAGCAGCTGCGCGGTGATCAGCGAGGCCATGTGATCCTCGACCACCCCGGTCACGAACACGATCCGCTCGCGCAACAGGCGCGAATAAATGTCGAAGCTGCGCTCGCCGCGGTTCGATTGCTCGATAACGATGGGAACCAGCGAGTCGTGAAGCGGATGCATGTGATGTCCTTGTCCTAACCGGCACCTATATCTGGTCTTCGCTTTGGGCGCGCAAGCCCCCGCTTGGCTCCCTTGCGCACCGCCGGGGGCAGGGCTACCTCAGCCCCCGCAAAGACCGCTAGAAGGACCTTCCATGCTCGATCGCGCTTTCCCGCCCTTCCGCCTCGACGACGAAGATGCCCCCGAGGAGCGCGCTTCGGGCGGAAACGGCGTGATGCTCAACAAGTTTCTCGAAGCGCGTACGGTGCTGATCTTCGGCGGCATCGATCAGAAGCTGGCGGAGCGCGTTTCGGCGCAATTGCTGTATCTCGACCATGTCAGCCACGATCCGATCAAGATCTTCGTCAACTCGCCCGGCGGGCATGTGGAATCGGGCGATACGATCCATGACCTGATCGAGTTCATCGCCAGCCCGGTGGCGGTGATCGGCACCGGCTGGGTGGCGAGCGCGGGGACGCACATCTTCCTGGGCGCGGCCAAGGAGCGGCGTTTCTGCCTGCCCAACACCCGCTTCCTGATCCACCAGCCCTCGGGCGGCGCCGGCGGCCGCGCGACCGACATTGCGATCCAGGCGAAGGAAATCGTGAAAATGCGCGAGCGCCTGGCCCGGGTGATCTCCGAGAAGACCGGCCAGCCCGTTGAGCGCGTGCGCGAGGATATCGAGCGCGATTACTGGATGACCACCGAAGAAGCCAAGGAATATGGTATCTTGGGGACGGTGATTAACAGCATTTCCGAGATCAAGTTCTAGGCCGCACGCTCATCACTTTGCTCCTCCCCTGTAAGGGGAGAGGGACCACGCGCAGCGTGATGGAGGGGGGTCGCCCTCGAACTTCGGGTGATACCCCTCCGTCAGTCGCGACGCGACTGCCACCTCCCCTTACAGGGGAGGAGTTTGCAGACGAACCCTCACCGCAGCGAATTGAACCCCGGCGCCGGGCTCAGCAGCCTTGCCGGGTTGTCGCTCACCGCTGGCATCGCCGGATAGCTTGCCCGCGCCCGGGTGAAGGTCGTGCGCGCGGCGCTCGCGCCGGGCGCGGCGAGCGACGTGCCGACCCAGCGCCAATGCCACGGCTCGTAGGAGACACCCTGCGCGTTGCCCGCTGGGAAGCTCAGCTCGAAGCCATAATCGGTTGCGTGCGCCAGCAGCCAGCGCCCGGCGGCCGTACGGGCGAAACAGGGATCGACGTCGCGGCATCCCCGGCTGGGGCGCGTGCCGAAATCGAGCGCATAGCCCGTCGCATGTTCGCTATAGCCCGGCGGCCCCACCCAACGCGCGCGATCGGCGGCGTCGCGTGATTTCTTGCGCGGGCCGATCTGGCCGCAGAACACCTGCCCCTGGCGCGCGATCGAGCGGTGGCAGGAGACGGCGCGGATCGCCCCGCGCAGCTCCGGCGTCGCGTTCGCGGCGGCGAGCAACCGCTCGAGATCGGTCACCACTTCGCGGCGCAACTGGCATTTGCCGCCTATCGCGAAGCCCGCTGGCGCCGATGCCAACTGCTCGGGTCGCGCTTCCTCATAGGGCAGATGGCCGAGCATCCGCCCATCGGCGAGCGGCGCGACCTCCTGCGCCGGACAGAGTCGCGCCGCGCCCAGCGTCACGGGTGTCGTCAGCAAGGTGAGCGAAAACAAAAGCTTAGCGAGCATCGGCCCTCCCCGTCGCCCTCCGCTCTGGCATGGCGGCGGCGATGGTGGCAAGGCGTATCCATGCTCACCGACCGCGTGCTCTTCATCGACGCCGAAGCGATCGTGCTCGACAAGCCCGCCGGGCTGCCGGTCGACGCGCCGCGCGACGGCAGCCTCAGCGTGGAGAACCACCTCCAAGCGCTTGCTTTCGGTTTCCAGCGCTGGCCGATGCCGGTCCATCGGCTCGATCGCGATACCTCGGGCTGCCTACTGCTCGCGCGCAACCCAAAGGCGCACAAACGCTTCGCCCAGGCGTTCGAGGCGGGCGCGGTGACCAAGCGCTACCGCGCCGTGCTCGATGGGGTGCCGGCGGAGGCCGAGGGGCTGATCGAGCTCGCGCTCGCCAAGGTAAGCAGCGCCGAGCGTGGCTGGCGGATGGTGGCAAGCGCCAAGGGCAAGCCGGCGCGTACCCATTGGCGCCTGCTGCGCGCCGAGCGCGGCCGCGCGCTGGTGGAGTTCTCGCCGGAGACCGGGCGCACGCACCAGATCCGCGTCCATGCGGCGGAAGGACTTGGCTGCCCGGTCAGCGGCGATCCGGTCTATGGCCGGGCGAATGGCGCGCCGATGCTGCTCCACGCCGCCGCGCTCGAAGTGCCGCGCGCCAACAAGCCGCCGATCGCAGCCACCGCGCCCACCCCCGAGCGCTTCATCGCCGCTGGCTTCGGCGATGATTGAAGTGCCCGACAGTGCGATCGAGGAGCGCTTCCTCGCCGCGACTGGCCCCGGCGGGCAGAATGTCAACAAGGTGGCGACCGCGGTGCAGCTGCGCGTCGATGTGTTCGCGCTGGGGCTGCATCCGGAGGTGTTCCGCCGGCTGCGGACGCTCGCCGGCACGCGGATGACCCAGGCGGGCGAGCTGCTGATCATCGCCCGCCGCTTCCGCACCCAGGAGGCGAACCGGCTCGACGCGCGCGAGCGGCTGAACGCGCTGCTCCAGGCGGCGCACCGCCGCCCGGAGAAGCGGATCAAGACCAAGCCGAGCAAGGCGGCCAAGGCCAAGCGCGTGGAGAAGAAAAAGGCGCGCAGCGAGGTGAAGGCGGCGCGGGGTAAGGTGCGGGTGGAGTAGCTGACCACGCCAACTCAACACTTCGCTCCGGCCCCCGAGCCGGGGCCAGGCCGTCTTCGCGACCGTTGGAGAAGAAGCCAAGCCCCGGCTCAAGGCCGGGGCGACGCTTGATCAGATGCTGAGCTTTACCGCAGCAACACCAGCTCCTCGGCCATCGTCGGGTGGATCGCGACCGTCTGGTCGAATTGATCCTTGGTCAGCCCCGCCTTGATCGCCACCGCCGCCACCTGCAAAATCTCCGGCGCGTCCGGCCCGATCATATGGATGCCGACGATCCGGTTGCTCGCGCCGTCGCAGATCATCTTGTAGAGCGCGCGCTCGTTGCGGCCGGCGAGCACATTCTTCATCGGGCGGAAATCCGAGGTATAGACCCGCACCGAGCCGAGCTGGGTGCGCGCCTGCCCCTCGGTCATGCCGACGCCGGCGAGCGGCGGGTGGCTGAACACGGCGCTCGGGATGCAGCTATAATCCACCTTGGTCGGCTTGCCCCCGTAAACCGTGTCGGCGAACGCTTGCCCCTCGCGGATCGCCACGGGCGTCAGCTGCACGCGGTTGGTCACGTCCCCCACCGCGTAGATGCTGGGGCAGCTCGACTGGTTGTCGTCGTTCACCTTCACCGCGCCGGCCTGGTCGATTTCGACGCCGGCGTTCTCGAGCCCCAGCCCCTCTGTATTGGGCACGCGGCCGGTCGCGAACAGCACGCAATCGACGTCCAGATCGTCATGATTGGTCATCGAGACGCGCAATTGGCCGTTTTCGAGCTTCTCGATGCCGCGGAAATTGGCGTTGAAGCGGAAATTAATGCCCTTGGTCATCGAAATTTGCAGCAGGCGATCGCGAATCTGCTCGTCATAGCCGCGCAGAATCTGATCGGAGCGATTGATCAGCGTCACCTGCGCGCCGAATTCGTGGAAGATGCCGGCGAACTCGTTGGCGATATAGCCCGCCCCCGCGATCAGCACGCGCTTGGGAATGGCGGGCAGGTGGAACACCTCGTTGGAGGTAATGCCAAGCTCGTGGCCCGGGCAGCCGGGGATTTGCGGGCGGGCGCCGGTCGCGATCAGGATGCGCTCGGCGGTGAGCTCGGTGCCGTCCGCCAGCCGCACCGATTGCGCGCCGGTCACCTCGGCGCGCTGATGGAACAGCGTCACCTTGTGATTGTCGAGCGTGGTGGTATAGGCGCCCTCGATCCGGCTGACCTCGGCGAGCACATTGTCGCGCAGGCGCACCCAATCGAAATTGCATTCGGGCACGTCCCAACCGAAGCAGCGCGCATCGGCCAAATCCTCGGCAAAGTGCGCGCCGTAGACGAGCAGCTTCTTCGGCACGCAGCCGCGGATCACGCAGGTGCCGCCGACGCGATATTCCTCGGCCACCGCCACCCGGGCGCCGTGAGCGGCGGCGACGCGCGAGGCGCGCACCCCGCCCGATCCGCCGCCGATCACGAACAGATCAAAATCGAACTCGCTCATGCTCTCGTCCTATGTCAGCGCACGAAGGCGCGGGCGATCAGATCGGTGGTGGAAGGATCAAAGTCACCCCCCTGCCCGGCCGCCTTGGCCATTTCCTTGCCCAGCTCGACGCCGAACTGATCGAACGGGTTGATGCCGAGCAGCACCGCGTTCACGAACGTGCGCTGTTCGTAAAAGGCGATCAACGCGCCAAGCGTGCGGGCGTCCAGCGTTTCGAGCAGCAGCGTGCTCGACGGCCGATCGCCGGGATAGGCGCGCGCCGGATCGTCCGGGTTCGCCCGCCCCGCCATCAGCGCCGCGCCTTGGGCGAAGGCGTTGAGCAGCAGCTGGCGGTGATGCGCCTCGGCAAGGGTATCGCCCGGCTCGATCACCGCAACGAACTCCACCGGCACCAGATGCGTCCCCTGATGGAGCAGCTGGAACACCGCGTGCTGCGCGTCGGTCCCCACCCCGCCCCAGGTGATCGGCGCGGTGGGGCGATCGACCGGCTGGCCTTCGATCGTCACGCCCTTGCCGTTCGATTCCATCTCAAGCTGCTGGAGATAAGCGGGGAGCAGCCGCAGCCGCTCGTCATAGGCGAACACCGCGCGGGTCTCGGCATGACTGACCTGCGCGTAGAAGAGATCGGCGAAAGCGGCGAGCGCGGGGGCGTTTTCGTGCAGCGCCGCCAGGCGGAAATGCCGGTCCATCTCGGCCGCGCCCTCGAGCAGCGCCTCGAACGCCTCCCACCCCAAGGCGAGCGCCGCCGGAAAGCCGATCGACGACCACAGCGAATAGCGTCCGCCGACCGACTCGGCGAAGGGCAGCACGCGCGTGTCGTCCACCCCCCAGGCGACCGCGCGCTCGGGCGCGGCGGTGAGCGCGACGACGCGGCCATAGGGGTCGGCCACCCCGCCCTCGCTCAGCCAGGCGAGCGCGCTCTCGGCGTTGAGCAAAGTTTCGGTGGTGGTGAACGTCTTGCTGGCGATCACCAGCAAGGTCGCCGTGGGATCGAAGCGACGGAACGCCTCCTCCAAGGCCAAAGCGTCGATGTTCGAAACGATCGCGACATCATAGCGCGCTTCCTCGCGGCCGAGCGCGTCGATCAGCAGGTCCGGCCCGAGCGCCGATCCGCCGATGCCGATGTGGAGGACATGGCGGATGGGGCCGAACGCCTCCGCCTCGATCGCGTCGATCAGCGCGCGCATCCGCCCATGGAGTTGCGCCGCGCGGGCGACCGATTCGGGCGCGCCCTCGCCGCGCTCGGCGGTGTGTTCGGCGGCGCGGCCCTCGGTGGCGTTGATCGCCGCGGCGGCGAACAGCGCCTCGCGCTTGCCCGCCAGATCGCGCGCCTTGGCAAGAGCTTCGAAGGCCGCGATCGCCGCCGCCGTCAGATGCGTCTTCGACCAATCGAAATGGATGCCCGCCACGTCCAGCGTCAAGCGCTTCAGCCGATCGGAGTCGGCCGCGAACAAGGCCTCGAGGCGATCGGGGGCGAGCGCGGTGATGGCGTCCCAGGCGGTCATGAGGCAGCTCCTGGTTGATGGGGTGCGGGCCGCTTAGCGCTTGGACGAGCGCGCCGCCACCCCGCTTGACGGCGCCCGAGGCGGGGCGCAGAGCGCGGGCGATGGATCAAGCCCCCGCGCCGCCGCTCGCCGACGCTTCCGCCAAGCCCGCCGCCCGATCCTCGCTCGCCGAATGGCGCGATCTGCTGGTGTTCTGCCTGTGGCTGGTGGTGGGCGTCACGCTGTTCCGCAGTTTCCTGCTCTCGCCGTTCGTGATCCCCTCCGAATCGATGCTGCCGCGGCTGCTGATTGGCGACTATCTTATTGTTTCGAAATGGAATTACGGCTTTTCCCGGCATAGCCTGCCGTTCAGCCCGCCGCTGTTCCAGGGCCGCGTCCTCGGCGCGCTTCCCCAACGCGGCGACATCGTGGTGTTCAAGGCGCCGCCGCTCGCGCAAGAAGATTATATCAAGCGCGTGATCGGCCTGCCCGGCGATTCGATCCAGCTGGTGCGTGGGCAAGTGATCCTGAACGGGCGGAAGCTGCCGCTCGCGCCGCTCAAGGATTTCCGCATCCCGCTCACCCCCAATTACGGGTTCGACAAATGCGGCGAGGCTTACCGCGAAGTGATCCGGGGGCGCTTCTACTGCCATTACCGCGCTTATCGCGAAACGCTGCCGAACGGGCGCAGCTACACCGTGCTCGATCGCGGTCCCTCCCCGGCGGACGACACGCCGGTGTTTCATGTGCCGGCCGGCCATGTCTTCATGATGGGGGATAATCGCGACGATAGCGCCGACAGCCGCTTCCCGCCCGTGCCTGGCGGCGGCATTGGCTTCGTGCCGGTGGAAAATCTCGAAGGCAAGGCACTGTTCATGTTCTTTTCGACCGATGGCAGCGCGCAGTGGCCGTTGCCCTGGACTTGGGTGAGCGCGGCGCGCTGGGATCGCATCGGGAAAGGCTTTTGAGCGCGCTCGCATCCTGGATCGAGGCGGTGCTCGGCGCGCGCCCACACGATCTGAGCCTTTATGAGCGCGCGCTGACGCATGGCAGCCTGCGCGCCGAGAATTACGAGCGGCTCGAATTTCTTGGCGATCGGGTGCTCGCGCTGGTGATGGCCGAATGGCTTTACGAGCGCTTTCCGGGGGAAAGCGAAGGCCAGCTTTCCAAGCGGTTGAACGCGCTCGTCACCGGCTCGGTCTGCGCGGAAATCGCGCGCGGGCTGGGCCTCGCCGCGCATCTCCAGCTCGGCAAGCAGGCGCGTGACGATGGCGCTTCGGATTCGGACAATGTGCTGGGCGACGCGGTGGAGGCGCTGATCGGCGCGCTCTATCTGGAACACGGCCTCGAGCCCGCCCGGGCGGCGGTGCGTCAGCTCTGGGGCGATCGCGTGGCGGCAGACCGGCGCGCGCCGCAGCATCCGAAATCGGCGCTGCAGGAATGGGCCGCCGCGCAGGGCCGCCGTCCGCCCGATTACGCGGTGATCGAGCGTGCCGGCCCCCACCACGCGCCCCGCTTCACCGTGCGGGTGAGCATCGGCAAGCTCGCCGAAGCGACCGCGACGGGCGGATCGAAGCAAGAGGCCGAAACGGCGGCGGCCGCGGCGTTGTTGGCGCAGCTCGGCTCATGAGCGAAGGCCAGACCCGCTGCGGCGTGATCGCCGTCGTCGGCGCGCCCAATGCGGGCAAGTCCACCTTGGTCAACGCGCTCGTCGGGCAAAAGGTGGCGATCGTCAGCCCCAAGGCGCAGACCACGCGCACCCGGTTGCTCGGCGTGGCGATCGAGGGGAACGCACAGCTGCTGCTGGTCGATACGCCCGGCATCTTCGATCCGCAGCGGCGGCTCGATCGGGCGATGGTCGCCGCCGCCTGGGGCGGGACCGAGGGCGCCGATCTGATCGCCTTGGTGGTCGACGCGAAAGGCGGGCTCGGGCCGAAGGTCGCCCCGATCGCCGAGGCGCTCGCCAGCCGGCCGGAGCGCAAATATCTGATCCTCAACAAGGTCGATCTGGCGGACAAGGCGCGGCTGCTTGGCCATGCGGCGAAGCTGAACGAGATGGCGCGGTTCGACGAAACGTTCTTCGTCTCCGCGCAGACCGGCGATGGCTTGCCCGAGCTGAAGACCGCGCTCGCCGCCGCGATGCCGGAGGGGCCTTGGCACTTTCCCGAAGACCAAGTCTCCGACGCGAGCGAACGCGCGCTCGCCGCCGAAGTGACGCGCGAGCAGCTCTATCTCCAGCTCCACGCCGAACTTCCCTATGCGAGCGCGATCGAGACGGAGAAATATAGCGAGCGTCCCGATGGATCGGTGGAGATCCACCAGCAGATCCTGGTCGCCCGCCCCACGCAGCGCGCGATCGTGCTCGGCAAGGGCGGCGCAAGAATAAGGGAGATCGGCGCGCGCGCGCGTGCGGAACTGGCGGCGATCCTGGGCCAGCCGGTGCATCTTTACCTGCATGTAAAGGTAAAGGCCGATTGGGACGAGGATCGCGGCTTTTACAAAGACATCGGATTGGATTGGGTGGAATGACGCATATCAAGGCGGCGGTGGTGCAGGCGGCGCCGGTGCCGATCGCGATCAGCCACGGGATCGAGCGGCTGGCGGGGCAGCTGCGCGATGCACTCGATACTGGCGCCAGGATGATCGCCTTCGGGGAGACTTTCCTCGGCGGCTATCCCATCTGGCTCGACGAAGCGCCCGGCGCGGCGCTGTGGGATCAGCGCGGCACTCAGGCGCTCCATGCGCTGCTGCTGAGCGAGGGGCTCCGCGAGGACGACCCCCGGCTGGAGCCCATCCAGGCGCTGGTGGACGCGGCCGGTGCGCATGTGTCGATCGGCGTGCACGAACGGGTGCGATCGAGCCTGAAGAACACGCAAATGCTGCTCCGTCGCCACGCGCCCCCGATCAAGCACCGCAAGCTGGTGCCGACGCATGGCGAGCGGCTGATCTGGGCGCGCGGCGATGGCTCGACGCTCGGCACGCACGATGCCGGCTGGGGCCGGATCGGGCAAGCGATCTGCTGGGAACATTGGATGCCGCTCGTCCGCGCGACGCTCCACCATGCGGGCGAGGCCGCGCATGTCGCCGCCTGGCCGACGGTGCGCGAGGTGCATCTGCTCGCCAGCCGCCATTATGCCTTTGAGGGGCGCTGCTTCGTTCTGGCCGCCGGCACGATCCTGACGCGGGACGATGTGCTGGAGGGCCTGGCGCGCGCCGGCGGCGATCCGGATGCCGAGGCACTGCTGCGCACGATGCCCGAAGGCGTGCTGCAGCGGGGCGGCAGCGCGATCATCGCCCCCGATGCCGGCATCCTCGCCCAGGCCGGGGAAGATGCGACCATCATCACCGCCGAGCTCGATTTGGACGCGATTGGCCGTGGCCTCACCGCGCTCGACGTCGATGGTCATTACAGCCGCCCGGACATTTTCGAACTGCGCGTCGATCGGCGCGAGCAGCCCGGGGTGATCTGACGGCGGGATTGGCTGGGGCGGAAGGATTCGAACCTTCGTATGACGGTACCAAAAACCGTTGCCTTACCGCTTGGCGACGCCCCAGCAGAGCGCGGCTCTTTAAGCATCAACCGCCGCGCTGAAAAGAGGGTTTAGATCACCCGCACGTGCCAGCCATAGGGGTCAGGCGCGCGCCCGAATTGCAGGTCTACCAGCGCCTGGCGGAGTGCCTGGGTCGTCTGCCCCGGCGCGCCCGAGCCGATGGTGAAGCTGCTGTCGCCCAAGGTCATCTTGCCGATCGCCGTCACCACCGCCGCGGTGCCGCAGGCGAAGGCCTCGATCAGCCGGCCACTTTCGGCGTCCGCGCGCGCCTGGTCGATCGCATAGGGCGCCTCGCGCACCGCCAGCCCACGATCGCGCGCCAAAGTGAGCAGCGAATCGCGGGTGATGCCGGCCAGGATCGTGCCGGACAGCGGCGGCGTCTGGATCGAGCCGTCATCGAACACGAAAAAGATGTTCATCCCGCCCAATTCCTCGATGAAGCGGCGTTCCACCGCGTCGAGGAACAGCACCTGGTCATGCCCGCGCCCGGTCGCTTCGGCCTGAGCGATCAGGCTGGCGGCGTAATTGCCGCCGCACTTGGCCGCCCCCGTCCCGCCGGGCGCCGCCCGCGTATGTTCGGTCGAGACCCAGAGCGACACCGCCGGCGCCTCGCCCTTGAAATAGGCGCCGACCGAGGAAGCGATCACCGCGAAGATATACTCAGCGGAGGGCTTCACCCCCAGGAACACCTCACTGGCGATCATGAACGGGCGCAGATAGAGCGCGCCATCGGGCTGCTCCGGGATCCAGTCGCGTTCCGCGCGGGCGAGCGCCGTCACCGCGTCGACGAACATCGCCTCGGGCAGCGGCGCCATCGCCATCCGCTCGGCCGAGGCACGGAAGCGGCGGGCATTGGCATCGGGCCGGAACAGCGCGACGCCGCCATCGGCGACGCGATAGGCCTTCAGCCCCTCGAAAATCTCCTGCGCGTAATGCAGCACCGCGGTCGAGGGATCGAAGCTCAGCGGCGCGCGGGGGCCAAGCTGGGCACTATGCCAGCCCTCCCCCTCGCTGTAGCGGATCGTGACCATCCGATCGGTGAAAACGCGGCCGAATCCGGGATCGACGAGCCGCGCGTCGCGTTCCGCCGCCGGCGTCGGGCTCGGGTGCGGCGCCTCGGTGAAGCCGGCGGGGAGAGCGAGAGGATCGAGCATCGGGCACCCCTGGTTGCGACAGGCTTGACCCCTTAGGCAAAGCCGCCATGCTCGGCAACATGCCCACGCCTTCTGCCCTATTCCTCCGCGAGGCCGAGCTGCGCCGGGGGATCGAGCTACTCGCCTTCGGGCATGGCGCGCTCCTGCGCAGCACCGATGCGCGGCTTGCCGAGCTGGGGCTCGGCCGCGCGCATGCCCGCGCGCTCTATTTCATCGCCCGCGCGCCGGACGCGACCGTCACGCAACTGCTCGGTCTGCTGGGGATCACCAAACAGTCGTTCGGCCGGGTGCTCAACGAGCTGCTGGCGCGCGATCTGGTGGAGGTGCGGCCCGGCGCGCGCGACCGGCGCGAACGGCGCCTGCGCCTGTCGCCCGCCGGCCGCGCGCTGGAGGCCGAGCTGTTCGCGCTTCTCCGGGAAAGACTGGCGGCGGCTTATGCGAATGCCGGCCAGGGCGCGGTCGGCGGCTTCTGGGCCGTGCTGGAGGAGCTGGTGCCCCCCGAGCAGAAGCGGTTGCTGGCGAGCCTGGAATAGCCGTCGGTCAGAAGGGCAGCCGGAAGTTGAGCATCAGGCGTTGGCTGATGACGCCTTGGGCGAGCGTCGCGCTGGTCGCGTCGATACTCGCCTGCCCCGGCCCCAGCTTGGCGACGGCGCGGGGCATCCCCTCATGCCGCTCATAACGCTCCGGGAGCGGCGTCAAGCGATAGGCCTCGCCGCGATCGCGCCTGGCGCAAACCGTCACCTCATCGGGCAGGCCGTGCTGGGTGCACCCTTGCGCATCGACCAGCACGGGCCCGCTCATCCGCGGCGCCGGCGCGGTATCGACGGTTTGGATGGCGAGAAGAAATGGTAGCATCGCCTGCTCCGTGACTGGGCTCGCTCAGCAAATTACTTGAAACAGGGGTGGTTTTCCAGCACCTTTTCATTTGGAGGGCGGGTATGTCAGTAGCGATTGCGATCATGTTGCTTGCGGCCGGCGATCCCGTGCTGATGCCGCAAGAGAAGTGGCGGCTTGATGTTGAGGAGGAAAGCTGCGTTCTGCAACGCCAATTCGGCGCGGGATCGGGGCAAGCGGGGCTGCGGATCGTTCCCAAAGTTTACAGCGCGCAGATCGCCCTCTCCCTGACACCGTCGCCCAAGCTACGCCGATCGATCCGGATCAACTCGATCACCGTCAACAGCCCCCGCGGCGTGACCGAGTGGCGGAATGCGCAGACACCGACGCCGGGTGAGACGATTATCACGAAGGACGGACCCTTTGCCTTTGGTCAATTCGACGAGGGGCTGCTTGCCGCGCTCGACGCCGGCGGCGTTATGACAGTGAGCACGGAAGACGGACGGCGGACCGTGCTGGAGGTGAACAACGTCGCGGGCGCGCGGAAGGCCTTGAATAACTGTATGGCCGATCTGCTGCCGATTGTCGGCGTCACCGCCGAACAGCGCGCGAGCATCGCGCTGGCGCCGCAGCCTCAAGGGAACGTCGCCGACTGGTTCGACGAGCGTTATTACCGGCCTATCGATGAGCATGGCTCGTTCCGCAGCGTGTTGCGAGCACGCGTAAATGTGAATGGACATGTCGACGATTGCAGGATCGTTACGAGCAGCAAAGTCGAAAAGATCGATCTGCTCTCTTGCGGTCTGCTGCTGCGGTTCGGTCAATTCGCGCCCGCCAAGGATGCGGGCGGACAGGCGGTCGAGGGTTTCTTCCTGCTGCCCGTAAGGGTCGAACTGCTAGGCGGTTGATCGCCGTGCCCGCCGCCAGGCGAGCGACCGGGCGTTGAGCGGTTCAAGCGGGGTCTCCCCCGCCAGCACCGCCTCGCCCAACCGTACCGCCTGCCCCAGCACCCCATCGGGCGCATGGGCATAGTCCGGGCGCTGGGCGATATGATCATACCACACTCCGCCGCACGCCGCGTCGAGCAGCACGCGTTGGAAGCAGTGATCCGCCCGGATCGGCCAGCCGCGTTCCTCGGCGACGGCCGGCAGCTCATGCCGGGTCAACCTCAGCCAGCGCGCCTCCCGCGCCGCGCGGGCGGGATCAATCGCCCTCGCCATCGACGAGGCTCTGGAGCATTCGGGCGACCAGCGCCTGATAGTCGCCCGCCCCCGCCCCGCCCGCGCTGTCCGGCGCCAGCATCACGCGGAACACCGATACCCCCAACAGCAGCGAGATGATCGCCGCCGCGCGCTCCAACGCTCGCGCCCCGCCGAGCCAAGCCGCGAGCGGGCGCACCACCGCGTCGTCCATCACCTCGCGAACCAACGCGGCCGATTCGGGATGCGCGGTCGAGCGGAACAGGATCAGCAACGGGTCGATCGCCGCGCGGTCCTTCGCGCAGAGATGCGCCGCCACCCGCGCGCCGAAATCGTCCCGCTCCCCGCCAAGCCAGCTGAGATCGCGCAGCAGCGAATCGAGCACCGCGCGGAACAGCCCCGCCTTGGAGCCGAAATAGCGGTTGAGCAGCGCTTGATTGACCCCTGCCGCCGCGGCGATCGCGCGCACGCCGACCTGATCATAAGCCTCGCGGCTGAATAGCTGCTGCCCGGCGGCGATTAGCGCCTGGCGCGTCGCCTCCGCGTCGCGCGGGCGCGGCGCTTCGTTGGCCGAAACATGTAAGCGGGTGTTGACTTCTGCGTTGGTCATCGCTAACTCGTAAACAGTTGCTTACTTGTGGAGCGAGCGATGCGCAAGACGGTGTTGATCACCGGCGCGAGCGCCGGCATTGGCCGCGCGGCCGCGATCGGCTTTCATGCGGCGGGATGGAACGTGGTCGCGACCGCGCGATCGGTGGATAAGGCGCGCGCGGCGTTGCCGGCAGCGGACGAGCGGTTGCTGATCCTGCCGCTCGATGTCGGCGTCGCGGCGGAAGTCGTCGCCGCCGTTGATCAGGCGCGACAGCGTTTCGCGCGGATCGACGTGGTGGTGAACAATGCCGGCTTTGGCCCAATGGGGCCGCTCGAAACGATGCCGATCGACGAGATCGCGCGAGTGCTCGATACCAACAGCATCGGCCCGATCCGCCTCGTCCAGGCGGTGGCGCCGGCGATGCGCGCGGCCGGTGGCGGGCGGATCATCAATGTCGGCTCGATGGGCGGCGAGTTCACCACGCCGTTCGGTGGCGCCTATCATGCTTCCAAATATGCGATGGAGGCGCTGACCGACGCGTTACGGGTGGAGCTGGCGCCCTTCGGGATCGAGATGGTGCTGATCCAGCCCGGCGCGGTCGCGACCGATCTGGCGACCTCGGCGGCGGCATCGCTCGCCGCGCGCGCGGCTGGACCCTATGCGAACCGGCTCCGGCACTTCGCGACGCAGACCGAGCGCCAATTGGCGCGCGGCACCGGCGTGCTCCAACCCGAAGCGGTCGCCCGCGTCATCCTGCGCGCCGCCGAAGCCCCGCGCCCGCGCACCCGCTATAAGGTGGGGATGATGGCGGCGGTGATGCCGCGCCTGCGCCGCGTGCTGCCCGATCGCTGGTGGGATGCGCTGCTGCGCCAGATGATGCCGGAGAACCCGCCGCCGCCCCGCCCCCACCGGGCTGTCATCACGGCGGCACGAGATTGAGCGCTTCGCGGCGGGACCCCCTTGCCCGTCGCGCGCCCCGCGGACGCCCTAAGCCCTCTCCCTCCTGTCCGCGGGGCTTTTTTTCAGCCATTCGCGAGTTCGGCCGCCACCGCGCGGAGCACGCTCCCGCGGAAATGCATGCCCAAATGGCTGCCGCGCAGCTTGATCGCGCGCGCCTGCGGGTCGTGGCACGCCAAACCCTGGACCAGACCATCCCCCGCCGACCAGATCGCGCTCGCCGGCACCGGCAGTGGCCGCGCCAGTTCGGCAAGCCGCGCGGCAAGCCCGGGATCGTCGATCCGTTCGCCGGTGAATAATTGGAAAGCGCGCCACACATTGGTCGCGCGTGGCCCCGCCGCATAGGGCGAGGCGATGGTGATTACCTGGCGTATTTTGCCCGGCCCCAGCCGGTGCGCCGCGAGCCGCGCCATCATCCCGCCGAGCGAAACGCCGATCAGCGTTACCGGTCCCGCCTCCGCGGCGATCGCCTCGATCCGGGCGTGCAGTCGCTCATTCTGCGGGCCGACCGTCCGCGCGCCCAGATTGGGGCCAAGCCCCCAGGTCTCGGCGGCATAGCCGAGCCGCCGCAGATAAGCGCGCATCGGCCGCAGCGCGCGATCGCCGATCACCAGCCCAGGGATCAGCAACACCGGCCTGCCATCGCCCGGCGGCCCCTCGCGCGGGGTGCCGCGCAGCAGCAGCGCGCCGAGCGTGTACGCGCCGCGCGGCAGCTCCGCCGCCCAGAGCAGGCGGCTTGGCGGGGGCAGGCTGGTCATCCGTGTCACGCTAGCCCAGCGGCGGCGTCGCGGCTAGTTGCGGGCCAGATCGCTCGTCTGCCAGCCGCCGCCCAGCGCGCGATAAGTGCTTACCGCCGCCCGCGCCGCGTCGGCCTGCGCCGTCGCCAGATTGTCCTGCGCGGCCTGCAAGCGCCGCTCGGCGTCAAGCGCTTCGATCAGGCTCACCGCCCCCGCCTGATAAGCGGTGCGCGACGCCACGCGCGCGCGATCGAGCGCGGCGGCGCTGTCGGCGAGCGCCTGCGCCTGCTCGCGCCGCCGGGCGAGTGTGGCGAAGCCGTTCTCGGCTTCCGCCGCCGCCTGCAGCACCGCCTGGCGATAATTGGCGACAGCCTCGCGCGTCACGGCGCGGGCGCGCGCGACATTGGCGCGGTTGCGGCCGAAATCGAGCACCGGGCCGGCCAATGTTCCCGAAACGCTGGTCTGCATCGCGCTTTCGGTGAATAAATTGCTCGTGCCGGCCGAAAGGACGCCGATCGCGGCGGCGAGATTGAGCCGGGGCCAGCGTTCGGCGAGCGCCTGCGCGACGCGGGCATCGGCGGCGGCGACGGCGCGCTCGGCGGCGGCGAGATCGGGGCGGCGGAACAGCAGCGCGGCGGGACCGCCCTCCGCCGCCACCGCCGGCGCGGCCGGGATCGCGCCCTCGCCCAGATCGGCGCGCGCCGCGCCGGGCACGCGCCCGAGCAGCACGTCGATCCGGTTATACTGCGCCTCCAGCCCCGCCTCGAGCGCGGGGATCGCGGCGCGCGCGCCGGCTAGGTCGGCGGCGGTCTGATCGCCCTCCAGTCGCGCCGCGACGCCCCGCGCCACGCGCAGCCGCACCAGCCGATCGAGCTCCGCCAGCGTGCCGACGCGCGCCTTGGCGACCGCGAGCCGCGCCTGCAGCTCGCGCGCGTCGAGATAAGCGCTCGCCACCTCAGCGGCGACGGTGAGCCGCGCGCCGGCGACATTGGCCTTCGCCGCCGCGAGATCGGCCCGCGCCGCGCGACTGGCGGCGGCGAGCCGGCCGAACAAATCGATCTCCCAGCTCGCGGCGAGACCTAGATTATACACGTCCGCCGCCCGCTGATAACCGGGCGACCGGGATACGCCCTGCCCCACCTGATCTGCGATCGAGGCGCGCTGTTCGGTCGCGCTCGCCTGCCCGTTCAACAACGGCCGCCGCGCCGCCTGGGCCGCGCGCAACCCCGCCGCCGCCTGATCGAGCCGGGCTGCCGCCGCTTCCAGCGTCAGCGAGTCGGTCAACGCCTGATCGACCAGCCGATCGAGCACCGGATCGCCGAAACCACGCCACCAGCGCGGATCGACCGCCGGGATCGCGGTGAGCGCCTCCGCGGGCGGCGCATTGCGGAATGTCTGCGGCAATGCCATTTCGGGGCGGGCATAAGGGGGCTTGCCGGCACAAGCGCCGAGCGCGAGGAACGCGATCAGGCCGAGGCCGTTGGCTGCACGCTGAAACGGGATCATCGCATCCGTCCTTGATTCGTGAATAATGATGAGATAGAGATATTTTCATGAAAAGCAACGCGCCAGTTTCTGAAGTCGCTTCGGAAGCGCGTCGGCCCGGTCGCCCGAGCGTCGATCGGCGGGAGGAAATCCTCGATACCGCCGAGCGGCTCTATGACCGGCTGGGGTTCGAGAAGACGACGATGACCGATATCGCCCGCGATCTCGGCATGTCGCCGGCCAATCTCTATCGCAGCTTCGCCAACCGCCGCGAGATCGATGAGGCGATCACCCTGCGCAAGCTGGCGGTGATCGAGGACGTTGCCTGGAGTGCGGCGCGCACCGCGCCCCGCGATGCGGAAAAAGCACTGGAAAGCTTGGTTCTTGAGGTGATGCGGGCGACTCAGCGCATCTTGTTCAGCGGCGATATCCTCCACCGGCTGTGCGTCGTCGCTACCGCCGAGCGCTGGCCGACGGTGGATGCGTTTGTCGATCAGCTGCGCGGCGCGCTGCGCCATGTGGTGATCGAGGGTCAGCGCGCCGGGCGCTTCGCGCCGGGCGACGCCGATCTGCTCGCCGATGCGATGCTCTGCGCGCTCACCAGCGTGTGGCACCCCTTCATGATCGAGGCGAATCGCCCGGGCGATCTGGAGCGCGACGCAGCGGGATTGATCATGCTCATCCGTCGCGCCGTGATAAAAAATAAAGAATAATACCGCTTTTCACTTTTCTCCGTTTCGCATTCGCGCTATTGCCGCCGCCGACTCTTCGGTTGGAGGCGGAACAAGATGCTTCGGGTCTTCCTCATCAGCGGCACGGCGCTGGCGCTCGCGGGATGCGGTAGCGGCCGCGCGGATCAGCCCGCGCCGCCACCCCTCGTCCAAACCATAACCGTCGCGCCCGGCGGGGGTGACGGCGCGCGCTACACCGGCACGGTCCGCGCGCGGATCGAGGCCGATCTCGGCTTCCGCGTCCCCGGCAAGATCGCCGAGCGGCTGATCGATCCCGGCGCGCGGGTGCGGCGCGGGCAGGTGCTGATGCGGCTCGATCCCACCGATCTCGGCCTCGCCGCGAGCGCCGCCGGCGATCGCTTGCGCGCCGCCGAAGCCGAAGCCGCCCGCGCCGCCGCCGACGAGGCTCGGCTGAAAGGTCTGGTCGAAGCCGGCGCGACCGCCGCGGCGACCTATGACGCCGCCGTCGCCGCCAAACGCTCGACCGCCGCCAATCTCGCCGCCGCGCGCGCTCAAGCGCGGGACGCGGCCAATCAGCGCGGCTATGCGGCGCTGGTCGCCGATAGCGACGGGATCGTCACCGAAGTGCTCGCCCAGCCCGGCCAGGTGGTGAGCGCGGGCACGCCGATCGTTCGCCTGGCGCGCGGCGGCGCGCGCGAGGCGCTGGTCGCCGTTCCTGAAGCCGCCCTCCCCCGTCTGCCGCGCGAGGCCAGCGCCGAACTTTATGCGAGCGGCGCGCAGGTATCCGCCCGCCTGCGCGAAGTGGCGGGCACCGCCGATCCGCTCACCCGCACCTATGCCGCGCGCTACACGCTGGCAGCGGCGCCCGAGGCGGCGCCGCTCGGCTCGACGGTAACGCTCGCGCTGGGGCTGGCGGAAGCCGGCGCGCCGGTCGCGGTGCCGCTCGCCGCGCTCACGGATCGCGGGCGCGGCGCGAGCGTGTGGGTGATCGGCGCTGACGGACGGGTCCACCGCCGCCCGGTCAAGCTTCTCGGCCTAAGCGAGGAAAGCGCGCGCGTCGCCCCGGGCGCCTTGCGCCCTGGCGAGCGCATTGTCGCGCTCGGCGCGCAATTGCTGCGCGACGGGCAAGCGGTTCGGGTGGAGGCACGGTGATGGCGCTTCCCAATCTCTCCGCGATCGCGGTGAAGGAACAGTCGGTCACGCTGTTCATGCTGATCGGCGTCGTGCTCGCCGGGCTGTTCGCTTTCCTCCAGCTCGGCCGCGCCGAGGACCCCAGCTTCACCGTGAAGGTGATGACCGTCACCGCCTTCTGGCCCGGCGCCACCGCGCGCGAGATGCAGGACCAGGTCGCCGATCGGCTCGAGAAGCGGCTGCAGGAGCTGCGCTATTATGACCGGGTGGAAACCCAGGCGCGGCCCGGCCAGGTGAACATGACGGTGAGCTTTCGCGACATCACGCCGCCGAAATCGGTGCCGGACGAATTCTATCAGGTGCGCAAGAAGCTCTCCGACGAGGCGGCGAACCTGCCGCGCGGCGTGATCGGTCCGTTCTTCAACGATGAATATTCGGACGTCTATTTCGCGCTCTTCGCGCTCCAAGCGCCCGGGATGCCGCCGCGCGAGCTGGTTTCGCGCGCGGAGACGATCCGCGAACGGCTGCTGAAAGTGCCGGGCGTGAAAAAAGTGAACATCGTCGGCGAGCAGAAGCAGCGCGTGTTCATCGAGCTGCCCTCGCGCCGGCTGGCGACGCTCGGCATCGGCGCGGACGCGATCCTGAACGCCGTCACTCAGCAGAACCAGCTGCAGCAGAGCGGCGAGGTGCAGACCGGCGCGCAGAGCATCCAGCTGCGCCTTACCGGCCAGTTCGACGATCTCGACGCGATCCGCGCGACTCCGATCGCGGCGCAAGGCCGCTCGTTCCGGCTGGGCGACATCGCCGAGGTGAAGCGCGGTTATGAGGACCCGCCGACCTATCTCGTCCGCCACCAGGGCACGCCGGCGTTGATGCTCGGCGTGATCATGCGCGAGCGCTATAACGGCACCAAGCTCGGCGCGGCGCTGGAGGACGAATTGCGCGTCCTGCGTCCGCAGTTGCCGCTCGGCCTGTCGCTCACCCAGGTGTCGGACCAGGCGCGCAACATCGCCGAGGCCTATGACGAGTTCATGCTGAAATTCGCGGTCGCGCTCGGGGTGGTGATGATCGTCAGCCTGATCGCGCTTGGCTTCCGCGTTGGGCTGGTGGTCGCGGCGGCGGTGCCGGTGACGCTCGCCTGCGTCTTCGTGATCATGCTGGTGACGGGGCGCGATTTCGATCGCATCACCCTCGGCGCGCTGATCCTGTCGCTCGGCCTGCTGGTGGATGACGCGATCATCGCGATCGAGATGATGGTCGTGAAGATGGAGGAAGGCGCGAGCCGGATCGAGGCCGCGACCTATGCCTGGGGCGCGACCGCGGCGCCGATGCTCGCCGGCACACTGGTGACGGTGATCGGCTTCGTTCCCGTCGGCTTCGCGCAATCGAGCGCGGGCGAATATGCCGGGAACATCTTCTGGATCGTCGGCTTCGCGCTGATCGTCTCGTGGCTCGTCGCGGTCTATTTCACGCCCTATCTGGGGGTGAAGATGCTGCCGGACATCAAGCCGGTCGAAGGCGGGCATGACGCGATCTACGCGACGCCGCGCTACCAGCAATTGCGGCGCTGGGTGGCGGCGTGCGTCAAGGATCGCGGCCGCGTGGCGCTGGCGACGCTCGCCGCATTCCTGCTCGCGGGGGTCGGCATGGCGGTGGCGGTGCCCAAGCAATTCTTCCCCTCCTCCGACCGGCCCGAGCTGATCGTCGAGGTGTCGCTGCCCAAGGGGACGAGTATCGAGGTGACGCAGCGCGCCGTGGCGGGCATCGAGCGCGATCTGCGCAGCCGGCCGGAGACACGTTTCGTCGACAGCTATATCGGCGCCGGCGCGCCGCGCTTCTTCCTGGCGCTCAACCCGGAGCTGCCCGATCCCAGCTTCGCCAAGCTGATCGTCCAGACGCCCGACGCGGCGGCGCGCCACCGGCTGCAACGCTGGGTGCAGGAACGCGCGGCGGCGGGGGCCTATCCAATGGCGCGGGTGCGCGCTTTGGGGCTGTTGTTCGGCCCGCCGGTGCCTTTCCCCGTGTCGTTCCGGGTCTCGGGACCCGATGCAGTGCGGCTGCGCGATATCGCCGCCCAGGTCGCCGAGGTGATGCGCGCCAACCCCGATGTCCGCGACGTGAATTATGATTGGGGCGAGCGCGCGCCGACGATGAAATTGGTGTTCGATCAGGAACGGCTGCGCCAGCTGGGGCTCGATCCCGCGACTGTCGGCCGCCAGGTGGGCGGGCTGATCTCGGGCGCGACTGTCGCCCAACTGCGCACCGGCGATCGCACCGCCGACATCGTCGTCCGCCTGCCCGCGAGTGAGCGCCGCGCGCCGCAGGCGCTGGGCGATATCGTGGTCGGCGCCAATGGCGGCGGCGTGCCGCTCTCCTCGATCGCGCGGCTAGTGCCCGATTTCGAGGATCCGATCCTGGTCCGCCGCGATCGCGTGACCACGCTCACCGTGCGCGCCGATGTGCGCGAAGGCGTGCAGCCGCCCGATGTCAGCGTCGCGCTCGAACGCAAGCTGGCGCCGCTGAAAGGACGGCTCGATCCGGGCTATGCGATCACCACGGGCGGCTCGATCGAGGAATCGGGCAAGGCGAACAGCGCGCTCGCGCCGATCTTCCCGATCATGGTCGGGCTGATGCTGCTGGTGATCATGCTCCAGACGCGCTCGTTCCGGATGACCTTCCTGGTCTTCGCGACCGCGCCCTTGGGGCTGATCGGCGCGGTGCCGGCGCTGCTGCTTACCGGCAACCCGTTCGGCTTCAACGCGATCCTGGGGCTGATCGGCCTGGCGGGCATTCTGATGCGCAACACGCTGATCCTGGTCGATCAAATCGATATCGAGGTGGCGCGCGGGCTGTCCAAGCGCGAGGCGGTGATCGAGGCGACGGTGCGCCGCGCGCGCCCGGTGATCCTGACGGCGCTGGCGGCGGTGCTCGCCTTCCTGCCGCTCACTTTCTCCAGCTTCTGGGGGCCGCTCGCGGTGGTGCTGATCGGCGGGACGTTGATGGGGACGGCGCTGACGCTGTTCTTCCTGCCGGCGCTCTATGCGCTTTGGCAGCGACTGCCGCGCGACACCGCCGCGCGGGAGACGGGGGCGCTGGTGCCCGCGGGGGTTTGAAAGACTTTCGAGCGATCCTGGCGCGCTAAGCCCTTCCCGCTGGCGGGAGAGGGTTTGGGTGAGGGTGGCGGGCGCAACGGGTGAAAGAAGAGCCCTCACCCAACCCTCTCCCGCTTGCGGGAGAGGGGTATTGAGGAGAGTGCGCGCGCCCTCTCCCCACAAATCGCGCATAACTTAACCTAAGTGATTGCGCCCATCCCCCAAATCAGCGCGAGTGAGCCAAGCGAGCGGGGGCGCTTTGCGACGGGATCGATCACCGGCATGCCTGATACCTCCTTGGACGGCGCGCCGTCGCACGCCGCCAGCCCGGCGCTTCCGGCTTTGCTTGCCGCTGGCGGCGATTGCGGCGCGTTGATCGCCGCCCGCGACTGGTCGGCGAGCCCGATCGGTCCGATCGAAGCTTGGCCGCAAAGCCTGTGCACCGCCACCGCGATGATGCTCCGCTCCGCCGTCCCCATCGTGATGCTGTGGGGCGAAGCCGGGGTGATGCTCTATAATGATGCTTATTCGGAATTCGCCGGCGGCCGTCACCCGCAGCTGCTCGGCGCGCCGGTGCGCGAGGGCTGGCCCGAGGTCGCCGATTTCAACGACAATGTGATGCGGGTCGGGCTCGCCGGCGGCACCCTCGCTTATCGCGATCACGAGCTGACCCTCTACCGCCATGGCCGGCCCGAACAGGTGTGGCTCGATCTCGATTATTCGCCGATCCCGGGCGATGACGGCGCGCCAGCGGGCGTGATTTGCATCCTGGCGGAAACCACCGAGCGGCGCCAGGCGAACATCGCGCGCGAGGAGAGCGAAGCGCGGCTTCACGCGATGGTCAATTCGATCGATCAGATGATCTGGTCGACCCGGCCCGACGGCTTCCACGATTATTATAATGATCGCTGGTATGAATATACCGGCGTCCCCTATGGCTCGACCGATGGCGAGGCTTGGAACGGCATGTTCCACCCCGAGGATCAGGAGCGCGCGTGGCAGGTATGGCGCCACAGCCTGGAAACGGGCGTGCCCTATCGCATCGAATATCGCCTGCGACACCGATCGGGCCAGTATCGCTGGGTGATCGGCCGCGCGCAGCCGGTGCGCGACGCGAGCGGGGCGATCACCCGCTGGTATGGCACCTGCACCGATATCGACGATCTGAAGCGTGCCGAAGCGGCGCTGAAGCAGGAAACACGCAGCCTCGAGACGCTCAACCGCACCGGCGCGGCGCTCGCCGCGGAGCTGGACGTCGACAAGATCGTCCAAGCGGTGGTCGATGCCGGCACCGCGCTCACCGGCGCGGCGCATGGCGCCTTCTTCTACCAGTCGAGCGACGGGCCCTATATGCTCTACGCGCTGTCGGGCACCACGCCCGAGAGCTTCGCCGATTTCCCGATGCCGCACCCGACCGGGCTGTTCGAGCCCACCTTCAGCGGCAAGGCGGTGGTACGCAGCGACGACGTTACCGCCCATCCCGCTTATGGGAACAAGGCACCGCATCACGGGATGCCGCCGGGGCATCTGGCGGTGCGCAGTTATCTGGCGGTGCCGGTTGTCTCGCGCGGCGGGCGGGTGATCGGGGCGATGCTGTTCGGCCATCCCGAGCCCGGCCGGTTCACCGCGCGCGACGAGACGCTGCTGTTGGGGCTCGCCGGCCAGGCGGCTGTCGCGATCGACAATGCGCGGCTGTTCGCCCAAGTCCAGCACGCGAACGAGACGCTGGAAAGCCGGGTGATCGAGGAAGTCGCCCAACGCACCCGCGCCGAGGATGCGCTGCGCCAGGCGCAGAAGATGGAGGCGGTGGGCCAGCTCACCGGCGGCATCGCGCATGATTTCAACAATCTGCTGACTGTCGTGGTCGGCAATATCGAACTGGCGCTCCGCGCGCTCGATGGCGTGGGCGGCGAGCCGCGCGCGCGGCGGGTGCTGGAAAGCGCGCGCAAGGGCGCCGATCGCGCGGCGACGCTCACCCAGCGGCTGCTCGCCTTCAGCCGCCGTCAGCCGCTCGCGCCCAAGCCGATCGATGTCGACAAGCTGGTGCTCGGCATGTCGGACTTGCTCAACCGCTCGCTGGGGGAGACGGTGCAGCTGGAGATCGTCACCTCGCCCGGGCTGTGGCGGGTCGAGGTCGATCCCAACCAGCTCGAATCGGCGATCCTGAACCTCGCGGTCAACGCGCGTGACGCGATGCCCGGCGGCGGGCGGCTCGTGATCGAGACCGCCAATGCCCGGCTGGACGAGGCCTATGTCGCGAGCCATGCCGAGGTCGCCGCCGGCCATTATGTCGTGCTCGCGGTGACCGATACCGGCACCGGCATGCCGCGCGAGCTGATCGACAAGGTGTTCGAGCCCTTTTTCACCACGAAGGAGGTGGGCAAAGGCACCGGGCTCGGCCTGTCGATGGTCTATGGCTTCGTCAAGCAGTCGGGCGGCCATGTGAAGGTCTATTCCGAAGAAGGGCACGGCACGACGGTGAAGATCTACCTGCCGCGCCTGCTGGGCGAGGGCGTGGTGGCCGAGGAAGCGGCGAACACGGGCTGGGAGACGAGCCTCCACGCCGAGACGATCCTGGTCGCCGAGGATGACGACGATGTCCGCGCCTATACCGCCGAATGCCTGCGCGATCTGGGCTATAAGGTGCTGGAGGCGCATGATGGCCCCGCCGCGCTGCGCCTGTTGCAGCGCCAGGGGCAGGCGGTGGACCTGCTGTTCACCGACGTCGTGATGCCCGGCATGTCCGGCCGCGAACTGGCCGATACCGCGCGCCAGCACCAACCGGGGCTGAAGCTGCTCTACACCTCGGGCTATACGCGCAACGCGATCGTCCATGCCGGGCGGCTCGATCACGGCGTAGAGATGATCGCCAAGCCGTTCACTTATCAGGCGCTCGCGCAGAAGGTGCGTGATGTGCTGGATGGGTGAGCGCAACCGGAAGATCCTCCCCGTTTACGGGGAGGGGGACCATTCGCGGCACGCGAATGGTGGAGGGGGCGCTCCTTCATAGCCGCCCCCCTCCGTCAGCGCTTCGCGCTGCCACCTCTCCGTGAACGGGGAGGATTTGCGGACGTGCCCCGCACCCTTTGCCCGCCTCGCACGTTCTCCCGCTGACAAACGGGGACCCGTCCATGGCCGATCTTCCGCACCGCCCGCGCCTCTCGGTGATCCTGCCGAGCTTCAACCAGGCGGCGTTCCTGCCCCGCGCGCTCGCGAGCCTCGTCGCGCAGGATTTCACCGATTGGGAAGCGATCGCGATCGATGACGGCGCGACCGACGAGACGCCCGCGCTGCTCGCCGCTTGGGCGCGGGCCGAGCCGCGGCTGAAACTGCTGCGCCACGCGGAAAACCAGGGCCTCGGCGCGGCACTCAACACGGGGCTCGACGCGGCGACGGGCGAACTCATCGCTTATCTTCCCAGCGACGACCATTATTTCGCCGGGCACCTGGCCAGCCTGATCGCTGCGCTCGATGCCGCGCCCGAAGCGAAGCTCGCCATCGCCGGCCTGCGACACCATTACAACAAGCACGCCTCGGCCCGGATCGAAGGCGAGCCGATCCAGCTCGTCCAGGCGATGCACCGCGCCGGCCCCGAGCGCTGGATCGAGCGGGACGAGCTCACCACCGACGATCTCGACGCGATGTTCTGGAACCGCCTCGGCGCGCCGGTCGAGACCGGGCAGGTGACCGCCGAATGGGTCGATCACCCGATACAGCGCCACAAGGCGATCCGCAGCCCTGAAGGCGGGGTGAACCCCTATCGCTGGCGCTACCAGGTGCGGCAGCCGCTGATCTTCCGCAGCACCACCGGGCTCGACATCGACGAACGCGCCCGCTTCGCCCCCTATCGCGCCGCGACGTATCCGCGCGCCAAGGATGGCTTGAAGATCCTCCTCGTCGGCGAGCTCGCCTATAATCCCGAGCGCGTGCTGGCGCTCGCCGAGCGCGGGCACAAGCTGTTCGGCCTGTGGACCGACACCCCCTGCTGGTTCAACTGGATCGGCCCCCAGCCCTTCGGCCATGTCGAGGATCTGCCCGCCGACGATTGGCAGAACGCGATCGCGCGCGTCCGGCCCGATGTGATCTACGCGCTGCTCAACTGGCAGACGGTGCCCTTCGCCCACAAGGTGCTGCGTGAGAATCCGGGCGTGCCCTTCGTCTGGCACTTCAAAGAAGGGCCGTTCATCTGCATCGAAAAGGGCATCTGGCCGCAGCTGCTCGATCTGTATCTGGAGGCCGACGGCCGCATCTATTCGAGCGCCGAGATGTGCGACTGGTTCGCCCTCGCCGACCCGCGCTTGGCGGGCGGCGCGCCGGAATTGGTGCTGGATGGCGACTTGCCCAAGGCCGATGTGCTGCGCGAAGCCCCCTCCCCGCGCCTTTCGGAGCGGGACGGCGAGATCCACACCGTCGTCCCCGGGCGGCCGATCGGGCTGCACCCCGCAACCGTCGCCGAACTCGCCGCGAACGGCGTGCATCTGCATTTCTACGGCGATTTCATCCACGACATGTGGCGCGCCTGGATCGTCCGCACGCGGGGGCTTGCCGGGCGTTTCCTCCACATTCACCCGACCGTGCATCAGGAGCAGTGGGTCGAGGAATTCTCACGCTATGACGCGGGCTGGCTGCACTTCTTCCAATCGAAAAATGGCGGCGATCTGCGCCGCGCCGATTGGGACGATCTGAACCTCCCCGCGCGGATGGCGACGCTTGGCGTGTGTGGGCTGCCGATGCTCCAGCGCGATAATGACGGCCATATCGTCGCTACCCAAACCGTCGCGCGTGCGCGCGGCCTCGGCTTCTTCTTCCGCGACATGGCGGGCCTCGCCGAGCAATTGCGTGATCGACGCGCGGTCGAAGCGGCCCGCGCCAATATCTGGGCGCGGCGGCGTGAGTTTACTTTCGACGCCCATGCCGATGCACTGATCGCGCTGTTCCGCTCGGCGATCGACGTCCGCGCCGGGCGGACGGCGGTGGCGGCCGAATGATTGACGTGCTCATCCCCACTTATGAGCGCCCCGCGGCGCTCGCGGTGACGTTGACCGCGCTCGCCTTCCAGACGCGGCTGCCCGCACGGATCGTCGTCAGCGATCAAAGCGCTGCGCCGGTCGCCGAGGTGGCGGAGGTGGGCGCGGTGGCGCTGCTGCTGCGCGCCAAGGGAGTGCAGGTCGACTTCCACCGCAACCTCCCCCGCCGCGGCCTCGCCCAGCAGCGCCAATTCCTGCTCGACCGCGCGAACGGCGAACAACTGCTGTTCCTGGACGATGATGTGATCTGCGAGCCCTGGCTGCTCGCGCTGCTGAGCGATCAGCTGACGCGCGCCGGTTGCGGCTTCATCGGCAGCGCGGTGATCGGCTTGAGCCACGCGGAAGATGTCCGCCCACACCAGCAGGCGATCGCGCTGTGGGACGGCCCGCCCAAGCCCGAAGCGCTGATCCCGCGCGGACCCGAGTGGGACCGCCACCGGCTGCACAACGCCGCCAATCTCTGGCACGTCCAGCAGCGGCTCGCGCCTTCGCCCGAGGCGGTGCGGCTCTACAAGATCGCCTGGGTGGGCGGGTGCGTGCTGTACGATCGAGCGAAGCTGCTCGCCTGCGGCGGCTTCGACTTCTGGGAAGAGCTGCCCGAAGTCCATGCCGGCGAGGACGTGTTCGCCCAGCAGCGGGTGATGGCGCGCTTTGGCGGCGCGGGGGTGATCCCCTCGGGCGCCTATCACCAGGAACTGCCGACGACGGTGCCGGATCGAGCGTTCGATGTGCCCTATCGGCTGGCGCTGGCGTGATCTTGTCGAAGTTCAGCCGCGTCGCGCTAACCGTCATGCCGGACTTGTTCCGGCATCCACGGTGGTTCGCGACTAACGAAAGTCAGCATAGGCACCACGGCGGACCCCGGAACAAGTCCGGGCTGACGTGCTCTGGTCTGCCCTAAACCAACCCCGCCGCCGCCAGCGCCGCGTCCACCGCCCGTTGGCTCGCCTCGCTCGGCCAGGTCATCGGCAGGCGCAGGCCGGTCGGGAAATCAGGCCGTACCCGGCTCAGCGCGTACTTCACCGGCCCCGGCGAGGCGTCGCTGAACAGCGCCAGGTGCAGCGGGAACAGCCGGTCGTGCACCGCCCGCGCCGCCGCGTAATCCCCCGCCGTGCACGCCGCCTGGAACTCGGCGCAGAGCCGGGGCGCGACATTCGCCGTCACCGAGATACACCCCACCCCGCCATTGGCGTTGAACGCCAAAGCGGTCTCGTCATTGCCCGAAAGCTGGATGAATCCGGTGCCGCACGCCAGCCGCTGCGCCGTCACCCGTTGGAGCGCGCCGGTCGCGTCCTTCACCGCGACGAAGCTGTTCGGGAAGGCCTTCACCAGCCGCGCCATCGTCTCCACCGCGATGTCGGTCACGGTGCGGCCGGGGACGTTGTAGAGCATCACCGGCAAGTCGCAGCTTTCGGCCACGGCCTTGAAATGCTGGAAAATGCCCTCCTGGTTGGGGCGGTTGTAATAAGGCGGCACCATCAGCGCCGCGTCCGCCCCCGCCGCTTTCGCCGCGGCGATATTGGCGATGGCGACGCGGGTATCGTTGGAGCCCGCCCCGGCGATGACCGGGACGCGCCCCGCCGCCTGCTCCACGCAGACGCGCACGATGGCGAAATGCTCCTCGGCGGTCAGCGTCGCCGCCTCGCCGGTGGTGCCGCAGGGGACGAGTCCGGCCGAGCCCTGCTCGATTTGCCAATCGATCAGCGCGCGATAGGCCGCTTCATCGAAACGGCCTTCGGCATCGAACGGCGTGACGAGTGCGGGGATGGACCCGGAAAACATGGCGAAACCCTCCCGCTACCCCGCATTTTTGCGAGCATGGGCCCCAAGGGGCGAATGAGGCGCGACAGATAGAGGCGAATCGCTTATCCTGTCCACATGCTCGCGTTCTTGCGTCCCGCGTTGATCCTCGCCGGCGCCTCGGGTCTGGCGATCGCCGCCGCCCCGCAGGACCAACTCGCCCCCTTCGCCGATCAGCTGCGCCGAATGCCGGCGGACCCGCAGGCGCCCGCTTTGGCGGCGGCGATCACCGAATGGAAAGCGCTGCAACAGTCGGACTCTTATGGCTTCGACGTCTATGCCCGCTTCCTGCTCGCCCATTCCGGCTGGCCGGGCGAGGCGAGCCGGCGCCGCGCCGCCGAACGCGCGCTCGATACCGCCAGCTGGTCTCCGGGCGTCGCGGTCAGCTTCTTCCGCCGCTTCCCGCCGCTGACGCCCACCGGCATGGTGCGCTTCGCCGAAGCGCTCAAAGCGACCGGGCTCACCGGCGAAGCGAACGACGCCGCCCGCGCCGCCTGGGTCCGCGGCGCCCTGCCCCCGTCGGACGAGGCGGCGTTGCTCTCGGGCTTCGCCGGCATTCTCACCACCGCCGATCATGACGCGCGGATGGATGCGTTGCTGTGGGCGGGATCGACAGGATCGGCGCAGCGCCAGATCACGCTCGTCAGCCCTGCGCGGCGCGAGCTATTCGATCTGCGCCTCGCCTTGCGCACTCGCGCGCCCGATGCCGGCGAGCGCGCAGCGCTCGTCGCCGATCGCTTCGCGAGCGATCCGGGTTTCCTGGCCGACTACGCGCTGTGGCTGAAGAACGCCAATCGCTGGACCGAGGCGCGCGCGCTGCTCGCCCGCCCGCGCGCGCTCGCCAGCCGGCCGGGCAATGTCGAGGCGTGGTATGAACTGCTGCTCGATCAAGCCCGGGGCGCGGCGGCGGACGCGCAATATCAGCAGGCATACGACATCGCCCGCCAGGTCGATGACGCCTATCCCCAGGGCACCGACGTGTCGCTGCGCCCCTATGGTGAGCGCGATTCCTATACCGATCTCGTCTGGTTCGCCGGGCAAACCGCGATGAAGACGCTCGCCCGCCCGGCCGAGGCAGTCGCTTTGTTCGAGCGGTACGCGCTCGCCGCGCAAGCGCCGCAGACCCGGGCCAAGGGGCTTTACTGGGCGGGGCGCGCCGCCGAGCGATCGGGGAACGCCGCTGCCTCGCGCGCTTATTTCGAGCGCGCTGCCACGTATGCCGGCCAGTTCTACGGCCAGCTCGCGACTGAGAAGCTTGGCCGCCCGCTCGCGGCGCCGCTCGCCCAGCTGCAACGCCCCGTCGACCCCGCCACGCGCGACGCCTTCTATGCGCGCGAGACAGTGCAGGCCGCGCGTTATCTCGGCACCAGCGGCGCCTATCAGGACCAGACCGCCTTCGTCCGCCAGATCGCGCTCGACGCGAAAAGCGAGAGCGATCATCTACTCGCCGCCGAGCTGTCGCGGACGCTCGGCCGGCCCGATCTGGGGGTGATGGTGGGCCGCAGCGCGGTGGCCAACGGGCTCGCCGATTATGCGCTGGCCGGCTATCCGAGCGTGAAAGTGCCCGCGGCGGCGAACGACAGTTGGGTGCTGGTCCACGCCATCGCCCGGCAAGAAAGCCAGTTCGATCGCGCCGCCGTCAGCCGCGTTGGCGCGCGCGGCCTGATGCAGCTGATGCCAGCGACGGCGCGTGAACAGGCGGCGAAGCTCGGCCTGCCTTATGATACGACGGCGCTGACCACCGACACCGATTACAACATCCAGCTCGGCTCGGCCTATTTCCAGCGGCTCTACAACAGCTTCGGCAGCTATCCGCTGGCGATCGCCGCTTATAATGCGGGCGCGGGCAATGTGAACAAATGGCTCGCCGCTTATGGCGATCCGCGCACCGGCACGATCGATCCGATCGACTGGGTGGAGTCGATCCCGTTCAGCGAGACGCGCAATTATGTGCAGCGCGTGCTGGAAAACGCCGTGGTCTATGATCTGCTTAGCCCCGAGCGCGCGCGATCGCAGGGGCAGGCGCGGCTCAGCTGGTATCTCGGCCGCCGCCCCTCCTGACGACCCGCCATGGACCGCCCCAATTACATCACCCCCGCGGGCTTCGCGGCGCTGCGCCGTGAGTATGACCAGCTGCTGGGCGAGGAGCGGCCCAAGCTGGTCGAGGTGATCAGCTGGGCGGCGGGCAATGGCGACCGTTCGGAGAATGGCGATTACATCTATGGCCGCAAGCGCCTGCGCGAGATCGATCGGCGGCTGGGCTGGCTCGCCAAGCGGATGAAGGCGGCGAAGGTCGTCGATCCCGCCGCGCAGACGGACCGGAGCCGGGTTTGGTTCGGCGCCACGGTCGAGATCGCCGACGAGGACGATATGCGCCGCGTGCTCACTCTGGTCGGCGATGACGAGGCGGAAGCCGGCGCTGGCCGGGTGAGTTGGAACGCGCCGATCGCGCGCGCGCTGCGCGGGGCGGGCGTGGGAGACGTCCGCCGCGTCGCGCTTCCCGCCGGCGAGCGCGATTACGAGGTGATGACGATCACCTATCCGGCCCGCTAACCACGCTTTTCGACCAAGGCTGTCGCGATTGCGCCGGGCCGTGCGCCGAACGGCACCGCTGCTGCGTCGAGCGGTGTTAAAAGGGGTGCAGGGTCAAGGGGTTGTCATGCGTAACGACGAACTGGCATCCGCCGCGATGCACCGCGTGTTCATCAGCGGCAAGGTGCAGAATTGCGGCTTCCGTGATTTCCTGGTCCGCCGCGCGGGCGAACTGCACGTCGCCGGCTGGGTACGCAACCTTCGCGACGGACGCGTGGAGATGCTGGTCGCCGGCGATCCCGCCGCGATCGACACGCTGATCGAAGCCGCGCGCCAGGGCCCACCCCGCGCGCGCGTCGATCATGTCGAAACGCTGCCCGCCGAGGAGCGGCTGCCTAAGGGCTTCACCAAGCGGTTCACGGTGTGAGCCGTTCGCAGGCCCCATCGACTGTGCTAAACTAAGCAAATGAAAGATGTGAGCCCGCTCGCGACAACCCCGCATCCGGTGAAGCTTCGCATCGAGGATTTCGTGTTGCTCGATCAGGCCGGCGCCTTCTTGGACTATGCCAAGAGCGAGCTGATCGACGGGGAAATTCTCGTCATGAACGCGCAGCATCGGCCCCATGCGCGGGTGAAGACCAAGCTGACCATCGCCTTCGCCGAGGCGCTCCGAGCGACCGGTACGTCATCGGAGGTGTTGAGCGAGGCGAGCGTCGCCATCCCCGACCACAGCTTGCCCGAGCCCGACATCGTCCTTACGAGCGAAGCGCAAGGCAGCGGGTTCGTTCCCCTGTCAAGCGTCGCGCTCGTGGTCGAGGTGGCCGACTCCACGCTGAAGCACGACTTGAAGCGCAAGGCGCGGCTTTACGCGCGCGACGGCGTCCAGGAATATTGGGTCGCCGATGTCGAGGGCCGCGTCCTGCACCAACTCCGGGCGCCAGAAGACGCGGGCTATGCCGAAAGCCAGCAGTGGCCCTTCGGCGAACGCGTGATCGCGCAGACGATCGCCGGGCTCGTGGTCGATACGTCAGCACTGTGATCGATCACCTAACGATCGGTGTCAGCGACATTTCCCGATCGTGCGCCTTTTACGACCGCTTGCTCGCCCCGCTTGGGATAACCCAGTCGCTCCGCTTCCACGATCGCGTCGAGGTCGCCGCTTATGGCGACGACCGGCCCTGGCTCTGGCTTGTCGCCGAAGACGCGACGCGCGGCAAGCTGCATCTGGCCCTCGCCGCGCCGGACCGCGCCGCCGTGAAGGCGTTCGACGCCGCAGGCCTCGCCGCCGGCGGCATCGATAACGGGCCGCCCGGCCTGAGGCCGCATTACGACCCGGGCTATTACGCCGCCTTCATCCTCGATCCCGATGGCCATAATATCGAGGGGGGTTGCCGCCGCCCCGATTAGCCCTCACCGCGTGAGCTTCTTATATGCCAGCCGCGTCGGGCGGTCCGCCGCGTCGCCCAGGCGGCGCCGCTTATCTTCCTCATAAGCCGCGAAATTGCCCTCGAACCATTCGACATGGCTGTTGCCCTCGAACGCCAGGATGTGCGTCGCGAGGCGATCGAGGAAGAAGCGATCGTGGCTGATCACCACCGCGCAGCCGGCGAAATTCTCGATCGCTTCTTCCAGCGCGCCGAGCGTTTCGACATCGAGATCGTTGGTCGGCTCGTCGAGCAGCAGCACATTGCCGCCGCGCTTCAGCATCTTGGCCATATGCACCCGGTTGCGCTCACCGCCCGAGAGCTTGCCGACATTCTTCTGCTGGTCCTGCCCCTTGAAGTTGAACGCGCCGACATAGGCGCGGGTCGACATGTCGTGACCGTTGACCTTCACATAATCGAGCCCGTCCGAAATCTCTTCCCACACATTATGCTTGGGATCGAGATCATCGCGGCTCTGATCGACATAGCCCAGCCGCACCGTCGGCCCGATATCGATCGCGCCGCTATCGGGCTGCTCCTGGCCGGTGATGATCTTGAACAGGGTCGATTTGCCCGCGCCGTTGGGCCCGATCACGCCGACGATCCCGCCCGGCGGCAGGGTGAAGCTCAGCCCCTCGAACAGCAGCTTGTCGCCATAGCTTTTCGAGATGTCGGTCACCTCGATGACCTTGCCGCCCAGCCGCTCGGGCACCTGGATGACGATCTGCGCCTTGCCCGGCGTGCGGTTCTGCTGCGCTTCGACCAGCTGCTCGAACTTGGCGATACGCGCCTTGGACTTCGTCTGGCGACCCTTGGCGCCTTGCCGGATCCACTCCAGCTCGTCCTTGATCGCCTTTTGCCGGCCGGATTCCTCGCGGTCTTCCTGCTCGAGCCGCTTCGCCTTCTTGTCGAGATAGGTCGAGTAGTTCCCCTCGTACGGGAAGTACTTGCCGCGATCGAGCTCGAGGATCCAATCGACCACATTGTCCAGGAAATAGCGGTCGTGGGTGATCATCAGCACCGCGCCGGCATATTCCTTCAGGTGATTTTCCAGCCATTCGACGCTTTCGGCGTCCAAGTGGTTGGTCGGCTCGTCGAGCAGCAGGATCGAGGGCTTCTGGATCAGCAGCCGGGTGAGCGCGACCCGGCGCCGCTCACCGCCCGAGAGGTTTTCGACCGACCAGTCGCCGGGCGGGCAGCGCAGCGCCTCCATCGCGATCTCGAGCTGATTGTCGAGCGTCCAGCCATCGACCGCGTCGATCTTGGCCTGAAGATCGCCCATCTCCTCCATCAGCGCGTCGAAATCGGTATCGTCCTTGGGGTCGCCCATTTCGGCCGAGATCGCGTTGAAGCGATCGACCATGTCGGCCACTTCGCGCGCGCCGTCCTTGACGTTTCCGAGCACATTCTTGCTGGGATCGAGCTGCGGCTCCTGCGCCAGATAGCCGACGGTGATGTTCTCGCCCGGCCAGGCCTCGCCCGAGAAATCGGTGTCGATGCCGGCCATGATCTTCATCAGCGTCGATTTGCCGGCGCCGTTCGGGCCGACGATACCGATCTTCGCGCCCTGGTAGAATTGCAGGTTGATATTGGCGAGCACCGGCTTCTGCGCGCCGGGGAACGTCTTGGTCATGTCCTTCATCACGAAGGCATATTGCGCGGCCACGTGGATGTCTCCGGGAGGGCGTTGGGGAAATCGACGGCGATGTAGCGCCGGGGCCGGCTATTGGCAACGCGCCAGGCCGGGCTTAGGGTCGGCGCCATGGAACGGCACGAAATTCCGGTGGACGACCGCACCCAAGCTTGGCTCGACGCGATCGAGCGCGGGGACGAGGTGGTGCTCACCCGCGATGGGCAGGTGGTCGCGGAGGTGAAGGCCGCCATGCACGGTCCGATCGCCGCCGCCATTCTGGCGGCGCGGGCGAAGGTTCCCGACGCGCTCAAGGTCGATGACGCCGCCGCTCTTATACGCGCGATGCGAGACGAGGGCTTTTGAGCAGCTATTGGGAGAGCAGCACGATTGCCACCTTGCTGCTTCAACAACGCGGTTGGGAGCATCTAAAGGCGCTTGCGGAGGCGCCGCCGATCCCCTGTTTCAGCGATTTCGGTGCTGGCGAGGTAATTTCGGCGATCGGCATTAACGTCCGACAAGGCCTAGTCGATGCGTTACGGGGGGAGGAAGCGGCGGACGGGTTGGGGGTAATGCTGGCTCCCTGGCGTCGAACGCCGCTCATCGAAGCGGATATTGCCCGTGCGGCGCGCTATCTCCGCCATTTCGCCCTAGGCCTCCGCCTGCCCGATGCGCTGTACATCGCCGTCGCCGAGCGGCTGAACCTGCAGCTCGTCACCGCCGATCGCCGCCAATATGCCGCCGCCCGCGCGCTCGGCGTCGCGGCGCACAACCCGTTCGATGAAGGAGCCTGATCCCTTGCGCCTTGCCCTGCTGCTTGCCCTCGCTCTCCCCGCCCCCGCGCTCGCTCAAGACGTCGCCGCCCTGCGCGACGCGGCGCTGAAGGACGATGTCGCCTATCAACTGGTCGAGGGCCTCACGACCGAAGTCGGTCCCCGCCCCGCCGGCTCCCCTGCCGAGGCGCGCGCGCGCGATTGGGCGGTCAAGCGGCTCACCGCGCTCGGCTTCAAGAACGTCCGCATCGAGACGTATCAAATGCCGGTCTGGGAGCGCGGGGCGGAAACCGCCGAGGTCGTCGGCCCCTTCCCGCAAAAGCTGCGGCTCACCGCGCTCGGCCAATCGGGCGCGACCCCGGCCGAGGGGATCACCGCGCCGATCGTCTTCTTCAAAAGCTTCGCCGATCTCGTCGCCGCGCCCGCCGGCAGCCTGAAGGGCAAGATCGCTTTCGTTTCCAACGCAATGACGCGCACGCAGGACGGCTCCGGCTATCGCACCTTCGGCGCCGCGCGCTTCATCGGGCCGAACCTCGCCGCGAAGAAAGGCGCGCTCGCGATCGTGATCAAATCGATCGGCACCGATAGCGGCCGTGGCCCGCATACCGGCACGACCAATTTCGAGAAGGGCGTGACGCCGATCCCCGCCGCCGCGCTTTCCGTGTCTGACGCGAACAATCTCGAGCGGATGGTGGCGCAGGGGTCGGTGACGCTGCACCTCACCCTCACCCCCCGCCAGATCGGCGTGCGTGAATCCGGCAATGTGATCGCGGAGGTGCCCGGCACCGATCCCGCCGCCGGCATCGTGCTGATCGGCGGCCATCTCGACAGCTGGGACCTGGGCACCGGCGCGATCGATGACGGCGCGGGCGTCGCGATCACGGCGGCGGCGGCCAAGCGCCTGCTCGATGGGCCCGCGCCGCGGCGGACGGTTCGCGTCGTCTGGTGGGGCGCGGAAGAGGTCGGCGGTCAGGGCGGCGACGCCTATTTCGCCGCGCACGGCAAGGAGCGGCACGCGCTCACCGGCGAAAGCGATTTCGGCGCCGATCGGGTGTGGCGCGTGCAGATGAACCTGCCGGCGAGCGCCAAGCCGCTGGCGGATCGGCTCGTGGCCGGCCTCGCTCCGCTCGGCATCGTGCGCGGCAATGATCTCGCCAATGGCGGCAGCGACGTCGAGCCAGAGGTGAAGGCGGGTGTCGCGGTGGTCGACCTCAATCAGGACGGCACGCGCTATTTCGATTATCACCACACGCCGGAGGACACGCTGGAGCGGATCGATCCGGCGCAGCTGCGCCAGAATGTCGCGGCGTGGACCGTGCTACTCGCGCTCGCCGCCAACGCGCCCGAGGAGATCGGGCCGGTGACGCCGAAGGCCAATTAACCGGGAACCGCCGGCCCCCGCCGCCCGTTCGTCCGCTTCGATCCGGCAGGAGGGCCGGGAGATCCGAAGGAGTGCGTGATGAAGAAGCTGATCCTTGCCGCCGCGGCGCTATCGCTGGGCGGGCTCGCCGCCTGCCAGAAGAGCCCGGAGGCGCAAGCCATCGAGAATAACGGCGCGATGGCGGCCGACGCGCTGGAAAATCAGGGCGATCAGCTGGAGGCGATGGCGGACAACACCACCAACACCCAGGCCAGCGAGATGATGGAAAATCAGGCGGACGCCTCGGATGAGGCCGCCGACAATGTCCGCGCCGCCGCCGATGACAAGGCGGACAATGTCAACGATCGCGCCAAGCGCTGATTGGGGCGAGCGGGGTGGCGCAAAGCCGCCCCGCGTCTTCCCGCTTTGCTAGAGCATGATCAAGTTACCCTGAATCGTCACCCGCGAGGAGCGAAGCGACGAAGCAATCCATGGTCCACGCGCTGAAGCTGGATTGCTTCGCTACGCTCGCAATGACGGCCTTAGTTCAGCCCGATAGCAGCAGGCTATAAACCTATCGCCCGTCGCCGCGCCCGAAGAAGCGTTCGATCACATGTTCGGCTAACCGCGCCGGGCGCAGCGTGGCGGCATCGACGCAGCACCAGCTCGAGCGCACCTCGGCGAGCACCTCCTCGCCACGCTTGATGATCGTCTGATAAAAGGCGCGCGCGCCGTGCACTTTTTCCAGCAGCACGGTCGCGACAACATCGTCCTGCAGGAAGGCCGGCTTGCGATAGGTGATCTCGTGCTTCAGCGCGACCCAGAGATGCTTGGCGATCGCCTCGGTCGGCGCGAGCTGGCGCCAGTGCGAGAGCACCGCCTCCTGCACCCATTTCAGATAGCTCGCATTGTTCACATGCCCCATGAAATCAATGTCTTGGGGGTCGATCTCGATTCGGTAGGCGTGCGGCGCGGGCGTGGACATGGCGGCAGCCTAACGCGCGGCGATTAAGATAGCGACGCGATCGCCGGATTTTTTTCGCTCGGTTCGTCCACCGCCGGCAGGCGACCGCGCAACAGCAGCGTGGCGCGCAGGCCCGGCGCATTGTCGCCGATGATCAGCCGGCCGTCATGCGCGGCGGCGATCGCGGCGACCAGGTTCAGGCCGAGCCCATGGCCGCCCTCGCCCCGGCTGGGGTCGAGCCGGACGAAGCGCCGCACCACGCGCTCCCGGTCCTTTTCCGGCACGCCTGGCCCACTATCGGCGACGCTGAGCGCCACAGCGTCCGGCCCCGAAGCGTGCGCGGCGAGTTCGATCCGAGTGCCGAGCGGTGTGTGTCGCTGGGCATTGTCGAGCAGGTTGATCAGCGCCTGCGCGATCAGCTCGCGATCGCCGTGGACCTTCAGCCCCGGCTCGATCCGGCTCTCGATCGAGCGCCCGCCATCGGTGACCGCCGGGCCATAGGCCTCGTGCAGGTCATCGGCGAGGCCCGACACGTCGACGGTGGTGAAGCCGCGCTTCAGCGCCCCGCCCTCCACTTCCGAAATGCGCAGGATCGCGGCGAACAGGTTGAGCAGATCGTCGCTCTGCTTCAGCGCGCGTTCCAGTGCGGCGCGTTGCACCTGCGGATCGCCCGCCGCCGCGCCGGTGCCGAGCGCCAGTTCCACCTCGCCGCGCAACCGTGCCAGCGGCGTGCGCAGATCATGCGCGACATCGCTTGACACCTGGCGGAGATTTTCGAGCAGTTGGACGATGCGATCGAGCATCGCGTTGAGCGCCAGCCCCAGCCGATCGAACTCGTCACCGCGCGGCGAGACGGGCACGCGCCGTCCGAAATTGCCGCGCGCGATCGCCTCCGCCGTCTCGCCCACCGTCTCCAGCCGCTGCCGCAAATAGCCGGCGAGCAACACCGCCCCCACCCCGCCGACGATGATCGCGATCCCCATCGCCGCCAGCGTGAGTTCCAGGATCACCCGCTCGACCTCGCCGAGCGCGTCGCCATCGACCGCGACCCCCAGTCGCTCGCCGCCGTGGAGCGGCGCGATCAGCACGCGCGCTGGGCCAGTGCGCAATGTCACCCAGTGGAAGCCGGGGCCGGGGATCGATGCGAGGCGCAGGCTTCCCGCGCTCGTCCGGCCATCCCGGCCATAGACGCCGTAGAGGAACGCGTTGGTGCCGCCGGCGCGCGCGCGCGCATCGATCGTCGCGCGCAGGTCGCTGAGATCGGCGCCGTCATGCTCGGCGATCAGCTCGGCGGCTTCCAGGCGCAGCGTCTCGTCCTGCTGATGGCCGATCTGGCGATCCGCGGCGAAATAAACCGCGACGCCCAGCGCCGCGATCGTCAGCGCGAAAATGGCGGCATAGACGAACGCGATCCGATAAGCCGCGCTCGACAGCAGCCTAGTCATCCGCGCGCATACGATAGCCTACGCCGCGCAGGGTTTGGATCGGATCATTGTCGAAGCCTTCGTTGAGCTTCGAGCGCAACCGGCTGAGATGGCTTTCGACGATGTTGGTCTGCCGATCGAAGTGGAAGCCCCAGACGAGTTCCAGGAACATCGTGCGCGTCACCACCTTGCCGGCGTGCCGCATCAGCTGCTCGAGCAGCGAGAATTCGCGCGGCTGCAGATGGATTTCCTTCCCCTCGCGCCGCACCTCGCGCTTGATCAGGTCCATCTCGATCCCGGCCACCGACAAGCGCGTTTGCGACTCGCTAATCGGCGGACGCCGCATCAGCGCCGCGAGGCGGGCGGTAAGTTCCGGGAAAGCAAAGGGCTTGACCAGATAATCGTCCGCCCCGGCCTCAAGCCCTGAAACACGGTCCATGATCCCGCCGAGCGCGGTGAGCATCAATACCGGCGTGGAAATACCGGCGGCGCGCCAGCGACCGAGCACTTCGACACCGTCGATCCCCGGCAACATGCGATCGAGTATGACGACGTCGAAACTGTCCGTCCCGCCCGTTTTCAAGGCCTCGTCCCCGGTCGCGGCGCGGGTTACTTGGTGGCCTAGATCGACCAGCCCCTGTTCGACCAGGCGGGCGGTGACCTCATCATCTTCGGCGAGCAGGATTTTCATGCTCTTTACGTAGCGCGGGCGGCGAACAAGTCACCGCCTTTTCTTCCCAATGTAGATGAACGCATAGCCTAGGGCAGCGCTTCCTGCGGCTCGACGCCCCATAGGCGATTGGCCTCGACATAGCCGACCCGGCCATGGACATCGAACAGGCACCAGCCCCGCGCGCATTTGCTGATCCGGCCGACCACGCCCGGCGCGACCCGGTAGAGCATCTTGCCGCCGGCATCGGGGGCGGCGTGCAGCGTCGCTTCACTCCCCATCACGATCCCCGTGCGATCGTCCGACAACAGATTGTTCAGCATCCAGCCGGTGGTCCCGCCCGGGTCCTCCACCTTGCGCCATTCCTTGTATTTATCGAGCACGCGCACCGGCAGATCGGGGCGGACATAAAGCCAGGTGGCGGGAAAATTACGCCCGGGGCCGCTGCGCATCCGGGCCTTGTTCGCTCGGACCGAGGCGAAATAGGGGAAGGCGCGCTTCTGCGCTTCGGCCGTGGGGGCGGCGATTAGCCCGGCGAGAGCGAGTAGCAGCAAGAACAGGCGCATCATTTCCTCCAACGCCACGGGTGCCCCCGCCCGGGCCTGCTTTACACCGTTGACGCAAAGCCCGGCGCTCGCCAAGCCTGAAACCATGCCCGATTTGAGACGCCCGCTCGCCAAGGTGCCCAACCCCAAGGTGATCGTGACGCGCGATCTGGCCGATGCGACGATGGACCGCATGGCCGAGCTGTTCGACGTGACGCTCAATCGCGCCGACCTGCCCTTCACCCGCGATCAGCTCGCGCAGGCGATGCGCGATTGCGACGTGCTGGTCCCGACCGTGACCGACGAGATCGACGCCGCGCTGATCGCCCAGGCAGGCGAGCGATTGCGACTGATCGCCAATTTCGGCGCCGGGGTGAATCATATCGATCTTTCCGCCTGTCGGAAGCGCGGCATCATCGTCACCAATACCCCCGGCGTCCTCACGGAGGATACCGCCGACATGGCGATGGCGCTGATCGTCGCGGTGCCGCGCCGGCTGGCGGAGGGTGAGAAGCTGGTGCGATCGGGCCAGTGGAAGGGCTGGAGCCCGGGCGGGATGCTCGGTCACCGGATTGGCGGCAAGGCGCTCGGCATCGTCGGCATGGGGCGGATCGGGCAAGCGGTCGCCCGCCGCGCCCGCGTGTTCGGGCTCGCCATCCACTACCACAACCGCCACCGGCTGCCGAAGGTGCTGGAAGCCGAACTCGGCGCGATGTGGCACCCCAATCTCGACGAGATGCTCGGCGAGATCGACATCCTCACGATCCATACCCCGCGCAACCCGCAGAGCGAGAATCTGCTGAGCGCGGAGCGGATCGCGCTGCTCCAGCCGCATGTCTATGTGATCAATACCTCGCGCGGCGGGATTGTCGACGAGGACGCGCTGATCGACGCACTGGAAAGCGGGCGGCTGGCGGGCGCCGGGCTCGATGTGTGGCAGCATGAGCCGGAGATCGATCCGCGCCTGCTCGCGCTGCCCAATGTGGTGATGACGCCGCATATGGGCTCCGCCACCTTCGAGGGGCGCTTCGCGAGCGGCGAGAAGGTGATCCGCAACATCCGCGTTTGGGCCGATGGCCACCGCCCGCCGGACATGGTGCTGGAAGGCTGGGTCTAGGCGGCGCCGATGCGGCTCGGCTGCTGCTATTATCCGGAACATTGGCCGGAGGACTGGTGGGCCGAGGATGCGCGGCGCATGGCCGAGATGGGCCTCAGCCGGGTGCGGATCGGCGAATTCGCCTGGAGCCGGATCGAGCCCGAGCAGGGCCGTTATGACTGGGGCTGGCTCGATCGCGCGATCGAGACGCTACACGGCGCCTGGCTGGGCGTGATCCTCGGCACGCCGACCGCGACGCCGCCCAAATGGCTGGTCGATCGGATGCCGGACATGATCGCCCTCGACGCACAAGGGCGCCCGCGCCGTTTCGGCTCGCGGCGGCATTATTGCTTCTCGCACGCCGGCTACCGCGCGGAAGCGGCGCGGATCACGCGCGCGATGGCCGAGCGTTACGGCCGGCACCCCGCGGTCGTCGCCTGGCAAACCGACAATGAATATGGCTGCCACGATACCGCGATCAGCTATTCGCCCGCCGCCGCCGAGGCGTTTCGGGCTTGGCTCGCCGCGCGTTACGGCACGGTGGAGGCGCTCAACGTCGCCTGGGGCACGGTGTTCTGGTCCATGGAGTATCGCGACTTCGCCGAGATCGACCCGCCCAACCTGACGGTCACCGAGCCGCATCCCGCGCACGTGATGGACTGGCGGCGCTTTTCCTCCGATCAGGTGCGCGCGTTCAACGCGGTGCAAGTGGCGATCCTGCGCGCTGCCTCACCAGGGCGTGACATCGTCCATAATTTCATGGGCTTCTTCACCCAGTTCGATCATCATGACGTCGCCGCCGATCTCGATGTGGCGACGTGGGACAGTTACCCGATCGGCTTTCTCGACAGCTTCTGGTTCAGCCGGGAGGAGAAGCTGCGCTACGCTCGCCAGGGCCATCCGGACATCGCCGCCTTCCATCACGATCTTTATCGCGGCGCCGGGCGCGGGCGCTGGTGGGTGATGGAGCAGCAACCGGGGCCGGTGAACTGGTCGGCGCACAATCCCGCGCCGCTGCCCGGCATGGTGCGGCTGTGGACGCTCGAAGCCGCCGCGCACGGCGCGGAACTGGTCAGCTATTTCCGCTGGCGCCAGGCGCCGTTCGGGCAGGAGGCGCATCACGCCGGCCTGCTCCGCCCCGATAGTATCGAGGATCAGGGCGGCATCGAAGCGCGCGCGGCGGCGGAGGATCTGGCGCGCTTGGGCGACTTGGCCGCCGCCCCGGCCGAGATCGCGCTGCTGTTCAGTTATCCCGCCAGCTGGGCGTTCGAGACCCAGCCTCAGGGGCGGAGCTTCCGCTATATCGAACTCGCCTTCGAGTGGTATTCGGCGCTGCGACGGTTGGGGCTGAGCGTGGATATCGTCCCGCCCGAAGCCGATCTTGGCGCCTATCGCGCGATCGTCGCGCCGAGCCTGCCGATGCTCGACACGGCGCTTGCCGATAAGCTCGCGGCGCTGAGCGTGCCGGTGCTGTTCGGCCCGCGCACCGGCAGCCGGACGGAGAGCTTCCAGACACCCGCCGAACTACCGCCGGGGCCGCTTCAGCGCCACCTGCCGATCAAGGTCACCCGCGTCGAAAGCCTGCGCGAGGGGCTGGTTGAGCCTGGCGACGGCTTCGCGATCACTCGCTGGCTGGAACGGGTGGAAAGCGCGGTCGAGCCCGAAGTCACGCTGCGCGACGGGCGGGGCATCGTGTTCCGTCATGGCGCGCTGCGCTATCTCGCCGGCTGGCCGGATGCCGCGCTGCTGGCGCTGCTGCTCCAGCGCGTCGCGGCGGAAGCGGGTGTCGCGCTCCGGCCCATGCCGGCGGACGTGCGGCTGCGGCGGACGAGGCGCTGGACCTTCGCGTTCAATTACGGGCCCGAGCCGGTGCCGCTCGCCGCGCTGGGCCTTGGCGCGCCGGCGATCGGCGCCGATCCGCTGCCCCCGGCTAGCGTCGCCGCCTGGCCGGTGCGCGAGCGCAATGGTTGAGAAGATTTGATCGGCGCGGCCGTGCCACTTGGCGGCATGGCCGATCCCATCACCCACTTCACCGCTGGCGCCGATGGCCGCTGGCAGATCACCCAGATCGCGCCGTTCATCGGCGAGAGCCTCGCCCCCGCCGACCGCCTTGCGATCGGCGCAGCCGCGCGCGGCGCCTGGTCGCTCGCCGGGGTCGCGAGCAATTTGCGCTACACCACGGCCGAGGAGCGCGACGCGCTGACCCCCGTCTCCGCCCCGCTCGACCGTGGCGACGCGCTCCATGCCGTGCTCATTCCGATCACCAAGAGCGCGAGCTGGTGGGCGCTGGCGCAGGACGAGCGCCGCGCGATCTACGCGCGCAGCGGGCATTTTTCGATCGGACGCGACTATCTGCCGGAGGTCGCGCGAAAACTCTATCATTGCCGTGACTTGGGCGGCGAATTTGACTTCCTGACCTGGTTCGAATTCGCGCCCCAGCACGAAGCCGCCTTCGATAAACTACTTAAAAGGTTGCGCGAGACCGAGGAATGGCGGCATGTCGCGCGCGAAGTGGAGGTGCGCCTGGTCCGTTTGGCGGATGCGGAGGCGCCGAAGCCAGGGGAATGAACCGGTCGATGTTGCTTGAACAAGACGCGCCGTCGCAAGGCGGCACCCAGCCCGAGGCCCTGCCCGCGGTCTGGTCGTGGAATGAATGGGATCCGCTCGAAGAAGTCATCGTCGGCCGGCTCGAAGGCGCGACCATTCCGCCCTATCACGTCTCGGTCACGCTCAACGTGCCGAGCTTCACCGGGCGGCTGCACCGGCTGGTCGCGGGCCGGCGCTATCCGAAGTGGATGGTCAAGCGGGGCCAGGCGGCGCTCGATAATCTGATCGGCGTGCTGGAACAGGCGAACGTCAAGGTCGTGCGCCCCGATCAGGTGCCGCATCATCGCCGCTTCGGCTCGCCGCTCTGGTCGAGCAAGGGCTTCTGCGTCGCCTGCCCGCGCGACGGCTATCTGGTGATCGGGGACGAGATCATCGAAACGCCGATGGCGTGGCGCTCGCGCTATTTCGAGGGCGACGCCTATCGCCGGCTGTTCAAGGATTATTTCCGCCGCGGCGCGCGCTGGACCTCGGCGCCGCGCCCGCAGCTGACCGACGAAATCTTCGATTACAACTACACCATCCCCAATTACGGTGAGCCGCTGCGCTTCCTGACGACCGAGTTCGAACCCGTGTTCGACGCGGCCGACTTCGCCCGCGCGGGCCGCGACATCTTCGTCACCCGCTCGAACGTGACGAACGAGATGGGGATCACCTGGCTCGAACGGCATCTCGGCGATCGCTTCCGCATCCACCGGATGCCGAGCAAGTGCCGCAACCCGATGCACATCGATTCCACGTTCTTGATCCTCGGCCCCAAGCGCGCGCTGGTGAACCCGGATTATCTCGATCTCGACGCGCTGCCGCCGGTGCTGAAGGACTGGGAGCTGCTGATCGCGCCGCGCCCCGATCCGGTGGACGACATCATGGAGAAAATCTCCATGTGCAGCCCGTGGACGAGCATCAACGTGCTCTCGATCGACGAGAAGCGCGTGATCGTGGAAGAGCGCCAGCCGAGTCTGATCAAGGCGTTCAAGGAATGGGGCTACGAGCCCATCCCGTGCGACTTCATCGCTTACGGCCCGTTCGGCGGCGCGTTCCACTGCGCGACGCTCGACACAAGGCGGCGGGGGCCGAAACCCGAGGGGTTGTGAGGGCGGCAAGCGAGACACCGCTCCACATAGCCACGTCGCCCCGGGCTTGACCCGGGACTAGGCTGTCTCTTGGTCCGCGACAAAGGCAGCCAAGCCCCGGCTTTCGCCGGGGCGACGAGTATAGTCGATCGATACCGGCCCCCTAGAGCAAGATCGACTTAAGCTGACTCAATGCCGTCATTGCGAGCGCAGCGAAGCGATCCAAGTTCAGCGCCTGTACCATGGGTTGGTTCGTCGCTTCGCTCCTCGCGAGTGACGATGCAAGGTGACTAGATCACGCCCTAGAACGCCAATTTCACCCCCAGCCGCACGTCCCGCCCCGCGAGCGGTGCATAGTCCTTCAGGAAGCTCGCGTGCCGGCGCGCCTCGGCGTCGAACAGGTTGTTCGCGGCGACGCGCAGCACCAGCCCCTTCATCCGGGGCAGCGGCTTCCAGCCGGCCGAGAGATTGACCATCACGAAGCCCCGCGTCGGCGTTTCGAACGCGGCGATGCGGCTTTGCGGCGTCGTCCATTCGACCTCGGCGCGGGCATCGAAACGCGGCGCGTCGGCGCTTATCCCACCCAGCAGGCGCAGCGGCGGGATACGCGGCACCGGCCCGCCGCCGGCGAGGGTCGCCTCGGTATAATCGACCAGCACATCGCCGCTCAGCGCCGCGCCCATCAGCCGCCCAATGGGGAGCCGCGCCTGCGCTTCCATCCCCCAATAGCGCGCGGGGGCGGCGGTGAAGGCGAACACCGGCAGGCCCTGCACCAGGGCGCCGGTCTCCGCCGCGAAGATATAGCTGCCGAAGCTAGTGTAGTAAGCGGCGAGGCTCACGCTCCCCCAGCGCCCCTGCCCGCGCGCGATCGCCTCGATCGTCCAGCTGCGTTCGATGCCGAGCGCGGGGTTGCCGATCAGCTGCCCCTGCGTTCCCGGGTCGATGCCCTGGGTTAGCAGTTCCTCCACCACCGGGGCGCGTTCCTGATATTGCGCGTTGAGCGCCAGTTTCCAATCGCGCGCCACTACCAGATTGCCGCCGCCCGCGATGTTCCATACACCATAGCCGCGCGCGAGCGGCGGGTTGGCGAGGATCGGATCGATCGTGCCGCGCACGTCGTTCTGCTCGAACCGCACCGCGCCTTCCAGCTTCAGCCGGCCGAGATCGAGATCGTGGAGCGCGAACACGCCGTACTGCCGCGTGCGGTTGGGCGGCAGCAGCGGCGCCGCGCCCAGCACCTTGAAGTCGCGATCGACATATTGCCCGCCCAGCGTCGCGCGCCAGCGGCCCCGCCCGAACACGGCCTCGATGCGGCCCTCATAGCCTAGGTTCAGGAACGTCGCCGAGCGCGCGCCGCCGCGCACGATCTCGAAATGGCGGTAATCGGCCCAGGCGAACCGCCCGCGCAGGGTGCGCAGCGGCCCCGCGGCCAGATCGACCTCGAACCGGCCATCGACCCGCAGCTGGTTGAGATCGATATAGGTATCGGGCTGCGGCGTCGCCGGATCGAGCGAGAGCCGCGTCGGCAAGCCATATTGGCTGGCATAGTTGGAGACGGAAAAACCGGCATGGCCGCGCGCGAACACCGCGCTCGCGCCCCCCGCCAGCTCCCAGGTCTGGAAGCCGGTGCCGGGCAGCGCGCCGCGCAGCCGCGCCAGTCGCGCGATCGCGGGATCGGGCGAGACGGCGGCGATGGCGCGCTCGACCGGCGCGAGGATGAAACCGCCGGTATCGACCGGATTGCCGCGCAGGAACTGGCCGTCGAGATGGAGCACGATCGGACCGCCGACCGCCGCGTCGAGCCGCGCGCCCGCGCTGCCCTCGGTCGCGGCGCTGCCATAGCCGAGTTGGGCGACGCCCTCGACGCCATCGGGCTTCCGCCGTGCGATGCGGCCGCTCACCGTGTTCACCACGCCGCCGCTCGAGCCCGACGCGTAGAGCAACGCGGTCGGCCCGCGCAGTACCTCGATTCGATCGGCGACCAGCGGATTGAGCGCGACGGCGTGATCGGGGCTGGTGTTCGACACGTCGAGCGTCCCTACGCCATCGATCAGCAACCGCCCGCGTTCGCCCTGGAATCCGCGGAGCACGGGCCGGGAGGCGCTCGGCCCGAAGGCGTTGGAGGAAATGCCGGGCTGATGCGCCAGCGTCTCGCCGATCGTCGAGCGGGCGCGCGTTTCCAGTTCCGCGCCGCTCAGCACGCTGCCGCTCGCGACGAGCGCGGTCTGGCGCCGCACGCGCGATCCGGTGACGACAATGTCGGGGGGCAGCGCTTCCATCGGCGCCATTTGCGCCGCCTCGGTAGGAGTCATGCCCTCCACCTGGGGCGGCGCTCGGGGCTCGTCGGCGCGCTGGGCCGGGGCGGGGGTCGCAGGCGGGTCGGCGGTAGTCTGCGCTCCCGCCCCGGCTTGCGCGGCGCCGGCGATCGCCAGCGCCGCGGCACGGATGACCAGTGTGATTGGGGACAGGCTGGTCATCCGGTTCGCTACGCGGTTGGGCTCAGTTGATGCGATAGACGACCGGGCAGTTGACGACGAAGCCAACCGCGCGGAACGGGCCACCGTCCAAGCTCTTCAGGAAGCCGCGCGTGTCCATCTCGGCCGCTTGCAGCGCGCTGGTGATGCGGTAGCGATAGCCCTTCTGGATCGCCTCGTCGGTCCACACCAGCGGGAACAGCCGCCACATCGGCGAATAATCGAGGTTGATCGTCGGGATGCCGCCCAGCACGTTCAGCGGACCGCCCTCGCCGCTCAGCGCGCTCACCAGGCCCTGGCGGTGCGGATTGTCCTTGCCGGTCGCGCCGTTGACGACGACGACGATGCGCTCCGCCGATTCACCGGGCGATGCGTCTTCCAGCGCGAAGGGCAGATCCTTCAGCGAGGGCGCGTAAGTTGCGTTCTCCAGGCTCGCGACCAGCGGATCGTTCGCTTCGGTCGACAGATATTGGATGGGCTTGTCGAAGGTGTAGCCGAGCGTCAGCTTGAGCGTCACCGTCTCGTCGCGCGGGCAGATGGCGACCACCTTGTCATGCACCTTGCTGTAATCGGCGTTGCCGTCGCACATGGTGTTGAGCTCGGCCTCGCTTGCCATCGAGACGACGGGGGCGTTGAGGATCACCGCCTTGGCCGAATTGTCGACAAAGACGAGCGGGCTATACGCGGCATCGCCAACCGAGCCGGGCTGGAAGCTTTTGGGCGGGAACGGCGCGTTGGCCGGCCCCGGGACCACCGACAGCGCCGGCTTGAAATCGACCGAGCCTGCCGCGAACACGAACCCGCCGTCCTTCTCGATGGTCGCGTGGCGCGTGCCGTTGCCGGTCAGGCCGTAAGCGAGCTTGGGCGAGTAGTTCACGCCATGGAGATTGGCGAGATTCTCATCGGTCGCGTCGGTGATGATGAACCATACGGGGCGGCCGTCCTTCAGCTTGCCCTTGCGCAGCGGCAGCGTTGCGGTGCCCTTTTCCAGATCGATATGCGCCGACTTCATCAGCAACACCGGGCCGAGGAACTCGGGCTTCACCTCCGAGGGTGACGGCTGCGCCACGATGGTGCGCTGATCTTGATAAATGGACGCGGGAGCGCGGCGGACTTCATCGAGCGGCTTGCCCTCCTTGCCGCGAACAACCACTTCACCGGCGGAAGCAGCCGTCGAGATGACGCTGATGGCAATTCCTGACAAAATCAGCGTTTTTATCGAAAAAGACTTGGCCATTTGAGACGACTCCTGTTGTTCGGCGATTGCGTCAACGCGCAAGTCTTGTGCCGCGCAGGAGAAATGGCCGCAAAGCGGAGGCAGCGCTTTCATGATCCCCGCGCCTTTTGTGGATCATTGCGATGCCCCAACAGGCCGCGCGGAAAATAACCGAAAGATGATAGCGCTGGTGCCTATCCTGATATTATATGCGCCCTGACAGGAGTGGTCATGGCGTGGCGGCAGTTATTCGCCTGGTTCTACCCATCGGATAAGCCGCCGGTTTACCCGCCCATGCCGCTTACGCTCGTCACCCTCTCGGCTTGCGAAAGCCCCAGCTCGGCGGAGCTCGCCTTTTACGGCGATGCCGAAATGGCCGCGCTCAGCGAATGGGCGCGGGCCGGCCGCCTGCTGCTCGCCTTCATGGCGACCGAGCGCGAGGAGTTGATCCTCGTCTGCGCGGAACCGGTCGAGGCGATGCGCGATCACGTCGCGCAGCTGCCGATGGTGGCGGCGGGGCTCGCGAGCGCCGATGTCCGCGCCGTCATGTCGATGCGGCTGCACGCCGATACCCCGTCGCAGCTCAACTGACGCCGATAAGCCGCGCTCACTTCCGCTTTATTGCGGTTCTTGCCGCGCCCGCCTTGCGAACCTGTCACGATCGGGCACATTCGAACGAACTGGATGGCGTGTACAGCAGGCAGCTGGGCTGGACCTGGCGCCAAATGATGCGGGGAGCCACCGATGCGCAGAGAGTCGACGTCCTTAGAGGTCAGCTATCACGGCAGTACCGGCGCAGATTCCTATGACTCGGTCCGCTTTTCGCTGCCGCCGATCGCCGAACTGGTTTATCTCCATCAGAACCGGCTGAGCGTGGTCCGTCATCTCGGTGCCCGGGGCGAAGGGATCGTCCGCGCCCAGGTGCTCGATCCGGCGCATGCCCATTTGTTTGTCCATCTCAACTCGGGTGGGCGCTATCGCGGCCAGGTGGGCGCGCAGGCGGTCGACAAGCCGCTGCAACGCCATCACATCAGCTTCATCCCGGCGAGCACCGCGGTCGACATCGAATATCCCGCCGAACATAGCGCGCTGATCCTGGGGATCGCCCAGCCCTATCTCCTCGATCTCACCCGCGAATTGGGCGCGGCGCCGCCCGCGCTGATCCAGGGCGCGCCGAACCAGCGCCTGGTGCAGCTGACGCTCATGATCGCGCAGGAGATGCGCACCCCCAGCTTCGCGTCCGATCTGATGATCGAGGGGCTGATGCGTGCCATCGCCTCGGTGCTGGTGCGCAGCCACGAGCCGGGCGCGCGCGAGCGGGTGCATCTCTCCCCCGCCAAGCTCAGCCGCGTCCTCGCTTTCATCGAGGAGAATCTCGATGGCGAGATCAGCCTCGGCGCGCTCGCCGCGGTCGCCGGGCTTTCGCCCTTTCACTTCTCGCGCACTTTCAAGCTCGCGACCGGCGAGAGCCCCTATCATTATGTCGGTCTGCGCCGGCTCGCGCGCGCGCAACGCCTGTTGAGCGACAGCCAATTGTCGCTCGTGCAGATCGCGCTCGAGTGCGGTTTCGCCAGCCAATCGCACTTCACCTCGGTGTTCAGTAAAGTCGTTGGAACCTCGCCCGGCCGCTATCGTCGCGAGAGCGCGCTGTAATTGTTCCGCACAAATCGGCAATTTCGTCGATGATCCGATAATGGCCTAAGTTTCTTCCTTGTAGGGACCGTCTGGTCTTCAAGGGAGTTTCGCTATGGCTGGCCAGCAGCAACTTTTAATTCGTGCGGTCTTTTCTACAATCCTGCTGATGCCGGCACCGCTTCTCGCCGCCCCCACCCGCGATCAGGCACAGGAGAATGCGGGCGCGGTGCAAGTCACCGAGCCCGATGGGATCGAGAATGGCGCGCCAGCGGCGGCCGTGGCCGCGCAGGATGCGCCGCCGGCCGCGCCCGCCGAATGGACCCCGCTCAGCTTCAGCCGTTTCGGCGCGGAGTTGACCAGCAAGTGGATTCCGGTCCCCAATGGCAGTAGCGGCGCCCCGCGTCAGGGCTGGCTGGCGACGGCGGACGGCTTCTTCACCCGCGAATTCCACCTCGCCTATGATTTCGTCAACGCCAATCGCGGGCCGGACGCGCATGAGGTGCTGGTGCGCTTCAACTATCCGCTCTCGCGCCGTTTCTGGACCGGGATCGAGGTGCCTTTCTACCAGCGGCTGAGCAGCGGCGCGGACAATTTCGGCGACATCACGGTCTCCACGCTGTTCATGCTCGCCGAGACGCGCAACCTGTCGCTGAACGCCGGTGTCGGCTGGAGACTGCCGACCGGATCGGTGCGGCTCGGCAACAACCAGTTCGTGCCGACACCGCAGGTGAACGTGTTCTCCGACATCGGCCACGGCTTCTCGCTGCGCGGCCGCGTAGGCTACCAGATCGCTGATCGTGGCACCGACGCGGTGGTGGTGAACGCGACGATCGGCCAGACCGTGACGCCGCACAACCGCGCCCCGTTCGGCGATCTCACCTGGTACGTCGCCAGCAATTGGGTGCAGCCGGTGAACCGCAGCGCCCCCAGCTTCGTCAGCATCACGCCGGGCTTGCGCACCCATTTGGGCGGCAATCTCTTCCTATTGGGCGGGATCGAATTCCCGGTGACGCCGCAACGCGACAGCTTCCGCCAGCGCTTCATCGTGCAGATCGTCCAGGGTTTCTGAACGGGCGATCAGCGGCAGGCGCGGCGGAACTCCGCCGGCGTCTGCCCGATCAGCGCACGGAAACGCTCGCTGAACCGCGCCGGGCTCGAAAAGCCGGTCGCGGCGGCGATTTCGGACACCGACAGATCGCTCGCCCGCAGCGATTCGATTCCCGCCGCCACGCGCTCGGCGATGACGAAGGCATAGGGCGTCAGGCCGGTCGCCGCATGGAAGGCGCGGATGAAGTGGTAGCGGCTCATCCCGCCCTCGCGCGCCAGATCGTCGAGCGCGATCGGTTGGGCGAGATGCGCGCGGATATAGTCGCGTACCCGCGCCACCCGCGGCGCCGGCAACGGCGCGCCCAGGCTTTCCCCGAGCGCGGGCTCGGTCAACGCGGCGAGGCGGAGATTGAGCCGAGTCAGCCGCTCCTCGGCATCCAGCGGATCCCGGTCGCCGCCAAGCAATAACTCGAACAGCGCGGTGACGATCGCGTCGCTGCGTCCAAGCACATCGGCGAACCGCACGCGTTCGGGCGCGCGATCGAGCGCCTCGCTCACATCCTTGGCGAAGCGATCGGGGTGCAGGAACAGATGCGCGAAATCGATCGGGCCGCTCGTCAGCCAGCGATAGCTGCTGCCCGCGGGCACCATGGTGTGCGCGCCGCGCGCGATATCGACATGAACGCTCGCCCGTCCGCCCCAGCGCATCACGCGCTTGGGGCCGCCCAGATGGAGCACCAGCAGGTGATGATCGAGCGGCGGCTGCATCATCGCCGGCGCGGTGCGCGACCAGCGCTGAACCAGCGCGCCCGACAAGTGATTCTGCACCGCGCTCGGCCGATGGCCCTCGGCCCACTCGCCCCACGCGCCGGGCACCGATCGATCGCGGCCGCGTACGCGGTGCAGGCGGCGTGCCGGCACGGACGGGGCCAGTGCGGGCGATGCGGACGGCGTGGTTCGGGCGTTGACGCTGGACAAGATCATCCCTCCCCGCGCGCTCAAGCCCAGCCCCCTCGACCGCGCGCGTCTTCACAGAATGGCGCGCCCCGCGGCCCGTGGGGAGCCTTTTTTATGCCCATTTCGTGCCAATCGCCGCGAGCGGGTTCGCCGCCACCGCCGTTGGAGTTGACGCAGCGGCGCCGATTGTGCATCTGCCGAAGGCGCGCGGGTGTAGCTCAATGGTAGAGCAGAAGCTTCCCAAGCTTACGACGAGGGTTCGATTCCCTTCACCCGCTCCATCCCACGATCACCCTCCCATTTGGCGATGATCGCGGTCGCCACCGCGTTGCCGACCACATTGGTCGCCGAGCGGCCCATGTCGAGGAACTGATCGACCGCCAGGATCAAGAGCAGGCCCGCTTCGGGAATGCCGAACAGCGGCAGCGTCGCCGCCACCACGACAAGGCTCGCGCGCGGCACCCCGGCGATGCCCTTGGAAGTGACCATCAGCACCAGCAGCATCGTGATCTGGGCGCCGAGCGGCAGGTGAATGCCATAGGCCTGGGCGATGAACAGCGACGCGAAGGTCATGTACATCATCGAGCCGTCAAGGTTGAACGAATAACCGAGCGGCAGCATGAAGCTCGCGATGCGCGGCGGCACTCCATATTGCTCCAGCGCTTCCAGCGTTTTGGGATAAGCGGCTTCCGAGGAGGCGGTGGAGAAAGCGAGCAGCAGCGGCGCGCGGATCGCGCGCACCAGCGGCGCCACCTCGCGTCCCAGGAACAGCGCGGCGACCGCGATCAGCACCGTCCAGAGCAACGCCAGCGCGAGGTAGAAGCTCGCCATGAAATAGCCGAGATCGCCGATCACCTCCGGCCCGCGCTCGGCGAGGCTGTTGGCGACCGCCGCGAACACGGCGATCGGTGCAAAGGCCATGACATAGTTCGTCACCTTCAGCATCACGTCGGCGAGCGCCTCCGCCCCGCGCACCAAGGGCGCCGCGCGCTCGCCGAGCGAGGTGATCGCGACCCCCGCGAACACCGAGAAGACGACGATCTGGATGATCTCGTTCTTCGCCAGCGCCTCGACGATCGAGGCGGGGACGATGTGCGTTACGAAGTCCTTCAGGTTGAACGCCGCCTTGTCCACCCCACTCGCCTCGCTCGCCGGCGGCAGCGGCAGGCCGAGCCCGGCGCCGGGCTGGAGCAGATGCACCAGCACCAGCCCTAGCGACAGCGAGACCAAGCTCGCGCAGATGAACCAGGTGAGCGCGCGCAGGCCGACCCGGCCGAGCGCCGAACTGTCGCCCATATGCGCGATGCCGACGATCAGCGTGGAGAACACGAGCGGCGCGATGATCATCTTGATCAGCCGCAGGAACAGGGTCGTCACCAGCGGGAAAACCTGGGTCGCGTCTTTCAGGAAAGCGGCGGTCGCGGGCGGGCTCGTCTTGATCGCCTCGTGCATCGCCCAGCCGGTGAGCAGGCCGATCACCAGCGCGATCACGATGTAGAAGGTCAATCGATTGCCCATGCACGCATCCTCGGCTGATTCCCCGCGGCTTGCCGGGGCCCCCGCCCCCGTCCTATCGAATGGCCGCACGGAGGCAAGATGATCGATCGGCGACACATGATGGCGGGGCTCGGCGCGCTGGGGCTCGCGGGCGGCTTGATCAGCGCAGCGGCGCGCGCGGCGGCGCCCGTTCTGAGCGGGCTGACGCCGATGACCGGCGATGTCCGCCCGATCAGTGCCGCGGAACGCGCCGAGCGGCTCGCCCAGGCGCGTGCGCTGATGAAAGCGCATGGCATCGACGCGGTGCTGATCGAGCCCGGCGCGAGCCTTGTCTATTTCACGGGCGTCGAATGGCATCGCAGCGAGCGGCTGACCGCCGCGCTGATCCCGGCGGAAGGGCCGCTGCTGGTCGTCACGCCCTTTTTCGAGGAACCCTCGGTCCGCCAGACGCTCGCCGTGCCCGCCGAGCTGCGCGTTTGGCAGGAGGACGAAAGTCCCTTCGCGCTGATCGCCGGCTTTCTGAAGGACCAGAAGCTGCCCGCGCGGACGATCGGCATCGAGGAGACCGCGCGCTACTTCGCGAGCGACGGCCTGGCGCGGCTGACCGGCGCTAAGCTCGTCTCCGCCAACCCTGTCGTGCGCGGGTGCCGGATGATCAAGAGCGCGGCGGAGATCGCGCTGATGCAAAAAGCGGCGGACATCACGATTGCTGCCTATCGCTTCACGCTGCCCCGGATCGAAGCGGGTATGTCGCCGGGCGATATCGGCGCGATCATGAATGCCGCCACCGCCAAGCTGGGCGGGAGTCCGGAATTCGCGCTGGTGCTGATCGGGCCCGCCGCCGCCCTGCCCCATGGCAGCCGCGAACCGCAGCGGGTCGCGCCTGGAGCGGTGGTGTTGATGGACTGTGGCTGCGCCGTGGAGGGCTATCAGTCCGACATTTCGCGCACATTCGTCTTCGGCGCCGCGAGCGCGGAGCAGCGGCGCGTATGGGATCAGGTGCGCCAGGGCCAGCAGACCGCGCTCGCCGCCGCGCGCATCGGCACTCCGGCCGGCACGGTCGATGATGCGGTGCGACGGCTCTACCAGAGTTGGGGCTATGGCCCCGATTACCGCCTCCCCGGCCTTTCCCACCGCACGGGGCACGGCATCGGGCTCGACGGGCATGAGCCGGTCAATCTTGTGCGCGGCGAGCAGACCCGGCTTGCGGCGGGCATGTGTTTTTCCAACGAGCCGGGTCTCTATCTGCCCGGCAAATTCGGCGTGCGGCTCGAGGATTGCTTCTACATGACCGAGGCGGGTCCGCGCTGGTTCAGCACGCCGCCGCGAAGCCTGGACGCCCCCTTGGGATAAACCCTAGGTCGAAATAGTACGAGGCTGCCGCGCAAGCTTTCGGTTGCCATCTCGCCGTTAAATCGGGGCGTGGAAAGGCGGGTGAAGGCGATGGCATCTTCGGCGGCGATGGCGGAATCGAGCGTTCATGCCGCCGTAGAATGGCGCGATCGCCAGCGCGTGGCGGCGCTCCCAGTGCTTGCCGCGCTTGACGAACTCGGCCGGCTCACGCGGTCGGAAGTGCCCGCGCTGGGGCAGGTGACCCGCGCCCGCTGCACCGTGCAGCGCAGCGAAATCGCTCGGCGCAAGAAGCTCGATCCCTTCCTCAACCGCGAGCAGGCACTCGCGCTTCTCACCATGCGCCGGCCCTATGACGATCAGCTGCGCGAGCATATCTGCCGCTGGCCGCTGCCGCGCATCGCCGGTGATTGGGCGGGTTATGCGCGCGCGTCACGCGATTGCCAGGCGCTGGTCCATCGCCTGTTGCTGACCGAGCAACGCTGGTTCGCCGAACACGGCAACGGCTGAGCGCGGCCTGCTTTCGCTTGAGCGCAGCCGCCGAGCGCCCTAGATCGAGCGGCATGACCTCGACCAACGACATCCGCCGCTCCTTCCTCGATTACTTCGCGCGGGAAGGCCATGCGCGCGTCCCTTCCGCGCCGCTGGTGCCGCAGAACGATCCGACGCTGATGTTCGTGAACGCCGGCATGGTGCCGTTCAAGAACGTTTTCACCGGCCTCGAATCGCGTCCCTATGTCATCGCGACCAGCGCGCAGAAATGCGTGCGCGCGGGCGGCAAGCATAATGACCTGGATAATGTCGGCTACACCGCGCGGCACCATACCTTCTTCGAAATGCTCGGCAATTTCTCGTTCGGCGATTATTTCAAGGAACGCGCGATCAGCCTGGCCTGGAACCTGATCACCCGGGAATGGGGGATCGACGCCGCGCGGCTGCTGGTGACTGTCTATCACACCGATGACGAGGCGTTCGATCTGTGGCGCAAGATCGCCGGGCTCCCCGAGCAGCGCATCATCCGCATCCCGACCAAGGATAATTTCTGGGCGATGGGCGATAACGGCCCGTGCGGCCCCTGCTCGGAGATCTTCTACGATCATGGGAGCCACATCCCCGGCGGCCCGCCGGGATCGCCCGACGAGGATGGCGACCGTTTCGTCGAGATCTGGAATCTCGTCTTCATGCAGTTCGAGCAGGCGGCGAACGAGATCGTCGGCGAACTGCCCAAGAAATCGATCGACACCGGCATGGGGATCGAGCGCGTCGCCGCTGTCCTGCAGGGCGTGCATGACAATTACGACACCGACACCTTCAAGGCGCTGATCGCCGCCTCCAGCGCGCTCACCGCCCGCGCGCCCGAGGGCGAGGCGCGGGCGAGCCACCGGGTGATCGCCGATCATCTGCGCTCGTCGGGCTTCCTGGTCGCCGATGGCGTGCTGCCGGCGAATGAAGGGCGCGGCTATGTGCTGCGCCGGATCATGCGCCGCGCGATGCGCCACGCGCATCTGCTCGGCGCGAAGGACCCGCTGCTCCACCGGCTGGTGCCGGCGCTGGTGGCGGAAATGGGCGCGGCTTATCCCGAGCTGGTCCGGGCGCAGCCGCTGATCGAGGCGACGCTGCTGCACGAGGAAACCCGCTTCCGCCAGACGCTCGACAAGGGGCTGAAGCTGCTCGATGAGGCGACCGCGGGGCTTGGCGCCGGCGGCACGCTGCCGGGCGAGACCGCGTTCAAGCTCTACGACACCTTCGGCTTCCCCTATGACCTGACCGAGGATGCGCTGCGCGCCCAAGGCTTCGCGGTCGATCGCGCCGGGTTCGACGCCGCGATGGCCGAGCAGAAGCGCGCCGCCCGCGCCGCGTGGAAGGGATCGGGCGCGCGGGCTTCGGACGAATTGTGGTTCGATCTCGCCGAAGAGTTCGGCGGCACCGAGTTCATCGGCTATGCGGCCGAGGAAGGCGAGGGCCAGGTGCTCGCGATCGTCCGCGACGGCGTTCGAGTGGAAAGCGCGGGCGCTGGCGAGACGGTCGATCTCGTGCTCAATCAGACGCCCTTCTATGGCGAAAGCGGCGGCCAGCAGGGCGATGCCGGCCGTGCTGTCGGCGACGGCGCCGCAGGGCGCGTGGAGGACACGCAGAAATATGTCGGCGTGTTCGCTCACCGTACCGTGATCGAGCAGGGGAGCATCAAGGTCGGCGACGCGCTGCATCTGATGGTCGATCACGCCCGTCGCTCGGCGCTGCGCGCGAACCATTCGGCGACGCATCTGCTGCACGAGGCGTTGCGCGAGCGGCTGGGGCCGCATGTCGCGCAGAAGGGCAGCCTGGTCGCGCCCGATCGGCTGCGCTTCGATTTCTCGCAGCCCGTCGCGATCGAGCCCGCGCGGCTCGCCGAGGTGGAGGCCGATGTCAACGCGCATATTCGCGGCAATGGCGCGGTGGAGACGCGGCTAATGACGCCCGACGAAGCGATCGCCGAAGGGGCGATGGCGCTGTTCGGCGAGAAATATGGCGATGAAGTGCGCGTCGTCTCGATGGGCCGGCGCGAGGATGGCGGCACCTATTCGCTCGAACTGTGTGGCGGCACGCATGTCCGCGCGCTCGGCGAAATCGGGCTGTTCAAGGTGGTCGGTGAGAGCGCCGTCTCCTCGGGCGTGCGCCGGATCGAGGCGCTGACCGGCGAGGCCGCGCGCCGCTGGTTCGCCGCGCGCGACGAGAAATTGCGCGAAGCGGCGGCGGTGCTGAAAGCGGCGCCGGACGAGGTGCCCGCCCGCGTCGCGGCGCTGGTCGAGGAGCGGCGCCGGCTGGAGCGGGAATTGGCCGAGGCCAAGAAGGCGCTCGCGCTCGGCGGCGGTGCCGGGGCGGCGCCGGGACCGGAGACGGTCAACGGCGTCGCGTTCCTGGGCCAGGTGGTCGAGGGGCTCGATCCGAAGGGCCTGCGCGGCGCCGTGGACGAGATGAAGGCGCGGCTGGGGTCGGGCGTGGCGCTTATCGTCGCGGTGAACGAAGGCCGCGCCTCGGTCGCCGTCGGAGTGACCGAGGATCTGACGGCCACGCACAACGCGGTGACCTTGCTCAAGTCAGCGGTCGCGGCGCTCGGCGGCCAGGGCGGCGGCGGGCGGCCCGACATGGCGCAGGGCGGCGGGCCGGATGGGGCAAAGGCGGCCGATGCGGTGGCGGCGGTTAGAGCGGCGCTCGGCGGCGCGTGAGGTGAGAGCCCCGGCGCGCCTCTGCGTGACCGCCGCCGGCTTCGCCTTGATCGACAGGCGCGATGTGCTGACCGTCGCGCTCGCTGAAATTGCCGGGATCACGGCGTATAAGCGCGATATGCTCACCACAGACATGGTCTGCTGGGAAATCTTCCTCGGGGACGACGACCGCGCACGGTCGATCTTGATCCATGAAGATATGCCGGGTTTCGATGCCGTCGCGGCGGCTTGCGCGCGTCTCCCGGGGTTCCAGACCGATTGGCGCGCGGTAGTTATTCCGGTCGCTTTCGCGCCGAGCGTGACCCGGATTTATCGGCGCTGTCCCGGGCCGCCCTCCTGACCCCCAGGCGTCACCCCGTGCTTGACACGGGGCTTGGCTTCCTCGCCCGGCGCTAGGCAGCCAAGCCCCGGCCTTCGCCGAGGCGACGGTGATGTTGCGATCCGCGAGGCGCTTTAGGCCTTGGCACGAGCCGGCACAGCGACGAGCGATCGCAATGCCTCGATCCCCACCCCCGCCAGATCGGGCAGATGATGCGCCGAAAGCGACACCGGCCCAACCGTGACCAGCGCGAACCCGCCCCGCCACGCCGCTTCCGCCCCGGCAGCCGAGTCCTCGATCACCACCGCTTCCGCTGGCGCCACGCCCAGCGCGCGCGCGGCGAGCAGGAAGATGTCCGGCGCGGGCTTGGGGTGCGCCACGCTAGCGCCATCGGCGATCACCGCGAAGGCATCGGCGAGCGCGAGCCGATCGAGCACCGCGCGGGCGTTGCGGCTGGACGAGGCAAGCGCGCAGGGCAGCCCCATCGCGCGCGCTTCGCTTAGCAGCGCGCGCACGCCGGGGAGCGCATCGTCGGGCCCCATCTCCGCCAGCTTCTCCTGGAAATAGCGCTGCTTGCGCGCCAGCCAATCGGCACGCTCGGCGGCGCTCAGGTCGCGATCGCCGCGAAACACTTCGAGCGAATCCTCGCGCGTCAGCCCCAATAGCGCCCGCGCGCGATCGTCATCGAACGCTACCCCCTCCTCCGCCGCCAGCCGCGCCCAGGAACGCCGATGCGCCGCTGCCGTATCGGCGACCACGCCGTCCAGATCGAAGATCAGCGCCTTCATGCCGCCAGCCGTTCGGCCGCGAGTTCGCGCGCCGCCGCCGCGACCTCGGCCGGGGCGACGCCCTCCAGGCAGAGATGATGCCCCGCCTTGCACACCGAGGCATAGCACCAGCGACAGGGCACATCGTGCGAGAGCACGCGGTGCGGCACCTGCCAGGGCGTATGCTGTGGGTTGGTGAGCGCGTAGAGATCGACGACCGGCGTGCCCACCGCCGCCGCCAGATGCGCCGGGCCGCTATTATTGGCGATCAGCACCGGCGCCGCCTCGATCAGCGCGGCGAGCTCGGCGAGCGAGAGTTGGCCGGCGAGCGACCGGCCCGTGCCCGCCGCGGCGATCACCTCATCGGCAAGTAGCGCCTCGTCGGCGCCGCCGGTAACGAGGAACCGCCACCCCTCCCCCGCAAGCTGCTTGAGGGCGGCGCCGAACATCGCCGGCGGGTAGCGCCGCGAGGGAGCACTCGCGCCGGGCGCGACGGCCATCCAGCGCCCCGGCGGCAGCAGCGACGCCACCCGCCGCCGCGCCGCCTCGGGCACGCGCACGCGCAGCCGGGTATCGCTTGCCCGCCAGCCCAGGCTCGCAACGAGATCGATCTGCCGTTGCGCTTCGTGCCGGATGCCGCATTCGGGCTCGCTCTCCGCCACCGCGTCGCTGATCAGCTTGTACGCCCGCTCGCGGACATGCGCGGCGATGCGCGGGATGCCGGCGAGATAAGCGAGCATCGCGGCGGGGAACGGGGTTTGGCTGAACACGGTAAACACCACCGCGACGTCGAAATGCTGCGCAGCAATTTGCTCGATGAGTGCAGCATCGGTCGCCGGCGGGTGCGCCTCCCCCGCTTTCATCCACGGCGCTTCATAAGCGATCACGGCATCGATCTCGGGGATCAGCGCCGCGATCGCCGCGCCGGCGGGCGAGGTGAGCAAGGTCAGGTGGTCGACGTTCGCACGAATGGCGCGAAGCGCGGGCATGGTCATCAGCACATCGCCCAGCGCGTCGAGCCGGATCGCGAGCGCGCGCGTCACCGCTCGGCCGCCACCGGCAGATCGTAGGAGGCGCGGATGCGATCGATGATGCTCGTGGTCGAGCGATCATCGAGGAAATCGAGCAGCTTCACCTCGCCGCCCAGCCGCTGGACGAGCGGCGCTTCGGGCAGCGTATCTATGGTATAGTCGCCGCCCTTCACGAACAGATCGGGGCGGATTTCCTCGATCAGCCGCGCCGGGGTCGCCTCCTTGAACAGCACGACCAGATCGACGCAACCGAGCGCCGCGAGTACCGCCGCGCGATCGCCCTCGGGGTTGATCGGCCGGCGCGGACCTTTCAGCGCGCGCACGCTCGCGTCCGAATTGAGCCCCACCACCAGCACGTCGCCCAGCGCCTTGGCGCGGTTCAAATACGAGATGTGGCCGTGGTGCAGAATGTCGAAACAGCCATTGGTGAAAACAATGCGCTTGCCGCCCCGGCGCCAGGCAGCAACCTGCGCGGCGACGCTCGCCGGGCCAGCGAGCTTGGCTTCGCCAGCGACCTGTTCGTGCAGCATGTCGGCCGTGCAGGTGGAAGTGCCGGGCGCGGCGACGCAGGCGGCGGCGGCGGCGGCGGCGATATCGGCGGCATTGGCGCTGTGCGCCCCGGCCGCGAGCGCGAGCGCGAGCGCGGCGGTGAAGGTGTCGCCCGCGCCCGCCGCGTGGCTGTCCGGCGCGGGGCTGGTGAAGGTGCGATAGGGCTCGCAGCCCGCCTCGAGCAGCACCGCGCCGGCGGTATCGAGCGTCACCGCGAGCAAATGCGCGCCCGTCCGCGCGGCGAGGATGTCGCGGGCGCGAACGATCTGCTCGACCCGGTCGATGCCGTCGATCGCTTCCAGTCCGGCGAGCGCGATGGCCTCTGCATAATTGGGCTTGGCGGCGGAGAGGCCGGCACGCGCCCAGCGCGTCAGGTCCTTCGCATCGGCGACCAGCACGCGCGGTTTGGCGCGTTGCAGCTGGGCGATCGCCGCGATCACCGCATCGGTGCAGATGCCATAGCCATAGTCCGAGGCGATCACCGCGTCGGCCACCTCCCAAGCAGTGGCGAGCGCGTCGATCAGCCGGCGTTCGATGAGTTCGGGCACCGCGCTCTCGCTGCCGCGATCGAGCCGCAGCAGCAATTGGCCGCGCGCCGAGACGCGCTGCTTCACGATCGTCTCGCGCCCGGGCACGCCGAACAGCGCGTCGGTCTCGATGCCGGCGTCGGCGAGCCGCTCGGCGAGGATCACCCCCGCCTCGTCCTGGCCGAGCACGGAGAGGAAATCGCACCGCGCGCCGAGCGCCGCGATCGCGACCGCGGTGTTCGCGGCACCCCCGGGCACGTCATGGCGCTCGTTCAAGGCGACGATCGGAACCGGCGCCTCGCGGCAGACCCGGCCGACGCTGCCGCTGACATAGCTGTCTAGCATCGCCTCCCCGATCACGAGAACGCGCAGATCGGTGAAGCGCGCGACCCAATCGGTGAGGTTCATGCCGATACTCCTGCCGCCAGAGAGGAAGCTATCCGCGTCGGCGCAGGGCTTATCAGCTCCTCCCCGGTAGGGTGAGGGGAACCATTCGCGCAGCGAATGGTGGAGCGGTGACGCCCTATTTCTGCTGGGGACACCCCTCCGTCACCCGCTTCGCGGGCGACACCTCCACTCGCAGGGGAGGAGCTTTGCCGGTCGGCGCTTAGAATCATCCTCGCCGCCTCCGCCAAATCTCGCGCAACGAAAGTCGGCGTCCGATACGGTCCCGCCGCCCACTCGGTCTCGCCGCCATTGTCGATCAGCACCGTCCGACAGCCGGCGCGGTTCCCCGCCTCGACGTCGTGCAGAATGTCGCCGATCATCCAGCTGGCGGCCAAATCGGCGCCGATCGCCCGCGCGGCGTTCAGAATCATTCCCGGCTGCGGCTTGCGGCAGGTGCAATCGACCGCATAGGCCGGCACCAGGCCGTTCGGATGGTGCGGGCAGTGGAAGAAGCCCGCAAGCTCCACGCCCAGCAGCATCCGCAGCCGGATCGCGACCGGCCCCAACGCGCTCGGCGCGAACAGCCCGCGCGCGATGCCGGACTGGTTGGTGACGACCGCGAGCTTATACCCGGCCGCCGCCAACGCCCGCACGCCCTCGCGCGCGCCGGGCTTCAGCGTGATCCGCGCGGGATCGACATTATAGGGCACATCCTCGACGAGGGTCCCGTCCTTGTCGAGGAACACCGCCTTCATGGCCAGCTCGTCTCGCGCATCGGCACGACGAGCAGCTCGGGGATCACCGTGTCGCCGGGCTGTTCGAGCAGGAAGCGCACCGTCTCGGCCACCGCGCGCGGGTCTTGCAGATTTTCGAGCGGCGTATCCGGGAAGCGATCGAGGATGAAAGGTGTGCGCATCCCGCCCGCCAGCAGCGCCGTCACCTTGATACCAAGCGGCCGCCCCTCGACATGCATCGCGTGGGACAGGCCGAGCAGGCCCCATTTGCTGGCGTGATAAGCGCTGGCATTGGCCCAGGCGCGCTTGGCCGCGGTCGAGACGATGTTGACGATCGCGCCCCGCCCCTTCGCCTTCAGATGCGGGAAGGCGGCCTTGGCGAGGGCAAAGGGCGCGCGCAGGTTCACATCGAGCACGCGATCGAAATCGGCCTGATCGAGCTCCTCGATCGACACCGTCTTGTCGGTGCCGGCATTGTTCACCAGCACATCGAGCCCGCCATCGCTCGCCACGCGGTCGATCAGGCCGCGGCAGGCATCGGCATCGGTCAGATCGACCCCCAGCGCTTCCCCGCCAATTTCATCCGCCAAGCGCTCCGCCGCTTCGGCTTGCACATCGGCGACGATAACCTTGCCGCCCGCCTCCGCCAGCACGCGGGCGATCTCGGCACCGAGCCCGCTCGCCCCGCCGGTAACGATGATCCGTCCCCCCGCGATCACGAGACCACCTCTTCCAGCGCGGTGGCGGGCGCGGCGAGCGCGCGGGCTTCGACGAGTTCACAGATCAGATGCAGGGCCAAGCTTTGTACCTCCTGGATTCGAGCGGTATCGGTGGAAGGGACGCGGACGGCCGCGTCGGCGAGCGCGACGCAGGGGCTGAGCGCGCCCCCGAGCAGCGCGACGGTCTTCAAGCCACGCTCGCGCGCTTCGCGCATCGCGGCGACGACGTTCTTGGAGCGCCCGCTGGTGCTGATCGCGACGAGCACATCACCCGGCTGGCCAAACGCGCGCACGCCGCGCGCGAACACGTCGTGATAACCGATGTCGTTTGCCCAAGCGGTGACGAAGGCGGTGTCGGCGCCTAGCGCGATCACCGGCAGCGCGCGGCGATCGTCGCTCTTGAAGCGGCCGACAAACTCGGCGGCGAAATGCTGCGCGTCGGCAGCACTTCCGCCATTGCCGCAGACCAGCACCTTACGCCCGTCAAGCAGCGCCCCCGCGACGATCTCCGCCGCCGCGCGGATCGGCTCGCCGAGCAGATAGCGCGAGCGGCCGAGCGTTTCGGCGAGCGTCGCGAAGCCGTGATCGATCACCGCCGAGTCGCTGCGCGGATCGAGCCGGGCTATGCTGCCGCCCGCACGCTTGGCGAGCGTTTCGCGATAAACCTCTTCCATCTGCAGCGCGACCTGGCGCCAGGTGAAGCGCTCGCGCACTCGGGCGAGACCCGCTTCGCCCATTTCCACCGCCCGCGGGAGATTGCCCAGCAGCGCGCGCAGCGCGGCGCCCAGTTCGGCGGGATCGCGCGGGGGGACGCGCAGGCCGGTCTCGCCGTGGGCGACGGTGTAGCGCAGGCCGCCGACGTCCGAGGCGATCACCGGCCGGGCGCAGGCCATCGCCTCCAGGGGCGTGATGCCGAACGGCTCGTACCAGGGCGCGGTGACGAACACGTCCGCGGCGCCATAATAGAGCTTCAGCACGTCGCGCCCGCGACTGCCGGTGAAGATCACCCGCTCGCGCACCCCGGCGCGCTCGGCGACCCCGATCAGCCGGGCGAGTTCGGCGTCCTTCGCCGGATCGGGCTCGGGCGACGACCCGCCGACCACCACCAGCCGCGCGTCGCGCTGCACGAAGGCAAGCGCCTCGATCGCGGTATCCACACCCTTGCGCGGCACCATCCGCCCGAGCTGGAGGGCGATCGGCGCCGCCGTGGGCAGCCCTAGCTTCTCTCGGGCTTCGGCCTTGTCGATCGGCGCGAACTCCTCCGGATCGAAGCCGCACGGCACCATCCGCAGCCGCAGCGGATCGGCGCCGTAGAGCGCGAGCAGATCGCGCTCATCCTCCGGGCATTCGGCGATCACCCGGTCCGCCTCCGCGACGATGCGCTCCTCGATGGTGAAGCGCGCATCGGGGAAGCCGTCCGCTGCCCGTTGGTGCAGTCGCCGCACTTTGCCGAGCGCGTGGAAGGTCACCACCGCCGGTATCTCGAAAGCGCGCGCCAGCTCGATCCCGACCAGGCCGGACATGAAGAAATGCGCGTGGATCAGATCGGGCGCGCCATGCGCCACGAGGAAATCGCGCATCTCGTCGGCGAAGCCGTCCATCAGCGGCAGCAGCTTCTCCTTGCGGATCACGCGCGCCGGGCCGGCGACGACATGTACCACGCGGACGCCGGGGGCGAAATCGACCACCTCCGCCACCGCCGGGTCCTCGCGCCGGGTGAACACGTCCACTCGGTGCCCCAGCGCCGCCAATTGGCGGGACAGCTGCGCGACATACACATTCTGCCCGCCGCCATCCGCACCACCCAAGGTGGCGAGCGGGGAGGCATGTTCGCTGATCATGGCGATATACATCAGGCGGCCCTCTCCATCGTGCCCGCCGCCACCGCGCGCAGCAGCCGGTCCCAATCTCGGGCGAACCGCTCCATCCCGAACCGCGCTCGCGCGGTGGCGCGCGCGCCTTCGCCGAGCGCCTGGGCAAGCGCGCGATCTTCGATCAGGCGGCGCATCGCTTCGTGCAGTTCAGCCTCGCTCGTCGCGATGAAACCGTTCTCGCCATCGCGGATGATCGTCGGCAGTTCGGTCGTGGCGAGGCCGACGATCGGCAGGCCGAGCATCATCGCCTCGAGCAGCGCGAGCCCGAGACTGGTGTAGCGGATGGGGTGGAAGAAGAAGCGGTAGCGCGCGGCGAAATCGGGCAGCTCGGCGAGCGGCACCTCGCCGAGCCCGCCCGCTTCTTCCGCGAACATGCCCACCAGATCGAGCGGCACCCGCGCCCGAGCCCGCTCGAACAGATCGGCGCCCAGCCGTCGCCCTCGGCGCGCCAGGCCGTTCACCACCACCAGCCCACGATCGAGCGCGCCGGTATAACGGTGGCCGAGATCGGGCACGCCGTGATCGATCACGGCGACGGGGTTCGGCCCATTGTCCCACATCAGCGCGTTGAAATGGGTGACGTGGACGATCTGGACGCTCGGATCATCAACCGGGTGGCGCGTGTCGGTCGGGCTTTCGCGCGGCGGATCATGCTCCAGATAGACCGCCGGCAGCGCGCGCAAGGCGGCGGGGAGCGTCAGGCGATCGACCTGCCAGTTGCGGTGCGATTGATAGAGCACCACGTCGAACCGCTGCCCGGCAAGTGACTCCACCGGCACTTCGTGCACGTTCGCCCCCCAGGCGAAATTGGGGGTACGGCCGCCATGCCCTTCGCCGCGTTGCGGCGTCACCGGCAGGAAGAACTCATGCGGCGCGCGGGTCAGATAATAGAGATAGCTGCCATGGACGTGCCAGGTGAGGATGCGGAGCGGGCGCATCAGGCGAGCTCCATCAGCGTGGTGGTCGCCGCCAGCACCTGCTCGACGCAAGGCAGGCTGGGCGCGATGTCGTGCGCCGCCACGCCAATCGGCACGTCCGGCACGCCCTGCCCCACCACCGCGTGGCGCAGCCGGTCCGCCGCCGCCCAGCGCGCGGGATCGGAGGCGATGAAGATGGTCACGCTCGGCGTGGCGAAAGCCTCCGCCAGATGCGCGGTGCCGGTATCGTTGGTGACGACGATCGCCGCGCCCGCGACTAGCCCGGCCATCGCGCCTAGGTCGGTCTTGCCGCATAGATCGTGCGACGGCGCCCGCATCGCCGTCGCGACGGCCTGGACGATGGGCGCCTCGTTCGGCGTCCCCGTCAGGACGATGGCATGCCCCTGGCGCGCCAGCATGTCCGCCACCTGCGCGAAGCGCTCGGGCGGCCAGCGCCGCTTCGGATCGCTCGCGCCGGCGTGGATCAGCGCGTAGCGCGGCGACAGGCCGAGCCGGCGGGGCGTCGTCCGCTCCTCGTCGGTGAGCGGGAATTCGGGCGCGGCATCGCCCGCGCGGCAGACGAGCGCCTCGACCAGGCTCAGCCAGCGATCCGCCTCGCGCAGCGCATCGGGGAACGGCGCGCTGCCCGCCGGCGCCCAAAGACCGGGCACGTGATAGCCGGCGAAGCGCCGCGCCGGAATCAGCGCGGCGAACACGTTGGACACGCTGCCGCTGCCATGCATCTGCACCGCGAGATCGAAGGGCGCCGCCTCGGCCCGATCGGCCAGGAAGCCTAGCAGCCGCTCGGCCTCGAAGGGCTGCTCGACGATCCCGGGAAAGCCGGGAAAGGGCAGGAAGGCGTCGATCAGCGCGGGATAGCGGGCGACGACGGGCCGCACCGCCTCAAGCCCCAGATAAGTGATCTCCGCCGCCGGGTAAGCGTGGCGCAAGCGCTTGAGCGCCGGCACCGCGGTAAGCACGTCGCCCAGCCCGCCCAGCGCGCGCAGGACCAGGATGCGCCCGGCGCTCACCGGTGGATCTCCGCGATCAGCGCGGCGTGATCCGAAAGATCGCCCTCGATCAAATCGATCGCGCCGATCAGCGGCCTTTCACCGCGTTCGAGCACATAATCGATGCGCGACGCAGGCGCGCCCATCGGATAAGTGTAGCCAGCCTCGTCCGGCCGCAAGCGCGTCCAGGGATCGACGAAGCCGGCGGTCGTAAGCTGGCCGAGCGCCGGGCTTGCCGGCGGCTGATTGAAATCGCCGGCGAGCACCAGCTCGGCCATGCCGGACAGGGCGCCGAGCGCGTCGGCGATGTTCGCCTCGGCTTGGACGCCGACCCAGGAAAGATGGGCGACCGCGACCGCCGTCGCCAGATTGGATAGGCGCACCATCAGCAATTGTCGCTCGAACGGATCGTCCGGGTGGCCGAGATGACGCAGCGGCACCGCGCGCGCCTCGTCGATGGGTTGCCTCGCGATCAGCGCCAGGCCGCCGGCGCGGGCGACGTGCGGCATCGCCGGCAGTCTGGCCGTCAGCGCATCGATCGGCGCGTCGCTTCCGCTCCCATCCAATCCCGCCTGCACCGTAATGATATCGGCGGCGTTTCCTTCAATCAACGAAACGATATTAGGAAGTCGTTCGGCGAACGGAGCGATCCGTTCATTCGACGCGGCAATATTGATTTGTATCAGTTTCGTCACTGATCCGCTCGCTATCCGCCTGTAAAGGGCGGCATTACAGAGCATAAGCCGCCGTTATTGATCGCTTCCCTCAATTCTTGAGAGGCGTTGGCGGTTCCGAAACTTTCTTCAGGCTGAACGAAGCGAACAGCAGGCGCTGTTCGCTGAAAATACTTGATATTTATTGCACGAGATTCGCGTAGCTATTCGGGCTGGCCCCAGAACCAGATGCGCTGCAATTCGCGCTTGCCGTCCACGAATTGGTGCTTCAGCGCGCCCAAAATATGAAGCACGACAAGCAGATAGACGAGCTTCGCGATCAGCTCATGCGCTTCGCCGAAAATGTCGTGCACCTGCTTCTTGGTCGCGGGATCGAGCGCCATGATGAACGACAGGCGCGGCCATTCGAACAGGCCGAACCAATAATTGGGGTTCTGCGCCGCGCGGTCCCAGGCCGAGTCCATCACCCAGCCGGTGATCGGCATGGCGAAGATGATGAAGTAAAGCCCCCAATGCGCCCAATGCGCGAGCGTCTTCTCCCAGGGCCGATAGCTTGCCGGATAAGCGGGCGGACGGTGCGACAGTCGCCACAATAGCCGCAACAGCGCGAGCGCCAGAATGGTGATGCCGAGCGACTTGTGGCTATCGATCAGCGGCCGCACCTGCGCATCGGGCACGGCGGGCCAAATCCAGGCGAGCGCAATATTGGCGAGCACGGCGACCGCGATCAGCCAGTGGAGCGTAATGGCGATCCCCGTATAGCGACGCGACATCGTTTCTCCCTTGTCCGCTCGCGGGCCTAGCCGTGGCCCGCTTCGTTCCTATCTTAACGCGAGCCCGCCCGACTGCAATCGAGACGCCTTTTGAACGCTCTTACCCAAAGCCTGGCGCGCGAATCGCCGCGCATCTCTCCGCGCCCGGTGCCAGCCTCGGCCTATCTGATCGCGCTGGCGGGCGCGGTGCTGTTCGTGCTGCTCACCTGGCAGGCTTTCCTGCGCGTCGGGCTCGCCGGCTGGTCGGTGGGGCTCGTCTATATCTTTTACGATACCGCGCTGCTCGCCTTCACCGGGCGCAAGATCGGCGGGATCGCGCGTCCGGCGGAAGACGCGCCGGCGCCGTCGCTGCCCGAGCCGACGCTCGGCGTGGTGATCGCCGCGCATAACGAGGCGACCGTGCTGGAGGTGACGATCGATCACCTTCTCGCACAAGCCCGGCCGCCGGAGCTGATCCTGATCGCCGATGACGGCTCCAGCGACGCGACCGCCGAGGTGCTCGGCACCCGCTACGGTCTCGCCCCGCCCGCGCTCGGCGCGAGGAGCGGCCCGGCGCCCGCCGAACCGCGTCTCCGCTGGTTGCGGCTGCCGCATGGCGGCAAGGCGCGCGCGCTCAACCAGGCGATCCAGTGGCTCGATACCGAGCTGGTGGTGACGATCGACGCCGACACGCTCATCGATCCCGGCGCGCTGGGTGCGATGCGCGGGGCCTTCGCCGCCGATCCCGCGCTGGTGGCCGCGACCGGGGTGCTCAAGCCGATTTGCGGGCCGGGCTTGAAGGGTCGCTTCTTCGAATGGTTTCAGCGTTACGAATATGTCCGCAATTTCCTGTCGCGCTATGCCTGGGGGCGCGTGAACAGCTTGTTGCTCGTCTCGGGCGCGTTCGGCGCCTATCGGCGGCAGGCGCTGCTGGATGTCGGCGGCTTCGATCCGGTTTGCCTGGTCGAGGATTATGAGCTGATCCACCGGCTGCACCGCCATTCGGCCGATCACGGGCTCGGCTGGCATGTCGCGGTGATCGGCGCCGCGACCGCGCGTACCGATGCGCCCGCGTCCTTCCTCGGTTTCCTCAAACAGCGGCGGCGCTGGTTCGGCGGCTACCTGCAGACGCAATATTGGAACCGGGACATGATCGGGAACGCGCATTTCGGCGCGCTTGGCCGGGCGCATATGCCGGTGAAGACGCTGGACACGCTGCAACCCATCTATGGCCTCACCGCGTTTTGCGTGCTGATCGGCCTGCTCGTCACCGGGCGGCTGTTCGTCGCGAGCGCGGTGCTGGCGGTGATGCTGGCGAAAGTGTCGATCGATCTCGCTTATCACCTCTGGTCGATCCGGCTCTACACTCGCTGGACCGGGCAGAGCGAGGGATTCGGTCTAGGGCAAGCGGTGCTCGCTTCGCTGCTCGAGCCGTTCACTTTCCAGCTGTTGCGCCATCTGGGCGCGCTCTGGGGTTGGCACGCCTTCCTTACCGGGCGCGAGACCTGGGGCTGGCAACAGCGCACCGCGATCGGCGCGATCAAGGGTTGAGCGACAGCAGCAGCGTGAGGTTCAGCCCGATCAGCAGCGCGGCGACCGCCCAGGCGAGCGCGCTCACCCAACGTGGCGCGGCGAGCGTGCCCATCACGCGTTTGTCGGCGGTGAAGGCGACCAGCGGCACCACCGCGAAGGGCAATTGCAGGCTCAGGATCACCTGGCTCAGCACCAGCAGATCGGCGCCGCCGCTCTCCCCCCGCCACGCGACCGCGAGCGCCGCAGGCACGATCGCGAGCAGGCGGGTCGCGAGCCGCCGCAGCCAGGGCGGCAGGCGCAGCGAGAGGAACCCCTCGGCGACGATCTGCCCCGCGAGCGTGCCCGTGATCGTGCTGTTCTGCCCCGAGGCGAGCAAGGCGACCGCGAACACCACGCTTGCCGCACCCACGCCGAGCAGCGGCGATAGCAGATGATAGGCCTGGCCGATCTCCACCACATCGCTGCGCCCCGCAGCGTGGAAGGTGGCGGCCGCCAGGATCAGGATCGCGGCGTTGATGAAGAAGGCGAGGAACAGCGCGAGCGTCGAATCGAGCGTCGCCAGCCGGATCGCCTGGCGTTTGCCGGCGCCATCGCGGGCGAAGGCACGCGTCTGCACGACGGCGCTGTGGAGATACAGGTTGTGCGGCATCACCGTCGCGCCCAGAATGCCGATCGCGAGGTAGAGCATCTTGGGATTGGTGACGATCGCCGGATCCGGCGCCAGGCCGCCGATCACCGCGCCCAGCGCCGGCCGCGCGATCGCCAGTTCATAAGCGAAGCAGCCGGCGATCACCACCAGCAGCGCGACGATGAACGCCTCCAACAGGCGGAAGCCCCAGCCTTGCAGCGCCAGGATCAGCAGCACGTCGAGCCCGGTGATCACCACCCCGGCGATCAGCGGCAGGCCGAACAGCAGCTTCAGCGCGATCGCGGTGCCGAGCACTTCGGCGAGATCACAGGCGATGATCGCGAGTTCGCACACCACCCATAACGCGAGCGCGACAGGGCGCGGGTAGCGCGCGCGGCAGGCCTGGGCGAGGTCCATCCCGCTCGCCACCCCCAGCCGCGCGGCGAGCGCCTGGAGCAGCATCGCCATCAGGTTCGCGACCAGGATCACGACGAGGAGGCGATAGCCATAAGCGGAGCCCCCGGCGATATCGGTTGCCCAATTGCCGGGATCCATATAACCCACCGCGACTAGGAAACCCGGACCGCTGAACGCGAACAGCCGCCGCCACCATGACGCCCGTGCCGGCACCGCCACGCTGCGATACGCTTCGCTCAGCGAAGGTCGGGACGGTTCGGCGGGGCCGCCGGGAGCGCTTGAATCAAGGGCATAGGGGGGCGGCATCGCGGCCCATGTGGGGCAAGGGGGCGGCCGATGCAATTCAGCCGTGGATGGAACGCGTTATATGCCGATGCTTTAGTGCCGCACGCGGATGTCCGTCGCCCAGATATGCCAATCGCGCTTTTCGGGATCGGGATCGTTGGGATCGATCGAGCGCCGGAGCATCACTGAGCCGTCGCGCTCGGCGGTTTCGCCTGAATCGCGACGCTTCACATAAGTGCTCGCCGAAACCAGCACGAACTGCGCGCCGTCGCGCACCGCCACCGCCGTCGGGCGGCCGACACCGGGTTCATATTCGGAATAGGGCGCGAAGCTCGCCTTGAACTCGGCGAGGCTCGGCGCGGCCGCTTTGCCGCGCTCGGTCCACATCGCATAGGCAGCGGCATAGTCGCCCGCCTTGATCGCCTGAAAATAGCGCTGGACAGCCGCCATGGCGGCACGGGCATCGGGTGAATTGGGGGCGGCCGGGCCGCGTGCGCCGGGCTGCTGCGCGGCGGTGGTCGATGCGGTGGGCGTGGGCTTGGGCTGCGGCGCATCCGCGCCACACCCCGCCAGCAACACCATTACCGCAGCCGAGCCCAGATTGCGCACGATCATTCCCCTCTTCGCGGCGCTCGCCTAGCCCGAGGCGAGCCTTTCGATCAACCGCCGATGGCCGACAAGCAAACGCCCCGGCGTTGCCGCCGGGGCGATGATGGTGGGCGCGGCTGGGATTGAACCAGCGACCCCTGCGGTGTGAACACAGTGCTCTACCACTGAGCTACGCGCCCGAAACTCGGGAAACCAGCCCACGGACGCCGCCGCCGGCCAGAGGCGACGCTCCTTAGGCAGCGCCGCCCGCCTTGTCTAGCCCCGGTTCAGTTAACCGAGTCCTTCAACAGCTTGCCGGGCTTGAACTTGGGCTGGGCGGAGGCCTTGATCGTCATCGGCTCGCCGGTGCGCGGGTTGCGCCCGGTAGAGGCCTTGCGCTTGCTCACCGAGAAGGTGCCGAAGCCGACGAGGCGGACTTCCTCGCCCTTGGTCAGCGCGCCGGCGATCGTGCCGAACACCGCTTCCACCGCCTTGCTCGCATCGCCCTTGCTGAGGCCCGAAACCTCCGCGACCTCCCCGATCAATTCCTGCTTGTTCATCCCGTATGACCCCCGTTCGGTGTTTTTTGCAGCCTCTGGCCGAGTGACTCAGGCGAAGGCGGTGCCACAGTAAGGCGTTCTACCCAGCGATAGTCAAAACAAAAACGTCACAATCGGCCGACAACCCCTCATTTCGCCAATGTAGACGACGCTACGGCATGGCCAAAAATCGGACGGGGGACGGCCGAGACCGCCCCCCGCCCTGCCGCCTTAGTGCGGAATCTCGGCCGCGGGCAACACCCCAGATGGAGGAAGTGCCGCTAATTCATCGGCCTCGGTCCAATCGATCGCCGCGAGCGGGGCGGTGAGCGCCAGGCGCAACGCCTCATCGACGTGCCGAATCGGCACGATCTCAAGCCCGGTGCGGATATTGGCCGGGATTTCAGCCAGATCCTTCTGATTCTCCTCGGGAATCAGCACGGTCTTGATCCCGCCGCGCAGCGCGGCGAGCAGCTTCTCCTTCAGCCCGCCAATGGGCAGCACGCGGCCACGCAGCGTCACTTCGCCGGTCATCGCGACGTCCCGTCGCACCGGCACGCCCGTAAGCGTCGAGACGATCGAGGTGACGAGGCCGATGCCCGCCGAGGGACCGTCCTTGGGCACCGCGCCTTCCGGCAAGTGGATATGGATGTCCTTGCGCGCGAACAGGCTCGGCTTGATGCCATAGGTCGGCGCGCGCGCCTTCACGAAGCTGAGCGCGGCTTCGACCGATTCCTTCATCACGTCGCCGAGCTTGCCGGTGGTCTTGATGCCGCCCTTACCGGCGACCGTCACGCTTTCGATGGTGAGCAATTCGCCGCCCACCTCGGTCCAGGCCAGGCCGGTGACGGCGCCGATCTGATGCTCCTCCTCGCTCATCCCGAAGCGATATTTGCGCACCCCGGCGAAATCGGCGAGGTTGTCCGGCGTTACCGTCACCTGCTCGAACTTGCCCTCCAGGATCTGGCGCAGCGCCTTGCGCACCAGCTTGGCGATCTCGCGCTCCAGCGTGCGGACGCCCGCCTCGCGGGTGTAATAGCGGATCAAATCACGCAGGCCTTCGTTGGTCAGCGTGAACTCGCCGTCTTTCAGCCCGTGCGCCTCGATCTGCTTGCGGATCAGGTGGCGTTCGGCGATCTCGACCTTCTCGTCCTCGGTATAGCCCTCCAGCCGGATGATCTCCATCCGATCGAGCAGCGGCTGCGGCAGGTTGAGCGTGTTCGCGGTGGTGACGAACATCACGTCCGACAGATCGATGTCGATCTCCAGATAATGATCCTGGAATTTGTTGTTCTGCTCCGGATCGAGCACCTCGAGCAGCGCCGACGCCGGATCGCCACGGAAATCCTGGCCGAGCTTGTCGATCTCATCGAGCAGGAACAGCGGGTTGCTCGTGCCCGCCTTGCGCAGGTTGGACACGATCTTGCCCGGCAGCGAGCCGATATAGGTGCGCCGGTGGCCCCTGATCTCGGCCTCGTCGCGCACGCCGCCCAGGGACTGGCGCACAAAATCGCGCCCCGTCGCCTTGGCGATCGATTTGCCAAGGCTGGTCTTGCCCACGCCCGGCGGGCCGACAAGGCACAGAATCGGCCCCTTCAGCTTGTTGGTGCGCGCTTGCACCGCGAGATATTCGACGATCCGGTCCTTCACCTTCTCCAGCGCGTAATGATCCTGGTCGAGAATCGCCTGAGCGGCGGCGATGTCGCGTTTTAGCTTCGATTTCTTGCCCCAGGGCAAACCGAGCAGCACGTCGAGATAATTGCGCACGACGGTCGCCTCGGCGGACATCGGCGCCATGGTCTTCAGCTTCTTCAGCTCGCCCTGTGCCTTGGCGCGCGCTTCCTTGGAGAGCTTGAGGGTCGCGATCTTCTGGGTCAGCTCGGCGATCTCGTCGCCCTCGCCGTCCTCGCCCTCGTTGCCCAGCTCGCGCTGGATCGCCTTCAGCTGTTCGTTGAGATAATATTCGCGCTGGGTCTTCTCCATCTGGCGCTTCACGCGGCTGCGAATCTTCTTTTCCACCTGCAGCACGCCAAGCTCGCCCTCCATGAAGGCGAACACCATCTCGAGCCGTTTCTGCGGATCGCGCTCCATCAGCAACGCCTGCTTGTCGGCGACTTTCACCTGGATATTGGCGGCAACCGAATCGGCCAGACGCGCGGCGTCCTCGATCTCGCGCAGCTGTACCGCGGTTTCGGGCGGCAGCTTGCGGTTGAGCTTGGCGTAATTCTCGAACTGATCGACCACCGAACGCATCAGCGCGACCAACTCGCGATCCTGCTCGGCCTGCTCCTCGGCGCCGTCCTCGCCCTCCAGCAGCTCGACCTCGGCCATCAAATGGCCGGGCATCACCTCCAGCTGCTGCAGCCGGGCGCGCTGCTTGCCCGCGACAAGCACGCGCACGGTGCCATCGGGCAGCTTCAGCAGCTGCAGCACATCGGCGGTGACGCCGACATCATAGAGATCGTCGCGCGCCGGATCGTCCTCGGCGGGATCGAGCTGGGCGACGAGGAAAATCTCCTTGCTGTCGGCCATCGCCGCTTCCAGCGCCGAGACCGACTTGTCGCGCCCGACGAACAGCGGCACGATCATGTGCGGGAAAACGACGATGTCGCGCAGGGGCAACAGGGGGTAAGTGGTTTTCATGAACTCTCCGGGTACGCCGAACGGGCGCTGCGATGTTGCTCTATATGGGTGCTCGGGTAAAACCATCAATCGCCTTGGCATTCGGGCCGGCGCCGTCCTGGCGCTGACCCTCGCGCTCGCCGCGCCCGCCGGGGCGCGTTCCCCGCAAAAGGGCTTGCCGCCGATCACCGCGCAAACCGCGCGTTCGGGCGGGCCGGTCGATCCGCTGCAGGCGGCGCTCGCCTTCGACGCGGTGGACCTGACGATCGAGGTTTTCCCCGAACGCCAGGCGATCGCCGGCACCGCGGTGCTGAACTTCACCGCGCGCGCGCCGCTCGAGGTGCTGCTGCTTGATCTCGATCGCAACTTGCCGGTGCGCGGCGTCAGCATCGGCGGCGCCGCGCTGAAGCCCGCGGCGTGGAGCAATGCGGAGGGGCGCTTGCGCATCACCCTGCCCCGCCCGGTCGCCGCCGGGGAGCGAATCGTCGCGATCATCGCCTATGGCGGCACGCCGCATGTCGCGGTGAACGCGCCGTGGGATGACGGCTTCGTGTGGAGCAAGACCAAGGACGGCAAGCCCTGGATCGCGAGCACCGCCGAGGGCTATGGCTGCGATCTGTTCTGGCCTTGCCTCGATTTCCCTACCGGTGAGCCGGCGGTCGCCGATCTGCACATCATCGTGCCGCGCGGGCTCGTCGCGCCGGCGAATGGCGTGCTGATCGGCCGCGATACGCTGTCGCGCGGGCGGACACGTTGGCACTGGCGCGTGAAGCATCCCAACACCTATGCGCTCGCGTTGACCGTCGGGCCGTATGAAACGCTGAGCGACTCCTATCGCAGTCGATATGGCAATAATGTCCGCCTGGCTTACTGGTATTTGCCACAGGCGCGGCAGAAAGCGGCCGCGCTGTTCGCCGAGTTCGCGCCGACGCTTGACTTTTTCGAGCAAGTCATCGGCCCCTTTCCGTTCGGTGACGAGAAATTGGGCGTGGTCGAGAGCCCGTATCTGGGCATGGAGCACCAGACGATCAACGCCTATGGCAATAACTACCGCAAGTCGCCGGAGGGTTTCGATTGGCTGTTCCAGCATGAATTGGCGCATGAATGGTTCGGCAACCAGCTGACCGCGCGCGATTGGGACGATTATTGGCTGCACGAAGGCTTCGCGCAGTATATGCAGCCGCTTTACGGCGAATGGCGCGAAGGGCGCGCGCGCTACCTGGCGATGATGGACGGCTATCGCGGCCGTATCGAAAACCGCGCTGCGCTGATCTCCGGCCGCCCCCGAACCGAGGAGGAAGTTTACGAGGCGGCGAGCGGCGGCCCGGGGGCGGATATCTATTACAAGGGCGCCTGGGTGCTCCACACGCTGCGCGGCCTGATCGGCGACAAGGCGTTCTTCGCGAGCGTGCGCCGGCTGGTTTATGGCCGGGCCGATCCCGCGCCGGGCAATTTCGCCCCCCGCTACGGCTCGACCGGAGAGTTCGAAGCCCTGGCAAGCGCCGAAAGCGGCCAGGATCTGCGCTGGTTCTTCGATGCCTATGTCCGCCGGGCGGCGCTGCCCGAGTTGGTCAGCACGCCCGAGCCCGGCGGGCTGAAGCTCGAATGGCGCGCCGGGGGCCCCTTTCCGATGCCGGTCGAGGCGCAGGTCGGCGGCGAGCGGGTGACGGTGGCAATGCCGGAGGGCGTCGGGCATCTCGCGGTACCAGCGGGCGCGCATGTCGTGCTCGATCCCGATGCCAAGGTCTTGAAGCGATCGGTAGCGATCGAGGCCTATCAGGCGGACACGCGCGCTTCTTGAGCCCTCTCAAATAACCCGTCGCCCCGGCGAAAGCTGGGGCAACGGCTAATTTCCAGGCGCCGACAGCGCATCGAGCGTGCGCGCGGCGGTGATCTGGATCACCCTACCCGCCGCGTCCGGCAACGCCGCGACGAGCCGCTTCCGCCCCTGAGCCCGGAAGCGCGCGACATACCAGACGAACCCCCAATCGAGCTTTTCGGGGCAACCCTCCGCCATGTCGGGCCGCACCCGCCCAAACCCGAAAGCGATCCGCTTGCCGATCCGCCATAGGCACAGCGATGTCGGCAGATCGAGCCAGAGCACCAGATCAGCGCGGGCGAAGCGTGGCCCCATCGTGCCGCCGTAATTGCCGTCGATGATCCAGCGGTCGTCCTGGGCGGCGGCCGCAACGCGCGCCTGCCACACGCTCTCTTCGGGCTCGGTCCAGCCCGGCGCCCAGTGGAGCTGATCGAGATGGACGAGCGGCAACCCGGTCCGCACGGCGAGCGCGCGGGCGAGTGTTGATTTGCCCGCGCCGGGCGAGCCGACGATCGCGATCCGCTGCGCCGTGTCGATCGCCGCGAGGATCGCCTGGGGGTTCCGCTCCGCCATGGCGCTGCCTATAGCGCGGCAATGCCCGTTCTCGCCAAGATTTGCGGCCTCTCGACGCCGGAGACGCTCGACGCCGCCGTCCGCCACGGTGCCGCGGCGATCGGCCTGATGTTCTACCCGCCCTCGCCGCGCCATGTGGCGTTCGATCAAGCGCACGCGCTCGCCGAACGCGTGCCGGGGCATGTCGCGAAGGTGGGGGTGTTCGTCGATCCCGAGGATGCGCTGGTCGATGCCGCGATCACCGCCGCCGGGCTGGATACGCTCCAGCTGCACAAGGTGACGCCGGCGCGCGCCGCCGCGCTTAAGGAGCGTACGGGGCGCGAGATTTGGGCGACGGTCGCGGTTCGCACCCGCGCCGATCTCGCCGAGGCATCCGCGTTCAGGGGCGCGGCGGACCGGCTGCTCTACGACGCCAAGACCCCGGAGGGCGCGCTGCCCGGCGGCATGGGCGTGCGCTTCGATTGGCGGCTGATGCGCGGCCATGTCCATCCCCTGCCCTGGGCGCTTTCCGGTGGGCTCGATGCCACCAATTTGGCCGACGCGGTGGCCATCTCCGGCGCGCGCTATGTCGATGTCTCCTCGGGGGTCGAAAGCGCGCCGGGCATGAAGGATGTGGACAAGATCGCCGCCTTCCTTAAAGCAGCGCAGCTATTATGAACGCACCCAACAGCTTCCGCGCCCAACCCGATGATCGCGGCCATTTCGGCGCCTTTGGCGGCCGGTATGTCGCCGAAACGCTGATGCCGCTGATCCTGGAGCTGGAAGCGGAATATCGCCGCGCCCAGGCCGATCCCGCCTTCCAGGCCGAGTTCGACGATCTGCTCGAACATTATGTCGGCCGCCCGAGCCCGCTCTATTTCGCCGAGCGGCTGACCGCCGCTTTGCGCGAGTCGGCGCCCGAGGGGATGGGCGCGCAAATCTGGTTCAAGCGCGACGAACTCAACCATACCGGCGCGCACAAGATCAACAATTGCATCGGCCAGATCCTGCTCGCCCGCCGCATGGGCAAGACGCGGATCATCGCCGAGACCGGCGCCGGCCAGCACGGCGTCGCGACCGCGACCGTCGCCGCGCGCTTCGGGCTACCTTGCGTCATCTATATGGGCGCGCGCGACATCGAGCGGCAGCAGCCCAATGTGTTCCGCATGAAGCTGCTCGGCGCCGAGGTGCGCCCGGTGACGTCGGGCGCAGCGACGCTGAAGGACGCGATGAACGAGGGGCTGCGCGACTGGGTCGCGAATGTCCACGACACTTTCTACATCATCGGCACCGCCGCCGGGCCGCATCCTTACCCGGAGCTGGTGCGCGATTTCCAAAGCGTGATCGGCCGCGAGGCACGCGCGCAGATGCTCGCCCGCACCGGGCGCCTGCCCGATCTGCTGGTCGCCGCGATCGGCGGCGGATCGAACGCGATCGGGCTGTTCCATCCGTTTCTGGATGATGCCGAGGTGAAGATGCTCGGCGTCGAGGCGGCGGGCGAAGGGCTCGACAAGCGCCACGCCGCGAGTCTGGCGGGTGGCGCGCCGGGGGTGCTCCACGGCAACAAGACCTATCTGCTGCAGGACGAAGACGGCCAGATCACCGAGGCGCACTCGATCTCGGCGGGGCTCGACTATCCTGGCATCGGGCCGGAACACGCCTGGCTGCGCGATATCGGGCGGGTGGACTATACCGCCGTGACCGATGGCGAGGCGCTGGACGCGTTCCAGCTGCTGTGCCGGACGGAGGGGATCATCCCGGCGCTGGAACCGAGCCACGCGATCGCCGCCGTGGCGAAGGTGGCGCGCGAGATGCGGCGGGACCAGATCGTGCTCGCCAATTTGTGCGGGCGCGGGGACAAGGATATTTTCACGGTCGCCGAGGCGCTGGGGGTGGCGATATGATAAGCAATTATCTCGACTGGACTTCGTGGCTGGTGATTGTCGCGGTCGCGCTGCCGATATGGCTTGCAATCATCCGGACTTACCAAGCGCCGCCGAGCTTTCGAGACTCACTTCGCCGCGCGCCCGAGGCATGTTTGATACCGCTTGGCTCATGGGTAGGTGTCAACGGCGGTCGCGCGGGTCTAAACCTTGAACTGTGGGACTGGGCGTGGCTGTGGGTAGTCGCCCTCTGTTTTGTAGCCATATTACTGATCGACGAATCGAAACGGCGTTATTCGGCCATCCGCACTGGAACATGACCACTCTTCGCGCCCTTTCCCTGGATTTTGCTCGCTATGGAGCCGCATTGCTTTTAGCCGCAACGGCAGTGCGTTGGCTGCGCGGGCAACCATTGTAGACGGCTGAGGTAGTAACGTTGCCGCTGATGATCGCCGCGATGCTCGCTGTGGGACAGCACTTCATTCTGCGGCAAATCGCATGATCCGATCTGCCGCGTTTGTGCTCGCAGAGCACGGCATGCCGCCCGCGATCACCGACATAAGCGTCGCCGATGGGTCGCCCGCGATTGACGCTCGGGCGCGGGCAGCGACAGGATGAAACTCAACATCAAGCGCGGGTTGGTGTACGGCTCAGCCAGCGCGTTATGTTTCGCAGCCGTCTCCCCGTTCAACCAATATATGCGCGGAGAGCCGATCGCCTGGAACGAAGTTTGGGTAGGAACGGTCGTGGCCGGATTTTTCTGCGGCCTGCTCTTTACGCTCACGGACAAATTTGGTTCGGACGTTGGCGATGCCTGATCGTCTGAAGTCGGCCTTCGC